>Ga0315547_1000023_pt1 | contig 217706 bp, 208 predicted proteins | sample SalMarSW160240MG_2_FD_202542 | JGI IMG/M metagenome (GOLD analysis project Ga0315547, IMG submission 202542) | Salt marsh sediment microbial communities from the Plum Island Ecosystem LTER, Massachusetts, United States - Salt Marsh Sediment SW1601-240 ... | reverse complement strand
ACGTAACTTTATTTGTTTAAGTTTTTTTCTTCTACTGTTAAGTTCTTCTTCTAAATCCTCTATTTCTTGAATCATCTCAGGCCTAATAGAATGAGCTGGAAGATTTGATTCTTTTTCTCTTATTTTGTCCTCCAATTTACTTATTTCGGTTTCTAATTTTATAATCTTTTTAAAAGAATCCATTATCTTACTTCACCTCTTATATCCTTATTCCATTCTAAAGCTCTTTATCAAATCAGTTAAGAGACCCCAGTTCCTCTAATATTTTTTCAGCAATTATCTTTTCGTTTTTAAAGTGCTTTATCATCCTATTAAGACATTTTTGTCTCTCATTTTTATTCTTAAGATATTTTTCACAAGCATCCATAAATTTCTTTGTTTCAATTACACTTGTTTTTACTTTTTCTGGTATTTTTTCACTATCATGTCTTACTGCATCTTCTGGGCAAACATTATGGCATATCCCACAACGAATACAGCCAGACATATCTATCTCAGCCTTTTCATCTTTTATAAATATTGTATCTACCGGACATTCTTCCACACAAATTTCACAACTCACACATTTGTCCTTATCTACCCACGGCATTTTACTACCTCCTGTAATATAAACTTATACTAATTTAAACACATAAATTGTTTAGAATTTTTTATAAATTCGAGCAAGCTTATATTATGTTTACATCATCTAATATATTTTAACTTTGTTCAACTTGTTATATATCTAATTAATATAAAGCTCTCTACTTCTTTCTATTCTTCTCCAGCTTTCTTATTCTTTTTCCTATATCATCAAGCTGCTTTCTAATAGAATCTGCCTGTTGCTTGAGTATAATTTTTTCCTGTTCAGCATCAAGTTTTTGGTTATTGTATGTGTTATTATAATAATTATATCCAGCTGCCACTCCTGTTCGAGTAGATAAATCACTCTTATATCTTCTGCCGTCAGGAAGACCTGTAGCATAATATCGATTTCTATATCCTCTACCTCTGCCTCTTCCGGCAAAGCCTATTGCTTTATTATATTCAAATGAAACCTTTTCTTTATCAGGGACTTTTTCTCCCATAATATTACACACCTTCTTAGCTACTGTATATCCACCGCTAATGCAACCATAACAAGGTGCTTCTCCTTTAGCTACCGCTTTTGCAAATTCTCCACATGTTCTATATCCACAGTGTCTGTCATTTAGTTTTGGTAAAACTTCATAAATTTTCTTGACTTTCTCTTTAATATCTTGCTCAATCATCTAAAATCATCTTCTTCCTATTTTTATAATATTTTTAACTTATATTTCTAAAATTCTTTAAACAGAAACTCGGGATTATGGATTTTTATATCTTCTTTTATTGTTTATTTTATTTAATCATTAATAGTAGTCCCAACTGTTATCTTTGTACCTTTTACAACTTTTAATAAATTCTTAATTAATTCCGGATTTTTTAAAAAATAACACTTTTTATTCCCATCTTGTATAAAGTCAACAATATTTAAAAGTCTAAGGAGATTTAAGTGCTGAGAGATATTTGGCTGTTTTAAATCCAATATTTCCTTAATATCATATACACATCTTTCTTTATTTAATAACTCATTTACTATCATTAACCTGACCGGATGAGATAGGGCTTTAAAAAACTGTGCTATTATTTTATATTTATAATACTTCACTATTAAATTTTTTAAAAAATATACCTATTAATTTTAATAAAATAACCTGGAACTTAATTCAATTACTATATAATAATATAAGAATATTATAATTTACTAATATATTAGCGAAATAATTATTTCTTGTAAAGCACCCAAATTACTTTATTTAAAATCTAAATGAAATTATTTAAAAAATTGGAAAAGATTGAAAGATTCCTTATATTTAAAGAAAAAATCTTGCTTCCTTTATGGCTGAAGCAATAGCTAAACCAGAATACCATAAAGAGATGAATTATCTCTGCTCATCTTATAAGACTTCTTTTTAAATCCTTGCTAGATACCAGAAGCCCGGCATTATACTGAGCTTTTGTATTTAAATAACTTTGATTTTCTATATGTAAAAACCAAGATTATATTTTCAATAGTCTTGGAATTGAAGGAAGCCCAAAAACTTTTAAAAAACTCCAAAAGCGATATCTAACAGGTATATAGAAATCTATACCAAATTTTCTAAGACTTTTGATGAAGAGACTATAACAACCACTTCTGTATAATGCTATAATTAAAAAAATATTTTAAATATAACACTATTCAAACAAAATCCTGGAAGTAAATTAATATCAACAATAGAAAATAAAAAACATGAAAAATAAAAAAATAAATAAAAGACCAATATCAATTACACTAGCGGTTATTCTTACAACTATCTTTGCAATAATATTAGTTATGAGCTTTTTTATAAAAACCTGCCTTAGCTGGCTCCCCCCTCTTAATTTACTGGTCTTTTCAATTATATTTATGATCATTTCCATAGTACTTATATTTGTAAATCTGGGGAAAAACAGTAAAAGAACAGCAGCTTTTATAATTTCTTCTGTATCTTTTTTTATTTTAATGATAGTTTCCATATTCTTACTTATATTTTATTCACTATCCGCTATTAAAGTAGAATACGAACCTGCTGAAGAAATTAAGGGGGAATATACTAAAACAATTAATACTCCAGGGGAAGCCAGTGATATTTTTGTTGAAAAAAATTATGGCTATATTGCTGATGGGAAAGAAGGCCTTCAGATAATAGGCGTATCCTTTATAGAAGATACTTATATGATAGGAAGCTGTGATACAGATGGCAAAGCAAGCGGCATTTGCGTACAGAACAATTTTGTATATATAGCAGACTGGGATGGTGGCCTTAAAATAATAGATATATCTGATAAAGAAAATCCATATATAATCGGGAATTATTGCATTCCAGGATTGCGTTTTACCAGTATATCTGTTGAAAAAGAAAGTGTATATGTTACATATCGTAAGTATGACGAAGATAATAGCCCTATAGAAAGTGGTATTCAAATAATAGATACCAGCAGTAAAGAAAAACCATATTTAACAGCAGAATACATTACTGCCAACCGGGCAGAAAAAATTATCGTATATGATAGTTATGCATTTGTAATATGTAATAATGATAAAGATTATAAGTCTATAGAATCAGAATTACAGATCATAGATATAAGCAATCCAGAAAAGCCGGCAGTTGTAGGAAAATGCATTATAGATGGTTATACTTTTAATCTTTTTATGGCAGAAGATTATGCCTATTTAGCTTCAGAAAATGGCTTGTACATAATAGATATATCTGATAAGAAAAACCCAATAATTGCTGGAAAGTTTTTATCTTATGCTGCTACTGATGTATTTGTAGAAGATGATATTGCTTATATTATATATTTCCCACCAGAAGGCAGTGATGAAAACAGCATGCATGTAGTCGATGTATTTCTTAAGAAGAATCCAGAATTTATAAAAAACTTGTCCTATCCAATCGGCAGCAGTACTAGTATTTTTATAGAGGGTGGCTATATTTACATTACAAATGATGATATTCAAATACTTGAAAAATAGAGGATAAAATAAAGGAGAAATTTTAATATTACCACGAAAAAGAAAACCAAGTTCCTCTAAATATTCATTATTAAGAGTTCTGGTAAGAATCGGCTTAAAAATTTATATCCTTAAGCAGGACTACCTGAAATTAAGATTTATACTATTTTTTCCAGCATAGGCTTTAGCAAGTGATATAAACATTGCACCTCTGTTCTTTCTAATTTTCCTGCTAATATGTGTATCCTTGATTATGCTTAAAAATATTCTTATTTGTTGCTCTGAGACTTTATCAACTACAGTCCGAAATGCTCCAAGGCTATAATTATCATTTAGCTCTTCCGCTATTTCTTTGGCTAGTTGCTCCTTTTCTCTAGGTCTATATCTTTTTACTCCAGAATATTCCTTTACCTCACCTTCAGAGTTTTCCACAATCTCTTCCTTACTGGCTCTATTAACGTTATTTAAATTAGTTTCATTAATGTAAGTATCATTAGTGTCCTTATTGGGGACTTCTGGAGGTACTGTTTTAGGACTTCTTGAAGTCCCTTTTTGGGACTTCTGACCGTCCCATAGTTCCGGTTTCAACACATAAATCCTATTGGATCTGCCTTGACCCAACCTTTTATCAATTATAAGTCTGTAGTCGACTAATGATTTCTTGTATCGCATGATAGCTTTTCTGTCTATTTCTAGAAGACTGGCTAGCTCTTCTATGCTAAAAATTAAATATATATAGCCTTTTTCATCTTTCCAGTTGTTTTTAATAGACAAATCCAGCCTATCTCTTAATATTGAATACATAAGCTTAGGACCAAGAGAGAGCTCTTTATATTTAGAGTTTTTAAAAAGTGCTTTTGGAACCTGATAAAACCTCAAAGTCACTTCTTCTTTTTCAGTATAAAACCTACTTGATGGGGTTGAATTATATTCTTTATTGTTTGAGGAGCTAGTAGAGTTACTGGCAGGCAGTCCAAGACTTTTACTTCTATTTTCTCTATTATCTCTTAAGTTACTTCTATTCATTATAAGATTTCTTTTTTAAATCTTTATCTAATAGAAAAAGCCCAGCATTATACTGAGCTTTTATATTCAAATAACTTTTATTTTCTTTTTAAATTTTAGGTTTACGCTGGGTGAGCTATAGGCTTCACTCGCCCTGCGAAAGGTCGTGTCGCTAGGCGAACTATCGAACTTGTGAGGCTTCCCTGCGAGATCAAGACCTCTTTTATTATCTTATTCTTTATATCCAGCAGGATTACCCTGAACTGTTCCTTTTTTAAATCTTTAAGAAGCGGAATATAGTAATTTGCCACTTCTTCACTGCACCTGAAGCTTACATTGTTTCCATTTTTTTCGGAGACTGCTCTCCTGCCCAGTTCAAGTGCAGCCATTACCTGAGAAGCCTTTGCCCGGCCTATACCCTTAATCTCAGTAAGTTCCGAAATTGAAACATTAAACAGTTCACTTAAGTTTTTATATCCGGAAAGCAGCACTTTTGCAAGATCCAGAGCTGATTTGCTGCTGCTATTATTATTTATTCCAGTCCTCAGCATTATGGCCAGAAGCTCGGAATTGGTAAGATGCTGGCTACCATGCTTCATAAGCTTCTCCCTGGGCCTCTCATCCTCGGGCCATCTGTTTATGGGAAGGTAACCTGTTACTGTTCTATAATTATTTTTCAAAAAAGTCTTCCTCTATGAATATTCATATTAAACAAAAATAATGATAGCCTATTTACACAATTATGTAAATAAACAAAATACGCACTGTGAATATTTTTATATAAAAGAGAACCAGAATGCCTCCAGGAAAGTATAAGCTCTATAAAGATTGCATTCTTTAATTGGCTATTTGCCACCTGAGGAATTTAAGGATATATTTATTAAAAATAAATCCCGTGAGCTTGTTGTAACTTAAGTAGTAAAAGTGTTCAGTTTTTGGGGTTCACCCCAAGTAAATTAATTATTTATACTTGTCCTTATATTACATAATGATTATAGAAATTTAATGAGCTTATAAAAATAAAGTGTAAGCCTTAATATTTTTCCTCCAGTTCAATTTGAAACTTTATTTAATATTTTAATTGCCCAGAGATGATACCAGCCTTCTTATTGTAATGTTTATAATGGTAGCTTTGGTAATAGTAGATAATTGAAATTTTCTTGTTATTGACAGGAATAGCCGGAGACAATGGACAAAGTCAGAACAATAGTAATAAATTTATAGTGACTTTTTTCTACTTTTAATTTCAAGATAAAGAAGGTACTAGATATAATTAAATAAATTTTTTTATCCTATCTAACTATCCAATTTCCCACTCACAGTATGGATCTCCAGCTACAATGCACTTTGTTTCTATAACACGCTTTCTCTTAACTGCCAGGAAGAGCCCATTTAGAAATCCGGTGGTGAAATAACAGCAAGGTTCCTTAATCCTGGTTGCTACTATTAAGGTCCTTAAACTCTCGCAGTTCTCTATTATTTTTATAGTTTTATCCTTCCTTGTAATCTTTCCCACCTTACAGTAATTCATAAAATCAAAAACTCTCTTTAAAGCTTCATCTTCACTTAATCCTGCAGCTATCAGGTGCTCGCCGATTTCCTTGCCTGCTTTAACGCCACCCATCCTTTGAGCCATTCGGAATCTTTCTCCAGCTATATGAGGGAAACCCATAATATGCATAACTGAATGCACATGTATCTCATTTCCTAATTTTGGCCTCTCTGGTAGGGGTTTTTCTCCAAGAAGAAATCCCGTTATATGCTCTATTAAACGCTTATATATTCTTTCAACAACCACAATGTCCTTCTCTAGAGAATTTCTCAGTTCACTGATTTCTCCGGGCACCACTTTCCATTCACAGTAAGGGTCTCCTAATCCTATACATTTGGTCTCAATGGCATTCCAATCTCTTTTTCCATTCTCCCAGGTCATTAATACCCCTGCAAAGTAAGGAGGGATATGCGAAGCAACTGTGGTACCAATATTATCTAATCCCCAGCAATCCGAGCTTTCATGTACTCTAAAATAGTGTTCATCAGTCTTGGATTTATCTTGAAGATATTCCAGTATGCCAATGCGTTCCAATCTTGGCGCAGGCCAGTAATGATATTTTTTCATATCCTTCACCCTGCTGAAGTTACTAGGAAATAATCCCAGCAATGTAAATGTTTTGATCATGAGTCTAAGCCGCCAGGGAGAATAACTGAGATTCTCTCTCATGCTGCTTTCCTCTTTATTTAAGTTATATATCATTGTTGAAAATTTTTTAGGATCCCAGAGCATGCAGCTCCAGTGGGCAAGGTTGGGCCAGAATAAATTGACATAGTCTCCAACTTCATTCCTTAAACCTTTTCCCTTTAGATATGACCGGAAAAAATGCCTCATCATAGCAGGATCGAAACTCCAGGTGGGTCTTACTCCAACTAGATCCTGTTCTATCGGAGCTTCAATTTTTTTAGGTTTCAATCCTGGGTGCTTAACTACATTTAATAACTGCTTATCTTCTCTCATCTCCATCTTTACTACTCCATCTGACACACTCATCATGGCTCCAATATCTTCTTCCTTGCCACAGCTCTCATCTATGGTAGCCAACACTGAATTACCTTCAGAGGCAAATTTTGATAAAAACAGTCTCATAAACCTAACAATCTCCATGCCATTAAAAATATAGGGGGAAGTCAATGAATCAAAGACCAGTAAAGTACCCTTTGAGCCTGTTCTCTCTCTTAGTTTAGTAATAGCAATGCTCAGGCTGTTTAAATCAGAACAGTTGGCACATATCATAGCTTCTCTCGGGGCACACGCCAGACCTACTGTTTGGGTAAAGGCATCCACCAAATTTAGCTCTTCTCTTTCTCCTAATCCCTTTTCCCTTAAAAGTTTTGTAACCTCTGAAGGGCCCTGTTCTGTGGTGACCAATATTACCGGTCTATCTGTAGCTATACTCCTAATAACTGTCTGATGGCAGAAGGTAGATTTCCCTGCTCCCGGAGCTCCCACAAGCAAAATAATACCTTTATCTGACATCTCCTGTATCTTGGCTAATGACATTTATTTACTCCTTATTTGAATCAAATAGTATCTTACTTAAAATTATGGTTATCCAGCATACTTATAACACCTTAAGCATATCAAATATTATCAAAAAGAAGTTTAAGATATTTGATAACCTTTTTCATTATATAACTTATAAATTTTATAAGTTATTTTCAATTTTTAGTTTCAAAATTTATCTAACTATATGATTTCCCATTCACAGTAGGGGTCACCAGCTACAATACACTTTATTTCTCTAACATGCTGGTTCTTCACCGCCAAGTATAAGCCGTTAAGGAAGCCCGTTGTGAAATAGCAGCTAGGCTGCTCCGCTCTTATGGTCGCAAGCTTCATACTGAAGCTCTCGCAGTTATCATGTATCCGTATCGTTTCTCCTGCGGTAACCTTCCCCACTTTACAATATTTCAAGAAGTGGAGAACACGCTTCACCGCTTCATCCTCACCTAGCCCTGCGTCTATCAAGTGCTCGTCGACCTCCTTTCCAACCTTAGTGCCGCCCATCCTTAACGCCATCTGGTATCTCTCACCAGCCAGGTAGGGAAAACTGAAGCCATGCCCAACCGTATGGAGGTGAATATCACTCCCCAAGTTTGGCCTTTCCACAAGCGGCTTTCCATTGAGCAGAAATCCGGTAAGACGGTGCATCAGCAAGTCGTGTACCCTTTCCATAGTCCTGCTGTCTATAACCTCTAGAGAGTCCTTCAGCTCATCTATTTGCCCTGGCACAAGCTTAAATTCGCAGTAGGGGTCGCCTAACCCGATGCACTTCGTCTCAATGGCGTTCCAGTCCCTCTCACCCCTCTCAAATCCTTGGCACATCCCTGCAGTGTTGGAAGGCAGATATGAAGCCATTGCCACGCCTACATTGGCGAATGCCCAGCAGTCAAAGCTCTCGTATACCCTAATGTAGTGTTCGTCGGTCTTGGAGACATCATCAACATATTCAATAATACCACTGCCCTCCTGCTTGCAAAAGGGAGCAAAAGCATTTAACATTTTTTTCATGTCTTTGACACTGCTGAGGTTCCCGGGCATGAACTTGAAGAGGAGCCTTATTTGCCAGGGAAAAAACTGGAGCATCCGCTTAATTGAGGAAGCATCCTCCTTGTTCAAATCGTACTTCATCCTCGGGAACCTTTTGGGGTCCCACAGCATGCCGCTCCATTGAGCGAGGTTTGGCCAGAACAGGTTCACGAAATCACCAACCTCTTTTCTCAGCGGCACTTTGCCTCCATGAAAGCTCGATTGAATAAACTGTTTTAATGCAGTTGAGTCCCAGAGATTGTTATCGAACAGGAATTTGACTCCAATTCGTCCAGGCTCCAATGATCCCACAAGAGCTTCAATCCTCGTCGGCCTCACCTTTGGGTGCTTCACCACATTTACGATCCTTGACCTCTCTCTTACCTCCATCCTAATGATGCCATTGGCGGCACTCATCATTGCTCCCAGGTCTTCTTCCTTGCCACAGCCTTCATCTATCAGAGCCAGTACCGAGTTCTCTTCCGCAGCGAATTTCGATAGAAACAAGCGGATGAATCTGGCAATCTCGGCACCGCAGAACAAGTAAGGAGAAGTGAGCGAATCAAAAGCGAGCAATATACCTTTTTGCCTCACTCTCTCCCGTAGTTTGGTGATGGCGATACTCAGGCTGTTTAAGTCAGAACAGTTAGCACAAACCGTGTCCGAGCGCTGTGGGCACGTCAGCCCCACTGTCTCGGTGAAGGCATCAACAAAGCTCAGTGGCACTGTCTCTGCCATGCCTTTTTCCTTCAGAAGCCCCATAACCCCAGAAGGACTTTGTTCAGTGGTGACGAATATTATCGGCTTGTCCGCAGCTATGCCGTTGAGGACCACCTGACGGCAGAAGGTAGATTTCCCTACTCCTGGAGGTCCTGCCAGCAGGATCAGGTTGTTCCTCGGCACCTCCTGTATTTCAGCTAGTGACAATCCTCTTTCCACCATGTTGACACCATCCTCCTATCATAACTGACTATATGATTTCCCACTCACAGTACGGGTCATCAGACACAATGCATTTTGTTTCTATAACATGCTTTCCCTTAGCTGCTAAAAATAATCCATTAAGAAAACCGGTGGTAAAATAACAGCAAGGTTCTTTAATATGGGTATAAAGTTTTGTCCTTATGCTCTCGCAATTCTCTATTATTCTTATAGTATTATCATTCCTTGTGACCTTTCCCACCTTACAATAATTCATAAAGTCAAAAACTCTCTTTAAAGCTTCATCTGAATCCAGATCTGAACTAATCAAGCGTTTGCCTATCTCTTTGCCCGTTATAGCACCACCCATCCTCTGTGCCATTCTATATCTTTCACCCGCCAGATGGGGGAAACCCATACCGTGCATCACTACATGAAGATGAACATCACTGCCCAGCCTGGGTCTACTTACAAGTGGTTTTCCCTCAAGGAGAAAACCCATAAGCCGTGTGATAAGCCTATTATGTATTTTTTCTACCATTGATATATCTTTCTCCAGAGAAGCATCCAGATTTTCGATTTCCCCTGGTACAAACTTAAATTCACAATAAGGGTCTCCCAATCCAACACATTTGGTCTCAATAGAGTTCCATTCCCTTCCATCCTGCTCAGCTCCTTCAAAGTTACCAGCAAGCATAGGAGGAATATGTGAAGCCACAGCGCAGCCGATATTTTCAAATCCGCAGCAGTCAGAGTTCTCGTATACCCTGAAATAATGTTCGTCAGTCTTTGAGATGTCATCCCTGTATTCAATTATTCCACTCCGTTCCCTATCAATATTCTTTAGATAAGGCATCTTTTCTGCTACCTTCATGTCCTTGACCTCACTAAAGCTCTTGGGTATAAATAGTCCTATTTTTTGTAAAGTAAATAATAATCCAGCCCCAAGCCTCATTTTCCAAGGAGCACTTGCGAGTATTTCTTTTGTTTGTGAACCTTCATATCTATTCAACTTATAAATCATTTTAGGGAAACCTTTGGGATCCCAGAGCATACTACTCCAATGGGCAAGGTTTGGCCAGAAAAGGTTCACATAGTCTCCGGTTTCTTTCCTCATACTTTTACCACCTTCCCGGAATGACTTAAAAAACTGTGCCAACACATCTCTGTTATAGTCTACTTCTGGTTTAAACTCATCATGTTTTGGCTCCAAGGGAAATTCAATACTCTTGGGTTCTAGTCCGGGGTGCTTTATAACATCCAGAGCTATGGAACTCTTGCTTTTTTCTATCTTGATTATGCCATCAGACACACTCATCATGGCCCCTATATCTTCTTCCTTGCCACATCCTTCATCTATTGTAGCTAAAACTGAATTACCTTCGGAAGCAAATTTGGATAAAAACAGCCTCATAAACTTAACAACCTCCATACCGTTAAAGAGATAAGGGGAGGTAAGGGAGTCAAAGATAAGTAAGGTATCCTTTTGTCCTGTTCTCTCTCTTAGTTTGGTAATGGCAATGCTTAGGCTGTTTAAGTCAGAACAGTTGGCACATATCATAGCTTCTCTTGGGGCACACGCCAGCCCTACTGTCTGGGTAAAGGCGTCTACCATATTCAGACCTCCTGCCTCTCCCAATCCTCTTTTCCTTAACAACTTTGTAACTTCTAAAGGACCCTGTTCAGTGATAACCATTATTACCGGTCTGTCTGTAGCCATACTCCTCAGTACCGTCTGGTGACAGAAAGTGGATTTTCCAGCTCCTGGAGCTCCTACTAGAAGAATTACTCCTCTGTCCTGGGCTTCTTGCAATCTGGCTAGAGACATTTTCCTACCCCTTATTTAAATACTACTAAATCAGGATATACTTCTATACCACTATTGGTTATTTCATATGGGTGCGGCTGATTATCAACCGCAAGCCTGCGCATCTTTTCAACCTGAAACATCCGGCTAAGCTTTCCATCTTTTATAATTGTCCGGAGTAATATTACTCCCTGCGCAAGATACTCTTCAAATTGATGTTCTCTGTCCAGTCCTGTACCTTTTAGCTCAGAAATAAGCAGATTGGTGCACCCATTTTTTCTAAAATCAGCTAATAGGTCCCTCATGGCATAGATACGGTCTATCTCATCCGGATATTGAAGAGTAAATATGGTTATTGGATCAATTACTATTCTTTTAGCATTAATTTCTTTTATACCTTTTTTTATCGCTTCCAGCAATTTCACCAGCTTGAATTCCTTCATCCCTAATTGCAGCAAACCTGCATTTTCAGTAGTGGTCATACGGACTGGTGAAACATTTATAAATAAAAGTTTCTTTTCTTTTTCAAGTTTTTCAAGATCCCAACCCAAACCATACATGTTCTTTCTTATATCTTCAGGGTCTTCATCAAGGGTAATATAGAGGCCTGCTTCACTATGCTCTGTAATGCCCCTATAGAGAAACTGCATTGAAAAAGTTGTTTTTCCACTTCCAGGTCCTCCACTAACCAGTATGGAATGTCCTCTTGGAATACCCTGATTTCCAAGAATTTTATCTACACCCGGAATACCTGTTAAAATATAATCAAGCATTAGATTAACTCCTTTAAATTTATTATTTATAGCGATACAGTCTGCTCACAGCACATAAGAATATCAGAGGCTTATTAGAATATTGGTTGCTATACTCTTTCATTATGGCTTTTAACATTTTCTTTCTTTGACCTCTTGTAAGTATTATAATTTATTTGATAGGATAAATAAAATGAACAAATTAACAAATAAAGAAAGAAAATTGCTTCTCGATTCAGTGAATAAAATACATACCTATAAACTTATGCAAGCTATAGGATTCAAGCGCATTGCAAAAAGGGCTGGCGACAAGAGAATTAAAAGACTTTTAATTGAGATAAGTACAAATGAAGCAAGAGATTCAGAATATTGGTTAAAAAATATTAAAGATCTAGAAAGTACAGGTAAAAGATTTACTCCATTATTTTTAGTTAATCTAAGAGTAAGTTTAATGATGCGAATTCTTGGTGCAAGAGGATTTTTTGAATGGATTATAATTGCTGAAGATGAAAGCATTGAAAATTTATCTATTATTGCTTTAACCATCAGTAATTTTGTTGAATCTGAGAAATGGACTAGGATAGCCTCTGATGAGAGATTGCATATTCTTAGAATAAAAAAGGAAGTATTAGGGATGGAAAGCTGGGAAATGGGGGGAAGTGGAGGAATAAGAGATGTCATTTTCGGTGCAAATGATGGTCTTGTTTCAATACTTGCTCTGGTGGCCGGAGTTTATGGAGCAACGACAGAAAGCCACCCTATTCTCATAGCCGGAATAGCAGGAGCAATTGCTGGAGCTGTATCTATGGGTGCTGGCGCATACCTCTCTTCAAAATCAGAAAAAGAGGTCACAGCAAAAGAAAGTCAGAGAAAAGGAATAAGAAAAAAAACTACTAAAGAAGAAGAAATTAAAAGATTGATAAAATTTTACCATTCAAAGGGATTTAAGGAAAAAGAAGCTGAAATCATAGCAAATAAAGTATTTTCTAGTATGGCAGCTACGTCAGAAATAAGCATTGGTGAAGAAGTTGGCCTTACACGGGAAGACTCTTGGTCTCCTATTAAAGCTTCTGCTCTAACTGGTTTATCTTTTGCTATTGCATCCGTCATTCCAATTCTTCCATTTACTTTCATGGGTTTGATTCCTGCCGCTATAACTGCAGTATTAGCCAGTATAGCAACTCTTTTTATAGTAGGAGCAAGCAAGGCTATATTTACAAGAAAAAGCTGGATCAGGAGTGGGCTTGAAATGATGTTAATCGGAATACTGGCTGCAGCAGTAACTTACGCAATAGGCTTGGCAATCCCTACTTAATTCAAATAATTAATTGTTAAAAAATACCAAATATATCCTAATTAATGACTCCAGACATATAATTATATGCTTACTTTTCCAAAATGCATGAAAAGATTAAGTGTTAAGAAAGGGATTTATTCTACAATCCATATTTTGTATATAATAGGAACTATATCGTATCAATTCACATCTTGTTAACAAATCGGAACTATATCACAAATAATACATCCACTATTGACCTTACCCCAATCTTTATCTAATGCAAAAAGCTCGGTTTTATACTGAGCTTTAAATAACTTTAATTTTCTTTTTAAATTTAAGGTTTATGCTGGTTGAGTTATAGCCCTCACCTATCCTGTGTAAAATAGTGTCGCTAGGCGAACTGTCGAAGAGGTTAGGCTGCCCTGCGAGATCAACACCTCTTTTATTACCCTGTTCTTTATATCCAGCAGCAGCACCCTGAACTGTTCCTTCTTCAAATCTTTAAGGAGAGGTATATAGTAATTAGCCACTTCTTCACTGCACTTAAAGCTAATATTGCTTCCGTTTTTCTCAGAGACAGCCCTCTTTCCCAGTTCCAGTGCAGCCATTACCTGGGCTGCTTTAGCCCGACCAATACCTTTAATCTCAGTAAGTTCCGATACTGAAATATTAAGCAATTCATTTAAGTTCTTATAATTAGCCAGTATCGCTTTTGCAAGGTCCAGAGCCGACCTGCTATTACTATTGTTATTGATCCCAGTTCTTAACATTATGGCCAGAAGCTCACAGTTAGTAAGATGCTGGCTGCCGTACTTTATAAGCTTCTCCCTGGGTCTTTCTTCTTTAGGCCACCTGTTTATGGGAAGATAACCGGATTCTGTTTTAGGTAAAATTTCCAAGAGTTTCTTAATTTTATTTTTTTGGTAGATAGATTATAATACAATTGTGCCTTTACGTAAATAGATAAAATATTTTGAAGCAGAGCATTGACATGGTCAGTGCCAGAAATGCTCCATGCCAGATAAATATCATATACTTTCTTTTTGTATTTTCCTCTTCTTCTGGCAATTGTGTTGTATTTTAAAAATTTTTTTTTACTCCCACTTTTTTAACTTTTCGGATTCTTGTTTTATAGTATCTTTTAAAAATTTAATGTATAATCCTTTTAAGACTGCCATTATGAATTGTTGTTTCAGAGAATTTTTATCTTTCTTCAAATACTGCTGAACCAAACCCTACCATTATTAAAACCAATAATTAAAGTTATGACATAATTATAAGAGAATTGTATTATACCAACCCGGAAAAAGAAGCTTGCTATCATTAATTACCTACTTCTTTAATTTTTTAAGATAATCACTTTTTAGTTAACTATATTTATACATTATTAATAACTGTGAGGAATACCTTTGATATGTAAAAGAAGATGTTCATAATCATTTATTTCTCCAATCCAACCATAATTAGCATCAGATTTCGAATCAAGATCCTTTATATATGGCTTTATATCAAGCAGTGGTGTCTTATCAAATACGTCCAGGCCAGATGTGAAAATCTTGTTATTTACAATGCCCCTTATTCGAACAATGCTAAGTCCAATGAAATTCGGGCGTACTGGTGACCTGCTTGCAAATAATCCTATCTTCAAACCTCCAGTCCACGGAGGAGTTACAGTCATTGACAATTCTTGCTTTATACGGTGTGTATAATATATAACATAGATGTAATGAAATTTCTCAAGTTTATGAAGCCCATTTAAATATTGAGAATCAACCTCTATACAGAAATCTCCTTCATCCTCTTGCACCGGTTGATAGGGAGCGTCATCATTATATGGAGTTCTAATAATTCCTATCTGCCTGAACTTAAAGCTGTCAGATTCATACTCTGCTCTTGCTTTACTTGACTTTGACTGTAGTTTCTCTTTTTTAAGTATTTTTTCTGGTTTTGATGCATAGTCTTTTTTTAACTTCTTATTTGCTAATTTAATATGTTCGTTTGCCTCTTTTGAAAGTTCGATAACTTTTCTTAGCTCAACTGCAACTTTTTTAAGCCCCATCTTCTCTATCTTATGGAGCCATCTCTCATCATCATGGATATGTTCGTTATTATGGTTTACCCAGTAAGACATTAGCAATTTTAATTTTTTGATATCAGGTTTAACCTTCTTTTGGTCATTCATTTGCATCTCGCTTCTTTTTACCCAAAATTGTACTATTCTTGAGGAAATCAACTTCTTTTATATAATAACCATGTACTTTCTTATTTTCACCAAAAATTGAATACACTTCAATAGTTCCATGGTTATCTATAATGTTAGAGGCTTCTTCGAACACGATTTTATCTTTGCCTCCCTCTCTCAAATAAACTTTAGAAAGACACATTTTTAATCTCCTTTAATAAAATTTTTCTTTTTTAACTTTAATGCTAAAACATTTTCTATTTTCTTTAAAAATATTTTAGTCTATATATTTATCAATTAATACTATCATGATATCTTTTTTGCTTTTAACAATCTTATATATTTCTTAAAAAAGTGATATTCTTCAAAATAGCTAAATCCCTCCTCGGTCAGTATCTTTTTCCAATCTTTTTCAATAAAATCGAAAGCATAAGGACATTCTGCAAACTTAAAAGGAATCTTTAAATAAAAAGGCATTTCTTTTAGTGAGAACTCATTGTAATCCAATATAAAGAATTCACCATTCTTTTTTAACGCCTTAAAGGCATTCCTGATAATCTGCTTCCTTGCATCTTGGGGAAATCCATGTAAAACAAAAGAGATAAAAACTTTATCAAAATACATTTCATAGTCTAAGTCTTGGTCAATCCTCTTATAGATAACTTTAGCATTGGAGAACTCATCACAATTTTTATTAAATTGGACAATCATCTCTTCAGAAATATCAAGCCCTACCAATTCTCCTTTTTTAGAAAGTTGCTTCATCATCAAACAGGCATTCCTACCCGTTCCTGCGCCTAAATCAATGATTTTATGATTTGGTTTAATTTTCATAAGCAAAATTATTTTTTGAATAAAAAAGGGATACCTACCCAGTGTTATAATATTCATTAACGTATCGTAATATTTTGCTGCAATCCCGCTAATTTCAACCTTTGATTCTGGATAATAATTACTCATTACTAAATTCCTCTTACGAATCTTAATTTGTCATATGCTTTTTTTCATAACATAGATCTCTTCTCATTTAAAAATAATTTATTTATTCCTAGAATAATAAAGATTAAAAGAACTATAATTAAGAAATCAGTTCTATTTCTGGTTCCAGGACAACATTAGCTTTTACAGAATTTGAGACAAAACAACTCTCTTTAGAAATTTTTAGCAAATTCTCTGCTACTTCTATATCTCCTTTAGATTCAACTGTTATCTTTGGTTTAATTGTTATCTTGGAAAATAGATATTGCATTCCAACTAGTTCAATAATTCCCTCGGCAGAGCTTTTATAACTTACAAATTTGAACCCTCGTTTTCCAGCATAATAGGAAAATGTTGTCATAATACAAGCATTAACTGATGCCACTAATAAGTCCTCAGGCGTCCAGGCCCCTTGTTTACCACCAAATTCGACTGGAGTTGATAATTCAATAGAAGGTTTATTTCCGGATCCAATAATACCTTCTCCTTTCCCGGTCAACTTTATATTGGTTCTATATATAAATCTTTTGCCTTTAACTTTCACTTTATAATTATTCATTTTTTGCTCCTGTAAATTTTTAATATTCTAACTGTTTCCTTATTAACCTAAAGATTACATATATATAAGAAAAAGATATTTAATAAACAGGATAAAATTTAAAATCCTGATTGAGTATAATTATGTTTTTAATAATTTATAGTTGTATAATTATATTTTGTGTGATTTTATTTGTTTAAGTTTTTTTCTTTTACTGTTAAGTTCTTCTTCTAAATCCTCTATTTCTTGAATCATCTCAGGCCTAATGGAATGAGCTGGAAGATTTGATTCTTTTTCTTTTATTTTGTCCTCCAATTTACTTATTTCGGTTTCTAATTTTATAATCTTTTTAAAAGAATCCATTATCTTACTTCACCTCTTATATCCTTATTCCATTCTAAAGCTCTTTATTGAATCAGCTAAAGTGACTCAAGCTCATCTAATGTTTTTTCAGCAATTATCTTTTCGTTTTTAAAGTGCTTTATCATCCTATTAAGACATTTTTGTCTCTCATTTTTATTCTTAAGATATTTTTCACAAGCATCCATAAATTTCTTTGTTTCAATTACATTTGTTTTTACTTTTTCTGGTACTTTTTCACTATCATGTCTTACTGCATCTTCTGGGCAAACATTATGGCATATCCCACAACGAATACAGCCAGACATATCTATCTCAGCCTTTTCATCTTTTATAAATATTGTATCTACCGGACATTCTTCCACACAAATTTCACAACTCACACATTTGTCCTTATCTACCCACGGCATTTTACTACCTCCTGTAATATAAACTTATACTAATTTAAACACATAAATTGTTTAGAATTTTTTATAAATTCGAGCAAGCTTATATTATGTTTACATCATCTAATATATTTTAACTTTGTTCAACTTGTTATATATCTAATTAATATAAAGCTCTCTACTTCTTTCTATTCTTCTCCAGCTTTCTTATTCTTTTTCCTATATCATCAAGCTGCTTTCTAATAGAATCTGCCTGTTGCTTGAGTATAATTTTTTCCTGTTCAGCATCAAGTTTTTGGTTATTGTATGTGGTATTATAATAATTATATCCAGCTGCCACTCCTGTTCGAGTAGATAAATCACTCTTATATCTTCTGCTGTCAGGAAGACCTGTAGCATAATATCGATTTCTATATCCTCTACCCCTGCCTCTTCCGGCAAAGTCTATTGCTTTATTATATTCAAATGAAACCTTTTCTTTATCAGGGACTTTTTCTCCCATAATATTACACACCTTCTTAGCTACTGTATATCTACCGCTAATGCAACCATAACAAGGTGCTTCTCCTTTAGCTACCGCTTTTGCAAATTCTCCACATGTTCTATATCCACAACGTCTGTCATTTAGTTTTGGTAAAACTTCATAAATTTTCTTGACTTTCTCTTTAATATCTTGCTCAATCATCTAAAATCATCTTCTTCATATTTTTATAATATTTTTAACTTATATTTCTAAAATTCTTTAAACAAAAACTCGGGATTATGGATTTTTATATCTTCTTTTTGATATGAACCCTAAAAACTGAACACTTTAACTACTTAAGTTACAACAAGTTAACAGGATTTATTTTTAATAAATATATCTTCAAACCACCACTAAATTACAGCCTACATTTAACTTAGTGCTCCAGAAAATCCCTCAAAACACCGCTTCTATTTGGATGTCTGAGCTTTCCCAAGGCTTTTGATTCTATCTGTCTTATTCTTTCTCTGGTTACTCCAAACTCCCTGCCCACTTCTTCAAGAGTTCTGGGATGTCCATCCTGAAGCCCGAACCTTAACTGGATAATTTTTCTTTCCCTGTCCTTCAAGGTGTTTAAAACTATCTGCAGCTGCTTCTGCAGCATAGTAAAAGATGCAGCATCTGAAGGCGCTTCTACTTCCGAATCCTCTATGAAATCGCCAAGGTTACTATCACCTTCCTCACCTATGGGAGTTTCAAATGAAATAGGATGCTGGCTTATCTTAATTATTTCTCTTATCTTGCCAGGGGTAAAATCCATTCTCTTTGAAATCTCTTCGGGTGAAGGATCCCTACCAAGTTCCTGAAGCAATTGTCTTTGGACCCTGACTAATTTATTAATATTCTCTATCATATGGACCGGGATTCTAATAGTTCTGGCCTGATCAGCCAAAGCTCTTGTAATAGCCTGTCTTATCCACCAGGTTGCGTACGTAGAAAATTTAAAACCTCTCCTGTAATCAAATTTCTCTACCGCCTTTATCAGTCCAAGATTTCCTTCCTGTATAAGGTCTAAAAAAAGCAAACCTCTTCCAAAATACTTTTTGGCGATACTTACCACCAGTCTCAGGTTCGCCTTAACCAGCAATTGTCTTGCTGCTAAGTCCCCCGCTTCATTTTTTTTTGCCAGCTGCACTTCTTCATAAGCAGTAAGAAGCCTAACTTTTCCAATTTCCTTAAGGTACATTCTAACCGGATCATTTGTAGGAGATTTAATAGTAAGATCCAGCCCTTTGCCTAAAACTTCCCCCTCACTTTTTTTACCTGAACCTCCACTGCTAATATCTTCATCGTCTTCGCTTACAATTTCTATTCCCAGGTTTTGAATAACATCATAAATGTTTTCAATCTGCTCTTTGGAAAGTTCTATATCTGAAAGTGTTTCAGCGATTTCTTCAATGGTAAGTAGCCCATCTACTTTACCCTTACTAATCAGTATCTTCACTTCTTCTATTTGAAACGCTAACCCTCTTTTAATTTTTAATCACCTTGATCCTTGTAAGCAACTTAAATTTTTTAATCTTATTAAATAGAAATTACGAAGGTTCCTGGATTCGGAACCATGGATAAAGCGAGAAGCAACATCTTACCTTTACTTAAGGATTCTAAAAAACCTACCTAAACCTTCTTCTTATTTTTTTTAACTTATAATTAAGATCATCTTTAGGTTTATTCCGGTAATTACCACTTCTTATGTTTCCGCTAAAACTTCTATTTTTTTGAGGTTTGGCTTCACTTACCACAATAGTTCTTTCTTTGAAACTACCCTAGTTAAATTTTTCTATAGCTTTAGCTGCCTCTTCCTCTGCTCCCATTTCCACGAATCCAAAACCTTTTGACTTACCATCCAAACTTCTAATTACTTTTACATAAGTTACACTTCCCTCATTGGAGAATAATTTCTCCAAGTCTTTGTCTGTGGTAGAGTATCCTAGATTGCCTATATATAGTCTTTTATTCACTCCAATTTCCTCTCACTTTGTTAAAAATTATCTTTATACAAGAAAACACAGAAATAGTATAAATTAATGTAAAAAACTCTGACTTTATTTTGGAAGGTTCACCAAAAAATGCGGATTCTTTATATCAAAACATTATTTAACGATAACCTTACTTTTCTTTTCCATTATACCATAAAAGTATTAGCGCGTATTTATTATATCAACACCGTAACTATCACAATTACTAAGATGCAATTTTTAATTGTTATAAATAATTATATTGAGTATAATTTTTATTTAATATGATTATGAGTTGAGCCCCAAATCTATGTTTATTGAATTGATTAATTATCAGACAAGAGGAATTTTAAATAGAAAACTAGGCAATGAATTATATTAAAAAAATTAAAATAAGAAAAAACAGTAAAGCAAGTTGCACTAAATCAGGTTTAATACCCATAAAAGCATTAAATTTTTTTGTTAAATTACTCCGGTTTTTTAGGTTATATAATAGCGTATATGTTACAGTTTTAGCCATATCAAATGCTTTAAGCAGACAAAAGATGATAAGATTTTACTCTCGATTTGTCAGTAAAGGTGATCTGTGCTTTGATATAGGTGCCAATATAGGCAATAGAACTGAAGTCTTTCTTAAACTTGGAGCTAATGTAGTGGCTGCTGAGCCTCAAGATATTTGTATGCGAAAATTACTGAACAAATATGGAAATAACAATAAAGTATTTCTAGTTCATAAGGCACTTGGAGCAGAAGAAGGCAAGGGGAACTTAATACTTAGTAATTCACATACTGTTTCATCTATGTCTAAAGAATGGATAGATTGTGTTAAAGATAGTGATATGTTTTTTACATCTACTTCAGCTTTTCAATGGCATAAGACTGTTTCAGTTCCACTTACTACTTTAGACAAATTAATTGAAGAGTATGGTAGCCCTACTATTTGTAAAATAGATGTTGAAGGATTTGAATATCAGGTTATTAAGGGCTTATCTCAAAAAATTAAGTTAATATCTTTTGAATTTACCCCAACTCCAAAATTTATTAACTCAGCTATAGAATCTATAAAACATCTTTCTACTATTGGAACTGTCCAATTTAACTACTCTTTTGGGGAATCAATGACCTTTGCTTTGTCAGAATGGGCTGATGCAAAAAAAATATGCAATATTCTTTTGGCGATACCTTATAAGACTTCTTTCAGTGGAGATATATATGCTAGATTTATCCCATAGAGAATTAATAAGAAATTAATTGAGAGATAATTTTTACAGGTTCTTTACTTCTTTACATAAATCCTTTAACATCAGTTGTGTAAGATTTTGAATGGCCTTTTACTTTCTTCTAGTCTTTTGACTAATTCTTATTTGAAAGAATACGCTGTTATCTTATTTTTTTAAATCGTATTAACACATTAAATTTTATGCTATTTAAAAATGACAAAAATTAAAATTGGTTTATTAAATAAAAAAAGAGGGAATTTTAAAATACAAGAAAAATTTGTAGGTACAGATAATGTAGTTGACAAAACACACAAAGAAGTTGCTCATCATAAACAAGCATTAATTGATGCCGGATATGAAGTATGCACCATTAGCTGGGGCGAATCTTTTATTAAAGACTTAGAAGATAACAAGGTTGATTTAGTGTTTAATGTTTCAAGTATGGCAGAAGCTGCTATATTAGAAGAACTTGAAATACCTTTTGTAGGATCGGATACTACTACAATTGCCATTGCGGTAGATAAATCATTATCAAAAATAATATGGAAAAGTAAAGGATTACAAATATCTCCTTTTCGTATAGCAAAATCTGCAGAAGATTGTTCTATATTTAAAGATAACCCACCTTTTAATTATCCTTTATTTATTAAACCTATTGCAGGCAGAGGAAGTGCCGGAATTTATGACAACTCTATTATTAAAAATTATGAACAACTTGTAAAAGATGTTGAAAAAATATTAAATACAATAAAGCAGCCTGTTTTAATTGAAAAGTTTTTGCAGGGAACAGAAATTACTCTTGGTCTAATAGGCAATGAAAATGATATAAAAGTACTTCCACCACTTGAAATTTCTTTTAATGGAGCTATAAGTTTTTTAACATTTGATAAAAAAGAAATTGATAATGATACTTTCTATTGCCCAGCCCGATTAAATGATGAAGATATTTACAAAATCAAAGAATTTGCAAAAAAAGCTTATCAAGCTATTGGCTTTAAAGATTACGGACGAATTGATACCATATTAACCAAAGAAGGTCCTCGTCTTTTAGAAAGTAATTCTTTTGCAGGATTAATGTGTACACCAAAAGAGAAACCACATAGTTACTTTGGTTTCATGGCTGCTGCAGATAACATGAGTGCTTCAGATTTAATTGGTGAAATTGTAAAATCAGCTTTAAAAAGATATAAAATAATTTAATGCCCAGATTAGAAATAAACATAAATAAAATAAAGCACAATGCTAAAACGTTAAAAGAAGAATTTGCAAAAAAAGGTATTACCATTACTTCCGTAATAAAGGGAGTAGCAGGATCTCCTGAAATTGCAAATGCAATACTTGGGTGTGGAATAACTACTATAGCAGTTTCTAAGGTTCAAAACATTAAAAAAATGAAAGAATTTGGTGTGAAAGCGGAATTTTTACTTATATGCTTACCTATGCACTCCGAAGTTCCAGATGTTGTTAAATATGCTGACATAAGCTTAAACTCTGAAATATCAACAGTTAAATTATTATCTGAACATTCCCTAAAACAAGGTAGAAGGCATAAAGTGGTGTTGATGCTGGAACTAGGTGATTTAAGAGAAGGTATATTACTTGAAGACATAGACTCTGTTGTTGAACAAACAATACCACTCAAGGGCATTAAACTATATGGAATAGGTGTAAATCTTGCTTGCTTTGGAGGTATTAGACCGTCAGAGAAAAATATGACTGAACTATCTCAAATAGTAGATCATATCCAGGAAAAATATCATATAGAACTACCTATGATTTCAGGTGGAAATTCGGCAAATTACGAATGGCTTTCCCAAACAGATAGTACTGGAAATATCAATAATTTAAGAATTGGGGAAGCTATTCTATTGGGCAGAGAAACTCTACACAGAAATAGAATACCACATTTATATACTGATGCATTTACTTTAGTATGTGAGGTAATAGAAAGCAAATTAAAACCTTCACTGCCTTATGGTGAAATGTGTCAAAATGCATCCGGTTACAAACCTGAATTTACAGATATCGGAACTATCAATCGTATAATCGTTGGGATTGGGGAACAAGACGTTGATACAAAAGCTATAAAACCCAGAATCAAAGCTGATATAATTGGAGCAAGTAGCAATTATTTAATTTTACACTTAAAAAACAATTGTATTGAGGTAGGAAGTGAAATACAATTTGATATTAACTATCCGGCATTGCTTAGATTGTCAACTTCACCTTATGTAAAGAAAGTGTTTACTTGATTTTATTTTATTTTGTAATTGGTTAAAAGGATTAAAAGCTTACTGAAATACGTGTTTCGAGATTAAAAAAAGAAAATCTATTTAAAATCAGCGGGACCCTCAACAGGCTCGTATTCTAACTTTCAAATCGGATTAGTTTTTAGGGAAAAGGTCAATACTGTAATTGCTGTATTATAATTTTGCATTTCAATAAGTGATTACAAAACCAATCCAGTATTAATATTACCTTTGATTTTTCTGCTTGGTAAAATAAGAGCTGATTTAAAAACTTATATTCTGTAGCAGAACTACCTGAAATTAAGATTTATATTATTCTTTCCAGCATAGGCTTTGGCAAGTGATATAAACATTGCACCTCTATTCTTTTTAATTTTCCCGGTAAGATATGTATCTTTTACTATACTTAAAAATATCCATATCCGCTGCTCTGAAATCTTATCAACTGTAGTTCGAAATGCTCCTAAACTGTAGTTATCTTCCAGCTCCTCTGCTATTTCTTTAGCCAGTTCCTCTTTTTCTCTGGACTTATATCTCTTTGGTCCAGAATATTTCTTTATCTCACCTTTAGAGTTTTCCGCAACCTCTTCCCTACTGGCCTTATTAACGTTATTTTAATTAGTTTTATTAACGTCAGTATCACTAGGGTATACTTTTTCCTGTTCAAGAATTGTCTTTTTTACAGTTCTAGAACTGGAAAAATTCCTGTTCTGACCATTCCCTAGCAGCTCAGATTTTAACACATAGATTCTGTTAGGATTCCCCTGCCCTATTCTTTTATCAATTATCAGGGGCGAGTATACAGTCCCCAGACCGAATGCCTGCAAAGCATACGTGACTTACCTGAAGCACCGTCTAGTGGTAAGATAGAGTCGAGACGCCATGGTGGTAACATCTTCCGAGATATAAGCTTGGATACCTCATTATACCCTGGTGGAATCTCAATTGCTTGTCAAGGCTCTAAACGTCCTACTGCGTAAGTACTGTTATATGAGAATGTCCAGATCCCTGACTTTGTTCATATGAAATGTTTACCTGAAATTATGTACAGCCCTACCCTTTTCATCGGTTGCAGCTATATTAAAGGAATAGTTTTTCAAATTCGCTTCCAGGGTTGCTGCACAACCGTTATTCTCCCAGCGCAGTTTAAATATTTCCGGTTCGGAATCCAGGATCTTAAATTTCGCGTCAAAACCGAAAGCCGGGAAGCTGTTTCTAAATCTTAGTAGAGAGAGCTGCTGGCGGACAACATTCTTCTCAAGTGCCTTACAAGCCTGTTTCAATGTCAGATTTGTTCTGTTGATTTCCTTGTGACCTCCCAGACCAGCTGTTTCAACAGCAGCATAGTCATTCTTTCCTGCAAGAAGATCCAGGTACCATACCTGAGGCTTTCCAGGCATAAATATCTGGATTGCCCTAGCTAGAAGGAGTTTGGCGTCATCTTCGCCCAAGGCACTGTAATAGGTTGCATTTACTTGGTAATAGATATTCTTTTTACCGCGCAGATTTTTTACATAACCGCCCCTTTTAACAACAATTTCGATCAACCTTTCTATCTGTACATCAGCTATCAGCCCTTTTAAGTCCAGCAACGGTATGCCGTCATGACAGCCAAGCATGTTTACAACCCTGATGCCTTTTTCCTGCAGATCCCTGATCCACTTAATTAAAAACTCATTTGTATTCCTTTCCAATGCATCTATTATCAATCCTGGCAGGAAAAAGTCATAAGTCATATAGCCTTCTTCGGCGAGCTTTTCGTGTATTTTTTCCTCATACTTTGAATGGATCTCCGGCAAAAGAGCCAAACCGTATTTGTCAGCCAGTACCTTTATACGCCTCAGCAACTTCCATGTTCCAGGATCGTTAAGAAAGTTTTTGGTGCCCGGTTCTTTTGACGTGTACGCGAATGCGTCAAGCCTTATGATCTCCGCACCATACCGTGCAAGCTTTTCCAGCGTATCCTCATAAAATTCCCATACCAATGGAGATTTTATATTCAGATCCATTTGCCCAAGATATTTGCACCTGGATTCGAGCATATCGACTACATTTTTACAATAGCGCTCAAACCTGCCGAATTCGATCTCGGAGGGTTTCTTTCCTTCACTTATAGCCTTATTTACCTTATCAGCTAGCTTTTGAGCCTGTATATACTGTATATCCATGGACCTCATAAGGTCTTTGGCATCAATTTTTCCATATTTAACTTCCTGGTAAAAGGTATTCCAGTAAGGAACTTCTTTTCCGTCAGGAATACGGACTTTAAGTATAGGGAGTCCCGGCTTCCTAAAAAACATATCCTTGATATATTTATTATCCGGCTGTATATAGCCTTCATCGGTCATTTTACCGCAGCCTTCCCAGAATTTGTTCCAGTCAATAAAAAAGTCTTTATATATTGAATTCTCGCCATTTTTTAAGATATCTTGAAACTGTCTGGAAAGTACTGAAGAATGGTTTAATACAAAATCAAATTTGAGGGCTATGCCAAGTTTTTTCAGATCTTTTAAATCTTCCTGTGAGGCATAAAGCTCGTTCAATCCATAATCAATAACTGAAAATCCCCTGTCCAGGTCAGTATTGAAAATGCTCGGCAGTATGTAAAATGATTGAAACACATCTTTAAGTTCGGGAGTTTGAAGAAATTTTACAATATCCCCCAATGTCCCTCCAATACTATCCGGGTATGCATTAAGCATCGGACCTGCTTTAATTATTGCTTTTACCGGCATTTTCGCGTCGCTATCCATATTCCCTTCCTATATCTGTCCTGTATCATAAGCTTGACAAAATCCTTGTAAGCCAATATTTCACCGCTCTTGGACAATATCAGTTTTGCCTTCGGCGCCTGCCAAATCAGCATTTCCTGTTCTATTCCCAATACCATTTTTATAAAAGGGCTGTCGGTTGCGCTATCTCTATTACGTGACCTGCGGTGTTTAAGCGTTTCCTGTGGGGTACTGTTGAGCAGAATCGGTATGTCTACACCCTGAAGATTTTGGCTGTTACCATGAGTCCATTCTATAATCATTATATTTTTATCGCTAAAATCAACATGATCATACCAGAGTTCTGTCTCTTCTCTTCCCATTCTCTTAAGTAATATCCTTGATTCACCGTTTTTAAACTGGGATATGATTCCTGTAAGCTCTTTGAAATCTATTTCATTTGTGCTTCCCAGATAATTCTTGAGTCCACTCCGGCCCGCGCTCTGGTAAACGGAAAGCCACGGGTAGCTTTTGACGTAATCCGGGTTTGAATCATTGCCACTTTCCTGGATCTCTTTCAGTATGGCATGCCTTTCCTCAATATACTGTCCGTGTGAAATAAGGCCTTCGACTCCGCTTTTCCTGAAAATTCGGTGCCTCTCTGCATCGTTGTATTTTGGTATTCTGTGAGGATAATTGTCTCCAGACAGGATATAGCTATACAAGCCCATACAGTTGAGATAGTAGGATATCAAGGATGCAATCTCGGATTTGCCTACACCGGAACCCCCGCAAATAGCTATAACTGAGCGCTGATAAGGGTTTTTTTTAAGTGTGGGTATCAGCAGTTCTAATAATTTCGGGAAAATTATCTGAGCTTTTTGGATATGCTGAGAACTAATCTTGAATTTATCACCGGGCATATCACCCTTGGGAATGCTGTCCGTATCCTGGATGTCTTCAGGAATCCAAGGAAGTTTTTGCTTAATCTTCTCGCTTATATTCCTTTTTGCATTTTTAAATTTATCATTTGAACTATTGCTCATTGAAAAGCCTCCACGAAAAATAGTTTTACCATCTTTTTTACCATATTGACTTAAGTTTCCATAGATCAAGAGAGATCAGTTTAACCTTTCCACCCCGGGTGAATAGATCAATATCCCTAATCTCAGATTGGGGATATACATTATTTGTCAAACAAGCGCGCCCCTCATCCGCAAATATTTCCACAAAGGAAGTATCCACAAAGATATGGAGCTTCAATGTTTCGCTGCTAGCAGACTCGAGCCTGCAAGTCTTTATGCCTTCACTGCCAGAATCAGACTGTCGCATGCTAAAACGCAATTCTCTGGCTTTTATATTGTATGAAACTTCTGCTTCCTCACTTTCACTCACTGAACACTTTAGACTAAATCCTAACTCTTTAGCTTTACAGTCCTTAAGTTCAAATTCTGCCATTATCTCAAGACATTTGTTGCTTACTTCTTTAGGCAGAACTCTTACACCAGGTATTATTTCGGTGTTTTCCAACCCGAAGTGAACATCACGTAAAATTTTCAGTTCTTCCACTGGTTGGAACCTAAGACGCCTGTCATCGTCCAGCTCTATAATTCTGGGTATCGACATAGCCCCACACCAGTTTTTGGCTGCTGGAAAACCAAAGCCCCTCCACCAGGGCATCCAATTCCAGGCATTGATCCAGCCTATTATTATTCTCCTGCCCTTTCCGTCCAAGAATGTCTGGGCTACATAATAATCAAAACCATAGTCAACCTCTTCTATAATATCCCATGTGAATTTAGCTGTTTTATAGTCCATATCTCCCACAATGTAAAAGGTGTTCTTTCTCACCATTCCCATAGTCGAAAAAATAAGAACATATTTATTCCCTATTGGGAAGAAGTCGGGGCACTCCCACATAGTTCCTAGGGAGCCGTCGCTTTCAGCAAGCACCCCTATATAATCCCATTTTCTCAAATTATACGAACAGTACAGCAAAGCCTTACCTTTTCCGTCCCTGCATGATCCGATAACCACATACCATTTATTATCATGTTTCCACACCTTGGGGTCCCTGAAATCCATAGATCCTTCTTCCGGTGGCGCTGGAATAACAGGATTCCCTGCATATTTATCGAAGATAATACCGTTAGTGCTGGTAGCCAGACACTGGGACTGCATTAACTTACCACCCCTTCTTACAGCCCCTGTATAAATAATGGTAAGTGTTCCTTTATTATCAACGGCACTTCCAGAAAAGCAGCCTCCCCTTTTGTCTAAATCATAATCTTCACTTGGAGCAAGCGCTATGGGAAGATGTTCCCAGTGTACAAGATCCTTACTTTTTGCATGTCCCCAGTGTATTGTCCCCCATCTGGGAGCATAGGGATTGTACTGGTAGAACATGTGATATTCACCATTGAAGTATATTAGACCGTTTGGATCATTAATCCAATATGCCGGTGCCATGAAATGGTATTTGAGCCTGTACCGGTCTTTCGCCACTTCATCCTTAACTTTATCTATGGATTCTTCAGCTTTTTTTACTAATCGCTGGTGTCTAAGTCTATCCAAACTACTATTGATTACAACCCCTCCTCTTAACTGTTTATCTTAAACAGTAATAAAATCTTTATTAAATTAAAAAACCTTATACCATCTCATTAAATACTTTCTTTAAAAATTCTGCTGTTTCAACAATAGCAGGCCGTACTGCATCCGATATTGCATCCATTGTAAAAAATCCATGCATGAACTCTTTATAACATCTTATAGCTACTGGCACTCCTGCCTCTGCCAGCTTCAACGCGTATGCGTGCCCTTCATCCTTTAATACATCGTATCCTGCAGTAATTACATAAGCAGGTGGAAGATTGGAGAAGTCTTTTGCCAGAATTGGAGATACGTAGGGATTGAAACGCTCATCTTTACTATTAAGATATCTCTCAATTGCCAAAGGCATGTCTTTTGTGTCAAGCAAATTACCGTTTCCGAATAATTTAAAGGATCCATAGTCAAAGCTTGAAAGATCAACTACCGGATATATAAGAACCTGATACCCGATGGATGAAATGCCTCTATCCCTTGCCATAAGTGTAATAGCAGCAGAAATATTGCCCCCCGCACTATCACCACATATTATTAGACGTGACGGATCCAAGCCATATTTATTACCATTTTCCAGTATCCATATTAAAGCAGAGTAGCAGTCTTCGACAGGCTCCGGAAATTTATGTTCAGGGGCTAGGCCATAATCAACTGAAACAACAGCACTTGATGAAAGATTGACAATCTGGGTACAAAAACTTTCATAATTCTTAAGATTTCCAAAAACCCAACCACCTCCATGAAAAAACAATAAAATGGGTAAAGGTGGTTTTCTCTCTGGCTTATATAAACGAAGAGTTATATCGCTTCTATAGCCTCTGATAACAATATCTTTTAAATCAAAAACTTCCTCAGGTTTACTTATCTCAGAACATGTTATCTCATCAGCCAGTATCCTTGCCTTTTCAATATCTGGTACAGAAAATGCCGATTTTTGTTTTAGTTTAACTTCCTTTAAATACTTTTCAAATTTAGAATCCATATCCTTTATATCCATAGTCTAAACTCTCCTTTTTTATAAAAATACAATTTATATATTAGGCTTAAAAGCAAAAAGTTATATACAACAGGCCTACGTGTTAAATATCAACCAATATATTTCACTTTAAAAAATGAATCTCGTCAGATACCAGCAAGTTCAACATGTTTTTTCACCTCCGGATCAAAATAAGTAATGCTAAATCGATATGTTCTCAAGTTTGCCTGAAGTTTCGCCTCATACCTACCCTTCTTCCACAGGATTGTTAAAAGAAAATCTTCATCACTCTCAAGTACTTTAAAATCCCCATCAAATACGGGATACGTATTACGAAACTTCATCAAGTTAAACATTTTTTTTAAAACAGGTCTTTGGAGATTTTCTTCGATCTCCTCTCGTGTATAATAATGACGGTTGATACTTCTCCCTTCCTTAGAGGTCTTAAGAAATTCGATGTCATTCTCACCAGCCAATAATCCTACATAATAGACCTGAGGAATTCCAGGAGTAAAAAACTGTATAGCTCTTGCCAGTAGATAGGCATCATCATTATTTCCCAGAGCTGAATAATAAGTACAGTTGATTTGGTACACACCAGAACTTTTATAAGTCATTTTTAATTTATATAACATTTTTACATCGACTTCTCTTGAAAATATATGTTCTTTTATTTGCTCAATTTCCTCATCTGATAACAAGTCGTAGACATCTACAACGCCAATACCATCATGAGTATCAAGAGTGGTAAATTGCTTTCTGGGACATTGTTTAAGCCAGCTGATAAGTCGTTTTTTTGAACCACTATATAATGTATGCAATAACAACATGGGTAGTGCAAAATCGTATACCCAATAACCCCTTTCTGCTAGTTTCATTTGAATTGAATAATGCTCATGTATCTCTGGAAGTATTTCTACATCATAATCTTTTAAGATAGTTTGTATATAATCTAAAAGTTCCCATATATCAGGCTCTATGAAAAAACAGTTGGTCCATCTTTTTTTTATAGTATAAGCTAAAGCATCAAGCCGGATAACGGAAGCAGCTTTACCAGCAAGATATATCAAAGTGTCTTTGATAAAGTTCTTTGTTACATCAGCCTTTATATTTAGATCAACTTGCTCATCGCCAAAGGTACTCCAAATTTTTTCAGTATTTCCATCCTCAAATTCTACGACTACATATGGTGCCTTGGGCTTCCTTTTATAAATAAGTTCAATTTGCTCTTTACTTGGTTCACCGTCCGGCCAAAAATTTTTGTACCTGATAAACATATCAGCATAAAGCGATTGGTCTTTATTCTTGATAAAATCTTTAAAATATTCAGAGCTTGTTGATATGTGATTAATCATAAAGTCGTATATTAAGTAGAATTCCCTACTAAGATTTTTGATATCCTCCCATGTACCAAATTTTTTATCTACTTCCTTGTAGCTTAATGGTGCAAATCCCCTATCGGCCGTTGAAGGAAAAAATGGAAGAATGTGAATTCCCCCTATAATCCCCTTAAAATGGGTTTCTAGTATGTCGCTTAACTCTTTAATGTCCTTTCCCATACTGTCAGCGTAAGTAATAAGTACTATTTCATTCTTTATTGCCACGTTTACTTGCTCCTTGTTTCTCGAATATGTTTAAGATGCATTTTATAAACTGATCAATCATTTAACCGAACCCTGTATGATACCTTTGATAATATATCTCTGCAGGATGAGGTATATTATAAGAAGAGGGGCAACTGTCATAATAAGACCTGACATTAAAAGCCCGTAGTCTACAGTATAAGTCTGATAGAAGCGGTAGGTCGAAAGGGGTAACGTCATATTGGCTGGCCTTAGCAGCACCAGATTGGGCAGTAAAAAGTCGTTCCATATCCAAAGCATATCCAAAACAGCAATGGTAATGGTTGTTGGTTTTAAAAGCGGAAAAACTACATAGAAAAATACCTGCATATTCGTGGCTCCGTCAATCATAGCAGCTTCTTCCATTTCCAAGGGGATACCTTTTATAAATCCATGGTAAATGAAAACGGCTAAAGAAGTTCCAAATCCGATATACAGGTAGATTAATGCCCATATACTGTTCATCATTTTAATAGAGCCGAATATTCTTACCATGGGAATCATAATAGCTTGGAAGGGAATAAGCATGGAACCTACCATAATAAAAAATATATATCTATTGAATCTCCACTTCCTTCTAACAAGAATATATGCCGTCATAGAAGAAAACAATACAATGAACACTGTACTGAAAACAGTAACAATAACAGTATTGGATAAAGCATGCAAAAAATTCATTTTGTCGAATGCTGTAACGTAGTTTTGAAAATTAATTGTAGTAGGGAATGAAAGAGGGTTTAATAGAAATTCCTTATTTGTCTTAAATGAATTCGTAAAAACAAGTATTAATGGTGATATATACAGAATAAACACTATAGAAATAACAATCACTTTTAAATATTTATTTACTCCCCTAAGATTTATTTTCATAATTCCATCTCCAGTCTTTTACCAAGATAAACCTGTGAAAGCGTTACAATAGCAACTATTATGAAAAGGAAAAAAGCTTCAGCCTGCCCAACACCATACTGCTGGGCTAAAAATGCCTTTTCGTAAACATGCATAGATATAAGCTCGGTACTTTTAAATGGGCCTCCCTGAGTCAATGAAAGATTAATGTCATAAACAATAAAACCTCTTTGAAAAGTTAAGAAAATGCAGACAACAAAGGAGGGGACCATAAAAGGAAGTGTGATGTTTTTTAACTTGACAAACTCACCTGCTCCATCGATGCTTGCCGCTTCCAGCACATCTTTGGGTACACTTATAAACCCGGCAATATAAATTATCATCATATAACCCGAATACTGCCAGACTGTAGTAAGTACTAATGCCCAAAGTGCTTTCGTTGGGTCTCCCAGCCATGATTTGGAAAGAAAAGGAATAAAGTTCTTTCCTATATATACGAAAACTTCAGAAAAAATGAAATTCCAAATAAGTCCCAGTACAATTCCACCTATTAAATTGGATGAAAAGAAACCTGCTCTAAAAAAACTCTCCCCTTTAATACCACTTGTCAGAATATAAGCAAGGAAAAAAGCGATAACATTGGTCAGTATTACCATGGCAAAAACATATTTTAGTGTTACTGTGAAAGATGTCCAAAAAGCCTGGCTGGTAAAAAGAGTAATATAATTTTTTATACCGACAAAAGCATAAATCTTAGACAAGCCAGTCCAATCTGTAAATGTAAGGTATATTCCAAAAATGAATGAACAAATAATAACTGAAGTGAATATAAAAGTTGATGGTCCCGCAAAAAACAAGTAGGTTTTAAGTTTACTAAAAAAGCTCTTTTCCCTATCTATTGCAAACCCTCCTTTATTAATTATTACACAAAAAGCTCTAAATATATCTGCTCTTTTCTGCTATCTCTAAAAATTGTAGAAGAATCTAGAAAAGAAACACACCCATATAACGCTTTAATCTAATATTTAATTGTTTTTATAATTATAATAAATATTCAGAGTTATTATTCAGTCTTTAATAAAAAAATACCACTACTTTATATTCGAGAATGGATTTTAAAGTAGTGATATCTCTTACGACATCCTCCAATAAAATCCATTCTCTTTAATAATAGAACTGCATCAATTAGTATCTATAAATCTATTTCAATATAACTCATCTTTGTATCAGATTATTCTATTGCTGCAAAATAATCTTCGATTTCTCCAGCTAATCCTGCTCTGTCTATCGTGTCACTCAGATATTTTTGCATTGATGCACCTAAAACTGACCAATGATCCGGAGGTACTGCCAATGCCATCGGCTGGATATTACCATCTGCCATATAGCTTAGGATTGACTGTGCCAATGGATCTGCTGGTGCAATTGCAATGTTTGTGAAAGCGGGGATACAAGCGCACTGATTAACCAATGCATCCTGCCCGGATGGCTCATATACCAGCCAGTCGAGGAATGCCAGAGCTGCAGCCTGCTGTGCCTCATCGTTCTGCTCTTTATCTACTGTTATGTATTTAGTAGGACTAGCTGTTATATTAGAATTACCATAATCATCTGCATTATTACTGATAGGTACAGGAATGTAACCATAATCTCCATCTGCTGTATCAAAGCTTGAGATCTGCGGCCATGCCCAGTTGCCCATAAACCAGAAACCTACTTGACCTTGACCAAGAACCTCTGGACCATGTTCGTAGGTTGGTGATAACGGGTCATCTATTTCCAGATTATTTTCCTTCATCAGGTCAAATGTATCCATTAGACCATTGAAATTAGTGTTTGTCATCAGATCAACATCACCGGCTGCTAGATCAGCCAACCATGCAACTACTCCAGGATAATCAGTAGCTTGTGTGCTATAAGATATTGTCAGAAAATGTGCACCCAGTGACCAATCCATTGGTGAGATAGTTATTGGTGCAGCACCTGTTGCATCTATTGCTTCAAAGGCAGATGTCAGATCATCAAGAGTTTTTATGGATGTTGGGTCAACAGAGGCTGCATCCAGTACTGCTCCGTTATAGATAAAAGCATAGCCTTCTACTGTGAAAGGAAAGGCCACTACACTTCCATCTGACATTGTACCAAAGGCCAAGTTTCCTGCTGCAGCATCAGCTACCCACTTTTCATTGGAAAGATCTAAAATATTCTCCTGCATTAATTCTATTTGTCCAGCATCCAACATTGCCAATGCCGGTGCATTACCTGAAGCATATAGGGCCGTAATTCTTTCAAATGGTGATGATCCTTCAGGTGCAGTGATGACCTCTACCGTAATTCCAGGATTCTCTTCACCGAAAAGCTCTGCAGCTTCCTCCAACTGAGCCTGAATCTCGCTCTTGGAATTCATAAACTGGATATCAGCTGGCTCTAATGCAACTTCTTCTACTTCTTCTACTTCTTCTACTTCTTCTGCTGCTTCTTCCTCTACTGCTTCCTCTTCTTCAGCTGCTGCTCCTGCTTTTTCACAACCTGCTAAAGTAAATGTTGCAACCATTGCTATACTTAATATCAACACTAACATATATAACAATCTTTTCATTTTTTTAAACTCCTTATCTCACTTTACTTAATCAATAAAATCAAATAAAATAATTTTTGAGATTTGTTTAGTGTATTAGCTTTCCGAACTTAAATAATACTTAAGCAAATCTCTTTTCTTCTTATTTTTATCATCTCCTTTCTTTACTCTTAGAAAGAATCTACTTTTAAATAAATTTTTCTTATACCTTTGATTATCCCCCCTTTCGGTCTAAAGCAATGATTTGAAATATCTTTTACTGTTATGAGTATTTTTTTATTTCTTTATGATATTTTTTATTAAGTTTTAGAAGCGCTTCCAATTTTCATTATTTTTTTTGACTAATATTTATAATATTGATAAAATTGGAAGCGATTCCAGTGTTAGTATTAAAAAGTATAGCACTTAAAAATACGATTGCAACTAAATTTTTAATAACATATTTTTAGAAGAGATATAAAACAATATGAAAAGATATTCAATATATGATGTAGCAAAAAAAGCTGGCGTAGGCATTGGTACCGTATCTAGAGTTATTAATAATGGCAGGCACGTTAAAAATTCAACAAGAGCAAAGGTACAACAAGTTATAAAGGAACTGGACTACCAACCAGATTTTTTTGCCAGAAATCTTGTAAAGAAAGTCAGCAAGACTATAGGTCTTTTAATTCCTGACATAATAAATCCTATCTTCCCTGAAATGGCTAAAGGTATAAGCGATAAAGCCTTTTTAAATGATTACACAGTTTTCCTAAGTAATACTGATGAATCAATCGAGAAGGAAATTAAACAAGTAAATCAAATGATAGAAAAAAGAGTAGATGGAATTATTTTTATTTCTACTGAAATGTGCAATAAAGACGGTGATTATACACACTATATTTACCTGACGAAAAAGAACATTCCAACGGTACTTATAAATGGATCTGTTAAAGATGCTGATATTCCTTTTGTTCGAATAAATGAGTCGAAAGCTGGATATCTGGCAACAAGACATATGATAAAAAAAGGTCTAAGAAAAATAGCATTTTTAGGCGGACCAGAAAATTCCATACCAACTATTGAAAAACTTAAAGGTTATAAAAAAGCTTTCAGAGAATCCAATCTGTTTATTAAAAAAGAATATATAATTCTGGATAAATACGAAATAGAAAATGGTTTTAAAAATACAATCAATCTATTAAATATGAAAGAAAAACCAGAAGGAATAATAACAGTCAGCGATGCTTTAGCAATAGAAACTATAAAAGCTGCTCGAGCAGAAAATATTGGTATACCGGATGATATTAAAATTATCGGATTTGACGATATCAAATATTCTTCATCTTTTTCTCCTTCTATTACAACAATAGCACAACCAAAATACAAAATGGGAACTATGGCACTTGACATGTTGATCCATCTTATCGAAAAAAAGGTACTACCTGAAAGAAAAGTTGTTATTGAACCAAAGCTGATACTAAGAGATTCCTGTCCCTGATAGTAAGTCCTTTATAAGTCGATTGTTTATATCAATTTCCCAATCCTTTAATAAATGAAATATATACCTATCCATATACTTGATACAGTTTCGTAATAAATAATGAAGCTTATAAAGAATTTGTCCTGATTTTTGGGGTTCAAAGTTTCTATTAAAGTCTTTATTTTTTACTGACTTTCAACTTAATTCATTATACTAAAAATAAAGGATTTACAATAAATCAACATTCTAAAAAAGATAAGAGTATTTTTATAAATATAACACAGCACAGACAGTATTCTTATAGATGACTTTGAATGTTACTTTCTTAAGAATTTCAGCATATCCTTCTGGACCTGCTCCATATTAGAAAAAGTGAGGTTATGCCCGTATCCCTTGTAAAGGATCAATTGTGCATCAGGGATCCCTTCAGCAGTAGCATGGACATCATCTATGGTATAACCAATATCTAATTCTCCGCTCATAATAAGGGTAGGAGCTTTTATATCCTTTAACCTGTTTATAAAATTCATTTCTCTGTCTGCTCTGACTTCGGCAAGGAAATCATTTGGATATTCTATATCCCCCATCATCCTCCCTGCGATTAGCTGCATAAAAAATTTAAACATACTCCTTTTTAATCCAGGCAGCAGGGAAAAGTCCATCATAACAGCCATAGATTTTCCATATTTTCCCTGTTTAAAATAGTTTTCAGACTGCCTCTCCAATTCTACCCCTCTTTTACTCAACCGGTATGCAGCAGAGATAATGACTAATTTTCTGATCGTATCGGGATGATCAGCCGCCAGATATTGGGCTATCTGTCCTCCGGTTGAAATACCCATCACATCAACAGGCCTTTTAAATTCTTCCCTGATCACCTCTGCATAGTCCTCTGCCATTTTATCCATTAAATAATCCTGGGGTAAATTTGGTCTGCGCCCTATAAGAAACACACTATATTCTTCTGCAATCAGTCTGTGTGACTTTATAAAATTTCTTAGCACAAAACCGGAAGCCGGTTCGTTTTTGAAAGACAAAGCCTCAATATCAACTATAATATTTTTTTTATTGCCTATTCTAGTAAACGGGAGCCCGTTTTTAAAAAAGCCTGTTTCTGTAAGGTATTTTTTATTTGGATTTTTATTTTCTGTTACCTTCTTCATTAAAGAGCCAACTTCTACTTTTAAGTCCGGACATAGCTTTAAAAAATTAAATCCAATTTAATATTTTTTGTTTCTCTTTAATATCTTGATGAATTTATCTACCAGTCTTGGTTCAAACTGGGTACCGCTGCATTTCCCCAGCTCTTTCATAGCTGCGTTTTTACTAATAGCCTTTTTATAAGGTCTTCCCGTTATCATAGCTTCATAAGCATCGACTATGGTGATTATCCTTGAAAGAATAGGTATTTCTTCCCCCTTTAATCCCTGAGGATAACCGCTGCCGTCCCACCATTCATGAGAAGTTAAAATATATTCAGCAATGCTGGAGAGCTGATGGGAGGCAAGTGCGATTCGATATCCTATTTCAGGATGGCGTTTTATGGTTTCCCATTCTCTTTTGCTCAAGTTTTCCTTCTTGTTTAATATTATATCAAGTATTGCCACCTTTCCTATATCATAAATAGCCGCCAGAAGTGAAAGCTCCTCAATTTTGATTTTTGACAGTTTTATGGATTTTGCCAGCTTTAGAGCCATTACTTTTACTTTTTCGGTGTGTCTTTCAGTCTTGACACTCTTCTCAAACAATATTTTCTCAAGCGATGATATTATCGAACTTATGATACTCTTGGAATCCACCAGCTTGTGCCTGTACATATTGTCTTCTGCTTTTTTGATCACCTTGGAAAAATCCTGGTAATTTTTGTTCTTAGTCGACACTCCCAGGGATATGCTTAAGGTTATTTTACTTTTTCTTGTCTTATTGCTTTTATATTTAACCCTTTTGACGATCTCTGACAATACCTCTTCATCGGTCTTTGGAAGAAGTATGGAGAATTCGTCTCCTCCCCACCTGGCGACTATATCTTCGGCTCTACAGCATTTTTTAAGCACTTCTGCACAGCCTTTAAGGATTTTGTCTCCTTCCTTATGCCCAAATGCATCATTTATCAGCTTTAGTCCATTGACATCACCAATAATTACGCTCAGCGGCAGCTGCCTACGGGTATCAAGCCTTTTTAATTCTTCTTCAAAATATGCCCTATTATACAAATCGGTAAGTCGGTCATGAAAAGACATATAGGACAGGCGCTCTTCTGTCTTTTTCCTTCCTGATATATCACGCATTATCCCTTCTATAGCAACCAGTTTTCCTTTCTGGCTAAAAAACGGTGTTATTAGTCCTTCATACCATACTGCCCTGCCGTTTTTATGAGTATATCTGATCTCTACTGGTTTTGAATATTTAAAACTGCCGTCAAGCACCTTTTTAAAGATATTTCTGTCTTCCATATGAATGATCTTGTATATAAACTTCGGGTCGTCATAAAACTGTTCGGGATTGTAACCCAGATTTCTTTTTACCGAAGGGCTGATGTACTCGTACCCTTGTTTAGGGATCAACCTGTATCTAAATACTATATCGGGGATATTCTCAATAAGAGATTTAAAATATCTTTCCTTTTCTTTTAGTTTCCTTAAGGCTTCTTCCTGCTTCATTTTTTGTTTCTCGTTTTGGATTTCCTCCTTTATAATCGGAATCAGGTTAGAAAGATTATTTCTTGTGATATAATTGTCAGCACCTTTTTTAATAAAAGACACTGCATTTTCCTCACCGACTGAATCCGAAATAACAATAAAAGGGACATCCGTATTGCTTTTTTTGACTATTTCTATGGTGTCTTCAAGATTATCATCGAAAAGTTTATAATCAGCTAATATTACATCCCATTTTTCTTTACTCACAGACCTAGCCGCACTTTTAGAACTGCTTACAATCTTATATTCCGGTTCATAGCCCTTGCTTTTTATCGCATTTATCAGAGCTGAAGCTTTACTTTTTGATTTTTCAATTATCAGTATTTTAATATTTTTATCCACTTTTTCTGTGCTATCCCTTACATTTGCTTTTACTAATTATAACCTAAATATATTAATAATTCATTAAAGAAACCTTTTTTTAGTATATTTTAATTCTACACGACTTCGCTTTTTATCGATATCTTGACAAAATTGTCAACCAAATATTAATCAAAAAACTTATAGAAATCCCCTTAATAATATATTATTAGTCCAATAAAAATTTGAAATTGTTATACACTTTATGATTTATTCCAGTAAAAATTTTGGTACTGCCCTAAAAGAGATAATAGAAAAAAAGAAAATAAAACTCAGAAGCCTGGGTAAAAAAACAAATCTTAACTATAGTTATTTCAGCAAATTAAAAAAAAGAAAAAACTGTCCTCCCATTTCAACCATACAACTGATTTCCCATGGGCTTGGCATACCCCCTGAATATTTTCTGGAATACAGGATTTATAAGATAAATAAACTTCTTAAAAAAAATCCCTACCTTATCGATACCACACTTGATTATATCAAAAGTCTTGCCAGCAAGGATGAACTAAAAGTAGCCGAGAGAAAAAAACCATTCAAAAAGAATTAGATCTATTATATGGTAATCCTGTCAGCTTGATATGATTTGATATGGAACTTTTAGGAATTGAAAAATCATTATATAAGATGTTGAATAAATGTGTTATATGCCCGCACAGTTGTAGGGTCAACAGAAGAATCGGCGAGAAAGGTTTCTGCGGGGCAGGCTTTGAACCAGTAATATCATCTTCAATGCCCCATCATGGGGAGGAGCCTCCTATTTCAGGAAATAGCGGTTCGGGAACTATATTCTTTTCTTACTGCAACATGAAATGCGTATACTGCCAGAACTACCAGATAAGCCAGGAACATGAAGGAGCAAAAACCAGCATAAACAGGCTGGCAGACAACATGTTAATACTGCAAAATCTGGGCTGCCATAACATTAATTTTGTTTCTCCTACCATATGGATACCCCAGATAGTAAAAGCTCTATCTGCTGCCAGAAACAAAGGGCTTACAGTCCCTACAGTGTTTAACACCGGTGGTTACGACAGTCCCAGAATAATAAAAATGCTGAACGGTATAATTGATATTTATATGCCTGATATGAGATACAGCAGCGACCCTATGGCTAAAAAGTATTCAATGGTAGAAGATTATGTGCGGTACAACCGGCAGTCAGTCAAAGAGATGTACAGACAGGTGGGAGGATTAAAACTTGATTCCCACGGTGTAGCTGCAAAAGGACTGCTTATAAGACTCCTTGTTTTACCCTATGACATAGGTGGAATAAAAGAGACCCTTGATTTTATTAAATCTGAACTATCCACAGATGTTTACTTAAGCATTATGGCTCAGTATCATCCGACCTATAATGCATTTGATTATCCGAAATTAAGCAGAAGTACCACCGCTAAAGAATATCTGGAAATAGTAAGATATGCCGAAAAAAAGGGGTTCAGCTTCGGATGGACCCAGAATCATATATCACCGGAAGGTAAAGAAGACCTTTTTATGCCTGATTTTAAAGACAAAGACATATTTAAATATTATAAAAAATAGCGGTTATTTTCTTTCCCTCTTCCAAGCCCTAAGCTCTTTAAGCGTGAGCGTGTTTAAAACATCTTTTTTTTCAAGTCCCGCCCTTCTGGCAATGTCTACCCCAAGCCTTATCATATCCAGATTATTGGGGCGGTGTGTATCTGTGTTTATGACTACCTTACCGTTCATATCTCTTACTTTTCTGGCGTTCTCTTCGCTAAGATCCAGCCTTAGAAAATAGGAATTTATTTCCAGAGCTTTTCCTTTTTCAGCTGCTGCCGATATCAGCCTGTCAATATCAATAAAATAAGGCGCCCGGTCGCCAAATACCTTGCCCGTAGGATGGGCAATGAAATCAATATATTTATTCTCTACAGCACTTATGCTTCTAGCCGTGTTTTCAGCTTCTGTATTTAAAAAAGATGAATGAAGCGAACCTATAGCAATATCCAGCTTCCTTATAATATCATCAGGATAATCCAATTTACCTTCTTTTCTAATGTCTATTTCCGAACCCATAAGAATCTCATAGTTGCGTTGTTTTGATTTTAGGCTGCGGACATATTCTGTTTTTTCCTTTATCTTTCCTTTATCCAGACCTCTGCCGTAAAAATTGCTTTCCGAGTGGTCCGACATTGCCAGATATTCATAACCGTACTTTTTTATTCTTTTGACCATGTCATTTAAACCTATAAGACCATCACTCCAGGTGGAATGAACATGCAGGTCACCTTTTATATCTTTCACACTGACCAGAGTCGGAAGCATGCTTTTTGACGCCGCTTCTATTTCCCCCCGGTCTTCCCTAAGTTCCGGAGGTATATACTGCAAACCAAGCTTGCTGTAGATTTTTTGCTCATAATCATTAAGATCATTCTGAAAACTTCCTTTTTTCCTAACTTTTCCAGCACCTACAGGAACATTTACTGCTATCTTTGATTTTTTAAAATATCCCTTCCTGGCTGCCAATCCTTCCAATTTTTTTAGATGTTTTTTGCTTCCTGTAGTATACAGCAAATCCACAGCCCAATTTTTGAAGCTGCTTATAATAAACTCAATCTCTATCCCAAAGACAGTTTCAAAGGCAGCGCTTATATTATCTTTTCTTAGATCTTTTTTGGTGAGTTTTTTTATAAAATCAAGAGATCTTATATTCTCGAGCAGTCCCTCGCTCCTGGTAAAATCATACCCGTCGTTATTAAAATAAGGAAGGACAAGAAAATCAATATCCCGAACCGAAGGTTTCTTTCTTCTCAGTGAGCCCACAACCGCTGTACCAGCAATATCTTTTATTTTACTGAGACTGTTATTTATCCTTTTAAGATAGAACTCGACCGGCCATCTTGAAAACCTGTCCTTTGTGCCTTCCATGTAGTCCAGTGATGTCCTTAATCTCTTTATATAAAAATCACTGTCTCTTTCCTTAAATAATTCTGTTTTAGGTAAAAAATCAGTAAAACTTTTAGTGTCAGTCAGCCTGTCTTTTAGCTCTACCAGACTTTTTATATTAAAATTTTCATAGATGGCAAATATCCTTTTTTTACCGAGACCGCTTATTCTTATAAGCCTTATCATCTCTTCAGTGTATCCAGACCTTATTTTCTCATATAGCCGGACCCTTCCCGTATCCAGATATTCGGCTATCAACGAGCAGGCCGGCTCTTCCATACCTGGCAGTTTTTCGAGTTTTTCACCTGCTTTGATTTTATCGATTAACTCCGGACCGTCTCGGAGCGTCCTTGATGCTATTATGAGTTTTAATGGGATGTCTTTGTCTTTCGAGTCAGCTCTTAAAATCTCTGCAATATCTATAAGGATATTTGCCAGCTTTAAATTAATCATCTTAGAATATTTTTGTATGCTATAATTATTTATTAGAAATACTTAAAACAGGTTATTATATTATAAAATAATACAATTTATGAAAAGCCCAAATAATAATTCTGCTCTCATGGACGATCAAAAATATCAATCTCTTAGAGAAAATATGATTCAGGACCAGATAATATCCCGTGGCATCAAAGACAAAAAAGTTCTTGATGCCTTAAGAAAAGTGCCCAGGCATATTTTTGTAGATGAATCATATAAAAATTCTGCTTACGATGACAGACCTCTTCCCATCGGACACGGACAGACGATATCACAGCCTTATATAGTCGCACTTATGACTGAAAGCCTGGATCTTTATGGAAATGAAAAAGTCCTTGAAATCGGTACCGGCTCTGGCTATCAGGTAGCTATCCTTGCAGAAATATCAAGGGAGGTCTACACCGTAGAAATAGTCACCTCTCTTTATCAGAAGAACAAGAAACTGCTAAAAAAATATAAAAATATAAAAGTAAGTAATCACGACGGTTACCTTGGATGGGAAAAATATTCACCATATGACAGAATAATAGTGACAGCGGCACCAGATCATATACCTCAACCATTTATCGAGCAACTAAAAGACGGCGGTATTATGGTAATACCTGTAGGCCCATCAAGCTGGAATCAGATACTTTACAAAGTAATAAAAAAAGGCAGTAAAATAAAAAAAATACATATATGTGATGTGGCTTTTGTACCCCTGATAAGAAAGTAGAAAAAACAGCCTATTTTTGGCTTTTTATATCACCATTTATACCTATCTCTATAGTTTTGATCGGTATATTTCTTCCCGAAATCTTTACTGAGTCCTTAACCAGTTTGACCAGACTAAAGCAGGAGGGGACTTCCATATAAATCACAGTGATTGAATTTATACTGTTATTTTTAAGTATCTCAGAGATCTTGTCCCTATATAAAACAGCATCGTTAAATTTCGGGCATCCGATAAGAAGAATTTTTCCCTTAAGAAAATCATTATGAAAGTCAGTGTAAGAAAATGGTACACAATCGGCACTGATCAGTAAATCCGAATTATTAAAAAAGGGAGCATTTTCAGGCACAAGCATTATCTGGATCGGCCATTGACTGACCTTTGTACCAGTCTTTTTTTCCGGACTGCTGATAGCTGTCTCTTCTTTCTCCTCCAACCTTTCAAGAACTTTTAAACCCGGACACTCGGGATGCGGTCCCGGCTGCCTGCCTACGACAGATTCTTCTCCGGATTCTTCTGGATTTTTAATTCCTTTCTCTTTAAGATACTCAGCTGCCAGCCTGTAATATTCTGTTTGATCATTCCCCTTTAGATGCTCAAGGTGTACTTCTATGACATTTCCACCTTTATCTGCAATATTTTCCATAACTTTTTTTTCATCATATTTTTCCGCTTCCCTTTCCACAACTGATATTGCTTCCTCAGAGCATTCTTCCATACATATGCCCAGACCGTCACATAAAAGCTCGCTAATTAAACTGGCTTTATCGTCCATCATCTGAAGTGCCCCCTGCGGACAACTTGTCATACACGTTTCGCAACCTATACATTTATCCTCATCAATTTCTATAATTTTCCTTTTTACCATCCTAACTGCCTCCTCTCTATTTAAATATTTTTATCACTCTTTTATTTTAAAATCAAAATACGCCTCCAGACCAAGATGATCCGATACCGTATAACTTTTAAACGAGCAGTCACTTTCTTTACCAGTTGTCATGCAGTCATTGCCTGAAGATAAGGGACTCCCGTAAAGTTCCCTGTCATAACAATACAGGATTTCAGGTTCTTCCGGTACCAAATCAATAATTTTCGGTTCTATATTTACATCACCAAAACCCCCGAAATAGAAAATATAATCTATCCTCTGAGGCCTGCCTTTCTCAACAGCAACACGGTTTCCCAGACTACCGTATGAATTTTTATCTCCTGTGATCCAGTCACCACCTATCCAGGTAAAGCCCGGGTCATCCGGTTTCAATTTGAGCCATAGATCCTTAAGGTATAATTTACCTTCAGGATCTATTTCTTCAAAATCTTTGATTTTATCACTAAGCTCCTCGTACTCTACAGAAGGCAGCGTCATCAATTCAGAATCATCTTCTGTATTGTAATTATCTGGTGGTGATATTATACCGGAGATCTCCATCCAGTTTTCAGATATATCTGAAGCGACGTTGAAGTCTCCCATAATTATCACCGGACGGCGGTTTTCCCCTTCCGGTCCAATGATCAAACCAACAAAATTTAGTAATTCTTCAATATTCTCACGGCGGGTCTCCGGGTAATCATGGGATTGAAGATGAGTGTTAAAAACATGTATATAATCCCCTTCCAGCGGACCTATCTGAATCCGTGCATATAACACTCCCTTACCTGCAAGCCTGTCTGTTCCGCTGCTGATTTTAAAAGTAAAAGCACTGCATGCAGTTATTGGATACCTGGACAGTATCACTAGTCCCCCATCCTGCTGAAATGGCAGCCAGCCGCTGTCGGGCCCCATTACATAATACGGGCTGCAGGCAATTCTTGCATCCTTACCGTTCTGCTTGCTGTTTATTATCCCGACTCCCCAAAAACTCTCTTCTCTTGCAAGGGTTTCCACATCCATGGCACTGTTCAGGGACTGCCACATTTTCTCCCCGGATTCTTCGAGAGAATTATACCAGCTATTAAAATAATCATACTGCCAGTCTACTACTAAACCATCTTTCATATCGCTGTAAATCATATCATGCCACGCTGAGATGATTTGATCCTGACTGCTTCCGGCAAAGACTTCCTGAAGCCCTATAATATCATACCCTTCTGATATCAATTCAATTATACAGGATGTACGCTGGACGTAAGCCGGTGCGACAGGCCAAAATGGTATAAGCATGGTATTCTGGTCAAGTATTTTAAGGACTCCTTCATTATCGGATTCAGGATATTCATCAATATCTTGATTTTTTATCAAATATCTGCTTACGGATACTTCAGGAAATCTTTCATATAATGAACCCGCGTCAGCCGTGCAACAGACTGAATAAACAGCTACTAGAAAAAAAATAACAACAGCTGCAGCCAGCACAGCCATGTTTTTTCTTTTAGGAAATATCCTTTTTTTATTCAACTTTTTATAAACTAAGATTTTCCATCATTATCGATTATTCTAACCCAAGTTATTTTGGTATACAATACATATAAAACCTATATTAATATATCTCTGAAAAGCAGAATAGCTGTCTTTGACTATGAGAACAGGAACAATAAACCTTCCGCTGCACGGAGGAAAAGCGCCATACTGGCTGTTTTCCAGGATGAAAGGCCTATCCAGAGATATAATCTCAATGATTGTTTCCGAATACGGCACCTTAGAGATAATCCGTAGGCTTTCAGACCCGCTGTGGTTTCAGGCGTTCGGATGCGTTCTGGGATTTGACTGGCACTCCAGCGGTGTAACTACCACCGTATGCGGAGCAATAAAGGAATCCATAAAAGGCCTGGAAAAAGATCTGGGCTTTTTTGTAGCCGGCGGTAAGGGAGGGGCTTCCAGAAAAACTCCTGCTGAAATTGAAAATGCAGCAAACCTTACGGGAAAGGACTTTGAAGATCTGATATACAGCAGCAAGATAATTGCAAAAGTTGACAGCAATGCTCTTCAGGACGGTTATCAGCTTTACCACCACTGCTTTATATTCACCAAAGACGGGAACACCTGGTCTGTAATACAGCAGGGCATGAATAAAGAAAACAGAATGGCAAGAAGATACCACTGGACATCAGAAGGCCTTAAAGACTATATCTGTGAACCGCATAAAGCCATATGCTGTGATAAAAAAGACAGGGTAATAAACCTTACTGCTGCAGAAAGTGATGAAGCAAGAAAAACAGTGACCCTGCTTTCCTGTGAAAAGCCAAAAAATATCATAGAAGATCTAAAAAAAATAAAAAAATACCACCAAAAAACTTACAATCTTCCCAGAAGACATTATATAAGACTGGATGATATGAGCTTAAAAAGACTGGGAAAGATATTTACCTCCACCTATCAAAGAAGGCCTGAAAATTTTGAGAGGCTTCTTTCACTCCGGGGTGTGGGTCCAAAGACTATAAGGGCACTGGCCCTTATCTCAGAACTGGTATATGGAGTAAAATACAGTATAAAAGACCCTGTAAGGTTCAGTTTTGCCCACGGAGGTAAAGATGGTATACCCTATCCGGTCGACAGAGAAAACTATGACCTTTCCATTGAGATTTTACACAAAGCTGTCAGAGATAGTAAAATTGGTAAAATAGAGAAAATAAAGGCAATAAAAAGGCTTTCTTACTTCTATGGATAAAGAAGAAATAATAAAAACTTTAAAAGAAATAAGCGTCCTTCTGGAATTAAAAAATGAAAATCCCTTTAAAATAAGAGCATATCAGAACTCAGCCCGTGCCCTTGAAACATCAGATATAGAGCTTAACAAGGATTTGAAAATAGAGGACCTTAAAGGCATAAAAGGAGTAGGTTCGCATATCGCAGAGAAGATAAAAACACTGATCTACACAGGAAGACTCAAATATTACGAAGAACTTAAGAAATCCGTACCGCCCGGGCTGGTCGAAATGCTTGCAATACCAACCATGGGGCCTAAAAAAATAAAATACCTGTTTGACAATCTTGGTATTAGCAATATCGGCGAGCTTGAATACGCCTGCATAGAGAACAGGCTTGTAGATCTGCCCAATTTCGGTAAAAAAACCCAGGAAAATATCTTAAAAGGAATAGAAGTGTTAAAAAAATTTAAAGGTAAATTCCTTTTTGCAGGTGTTATAGAAGAAGCCGAAAAAATACATAAAAAAATAGAAAACTTTAAATATGTCAAAAGAGCAAGCCTCGCGGGAAGTGTGCGCCGTAAAAAAGAAATAGTAAAGGATATAGATATAGTAGCAAGCACAGACAATCCCGAAAAGGTAATGGATTTTTTTACCACTCTGGATGAAGCGGAAGATATAATTGCAAAAGGTGACACCAAATCGAGTATCAGGCTGAAATCCGGCATCAATGTTGATATAAGGACTGTAGAAGACTTTCAGTACCCCTATGCACTTCACCATTTTACGGGGAGCAAAGAACATAATACAGCTATGAGAACGGCTGCTAAAAAAGATAATATAAAAATGAATGAATATGGTCTCTTTAAAAATGACCGTCTTATCAAATGCAGTGATGAAAAAGACATCTTTGCATTCTTTTCAATGGACTGGATACCACCTGAACTGAGAGAAAACTTCGGAGAGATCGAGGCAGCAAAAAACAAGACTCTTCCAAAACTGATAGAGGAAAAGGATATCAAAGGGATATTTCACATCCATACCACATACAGCGATGGAAAAAGCAGTATAGAGCAGGTCTGCGAGCAGCTTATAAAATCAGGTTTTATGTATGCCGGAATAAGTGACCACAGTAAGACCGCTTCATATGCAGGCGGAATTAAAAATGAAGATGTAGAACAATATTTTAAAGAAATAGACAAGCTAAACCTTAAATTCTCCGGCTTTAAAATATTTAAGGGAATAGAATCGGATATCCTTCTTGACGGAAGTCTTGATTACAGCGATAAGGTCCTGTCCGGATTTGACTTTATTATTGCCGCAATTCACTCCAGTTTTAACTTAAGTGAAGAACAAATGACAGAGAGGATAATAAAAGCTATTGAAAACAGATTTACTACCATGATAGCTCATCCTACCGGAAGGCTTCTTCTGGCAAGGGACGCTTATAAAGTGGATATAATAAGAGTAATAAACGCAGCAGCAGAAAACAATGTGGATATTGAACTTAATGCCAGTCCATTTAGATTAGACCTCGACTGGAGGATGTGTAAGTATGCAAAGGAAAAAGGAGTAAAGATCTTTATAAATCCCGATGCGCACAGCCTAAAGGACCTATATGATTATAAATTCGGAGTCAATATCGCCAGAAAAGGCTGGCTGGAAAAAGAAGATGTACCCAATACTTACTCAGCGGAAAAGATTGATAAATATTTAAAAAAAAAGGTCAAAATAGCGGAACCTGTTAATATAATATTAGAATGATCAGGATGAAATGTGAAATATAAAAGAAAAAATAAAAGAAAAGGCCGCAGTTACAGAGCCGTATATGAACCTGCGGTAAAAAACATAAAAAAAATAATCAGGATCTTAAATCAGGAATATCCTGAAGCCGATTTAACTTCATTAAAGAACAAAAATGCCTTTCAGCTTCTTATTGCCACCATTCTTTCCGCACAGAGCACAGATAAACTGGTAAACAAAGTCACACCAAAGCTTTTTAAGAAATACAAAAAACCCGGGGATTTTGCCAGGGCAAATATAATCCAGCTTCAGGAAGATATAAGATCAACAGGTTTCTACAGGAATAAGGCAAAAAGCATAATCAACTGTTCAAGGGATATAGTCTCAAGATTCGGAGGCAAGACTCCTGATAATATTGAAGATCTTACTTCTCTACACGGTGTAGGAAGAAAGACTGCCAATGTAGTACTGGCAAATAAATTTGGTGTGCAGGCCATAATAGTAGATACCCATGTACTCAGGATCTCAAACAGGCTGGGTCTTACCATAAACTCGGATCCGGTAAAGATTGAATTTGACCTTATGAAAATAGTCCCCAAAAACAGCTGGAGTATTTTTTCACACCGGATAATAGCACATGGAAGGACTATCTGCCTGGCCAAAAAGCCGAAATGCCCCGCCTGCAGGCTTTTGGAATACTGCAGATACGGCCAGGAAAATGTATAGATCCTTTACCTGTACATCAGCGCATAGAGGCTTATATCTTTTTTAGGATTAAAAATTGACTTTCCTTCTAGTCCCAAAAGCTCGATTTTCTTAAATCCCGAATTTTTTGCCATTTTTAAAAAAAGACTTACCTTTAAGGTGCAGAGATAAGAAGAGTTTATAAAATAGTCTTCCAGCATATTTTTATTGACCGCTGTGATTATAAAGTCTACCCTGGTCTTTATTTTTCCGTATTCAAAGTGCTTGATAAAAATATACGTCCTGCCGTCCTTTTTAAACACTTTCGGAGTGTAAAACCTGTTCTTTTCCATAACGCCGGAATTAAAGTTCAGAAACTGGGCTATTGCCACGCCGTTTTTCGCCAGCTTCTTTCTTATCTTTTTAAGAGCCTGCTTTATCTTTCTCCGGTCTCCTAAAATAGGAAGAGTATTTCCCAGAGTGGTTATAAGATCAAAATCACCGGACGGGATCTTATCTAGACCTTCAAACCCTTCACTGATCAAATTAACATTGGGTGATTTTACTATATTTTCAGCAGCATAATCTATGTTTTCTTTAGAAGGGTCTATGGCAGTTACTTTTTTTGCATACCCGGAAAAAAGCTGGGCATGATGGCCTGTACCGCACCCTATATCAAGAACACTCTCGATATTGTTCTCTTTAAATATTTTAGAAAAGAAATCCTTTTCCTTCTTTAGTCTTTCTTTCCAGTTTACCTGAAGGTCATAAAACTCAGGGCCTAATTCAAAATTTTTCTCTTCCATCAAAATCCCTCCCAAAATCAAAAAAAGAAAACATCTGGACTTAGCTTGAAATTAAAGTATATTATATATAATGTATACCACCGGTTTAAAGGCAATTCTGGTTAGAGCAAGAATATTATATTTTAATCTAAAGCAGCGGAAATGAAAATAGCAGTCACAGCAGATGTACATCTAAAAACAAAAGAAAAATCTCCCGAAAGATGGAATGCACTATCAGATATCCTGGATAAGATGCTTTCCGAAGATATCACAACTCTTATAATCGCCGGTGATCTATTTAATGAAGAAAGTCGGAATTATTCCGAATTTGACATGTTCTGTAAAAATGAAAAATACACCCAAAACCAGGTCAAATTCTATATAATTCCCGGAAATCATGACCCATCCTTCAGCCAGAAGGATTTTACTTCAGATAATATAAAAGTGTTTAGTAAAACTGAAATCATCACATTCGGAGATCCGCCCGCCTGCTTTCTTTTTATACCCTACCAACCGGCAAAGTCTATGGGAGAAGCAGTAGCAGAATATGTAAAAGACCTTACCGGACCCTGGATTCTTATCGGCCATGGTGACTATACTGCCGGCTTCCGTGATCCAAACCCTTATGAGCCGGGAATTTATATGCCCCTGACCAGAAATGATATCCAGTATTATAAACCTGCTAAAGTCATACTGGGCCACATACACAAGAAGATAAATCTGGGCAGGGTCTATTATCCCGGATCATCCTGCGGCCTGGATATAAATGAAACCGGCAGAAGGAGTTTTTTAGTCATAGACACTATCAGCTTTGATATTAATGAAAAAGAAATAGACACCGACCTTATATTCTTTAATGAGACTCTTATCTCCCTGCCTACTGCAAATGAGTTTGAATATATTGAAAGAAAGATCAATGAGATGATAAAGAGATGGGATATAAATAAAAATGACATACCAAAAGTTCAAGTACGATTAAAAGTCAAAGGATATACATCTGATAAAAATAAGCTTCTTAAAATAATCAAAAAGGCGCTTAAGGATTTTACCTTTTACAACAACGAAGAGCCTGACCTTACTGAAGTTTCAGTATTTGATGATCCGGAGAGAACAGCGGTGGTGGAAAAAATAAGGGATGAGATCGAAAAACTTGACTGGGATGACCAGATCACTTCAAGGGAAGACATCATAGAAAAAGCTCTTCATATAATCTTAAAAGAATAACGGTTCTGCGGGGATCAAGGATTCATGGGAATAAAGATTGATAAAATATCAGTAAAAGAGCTGGGACCTATCAAGAATTTTACCGGCAGTTTTGGTATATTTAATCTGATATACAGTATAAATGAGAAGGGAAAGACTTTTCTTACTGAATTTATAATCCGCTCTTTATTTAAAAATATCAGCCGGTGGAGTTATTTAAGAAAAGGTGGAAAAGGAAAGGTCTCCATAAGTGGCCTTGAAGAACAGCCAGTTGATTTTTCTCCCGCTTCTTCTAAAAAATTAGAGGACTGGTGGGCAGTCAGTGAAAAAGGACTTCCCACGTCAATTGCAAAGCTCCTGATAGTAAAGGGCGGAGAAGCCGGGATAGAAAACGGCGAAGGGATAAGTAAATTTTTTATCAAGGAAGTATTGTCCGGCATAAATATACTGGACAAGATAGACAGCGACACCAATATCTCAAAGACCGTAAAAAATGCAGAGATCGAAGGCAGCAGGATAAACATCCCAAAGCAAGGCGAAGGAAGACAGTACCTTGCTAAAAGAAGTGAACTTTACAGTATAGAAACGCTGTTTGAAGAAATAGAATCCGAATATACCCAGGGGATAATTAAAACTTTCAAGATTGAAGAAAAGATCCTGGAAGATAAGCTGGCACACCTTACCAGAGCAAAAAAACACCAGGCTTATCTGATCTCAGAAAGAATAAAAGAGCTGGACACTAAATTAAAAAATATCCCCGAAGATGAATTAAATAAGATAGAGACTGATATCTCACGATATACAGATAAAAAAGAATCCCATAAACAGCTGGAAGAAAAGTACAAAACAGCTCTCAATGACAGCAAAGACCTGAAGTGGTTGGAAAGTGCCCTGCCTTATTGCAGGGATCTTTCATCAAAGAATATAAAAAAACCCGGAAAATATCTACTTGTCTTATGCAATATTTTTGCAGCCGCCGGTACTGGTGCAGTAGCTTTATCTTTTTTCAATCAGAGATTATTTAATGTCCCACAGAACATATTTTTATTTTCCGTATTCTTTTTCCTCCTGGCCTCGATCATGTCCTGTCTTGTATATATCAGGAAGTTCCACGGCTTTTCAAAACAGGCAGCTCAGGGCGAAGAGCAGGGTAAAATCAGAGAAGAATTTAAAGAAAGAACCGGCAAAAAACTTACAGATATCGCTCTGCTTGAATCAACCTTAAACGGGCAGAGGGAATCAAGAAGCAGGTCGCTTGCCATAGAAGAACAGATCGGCATTCTGAGCAACGAGCTTAAAGAACTCCGCCTCTCTATTAACCAGAAAATAGCAGCTTTTACCGGAAAAGAAGCCGGCGAGCAGGACTGGAATTCAGTAGTTGCCCATCTCAAGCAAACCAATAGAGATCTGAGAGACCGTATAGATAAGGAAAAGGATGAAATCCGTAAACTGGGGATACCGGAAACTGATTATCTTTCGGAAGAGGTAAATATCAAATACAGCCAGCAGGAATACCAGGAGATCCAATTAAAAATGGTGCGTATACGTGAAGAAGTCGAAAACCGGGAAGACAAAATACAAAAATTAAAATACAGGATCTGCCAAAAGACCGGAGACGATCTTAGCATCGGCTGGGAAGAGCTTATTGAAAATCTCCGGAAAAAAAGGCAGGATGTTCAAAATGAATTAAGAGAAGTCACCGCCGGTATCGTGGCAGGCTTCAGCGTTCATAAAATCATCTCTGAGTTGCGCCTGGAAGAAGACGCTAAAATACAGGAAGGGTTGAAGTCCCAGGTAGTCTTGAGTCCCTTAAAGGACATCACTCAAAGATACAGCAGGCTCGCACTTGATGACAGCAGGCTGACTGTTTCAGACCAGTATGACGATTTTGATATAAAGGATTTAAGCACAGGAGCTAAAGAACAGGTTATGCTGTCACTGAGGATCGGGTTTACATCAAAACTTCTGGGAAAAGATGCCCTCTTTTTGATCCTCGATGATGCATTCCAGCATTCAGACTGGCAAAAGAGGAAAATCCTTATAGACAAATTAGCAGACATTTCAAAAAAGGGCTGGCAGATAATCTATCTCACTATGGATGATCACATAAAAGAATTGTTTGATAAAATCGGTAAAAAACTAAAAGAAGGCAGATACAGCAGTTTTACCTTATAGATCATTATGCTCTAACTTGAGTTGACCTTATCAGGAAAGATTATTACATCCGAGTGGTAGACTTTACCGTTTATAGTTATGCTGCCGAAATTATATGAATTTATAATCATAATCCGGACACCTTTCCGCATACCTATAATACTATATATTATAAAAACGGGAGTCTGTCTTTTTTTAAGAAAGCTACTGCCTGACTGGATGCTACTACCTTATTTGAGCTGTTTCTTACAATCACATTATAGGTGGCTATTTTGTTTCCCCGGCTGACCTCTTTTGCTTCAGCCCTTAGTATATCTCCCGTCATAGAGGGTCTGATATAGTTTATATTGACATCCAGTGCTACGGCAACAGTACCATAGGAATTTGCAGCAGAACCAAAGGCTACATCCATCAACGAGAAAACAGCTCCCCCGTGAGTAATAGAGAAGATATTTTCATATTTTTTTAAAGCTTTCATCTCTACCAGGCTGTAACCCTGCCTGAGTTCTATAACTTTAATACCGAAAAGCTTTGCATACGGTTCTTCTTCAATACTTTTTTTAATCTTTTTCAGAAATTTCTCGCTCATGATTTATTTTTTTCTTTCTCCGGCTTTCTCAAGTTTTTCATGCTTGTAAATATTGGAAAGTTCAATAAGCCTGTTATGGGGGCACGCTTTGATGCACTCCCCGCACAGTGTACATTTTGAAAAATCGAATTGTGGAACAGCTCTTTCCTCATTCCAGATTAAGGCTCCATTTTCACAAGCCTTAAAGCATTTCCTGCAGTGTAGGCACCCTTCATCACAACGCTCTCTTCCCGGGATATTCCTTATAGATTCATAGCTGCATAAATATACTATATTGGCATCTGCAGGTACCAGATGGATCAGTTTTTTAGGACACTTGGCCACACACAGACCACACCCGGTACACTTATCTGGATCTATTACTGCTACTCTCCTTTCCTCATCAATGGATATTGCATCATTAGGACATACTGCCACACAATCGCCTAATCCGAGGCAGCCGTAAGGGCATCTCTTATATCCACCAAGGAGATTGGCTGCAGCTTTGCAGGTCTTAATACCGGCATAATCGCCTATTACATCTGAAATTCCATAACATTGCACCACTGCCTTTTTATTTATCTTGGAAGGATCCACTTCAATATGCAGTACCTTTTCCAGTCCTTTGAGCATATCGGGATTCTGCAGCACCGTAGAACAGGTATTAGTAAAGAAGGTATTCTTATCTTTTGCCAGCGCCTGTGCATAGGCAAAACACCCCGGAAAGCCACAGGCACCGCAGTTCATACCGGGAAGGTGTTCTGCGATCTCCTCAGCTCTTCTCAGCGTATCAGCTTCCTTGGGAAGAAACCTGTTTACCAGAAAAATCAGTACCCCGCATATAATCCCAATCGAGCTTAAAATTAAAATAATAAATCCGATATTCATAAAACCTCAGATCCTAAAAATCTTTTTATCTTATACCATTCCGCTGAATCCAATAAAAGCCAGCGCCAGAAGCGCTGCAGTTATAAAGGCCACCGGAAGCCCCCTCATAGACTGAGGGCTGTCTGCAAAATCGAGTTTTTCCCTTATGCCCGACATTATAATAAGTACTAGAGTAAATCCAATCCCTGCACCCAAAGCGCTTACTACACTTTCCAAAATGGAATAGCTCTCTGATGAATTTATAAGAGCTATGCCAAGCACCGCACAATTGGTCGTAATCAGAGGCAGATAAATTCCCAGCGCTTTATACAATGCTATGTTGGTCCTCCTTATTATAAGCTCTACTATCTGTACCAGAGATGCTATGACCAGAATATATATTACGATGTTCATAAACTCAACATTGTAAGGTACCAGTATATAGTTATAGATCGCCGAAGTAGAAACAGAAGCAATAAGCATAACCAGTGTCACTGCTATACCCATGCTGAAAGCATTTGACAGTTTCTTAGATACCCCAAAAAATGGGCACAGCCCAAGGAACTTGGACAGGACTATATTGTTTACCAGAACCATTGCAATAAATATGGTAAGAAGATTATTCATTTTTTATCACCCCTATCCACCTGAACAATGCCAAGAGACTGCCTATTACCAGAAAAGCTCCCGGAGGTGAAACAAAAAAAGTCAAAGGATGCACCGAAAGACCCGGTAGTTTGAACAGCTCTCTTCCAAATATTTCCAGGCCTCCTGTGCCCAGCAGTTCCCTTGTAAATGAGATCATAAACAGAGCAATGGCAAATCCTATACCGATACCCAGCCCGTCTGCAATGGAAAGCACCACTGAATTTTTAGAGGCAAACACCTCTGCCCTGCCTAAAATAATACAATTTACAACAATAAGTGAAAGGTAGATCCCAAGCGACTGGTGAAGCGGTGGAAAATATGCCTCAAACGCCAGACTCAAAATAGTGACAAATGTAGCTATTACTACAATAAACACCGGGATTCTGACAAGATCCGGTGTAGCTTTCCTGATACTGGAAATTATTATGTTCGAGCACAGCAGGACAAATATAACACCGGCACTCATACCAATGGCATTACTCACCGAATTTGTTACTGCCAGAACAGGACAGAGTCCCAGGGTGAGTATAAAAACCGGGTTTGATATAATAATACCCTTTGCAAATTCCCTCCAGAAACTGCCTCTATTTTTATTTTCATTCATTCTTATATTATCTCCCTTTTATATTCAGGATACAGATAGATCAATTATTTAGACTTTCTATTATTTCAACCATCTTTTCCCTAACAATATCAACCACAGCTTTTGAGCTTATTGTAGCACCTGTAATGGCATCTATCATGCCGTCATCTGATTTAAGGGCAACTTCGCTCGCCGATAGACCTTTAAACTGATGGGTAAAGGCACTTTCGGCTATCCTGCCCCCGAGGCCTGGGGTCTCGGTCTGTTTAAGTATTGATATATCTTTGATGCTGAAATCACTGCCTAATCCTACCAGAATATCAATATCACCCCCGTAACCGCTCCCGCTTGCTATAAAGGCATATCCTGCTTTTTTACCCTCCTGGTATATCATATATACTTCGTCTTCAAGTTCGTATCCACTCATCTCAGGAAAGATTTTTTCCAGAGTACCTTTGATCTCTTCGCTCCTTCTTTCTTCTACTATAGATAATGTCACACTATTGAGTGCTACCAGCAGTACAACAGAGACAGTCACAATTACTGCCAGAAAAACAACCGGATATGCTTTATTTGTTAAAATTCTACTGCTCATTTTTTCTTCTTCTTAAAAAAACCAAATGGTTTTAATCTTACATACTTGTCTATTAATGGAGTGAATGCGTTCATAATGAGTATGGAAAAACACACCCCCTCGGGCATGCTGCTGAAATTTCTGATAAGCACAGTCAGTACACCCAGGCCTACACTAAATATTATTCTACCGTTACCCGTAACCGGCGAGGTAACATAATCAGTAGCCATAAAAAAGGCACCGATCATAAGACCTCCGGCCAGGACCTGGAACAGTACATCTTCCCCCAGCAGAAAAGAACCCAGAGCTACTGTCCCAACATAAAACAACGGGATCCTCCAGTCTATTATCCGGAATATAAAAAGGATTGCTGCTCCTATCAATATGAACATTGCAGATGTCTCTCCCAGAGAACCTCCGGTATTACCAAAAAACAGATCTTTGTATAAGGACAGTTTGTCAGGAATATGTGCAAAATTCTCACCTAATGGTGTTGCCCCAGTTACAGCGTCGTAACTGAAATGAGGGGGAAGAACCCAGGTAGTCATCTCCTGCGGAAAACATACCGACAGGAAAGCCCTGCCTGCCAGAGCTGGATTGAATATATTATAACCCAGACCTCCAAAGGCTTCCTTTACAACAGCAATGGAAAAAAAAGCTCCGATTATGACCATCCACAGAGGAATCCTGGGCGGCAGGGTAAGAGCAAACAGCAGCCCGGTGATCACAGCGCTGCCGTCCATTATAAACCTTTTTTTTCTGAGTTTTTTTATGGCAAATTCGGTAAGTACAGCCGTCGCTATACTGGTAAGTATTATATAAATGGCATAATATCCAAAAAAATAAATAGATGCTGCAGCAGGGAAAAGAAGGGCAATAACGACTACATACATTAGTTTAGTCGTTGAAAACCCCTTCCATATATGAGGCGCATGAGATATCAATATTTTATTTTTTTCCATCTTCTTACAATTTTTTAGTTTGCAGCATACTCTTTCCTGTTTTTATATATCCGACAATAGGAATACCTGCCGGACAGACATAGGCACAGGAACCGCACTCTATACAATTTTCTATATAATACTGCCTGCAGCCCTCAGCAGAACCTTTTTTTACATATCTTACATATACCAGCGGCATAAGATCCATAGGGCATATACTCACACATCTCCCGCAGTTTATGCAATTCTGCTCGACTCTGGCCTTTCCTTCCTTTACCAGTATGCAGTTGACCCCTTTTGTGACCGGAAAATCAATATCGGCAATGGCAGTACCCATCATAGGTCCCCCGATGATCAGATAATTGACATTGCTGCCCATTTTACCGCATGCCTCAAGTAAATTACTTACAGGGGTACCCATTCTTACCAGCAGGTTTTTAGGACTTGCGACTTCACCTGTTACTGTGACCACTTTATCCATCAGAGGCCTGCCTTCTATTACAGCCTCATAAACCGATTTTGCAGTTGCCACATTATTTACTATAACTCCCACATCCATAGGAAGACCTCCCATTGGAACAGTCCTTTTCAATATAGTCCTTATCAGTGTCTTTTCTGCTCCCATGGGGTAACTTGATTTAAGTGATACTATCTTAAAGATATCTTTAAAGCCAATTTTTGCTATGAGTTCTTCAAGATGATGGATGGCATCTTTCTTGTTATCCTCTACTGCAATATAAATATCTTTCGGCATTACGGTTCTGCTTATAATATAGAGGCCTGCAAGGACTTTTGCTCCATACTCAAGCATTATTCTATGATCGGAGGTTATAAAGGGCTCGCATTCACAGCCGTTTAAAATCAAGGTATTAATCTTTTTATCCTTAGGCGGGTTAAGCTTGACATGCGTGGGAAAAGTAGCACCGCCCAGGCCCACGACTCCGGCTTCTCTTATTTTTTCAAGAATTTTTTTCTTATCAAGAGAGCGTATTATTTTTTTCAGCTCAGAAAAATCATCTGAGTTTTCTATATCAAACAGCTTTTCAAGACCAACCCACTGGTCTTCTCCATCAGACTCTATCACCAGAGCATCCATAAGTGCACAGGTGGCTGGATTTAAAACCTTTGTGACTTTTGAAACACTGCCTGAAATCGAAGAATGAACAGGGGCAGAAACATAACTTTTAGAATCAGCTATTTTCTGTCCTGTTTTTACTATATCTTTTCTTTTTACTGAAGATTCGCAGGGAGCACCTATACTCTGCTGAAGGGGTAAAATAACTTTTTCCGGGACCGGAAGTTCTTCTATCGGTACCTTAGCAGTTACTTTATTTTCCGGTAGAGAAAGTCCGCGAAATACACTTTTTTTCTTAATTACTATTTCCATTTGTACTTATAAAAAGTAAAAAAGCCATAGGTAATTTTAATCAATATATTCTAAAAGTCCAGAAGATTTAGATATTTTTCTATCACTATCTATTATCAATGCCTCAATATCTTCCTGAGACTCTACCAGTTCCATTCCATCGACAGGACCCATTACAAAAACAGAAGTTGCCAGAGCATCAGCTTCCATACAGGAGCCTGCTATTATAGTCACACTTATACAGCTGTTAGCAGAATACCCTGTTCTGGGATCGGTTATATGATGCACCTCTTTTTCAAGATCATAATAGCGGTGATAACCTCCGGAAGTAGTAACTGCCCTGTCCGCAACAGTAAATGCTGTAATAGTATTTTCTGTATCATCAGGATCCTCCAGCTCTACTACCCATTTTTCTCCACCTGTTTTGGTGCCCATTGCATATAGATCACCTCCTGCATTTACCAGAGCCTGCCTGATACCGTAATCTCTTATCACTTTTATTGCTTCATCAACAGCATAACCTTTGGCAATAGCATTAAGAGTGATAGACATTCCGTCTGTTATAAATTCTATCCTGCTGTCATTGACTTCTATCATATCGGAACCTATGAAATCAAGAACCTCACTTATTTTCTCAGCCTGTACTTCCTCGCTTTCCTGCCAGAGACCCCTGCTCCAGAGATCGAGCAGGGGCTGAACGGTTATATCAAAACAGCCTCCGGAGATATCGTAATAATCAATAGAATCATTTATGAGTTCTAAAAATTCAGGAGAGGGATTCTCCAGATAACCGTTTTTATTAAGTATCGATGCTTCACTGTCCTCATCATAGACAGAGGCAATATCGACAATTTCTTCCATCCTCTCAAATGCTGCATCTATAGCTTCAGTACCGGTCTCCTCATCCGAGAAGACTGTTATACTTACATATGTACCCATAAGTTCCCTGGTTTCTTCTATTCTTGCAATGGTTCTGAACTTGCAGGAGCCTGAAGGCAGAAGCAATAAAATAAATACTAAAAAAACACCTATAATAATAGGTGCCCTGATATTACTGTTAAAGATTTTCACATAGGCTCCCTTACACTTTGTTTATTATTTTATTCTTAAATAATTTTATCCTGCGATCTTCTAAGCTTCAGCAGCAGTGAATCTCCACTCAGATTTACATCATTATATTTTATTGGCTGGTCTTTTTCGATATCTTTCTTTAAAATACAACCTTCAGAAAGCCCGACAGGAAGCAAATCTTCCTTTTTGGCTGTTCCATATTCTTCAATAAGACCGTAAACAGTATATCCTCCGATACCATCAAGCTTCTCACCCTCTTTCAGGTCCTTTTTAGCCAGAGTGATTACTTCTGATATCATGCCGTATTCAGGGACCAGGGTGGGTTCACGGTAAAAGTAAGTCCTGGCGATAGTTATAGGGGTTTCAATACTGGTTAGATGATAGGGCCTGTAAAGCAGGTAATAAGGTCCGCTTCCCAGCATAAGATATTTAAGATCCGCCTTTATGGTTTTATTTTCTGTGGTATAAACCAAAAAAACACCGGGGGCAAGATCCCCTATCGCAAAATCAACTACGCCCTTTTTTGATAATATTCCACCGTCTTCTTTCAAACTGAATACATTGATAAAATCTTTTATATCTGCTCTTGGTCCGTGCATTCCCCTGCAGTCCGGGATAAGCCCGGTTGAATTTGAAAGGCAGGCCATCTCTATCATTGACTTGGTACCGTCAACAAACGATGTCATCATCTTTGGGCTTGAACCTTTGCTCTTAGCATAGTCTTTAAGTGTTTTCGGATTTGCATATCTATCCAGTGGATTATTCTTACCCTTTCCGGCTGCAACTACCTCCAATCCCAGTGCATCTGCAAAATCATATAGTTCCTTCAGCGCAGCTGGCTCATCACCTGCTGAAACAGTATATACCACTCCTGCATCATCAGCGAGCTTTTTAAGTTTCGGTCCTATTACTGCATCAGTCTCTACATTCAAAGTCACTATGTGTTTTTTATGTAAAACAGCATTGTATGCTATATATGCCCCTGCTCCTGGATTACCGGTGGCATCTATTATCATATCCACATCATCAATGGCAAATAATATATCAAGTTCATCCGATACTATTATCTTACCCTTTTTTGCCATCTGATTTATTTTCTCCCTGGTCTTATTGTCCAGATTTTCACCCTCTGCTTTGATCATGCTTTTATCATTTTTCACATCTATACCACCTCTGTAACCTATAAGCATAATCTCATCATCACTTATATTGATTTCCCTTAATATACTTCTGATCCTTTTTACATCACGGTTTGCCACTGCGACGACCTGTATTCCGTCAATTTCCCTGATATGGGATATCAGCCCCCTGCCCATCTGGCCTACCCCCGCTATGGCGACCTTTATGGACTTTCCCTTGTTTTTAAGATTCTTTAATTTTTTGTTAAGACCAAGCAAAAAATTCTCCTGATTAAGATAAAAAATATGGCAAACAGAAGTAATTATATTACAATCCTATTTATCATTAAACCATAAATGTTAGCTTAAAAAATCTATATCACTCAAACTGCAGAGATTCCAGCATATTACTGTATACCTTATCTGCAAACCCTTTATAATAAACGCCGGAAATTTTTTTAAAAAGATAAAGCATATTTGTCCTGCTTATAAAAATAAAATCAATATCCCAGCCGTCTTCGCCTTCACCCGGATAGCTGTAATTTATCTGGCTGTAGATAATATCACCAATTTCACCTGTGCCTTCTGTTTTCTGGACTTCTATATCCTCATCATTTGAAATTATCACATCTATATCTTCTACCATTTCATCAGCTAAGTCGGAATATTCTTCCTTACCCGGGAAATACCCTTTCTTTAAGACCCTCACACTTATAATTACATCTATATAATCTGGGTCTGGGACAAAATCTACCTCGATACCGGTATCGTTTCCCTCTTCCTCGTAGCTCCAACTATCAGGATAATTAATAGAGAATTTATAATCCTCACTCTGGTAAATCTTATTCTGATCATAAGCAGCATCAGGCATTTCCCTTCTCACTATTTTAAAAGCATAGCTGCCGTCAAGCGAACCGTTATAAAAGACTTCCAGCCTGTAGTCACCGATCGGCCAGGGCCCATCATTTGTTATTACAAACACGATATAACTTTCCAGATAATAATCATCCTCAATAATAAATTGATCCTCACCCAGCAACCCGTTTTCACCCTGGTACCATTTAACGCTTATAGACTCGTCCTTTTTCTTACAATTCAATTTTACTGAAGCATTAATTATATCTTCAGGATAAAATTTATCAGAAACATTCTCAGGCTTTCCTAAATCATCTACCTCATTTGAGAGTACGACCTCTATTATTTCAAGCTCTGGAGGTTCAATAACAAAATCAGCACTATTTATAAGCTGGCCGTTGTGGTAAAAATCAACACTGCAATTTCCAGGTTCTCCTATAATGCCGCCCTCTTCACCGGGTATAATGTAATTTGAGAGGTAGCCCTCCATATAGCCGCTTTCATTTTCAGAATAATTACCCGTTGAATCAGCGATTACTTCTTCAGTATCCCTGTTCCTCCAGATAAATTTCCATACATCCTCTGCTTTTACTCCGGATGCATCAACGACTGCAAATATTTTCTCCACTCCTGTATCAAAGCTGTCTTTTATTTCTACAGGAGCGAAAGTATCTGCGTCCACTTCCAGGCAAACTACCAATTCGCCGAATTTTAATTCCGGCCTGCAGGAGGGAATAAGAAAAGCAAATGTCATCACAACTGAAGCCGTTATTATAATCATTAGAGTTTTTACTGCATTTTGATTTTTTATTTTCATATTGAGAAGATATCTAAGAATATCTAATTTATATTAACAACAACAGGCAGATGATCCGAAGCAGTGCTGTAAGGCACATCCACATCTGATATTTCCAGATCTTTTGTTACCCAGATATAATCTATCCTCCTATAGGGTTCATAGTGTACCCAGGTCAGTTTTTCTTCCTCCCCCAGTTCAAGCTGTGAATCTATAAGTCCTGCATTATACATCTTTTTAATTTCAGGCTCGTAAATTTCTGCATTAAAATCCCCCATTATGGCAGTCCTTTCTAATCCACTCCATTCTTCCAGGATTTTTTCTACCTGCTCTTCCCTGATCACGCCTTCATCCTTTATGTGATGAATATGCACACACATCACATGTATGTTTTCTCTCCCTTCAAGCTCTATCTCGGAAAGAAGATAACTTCTCTGGAGCGGTGCACCCAGCCTTGGCAGATATCCGCTCTTTATTAGTTTTAACGGATACCGGCTTAAAACAGCATTACCCCACACGGCATCCGACGCAGGCATAAATAAATAGTCCATATCCAGCCTGTCCGACAGCCATAAAAGTGTATCTGCAGAACCATTTATGACCCATCCTCTGGAAACTTCCTGAAGGCATGCTACATCAGCTCCGCTGCTCTCAATGACTCTGGCAATGCTTTCAAGGTCAAGGTAACCTTTAATGTTAAATCCCTGATGGATGTTGTAATCCATTACCCTGACAGGTCCTTCTTCATAGGTATCCCTGTCTATATTTTTAGGAGGAAGGAGCATAATAAGCGGCACTGCAAGCAGGGCTGCTATAAGATAAAGAAACGCGAGTTTAATGCCTGTATATTTTTCATTTATGCTTTTAGCTTTAACACCCCCGAGTGCTAAATTTTTAATGCAGGATGAGATCAGAGCACAAATTGATATTAAAGCAGCCATTACAACAGGAATCACCCAGTTCCCAAAAGGCAAATTCAGGTCATAGCTGCCGTAATACATAAAGGCAAAAATAAAAAATACCAGTCCTCCGACACCAACAGCAGAAGTATCTTTCCAGGGAACTTTGACTTGCAATGTAGCTGACGCTTTATTTAAGACTACTATAAGCAGCCAGAAAGCTCCTATATTTCCCAAAATCACCTGCAGGATATACAAATATCCTGAGATACCCGGCCAGAAAGACAACAGCAGAAATAAAATTCCGAGAACAGTCAGCGGGATCCTGGCCTTCTTTATAAGAAACAGATATATAAACCCCATTGCTGCAATATTTGAGAGCAGTATCACTGCCAGCGAAACACTTATTCTATTTCCGGTAACTGCATCAAACGCAGCAATATTTTGAAACTTTAAAAGCTGGAGAAAAATAAAAGGCATAAACACAATCAAAGTATAGAAGACAGACCTCCCCCCGTCAGAAGGTCTGGTATCACCCAGATCGCGATAAATATTGTAAACAATCCATAATTTTGCTATCACAATAAGTAGAACAGCAAAGGTTACATACCAATCCTGCCTCCATATCATGTCCCATGTCCCAAAAAGACCGCTGACAGCAGTGGTAAGGCTGATACCAAAAATAATACCAGGGAAAAAAGTAGATAAAAGATCGATTTTTTTCTGCTGAACCAGGGATATGAAAAAAACAAAACTTGCCACCCACAGAATAGTGCCCAGAGCCGATGCCGCAAGGCTCAACGGAGGCCAGGTGTTTATCTGCAGGACAAGTCTTGTAATCCCAATCCCTGCTGCGAGAATCCACAATACGACGCCATGCCTTAATCTGTATAAAAAAGCTGTGGCAAAGACCAGTATAAAGGTCACAGCTGCATAAATGCCTACATCTGTAAGTGATATATTCGGCCTTTCTCTAAAGAAATTTACCAGCAGGGATAGAAAAACCTTGAGGATCTGCAGTCCGAAAAAAATATTTATGGCTACTATTAAAAAATAAAGCCACTTTGAGTTCTTAATTGTTATTACCTCTTTCATTTTTTATACATTATAACTAATTGCATACCGTTTATCTATTTATAAAAGGCCTATGAAGGCTGGCCTTTATTGGGAACCACGCATATAATGCTCATCCCATTTTCACCGGCACGGAACTGATGAAGCTCTGAGGGCTCTACAAAAATAAAGTCATCCCGTTCGATCCTGATCTCCTCTTCACCCTTAAAAACATAACCATCTCCTTTTATAATATAGACTTCATGCTCCCACTCGTGGCTGTGTCTGGGCGTATAGCCATCAGGGTCTATTTCAAAAAGCCTCATGGCAAAATTAGGCGTACCATCTCCGGCAGTAAGCATGGGGTAGAACCTGATCCCCTTCATGTCCTCATTTTCTTTGATCTGAGGGTTATGATCTCTTTTCTTCTTGATTATCACAAGCACTCCTTTAAAGCCGTATATAATAAAATAATAAAGATTATATTAGATTACAATAAAAATAAATATATATAAAAAAATCTTTTATCCTTTTTCTGCCAGAAGTTTTATTTCTTCAAAGATTTCTTCCAGCGCACTTCCTGCCATCTCATTCCATACTTCATATGCACCCTGGTCAAAATGTGTCCTACCCTTATTTATTATAATATATTTTTTCGCCATTGCAGGGAGACTTCCTGCCGGGGTTATCTCAAGACTTGAACCTACGACCAGGAGAACATCACCTTTTCTTAATTCTTCTGCTGCCTTTATAAAACAATCTGGAAGTTCATCTCCAAATAATACCACATCAGGCCTTAATATCCCCCCACAGCTGTCACATACTGGAGGTATGCTTCCACTTTTTACCTTTCCTACCAGAAGGTCAAAACTGACCTTTTCGCCACAGGATATACAATGCCCTTCTCTTAAGTTTCCATGAACCTCATATACTTTTTCTGAATCGGCTTTCAGATGAAGACCATCAATATTCTGGGTTATGACACCTGAAATAAGGTTTTCCTTTTCCATTTCTGCCAGAATATAATGTGCTTTGTTAGGCTTTGCTTTTCTTATTTCCTCAAAGAAACCAAGCATTGGTGCCGCCTGCCGGTAAAAACCTTCCGGGTCGTCATACAGCTTATCGCTGGTCATTATTGAAGCATCAAATCTTGACCATATTCCTCCCGGACTTCTAAAATCCGGTATCCCGCTTTCGGTTGAGATCCCCGCTCCTGTAAGTACCAATATCCGGCTGCTTTCAAAGATTACCTTTGCAATTTTTCTTGATTTTTCTTTATCCATAACCATTTATATAATATTAGGTAACTATACCATGAAGGTAGGTACAATGTATACACAAGATAAATTATTATCCGCCAAGCAAATGCAAAAAGACTGGGAGAAGTATTTTGGAATGTATGTTGCTTTGGATGAGAAGGACAGGGTAATAACTTATGGGAAAAATTGGAAAAAAGTATTTGAAGAGGCACATAATTTTTACTCCAATTACACACCCATTAAATTTAGAATTTACAAGATATTTGATTCATATGAAAGACAAATAATTAAAAGTTTATTAGATGATTTTTGGTAATTTTTCCGTGGGGTAAGATTTACCATACAATTTCTTAAATAGAATACGGAAAACATTATAAAAACACTTCAGGGTAGTCTTCATTTTGTGTTTTATATTAACAGCAATTCTATTGTCATACATGGAGTTTTTACAACCAATAAATGCTCCCAATTCCCTATATTCTATTAGATTTTCTTCTACCTTAATAAATCTTTTTCCCAGATTGCATGTTTCACTGTACCAATTTTCCAGTTCTTTCGTTCCTATTTTCCAGTGATCATCGGCTTTGAACAGTTTTAAATATTTATCGGCTTGTATTTTTAGTTCTTTTAATAATTTATTGTCTGGAAATAACATTTTAATTCCTTTCGTTCTTTGATAATGATTTATAAATATTATAACAAAATATTAAAAATATGTTTAATAAAATTTTAAAACAAGGTTGAGATATGTATAATAAAAATGTAAGATATATAGAAGAATATTTAATTGATGAAGGATATCTGGAAATGCTTATTTCAAATGGTTTTGTGGTGTTGGATTTAATTCTTAACATTTTAAATGAATTGATAAAAAAGGGGACAATTTCTTACTCTGAAGCAAGGGAAATATTAAAGAAATCACTTAATCCAGCAATGACCGAAAAACAAAAAGATGCATTTTTGAATAAAATTATCAAAAGGGGCAAGCCAGATGAATCAAAAAACCAATAAAATAAATATTGGTGACGATTATGTGGATATTAAAGCAGTTTATAGTAGAAAACCGCAAAGACTGGTATATGCAAGCAGCCTCCGAATATTGGATGAAATAAAAATAAATTATGAAATTGGTTTTGGTATTGGTTTTGTTCTATTGGGTATTATTTTAAAAGAATACAACCTAATATTATTAATTTCGTGTTTAGCTTTTATGGTATACAGCATAGCCAATCTTATAAGATATTTTATTAAACGTAATAGAATTATGAGTGGAAATGATTAAAAAGAAAAAGATAATTCTAAATAAAAATAGAATAAGAAACAAGGATATTCCAGAAGATTATACTAAGGATAAATTCTTTAAAGATTTAGATAAAATATGCAAGAAAATTAAACCCGAGAAGTCTTTGAAACGCAAGAAATCATCTGGTAAAACATAGGTATTATTTCTTCTCTGTTATTATATCTAAATACGTATTCGTTAACATATTTTTGTAGGTGTTTTTTTGATACTGAATGATAAACACCATTTATACCACGTTTAAATAGAGACCAGAAGCCCTCAATGCTGTTGATGTGAACATCATTAATTACATAAACTTTATCAAGATGATGAATGAATTCGTGTTTATATCCCAATTGAGATAGTTTCTTGTATGACGGGTATTCATCAGTATAAATAACAGCATTCGGGGTAACATTTTCTTTAATTAGCGGTATCAATGTATCTGCTTTAACATTGGCAATCTTTTTGCAAATCAGTTTACCCTTGCGATTGATGATACCAAAGACTATGGACTTATTTTCTGCGCCACGACCGACTTTACCCGTGCCGTATCTTCTACCGCCGACATAGGTTTCATCGGCTTCAAATGTACCACTTCTTTTAGTGGGTTTTTGGTATAACATATCTCTTATCTTGTTAAACATACGCCAGGCAGTTTTATACGTAACACCGAGTTCTCTTTGCAATTGCTTGGCAGATATACCACAACGAGTAGCACTCATAAGATACATAGCATAAAACCAGTTTTTAAGTGAAGTAGTGGAACGATGGAATATAGTATCTGCTGTCGGGTGTACGTGGTGTCCGCACCTATCACAACTGTAAGACGGTCTTGATTTAACCCTGTGGTGTTTTGTTATCTTATTGCATATCTTACAGTAGATACCGTTAGGATATAATTTGTTTTTAAGATATTCAAGACAGGCGTCATCATCGGGAAATTGGCTATTAAAATTATCAATAGTAAACCTATTCATAATTAGTCCTTTCAAAAATATTGTGGCAATTGGCTTGTTATAAGCTATAGTTATTAATATATATAATTTATATAATATATATAAGAATATACAATATATATAAAATACAACTGTATGGGATTATTGTAACATTATATGATACCTACGTCAAGGGGATAGTTACCTAATATTTTTCTTCAATCCGGGTTATCCTTGGATCTTCTATACCAAATTTCTCATATTTATTTTCAGGTAACATAGCAGGCTTTTTGTCTATTTCAAAATCAAGACCATTTTTACTCCTGGCAATCCTTAAATGGGAAATAGATGTAAGGTAACATCCATCAGATGTCTTTACAAATCTGGAATCAGATAAATCCACTGTATAATCTGCTTTGTCTAATTCCTTTATAATAAGCTTACCTGTCTTTACATTCAGTATAGGCACCAGTTTCTTTTTTGGATCACTATTAAGTGGTGCTTCAGCAACTCTCATAAGAAGCAAGATTTCCCCTTTGAATTTTGTGACACCGCAGTTAAAAACACCAACTACTTTGAGATCACGACTTGATGGTTTTATGTTTTCCGGTGATATTATTGGGTTTTTCCCTGATCTAAATATGTTCATATTTATTGTCCTGCTGTATGATTCTCAATAATCCCCAGTCTTTTAGCAGCAAGAAACGCCATCAGGAAGCATATATTTGATTCAGCCCCCTGATTTAAATTGACACCTTCCGGATTTAATGCATCATAACATGCAAAATTCTCATCTATAAGAGAGGCATTATTTATATTATTGCCAAAAAACCACCTGTACCATTTTGCAGCCCAGGTTAGATAATAACTATCTTCTGTTGCATAGTATGCTTTTTCAAGACAACAGACCATATAGCTTGAATCAATTGGCTGTTGGTCAAATATAGCTTTACCTCCACCTTTATAATACCAGCCTTTATTCCCGATGGGCGAAGGAATATTATTTTCTTGACAATTATTTATCAAGAAATCAGTTGTTTTCTTAGCAATTTCAAAGCTTGTTTTGCATTTTCTTTTTAAATAGGTTTCCCAAAGTGCCCATGGGATTAAAGCATTTGCATATACAAGATAATTTTCAAACCACACCCAATCATCGGAATATGACTCAAAATAAAAATTATGTAACTTTACCTTTAATTCATTTTCCAAACCATACTGGTAATCAAGACTTAACAAACCTAATAAAGCTGCTGATATTGCTCTTATTGAAGTCCAGTTGAAAGCATCTTCAATTAAATTTCCAATAATCTTTTTAATAAAACTGTTTTTATTGCTTTTTGTTGATAGAAGAGACCATAGAGTTATACCGTAAGCTTCTTTTATATTAGATTTTGAATCATGTTCTTCATTTTTAAATAGACCCTTACCATTATTTTCATAATAAAAATGATAAAGTAAACCATCTTCTCTTTGTGCCTTTAAAATAAAACCTAAATAAGTATCCTTAAGATCTTTATCTTTAAATTCATCAGCTACTATAAGAGCCCTTGCCTGATCTTCTAGGGCATATCCAAATTCAGGAGCAGGATTATTTAGTTTTCCGTGCTGGTAAATTCCAATATCTGAAGTCATTGACCTTATTTTTTTTAGCGGATCCATAAGAATTTTTTTTATTTGATTTTTTAATACTCTTTTATAAAGGTTTAACTAAACTGCCTTGATAGGCCTTTTATTCTCACGTTTATCTAAAATCTCATTAAATAATTCTAAGTGCTGCAAAGCTACATTATACCAGGTCATCAATCTTCCGAATTTATGTGCTTTCTTTTCAATTTCCAGTTTCCTTTGAGGATTCTTACAAATATCTATCACAGCATCTGCAATGGCCTGGGAGTTTCGGAAAGGTACAATTATTCCTCTTCCCTCTGCTAAAACTTCTTTCGCATACAAATAGGGAGTTGAGATACATAATTTACCTGCTCCAATTGCGTATGCCAGAGCGCCTGAAGTGGCTTGTTGTGGATTTAAATATGGAGTTATATATATGTCGATGATTCTTAACCATACTACCAACTCTTTTAAAGACATATATTTATTTATAAATTTCACATTTTCACGAAGATCAAGCGATTTTATTTTATCTTTTAAGAAATTTCTGTATTTTTCACCAACCGTTTGCAGTACTACAGGGTGTGTCTGGCCAATTATCAAGTACAATACTTTAGGAAATTTCCTCTTTATATCTCTTAAAGCTTCTAGTGTATATTCAAGTCCCTTAATCTCTGATAAGAGATTAATATTACCAAGGATCAACCTGTCTTCTAATCCTTTTTTCTTTTTATATTTATAATTAGGCTCCAGAGGTATATCAGGAACACCATGGGGAATAATATCTATTTTTTCTTTGGGATAATCATATCTTTTCACCAGCTTCTCTAAGCTTTCGGGCATCATAACTATTACTTTATCCGCAAATTTTATAACGTCTTTTAAAACCAAGCCGTATCCATTATTTGAATTATCAGGAATTGTATGAGCAGTTATAATTAAGGGTTTTTTTATCAACTCTATTAACTTAATAATATATTTTCCAAATTCACCGCCATGCAATCCGAATTCATGTTCCAGAACAACTATATCTGTCCTAGATTTATTAATATAATGGGCAGCTTTAATATAGGAATCAATCTCGTATTGGTTGATTTTAAATTTAACTTCTGGAGGATGATCAATTTTATCTTCCGGTCTAATCAATGCTATAATCTTTGATTCGCAGTATGGATTTATAAGATCAATAGCTCTGGTTAAATCACTTGTATAAGTAGCAATTCCGCATTTTCTTGGGACATATGATGATATATATATACAATTAATGCCTTTGCATTTTTCTCTTAAAACCTTCTTGAGTTTACTCAAAATAATACCTCTGGGAGATTTTTTATAAAACTGCTTAAGTGCCCTTTAAAAATCAGGTGGAAAATCTATTTCTCTCCCTTGTATCTTCTTAAGTCTTGCATATTTATATGCACTTTTATATTTTTTAGCAATTATTTTCCAGGATACAACTTCTTTTAAATATTTTTTAAGATTCTCAGAGAGCTCCTTCCTTAAATCCTTATCACATGCCAATCTAATGACTTTTTCTTTTAACATCTGTTTATTTGTAAACAGTAGTCCACCATTACTTTCAAGAGTCTGGGCTGTTAATCCCTCCAAAGGAGCTGTGGTTATATAAGGTTTATTTAAAGCAATAATTCTTGCAATTGTTCCTGATTGAGTTTCATCTACTGTTGGAAGTACTATAAAATTACAAATTGCCATCACTTTATAATAAGTTTCCCCTCTTGGAATAAACTCATAATAATGTGCAATACCTTTCTTTTCTAAAATCTCTAAGCTTTTCTTATAATTATTATAATCTCCTATATGAGCTTCATCTCTCATAAAACCAGCAGCAAGCAGATCCCAATCCTCACCATTTTTTATTTTTATTTCTTTAATTATTTCTTCCCACATAGAGGTTAATATATCCCACCTTTTATTAGATTGTATCCAACCCACCAGTCCAACTAACTTATTACTTAAATATTTAAATTTATTCAAACCAAGCGCCTCTTTCAATTTTGGAATATCTTTTTCACTCCACTTTACATCTTCTCTCGCTCCATGGGGGACAATCATAATATTTTTAGGCATCTTCCAACCTATTTGAGTAAAAGTCCAGTTTAATCTCCACTTCTGGTAATCACTTTTAAATAAAACTACGTCAGCGTCTTCACATAGTTGATAGATAAAATTTTCTTCAAATTCCTTCAGTCTGCCATGCACTGTATGTAGTTCTACCACAATAGGATATTCGTTAATAGAGCCTAAAAATTCTATAAATCCCTGGTTTTTATCCCCAATACCTCTATTGTCTACATGCTCATACAAGCCATATTCATGTTGTATATGTACTACATACGGAGATAATTTTCTAATTTCTTTTGCCACAGGTTTCCACCAAAAACGGTTTGAGGTATCTATTATAGGGTAAACCCCTTCCCCAGATCCATCTGTATGGCTTATTACTAAAACATCTCTTTCTGGATTTGCCTTTTTAATGAACTCCCTGGCTTCTTCACAAAATGTAGCAATGCCGCACAACCTTGGATAATAACTTGATATTAAAACTATTGGTTTTGGCTTAGCCATAAATCCCTAATTACTTTTTGATTCTTCTAATCCTATTAATTTTGAATCTATTAATTTATTTGCTCACAATAATAGGTATAAAGCCTATTCTTGTCAATCACTGTTTCTGTAAGAAACGCAATATTATTTATATTTTCAATCTTTCAACTTTAATATTTTAACTTTCTTATAATTGAACACCAAAGGTTTGAAATTTCGAACCATTTTTTGAGTTAATTAATTTAAAAAATATACTGATCCCAAGACTATTCCTGGTATATCTAAACCTTTGTTTTTATTATTATAGCGGCTTGATTTTATACTTTTTAAATCTATGCTTCAAAATACAATTGCAGTTATAGGTAAACAAATCTCATATTTTAAGTTGAATCAATTATTACGTTTAAAAAAGACATTAATAATTATATAATTTTGTTAATTTTATAAATATCGTGTAAGGAGTAGACATGAGTAAAGTTACAATAGTGACTGATAGTACTGCAGATATTCCTAAGGATTTGGTTGAAAGATATGGAATAAAAGTAGTACCTTTATATGTAAATTTTGAAGACAGAAGCTATTTAGATGACAGAATAGATATTACCAGCAAACAGTTTTATGAAAGATTAAGAAGTGTAAAAAAGCAGCCAACAACATCTCAACCAACACCACAAGACTTTATAAAAGCTTATAGTGAACTTTTAAAAGAAAATGGGTCTATAATTTCAATCCATATCTCAAAAAAGATGTCGGGAACTTATAGCTCTGCGGAAATGGCAAGAAAAGAATTATCTGACAGTGACATAGAAGTTATTAATTCTGAACTAGTGCACATACCTTTAGGCATCCTTGTAATGAAAGCAGCCGAACTTGCTCGTGATGGTAAATCAAAAGAAGAAATATTAGACGCCATAAATAAATTAAAACAAAAGATTACAGTTCTTTTTATTCCAAGCACCTTAAAATACTTAATAATGGGTGGAAGAATAGGAAGAGCCAAAGGTTTGATTGCTTCAGTTCTTGAAATCAGGCCTATACTGACCCTGCGGCTGGGAGAAGTATCCCAGTTTAAAACTACAAGAAGATTTAGTCAAGCAAAAAATGAGCTTATAAACTCCATGAAAAGTATGGTAAAAGATACAAATAAATTAATGGTTATCATTTCCGACTCTGATGCAAAATCAGAAGGCGATGAGATGGCTGAAAGAATAAAGGAGACATTTAATCCAAAACAATCTATGCGAGCTGAAATAGGAGCAGTTGTTGGTAATAATCTTGGTCCTGGTGGCGTAGCAGTCACTTTTTATGAGCAGTAACTTTTACTTTAATTTATTTTGTTAAAATCATGTTTAAACCTTTTTAGATATTTAAAATATATACCTAAAGTGGCTGCCCAGAGAAGATTCAAACTAACTAAATTCTTATACTTTCAATAGCTTTTATTTTTTCTTCTTGCTTACATTGTAATAAATCTCAAAACACATTTTTTAAGTATTTTTAGAAAGAAATAGAAGTAGAGTTAGCCTGTAAGCCGGGTTATAACCTAAAAATACTTAAAAGATGTGTTTATACTTGTGATAAGATAATTTTTATCTTTACAGTAATTACGATAAATAATTTAAATAAAATGCAGAGTTTTTTATTGAATATCAACTAGGTAATATTATTTAGAATATCCGCAAGTTTGATTTCTGCATGTGCGATGAAAGTATCGGCTGCTCCATAATATATCTTTACGCTACCTTCTTCATATAATACGCCACAGGTAAAAATCACATTGCCAAAATAACCGTTTAGTTCATAATCTGTCTGGGGTTCTATTATCGATTTTTTACTTCTTGCTATAATCTTAAAGGGTTCGTCATTGTCTAATAGTACTGCTCCAAGACAGTACCTGTTATCCTTTGAAGCGCCGTGATAGATCTCCAGCCAGCCTTCTTCTACCTTAAACGGAACAGCACCTCCCCCTATTCTTCCATCATCCCAGTATCCTTCCCTTGTCCCCATTAACCTGCTATGGTTCCCCCAGCATATAAGATCTGTTGATTCTGATATCCATATATCATTTAGCCCGAATACGGAAGACGAGGGCCGGTTTAAAGCAAAATATTTGCCACTTATTTTCTCTGGAAAAATAACAACATCCTTATTGTCAGGTAAAAAGATAACACCATGTCTGGTAAATCTTATAAAATCAGCGGTGGATGCCAAGCAGGTAGTAATTCCTGTTATATCAGATATCGCACTATAGCTTATATAGTATTTACCGGCAATCTGGGTTATTCTTGGATCCTCTATGCCAAATCTCTCATATATATTTTCAGGAAACATGGCTGGCTTTTGGTCTATCTCAAAATCAATACCATTTTTGCTTCTGGCAATTCTAAAATGAGAAACAGATGTAAGAAAATATCCATCAGGTGTACCCACCATCCTTGGGTCCGAGATATCTATAGAAGGATCAGCTTTATCAAATTCTTTTACAATAAATTTTCCAGTACTAATATCATACCAGGATACAAGCAGTTTTTTGGGATCATTATTTATTGGTGTTTGGGCAACTCTCATCAAAAGCAAGATTTCATCTTCAAACCTCGTAACACCACAGTTAAACACACCGACCACCTTAAACCCGGGATCTGACGGTTCTATGTGCTCGGGTCTTATTATTGGATTTTTTTCTGATCTTAATATATTCATATACTTTAATGTATTAAAAAGACTAAAAAATTAAAACATAATAATATTCTTGATGTATGCTGATATAAGACTTACGGCAAATAAAAGAGATGAAATCTGATCCGTGGTATAATTAATAACAAGAATAAACATTTTTTTCAATCTATTTAATTGTTGTTTGATAACTCTCTTTTTATTTCCTATATAAAAAGAAAATTTTTATTAAGAAGAGTCTTCTGAAGAGGTGCAGCTGTCTTAATTATTATATTTCCGGAATAGAGGTTTGTCTTGGAAAAGTTAAAAAAAGTCTTAAGAGAAAAAAACAAAAGTATAAATGGGATATACATATCATCATATATACCGAGAAAATGTGGAATCGCAACATACACAAAGGATCTAACCGAAGCTATTAATCTTATTAATCCATACTCCAGAGCAGAGATCTTCGCAATGGTCAAACCGGAAGATAAAATTGATTATCCCCCTGAAGTTAAATTTAAGATCAATCAATATAAAATTGATTCCTAAATCAAAGCTGCTGATCATATTAATAAATCAAGAGCAGACATGGTTTTCCTGGAACATGAATTTGGTCTATACGGGGGTGAATTCTGGGAATATATTATTAAGCTTTTAGAGCTTTTAAAAAAACCCCTCATTATCACCGCTCATACAATACCAGATGACGGCAGTAAGGGTTACGGTCTGGTGCTTAAAGATGTAATGAAGTTTGCTGAAAAAGTTATAGTTATGATGCCTCAAAGTTCGGGAAAACTTGTTAAGGAATACAATTATGCGGAAGAAAAAATAGAGATTATCCCTCACGGTGTTCCAGACATACCCCTGGAGCCTAATGATAAATACAAAAAGAAAAAAGGATTAGAAGACAGGTTGATCCTTGGTAATATTAATCTCTTATCAGAGATTAAGGGACTTGAATATACACTAGAAGCTTTAAGAGATATAAAGAGGAAATTTCCTAAAGTATTGTACTTGATAATTGGCCAGACACACCCTGTAGTACTGCAAACGGTTGGTGAAAAATACAGAAATTTCTTAAAAGATAAAATAAAATCGCTTGATCTTCGTGAAAATGTGAAATTTATAAATAAATATATATCTTTAAATGAACTTATCGATTGGTTAAAGATCATAGATATATATATAACCCCATATTTGGACCCGCAGCAGTCAGCTTCAGGTGCTCTGGCATATGCAGTCGGAGCAGGTAAAATATGTATCTCAACTCCCTATCTTTATACAAAAGAAGTTCTTGCAAATGGCAGAGGTGTGCTTGTACCTTTTAGAGATTCTCAAGCTATTGCTGATGCTGTGATAGAGATATTTAAAGATCCACAAAAAAATCTGCAATGGAAAATAAAACATATAAGTTCGGAAGACTTATGACCTGGTATAATATAGCTCTTCAGCACCTGACATTATTCGATGAGGTTATAGCGAAATGTAAGATTTAAAAACCTGATTAAAATAATTCGTTAAAAAATCTTTAATGAAATAAATATAAAACCATTTTTTGATTATATATAGAAATTACTTATGGACCCTCTTAAAAAATTAAGATCAACGACCTCGGATATCGGAGCCTACCAGCACGGAAAGCTAAATAAACCAATCCTGAATTTGGATATGCCATAGAGGACCAGGCGAGGGCTCTAAAAGTGGAAAAATTTCAATAAATGTTTCCTAAGTCATCGCTATTCCTTTCATATTTCTGAGATTATTTTAGTCAATTGTGCACCAGGTTACGTATGGCAGAAAAGAGGTATGCCAAATGACTAATTATTTTATTATAAGCGGGGATTTGAAAGACACAAATCAACAAGATCTACAATTAATGCTGCCCCAACACACATGACTGAATCTGCACCACCCCAATAAATCTTTATAGTCCCGTCATCTTCTGCTACTGCCCCGCAGCAGAAAACAACGTTATGAACATAACCTATGACTTCCCAGGGGTCCTGTGGCTGAAGTATCCAATCATCAGCTACACCTATTATCTTAGAGGGATCCTTAAGATCATGCAGCGCCACACCGAGCCGGTATATAGCCCCATCCATGGTCTTATAAACACCGTGGTAGATGTTTAGCCAGCCCTTATCCGTTTTTACCGGCGTGGCTCCCGGTCCCACCTTCATTTCATCCCAGTGGTAAACCAGAGGTTTGATTACAATTTTGGAATCTCCCCAATGAATCAGGTCCGGAGAGTAGGATATCCAGATAGACCAGGGAGATATTTCCGAGTGGGGGCGGTCCAGTCGAACATAAAGGTTATTAATCTTTTCAGGAAAAAGGACAACATTACGACAGTCTGCCTGCGTAATCAACGAAACACGTTCAATGCTTGTAAAGTCATTAGTTTTTGCCAGTGCCACACGCACGCCATGTCTGGAGTATGCACTGTAGGTAATAAGGTATTCACCACCCATGAAGCAGATTCTGGGATCTTCTACCCCATATTCCTCATAGGAAGCAAATGGCTCCACATTTGCTGGAGTCATAAAGGGCTCAGCCCTGACTTTAAAACTTAGACCATCGTCACTTTCTGCAAGACCGATTATAGAACGACCGTTGCGACAGTGAGATCTAAATAACATGATATATTTACCATCATGCTTTACCACACCGGCATTGTGCACCGTCTCCACTGGATAAGGAACATCGTATTTGGTCAGGATGGGGTTCTTCTCGTAACGTCTTATGATTGGTTCATAAATTTTTGCCATAATAGCCCTCCGAACTTTCTATGCTCATTCTTTTTTCTTCCTGATAATCTTTTCATAAACTTCTATATAATCTTTCACCATGCGGTCTACGCTGAACCGCTCCTTGATCAATTTGCGGCATTGGGACCTGTCCAGTTTTTTGACTTTCACAACTGCCTCAGCCATCTCATCCAAACTGTTCACAAGAAAACCTGTTACACCATTGGCAATGATTTCTGGCATGCTGCCCCGGTTAAAAGCGATTATAGGTGTTCCACAAGCCATGGCCTCCACCACAGAAAGCCCGAAAGGCTCGTTGAAGTTTATGGGATGTAATAGTACATATGCGCCACCTAAAAGTGCATCACGTTTTTTCGGACCAACGCTACCTGCATATATGATCCGGTCATCGTCCAAATATGGCTTAACTTGCATATCAAAGTAGCCCTGATCCTGAATGATACCTGCTATAATTAACTTCATTCCAGTTTGTCTGGCAACTTCGATGCATTCCCTTGTCCCTTTTTCAGGGTGTATACGGCCAAAAAAAAGTAAATATTTTCCGTGGTCAGGCCGAAAAGTGAATTGATGCAGGTCGATGCCATGATGAATGGTGGCAATATACTCAAGCTCCGGGCTTTTATCCGCCTTGCTAATAGCCACATAAAAAGTTTTCTTGTTATACTTTTTATAAACCGGAAGGATTTTAGGAGATGAAAACCCGTGAATCGTTGTTACTGTTGGTGTCGTGGTCATAGAGGTATATGTCAGTGGAAGATAATCGAAATGATTATGAATAAGGTCAAACTGCTCTCCCCGCTCAAAGACCTCGGATATATGTAAGCATTCCCACACTTTGGGTAAAATCTCCTTATCTTCCTCATACCCCTTAGGACATACGCTCACTAAACGTGCCCTTGTCTCTGAATCTGCGGTCGCGAACAAAGTCACATCAATACCACTACCCACCAGACCTTCAGTTAGCAGAGAGACAACATTTTCCCAGGGACCATATTGTCTGGGTGGAGTTCGCCAGGCGATAGGTGAAAGCATGGCAATCTTCATGATTTAGATCCCTTACCCTATTCTTTAGTCCAGTTTTTAAATTTGTATTTAAGCTATTTTTAAAATATTAATATCCTCCCACACAATTAATATTAATATAAATTGAAAATGAAAAATACATTAACTTTTTTTAAGCTATCTCCAAGCAGAAAAGGTTTCTATAAAATTAACAGTATATTTTTGTAAAAACATTATTAGTTCAGTTAACTACTTGTGCCGGTTGCCGAGTTACATACTAAAAATGCTTAAAAGATGTATTTAAGGTTGTAATAAGAAGATTACGTTACTAAATTTCTACAGGGATTAAATATTCAGAAAGACAAAAATGTATTATAATTTAAGCGCTTAGCTCTCCAGATTAATCTATAAGAAAATCTTTTAATGAGCTATTCTTCTTAGTGTTCCGTAATTTACATAGTACTTTAAATTCGATCTGCCTGATTCTTTCCCTGGTCAGGTTGAACTCTCTGCCAACTTCTTCCAGTGTTCTGGGAAGGCCGTCCAGAAGTCCATATCTTAATCTAATAATTTTTCTTTCCCGATCCTTTAAAGTGCTTAAAACTATTTGTAGATGCTTCTGAAGCATGGAAAAGGTTGCTGCATCAAGAGGAGCTTCAACTTCCGAATCTTCAACAAAATCACTGATATGCGTTTCTTCGCCTTCACCTATCGGAGTATCAAGTGATATTGTTTCCTGTGCTATCTTCCTAATTTCTCTAACCCTGTCTGGCGTAACACTTAATAACTCTGCAATTTCATCAGGATTAGGTTCTCTACTAAGCTTTTGGATAAGCTTTCTTTGAATACGAATATACTTATTGACAATTTCTACCATATGAACTGGAATTCTGATTGTTCTTGCCTGGTCTGCAATAGCTCTGGTTACGGCCTGCCTGATCCACCAGAACGCATAAGTTGAAAACTTAAAACCCTTTTTATAATCATATTTATCTACAGATCTTATGAGCCCAAGATTTCCTTCCTGAATAAGGTCTAAAAATACCATACCTCTGCTGACATATTTTTTAGCTACACTTACAACCAGTCTTAAATTTGCTTCAATAAGCCTGCTTTTTGCAGACATGTCTCCTTTTTCGATCCTTTTTGCAAGATACACTTCTTCAGCAGCAGTTAGAAGTCTTACTTTACCAATTGCCCTAAGATACATTTTGACGGGGTCATCGATAAATGTTTTTATAGCTTGAGTGGTCTTGATGTTTAGGGATTTTTTATTCTCTTTATCACTGACATCACTGTCTATTTCATTTTTAAGACTACCTGTAAAATCATATATATCGTCTATGGGGATTATTTTTTTAAAATCTATTTCTTTTATAGTTTTATTGATTTCATTATTAGTAAAGATGTGTTCTCTTTTATTTTTTACCAAAATCCCTGTATTTTTTAATCCACAATCAATTTTCGTCATTAAATTTTATCAACCTCTCTGGATATAAAATTAAACTCCAGTAATAATGCTTTCCATTGTCTTAAACACTCAGGACTTTCTTACCCAATAGCTTTAAGATTTTTTTACATTCCAGAATGTATTTTCATATTCCGGATAAATAAGTAAAATTTTCACTAAACCTTCTTTATGTTTATTTTAAAAATAATGATTTGTTGTTTATATATTAAATTAAACAACAAATCATTATTTTGAAGAATTAAATCTACACACAAATCCTTTTAAAAAACCTCTATGTATTTTTATTATTTAATACCTTCTATCAGCTCTTGGCTTCTGTGGAAGGGCTTCATCAACTTTTAAAGTACGACCTTCAAAGTCTGTGCCATTTAAAGCTTCTTTTGCTTTTTCTGCTTCCGCATTATCTGATAGTTCAACAAAACCAAAACCTTTATCTCCAATTACATTGGCTGATTGAACCTTGCCATGTGAAGAGAAAAGCTCTTCTAATTGCTTATTAGTAACAGAATAGCTTAAATTTCCTACATATAGTTTGCTACCTTGCATATTTACCTCCTTTCAAATACTTTCATTTCTCTAAGCTCTACGATATTTTATTTAGAGAGGTAACAGCAGGTAACAAATAGCTCTTAATTAAAATACTATCAAACATAAGAGATTTACTAATTAAATAAACCCCGAGTTATCTTTTACCATAACCTTACGACCTTAGGTTACTTAACACCTCGGGGCCTAATTCCTTGAACTTCATTGACCTCATTCAGATTTTTTTCTCTTCCTGCATTCTTTCGTCTGCAAACTTCAAATATTACTAAATGTTGTCTCTATCCAAAGATTGATTTTAATACTATCAAAAATTATAAGATTTGTCAAATAATTTATTTATAAATGTTTTTAGAAATATTTTTAAATATTTTATTATTGTTTTATTAAGTTTATAACTTAAATAAAAAGTATGCTTAGTATGCGAATATACTTTTAAGATTGATCTACCATCCATAACCCTTTATATTTTTATTGAATGTATAACAGCTTTACTATTTGTGCCAGTTACCGATTTATAAACTAAAAACACTTAAAAGACTGTATAGACTTATAATCAATTCATATTCAATTTCTGCAGTATGTCCCAGTAAGCTCCCCTGCAGCCGCTTTTGATTGCTTTTTGAAGCTCCAGGTTTTCATTATAGTTGTAATTTCTGTCAAACTCATCAGATGCCCCTATAAAGAACCTTTTATCTCCAGCAACAAGCCTGTTGGTATATCCTACCAGGTCTTTTCCTATTTTTTCCGAAATGTAGAAAACAGGTTCAAGGAAATTATTGCCGTTGCTTGTATTTCCGTAAAGATTATCTTTCATAGAAGCATCTTTCTTTATCATATTCGAAAGAGCAGTACCCGGGTAGACCCTTATCCCATATGATAACCCGACACAGGTAGGATTTAACCTTTTTATCGAATCTATCGTATATTTTATAGTCTTTCTATCTTCGCCCGGCCCGCCCAGCAGCAGATCAAACATAAACCTGATCTTATATTTGGCACAAAGTTTTGATATATTTTCCAGGTCTTCCAAACTGTGGTCCCTGCCCAGATTCTTAAGGACCAGCACATGAGCACTGTCCACTCCGAAATTAATACCCTCACATCCGGATTTTTTTAAAAGCCCTGCAAAATTTTCATCAAAATTTACCGGACTCATATATGAATACCATCTTATCCTGTCCCCAAGTCCAGTTTCTATTATTTGATTTAAAAGCCCTACAGCATAGCCTGAAGGGATATTTAATTCACTGTCGCAAAAATGTATATAATTTATGCCTTTACTTATAAGATTCTTCAACTCTTCTATTACTGTTTTTACCGGCCTGGTCCTTACTTTGCTTCCTTTGATCAAGGGATCTGCACAGTATATGCACTTCCCGCTGCAGCCCCTTTTTGTCTCTATACTGCCCATACCGCCTTCCTTGAAATATCTCTTATTATCTACTAAATCCCTTCCTGAAAGAGGAAAATCTTCTAATGAATCACTTTGAAATTTTATTATCCTGCCTCCCGCAATTTTACCTGCCGTATATTTTAAATAGCTGGCTGCATCAGAACATCTGACACCTTTTCCGATTATTTCCAGAATATCAGGTAATATAAATTCACCATCCCCGGCTATTCCAAGATCGGCATCAAGATATTTGATTATTTCCCGCGGCATGACCGAAAAGCCTACACCACCTATTATAATAGGAGCATCCGAATATTTTTTAATAACCGCCACTATTTCTTTGATTTTAGGCAGAAAGTTGTCCTGACTTAAAAAATAACAGTCATCCGTATTTCTAATAGTAACTCCTAAAGCTAAAAAAGAGCTTCCGGCAAGCTTCCTTCTTAGATCTTTTTTTATATTTTTGGAAAAATTAAGGTCAAGTAGTTCTACTTCAAAACCATTTTTTTTAAGAGCACTTCCGATATAATCCAGTCCTATTGGTGTAACAGGAGGCTTTATTAAATTGGTATTTATGAGAAGAATTTTTTTATTTTTTTTCATTTTGTAATAGAAGCAGTAAAACTTATATAAAAAGATCAGGGAGAATCTAAAACAGGCTTATTAAAGCTTTTTATTTCTCTCGATACCCAGATCCCGGTGAAAGCTATGGAAAGGAAATCGGCAACCGGAACTGCCATCCATACCCCGTTCAGTCCGAAGACCATGGGAAGTAAAAAAGCTGCAGGGACTAAAAATAATACCTGTCTGGATATGGTCAAAACAAGAGCTGGTACTGCTTTTCCAATAGACTGAAATAATCCCCCGCCCAGCATTTGTACTCCGATAAAGGGGAGGAATAATATGACAATCCTTAAAATGCCGATACCTTCACTTATAAGTTCAGCATCACTGCTGAAAAGTGTTATCACAAACCTGGGGAAGATCATCATGACTAAAAATCCTGCTCCGGCAATAACAATAGTCCATAGTGCAGCTATCCCCAGAACTTTTTTTACTCTGGGATAAAGCCTGGCACCATAATTAAATCCAACAATAGTGGAAAATCCCTGTGTTATCCCGATAAGCGGCATCTGGACAAGGCTCAGCAACCTGAGGCCTATTCCCATTATAGCAATATACAGGTCACCTCCATAAAATGAAAGCAGCCTGTTAAAAATAAGGATTATAAAACTGGCCATGGTAGACCTTAAAAATGACGGGAAACCGAGAGTTAGTATTTCCCTGACCAAAGGAAATCTTAATTTGAGCACTGCGATATTGATATTAAAGATGCTTTTGCCAAAAATGATATAAAAGATAATATAAATGGTACTCAGGGCCTGACTTATAACAGTAGCAATAGCAGCACCCTTTATTCCCATACCCAATACAAATATAAATATGGGGTCAAGGATTATATTCATCAGGGCTCCTATACCCATAGCATACATAGCAGCTCTGGGATTTCCTTCCGCTCTTATACAGCTGTTGCTGTTTACAGCAAAAGAAAGAAAGACAAAACCGGCAAGGATTACATAGGCATAATCTTTGGCATAAGGCAGTACCTGGGCGGATGCTCCAAAAAAGATCAGAAATTTATCCATAAAAGGATATATTAAAACCATACATAGGACACTTATAAGAAGATTTAGTACAACTGAATTTCCAAATACATCCTGGGCTATATCTTTCCTGTTTCTTCCCAGTGCCCTTGAAATTATTGAGGCACTTCCAATACCCAGCATGGTACCGATACCCATGATAATAAGCTGTATGGGCAGTACTATGGAAAGCGCGGCAATAGCAAGAGAGCCTACACCTTTGCCGACAAATATTGTATCTATGATATTATAAAGCGCACCTACTACCATTCCGATGGTAGCAGGTGCTGAAAACTTAAACAACAAGCCGGTTAAGTCTCCGTTTAAAAGCAGATCTCTTTTAGATTTCATAAAATAATGCTATTCATAATTCCTGCAATGATCTATAAGTTTATGCTTTTTATATATATTATTGATTCAGGATATTTTGAAAGAACTGATTCTTTTCTGCCTCATTATAACCAACAGCACTTGACTTTCCAAACCACTGAGGCCATGAATTAAAGGTAGTAATAGTAATATCCTGTCTGCTCATAGAAAGGACCAACGGTAAAATCTGTGCTGCCTGACTCAGAGATATATTGGTCCATACATACTGTCCCATTACATTTAAGAAATTAGACAGATTTCCCGAGTTCACCATTGACCTTTTCTGCAACATCAAATCAGCTATAAGCATTGCCGCCTGTCTTTCTCTTGAATAAGCTCCTCCCCCATAAAGAGACCTGCCGTGTCTCGCTCTTGATAGAGCAAGTGCCTGAGTCCCATTTAAATGATGAGTTCCTACACCCAGATAACAGCCGGAAAAACCATCAGCTATATTTTCTTCAACAGTTGTATCCACACCGCTAAAATAATCAATCAAAGGTTTAAATCCATCAAAATCAGTAATAACATAGAAATCGATCTTTGCTCCGGTAAATTGTTCAAATTTACTTACTGCATAATCATTTCCACCAGAAGCATGGTATCCGTTGATCTTACGTCCTCCGAACCAAGTATCACGTGGTATTGTCACCAGATAAACCTTCCCGGTATCAAGATTCATATGAACAAATATATTAATATCAGTCCTTCCGCTAACTCTTCCTCCTGCTCTGTCGTAAGCACTGTCATCGCCCCAGATAATAAAGTTGACCTTTCTTCCGGCATGGAAACCAGATATTCCACTTGAGCTGTAGCCTGAATTCGTCTGAGCAGTATAAGCCGGAGCGCTGGCATAAGGTTTAATACCATAATTATCGCAAAGCATGCTAAATTCCTTTGATTTTAAAAACTCATCTAAAACAGTTTCTCTACTCATACCACTTGACATTCTTCCAAGCCAGATGCTATAGCCATCTGGGCCCGGCTCCCTATTAAAAAACGCTCTGTATAGTATAGTAATAAAAGTTTCATCCGAATGATTCTTAGCTTTAAATTCATCACTTAATACAAATCCTTCTGCAACATCAGCACCAGTCTTAGAACCATTTAAAAGGCGCCCTACCCATTCATTTAGCCCGCCTTGGTCGGGCTGTCTTTCCAGGCACTGCTCGTAAAAACGGGCTACAAATGCCTGCACCTGCTCTTGCGAGCCTCCACTGATAGTGGTAGGGAAAAGGGTTATAACCAGGACAGCTACTAAAACCGATAAAAAAAAGTACTTGGCTTTGGAAAATATTCTTCTCATCATGACTTACTCCCTATGTAATTTGATTATAATTTACGTATATTGAAATTTCACATTATTATATATTATAAAATAACTTTTTAGAAGTTAAAACATTAGATAATACATTCTTTCAATAAAGTATGTTCAATTTTATTCATTCCCAGCCTGGTAAGAGCAAAATCATACTTTACCGGATCGTTTTTATCAAATCTTTTGAATGAATCTGTTACTTCCAGAGCAGTCCTGATATCTGCCTGTTTTCTTTTAGTAAGCCCCAATTTCAATGAAATTCTGTACATATGAGTATCAAGAGGGATAATTAATTTTGAGCTCGAGATGTTATCCCATCCTCCCGGATCTACATTGTCCCTGCGCACCATCCAGCGCAGGTAAAGATTCAGTCTTTTAAAAGCGCTGCCTCCCGCCGGCGAAGGCATAAGGCTGTTGCATCTTTTCTTTTGAGAAGCATTAAGATTTTTTGCAAAATTTAAAGCAGCAGTAAGGATAGTCTTATCTTCTTTTTTCAGTCCCGTGGCAAAACAGGCATTTAAAGACCCGTATGTCATTATGGCATTTTTTATATTCACAAGCAGGCAGGATAATTCCCTTCCAGTTGTAAATCTGTGCTTGAAGTCAGAAAAAATTCCGTAAAGAAGGGTGGTTGAAGATTTTTTTAAAAATACCGAAGGAGTCGGTGTCATCTTAGCCAGTACCAGTGAGACACTCCCGAGTATCTGAGCCACTCTACCGTAAGCCAGCGATGAAGCTACCAGCCCTACAATCTCACGGTCCTTTATATCATTATAATTATATAAAAATTCCAGGGGATCAGGGTGGATAAATTTACTATTATTATAATACAGATATAATCTATCCAGTTCTTCTTTCAGTCTCATTATTTTATATAATGCTCGATGATTATCGCTTATATCTAATATATCATACCGTTATCTGCGAGTTCTTTATGCTTTAAGATTATTTTATCTGCCAGTCCATCAAGAAGCTTAAAATCTCCATCTTTAGGATAACCTTTTATTACTACTGGCTCTATGATCTCAGCTTTTAAGGTAGATATCAGATCTGTAAGCATTTCAACAGTCTTTCCGCCCCATCCATATGAGCTTATGACTGATATATACTTTAACTTTGGTCTCAATACCTTAACCAGATATGCTGCATCCTTTAAATTGTATTGTTTGATAAGTTTTCTTAGAAGTTCTCTGTCTTCATCCGGCATTTGTGTCTCCCCTCTAAACTTTTAATTATTTTAGGTCAGTTTAGAGGTTTAAACAAAAAAAATAGTCACTCGAAAAAGTATTAATCATGTTTTTTATCTATTTTAATAATTCTTTTATTTTCTCTTCAATATTATCCTTTGTTGGTAATACAAAATTTTCGAGAATAGATGTAAATGGTACAGGGGTATTCTTTGACCCTATTCTCTTTATAGGAGCATCTAAATAGTCAAAGGCTTCATCAGCTATTATAGCAGCAATTTCTCCACCAGGTCCTCCGAATATAGGAGCTTCATGAATAATTATTACTTTTCCTGTTTTTTTAACTGAATTTATAATAGTATCTTTATCTAGTGGAACTAAAGTCCGGGGGTCTATAACTTCAATGGAGATTCCGTTTTTTTCTAATTTGTTTGCGACTTCCAAAGCAAGATGAACCATATAAGAGGTTGCTATTATTGTAATATCACTACCTTCCTTTTTTATATCAGCCAATCCCAACGGAATAATGTATTCCTCTTCAGGAATTTTTTCTTTTACTTTATAAATAAACTTATGTGTTATAAATATTACTGGGTTATTATCACGAATTGATGCTTTAAGCAAACCTTTTGTATCATATGGTGTTGAGGGAACTACTAACTTTAATCCAGGTATATTCATGAACAAGGCTTCAAGACATTGCGAATGCTGTGAAGCAGCATTTATATAACCACCCATTGCTGTCCTAACTACCAAAGGAACATTCATTTGACCACCAAAAGTATAGTGGAATTTCGCTGCTTGGTTGATAATCTGATCCGCAGACAAAGCAATAAAATCCATGAAAGAGACATCAACTATTACTCTACAATTCGTTACTGCAGCTCCAATAGCACAACCCATAATCCCCTGTTCAGATATTGCTGCATCCCTTATTCTCCAATCACCAAACTCTGAATACAAATCTCCACTAATTCGATCTTCTCCCCCATACGGACCTATATTTTGACCAATCATAAATAAATTATCGAATTTTATCATTTCTTCTCTGATAGCTTCTCTGATAGCTTCTCTTAGTGATATTTCCTTCATGTCTTAATCCTTTTTTCTATATATGTTCTAAATCTAAATAATTAAAAAAACATTAATCACTATAGACATCTTCCAATGCCTCTTCAGGTTCAGGTAAGGGGCTTTTTTTAGCATACTCTATAGCTTCATCAATTTCAGTTTTCAATTCATCATTCAAAGACCTTATTTCCTTTTCATTAATGATTCCTTCTTTTAACATTCTTTCCTCAATTCTTTTTATTGGATCTTTATTTTTCCAATACATAATTTCTTTCTTATCTCTCAATTCGATATCCCCAACAAAATGTGTACTATATCTATAGGTCATGCAATTGAGCAATGTGGGTCCATTACCTTCTCTAGCTCTTTTCACTGCTTTCTTTACAGATTTATAAACACTAATAACATCCATTCCATCAATATCTTCACCAGGTAATCCATATCCAGGAGCCTTAAGTGATAATTTTTTATTAATCTTACAAAGTCTGTCCGACTTAGTTACCATATATAAATTATTTTCAACTAAATAAATAATTGGTAAGTTCCATGTAGCACCCAGGTTTAAACTTTCATGAAATGTACCCTGAGCTACAGCTCCATCACCCAAGAAACTTATCACAACTTGTTTTGTACCTCTTAATTTACAAGAATAGGCTGCGCCTGTACCAATTGGTACTCCATCACCAACTATACCATTAGCACCCAACATTCCTAAACTAAAGTCTGCCATATGAAGTGAACCTCCTTTACCTTTACAATAACCAGTTTTTCTACCATATAATTCAGCCATCATTTTCCTAATATCCCCACCTATAGCAATCAAATGTCCATGGCCCCTATGAGTGCTTGTTATATAATCATCTTTATTTAAATTTGCACAAGCCCCTGACGCTATTGCCTCTTCTCCAAGATAAAGATGTGTAAATCCCTCCTGTCCTGTTTTAAACGCTTTTTCTTGGGCAGTCTCAAATAATCGAATCTTTAGCATTGTTTTATATAGTTTTAGAACTAATTCATTTCCTATATCCATTTTTTTCATGATATCTTCTTTTCCAATCTTTAATGTCCAAGTATTGTTTTACTTACTAAAAAGTTTTACTCCTTGTTCTTAAAGCATCAATCATTACTGCAACAAATATTATGAGGCCTTTAAATACAAGCTGTAAAAATGAGCCCACTCCAAGTAAATTCATTGAATTATTAATAACACCAAGTATAAAAACACCTAATATTGTACCTTGTATTAATCCAATCCCTCCCAACAAACTAGCACCACCAATAACCACACTAGCTATAGCATCAAATTCATAACCTGTTCCCATACTAGGATAAAAGCTATTCATCCTTGCGGTCAGAACTACTGATGCTAAGCCGATAAAGATTCCATTAAGAACGAAGGTTGACACAATGTTTTTTTTAACATTTATTCCTGAAATTTTTGCCGCTTCTCTATTTCCTCCAGTCGCATATATTTTCTTTCCAAATACTGTATGTGACAAAATAATATACCCAATGATCGCACAAACAATAAATATTATTATTGGTAATGGAACTCGACCAACTGATGAATTACCAATATAATATATTTCATTTGGCATACCATATACAGATCTACCTCCAGATATACTATAAGAAATACCACGTGCAATTTGCATTGTTGCTAGTGTTACAACAAAAGATGGCATATTAAGGTACGCAACTGATAAACCATTTATCAATTCAAAAAGTACTGCGACACATATTATAATTAATATTGCTATTATTGGATGAACATTAAAGTTACAATGTGCATATACTCCACAAATACTGCTAACAGCAACTATTGAACCCACTGAAACATCTATATTTTGACCTATTATGACATAAGTCATTCCTATGGCAACAGTGCCGATTACAGATATTTGTAATAAAACATTAACAATATTTGCTGTTGTTAAAAATACAGGACTAATAAAAGCCATTATTAAAACCAATACAATAAAAACAATATAAATTATATACTTCAAAGCAATTTTCTTTATTTTTGAAAATAGCATTTATTACTCCCTTTAAATTGTTTGTCCCTGTATCATTAACATTAATTCTTGTTGGTTTGTATTTGAAGTTTTTATTTCTTTTAGTATTTTACCTTCATACATTATTAACACTCTATCACATACTCCTAGGATTTCAGGTATTTCAGACGATATAAATATTATTGCACTACCTCGATTTGCAATATCATCAATTAGTTTATAGATTTCATATTTTGCTCCTACATCTATTCCATGAGTAGGTTCATCCAATATTATGATATCAGGATCATTTAATATCCATTTACTCAAAACAATTTTTTGCTGATTCCCTCCACTTAGGGAATTCACTGGTTGATCTATATTGTCTATTACAATGTTCATCTTTTTTGTCATATATCTTACTTTATTTTCTTGTTTTCTTTGGTTAAAAAATATTTTCCATTTTCTATAATTATCTAAACTAGCTAAAATCATATTACTTTTTACGTCAGCATTATTTACTAATCCTTCTTCAACCCGATTTTCAGTTACAAAACCCATACCAAACTTTATTAAATTATGAGGTGAGAAATACTTAATTTTTTTTCCATTAATAATTAAATCACCTCTGTTTCTCTTATCTAGTCCAAAAATAGTTCTTCCCAGTTCTGTTTTCCCAGCACCTAGCAATCCTGTTATTCCTAGCACTTCTCCCCTTTTGACTGTAATATTAATGTCACTAAATTTATTTTTCAAACAAAAGTCAAAAACTTCCAAAATTGGTTTTTCTCGTATGGTATGTTTCTTTGTAGGAAACCGCTTTAATATTTTATGACCTATCATTAGTTCAATAAGCTTATTATGATTTAGACTGTCTGCACTATAAGTGCCTACTAAACATCCATCTTTTAAAACAGTAATCTTTTGAGCAATCTTAAAAACTTCTTCTAATTTATGGGATATATATATTATTGAAACACCCTTTTTTGATAGGTCACGTATTAATCTAAATAATACTTTTATTTCATTTCCAGTAAGTGAAGAAGTCGGTTCATCTAATACTAAAATCTTTGTTTCCCTAGTTAAAACTCTGGATATTTCAATCATTTGGCGTTGCCCCATTCCCAAGGATGATAACTCTGTATCAATATCAATATCAAGTTTTATCTTCTTTAAAATATCTAACGCTTTCTTTCTGTATGTTTTCTTATTGATTAAAGAGAAGTTCTTCCTACCTGCTAAATCATCTATAAATATATTTGTAATAATGTCCATATTTAAAAATAAAGATAATTCTTGATGGATAAAAGTAATTCCATTATTCATAGCGTCTAGTGAACTACTCAATGTTATTAGTTTTCCCATTAAGAAAATATCACCTATATCCGGTTGTAAATTTCCACCAATGATATTCATAAGAGTAGATTTCCCAGCACCATTTTCTCCAACAATTGCATGTATTTCTTTTTGCTTTAACGTAAAATCTACACCTTTAAGTGCTTTTACACCACCGAAAGATTTATGTATATTTTTTAATTCAATAATTACATTACTTGACATAATAACCACTTCTCATACATTAATATTTTTGTATATGGTCTTTATTTATATAAAGACCATATACTCCTATTGTCTTAATTTTTACTCTAGAATTGATTTCCCCATAAGTTTGGATCATCAACGTTATCAATAGTAATTACAATCGGCGGCAATTTTTCTACTATAACTGGCATTTCTGGATCATTAATCATATCTAATAACACTTCTGCACCACGACTACCACCGTTAAACAATGGCTGACTTGAATTTGCATCCACATATCCATTTCTAATAGCTTCTAAACCAATAGGGAACCCATCATTAGAACAAATTATTACATGATTCGGATCACCAACCTCATAAAGTCTTCCAAGTTGCTTAAGAGCAGCAATACCGGCTTCAGTATAACCATCAGTTGCGAAATATATACCATTTATCTCAGGATGTGCTTGGAATGAGTCTAATATTGCTGCATTTCCATCATCCGCTAACCAGTTTGCAGCACTTCTTGCTACAATTTCAATGTTTTCATATTTAGCTACTTCGTCTTCAAAACCTGCACTACGTTCTATACCTGATGTATAAGCCATATCACCTTGAAGATTAAAAGCTTTTATTTCCTTCCCATTCGCTGCTTTAGCCATCATTTCTCCTGCTTTAACACCACACATATAATTATCAGTCTCTATAACAGAAACCTCTCCATCGCTGGTTCTAGAATCCAATGCAACAATAGGAATTCCTGCCTCATTAGCTTCTATCACTGGTTTTGATAATGCTCCAGCATCTAATGGCGCAAATATAATTCCATCGACCTTCTTTGCTATCATATCTTCAATGATTTGAATTTGAAGATCCACATCATCGTTTGCTGAATAAGTTTCTATACCTGCACCTTCTTCCATCAATTTACGAAGTGTTCCTATATATAAAGCAAGCCATCCTTCATTATATAGTGCTGGCATTACAACAGCGACTTTAGGAGAACCTTCAATATTAAATGCTTTATTGGTAGATAATACCTCTTCAGCGATTGACTTCGCTTTATCTGCTGCTTCAGTTATATCTAGTTCAGTCCCTTCAGCTTCAGCTTCCTCTACCTCTTCAGCAGCTTCCTCTACAGCTTCAGCAGCTTCCTCTACAGCTTTCTCCTTACAACCTATTAGGCTAAAGCTCAAAACTAGTGAGATACAAATTATACCCACTATAATTTTTAATAACTTTCTTTTCATTTTAATTCTTTACTCCTTTTTATTCTTTTCAAAAAAAATTAATAATCCTTCATTTGGTTTTCTAAATATAATTTTTTTATTTATACTAAACAAATTTTTATTTTTTTTATACCATTTTAACCACCACCCTTAAATACTATTTTTACAAATCACCTATTATAATCTATAAATAAATAAGTAAATATAAATACTATAGTATTTATTTATAGATATTTTAAATCAAATCCATAATTCTCTAAATACATTCTTCAAATACTTATAAAGTTATTAAAAAAAGCCAAAAATTATGATTTTAATATTTATGAATACTATCAATATTGGAATGTAAATATTTACATAATATAAATTGTTTACAATAATTGTTTACAATAATATATAATTTATATCAATTTGTCAAATATTTAAAAGAATGAAAATTTTTGTAACCTTTAAACTGACCTTTCCCCCAAAAACTAGTCCACCTATAATATATTTAGAAATACAATTTGACAGAATAGAAATATTAAATTAGTATTATTAAAAAATTACATTAAAAAAAATATTTACAAATCAATATTTATAAAATACACAATGAGTATGAATTTTATAATAACATTGGATCTCGGAACCACTTTTGCAAAATGTGTAATTTATGATGAATCGGGCAAAGTTATTGTAGAAACTAAAAAAGAGATGAAAACTTATTACCCTAAACCTGGATTAACAGAAATACCAGTAGAGCAATTTTATTCCTTGTCTTGCGCGAATATAAAAGAGTGTTTAAGCAAATCAAAATTAGACCCAAAGAAAATTGCTGTTATTTCAATTGATAGTCTTATGGGCGGTATTATAGGAGTTGACAGAAACTTTGATCCAGTTACCTATTATGATAATTGTCTAGATACTAGAGCTTCAGATATTCAAAATTTTATTACAAATAATTATGGTGAACCAATAATAGAAAAAAATGGTTCATGTTCTGTATGGGGTCATAAAATATTATATTGGAAGAAAAAGAATGAATGGAAAGATATAAAGAAGTTTGTCCAACCTGTGGCTTTTGTTGCAGCTAGATTATCTGGGCTATCCATTAAAGATGCTTTTATAGATCCTAGTTTTCTTAGTTTTTCTGCTTTAAGCGATTTGGAAAAATCAGAATGGTCTACTGAGCTTCTTAGAAAATTCAAAATAGATATAAGTAAGCTTCCAAAAATAATTAAGTCTACAGATATTGTCGGTTATACTGCAAAAAAAATAAGTTATAATACAGGCCTACCACCCGGAATACCTATTTGTGCGGGATGCGGTGATGTAGTTGCCGGTTATGTCGGTGCAGGGGTATTGAATACAGGTGAAGCTGCCGATATTTCTGGAACAGCAAATATTTTAGCAGTAAATTTGGAGGATTTAGTTATTCACAAAGATTTTGCAAATATGAAGTCTCCTATTAATAATAGCTATTATTTACTTGTTTCTCATGTTATCGGGGGCAGGACTTTGAAATGGTTTACTGATGAATTTTATACTGATTTAAGGGAAATAATTGAAAAAGACGGCGGTAATATTTATGATTATCTTAATAAGGAAGCAGAAAAAATCAGACCGGGTTCACATGGACTAATTTCAATAAATGATCTCCAGGGTAGGTTTTTCCCACCAAATATGAACATGCGTGGGCTTTTTATTGGGCATACATGGTCGCATAAAAAAATATGTTTTTATCGTTCTATTCTGGAAGCTATAGCATATGATTTTTATCTTGGTATTTTTACTTTGCAAAAATTAGTTCCCAATTTTAAGATAGGAGAAATAAATGCAATAGGAAGTGGTGCAAACAGCAAAATATGGCTTCAAATCAAAGCAGATGTCCTCCAGCTTCCATTCAAAACACTATATAGAAGTGATCTTTCTACGCTTGGAACAGCTGCGATCGGAGCTTATTCAGTTGGATTAATTAAAGATATTAATAGTTTTATTGACTCGGTTTTAAAAACAAAATTGATTGTTAACCCGAAAAAGGGAGAGGATAAAAAGTATTTAAAATATATTGAAGCATATAAAGAATTATTATATTTACTAAAAGATGTTTATGATAAAATTTCATAAAACTAAAATTTATAATAATTTTATAACAAATTATAATATTAAGCATTGAACAAAATTACTAAAATTTTAGTGATGATAAAGGGTGTTGAAAGTGAATAAAAATGAATTAATTGTGAAAATAGCACATTTATATTATATGGAGAATATGGATTTGAAAGAAATTGGAAAGGTATTTAATCTTTCATATGCTACTATTTCTCGTCTCTTAAAGAAAGGAAGGGAACAAGGGTTAATAAGAGTCATAATTAAAAGCAATTTTAACAAAAGAGTCTTTTTGGAATCTGAAATAAAAAAGAAGTTAAATCTAAAAGAAGTTTTTTCTATAAGCATTTTAAAAAACTATTCTTATAATTATGTACTTTTTCTAATTGGTAGAGAGGTGGCAGAATATATAAGCAATTTGATCAATGATGGCGATGTGCTAGGAACTTCTTGGGGTAGAACTATTTTTAATGTTGTTGAGCAATTGGATAATTTTAAGATAGATAATAAAAAAATAGATGTAGTTCAATTGATAGGAAATATAAATATACCGATTCAACTAAACTCTGCAGATTTGGTGAGAAGAATTACAAGTCTATTTTCAGGGTCTTACCATTTCATTAATTCGGAAGCATTTTTGGATAATAAGAAGGTTAAAAATGAAATATTAAAAATTGCATCAATAAAAAAAACACTTTCCCTACATAAAAAAATTAATATTTCACTTGTTGGAGTAGGAATATTTAATCCATCTATGAATGATTTTTTATATAGAGATTTTATGAAAATTAATGAAATCAAAGAATTAGAAGCTCGTAATGTTGTTGGTGAAATTAATTTTTCATTCTTTGATATTGAAGGAAACATCATAAGAGGCAAGTTCAATGAGAGAGTTATATGTATAGAAACAGCTGACATGTTAAATATAGATAATAAAATTCTTGTAGCAGCAGGAATTAGAAAGGCTCCTGCTATTCTAGGAGCAATAAGAGCTGGATTGGTCGATATTTTATTTATTGATGATAAAACATTAGAAAATATTTATGAAATGATTCATTAATTTAATGTTAGATCATATTTTTTAGCCATTAAAGAAATAAAATTAAAACCATCCTGAGCTAAAGTTTTCCAATCTGGGGCAAGTTTTCTCCAAATGCAGGCAGCTTTTGAAATGTCTACTGAACTGTCTACAAAACTTTCAATGGTTACTACTTTGTTATAATTAATATCTTTAATACCTCTAAATACTTCATCCCATAATATATGTCCTGTTCCAGGTATCCCACGATCGTTTTCATTAACATGAAAATGTATTATTTTACTTTTAGCATCCAAAATAGAATCATAAAAACTCTTCTCCTCTATATTCATATGAAAAGTATCGTAAAGAATACCAACATTCTTTTCCCCTATATCACGAATTAAAGAAAGTGTATCTTTTATAGTATTAATCATATAAGTTTCATATCTGTTTGCAGGTTCGATTCCAATATTAACACCATAACCTTTAGCATATTTTGCTACCTCGGATAAACCTTCAATTGCATATTCAAATTCTTGTTTTATAGGTGGCCTTCCTTTTATAAATCCACAAGGAGCATATATTATGCCGCCATAAAAATCAGACCCTAGTTCATATACCAATCTTACTAAATGTTTCATATATTTAATCACATTCTCACGTACACTTTTATCTTCTGACAGTATATTCTTATCTAAAGGCAGTGATCCACCACCCTTAAGTGTTAGTTTAAGTTTATTTGCTCTTTCTTTTATTGCTTTAGCCAATCCTAATCCTAAAATCCTTACATTTATATCAACGGAATTAAAACCAATCTCGCTAACAAGATTAAGATAATCTAAATTTCGTTTCTCCAACTTAGGGGTGAAAACATGTTGATGAATACCTATTTTCATAATTATTTCTTTTTTTAGTTAATCCTTAAATACAAACTGGTTAATCTCATGTAATGAAGTATATATAAGCCCTCCGCATTTTTGATGTATACAAAGTAGCGGTCTTTTGCTATTTTACTCATAATAATTACCTTATAAATCCCTTTTATTTCGTAATCAATATTAGATGCAATTTCTCATCCTTATTAATATTTTCCTTTTAAATAAGAATATATTGTAATTCAGTTTAACTTAAGTTAAACTTAGATAATTAAATTTTTTAATGATTGTAAATTTTTACAATATAATAATAAAGAATTATTAAATTTTTGTCAAGCGGTCGAATTTCTTTATTTAAAAAGTATCATTCTAGGTAAATTTTATGCTACCACTGGCTACAGCATGGTTTATATAGTAAGAACCTTAAGACTTAGCCCTAGAAAGTTAGTAGAATATAGCAAAATAAGTGGTAAATATAGTATGCAATAGGAAAAACTAAGAAAAATAAAAGAGGAGATTTAATATGAATAAAAAAATATTTCTGGAAAAAGCTTATATGCAAGGTTTTAACTGTGAAAGAGATTATAGGAGTTGTTCTCAATGTACTGTAGCAGCTATACAGGATGCCCTGAATACAAGAAATGATTATGTTTATAAAGCTGCTAGTGGTTTGGCTGGTGGTGCTGGTGAGTATGTTGATGGGATTTGCGGTGGTTATTCAGGCGGAATTTTAATGATGAGCTTATTATTTGGAAGAACAAGAAAGGAAGAATCAACAAAGGAAGGTAGAAAGAAAAAGTATGATTCACTTAGAATGGCTGCTGCATTGCATGATAAATTTATTAAAAAATATGGTACTGTGGTATGTAGTGAAATACAGAAAAAAATTTTTGGGAGGTCTTTTAATTTAAGGGATGACAAGCAGAAAGAACTATTTAAGTCATCTGGTGCCCATGAAGATGATGATAAATGTTGCGCTGTTGTGGGTAACGGCGCTCAATGGTCGGCTGAGCTAATAATTGACGAGATTTATAGATTAAGTTTGTCCCTAAAAGATTTTTACTCTCTAAAATATATCGCCATATAAATTAAAAAAACAAAAAGGGGTGATAAAATGCCAGAAGCTAGTAAAATGTAAATTCCGAAATTTTTTGAACCCTTTTCCAGATTATTTTTGACCCCTACAGTAGAAAATAATTGTATCAACTGATAGATCTTTAATATCCTTTGGATAGCAAAATAAAAATGTTCAAGATACAAAGTATTTTATTGAAATGATAAAAATAGCCTCAAAATTACAAAAATTATAGCATAGATATATTTATAGATTATTAATTGTAATTAAAGAAAATGAAAAATATTAAAAAACCTCTTTTTAAAAATCTCATACAGGTCGGAATGGTTGTACAAAACTTACAGGAATCAATGGAAAAATATATATATGATTATGGAATTGGCCCTATGTATGTACTGGAATTTAATCCTAACAATGTAAGTAATATGTACCTTTATGGCAAAAAGAAGAAATATTCCATGAACCTGGGAGTATCTTCCATAGGAGACGTTAGATTTGAACTTATAGAACCAATTACAGATTCCATTTATTCAGATTATATAGATAAATACGGACAAGGCATAATACATCACTTAAAACTGGCTGTAAATTATTATGAAAAGACATTAGAGTATCTGGAATCTATAGGTATTGAAATAATACAGGTCGGACATCAGTTAGGTGATAAAGGAAAGAATATGTATACCTACCTGGATGCAACCAGTAGTCTTGGCTTTATTATAGAAGTGGTAAATATTGAAAAAGACTTTATAAAGCCCCAGCCCAATAGATGGTTTCCAGAAGGTAAAAACCTTATACCCAGTCCTGTATTTATGAAACCCAATCAGGTGGGAATAATAGTAGAAGATCTTGAAGCTAAAATAGAACAGTACAGAGATCTTTTTAGGCTTTGGCCTTGGACTATAAAAGAATTTAGTAGTAGAAATGTAAGTGACATGCATATAAATAAAAAGAAAAAAGACTATACTACTAAAATTGGGTTTTATACTCTAGGAAATGTACAGTTAAAATTAATCCAGCCCCTAACTGAGTCTATATTCAGCAAGTTTTATGATAAATATGGAGAAGGTGTAGTTCACCATCTGGGTATGGAAGTTAAAAGTTATGACAAAATACTTAGTTTATTGGAGTCAAAAGGTATCAATGTAATACAATCCGGATGTTACCAGGATAAGATAAGATACAGCTATCTTTCTACAGATAAGTATCTTAATTTTATTGTTGAGATTGTCGAGAAGAATAAAGCTGAAAATATTTTATAATAAATTTAATTAGCATTTAGCACAATTTATAATACAAATAAAAACGGTAGTATACAATATAAATAAAATTGTAATTATTACAATAGGACTTCCAACTGAAAAGGGCAGGTGTGGCAGGACTGGCAAGTCATGACTGGAACACCTCCACAAAATATGACAGGGAGCTTGTAAAAAGACTGCTTAATCTTGCCTTTATGGAAAAGCACACATCAGTACTTATCTTCGGTCCCACTGGTGTAGGAAAGACCCACCTTGCAAGGCACCTGTCATTTTCGGTGCTGAAGGCAGGATATAGCGTTCTTCTTACCAGAGCTGACAAGATGTTTGAAGCACTGAAGCTTGCTGCAGTTGACGGGACTCATACCAGACTCCTAAGATCATACCTTAAGCCTGATCTACTGGTAGTTGACGATTTTGGGGTAAGGGCCATGAAAAGAGAAGAGGCAGGTTTCCTATATGAGATAATTATTGAGCGGCATGAGCTAAAGTCATCTTTATTTACTTCTGCCAGAGCTCCAGAGGAGTGGCAGAAACTTTTTCCTGATCCCATACTTGGAAACTCAGCCCTGGACAGGCTTGCCACTCATCCTATCAAATACTCATGGAGGGAGAATCAATCAGAAAGCAAAATAGACCCAAATGAAAGGAGGTGATTAATATTATGAATAAATTTTTTACAATTATTTTCAAATTCGGATATAATTCTTGCTAGCCGGCCCAATGGTACTGACGATATGATTCAATGCCTATGAAGGATGACACTTTTGTGCTTTTACTAAGGACGGTAGCATTTACTCACAGCTACGGCTTCCTGACCCACATAAGGATGGAGATATCCTCCGAACTCGCCTGACTGGTACATCTTTATTGTCTTTTCCTCAAACCGTCTTATGGTTATGAGATCTCTGAGCATTTTAAGCTTCAACTCTTTACTTATCTTTGGCATAAGACTCCTCTTTTGAACTTACTGATCTATTATCCCTTATACCATACTATAAACATAGAATAATGCAATATTATGTTAGTATGCAATATATTGCATTTTTTAATCTACTATTCTATCTGGTCTTTTATCAGCATTATTTTTTGGATGTTCAAACAGGGATCAGGAGATCTCCATGATCTTCTCGGCAGCAGTACTGTCTGTTATAATGATGTTTATATAATTTCCTCTTATGGCTCCAAGTATGGCTTCCGCCTTGAGCTTGCCTCCGGCTATTCCTATGGAATAAGGGACTCTTAAGAGTTCCTTTACCGGCATGGCTATTATCCTCTCAGACAATTTACTGTCGCAGGTCTTCCCGTTTATATTGAAGAAGTGGGAATAGACGTCCCCTACTGCTCCCACTGACTTAAGGTTCTCCAGGTCTATCCCGCTTATATGACCGGTCTTTACCAGGGTCGAGATCACCCTAGGGTACATAGCCCCTATCCCTACCATAGCTATGGTGAGCCTGGAAAAATATTCAAATGTCCTTTTTATGGAAGTCTCCTTCAGCAGCATGTCATGCATCTTCTTGGAATCGACAATGGAAGGGGCATACAGGAGATGCGGATTGACCCCAAATTTTGAAGCAACCCGCCTGGTGATATCATGACAGTTAAGGTCTATGGAAAGCTCATGGCTCCCGCCTGTTATCTGCACCACTTCTACTTTACGGTTTATCTTGGATGGAAGATGGTTTATGACCTCGTTTATGGTAGTACCCCAGGATATCCCTATTATGTCGTCTTCCTTGATTATATCAAGAAGGTACCTGGCAGCGGCCTGACCTATCTTTGACTTTAGTTCAGTGTCAGACAATCCGAAATTTTCCACTACGATGACCCTTTTAAGGTCAAATCTCTTTTCAAGTTTTTCTTCCAGGTCAGATATGTTCTTTGTGGGGTCGATTATATTTATCTGGACCACTCCTGAGTTCAATGCCTTTTTCAGAATACGGTTGACCTGGTATTTTGATATCTTAAGCCTTCTGGCTATGCTTTCCTGCTTGAGGTTTTCCTTAAAATAAAGGCTGGCAACCTTTACCATTAATTTTGTGTCATAGGACATTTATCACTTCTTTCATAGAAAAATAATGATCTTATATCTATTCTTCCAGTGCTTCTATCTTCCTGACCTTCTTTACCGTACCTCCGGTCCTTTCAATATCCAGCCAGATCTTCAGCAGCTCAACTGCCGTATTCTTTCCTATCACCAGCGAACCAAAAGTTATGATCTGGCAGTCGTTTGAAAGTATCGACCTCTGGGTTGAATATACATCGTGACAGCATGCCGCCCTGATCCCCTTAATCTTATTGGCTGATATGGCCATGCCTATTCCTGTACCGCATACCAGGATGCCCCTGTCAAAATCCCCGTTCTGGACATTTCTTGCCACTTCTGCTGCTATATCAGGATAGTCGACAGGTTCTGCTGCCTTTACTCCAAAATCCCTGTATTCTATATTTCTTTCTTCAAGGACTTCTATAAGGCTGTTTTTCATATCAATAGCGATCTCGTCGCATCCTATAGCTATCTTCATGTCTAACTCCTATCAAATATTTTTTAACAATTATATGCAATATTTTGCAAACTTGCAATAATATTGTGACCTTCCCCCCAAAAACTGATCCAGACATAATGTTAGTTTTATGTATATAATAAAGCTAACAAAGAAAGGATCAGGAAAGATGAAAAAAAGCAAGTTTACAGAAGAACAGATAGCCTTTGCCCTAAAGCAGGCAGAGACTGGAACTCCTGTAAAGGAAGTTATTCGCAAACTAGGTATAACTGAACAGACCTTCTACCGCTGGAAGAAAAAGTATGCAGGTATGCTACCCAGTGACCTAAGAAGGCTAAGGTCCTAAAGGGCATCATAATCTCTGCATAATAACGCTTTGCGGCATTGTATATCTCCTTTACATCCTTTACGAAAAGCTCATCTGCAGCATAATGAGAACCAAAAAAATCACAGCTGAAAAGTATTTTTTCTTCCTTTAAATATGTGGACATTGTCTCGGGCCAGTGGACCCATGGAGTAAGGATAAACTGAAGTGTCTTATTTCCAAGAGAGACTGCATCATCATCTCCTACTACCATGAATTTCTTATCCGGGACCGGAAGCAGATCCATAATCATTGACTTGCATTTCTGATTGGTTATTATTTTAGATTCAGGATATTTTTTTATAAGTTTTGGAAGTGAGCCTGAATGATCCTGCTCCGCATGGTGAGATATAATATAGTCTATTTTTTCTGTATTTAATTCTTCTAAATTATCAGTCAGAGTACTATACATCGGAGGATCTACGCTATCGATCAGAGCAGTTTTTTCCGATCCTTTGATCAGATACGCATTATATAAAGTCCCATCAGGAAGGGGTATCAGTTCATCAAACAATCTTCTGTCCCGATCTAAAGCTCCTACAAAGTAAATGTCTTCTTTGAGTTTTTTTATACCCACTTTAAATCAGTCCTCTTTATATTGCATATGACCACACCTTTATTAAAAAGATGTGGTCATACTTATAATATGCTTAAATTATTATATAGTTATTTTTTCCACAGTCCATGAATATTGCAGTATTCTCTTGCTATTATATTATCAGCCTTTATACAGAACTCAGCTTCGGGAACATCTCCCGGTTTTAAAAACTGCCTGTATGCTTTCCCATCCACTATTGCTTCTATCCACTCAATATAATGCTCCTCTATCATAGGATGGGCAACACTTCCGATTTTGATCTTAAAGCCGCTTTCAGTTTTTTCAATTACAGGCACGTGCTTTTCCAGAGCAGCATCGGTTGTGTTTTCCTTGTACAATTTCATAGGCTGACCGCAGCAGACAAGCTCTCCCTCTCCTTCATGAAGGACTTCTATGATGTTGCCGCATATCTCGCATTTATATATTTGTAACTTTTCAGTCATCTCATCCTCCTTAATCTCTAATACATTTTCCTACAACAATCAAAATAGTGCAAATAAAAAGCAGATGGATTTACATTGATTTTACCCTTTTTTCTATTACTCCGGTGATTTCTCTGTAACTTTTATTTTTGAATTTCATTGGTTTACCAAAACTGACCTTTGCCAGCGGCCGTCGGGGCATGTGACCCCATGGCAGTACACCGTTTTTTAAAATATTAAAAATCCCATCGATCCTTACCGGAACTACGGGAATCTCCATATCAGATGCTATTACTCCCACTCCTGACTCGAATTCTTTAATACTGCCGTCAGTAGTCACCCTTCCTTCGGGATATATTAATACATACCATCCCCTGCTTATGACCTTTCCAATATTTTCCATAATCTGCTTGAACCCATGTGTTCTTGACAGAGGACAGGTGACAATAAATAAGTTTACCAGGAGATAAAAGCCTATTGCTTCTATGATCCTTCTCCACCAGGGACCGGCTTGATAAAAGAAATGGTTGAAATGGTATTCTATGGACATTACAGTAGTCACCTTCTGCCTAAGCCTCAGTGGTAATGAATAAAGAATCACAAAGGTGTCCAGAAGACTGGTATGATTTGATGCAAAAACAACCGGCTGGCTGAGATCTTTTATATTTTCTCTACCCTCAACTTTAGGTCTGTATATAATTAATATAAACGGATATAAAATATACTGAAAGATCGTCCTTACCAGGCGCATAGGGGTCCTGAACGGGAAGCTGTAAAACGGTATCCTCCGGGAAGTTACCCCCGGATTCCTGATCATATTTTCAATATCCTCCACAGTGGTACGGCCCGTTATCTGAGAGTCATCCACTTCTATATCATATTTTTGTTCAATGGCGTTAACTAGCTGCACCATACCGAGAGAATCAAGTCCCAGATCCTTTTCCAGTTCTGCTTCCTTTTTAAAATCATGCTGCTTGACTCCGTGAAAACTGCTTATTATTTTAAAGATTTCCTGTGAATTCCTGTCTGTATCCTGTCCCAGGGCCTGTCCTTTAACTCCTGCCTGCAGGACAGCCTTTAATACTTCACTTCTTTTTACTTTTTTAGTTGTGGTCCTGGGGAAATCATTTCCTTTCCATATACTATAGCTGTTTATGTGCTGATATACACTTAATTTTTTATTGGCGCTACTGATTATCTTTTCCGGTGATGCTCTGTATTTTTCTTTTAGTATCAATACTGCATGAAGCTCCAGACTACTCCTGTACATAAGCTCCAATACCACACAATCCTTTACCGGACTGAACGCCTTTAAAACGGATTCAATATCTTCCGGATAAATATTTATTCCGTCGGCCCTGACTATGACTTCATCTTTCCTTCCCTTAAAATACATGTTTCCGTCTTCACCCATCTCAGCCAGGTCTCCAGTCTTAAACCAGCCTTTGGATAAAGCTTCTCCCGTTAATCCAGGGTCCTTATAATAACCCGGTGTAACATTATCACCTTTGACATATATCTCACCTTTCACAAGACGCACTTGCTGCCCGTCTAAAACTTTTCCAATCGATCCTGCTCCGGTCAGAGAAGGATCAGCCAGGGTTATAAGCGGGGCCGTTTCAGTCAATCCGTAACCCTGGAAAATGGTATATGCTATACACCTCCAGAATTCATCCATACTTTTATCAAAAGCTGCTCCTCCTACAATTATTGCTACCAGCCTCCAGCCTATCTTCAAATGGATATTAAGAAAGGCAAGAAGTCTTATCGGCCACTTTATTTTTTTAAACCGGTTATATTTCCTTTCAAATTTGCTTCCTTCCAGATTGAATTTTTTAACTATATGTTCCTTCAGCAGTTCCAATATCTTGGGCAGTGTTCCCAGCATCCAGACCTTTTCTTCCTTTAAAGCTTTTATAATATCCCTGGGACTGGTACTGCTGATAAAAACAACCGAGCTGCCTATCATCATTGGAACATAAATCCCAATAAACTGACCATACATATGGCTTAAGGGAACAACGGATAGGGTCTTTAGATTCCACATAAGACGGAAAAAATTTCTCCACCTGTCCATAACAGGCTTAACGGACCTTATATTTGCTTCAATATTGCGGTGGGTTATCATTACCCCTTTCGGTTCAGCAGTAGTACCGGAGGTAAAAATGATTTGAGCCAGATCGTCATCACCGGTAGTTTCATCTTTATACTTTAACGGCTGTACTGATGACAGGATCTCTTTTATCTCTCTCATAGCAATTGATCTTATTTTTAAGGACTTATCTTTTATACCGCTGTAAATTTTCAGTTTTGCCCTTACTTTTTTCTGAACCCTTCTCTCAAAATCATAACCGGATTTTAAATCAAGCGGTACTGCAACTGCTCCTGACATAAGGCAGCCCAGATAAGCAATTATCCACTCCGGCCTGTTTTGCCCTTTTATTATTACCCTGTCGCCCTTGTTCAGCTTAAGTTCTTTAACCAGCCCTGCAAATCTCCGGGCATAATCATAGGCTTCACCAAAACTCCAGTATAATGTCCTGTATTTTCCTCTGTAGTAAAAAAAATTTCTTTTTGATTTTAAATTCTTATTTATATAGTAAAGTAAGCCTGATGCCACAGGAATATCACCTGTTCACAGATATATTATTGCTGAATTTAATTATAGGCAGTTACAATTTCTTTATCAATAGAACCAGCACCATAAAGAATTAAATTGAGAATTGCAGTCAAACAAAGTATTGGTCAATAACTGTAAAGAAAGACAATAAATCAAGTATCTGTTAAAATTTTTCCCTTTATTTTCAACCTGATATTATTTCCACCAGATTCTTTTTGCATCAGATAAGGGGATTTTCTGAGTAGCCAGTAATGCACAAAAGGCTTCACAAATCTTACCAGATATCTTTTAAATCCCATTGAAGTCTTAATATCATTTATATAGTCGCTCAGTATACGATTTTGATAATTTAAAAGCCTCTGACTTTCCTTGGTATCCATCCAGTCAGTGTAAAAAGATTTTGATGCAAAAGCTTTCTCCGGCAGTATTCCAATACCAACAGCTTCTAATACTTCACCTACCAGATCTCTTTGATAAATCTGACAGTTGGGACCGCCGCCAATAAGTAATATCTTTCCCCAAACGTCTTTACTGACGGCAGCACTGGCAAAAGCAATTCCTGCATCATGAGCATGTATTACTTCAATCCTGGTATCCAGTGGCACATTAAATAGCATGGGATCTATCTCGCATAATGACACGGAAAGCACCGCTCCTATCCTTAAAATAGTCCAGTCGAGACCGGATATCTTTACCAGCTGTTCACAGGCAACCTTATGATGAGAATAATTATCGGTGGGCATGACCTGCTCAGCAGCTGTCCTCGGTGGAGTAAAATCCTGTGTCTTTCCAAATACTGAAACTGAAGATGCAAATACTACCCTGGGCTTTTTAGGAGAAGACCTCATAACATTAAGTATATTGCGGGTGCCTTCAACATTGATCTCCCACGACCAGTTTGGCCTGTCTTCACTCCTGGATGGGATGACAAAAGCCAGGTGTATTGCTACATCCTGATCTGCTACCGCCTTTGCTACATCGTCTTTATCTGTAATATCTCCCCAGAATATTTCTATGTCTGATTTAAATTTTTCATATATTTTCTGGTTAGCCTTGGTTTTAAGTTCTAAAACACTGACTTTATTTCCTTTTTTGATCAGTTCTTTTAAGGTATATATTCCTATACTTCCAAAAGCTCCTGTAATTAAAATTTTCAAATCAATCTTCTCCAGTTTTAATAGATTTTTCTAATATCTTTCATATTACTTTCCGGTAAGCCCTCTGATTATCACTGCTATACTTTCCTTTGCGGTTTTATCCCAGTTAGCTCCTTCTGGATCCAACAGGCCCTGCATCATCAATCCCACCGCAACTGCCACTATCATCCTTGATATTATGTTAGGATTTACTTTCCTTATTGACCCCTTTTGGATCCCTTCATTTATTATTTCTCCAAAAAGCTTCAAATATTTTTTATAAGATACTATTGTGATCTTTCTGAGTCCCTGGTCTCTTGAAGCCTTCATCCATAATTCTATAAAAATAGGCAGTTGTCCCTCAGCTTCTATAAAAACCGGCCTTGCCTTGCTTGCTATATTCGTTACCAGTTCCGGTATATTATCTGAATCTTTCTTAACATCATCTATGTACCCATCAAGTATTTTTAACCACTGATCCAGCATCTCTAAAAAAAGGTCCTGTTTGCTTGAAAAATGGTGGTAGAACGCACCTTTACTCAAACCTGCACTCTTACATATTTTTGCAACACCTGTGGCATCAAAGCCGTATTTTGCAAAACATTTCTGAGCAGCCTTAAGTAGTTTCTTTTTAGACTTTATACCTTTTTCTCTTAGATTCATCGGACCTGCTTCAATTAACATACCAACTGGTCGGTATTATTTTAGTATAAATTAAACTTCCTGTCAATAATAAAGGCGGTTTAAGAATTTACCGGTCTTTTTTCTCTTGATTCTTTTTTAAAGTTTTGCGGCGTTCATCCTTTTTGGGGGTTTTCTCCCTTACAAACAGCAGTGGTAACACAATATCGCTGGTGCAGCACGGAATCCACACTGCAAAAAATAGGAATATAAAAACTATAACAAACAGTAGCCAGCCTATTTCGCCTTCCATAGCCATAATAATATGAAATAGTGAAGCCCATGTGCTGATCAATACATGCCCGGCATGGCTGATCTTGGTGGTAGGCTTAAAATAAGCAAGAGTAATACCCAAAAAAGCCAGGGGATTTATCAGCCACCATTTCTCAATAAACCCTAAATGAATTCCCTTATTGGGAAGATCAAACATAACCTCCCCCAAAAAAGGAATCACTGAATCACTTAATGTAGCTATGCCTATAGAACCCAGGTAACCAATTAGAATTATCATCCACAAATTCTTCCTTTTATTCCCTTTGTAGATTATATACAAAGCAGCAGTTGTAAATGCGCTTAGAAATACATGTAAGGGGTGTAAGGTGTAAAAGATATTATATGAGATTCTAAATGGAAGCCTATATGACACTATCATGATTATGATTCCTGTTAAAGCTCCTAAAGAAGTAAACGGGGCATGATTTTTTAGCTCTTTAGCTATAGTCTTGATCATTTATAATACCGACCCTATCAGGTTTTATTTATTTAAGTCCCTCTAATAATCATTTTAGCAAAGTTGTCAACAGATATTCTTTATAATATTTTCTCATTCATGATGATAAGGCATTGATAGACAAATTTTATTTGCTCTCTGGTTATACTTTCCAGCTTTAATTATTCAGCACCAGAGGAATTAATTAAAACTTCCCCGAGATGCAATAAATTTTTCTACAAGTATCGGGTGAAATTGAGTTCCTGAACACCTTCTAAGCTCTTCTACAGCTTCCCTTTCTGAAATAGGCTCTTTATAGATTCTTCCGGTTATCATAACATCATAAGCGTCTACAATAGCAGCAATGCAGGCATTAATCGGGATATCTCTTTCTTTCAGTCCCTGCGGATAACCGGTCCCATCCCACCTTTCGTGATGGGCCAGTATATCCTCGGCTATAGGCGCGATCTGCGGAGTCGATTCGGCAATTTTATATCCTATTTCAGGATGCCTCTTTATGATCTTCCACTCCCTGGAATTTAACTTGCCTTTTTTACTTAAAATTTTATCTGGTATAGCCACTTTTCCTATATCATGAAGAGCGGAAAGCAGTACCAGCTCATCTAATTTATTCTGCGGCAGATTAATAGCTATACCGAGTTTCAATATTAATCTCTTCAGTCGCTCTGCGTGTTCTTTTGTCTCGCGGTTTTTCTCCCATAATACCCTTTCCAGCGATGCTATTATAGAATTATAAATACTCTTCCTTTCAAGAAGCTTGTTCTTGTACATATTATTTTCTGCTTCTTTTATTACATCACTTAAATTCTGGTTTATGCTTTCTCTGGTTGAAATCCCTATGGAAATATTCAGCGGGATCTTCTGATCCCTGGTCTTTGCACAGATCTTCTTTACTCTACTCTGCAACTCCCTGACATCTTCTTCTGAAGACCTGGGCATGATTATAAAGAATTCATCTTCACCCCATCTGGCAATAATATCCTCTTCCCTGGCACAGTATTTTAATATCTTTGCCAGCCTTTTTAATAATTTGTCTCCCTCTTCGTAACCAAAAGTATCATTTACCAGTTTGAGTCCATTCAGATCGCAGATTAAAAAATTCAACGGCAGCTGCCTGTCTTTGTATATGTTTGCAAGCACTTTTTCAAAATAAACCCTGTTGTAGAGTTCTGTAAGCTTATCATGAAAACTCAAATATCTTATTCTTTTTTCAGCTTTCCTCTGCTCATTAATATTACCTAATATCTCTATCCTTACCAGCTCATCTCCAAGGTTTTTAACAGTCCTGCCAGTGACCTCCATACTAATTTTGCTTCCGGTGCTTTTGAGCCCTTTTATCTCATAGGAGCTCTTATAATCCGTTCTTACTTTATCCATCATCACGCCCCTGAATTCCGGAGCTATAAATTCCAATAAGTTCTTTCCCACAGGAGAAGTAGAACCACACCCAAACATAGCCAGAAAAGCATCATTTACTTCCATGATCTTACCGTTATTGTGAATAACTGCTCCCGAAAGTGAAGATTTAAACAGTAGATTAAACTTGTCTATACTTTCCTGCAGCCTGTTTTCGGCTTTCTTTTTTTGTGTGATATCCTTAATTATTATCTTAAAGCCCGATATTTTATTATCTTTGTTCTTCAACGGCCCGAAATAGACTTCACCGAAAAGAACATCACCATTTCTATTTTTCTGCGTGATTTCTAACGGCCTGCCCTCTTTCCCGTTCAGGACTGCCTTGAACATTTCCAGATACCTGGGAATTTCCTTTGTGCTTATATTTACCCTTTTTGTAAAATATTTACCTATCAACTCATCTCTTGTAAAACCTGAAAAATCCAGTACCGCATCGTTGCATGATGTTATCACTCCTTTGCTGTCTACTATAAGGAACCCAACAGAACCTGTTTCCAGCACGCTGCCGTATTTTCCTTCACTTTCCATTAGCAGACTTTCCAGGTTTTTATATTCCTTCTTATATTTCTCAAGTTCAATAATCTTATGGTGCATCTCCACCAGTTTTTTTATAAGCTGTTCCTTTGTGATATTTTCAATATTCATTTCTTAAATGTATTAAATATATACTTTATTAAAAAATAAAAGTCAGAAGTAAAATTACTTCTGACTTTTTTAATCTTAGATTCTCCCTTATATTTACAGCTAATTTTTGCTAAAAAATAATAAAACCCCATTTAATTTTTAATAGAACCTATTTTAACTTTTCATCACTTATATTTTTATTTTCAAACACCAGAGTCTCTTCATCGTCATAGATGTCTTCCTTGTCTTCCGACCTCTCTCTGATGCCATCAGCTATATTTAAATTCTTTCCAAAATCGCCCTTTATGATTTCATCACTTTCTTTTAAATTCTCTTTTTCAATTTTTCTTAAAAACATATTGAGCTCTTCCATAATCAGTCTCTTTATTCTGCTCTTAAATTCATCATACTCATACTGCAGGTAATTTATATCTTCCTCTAATTCCTGCTTCTTTCTAAGCAGTTCCCGGTAAGCTTTCTCCAGAAGTGCTTTTTTCCCGCCAAGCAGGATCTCGACTTCCCTCTTCTCCTTATAATTGTCCTCTCCATTGTTCTTTTCTGACTCTGCCGTTTCATCTTCCTCTCCATTACCTTTCCTCTCAAGGCTGGTAAGAAATCCTTCTAAATCTTCAACTTTTATCTTAACAGCTTCACCTTCTCCTACAGCGGGGATTCTCTTTAAAGATATCATATTTAAGATTTCCTTTTCACTTACTCCCAGAATTTCAGAAGCTTGCTGGAGGTTGTAAAATTTGTTGCTCTCATCCATTTTTTTAAACCAAAAATAAAATCTTATAAAACTCTAATACTAGTTTTAGACAATTATAACACATCTACCGTATAAAAAAATCATCACTTCCTATCTGCCGCATAACTTCTATCTGATTATAAAAGGTATTGCAATAGCAACGACCCCTGTGAATACGACTGCCAGGATGAAAAGATTATATCTTGTATTGTAATTTATTAAAAGAGACTCATCATAGTATCCTTCTACATTCTGGTCCTTATACATCCTTAGAAGACCTCCTATAAGCTTTGACCTTGTCTGCTTGCCCTTAAGCAGCCCGAATATCACAATAAGGTTCACTACTATCACAAGAGCTACGATTACAAACATGACAATAAAAAGATCTGTCTCGTCACGGGAACCTTCAGCAACAGAAGCATTGATTCCAAGTGCCAGCAGGTTAAGGAAAATCGCAGTGATTATAAAAATGGTATCGGTACGGGTGTTTTGCTGAAGTTCTGATGTAATATGCTTGTGAACTTGTTCAATCATATGACCTCCTTTAAAATATCAGAAGAAATACATAACCACAGGTTCTATTATTGTAAAACTTCATTTTCTTTTTATAAGTATATTCTTCTTAATACGAATTTCAAAGATATATTGAAAATTATAAGCGCCAAAATTTTTTTCACATCAAGTAGACAACTTCAGAACAAATAAATATAATAAAAAAATGGATCCACAATTAATAAAACCGCTTATTTTAACTTCTATCGCCGGTTTGGCCACTACCGTAGGTAGTTTAATAGGACTGGCATTTAAAAGGGAAAACCCAAAATTTATGAGTGCCGTACTTGGTTTTACAGCAGGTGTGATGATAGGAGTCTCTTTTTTTGAACTTCTTCCTTCTGGTTTTGAAGAGCTTGGACTTTTAAAGGCGAGTGCAGCTTTTCTAGTCGGTTTTATCTTTATTTTCCTGATCGATTATTTTATACCTCATGAATATATCGGACAAAAAGAAAATATAAATGAAAAGACTGATAAAAAGTTACTCAGAACCGGACTTTTTGTGGCAATTGGGATTGGTATACACAACTTCCCTGAAGGTATGGCTACCTTTTACAGTTCAATTGTAGATATTAAAATCGGGACGGCCATAGCTGTAGCCATAGCCATACATAACATCCCCGAGGGAATTGCCGTATCTGCCCCTGTTTATAAAGCAACTGGCAGCAGAGGAAAAGCTTTCTTGTGGTCATTTTTGTCAGGAGTAGTGGAACCCATAGGAGCACTTCTTACAGCTCTGGTACTTCTTCCTTTCTTAAATTCACAGATCCTGGGCTATATGCTTTCAGGTATTGCGGGTCTTATGGTGTTCATATCAATCGATGAGCTTCTACCGGTTTCAAAATCTTATGGACACTCTCATCTACCAATAGTAAGCTTCATTTGCGGGCTGGCAGTTATGATCCTGAGTCTGGTCCTGCTGCAGTAATTTTTTAAAGCTCCTCTTCCTTAAACTTGTCCACTGCAGACTGCCTACTTTAGTGCTGCAGATGATTCAAGTTTGAATGGATTAGTTCTTATAGCCATAGAAAATAAATAGGGATAATTGTTTTTTAAATGATTCATATACATTATCCATTCAGAGACCAGTGCGCTGTATGCCCTTTTGGTATCACGTATCAAGTGATCATAATCCTCCTTCGGTACTGCTTTAAATTCTTTTCTACTTTCCAGTTCTTCTGTAAGGTGAAATACAGACCACAGTAGGTTTGTAAAAGACTCATGTTCCAGCAGATTAGGATTCTCCAGCAGCCTTAGGAGAAAATCTCTTTTTTTAATCATAAAATCCCTTAAACTTTTTAAGTTTTCCGGACTAAAATCGATATTTGGAATATGGTCTTTAAATTTTTTATTTATGACCTTAAAGTCTCTTTCAGTCCATTTACCTATTCGAGATAGATAGTCAATAAGAACACCGCTGTTAGCATCAAAATCTGAAAGATAGGTCAAAAGCTTGGTTCCGACTTCACTAAAGAAAGCTCCTATTACCATATTCAGCTTGGTAAGAAGGGTTCTTTTTTCTCTATCGTTTAAAAGTCCGTGTATGATCACAGTTACCATAAATACTTCTACAGGTACAAATGCAATATCACCCAAAAGATAAATGAAGATATGGTGCATATCTCTAAATATAGTGTAGTGCAAAATATAAAGCAGCACAGATAAAGATACTAAAATTATGCCCAAGATCAGCTGCCATTTTAATACTCTCATATATCACCTCCTAAAATTAGAAGGCCCTGCGCTAAAGGCAAAGCCTTCTATTTGCTAAAATCTATTTGCTAGAAGATATTCACTCCTGCTTACCTTAAAAATTTCCCTACAAATGGAGAGGTCTCGCCCCTTCTAAGGAAATGGCCGGATGGGCCCTCACCTAGGAATTCTGAAAACCAGCTTTCATGTTCAATCTCTTCATTAAGTATAGCCTTAGCCAGTTCGTAAGTCCTGTGGTCCTTACCCGCAGTAATATTGCATAAATGGGTATATCCCCTGACTGCACATCTTTCTGCTTCTACCAGTACTTTGAGTATTGCCATTACATCCGTGGGATCCTTGGGTAGAGCTGCAGGTGGGCATGCCGAAAGATCATGAAAATCCTTCATGCTTTCCGGTAATTTTCCTCCCAGTTCATAGATCCTGGGAACGATTGCTTCAAAGTGATTCCTGTCCTCTACTCTTGCTGTTTCTGCTATTTCTTTTACTCCTTCTCCTTTAAGACCGATCAGATTTGATCTTAGAATAGTATAATAATAGTAAGTAGTCAGTTCTGCTGCTGCATTCTTTACCAGCAGATCTACAATTTCATCTACATTAACACCCGCTTTTTCTACCACTTCTCTCGCTACCTTAGCCATTTTTTACCCCCTTTTTGTTATTTTGCTTTTTAATAGACAGCTGTCCATTTTTTATAATTAATAATAATTATTATATAGTAATAATTATTAACTTTCAACAATTATATTTAATACAAGACAATCTTCTCAGGCCAAGGATCTCTCATTGCAGCTTTCCAGGTTTTATCAATATATTGATGGGTATATGATTGTTCGACCAGATGAAAAATATATGCTCCTTTATCTGTCAGCCTGTAAATGTTTTTATACTTTTTAAGATACTTCAGTTTCTGTCCTAAATACAATTCAATTCTAAAAAAATCTCCAAGTCTCCTGCCAAAAATCCTGAGAAAGTCCTTCTGGCCAATATTTAGATTATATGAGGACCAAAAAAGCCAGTAAAGCGCTCTTGTCCTCTCGTTAAATTTTAAACCGAGAGCAGTAGGTATCCTGTTGCCATCCAGGCATTTAATATACTCTTTAACAGAAAAAGTATTTATCTTAAATACATCCTTCAGCAGACTGGCTGCACTTGGCCCAAACCCGATATAGTTATCTCTTGTCACAGAAGAATATTTTGGTGTATTCTTCTTTGTAAAAGTCCAGACAGAGCTCCTTTCAAAACCCATTTTTTTACTGATATTCGATAAAATCTGCAGCATTTGTTTACCCGACCTGTTGCCGGATGGATTTTTTACAGTCTGCGTATAGGAAAATTCAATAAAGGGGTAAGTCGATATTTGAGTGGCGCCTGAAGCTGCGGCTATTTTAAAATCTTTTATTAAATCTTCTTTTGTCTGTCCTGGAATACCGAATATCAGATCTACATCAATTGCCTCAAACCCGGCCTTTTTTGCTATTCTTAGTTTACCCTCACCATCTATTATTTCCCTGTCCAGTGAAATAATACAGCTGTCCTGAAAGGATTGAATGCCTATACTTATCATATTAAAACCAAGGTCTTTTATCCTTTTCAGCAGTCTTTCATTTATTTCCCGTGGGTGCAGTTCTATTGCTATATTACCTTTGATAATGAATAAGTCTTTGATAATATCCATCAGTTCATGCAGGTAATCTATCATCAGGGCAGGTGATCCTCCGCCAAAATATACACTGGTTATTTCTCTTTTCCTGCCTGCCAGCTCTGATACCAAATATAATTCTTTTATTAAAGCCCTATTAAATTCTTTTAGAAGGATCCTATCAAACTTTATTTTATAGTAGGGGCAAAATGAGCAGATTTTTTTACAAAACGGTATGTGGAAATAAAGACCTAACCTCTTTACATCAATATTCAGCCTATCTTTAAAATTACTCTTAAAAACAAAGGGTCTTATCGATCTGGCCATTAACAGCCTTAACATATTTGTAATCATTTATTGTTCTTTCCTGATATGTTTTTTACCGAAGGTCTTTCAATCAGAGTAGTCTTTAAATAATTACTTAACTGTTCTACAGCTTCTACCTCTTTTTCTTTATTGTAGCGGGTACTGTTTATTACCAATATGTGATCATTCTTTGATATTACATCCTCCACACCTGAAACGATCTCAGCTGTGAACGGATTATTGATGTTTGGAGTAAGCATACCCACAATATTTCTTTTTTTACTCCTGAGAGCCCTGGCAATAATATTTGGTTTATAATCAAGCTCTTTTACTAACTTTTTTACCTTTTTGATGGTCTCTCTTTTTACATATCTTTCGCCTGTGAGTGCATTCGATACCGTTGCGGGTGATAAACCCAGCCTTTTTACTATATCGGCTATGGTTACTTTTATCTTACCACCATGTTTATTCCTGCTCATCTCCGGTGTTCCTTTTTTTGTTTTCTACGATATCTTTTCTATTTTTATTTTCGTCCTGGACATTTCTTTCTTTGCTTCATCATAGGTCAGCAATTTTTCTTTTGCTCCTCTGTACTGTAGTACAGACTTAGCGTTTATAGATGCCAGTTTTAGAGCACATTCTATATTCCCATCTTTTATAAGACCTGCCAGAAATGAAGCAGCAAATGCATCACCTGCACCGGTAGTCTCTACCACTTTGACTTCCTGCGGATATAATACAAAATGATTGTTCTCGCCATCCATACAGTGAACAGGTTTTTCACCATCGGTGATGACCACAATATCCGGACCCAGATCCTTCAGTGACCTCAGGGTATTTACCTTTTCCTTTTCTCCTATAAGTATACTCGACTCTTCCTCATTGAGCACTATGACAGTAGTGTTCTTAATTATCTTTTTTAAAAAGTCTATTCCTTTTTTACAAAGGTAATTACTGGCATTGAATAATATCTTAATGTTATTCTCTTTTGCATATTGTGAAAGCTTTTCCAGAGTTGTAAATGATTCTCCCATCATGCTTGTCATACAAAACCAACCGGTTTTAAGTTTTTCCAGATCGATCTCATCATAAAACAGATAATCATTGATTCCCTTGTGCGTGAGGACAGTCCTTCTCTTCTCCAGGCTGTCCAGAATGACCGAATAACCGGTCTTATTGTTTTTATAATCATCCTTAAACCCCAGAAAATCGATTTTCTCTTTTTTTAATACTTCCAGTATGTTCTGGGAATGAGTATCTTTACCCACCTTCCCAAGATATCCTGTTTTCAGTTGAAGCCTGGAAAGACATACAGCAGTATTGGTACCTCCCCCTCCGGTAAAAAAATCAAGTTGGTCTATCAATAATTTTGAACCTACAGGATAGGATATATAGTGTTCTTCATCGTCAAGTGTCTTTATGTAGAATGATTTTGTCTTATCGGTATAAACAAATACATCTATGGTATTAGACCCTATTGTTATTACATCATACATTTTGATATCCTTTTTCTTGATATTTTTAATTTACTGGAATCATGCAAATTTTAAAAGCTTTTTAAAATAAGAAAGGTTTTATTATTATCTAATCATCATAACCGTAGAAATAATCAATTACGATATTTTCCTTATCTATTTTCATTTCTAACAGGATATTCTTTATTATTTTTACCATTTTTGGCGGACCTGATATATAATAAAAACTGTTGTAGACATCACTTACATTTCTCTTTATTAGGTCACTGTCCATTAACTGAGGTTCTATTATATAATTGATATTCAGCCAATTATTACCGCTCTCCAGCTTATCCAGGATATCTTTAAAAATAATATCCCTGTTTTTATTGCCGTAAAGCATTGTTACATCCGGGCTGATACCTTTATGGATAAAATAAAGAAGTATGGACCTGTAGGGAGTAATACCTATTCCACCTGCGATAAATACAAATTTTTTATTTGTATCACTTACCACAAAATGGCCTTTGATCCCAAATGCTTCGATCCGGCTCCCTAACTTAAGATTGAAAAGTGCTCTTTTAAGAGAACTTCCTTTTTTAAAATCAAACTTTGAGGTAAGCATAATATATTTTTCGTAAGGTGCGGAAGATATTGTAAAATGCCTTTTTATACCCCTGCTGTCAGGATCCTTGTGGGGTATTTCATAAAAAATAAATTGTCCTGGCTTCCAAAAGATTTCTTTTTCTGGTTTAAAAATAAAAGAAAATGAATCTTCTGCTTCCTTTATCTTTTTGATCAATTCAACTTTCATAAATTCTCCTGAGAACAAATAAAAACTTTTAAAATATAATCGGTTCCAATTATTAAAATGCCATATTGTTTTATTATGGTAAAATTAAGAGAATAAAGATCAATAACAGGTCTAATTGTTATTTCCTATTATATCAGAGATTATGTAAATGATATATTTATGAATAATTTAAAAGAATATAAAAATAAAAGAAACTTTAAAAAGACTAAAGAGCCAAAACCTGAGTCAAAAAAAAGAAAAAGGACCGGCCTTATCTATGTTATACAAAAACATAAAGCTACTAATCTACACTATGACCTAAGATTAGAATTAAACGGAGTCCTTAAATCCTGGGCCATACCTAAAGGCCCTTCCACGGATCCATCACAAAAGAAGCTTGCTGTCCCTACCGAAGACCACCCTATAGATTATGCTGATTTTGAAGGGATAATCCCAGAGGGTGAATACGGCGCAGGTACTGTCATAGTCTGGGATAAGGGAACCTACAGAAACCTTAAAGATGATATTTCGCTTGAAGAGGCTTATAAAAAAGGTAAACTGGAAATTTTCATTGAAGGTAAAAAATTAAAGGGCGCCTATGTTCTTCTGAGGACCGGTAAAAAGCAGGATAACGGCCAGTGGTGGCTGTTTATAAAAATGAAAGATAAGTACGTAGATGCCAGGAGAAATCCTATAAAAACCGAACCCGAATCTGTAATAAGCGGTAAAAAAATTGAAGACATTAAAAAAATATGATAACCTCAAATCCCGGTCTTAAAGTCTATATCTTATTCCATATAATCAGTTTAATTAAATGTAAACATTAAAAGAGCTTAGGGATGGTAAATACCCTGAAGAAGTAGTGCAGGAAGAAGGTACAAAATAATGGGACATAAACAAAAAATATATATAGGAACATCGGAATGGAATTATAAAAGCTGGAAGGGCAAATTTTATCCCGGGGAGCTTGCCCAGAAAGAATGGCTTGATTATTATTCGAAAAAGTTCAATTCGGTAGAGATAAATAATACATTTTACCAGCTTCCCAAAGAACATACCTTTAAAAACTGGGCCGATCATACCCCGAAAGATTTTATTTTTTCGGTCAAAGCTTCAAGATACATAACACACCTTAAAAAACTTAATGAGTGCGGTGAGGCTGTGGATAAATTAATAGAACACTCTTCCAGGCTTAAGGAAAAACTTGGAATTTTTTTATTTCAGATGCCGGCTAACCAAAGCAAAGATACAGGCAAATTAAAAAATTTTCTAGATCAGCTTCCGGATAAATATAAATATACTTTTGAGTTCAGGCATGACTCCTGGTTCGACGACGGAGTATTTGAAATCCTGGATAAAAATAATTGCGGCGTGGTGATCAATTCCTCACCCGATTTCCCTTTTCAGGATATTGCCACAGGTAAAATATGCTACATAAGGATGCACGGCAGTAAAAAGCTTTATTCCTCTAAATATTCGAACAGGGAACTTAAAAAGTTTGCCAAAATAATCATCAAATACCATAATAAAGGATTTTACTCTTTTATATATTTTAATAATGACATTCACGGTTACGCAGTAGAAAATGCAGACACCATGCATAAACTTATAAGCGATATGTAGTATTTTTTCTTAATTCCTCTTTGTAGTTATTAAAATCAATTCTGCTTACTTTTCCACCGCTCGAGTATTTCTATCACTTCGGAGTCCTGGACATCGCGCCAGTTGGTGTACACCTGGGCCACAGCCTGGAAAAACGGCGGCATCTCCAGCACCACGATTTCATCAACCATATCGCCTATCTCCCGGGCTGTACTCTCTCCCGAAACCGGGACCGCCACTGTTATTTTACCGGCTTCTTTATTTTTACATAGATTTATGGATACTTTCATTGTGGATCCCATCGCCAGACCGTCATCTACCAGTATAACGGTCCTGCCTTTTATCCTGGGAAGGGGCTTTGCCTTTCTCAGCACCTTGATCCTTCTATCCACTTCTAATTTCTGTTCCCTGATTATCTCCTCTACCTCCTCTCTTGATAACCAGCTGTAGGTATCCTTCTGGATCAGAGTAGAACCGTCCTCAGCAATTGCTCCAAATCCAGCTTCAGGATTGAAAGGCAACGGAAGCTTCCTTGATACCAGAATAGATAATTCTGCATCCAGATATTTTGCTACCTCATAGGCTACTTCTACCCCACCTCTGGGAATACCCAGGACAAGAATACTTTTTCCTTTATATCTGGCTAATTCTTTAGCCAGTTTTTTACCCGCATCTTTTCTGTCCTCAAACAAAACTACCTGCCCTTATATCTCCGTATATCTTTAATATAAATCTCTAAGTTTTTTATCTTGCTTTCTTGAAAAGTCAGTTATTCTTAAATGATGTTTCCGCCATATACATATTTTAAGCCGGCTTCTTTTCCGATTGCGATGGCTTTTTCTATCTTTTCTTTTTTTGTAGGAGGAATATCGGATTTATAGGTTGGATAATAAGCGCTTATATGCCATGGAATACCGGAGTCCAGATCCGCCAAAAAATCGGCTATATCTTTTAACTCTTTATCCGAATCATTTATCCCTGGTATAACAAGTGTGGTTACTTCAATCCATATACCAAGATCCTTCATAAATTTTATATTACTAAGCACCGGTTTCAGTCTTCCCCCCATTTTATTTCTGTAAGTACGGTCGGAAAAGCTTTTAAGGTCTACATTAGCGGCATCAAGATATGGTTTTATCATCTCAAGACACTCTTCGGTCATAAATCCGTTGGTGATAAATATGTTTTTTAGCCCCCGCTTATGAGCTATTTCAGCTGTGTCATAAGCGTACTCAAAAAAAATCGTTGGTTCAGTATAAGTATATGCAATGCTCTGGCATCCTGCGCTTACGGCATCTTCCACTATCTTTCCCGGAGGTACATCTTTTCCCTCAATCTCTCCATGGTCGCTGGGAAGCTGGGAGATCTGCCAGTTCTGGCAGAAAAAACACCTGAAGTTGCATCCTACCGTGGCAATGGATAAAGATCTTGTCCCCGGCAGGAAATGAAACAGGGGTTTTTTCTCTATGGGATCTACATTTTCAGAAATAAGTTTTCTATACACCAGGCTGTACAGGACACCGCCTATATTTTTCCTGACAAAACACTTACCGGTTTTTCCTTCCTTTATATGGCAACGGTGATTGCACAGATTGCACCTGACTTTGCCGTTTCCTTTTTTCTGGTAAAGATATGCTTCTTTCATTTTATTAATAATACTATAGTATTTTTTATTTTCCTCCCACTATTTTATATTACTGCTAATGTCTACCTTATACCGGAAAAAATTTTTCCAGGGATCATCTCTTGCACCCAGCCTGTTAGAAATATTTTCCACGACTTCTGTAATATCCTTATCATCATAGGAGCTTCAGAGGGAATAGTAAGCGGCAGCTTTATAGTCTTTTCTGTCCTTTTCAGTAGGCAAAAGGGCATTCTGCCATTATGTATGCTGGATGTCCCCTCTTATGATAGGAGGAAGAAAACTCAGAACCTCTTTAGGTAGCCGTCTCTAAGGTTAAAAGCAGAAAAGGATAGATGCATAGACTGTATGACCTGCATTGATAACTGCAAACAGGGGGTAATAAAATATTCTTTCAGCAGGAGAAAATAATAAATAAAAAGTTATTGCGCATATTTATCTATTATCTTCTCAGCTTCATATCTTGAAATATTAAAACTCTGCCAGCTTTTTTGGTCCTCAAGTTTTATTTTTTTCTCTTCAAAATCTTCTATAATATCTTCAGCGATCTGCTTTTCATACGGGTCTGATGAATCTTTTACAGATACGAGGAGCTTCTGCATTTCAGGTACAGCGTCATAGGAAAGGCCCTTTAAATAAGCCATATCTATCTGCCCGGTCTCATAATAACGGTTTATGTTGTTTTTTGCTATTATCACATCCACGTTTGCAAAACTCATTATTATATAGACTGCAAGTGAGATTATAAAATAAGATTTGATAATAGGTATTTTCGAATACCAGATATAAATAATATTCACAATAAAAAGAAAAAACAGCATTATCATAAAAGTCTGAACGAATACCCTTAAATAGGTAAAACCATATGCCTGCTCATAGACCAGCATCCTGTAAAACGCAGATGCAAGTAAAACAAATGTAAAAACTACAAGCAGTGTAAGAAAAGCCCTGATAGCAGTAAATATTTTTTTATTTTCTTTTTTTACAAACACAATCCCGAAAAGCAGAATGCCAAAATTAATAATCGATACAACGACAAGTTCAAAAAAACCTCTTATTGCATATTCCGCATAAGTATAAGAAGAAGGCAGGACAAAAGAACTCCCACCAAAAAGATAAGCAAACTGAATGACAGAAAATACAGCATAAATCACATTTATTAAAACAAGTATGGTAAGCAGTATCACAGGATCAAAAAACAATTTCCACTTTATTCTTTCATAGGTGGACTTCTCTCTCTCATCAAAGGCTTTAAGCAAAGACCATAGGAAACAGGCAGTATAAGTAAAAACCGAAATTACCAATAAAAAATGCTTGATTATCTTTGAAACAGGTATATTTACAAAAAGGTTCTTAAATACAATATCTGCAGATGATAGAAGCCATATAATAATAGCCAGAACCGGGACCGAGATTAGTATTCCTAAAAGTACCTTCGGCAGAACCCTGCTTCTGCCCTCCCTTCCTTCACTAACATTCAGTCTGAATAATGTCACAAACGGCTTATGTATAAATCCAAAAGGTACAAATACTCTCTTGACAATATCTCCTATAAACCTTATATCCGACCAATCTGATTTATTGACCCCTGCCACCAGAGAACTGAACATTATTACTAAAAAAGGGACGATCAGATAATTTAAAATCTTAAGTATCTGATTGGAGTAAATAAGAAAGGTAGCTGCAAGCAGTAGTATAGGAACTGTAAAAAACCATATAAGGTTGTTTAGTTTTCTTAAGGAACCCCAAAAGCTTGCTATAAATATCAGCAGGACCAGGACAACATAAACAGGATAAGAAATACCCAGCGTCTTATCATAAAAAAGGACATCGAACGAAATCCCAACGATCAATCCGTAAAGAAGAATCCAGTACTTTTTACGTTCTAATTCCATAGAATAAAGTATTAAAATCTTATTATAGCTTTTAGAGTTATCGATTAAATACTATATAGATTGATATTATAACAACTTTTATATTCTAAAGATACTAGTAGTAATAATTGATTTTTTAATTAAAATCAGAATGATCCTGGTACTTTAAATTACTTTTAAATCTATTATTTAAAGAGTAGAATAAAATGAAATTCAAAAAGTTAGTTAGGAAATGGGAAACTTAAAGAGAAACCTTTGGACTGTTGTAGATATTATTTGGTCGATATTGATGGTGGCCCAGATTGTGCTGGCCTTTTTCTTCAGTAAAGACTGGGTGACTGCAGCCAGACCTATAGGGTGGGGATTCATTTTTCTCTCAGCGATCTTTGGGATGCTCCCCATCTTCACCTTTCGAATGAAGGGCAGGGTTGAAAAAAGAAAAAGCTATATGCACACCACAAAAATAGTGACCAGCGGAATATATTCGATCATCAGGCACCCACAGTATATGGCAGGAATACTGATAAATATAGGACTTATCCTTATCTCCCAGCACTGGCTTATAATAATCATTGGTGTCGTGTCCATGGTTTTAATTTATCTCGATGCCTTAAGAGCAGATCAGAACTTAATCTTAAAATTCGGAAAAGAATATTCAGATTTTGCTGAAAAAGTACCCAGGCTGAATTTCATCGCGGGTATCATAAGGTTAATAAAAAGAAGAATAAAAGATTGATTTTTTTTATTATGAGATATTTTTTCATTATCATTATTTTAATATGCTTATTCTTATCAATACTTGTTCTTAACTCCTGTAGAATTGGGATTGAGGAACTCTCAGATTCAACAGAATTACAGGATGAGACTTCCAAACAGAGCCTGGGGGCAGATGAAAGCACTCCGACTGAAAATGGTGGATCATTAGATAAACCAATAAACGATGTTATGTTTTATAATAGTGAAGCAAATTTTGCTTTTATCTACCCGCAAGAGTATCTGACTATTTCTTCATATCCATACTGGCCGGGAGATTACGGAGATCTTTCTCTAAATGTGAGTATAAATGCCGTAGAAGACCTTAAAGGTTCTGAGAAGGAAGCTGCAATAAGCGAAAGAGATTCCCTCGAATCAGGAGATTTTGGTCCAGACACGGATTTTTCCTATGAGCCCTCAAAAAAAGTGGCCAAGGTCAGTGATACATTTGTAAAAGAGTTTCTGGTCTTCTCAAGATACGATATCTGCAATGTAAATTTTGATTGGGAGAGCCACTTTTACAATAACGGCTACCAGGTGCTGATAAAACTTACAGCTGACTCGGATAAAATAGTGGAAAGCATGGACCAATATTTTGGGTATGACGAAGCAAACTGCTCAAATAAAAAGGTATGGGATTTTGAGAAACAGGATGAGTTTTATTATAAATTGATGAGCGGTCAGTTAACGGGCCTTTCCTCAGAATGGTTTGATGCATTTGATTCTATCAGATACCTGCTTCAGATAAATGATTTCAAGGGAGCATCAGCTGGCTACAGCAGGTTGATTGACAAAAGGGTCTATGAAGAAAATATCGAGGAAAAATACATCATCGATGTCTCTTATCCGCAATTTCAATCTGCTGTGGCAGGTGGATTAAACGATAGTATTGATAAAATAATATATGAGCAAAAAGTGCTCCCAATAGTAAATGATTTCAAGGATGAGGTTTCTTCATATCAGGATGAAGACTTTGGCCTTAACTATTTTTTAACAATAGATTATTCTGTAGTCATGTATGATGAAAACGGGATCTCGATATATCTTGATATCTATCCCTATCTTGGGGGGGCACATGGAATGCTTTATTTTGAGACTATAAATTTCGACCTTGAAAAAATGAGCCTGGTAGAGTTAGGAGATCTCTTTACGGCCGGATATGACTATCTTGGTATAATTTCTGAATACTGCAGGGAGGACCTGGCCAGACAGATAAATGACAGAGACTTTGAACCAGATATACAGTGGCTGGAAAACGGCACAGACCCAGATAACATTGATAACTTTACAAACTTCCTTGTGACTCCTTCTGAACTTATAATAAAATTTCCGGCATACCAGGTAGCCCCGTATGCAGCCGGAGATTTTACAGTCAATATACCCTATGAAGAATTTGAAGGCAACCTAAATCCTGAAGGCATGATAGAAAGCTATGCCAAAAATTGATAAATAGCCTTACTTTTAATCATTTAGCTCCAGGGATGAATAAACAAAAGAATCCCTACTGCAAGTACAATGCTTGCAAATACATAGCAGACTATAACCGCTGTATTATCGCTCATTCTCTTACCCAACTTCAATTTGACTATTTTAATTATTGATGGCGGTTTAGCTATTGCTACATAATAAACGAATGCCGCATACAGCACACACGCTATTCCTCCTATCACATAACCCATTTGAATGACCTCCTTCTCTTACATTTTATATATTCATATATAATTAAAATTTTTATTGAAGTTTTTTTACTATCCTGGGCGCAAGCACGGCATATACCGCTCCGCATATGGCCAGTATGATACCGATATAAAGTATCAACTGGGGCCATGCACCGCTTTTTGACAGTATCATGTCATTTGCCTTATATGCCCAGTAAAATGGCGACCAGTAGAAAAATATCTGCCAGTTTCCTGTAACGAATTCATATCCTGCGATAGACCCGGCCAGCGGTAGAAATAAAAGTTTAACGCTGCCTGCCGCTTCCATAACATCGTTGCTGTTTAAGCCCTGTATAAACCCTATCAACAAACTCAATATTGTCGATGAAAAGACGACTAAAGCCGCTTGACCTAAATTGATATCATAAAAACCTGTAATCAAAAGACATGCAATAGATGAAAAAAGCGCAACAAACATGCCTGTAAAGCTCTTGCCTAATATAAATGCACTACGTGAAGTAGGTGTTACGTTTATCGCGCTTACAGTGTTGTCCACCTTTTCTTCAAGTATATTCATGGCAATAAGCATGCCTGCCAGCATGGAAATCAAGAGCAGCAGCATGTTTACCAGCATCTTTTTTAGCGGCGGAACCGTCCTGCCAAATTCAACTATTTCTGAGCGGGCATCTTCCAGCTGTACATCTGATTCATACAGTACATTTAGCAGTTTAGCGTATTCCAGAATCGATTCGGGCTCATTTCCCTGAGTCATAATATAATAGCCATTATCTTTCGGCAGTATCCCGACTACATCGTCTCTTGACCTGACCCTATCTTCAACTCTTTGTTCGTCACTAAAAAGTTCAACATGTGCAAAGTCATCAAAGTAAGCTGCCTGCTTTGGATTTTCATTTTCTACTAGAGCTAAATTTACGCTGGTATCATTAATACTAGGTGAGATAAAATTGATCCCCACAGCTAAAATCAAGGGGATAATCATCATGTACAATGTTAGAAATTCGCGCATGTTTACCTTTAAATCTCTAGCAAAAATAGTCAATATTCTTTTTAACATCATTATCCCCCCTTATACGCTCAGCGTTTTCTTGAATCTAATATTTGTGACAGCAAACAGTATTATTCCCGCCGTTAAGAATCCAGCGCTTGCTATCAGCGGATATGCGATATCGCCGTTTGGTAAAATAATCTCTTTAAAGCCCTGCAGTAATGGATATGAGGGTATTATTTTTATCCAAACAGGGTCCCAGCCGGGTATAAAATAAGCTATACTGGGAACCATAAGCAGGATCACTAATAAATAAACAACGCCAAAAGCTTTCGTCAGATTATTATAAAAGCTGGCAATCAGCAAACCCAGTGAAGATGCAAAAAATCCGGTCGTAAGCAATAACAGCAGAAACAGGCCGTAGTTTATCCTAAATCCCATAATAGGCATGACTATGATCAAGCCTGAGACAACTGTTGTAAGCAAAATTACAAAAATCTTACTCATCAAATACTGCCAAACAGGGGATGCCGTTACTGCATAAGCCTTTATTACGCCCTCATTTTTGTCCAGGAATATATAAGACGCCATAACAAACATGCCCATAAGGCTGCCGCTGAATGCAATTAATGGCGGAAGAGTATTTTCCCTGTCGTTTAGAGGTTCATAATCCGTCGACAGCGGGCGGACTTCCTGATTTTCAATGCGCTCTTCTAAAACATCTGTACTTTCATTAAACAGTATAGATATCAAATTCTTTAAACGTGTAGATTCATACCCCTGTAAATAGTATTTATAGTACGGCTGATTATTATCGTCCAGTTCAATTACCGCTCCTATAACCTGCTCAGAGTATGCAAGTGTGCGGACAGCTTCTTCGTTATCAACAATATAGATCTCCTCTTCATCGGTTACAATAAGCTGTGCATCATATGTCTTACCATCAGCCTCCAATTCAACTTCTTCTGGCTCTATGCCGGGAACACTTTCTAATATAGTATCGGTATATATTTCTTTTACTTCTTTTGGTAAATTTAAATAAAGATATTCTGTCGAAGTACTGCTAAAATTTTCAGGAACAGCAAATAATAAAACCGCCAGGATCACCAGGGCAAAAATCAATTCAATATAGAAGTAAAAACTTCTGGAGGCAAGAATGAGTTCCTTTTTAAAGCTGCTCAACAGTTTCATATTAGACAAGCCCCCTTCCGGTGACCTTTATAAATATCTCTTCCAGGGTTGCTTCCTTGGTATGCATGGTACGGATTTCTTTGCTTGTTATGATTTTATTAAGAGCATTTTTATCCTCTTGCCTTATGGTAGAAAATGTTTCCTTTTTTACATTACCATTTTGAACATACTCCACCTCTACCAGCTTTTTCCCGTACTGTAGCTTTAAGTTTTTAGGTGAATCTATAAGCTTGATCTCGCCATCTACAATAAATCCCACGCGGTCGCATAATTCATCAGCTATAAACATATTATGGGTGGTCAGAAACACGGTCACACCTTTACGGTTACGCTCTTTTATTATGTCTTTTATATCAGCTGCTATAGCAGGGTCAAGCCCGGTAGTGGGCTCATCAAGGAACCACATACTGGGGTTATTTATCATTGACCTGGCAAATGTAAGCCGGTGTTTCATGCCCTTTGAAAATTCACCCGTCTTGATGTTTTCCTTACCGCTCAGGCCCACGAGGTTTATTAATTCTACGGGGTCGCGCGTTTTTACATCAAATAACCTGCTGTAAAAGTATAAGTTCTCTTTTGCCGTCATCTTGCTGTAGACGTTAGACTGCTCAAACGACATGCCTATTTTATTAAACATCTTCCTGGAGATATTTTTAATGTTATAGCCGGCAACAGTTACATTGCCCTTCTGAAGCTGCAGCAGGCCGGTCAAGATGCCCTGTGTCGTCGATTTACCCGCGCCAGACGGCCCGAGAAATCCAAAAATCTCACCTTTGGCTATTTCAAAATTTACATCCTTGATTGCATACTTGCCATTTCTTAAATAGGAATGATACAGTCCTTCCACTTTGATCATTTCCATTACTTCTCCCCCTTTTGCGTCCCGATGCCATTTTTTATAAAATCCAGCAGTAGATCGACTATTTTGATTATATCTTCATCGATCTTCTGCATATCAGCTTCTTCCTGCTTTATACTCTGAAAGTAATATTCCATCATAATTACATTCATCGAAGAAATAATATAACTAACAAAATCCAGATCAATATCACCTCTGATCTCATTTTTTGAAATTGCGTATTTTAGAAGTCCGCTATATACATCCTGTGCTTTTTGTAATCCCATATCTACAACTTCTTTATATATCGGATGGCTCTTGCTTTTAAACAGCCAATTCCCTACAAGGGTGAGCTCGGGATTATCCGCAGCAAATTTTAGCCCTGATACAAACAACTCTTTAATAAGAGTAAAAAAATCATACTGCTCGGGGTTTTTAAGAACAGGCGACATATATTTTAGCTTTTTTTCGCTGACTCTTTTTATAAGATATAAAAACAGGTCTTTTTTGCCATCAAAGTATTGATAAAAACTGCCTTTTGCTATTTTACACTGTTCTACAATTCTATTAATACTTGCCTTATCATAACCAAAAGCTGCAAATTCATGGATTGCTTTTTCTTCTATCAGCTTCCTTTTTCCCTCTGGCAAGTTCTGGAAAGTTTCTTTAGGCATAGTAAACCTTTTTTTTATGAGTGCGACTTCATAGTCATATGACTTTTAAGTCATATTCTATGATCCTGCTAATTTTTTGTCAAGGTTTACTAAATTCCAAAAAATAATAGATTCATAAAGTAAATTTCCTAAATAAACTTTATAATGATATGATTATTCAAACAGATTAAATTACAGGGATATCGGCGTCTCAATACTTCCCAAATATGGGAATAATTTTAAATCGCTGCTAAAAAGTGCTGATGCAGCTATGTACGATGTAAAAGAGAATAATAGAAATGATTACTGTTTATGCGGCAGTAAATAAAATTTCTCTTAAAGTTTTTCTTTTTGCTAATTCTAAATTACAGCAGGAGGAAGATATAAGTTACTTAAGCAAATTACATAATTAAGTTAGATAATTGGCTTGACTATCTAAGATTTTATTTTTATAATTAGTGAGAATAATTAAAAATTAAAATACTTCTATCCAACAGTAGTGATAAAAAACAAATAATTCTTAGCAGATATACGGGAAGTAATATGACCCTCCTATTTAATACAGGAAAATTTATATCTGAGTGGACTTTACAGATAATTAATTTTTTATTATAGAATAATAATATTTTTCTGAAAATTCTCTTTAAATTTTAAAGAAACTTGTATAAAAATTTTATTTTTGAAATATAGCAACGGAAAAAGGGGGTGAGAAAGAAAAAACAATTGAGATTTGTCTAAATATCATATTCTGTTTTAGATCAAACAAATCTCAAATCTATTTTGTAAAAATCAGTTAAAGGAGATTGAAAAGTGAAGAAGTTTATAATTTTTGTTTTAGTGTTAACTTTCGTAGTCTCAATGCTGCTTATTGGAACTTCCTGCAAGGAAGCTGCAGAGGAAGCTGTCGAAGAAGCAGCTGGTGCAGGAGATATCACTGTAGTTGTAATAGGTAAATCAGTACATCCATACTGGTCTAATGTTGAAACAGGAACAATGGATGCAGGAGAAGCCCTTGGTGTGGATGCAATATTCTGGGTACCAACAGAAGAAGATATATCTGCACAGATAAGTACCATGGAAACCTATATTGCACAGGGAGTAGATGGTATAGCTGTAGCTCCTTCAGACCCAGTGGCAATGGCACCATATATTAAGCAAGCTATGGATGCCGGAATACCGACAATTACTCTGGATACCGACGCTCCGGAGAGTGAACGTCTGTGTTATGTTGGAACAAGCAATAAGGCTGCAGGCGTTGAGGCTGGCGAAGCTATGGTTGACCTTCTTCCTGATGGCGGAGATGTAGGTGTTGGTACAGGTTCATTGACAGCAATGAACTCCCTGGAAAGAATTGAGGGCTTTGAGGAAGGAATTGAAGGAACAGATGTTACAGTATTAGAACCTATTAATAATGATGGAGAAGATTCTACTAAAGCTCTGGAATTGGCAAACTCAACATTGGTTGCTAATCCCGATTTAGCAGGAGCCTTTGGCGTTTATGCATATAACGGCCCTGCATGGGCTAAGGCTGTCAAAGAACAGGGTTTAGTAGGAGATGTAAAAATTGTAGCTTTTGACGCAACCGATGAGCATATTGAATACGTGAAAGAGGGCGTAATACAGGTTCTGGTAGCTCAAAGAGAATATTTCCAGGGCTACAAGAGCGTTGAGTTACTGACTTTAATGGCTCAGAAAGGTATAGAAGAAGGAATGTCTGAGTATGGAGTCCCAGATTCAATGATTGTTGATACCGGAGTAAATGTAGTTACCCAGGATAATTTAGCAGATTTTGCTGATACTCTGGAAGAACTTGGTATTCCATTTGAGTGGACACCTTAATCCAAATTTAGTTTAGTAACAAGCTTTTAGCGAACAGTTTTGGGTGGCTTATTTTTATTATTCTTAGTAAAATATTAACCACCCAAAACTTTTTATAAGGAGTGTAAGTTAGAGATGACAAAAGAAACACCATTGATTGAAATGAAGAATATAACAAAGACTTTTGGCCCTGTTGTTGCTTTGCGGGATACCAGTCTTGAACTTATGCCAAAAGAAGTATTGGGCCTGGTAGGAGACAATGCCGCCGGAAAATCTACTTTAATGAAAGTATTGAGCGGAGCTATTTTACCTGATAAAGGGGAGATATATGTTAAGGGGAAAAAAGTCCATATAAAAGGACCGGAGGATGCCCGGAATATGGGCATTGAGATGATTTACCAGGATTTCGCCCTTGCTAATAATCTGGACGTAGCATCAAATATATATTTGGGCCGGGAGATCAAGAAAAAATATCTTGGCTTCATCAAGCTTCTGGATAAAAAGAAAATGGAGGAGGGAGCCTGTAGGGTACTGGATCGTATTAAGATCGATCTGGAGTCAGTTAAGACCGAAGCCGAGCATCTTTCTGGCGGACAGCGCCAGAGTGTAGCTATTGGCCGTGCAACTGCTTTCGATGCACAGGTCATAATCATGGACGAACCGACAGCAAGTCTGTCAATAAAAACGATAGGTGAACTTCTCGGATTGATCATACAACTGAAAAAAAGAGGAATTTCTATTATTATAATCAGCCATCGTTTACAGGACATTTTCACTGTTTCTGACCGAATTATGGTGCTGAAGACAGGTGAAAGAGTGACTGTTAAAAAAACCAAAGAAACAAATATAGATGAGATAATCAGTCTAATGGTAAAGGTCATGAAAGATAGCAACAATGAAGCACCCGCAAAGACTCAACCTATTTGTGAAAAAAAATAATATAACTGTAAGTAATTTCTTTAGCCAGGTCAGGCATCTAATTTAAAACGTTACAGTTCTTTCCTCCGACGAACAGTATCATATGTTACCGCTATAATTAAAATGACACCAAGGACCACATCCTGAAGATAAGAAGATACTCGTATCCAAACCATACCATTTACAACAACACCCATTATGGAAGCTCCTATTACTGTTCCTAAGATAGTACCCCTGCCACCAAAGAGACTTGTGCCTCCAATTACTGAGGCAGCGATAGCCCACAACTCCCAGCTTCCTCCTGTAGCAGGATTACCCTCGCTTAGACGGGAAGCTATAATTATACCAGTAATACCGGCAATAAAGCTGCTGGCCATATAACAAAAAATTCTTACCCTATCAATATGAACGCCTGACAATCTTGCAGCTTCAATATTTCCGCCAACTGCAAATATGTACCGGCCAAGAGCAGTGAAGCGGAGAATAAAAGCTACAATGAGGGCTACAACTATTAGAACAAGAAATTGAAAGGGAATACCAAATACTTTGCCCTGACCAAAAAAGAGAAAAGATTCAGGTAACCCGGAGATAATCCAGCCTCTTTTAATATACGAAGCCAGGCCTCGTGCCCACATAAGTGTACCTAAAGTAATAATAAAAGCAGGAACCCGGAGTTTAGTCACAAAAACACCGTGGAATAGACCAATAAGGCAAGATACTAATAGAACAATAATAATTGATACCCAAACGGGCAATCCCATGTCAACCATCAGATATGCAACTAACATATTAGTAAAAGCGACCATTGACCCTAAGGAGAGGTCAATTCCTCCAGTTATGATAACCAGAGTCTCTCCAATACCCAGGAGAGCAAAGTTGCTCATCCAACGGGAGATTATTTGTAAGTTCGCAGGAATGAAAAAACCTTTGTTCATGAAGTAGAAAAAGAGGCAGAGAACAACAAGTGCGATAAGGATATTTGCTTCTTTGAATTTTATTGCGGATAATACTTTCTTTAATACACCGACAGACTTTTTTGAGCCACTATCAACATTATCATTTCTCATCAATATACTCCCCTATTTTATAAAATATACTAAGAGAAAATAATTAGTTAGTCAAGCAAATTATAAAAATAAGTTAAATAATTGACTTGTGTAACTAATCTTTTAATTTTACAATTATTCTTCTTAAAATCAGCAAATAAAGTTAACTTTTTTGACCAATAAAAGAAGCTATATGGCTACTCGCTCTCTCACAAAATATGGGGTAGTTGATTAGTGTCAGTGTCTTATTTTAGATCCACCTGACCTGCCCCTGATTCTTAATTTAATAGTCCTATATACTGATCTCTATTGGCGAGATTAATCCCTGGGCAAACTGATCTACATATTTCTTCCATGCCTCGTAGTCTTCAAACTGACCACTCTTGTCCCAGAAGAAACCAGCCCAATAGGAAGCCGTTTTGTCATCTGGTACCCGGGCCAACATAAGAAGATTTAACTGGTCTTCCGTTTGTTTCTCAAAGAGATTGGCGTCCACTATGGCTGCCAGACCCTGCATGCCGGCATTCATTTCCATGGGTTCCCACTTGGCCAGCCAGCCCCTCTTTTCGTTTACGTCAAAACGATCGCCTTCTACCTTCTTGAGCCCGGCGCCGTTAATAAGTCCCATTTGATTTTCAGGTTTGTAGATGCTTTGAAAGTGAGTCAGATTATGCCCGGCATCCAGAGAAATCCTTTTGACCTCAGAAACCATTACCCCGTTGACTTCAAAAGGCTCGTAAGTCAGCTCAAAAAGCACACGGATCGGACCGTTAGCTAGAGGACGTGAACTTACAAAGTTCTTGGAAACCCAGAGCTTGTCTGCTGCCCACAGACCATTACCGCCACCACCGCGGCTTAGTCCGGCTGAGTAGAAATCCCCGCCTTCTCCTGTGTCCCCATGGTAGTTATCCACCATGTACCAGTCATTTATGACCATGCGGGTCGTACGCTTTGACCATATATCCACTGTGCTACTGGTCAATGGATATAGTACACAGGTCTCCAGGGTCTTTCCGTAGATTCTTAGGGCAATACGATCGTTTTCCCAGCAGAAGTCGTCGCATCGTTCTCGTACAAAGCGGCCATAAGCCCTAAACTGTTCTTTGGTATACACCCGCTTGCCACCTGCGGTGACTGTAAAAGTCCGGGTTTGTCCGGAAGCAAAGTCAGCCTGGAATATCAGCTGGTCCGCGGCATAGTCGCCATCAGTGTCAACTGCCTGACAGAGCACCTCCTTGCCGGTTTCGTCCTTTACGTGTACCTTGGTCAAGTCCTTTTCACCGAGTGCTGCCAAATCTTCGGCTGAAATCTCAATAGTCTGGCTGGTTCGTTCAATGTCAAGCTTGTTTACGGCAGTTATCGTTACCGTACCGCCACTCTTTGAAACATCTGTATTTTCTTTTGGCATTATTTTGTCCCCTTCCTTGAAGAATGTTATATTTCCCGGGTCATCCCCGGTCCCGTAGTTCGGGCATTTTTTTAATGATATATTTTTCTATAATTGTAGTCAATGCAATGTAAGAAAAAAATCCTAAAAATCCGGAAATAAATTTAATCAAATCCTTTTTTATATAATAACGTCTAATAAACTGAAAAGATTATAAAAATAATTGAAAGAACTATAAAATGGGTAACAAGAAAAATAAAATTTACATCTCTACTTTAGTGGTCTTCTGGATATTATTTGCGTTTTCCATTCTAGCATTACTAAATATTTTTGTTATGAATTTAATCGACTTATTCAGTAGAGTTTTATTCTATTCTTCAGCGTTTGCGTTACCCTGCCTGGGTATAGCTCTTATTGTTCTGGCTGTAAAAGCAAATTTTACCAAGATCTCAAAAACATTTTTTATTCTTACCGGTGCTTCAGCTATCGGTATAGTTTTAGGTGCAATGCTTCACAATCTTGTATATGCACTTTTTATAAAACTATTCGGAGAAGGATTCTGGGCAGGCACTGGCGATGAGCCGGTATTTTTTATTCTTTCCGTAATTGTATGCCCCATAGCTCTACTGGTCGGAATAATCGGCAGCATAGTTTTAATAGCCAAAAAAAGAACCACATCACAATAATAATCAGATTTTTTAGAATTAATAATTTCCTACCAGAAATTAATAAGTTCGAATTTCTAATTTATTTATTACTTATTTAAGAACTTGTTGCCCCGTTTGTTGGTGAAGAGCCAAATTTTGCTGGCTCCCCGTATTGGACACTTTTAGAAATCTATAAGCATTAAAGATGTATAAATTTTAACCTTTTAACATTAAAAATAAATATATATTAAGAAAAAAGCTTATTTAAAATTTAGACTATTTTTTACTTCTTTTAGCTTTTCCATATTTTATTGATCCTATGTGATTTAATTTATATTTAACTTTATTTTTTTATTTTTTTTAACTTTATTGGCTTAGGTTCATAATCACTAAACTCCTCGCACTGCCAAACTGGAAACTGTCTTGGAAAGGCACAGTCTTTATCATGTATACATGTACTGCATAATCCTTTTTCCTCCATGGTTATGGTCCTCCTTTTATTTCCTTAACTGAAATTAACTCTGCTAATAACAACTTATTCTCCATCAAGAATCTCCTCCGCTTCTTGTCGATAAGCATCCATCACATATGAAACGCCTGAAACTTTTGCTGCCTCTTTAGTTAAAGCCATGATATCCTTTCTTGAAATGGTATCTATTCTGAAGTTTCTGCTTCCAGCCATAATCTGCTGAAGTCCGACTTTAATCTTCTGAACGAATGTATAGACACCAATGGCACCCAAGGGGATATCTTTAATTTTCTCTCCGTATTTATCTGCCAGTTCTTCATATAAGATAAAAATTTCTTTTTCAGTTTTTCCAAAATCAGATACCGTCTTTGGCAACTTGTCACTTTTAATCCATTCTCCGATATTTTTACCAACCATCCCTGGTATCATTAAGGCACGACCCATGCAGACCGCTTTTACATATGGTGCTCCCATTGCTAATACTTTAAATACATGATCCTCTGTAGAAAATCCGCCAGCAATTGCAATATCAGGTACTCGCATACCTTTCTTTGACAATTTTTCACAAAATTCACAGGTCAAAGACTGTAGATAGAAAGTTGGTATACCCCATTCCTCCATCATTCTCCAGGGACTCATTCCGGTGCCACCCGGCGCTCCATCAATAGTCAAAAGATCAATCTCAGCCTGTGAGGAATACCGTACAGCCATAGCTAGCTCTCTCATAGAATAAGCTCCGGTTTTAAGAGTTATACGTTTAAAGCCAAGATTTCTTAAGCGCTTAACTTCACTCAAAAATGATTCTTCGGAAATAAAACCTAATCTTGAATGGCGTTCGAATTCTTTTATAGCACCATCCTTGAAAGCTTCTTTATTTGCATGGACAGATGGATCCGGGGTAACTATATAGCCTCTCTTTTGAAGTTCAAGTGCCCGCTCCAAACCATTGACTTTTATTTCACCTCCAATACACTTAGCACCTTGCCCCCATTTTAGTTCTATTGCTTCAAGGTCATGTCTCTTTCTTACATACTCGGCTACACCCAGTCGCGTATCTTCTACATTCATCTGTACTAATATTTCGCCATGCCCCTGGTAAAACCTCTTATACGTTTCTATCCGGCGATCCATATCTGGAGATTTGCTAATCTTGCCATTTTTATCAAGTTCAAGGCCAGGATCAATACCACAAACATTCTCTCCGCAAACTAAAGTAATACCAGAAATAGCAGCTCCAATCGCAAAATGTTCCCAATTCTTCCTAGCTATTTCCGTTGAACCAAGCGCTCCAGTAAAAATTGGAACACGCATCTTAACCTTAGTATTCCAACCATATTCCGTTTCTGTATTTACATCAGGGAATTTCGTCGTTTCAGGACCAGCATAAACATCCTCTGGAAGTCCACTCGCACCCAATGCATATCCTTGAATATTAAGATGTGAATAATCTATAGGATAGTCCTTATCTGCTCCTGCAGTAATCTCCCCATAAGGACCTGGGTAAATTACCTCTCGACCTCTAAATGAAGCTTTAAATATTTCACAATTACCCCTGCATCCATCAATACACCGGGAGCATATACCTGAGCTTGGTACAACATTTTTAGAACGATTGAATGTCATTGTAGCATCGTTTGAATTAGGTCTTTGTAAATTCATATTTTCTCCTCTCTCCTTTTAAACTCTTTTATATTAATTCATAAATTTTTACCTACTTTAATTTTTTTATTTCTGATGTCAGAATTATTGCATCTGCTACCTCCCGCATGGTCTTTCGATGATCCATACTAAATTTCTGAATCTTAAGGTAAGCATCTTCTTCTGTTAAACATTCATCATTCATTAAAATACCTTTAGCACGTTCCACTCTTTTTCGAACCTCTAATTCTTCCTGAATCATCCTGCTTTTTACTAAGAGCTCCGTATTCTCAATAGCAACGGCTGCCTGATTTGCTATAGATGTTAAGATGTCTATCTCAGTCTCTGTAAAATCATGAGGTGACGACGTGTAACAACTAATTACTCCGATTACCTTTCCCTTTACTGCCAAAGGAACACATAGGAGTGAACATAGGTTTTCTTTCTTAGCTATTTCTACATATTTATATTCTTTGTCTTTAGTAACATCCTTAATAGTAATTGGCCTATTTTCCATTGCCACTTTGCCGGCAATTCCTTCTCCCAACTTTAAAGGAGACTTTTTGTTATACTCTTCACTGACACTCTGAGTAGCCCTTATTACAAGCTCCCCTGATTTTCTATCAATAAGCATCAAAGAACATATATTTGAGCCCATGACCTGTGCGGTTACTACCACTATCAAGCTAAGCATATTTTCCAAGTACGAATCTGAGACAATAGCCTTACTTATCTTTGATAATGCCTTAATTTGTTCTTCGTAAGATATTTCGCCCGTAGTAGTCTACCCTCCCAAATTTAATTTACAGAGCCTAAAAATCAATTTAAATAAATCCTCTTCACTTTCTTTTTTCAGTTTGTTTCTTTACTTTAAAAATCATATTTCTAAGCTAAACTTCATATTTTATATCTATCACCCTTTTACCCTACATTTAAAATAAAAAAACGCCCTCTTTAACCCCAAAGGTAGCATACTATGCTACTTAAAAAGGACGTCTTTATCCAGTTTTTTTAACTTTAAAAAAAGGGCTATAAAATAAAAAAAGCGTCCTCTCGAACGCTCACTGTTCCCTTTTTTAAAGCACTAACATTGTGCTTTATTTTATAAATTTATCATAAAACCCTAAAGATTGTAAAGCTTTATTTTTATGTCCTGGTGTTTTCATTTTTATATCGCTTTTATTGGTTTTCAACTGCAATAGCTGCTTGATTTGCCCCGTTTGTTGGTGAAGAGCCGAATACTTGTAATTGGCTCCCCTTAGTAGACATATTTAGAACTTTTTATTTTAATGAAATAACTAATATAAAAGACAAATTAGAGGTTGTCAAAGATAACTTTGCATTTACTTAAATTGTTTTTATATGTACTTGAATAGGTATTGTAGACGAAGTTAGAGCTAGAATTATAAACTTGGATGATAATATTTTTATTCCAGAATTAAATTAATTGAAATCAGATTTTTCTAATATGATTGGAAATATACTTAAAAGTAATTAATATAAGTTAAAACAAATCTTTTAAGCATTTTTAGTTTATAACTAGGCGCACAGGCTAACTCCACTTCTGTTTTTATATCTGCAGTCACTTAAAATCCTCTAAAAATGCAATTCAAAAAAACTCTTAAATAGTTTAGCCTATTCTTAATTGTCTGGTATAATTTAAAACACTAAAAATCTTTTGATTTGCTGAATTTTGTTTATGCTAAGGAGGATATGAAGTCAATAAATTAGATAAAAAAAATAATGTTAATAAAAGAATTGCTATAAAAAGCATTATTCTTAGAACCATAAATATTGTAATCGTTGTCGGCCTTGGGATATTTTTAGTTTATTATTTGCTAACTCAAATTGACATTAAAGACTTAAAAACTGCCTTTCTTGGGGTTTATAAACCCTCACTTATTATTGGTTTGACACTGATGTTCAGCATTGACTTTTTTAAATCCTACAGGCAAAAACTACTTATTGGAACGAATCAGGTAAGGTTTTTTGATATGTTTTTAGTTTCTCTGGTAAGAAATGCTTTTAACATGGTTTTACCTGCAAGAACGGGTGAGCTTTCTTATGTTTATGTTTTAAAAAGAAAGTTTAAAATACCAATTGAAGTTGGTGTTTCAACTCTTTTTATAGGATTAATTTTTGAGATAGTTATAGTATTTTCAATGATAATTATTTCAATAATTATTGTTGGAGTAAACAGATATTCAATTTCATCTACAAGTGTAATTTTAATTGCTTTAGCCCTTTTAATTATGAGTTTGGTCATATTGTTTTATCTATCAAAATTTGTCGACATTTTTATAAAATTTAGCCAGTTTTTATTAATAAAAATCAGTAAGTTAAAGAAAAATAAAGTTTTTATGTATGTTTACAAAAAGCTTATTGAAACAAATAAGAATATTAAGCTTATTCAAAAAAGAAAAATTTACTGGAAAGTATACATTTCTTCTGTTGGAACAAGGGTGACAAAGTTTACATCATATTATTTTTTAATACATGCAATTTTAAAACCAATGGGGTATGATTTCTCAGATTTACAATTCTGGGTAATTTTTTTAGCTACCGTAACGGCTGAAATTTCTGCAGTTCTACCCACTCATGCTGTTGCTGGCTTTGGTACATATGAAGCTTCTTTTGCCGCGGCATTTGTGGCGTTAGGGTTTTCTAAACAGATATCAATTGTAGTGGGTTTTAATTACCACATAATAAATCTTTTAGAAACTATAGTCCTTGGCTTGATTTCAGTTATAATTTTAGCACTTCCTTTTTATAAAATAAGGAGAGTGCAAAATAATAAGAATTAATGACCTTGCCCCTAAAATCTAGTCCAATTTGAAGGATGCAATGGATTCTCCTACCTGCTTCTTAAATTCATCATTAAAGCTTCTTCTTACTCTTATCTAATGAGACCTCCTATCTTTTTAGTCTCATCAGTTATTCTAACTTGTGCTATATTAGTATACAATGTGTCTAACTGTAGGCGTTCACCCCACACATAAATAGAAGGGTAATAATGTCTTATAAGTTAAAAAAAGAACTGGGGCTTCTTAGCCTTTTTTGTATAGCATCTGGAGCAATGATCAGTTCAGGACTATTTATTTTGCCAGGACTTTTATTCGCAAGAGCAGGTCCTTCTATAATTATTACTTACTTATTGGCTAGCTTTCTGATGATACCTGCTATACTCTCCAAGGCCGAACTAGCTACAGCTATGCCTAAAGCAGGAGGGAATTATTTTTTTATTGACAGAAGTATGGGTCCCTATGTGAGTACGATTGGTGGGTTCTCTGATTGGTTTTCTTTGTTGCTTAAAAGCACTTTTGCTCTGCTGGGAATAGGTATATTTGCATTGATATTAAATCCAAGTATTACAGAAATACAAATAAAATTTATTGCGGTAGCATGCTGTCTATTCTCAACTCTTATTAACACAATCGGTGTCAAACTTGCTGGACGCTTTCAGATAGCTATGGTTATTGCTATTCTCGGCTTACTTACTTTATATATCATCTATGGGTCTTTTTCCATTCAACTACACAGATACACACCTTTTATGCCCCTGGGTCCTGGTTCTGCTTTCGCAACAGCAGGGCTTGTTTTTATTTCTTATGCTGGTTTAACAAAGATTGTAAGCGTTGCAGAAGAAGTCAAAGACCCGGGACGGAACATACCACGTGCAATGTTTCTTTCCTGGATTATTGTATCTTTACTTTATGTTTTAGTTCTTTTTATAACAGTTGGCTTAGTAGATTCTGCTCAACTAAAAGATTCCCTTACTCCAATTTCTCTTGGTGCTAGCACACTCATGGGCAGAGGCGGAAGTATAATGCTGGGCGTTGCTGCACTTTTAGCATTTGCTACTACAGCTAACGCAGGTCTGCTGGCTGCTTCAAGGACACCGATGGCTATGAGCAGAGACGAATTATTACCTGGTCTTTTTGGAAAAGTATCCAAACGTGGAACTCCTGTATTCTCTATAATTTTCACTTCTGGGCTCATGATTTTAATTATATTGTTTTTAACTTTAGAAAATCTTGTCAAGGCAGCTTCTACCATGATACTTCTTTTATTTATACTTATAAATCTAGCCGTTATTGTTATGAGAAAGAGTAATATGAAGTATTATAAACCTAAATTTAAATCTCCTTTATATCCATGGATTCAAATACTTGGAATTATTGCGTATGGGTTTCTAATTTACAAAATGGGAATTTTTTCACTTTTAATAGTTGCCATTTTTATTATTTGCGCACTTGTATGGTATTTAATCTATGCAAGAAATAAGATAAAAAGAGAATATGCTTTATTAAATGTGGTTAAAAGGATCACTGGAGTCAAATCTACCAGTTATCTGCTAGATGAGGAATTAAGAGAAATCATAGTAGAAAGAGATAATATTGCTATAGAACGGTTTGAACATTTAATAAAAAAATGTCCTGTTATCGATCTTAAAACCCCTTTATCAATAAATAATTTCTATAAAAAAATAGCAAATTCCTTAGCAGAACGGTTGAAAATTGAACCGGAAAAGTTAATGAAGTTGTTATTAAGGCAGAAAAAAGAATCCGAGATAACAATATGCTCTGGAGTCGGATGTCTTTTTATTAATATAAGGGGGCACAATAAATTTGAAATCATGTTAGCCAGAGACCGGAAAGGCATTACTTTTCCAAGCAAGTCTTCTTCATCACCAGTTCATGCAATGTTCATAATAGTCAGTACACGTGATGAGTATATTTTTTATCTTCATTCACTTGTGTGGATAATTAAAATCTTGGAAGGAAATGATTTTGATAATAAATGGTTAAATGCAAAAAACATCAAGGAGTTGCGAAATATTATTCTGTCATTATGGAGAAAACGATTTACTAAGCTATGATGTATCTGGTATTAGACAGCAAATTTTATAGAATTTTTATAGTATTAAAGAGACTCAAACCATAATAACTGCACCAAAAGCTAATCTTTTCAGCAGACTCTCACCAGCAACTTTTCAACATGTCCTGGATGATTTAGAGGGTATAATAGATTTGGTATAGATGTGATTATAACGAATATTAAATCAACATTAAAAGAAGAATATATGCAAAGTAATAGAAAAATAAGATATCTTATTATATCTTTAGTATTAGTGTTAATTTTTAGCTTGATTGTTTCGTGTCGTACATTAAAAAAAGTAAATGAAATAACCCCACACTCTGAAACCGCTTCTATGGAAAGAATTAAACTACCCAAACTAGGACATGATAATCTTACCTCGATTGAACAAATTTTGATTAAAAGAAGATCAGCTAAGGACTATAAAGATGGGTTGCCCCGTTAATTGGTGAAGAGCCAAGAGCCGCTTTATGTTGTTAGGACGGGTTGCCCCGTTTGTTGGTGTAGAGCCAGAGCCTGTAGAGCCTAAGATGGCTCCCCGGGTAGGACTTGAACCTACAACCCTTCGGTTAACAGCCGAATGCTCTACCATTGAGCTACCGGGGAATTGGGTTTACATGATAAGCAATTATAGTATATAAGAAGTTTATTTCAAGGTCTAAAGATGGCATTAATGTTCGAGGAAGTCTCTCAGGGCTCCGCTTCTGTTGGGATGCCTGAGTTTCCCCAGAGTCTTTGATTCTATCTGTCTTATTCTTTCCCTGGTTACGCCGAATTCTCTTCCCACTTCCTCAAGCGTCCTGGGGTGACCGTCCTGCAGACCGAATCTCAGCTGGATGACCTTTCTTTCCCTGTCATTCAATGTATTTAGGACCTCCTGGAGCTGTTCCTGAAGCATGGTAAATGAAGCAGCATCGGAAGGTGCCTCAACATCCGAATCCTCTATGAAATCTCCCAGATGGCTGTCTTCCTCCTCACCTATGGGAGTCTCAAGAGATACAGGCTCCTGGGATATTTTCATTATCTCCCTTACCTTCTCCGGAGAAAATTTCATCTTCTTTGCTATCTCTTCCGGAGTGGGTTCCCTTCCTAATTTCTGAAGTAGATACCTTTGTATTCTTATCAGTTTGTTTATTGTTTCTACCATATGCACCGGAATCCTTATGGTCCTTGCCTGGTCTGCTATGGCCCTGGTTATTGCCTGCCTTATCCACCAGGTGGCATAGGTAGAGAACTTATATCCCTTTTTATAATCAAATTTTTCAACCGCTCTTATAAGTCCGAGGTTTCCTTCCTGGATCAGGTCTAAAAAGAGCATGCCTCTTCCCACATATTTTTTGGCAATGCTTACCACAAGCCTCAAATTTGCCTCAACAAGCATCATTTTAGCTTTTATATCGCCTGCTTCGATCTTCTTTGCGAGATGCACTTCTTCAAAAGCAGTAAGCAGCCTTACCTTGCCTATTTCCTTAAGGTACATCCTGACAGGATCATTTGTAGGCGACTTTATGGTAAGGTCCAGTTTTCTGTTAAAAATCCCTTTACTCCCTTTCTTTTTGGTACTTTTAATATCAATATCTTCGTCCTCTTCGCTTGCAATCTCTATTCCAAGGTTCTGAATCACATCATAGATGTTTTCTATCTGCTCCTTGTTGAGTTCTATATCCGAAAGAGTCTCCGTTATTTCTTCAGTAGTCAGAAGACCATCAGCTTTACCTTTATTGATAAGCATCTTTACTTCTTCCAACTTAAATTCCGACCCTCTTTTCATATTTAAATTCTCCTCTAACTTAAAGTAACTTCAAATTCATTTTTTCTTTCTCCAGTTCTATAAGCCTCCGGTACAATTCGTCATATTCGGAGGCGGACTCATCTTTGTCTATGCCGCTGCCTGCATTTTTATTTTTTTCATATTCTATCATTTTTTTTCTGATTTTTTCAATTTCTTCGGAAATGCGGATCCCCTTTAGGTTGCTTATAATCTCTTTACTCAATTTTCCTAAATCCTGGTCTTTGAAATACGGCTTGCTGAATAAAATGAAATTATATAGCCTTCTCACCTCTTCATTCTCTACTGCACCTGACGTAATTTTTATGGGAAAGTTTATCTTTTTATTATCCTCTTTTGCTTTTCGGATTTCATCCCTTACAACTAGATAAAGCTCCCTTGTATCATCAAATCTAAAATGATCAGGGCCCAGGCTCAGAAGCTCGTCTATTTGACCTCCCAGCCCGTTTATTATAAGCTTTAACGCTTCAATTTCTATTTTCTTTAAAGGAACTACATCTTCACCTACAGATTCCTTTTTTTCAATGTCATTATCTCTATCCCAATGCACAGCTCCGTCTTTTTGTTTATGCTCTTTCTTCAACATCTCTTCCAGAAGCAGGCTTTCCTTAAGATTTAATTTATTGGCTACCCTTTTTATGCACTCCTCCTGTATGATCCTTGAGGAAAGAGTGGATATGAATCTGGTTATATGGTCACTGGCTTTAAGTTTTCCGGCTAAATTACTTATATCATATTTGCTGATTATCGCATCAAGGGTAAAATCAATAATACCTTCAGAACTTTCTATTTTATCTAAAAAAACATCTTTTCCCTTCTTGAATATAAAATCTGCAGGATCGTAGCCCTTTTCCAGTACCGATACCTTTATATTTAAATTATTTTCGTAATATAGGTCCAGCCTTTCATTGTACTCTCTCAGTCTTTCAATCCCCTTAAGAGAAGCGCTCATCCCCGCCGCATCGCTGTCAAAAACCAGGACAATATTCTTCGTAAATCTCCCCAACAGCTTTATCTGTTCCGACGTAAGGGCGGTACCCAGGCTCGCAACTGCATTCTTTATACCTTGCTGATGCAGAGCCATAACATCGGTATAACCTTCGACTATAAGTACCTCATCTGCCTCCACAATATGTTTTTTTGCCTGAAAGATCCTGTATATGTTTTTGCTCTTGGAATAAAGGATGGTCTCGGGCGTGTTTATATATTTTGCCTGCCTGGTAGCTGTCTGGCCGGAGTCCGAAAGGATCCTCCCTCCAAAACCTATTGTCTTTCCCACTATATCTTCAATGGGAAATATTATTCTGTTTCTAAACCGGTCATATATCTCCTCTTTGCCTCTCTTACTCTCAATACCGAGCCCGCACCCGACTATTTCCGTTGTCTTATAACCTCTTTTTTTGGCAAAATTTGAAAAGGCATTCCAATCGTCCAGGCTGTACCCAACATCGAATTCGATCAACGTTTTCTCGGTAAATCCCCTGTTTTTCAAATAATTCAGCGAAGGCAGCCCTTTTTTACTGTTAAAGAGTATAAAACTAAAATACTTCTTGGCAAGTTCGTTTAACTCTACCAGCCTGTTTTTCAGTTTTGAAGGCTGTGCAGAGCCGCTGTAAACATACTTAAGGTTGTACCCTATCTTCTTTGCCAGAAATTCAACAGCCTCTATAAATTCCATATTTTCAATCTTTTCAATAAAGCTTATTACATCTCCTCCTTCTCCACATCCGAAGCAGTGATAGAGCTGCTTTGAAGTATCAACCGTAAATGAAGGGGTTTTTTCTTTGTGAAAAGGGCAGAGCCCGGTATAATTCCTGCCGGTTCTCTTTAACTTTACATAACCTGAAATAATGCTGTGGATATCCGCTTTGGATTTCAGTTCTTCTACTTCGCCCGCCTTTAAACTTCTGCTCATTTCCTTCTTAAATAATAATAGTTATATATCCGAAAGGACTTACTGGAGATTACTGACCAGATCTACTTTAATCATTAAATGCTTTATTTATTTTACCACTAATATACTATTTATTAGAGAAGTTACTCAAAGATATCTTGTAAATTTTAGCTATTTTTTTTCTCTTTTTCCTTTAAGGCAGCATGTGCAGCAGCCAGTCTGGCAACAGGGATCCTGTAAGGTGAACAGCTGACATAGTCCATTCCTACCATATGGCAGAATTCCACAGAACTCGGGTCTCCACCGTGTTCCCCGCAGATACCTATCTTTAAATTCTTTCTTACCTTTCTGCCTTTTTCCACAGCCATTTTGATTAGCTGACCTACACCATCTTTGTCAAGGGTAGCAAACGGGTCCTTATCCAAAATCCCTTTTTCCAGATAATCAGGGAGAAATTTACCCGAGTCATCTCTTGAAAATCCAAAAGTCATCTGGGTAAGATCATTTGTTCCGAAGCTGAAAAACTCAGCTTCTTTTGCAATCTCATCAGCAGTGACACAGGCTCTTGGGATCTCGATCATAGTGCCCACCTTATAGTCAAATTTAAGGTTCTCCTTTTTCATTATACTGTCTGCTATCTTTATTATCTGTTCTTTTAGGACTTTTACTTCTCTTACGGTCCCGACCAGCGGGATCATCACTTCGGGTTTTACTTTATATTTTTTCCTTATCAGATCCACAGTAGCTTCAAATATTGCCCTTACCTGCATTTCAAGGATCTCAGGATAGGTAATGGAAAGCCTGCATCCTCTGTGCCCCAGCATCGGGTTTATTTCATGAAGAGCATTAATAGTTGCCTTGAGCTCATCAAATTTCAGTCCCAGTTCCCCGGCTATTTCCTTTATATCTTCATCTTCATTGGGTAAAAACTCATGAAGCGGCGGGTCAAGCAGCCTTATTGTCACCGGCAGATCATTCATTACTTTAAATATCTCTATAAAATCTTTTTTCTGCATCGGCAGAAGTTTTGCCAGGGCTTTCTCCCTTTCTTCCCTGTTACCTGCTACTATCATCTTTCTTACCGCTTTTATCCTATCTGCCTCAAAGAACATATGCTCAGTCCTGCAGAGACCTATACCCTCTGCACCAAAACTTATTGCCACTTTTGAATCATTGGGAGTATCAGCATTTGTCCTTATACCGATTTTTCTGTAATCATCGACCCAGCTAATAAATTTCTTAAAATCTCCCCCCAGCACAGGATCCACTACCGGTATTTTTCCCACAAAAATTTCTCCTGTGGAACCGTCAAGTGTGATCCAGTCATACTTTTTTATCTGTTTGCCGTTTACTTTAAAATATTTTTTACTCTCAAAAACCTTGATATCCTCGGCACCGGCTACACAGCACTTTCCCATACCTCTTGCAACCACTGCAGCATGAGAGGTCATACCGCCTCTTGCGGTCAAGATTCCCTGGGCAGCAGCCATGCCCTGAATATCCTCAGGAGATGTTTCCGTCCTTACTAAAATGACATTTCCGTTCTTTGCTTCTTCAACAGCACTATCTGCATCAAAAACAACCCTGCCCAGTGCCGCTCCCGGTGACGCCGGCAGACCTTTGGCAAGTAGTTCCGATTTATGTTTGGCTTTTATATCAAGCTGCTTATGCAATAACTGGTCCAACATCTGAGGTTCGACTCTGATCACCGCAGTCTTCTTATCTATATACTTTTTATCGACCATATCTACTGCTATCTTTAGCGCTGCTGATGCTGTTCTCTTGCCGGTCCTGGTCTGAAGCATATATAATTTGCCTTCCTGAATGGTAAATTCAACATCCTGCATATCCCGGTAATGGTCTTCTAATTTCTTCCTTATATCTATAAGCTGTTTGTAGATATCGGGCATTTCCTTTTCTAATTTGGAAATGTGCTTGGGAGTCCTTATTCCTGCAACTACGTCTTCACCCTGTGCATTCATAAGATATTCACCATAAAACTCGTCTTTACCAGTCGCCGGGTCTCTTGTAAAAGCCACGCCAGTTCCCGAACTCTCGCCCATATTCCCGAACACCATTACCTGTACATTTACAGCAGTACCAATATTGTGAGGAATGTCGTGTAGGTTTCTATAAGATATGGCCCTCTTGTTATTCCAGGAGCCGAATACTGCATCAATTGACATTTTCAGCTGTTCTCTTGGGTCCTGGGGAAAGCTTTTCCCCTTTGCTTTTTTTATTATTTTCTTATAATCTTCTACCAGCCCCTTTAGATCCTCAGCATCAAGCTCGGTGTCATATTTTACCTTTTTCTTGTCTTTTCTGGCCTGGAGTGCTTCCTCAAAATCATCATGCTCCACTCCCATTACCACATCACCGAACATCTGGACAAATCTTCTATAGGAATCCCATGCAAATCTTTCATTTTTCGTTTTTTCTATCAGGGCCTTTATAGTCTTATCATTCAAACCAAGGTTCAGTACCGTGTCCATCATGCCGGGCATCGAGATAGCTGCCCCCGATCTGACAGAAACCAGAAGCGGATTTTTCTCATCTCCAAAAACCATTCCCATTTTTTCTTCCAGTTTTTTTAGATTTTCATCAGTCTGGTCATCCAGGCCTTTTGGATACTTCTTACCTAATTCATAAAACAGGTTACAGACTTCTGTAGTTATGGTAAAGCCGTAAGGTACGGGCAGTCCTATATTGGTCATCTCTGACAGATTGGCGCCTTTTCCTCCCAAAAGATTTTTCATCTCTTTTTTGCCTTCACCGAAGAAATACACATACTTCTTAGAAACCATTTCCATCAATCCCCTTTAGAAATTAAATTAATAACAAGATAAAATTTATAAAAAACAAACCGACATATGATACCAGAAAAATTAAAAAAAATTAAGTGTAAAACAAGCTAAAAAACTCTAACCCCTGTTATTACCCTCTATGATCAGCTTTGAAAAATCTGCAAACATTAGATAAAGGTCGACTGCCTTCCTGACCAGATTGATCCTGTTTGCTCTTATCTTGCTGTCCTTGTCCATAACCAGGACATTATCAAAAAATAGATCTACAATTCTACCGAATTCTTCAAATTCGGAAAGAACTGACCTGTAGTCTTTTTTGGATATAAGCTCTTTGACACTTGCTTTATAACTGCCTGCTGATAAAAACAGCTTTTCTTCATACTCTTCTTTAAAAAGCTTTGGGTCCACTCTTCCGAATTCTTTATTACCTGTTATATTCTTACACCTTATCATAGGGAACGCCAATCTCTTAATATCACCAGCTGATATAAATTTTTGTAGTGCTCTGTACCTTAAATCAATATCCGTAATAGAAGAACATCCCGAACCCAGAATCGATTCCAGAATATCCAATCTCTTTTTTCCTTTTTCCAGCAGGAAGCGGTATCTTGAAACAATAAAGTCTTTTACATCTAAGATTAACTGCAGTTTATTCATATTCTTTGGCTTAAAAGATTTTACATACAAATCCAGGTTGTATTTCACAACAACCGCAAGATCAAAATCATATTTTTTTTCAAGTGTGGAAAGCACAATACCGGAAGCTTTTCTTCTGAGGGCAAAAGGATCTTCGGAACCGGAAGGGATCTTCCCTGCCATAAACATCCCTGTTATGGTATCTATTTTATCAGCGATCGACAGCAGTGCCCCTGTATCTGTCTTGGGCAGGACATCACCGGAAAATCTTGGCAGATAATGCTCAAATATCGCATCCGAGACTTCTCTGCTCTCACCCTTCTCTTTTGCATATTCCTTGCCCACCACTCCCTGAAGTGCAGGAAATTCCACTACCATATTGGTCACAAGGTCGCACTTACATAGCATTCCTGCCCTGGCAAGATGAACCGATATATCTTCTTTAAGCCGGGTCTTAGGATCGGCCAAAAGCTTTGCGATATGCATACCTACTTTTTTTATCCTTACCGCCTTGTCATATATACTGCCGAGGTTAGAGAAGAAGACCACACCTTTTAACTTATCTATCCAGTAAGCAAAATCATGCTTCTTATCCTCCTCCAAGAAGAATGCTGCATCGCTTAACCTGGCCTTCAGTACCCTTTCATTACCTTTTTTTATCTCGCCGTTATCCTTTATTCCATTCTGCACGACAATAAACCTGGTGCTGACACTTCCGGAACTGTCCAGAACTGCAAAATACCTCTGGTGGTACTGTATCGCCTCAATTAAAAGCTCCTTTGGAATATAGAGAAATTCTTCCGGAAAGCTTCCTTTTATAACATTTGGGATCTCAACCAGATTTACCACATCATCGATTAAATCCTGGTTTAAAACGACCCTGTAATTTCCTTTCCATACTTTTTCTTCAATCTTCCTTATCTGCTCTAATATCAGTTGTTTCCTTTTTTTAGCATCCGCTATTACTTTCCCTTTATCTCTGAGCAGCTTAAAGTAACTGTCTGAATCCTTTACGGTAATGGGTTCCGGGCTTAGGGTGCGGTGCCCAAATGTAATATTTGAAGAATTTAAATTAGCCAGTCTGAATTTTATTACCTTATCACCGTACAGGGCCAGTATCCACCTTATGGGGCGGGCAAACTTAAGGTCATAATCCCCCCAGGTCATCTGTTTTCTGAAGGTTATGGCAGGTATTGTCTCCTTCAGTATTCCAGGCATGACATCCACAGTTTTCTTACCCTTCTCTATCATCCTCTTTCCCAGATATACACCCTTGCCTTCGACTTTTATCTTCTCAAGCTCGGAGACTTTGAGACCCAGGCTCTTTGCAAAACCCTCTGCAGAGCGGGTTGGATTACCGCTCCCGTCAAATGCAATCTTTTCCAGGGGGCCGGTAACTGTTTTCTCCTCGGATCTCTGCATATCGCTCAATCCCTCTACCACTGCTACCAGCCTTCTCGGCGAGCTGCAAGTCTTAAGATCAGTAAATTCCAGCCTGTTTTCAGCAAGTTTATTTCCAAGGATTTTTCTCAGCCCGGCTGTTCCTTCGTCAGCGCATGAAGGAGGCAGCTCTTCGGTCCCGATCTCAAAGACTAACTTTTTTTTCATATTTATTTACTATCTCTTTTTTAACAGGGGATACCCCAGCTCTTCTCTCTGCTTAAGATACTCAGAGCACAGGATCTTGGCAAGATTTCTTACCCTTGCAATATACAAAGTCCTTTCTGCCACACTTATTGCTTCTCTTGCATCAAGCAGATTAAAAACATGCGAGCATTTAAGGACATATTCACATCCTACGAAAACAAGCCCCCTGCTTATGACTTTTTTAAATTCTTCTTCATATTTTTTAAACAGATCCACAAGCATATCCACAGTAGCTATTTCAAAATTATAGGCAGACCACTGCTTCTCAGATTCAAGATGTATGTCCCCATAGGTAGTGCCGTTGGACCAGTTTAGTTCCCAGAAACTGTCCTTGTCCTGCAGATACATAGCAATCCGTTCCAACCCGTAAGTTATTTCCGCTGAAACAGGCTTGAGAGCAAGGCCTCCCATCTGCTGAAAATAGGTAAACTGGGTAACTTCCATTCCATCAGCCCATACTTCCCAGCCCAGGCCTGCAGCGCCGATTGTCGGAGACTGCCAGTCATCTTCCACAAATCTGATATCATGTGACTTCAGATCAATTCCCAAGCTTTTAAGGGAACCGAGATAAATGTCTATTACATCGTCCGGAGACGGCTTCAACAGCACCTGGAACTGGTAATAGAACTGGGTCCTGAAAGGATTTTCACCGTATCTTCCATCCGTAGGCCTTCTGCTTGGTTCGACATATGCAACATTCCAGGGTTCGGGGCCAAGACACCTTAAAAAAGTATCGGGGTTGAACGTTCCAGCCCCCTTTTCCAGATCCATAGGCTGTTTTATAATACAGCCGCTGTCAGCCCAGTATTTCTGAAGATTAAAAATTATGTCCTGGAAATTCATAGTTTCTTATTTTAATAATATTAATTTTAATAGTCAATTGTACCAGGCAGCAATAAATCAATATTACAGCCCTATTTTCTTTAGATATCTGAAACTGTCCACATTGCATTCTGTGTGATAGACTATATAGTTCTCTATCAGCCTGTACATTTTTTTAAGTGTGTGGGGATTTACTTCAATATCCCTGAAATCCTCGATCTTGAGATTAAAAAGATCGCATAAAAACCTGTAGTCCGATGCACTCAATACCTCTTTATTTCCTGTAAAATTAGCACATTTTTTACAGAGAACTCCCCCGTCTTTGACCGAAAAGTATATCTTATGCTTGCCGAAAGAATATAGATCACTTAAATCCTGGTTGCACCTGCTGCAGTTTTTAAGAAGCGGTATATATCCTGTGACCTTTAAAAATTTGATACCAAAAAAACACATTGTTTTTTTCAGTGACACGACGTCCTCCGGATCCATGCTGTCAATCTCATTAAAACAGACATAGATCAATCTAAAAAGAAGCGGGGATGACTCCCCGCCTGAAGCCTGAGTTTTCAATATTATTTTGCTTATTATCTCGCAGAAGACAAATTTGTAAAAATCCAGAGCTATATTTTTAAAACTTTTTATTATTTCTGCCTGATTTATGACATCCAGGTTTCTCCCCCTGGAAAGCTCCATATCCACAAGATTAAATAGTTCAAGCCTGCCCCTTAGTTTACTATGTATCTTCCTTGCTCCCTTGGCTACAGCACTTATCACGTCTCCGTCATAGGAATACATCTTAATGATCTTGTCCGATTCCCCTAATTTATATGATTTTAATATGATAGCCTTGGCCTTATAATACGACATTTTTACTTGTCAAAAATAGCACTGTACTCTTTGATTATATTTATTCCACTGCTGGTCCCGAGTCTTGTTGCTCCTGCATCTATTAAAGCCTGGGCATCACTAAATGTCCTTATTCCACCCGATGCCTTTACTCCTATATTTCTTGTAACGACTTCCCTTATAAGACGGATATCATCAAGCTCCACGCCTTTTACTCCAAATCCGGTAGATGTCTTTACAAAATCAGCACCTGACCTTTCAATAATGGAACACACTCTTTTGATCTCATCCCTGGTCAAGATTGCAGTTTCTATTATGACCTTGATATTGATATGCCTGTTGTACTCGGCTATCTGCTCGCGCCTTATTACATTGACTATTATTCTTATCTCCCTTTCAACATACTCGTAGTTGCCGCTTTTTATTGCTCCCAGATTTATAACCATGTCAAGCTCATCCGCACCTTTTCTTACGTTGTCCTTTGCTTCAAATACTTTGGTCTCGGTTGTATTTGCACCCAGCGGATAACCTACAACAGAACAGACTTTGACATCGGTATCCACCAGTATCTTATTTGCCTGCTCTATAAAAGAAGGATTGACACAAACTGCCGCAAAATGATTTTTTTTAGCATTGATACACAGTTGTTCTATATCCTTTGAAGTCGCAACAGGATTAAGTAAAGTCTGGTCTATAGTCTTGGCCAATTGTTCTTTAGTTAACGTATTTATCACCCTACCTTAATTTATATATAAAATAATAATTTCATTTACATATAACCGAATCTATCCAGCAGTAACTTTTTTCTGGTCCAATTTTTTTCAATCTTTACCCATAATTCCAGAAAGACCTTGCAGCCGAATATATTTTCAAGCTCCAGCCTGGACTGTCTGCCCACTTTCTTCAGCATGCTTCCCGACTTACCTATTATTATCGCCTTCTGTGATTCTCTTTCAGCATAAATACAGCACCTGATACTGACCAGCTTCTTGCCATCTCTAGTGTTGGATTCGCTAAAACTTTCCACCCTGACATTTATACTGTGGGGAAGTTCATCATATAGATTCTCGTATAACTTTTCCCTTACGATTTCGGAAACCATTTCCTCCGTTGGCTGGTCTGTAATAGTATCTTTTCCGTAATATCTGGGCCCTTCCGGAAGACTCCCTGCAAGCATCTTTAAAAATTTATCAACGTTTTGACCTGTCTTTGCAGAAACTTCATATATGCAGTCAAAAAAATTATAACCGGCCAGCTTCTCTTTTTCTTTTTTTATTTTTTTCTTTGAAACCAGATCTATCTTATTTAAAAGAAGTGATTTGGGCTGGGGTTTATTTTTTATATGTTCAAAAACATAAAAATCTCCAGAACCAATACCCCCTGCAACATCTACCACCACTGTAATCACGTCAGAATCATCAATAACACTTAATACTATATTGTTTAATTTTTCTCCCAGCAGGTTTCTGGGTTTAAAAAAACCAGGGCAGTCAGTAAAAATCATCTGGTAATCTTTAGTATTTAGAATACAGTTGATCCTTTTTCTTGTAGTCTGGGCTTTATCCGAGGTAATGACCACTTTCTTACCCAAAATCTTATTTATCAGCGTAGATTTTCCTACATTTGTCCTTCCTATCAGACCAACAAAACCTGACTTAAAACCTTTTTTTTTAATCATAACTCCAGTCTCATCAAGTCCCTGTTTATTCCCCTGCCGTATTCATTTTTTCTCAAATCAACCCGCTTAAAGCCGAATTCTTCATACATTTCTACAGCACTTTTATTATCAGGGTCAACAGTAAGTTCTATTTCCTTAAAATTCTCATTCTTTAAAATCTCGATTGCCTTGCCCAGAAGCTTTCTGCCTACTCCTTTTTTTCTGTAATCTCTGTCTATATAAAAAGAAAAAAGGAAAACCTTATCTTTGCATACCCAGTCCCTTATAAGCTCACACACGCCGATAATATCAGAGTTTTCTTTACTTTTTTGGGCTGCAATGAATTTTCCATACCTTATTATTACCGGTATCACCCAGCAGTTTACCGAAGCTTTACTTCCCAGATTCCTATTTTCTAATTTTTCAATCCTGCTTACCAATTTCCAGTCAAAATCATTTATCTCATATATAAGTATATCATCCATACTAGAAACTAATACTTAAAAATTCAAATAAAAAAGGTATATCTACTACCAATTTTACATTATTTGTCAATAGCTATCTTTATAATTAAAGAGTTGAATAAAAGTTTTAGTTTTTTCACCGGGTGCAGAGGTATTTTGAATTGCATTCAGCCATTGTTGTTCAAAAGAACTACAATCTGTTTTTGTAGCAGTCTCAAGAGAAGTCAAAAGGCCACTTGTCCACCTTAATATTTTTAATATATATCTACTTTAATAATAAACTACTATTTCTAATTTTTGTAAATAATTGTTAGAATATTATATTAATATATAAATAAAATAAATATTATGAAAAATATTAATATAAAAATTATATTTACAGTTACTTTATTTTTGGTAATAATGCTGATCAATACAACCGGATGCGCCGATACGCCAGAGCCCGCTGAAGATCTGACTGTTAAGCTGTACTGGGACGCAGGTACATTATCACCGGAATACTACTATTATTACAGAATAATCATTGGCCCCGGCCTTATAGGAAGATTTGAATACCAGCCGGGCTACGGAGAACCGCCCGCTCCAGATATATGGAAGGCAGATTTTGAAGCCAACCAGAATCAAATTGACAATCTTTACCAGTTGATCATAGAAAATAATCTACTTAAAGGTCAATGGGAAGAAGCTGATGAAATAGCAGAAGGTGGAAGTTTCAGTTCCATAACAATAACCGCTGATGGCAGGGAATATGAAATACCGGGAGAACCTGCGCTTAAAAGAGAAGATATCAAAAAGACCGAGGAAGTTTCCGACTATCTAAGAAAAATGGTCCCATCATATATCTGGGAAGAGATGGAAAGCCGGCAAAATCAATTTGAAGAATCCTTCACCTCTGAATAAATCGTAATATAAAACAATTCAGGATTGATTTAATTAACCCTCAGAAAAAAAATTATAAATTAAAAGTCCTTCTTACATCAGACATCAAGCTGTCCTGAATCCTTTCCATATCCATCTTATCTTTTTCTTCCCGATGGTCGTAATTATATATATGCAGCATGCCGTGTATTATAAGAAAAATTATTTCCAGGTTCAGACTCCAGTTTTTATCCTCATCTGAAATGTTGGAAAGTGCGACTTCCGGACAGACGATGATTTCCCCAACAGTAAAATTACCTACTCCAAGATTTATCTTTTCCCTATCGGAAATATATGAAAATGACAGCACATCTGTTTCCTTATCCGTATTTCTGTATTTTTTATTTAACTTTCTTATATCTCCACTATCTGAAAATACGATACTCAATTCACTTTTAGGATCCCTGTCAAACTTATTCGATATATAAGCTGAAACTTTTTTTATTAAATCCAGGTCAAGCTTCAGTTTATTCTGGTTATTGATAAGGGATACTTTCATTTTAACTCCACTTTTTCTTTTACATCAGATTCGGCATATGAAAGCCGTGAATGATAGATAGATATAAGCCCGTCAATCAATGATTTTCTGACTTTATCTATTTCTTTTAAAGTAATATTTGTTTCATTAAGCTGGCCGTCCTTTAACTTATCTTCAAAAATATCACTGACCATCTGCTCTATCTTTTTAGCACTAATATCATCAATAGACCTTACTGCAGCTTCAGTTGAATCTGCCAGCATAAGAATTGCAGCTTCCTTGCTCTGCGGTCTTCTTGCAGGATAACGAAAATGTTCCTTAAGGCCGTTTGAGTAATTGTTGCCGTTATTCTCTCTATCCTTCTGCTTCTTATAAAAATATTTTATTATAGAATTCCCATGATGCTGGGAGATAATATTTAAGACTTTCCTGGGTATTTTAGCTTTTTTCGCCATTTCCAGGCCGTCTTTTATATGACTTGATATTATATTCCTGCTCATAGAGGGGTTCAAACGGTCATGTATATTCTCAAGGTCTGCCTGATTCTCATAAAAATATTCAGGTCTCTTTATTTTTCCGAGGTCATGATACAATGCTGCTACTTTTACCAGCAGCGAATCGGCATCTATGGCTTTAGCTGCATTTTCAGCGAGATGCCCCACCAGAATACTGTGGTTGTAAGTGCCGGGAGCTGATATAAGCAGCTTTTTAAGCAGCGGTTGATCAGTATGGGAAAGTTCCAGCAATCTCATCGCCGTTACGACATTAAAAGTAGATTCAATAAACGGCAGGAAACCGATGGCAATAATAGCACATATAATACCGTTTACTATCCCCAGCACAGTATTTAATATAATAGTCTGTACTTCACCGCTGATAAGACTGATCACAAGGAATAAAAAAGCAAAGACCAGAGAGCTTAAGAATCCTGCTCTCATCACTTCAGACCTCTGGGAAACTTTTGACACCATATAGGTAGAAAAAATACCTCCAAGTATATAGACAACAGCTAAACTGAAATCAAAATCAGTGGCAATACCTGCAAATATCCCCAGACTGATGGTAAGCATCATAGCCATACGCGCATCAAATAAGATAGTGGCTATAAATGATGCTGCAATTATGGGGAATAAATAAACCCAGAAATTTAGATGAATAGACGAGAGTATGGTGAGTATCTTTATAAGCGCAGTGAATATAACTACCAGAAGCGAAATAATAAATAACTTCCTGGTATTATTAAAGATACTTAAATTAAATCTGAAAATATAGAAACCATATAATACCAGTATCACTGAAGATATAAGGAATATATATAAAAACCTGTTCCAGTTAAAACCTGTCTGTAAAAGTCCCAGTTTGGTCAATATAAGAATATCAGTCTCACTTACGATTTCTCCTTCAAAAACGATGGTCTGTCCCTCAAGTATTGATACCATATGAGTTTCGGTGTTCAGCCTTGCTTCCTCTCTTGCCTTTTCAGTAGCAGCGGGATCAAATACTGCCGTAGGAGTTATATTTTTTTCCAGAACACTTTTTATTATCGGGACGTTCTTATCTTTTATATCCTCATCCTCTTCGACAAGAGCCGCCGCTTCACTTTTGGCAAAGTCTAGCTCGGTAGGCTTTATTTCTTCTTTCATGATCTCACGTGCTATATCCTGGTTCTCTGTCATAAGCTGGTTAAGTTCTTCTACCGAAAGCCCCAATGCTAAAGAAATGATAGAATCAGGATAATCATTGTTCAGAAGATTTACCATATAATCGACTTTTTCCTCAAAAGACATATCTTCTTTCTTCTGGACTATACCGGTAAGGAGATAAAAATACTTTATCTGGTAAAGCGCTCCCTCTTCACCGCTTAAGGCTTCTATATCGTAAACATATATATCTTCAACCCCTGCCTCATTCTTGTTTCTGTCTTCTTCAGTTTTTTCCACATCCTCAAATTCTATTGCCCTGTTTGCTTTAATGGTCCTGGGGCTGGGGCTGCCAAGCTCTATTCCAATATCAGGAGAATAGTTGTATGTGAGAATAGCTATGACCATGCCCAGCGTCAGAATAAATATATACATTCTCTGAGCAAATCTGCTTCTGACTGAAAAATACCTAAGGGCAAAGCTCTGCGCCCTTTTCATCTTACCTTTCCAGGTTTTTGAAATTTCTTTTCTATTTCCATTACTTTCTATCATTTTAATCCTGTATAAAAGAGTTTATTTTTTGATTTTTTCTCCATAGACCTTATAGGCATCTACAATTCTCTGTACCAGTTCATGCCTGACCACGTCTTTTGAACTTAGATATACAAATTCAATCCCCTTTATGTCTTCTAAAATATTCTTTACGATGATAAGACCTGATTCCTTATCATGCGGTAGGTCGATCTGGGTTATATCTCCTGTTACCACTATCTTGGAGCCAAACCCTAATCTGGTAAGAAACATCTTCATCTGCTCAGGAGAGGTATTCTGAGCTTCATCCAGAATAATAAAGGAATCATTTAAAGTCCTTCCTCTCATATAAGCCAGGGGTACTACCTCAATGATACCCATATCACGGTACTGCTGAAATTTCTCTATATCCAGCATCTCATACAGAGCATCATACAAAGGCCTTAGATAAGGATTTACCTTATCATATATATCACCCGGCAGGTAACCCAGCTTCTCGCCTGCTTCAACCATGGGTTTTATTAGTATTATCCGCCCTATCTTATTTTCTTTTAAAGCCTCTACAGCCATAGCCAGGGCTAGATAAGTCTTGCCTGTTCCGGCTGGGCCTATAACAAAAACAATAGTATTTTCCTTAATTGCCTCGATATATTTTTTCTGCCCCACCGTACGCGGTTTTATTTTCTTTCCGCTGTTCACAACGATGTCGCTTCTAAAAATTTCATGCGGTTTCAAATTTGATTTATCCTCCATTATTTTTATAGAATCACTTACTTTCTGAGAATCTAATTTCTGCCCCAGGTTTATCTGCAGTATCAGCTCTTCCATCAGTCTTACAACCTCTTTTACGTTTTTGCTTTTCCCTGATATTTCTATATCATTTCCCAGAACAAAAACCTCTACATTATATTTTCTCTCGATAAGCTGTAAAAGTTCATCCCTATCCCCGATTAATTCAACCATTGAATGATCACCCTCAAAATCAACATTTAGTTTTTGCTTTACTGGAGACAAAACCCCTCCTTTTATGATTTTTATCTATATAATTATTATATTACAAATATATAAATCAGAAGATAAATAATAGGAAAATAAATTGAATCACAGACTATCTTAACCGGGCGGCCAATTAAATTTTCTTTTACCCAATATATGAAAATGTAAATGATTTACACTCTGACCGGCACCACTTCCGGTATTGGTAACTACCCTGAATCCTTCTTTGTCCAGCTCCAGCTTCTTTACTATGCTGGCAATAGCTTCCAGCAATTCTTTTATCAACTCGCAATCCAGCTTGTCAATCTCTAAGATCGAAGTAATATGTTTTTTTGGCACAGCCAGAAGATGCACCGGTGCCTGCGGTAATATATCTTTAAATATTAAAATACTATCACTCTCAAAGACTATATCGCTTTTTATTTCCCTATTTATAATTTTACAAAAAAGACAATCTTCCATTATTTTTTATATAATTATTAAATTTTATAAAGTATTATTAAAGCCAATCTTATCCTAAGTGCGTGATTATACTATTTTTAAAAATTTTTACAACTTTTCATAATTTATATATACAATAAAACAATTTAATTCTAATACTCGTAGCTTAATATTCCCCAGAGACCGTTTTTATATTTGGAATTTGCAACAACTTTCATTACTTTTCCCCTTAGCAAAGAAAAATCTTTTTTCCCCTTAGAAAAATATACCTTGATGTAATTTTCGGATGTCCCGCTTATAATGCTGTCTTTATCACTTATCTTCTCACAAACGACGTTCAATGATTTTCCAATATTGTTTTTAATATAATCATCCCTTAACCGGTCACCTACATCCCTTAAGATCTTACTTCTTTCAGATTTGACTTCCTCGCTTACCTGTCTGTCAAGCAGGTAGGCTTTAGTATCCATTCTTTTCGAAAATTTAAAGACATGGATCTTGCTAAAATTGACTTCCCTCATCATTTCCACTGTCTGAATAAAATCTTTATTACTTTCACCTGGAAATCCCACCATCACGTCTGTAGTCAATGTAATATCGGAAAAAATACGCCTTAGGGCTTTGATTTTTTTTAGATAGTACTGCACAGTATATGGCCTTCTCATAAATCCAAGAACCTGGTTGCTGCCGCTCTGAAGTGGAATATGCATATGGTGAACAAAGCGGCCGCTGCTCTTTTTTAAAGCACCTAAAAGACTGCTGTCAATATCGTTGACTTCAATAGAGCTTATTCTTATCCTTTTTATCTCAGTTCCTGCGGCGATTTTTTTCAGCAGCTCTGCCAAACTGTTTATTTTACCTTTCATGTCCGGACTGTCGGTTCTAAAATCTATTCCATATTTTCCCAAATTTATACCTGTAAGGACGACCTCTTCAAAACCATTTCTTTGGAAATCTTTTATTTCTCTTAAAATCTGACGGTAAGGAGTGCTTCTGTATTTTCCCCTGACTTTTGGGACTATGCAGTAGCTGCATTTTTGCTGGCAGCCGTCCTGTATTTTTACCATCGGTCTTGAATGAAGGCAGCCGGACCACATATAGCTTACCGGTTTAAAATTATTTAGATTTTCACTGATTTTAGCTCTCTTTGCTATCAATTCCGGTATTCTGTTTTTATCTTTATTACTTATTACAAAGTCAATCTCCTGTCTGTCTAAAAATTCTCTGTTATTGACGACAAAACAGCCGGTAACAACTATTTTACCGGATTTGTTTTTAGATTTTATCTTCCTTATCAGCTGTCTTGTTTTTCTATCACTCTGTGAAGTTACCGTACAGGTATTGATAACACAAAAATCAGGATGATCCTGCCAGGAAACCGGTTCCAGTCCTTTTTCTAGTAATCTTTTTGCAATAAAATCAGATTCACTATGATTGACCTTGCAGCCGAGTGTGTCTATAGAAAACTTCATTTCTGTAGTTTTTTGTTTTTGATCAAATAATCCAATATGGATAAAAAATAAATCGCTGCGGTCTCAGAACGGTAGATATTTTTCCCGAATTTTATTTCCCTTGCTTTTTTGTCCTTTAAAAAACTAACTTCACCATCCTCAAAACCGCCCTCAGGTCCTATTATGTAACCGATACTGGAAACATTTCCGATCCCGGTCAGATTTTTGTTGTCAGCACCTTCTTCATAGGGGATAAAAAACAGATCATGATCTGAAATCTTAATATCGCAGATATCTTCCGGCGGAAGGACCTCACACTTAAAATCTCTTCCGCACTGTTTTGAAGCCCGGTCTGAAATTTTTTGCCATCTTTCTACCTTGCCGGCAATTTTTTTCTTATCCGTAATAACCCTTCCGCTTATGACAGGTATTATCCTGTCCACTCCTATTTCAGTTGATTTCTGTATAACGAATTCCATTGAATTCTTTTTAAGTACACACTGGTAAAGGTCTACAGCAGGGGTTTTTTTTATAATTTTTTTCTTATCTCTTATATATAATATGACTTCATCCTTATTTATATCTGCAATCTCGGTCTTATATTTATAGCTTTCATTATCTGAAATATAGACTTCATCTCCTATTCTGTTTCTGAGAACATTGACCAGGTGATTTAAGTCCTCTCCTGTGATCTTTATCCTGTCACCATCAATACCTTCAGCACCAATAAAAAAATATGGATAACTCATATCTTAAAATGTATAAATAATTTTAATAATTACATAAAGGTCATAAAAAGGAACTTCAAAAAAGTGACCCAGTTTTAATCGCCGGTTACTTCTTTTCTATTTTCTGCATATTTTTTAAGAAGCTCCTTTTCCCTCCTGGTAAGTCTTTTAGGAATCTTGACATCTACATTAATGATATGGTCACCTCTCCTGAACCCGTTGAGATTGACCATTCCCATAGATTTTAAAACAATTTTATCATTGGGCTGAGTCCCCGGCTTTATTTTTATTTCTTCTATACTATCAAGGGTCTCAACCTTTAGCTTACATCCCAGAGCAGCCTGTACAAAAGATATCTCCACCTTAGATAGTATATTATTACCGTCCCTTTCAAATCCAGGGTGAGGGATCACCCTTACTGTTATATATAGATCACCCCTTACGGAATTTTTGCCGATCGAGTTTCCTTTCCCGGTGACTCTTAACCTGTCCTCGTCATTAATGCCGGGAGGGATATCTATTTTAATTCTTTTTTTTCTGCTGTAGTGTCCCTTTCCTCTGCATTTTTTGCACGGGTCTTTTATTATCTTTCCAGTACCTTCACAGACCCTGCAAGTCGATGTTGTGATAATATTTCCGATGAAAGTCTGCCTGGCAGTTTTGATTCTTCCGGTTCCATCACACTGGCTGCAGGTCACAATCCCGCCGACAGTAGTACTGCCTTTTCCATTACACACTTCGCAGATATCGTCAACCCTGTATTCAATCTCTTTTTTTAATCCATATGCGGCCTGCTTTAAACTGATTCTCGCTTCGGCAGTCAGATCGGAACCTCTTTCTCTTGTCCTACTTCTCAAGAATGTATCAAATATATCCCCAAAGCCGAATTCTGAAAATATACTGCTAAAATCAAAATCTTCAAAAAGATTTCTGCTGAATCCAAACTGGTCATACTGCCTTCTTTTTTCATTATTGCTCAGCACAGCGTATGCTTCAGTTATTTCTTTAAACTTCTCCTCTGCTTCAGGATTACCATTGTTAACGTCAGGGTGATATTTATGAGCAAGCCTTCTATATTCTCTTTTTATTTCATCTAAGGTACAGTCCCTGAGCAATCCCAGAACATCATAATAGTCTCTTTTATTTGCAGCCAATTAAAAACACCTCAAAAAAGCTCGATTTCTAAATTTTAAGAAACAGCAGCGCAGAAATAATAACTCATTTTATTATTTTTTTCCAGTTTTTATCAGGCAGTTATGCTCTGGAGTCAAATATATCGGTAAGATCTTTTCTGAAAAGATTGAGATTTCTTATAACTCTCGGGTAGTCCATTCTTTTTGGTCCCAAAACTCCTATGGCTCCCGTGGAGTTCCCGTAAATCTTATACCTTGATGCTATAAGACTTAAGTCTTCAGTTCCTTCTTCAAATAATTCCGAACCGATTTTTACCATAAAATCTCCACCCCTGGAAAAATCCAGCAGCAACCTGGTAAGCAAATATTCATCTTCCACAACCTGCATGATGTTTTGGATCTTTTTCAAGTCTATAAATTCAGGCTGCTGCAGTATCACTGATGTTCCATGGATAAAGATCCTATTATAATGAAAGCTCTCTTTGATGCACTCTTTTATCAGTTCTACAATCTTATTAATAAGCAGTATCAGATAGGAATCGCCTTCCTGTATCTTTATATCCTCAGTAGTGATATCAATAATATTTTTATCCCTTAACTGTGAGTTTAGAATACCAGCTACCCCCTGCAGATCAAGGTCGGTATATTTGCCTTCCAGAACGGTGCTCTTTTTATAAACTCTGCCGGTGTCAGTTATCAAAACCATAAGCAGGCTCCCGCCGTGAAATTTTAAAAGCTCAATATGCTTTATTTTGCTTTGGTGAATTGCAGGAGCTGCAACCATAGACAGATAATTTGTAAATTTAGCCAGTATCTCAGCAGATTTCTGTAGGATAGTCTCTATCTCCATATCCTTATTAATTGCCAGATTAAGTCCGGGACTGTCTTTGGCATCCATTACACCTGTATCAAGCTCTTCCCTTATAACATTATCAACATAAAACCTATATCCTTTATCTGTAGGCGTCCTCCCCGCTGACGTGTGTGGATGGGTCAGATAGCCCATCTCTTCAAGCTCGGCCATTTCTTTTCTTATGGTTGCCGGACTCAGGTCCAATTCTAAATTTTGTGCTATTTTCTTTGAAGAGACAGGGTCTGCTTTCATTATAAATCTGCTTATTACTTCCCGCAGTATCATATGTTTTCTTTCTTTAAATTGCACTTTGACCACTATCCAAACACTTAAATATATTTTAGGTAATATCCCTTATCGTTGTCAGCCCATGCTTTTTATGATAATATCCTTTAAGCTGACAAATTTATATGTATTTTTTCTTCTATATTATAAAGAAAAATTTTTGAAAATTAAATATTTATAAATACTTGGGGGAGCTTATTTTGCTGAGAGGGCGGTTTTTAGTAAGCCGTCGACCCCTAAACCTGACCTAGATAATGCTAGCGTAGGAAAAGTCAAAACTTTAAAAACTGCTTACCGGGCCGGAAATCTATAATCAGGTTAGCAGTTTTTTGTTTTTTAACAGAGTAAATTAATAACACTTAAAATAAAATAATAAAATAGATCCGGCAAGAAAGGAAACTTTAATGAGTATGATTGAGATTTTAACTAAAATAAAAGAACAGAAGCCGTTGATACATCATATAACAAACTGGGTGACCATCTATGACTGTGCAAATATCGTAAGGATTGCAGGTGCCTTACCTGTTATGGCTCATGCGCCGGAAGAGGTCGAACAGATGACTTCCATATCCGGAGCTCTGGTTTTAAATATCGGAACTCTTACAGTGGATCTGGTAAAGTCAATGGTCCTGGCAGGCAGGAAGGCAAATGAAAAAGACATACCGGTAGTACTGGACGCAGTCGGAGTGGGTGCCACGGATTTAAGAACAGATAAGGCAAAGGAGATCCTGGAGAAAGTCAAAATCTCGATTCTTAAGGGAAATTCCTCAGAAATCGGAACACTTGCCGGAGCAGATGCAGAAACAAAAGGGGTTGAAGCAATATCGGTAAAGGGTGATCTGACAGAAATAGTAAAAAATTTAGCTAACAGCAACCATCTTACTGCTGTAATAACCGGAAAGGAAGATATTATATCAAACGGAAAAGATATTTATATCTGTAAAAACGGTCACCCTATGATGGGAAAATTTGTCGGTTCAGGATGTATAGCTGCCTCATTAATAGGGACATTCGCTGCAGTGGAGAAAGACTATGCAATGGCTTCTGCATATGCCCTTTCCTTTCTTGGGATAGCAGGTGAGATCGCTGCTGAAACAGCAAAGACACCGGATGCTTTCAAAGCTGCTTTATTTGATAAAATTTTTGACCTAAGAGAAGATGAGATTAAAACAATGGAAAAAATTGAAAAAAGAGGATAGATGAAAGAAAAATTGAATGACATAGATCTATATTTTATAACTGATTCAAGACTTACCGGAAGAACCGTACTTGAGGATGTTGGGTCAGCAATACGTGCAGGGGTTAAAATAATCCAGTATAGAGAAAAAGATCTCACTACCAGAGAGATGATAGATGAAGCGGTAAAAATAAGTCAGCTCTGCAGGGAAAACGACGTTCTTTTTATAATAAATGACAGGGTGGATATTGCCCTGGCAGTAGATGCCGACGGGGTACACCTCGGAAATGAGGATATGCCTTACGAAGCTGCCAGGATAATACTGGGGAATACGAAAATAATCGGGCTTACTGTTCATGATGTTGGTGAAGCAATAGAAGCCGAAAGAATCGGTGCAGATTATATTGGAATCAGCCCTATTTTTGAAACAACTACAAAGCCAGATGCCGGAACGCCGGCAGGGATCGATTTAATAAAATATATAAAAAAAGCAGTAAAAATCCCCTTTGTAGCTATCGGCGGAATAAACCAAGACAATATTAAAAGTGTGCTTGAAGCAGGCGCAAGGTCAATAGCGGTAATCTCAGCCATAGTGACCAAGGATGATGTGGAGAAGGAATGTAAAAAATTTAGGGAGGTTATTATAAGTGACTCTATTAAATAATGCCAGATCGGGAAAAACAACAAAAGAAATGAAAACTGTAGCTAAAAAAGAAGGAGTAGAGCTGCGGTACTTGATTAAGAATATAGCAGGGGGAAGTATTGTAATCCCTTACAATAAAAAGCACAAAACTCTAAAATTATTATCAGGGATCGGAAAGGGCCTGAGGACAAAAGTCAATGCGAATATAGGGACTTCTTCGGAGCATACCAGCCTTAAGGATGAAATAGAAAAATTAGACACGGCAGTCAAGGCCGGGACCGATACCATTATGGATTTAAGCACCGGCGGTAACATTGATAAAATCAGGAAGACTATCATAGAGAGGTCCCCCGTACCGGTGGGGACAGTCCCCATCTACCAGGCTGCCATAGAATGTGCAAAGACCAAAGGCATTATAAATATGAGCAAGGACCATATATTTGATGTGATAGAAAAACAGGCAGAGGACGGCGTTGACTTTATGACCGTACACTGCGGCGTGACCATGGAAGCCCTAAAAAGATTAAAGAATCAGGGCAGGCTCCTTGACATTGTAAGTAGAGGTGGAGCTTTTCTTGCAGTATGGATGCTGTATAACCAGAAAGAAAACCCTCTTTTTGAACATTACGACAGACTCCTGGAAATAGTAAAAAAATATGATGTGACTTTGAGTCTGGGAGACGGTCTTAGGCCCGGCTGCCTGGCCGATGCTACTGACAGAGGACAGATACAGGAACTGGTCATACTGGGCGAACTGGCTAAAAGAGCCAGGGTCGAGGGGGTGCAGATAATAATAGAAGGTCCCGGCCATATGCCTGTCGATCATATAAAAGCAAATGTCTTACTTGAAAAAAAGCTCTGCAACGATGCACCCTTTTATGTGCTGGGGCCGCTTGTTACCGATATATCACCGGGCTATGACCATATTACAGGTGCTATCGGCGGGACTCTGGCCGCTTACTATGGTGCCGACTATTTATGTTATCTTACACCCTCCGAGCATCTAAGACTCCCTACCGTTGACGATGTCAGGGAAGGAGTCATCATCACCAGAATTGCAGCTCATGCTGCAGATATTGCCAAGGGTACCAGAGGTGCCATGGATAAAGATATAGAAATGGCAATAGCCAGAAAAAATTTAGACTGGAAAAAACAAATAGATCTATCTATTGACCCTGAAAAAGCAAGGAGGTTTAGAAAAGAGAGCAAGATCAGCGGCAATAAATGCACCATGTGCGGAAAATACTGCGCAATTGACCTAGTAAACAAATATTTTGGGGAGGATAAAGGAAAGGGTAAGAAGTAAGATGGCCGATAAAAGATCTGTCGGGAAACCAAAATTTAATGTCTCACAAATCGGCGGAGAATTTGCGCTAATAGGAAGACTTACTGAAAAGCCTGCCAGCAGAAAAATAGTAAAAGGCATAGGCGATGATGCTGCTGTCATAAAAGCAGGAAGCAAGTATCTTGTATTTACCACCGATACACTGGTCGCGGGAGACCATTTTTCACTTAAATATTTTAAACCTGAGCAGATAGGTAAAAAAGCAGTAGAGATCAATGTATCCGATATCGGGGCTATGGGCGCAGAGCCAAATTATTTTTTAGTTTCTCTGGTCCTACCTGAAGATATAGATGTAAAAATAATTGAGGATATATATAAAGGCATGCGGCAAAAAGGCAGGAAATACAAAATTGAAATAATAGGCGGCAATATAACCCACGGCAAGCAGTTTATTATAGATATATTTATGATAGGAGAGGTAAAAAAGAAAAATTTAAAACTACGCTCAGCCGCAAGACCTGATGACTTGATCTTTGTAAGCGGAGATCTTGGCTCAAGCGCAGCGGGTTTAAACCTTTTTTTAAAAAATAAAAAGGGCTTTAACCGAATAAAAAAAAGGCATCTGGAGCCGGAGGCAAAATTTCATAAGGTCAGACCTTTTCTGAAATATATTAATGCAATGATCGACGTTTCAGACGGACTCGCTTCAGAAGTCACAAGAATATGTGAGCAGAGCAACACCGGTGCAGTTATTTATCCTGACCAGGTTCCCATAAACCCGGAGACCATAAAAGCTGCTGAGGCCTGCAAAAAAAATGCTATGGATTATGCTTTGTGCGGCGGAGAAGATTTTGAACTGGTCTATACAGTTTCAAGAAAAAATATAAATAAAGTCAAAGGATTTATGGTAGGTAAAATAACCAGAGAGAAAGGTGTAAGACTCTTTAAAGAAGGCCGGGAAGAACCACTGGCAAAACACGGATATGATCATTTTTTAACCTGACTTGATGATTAAAATGTAGAAAATGCCCCTTTACATCACTGCCCTCATAGGCTGTATCTACAGCATATGATTCCTGTTCCAATCCTTTTTTTATGGAATCAGCCAGTTTTTTTTCATCTTCAATAATAAGAACCCTCATGTTAATATATTATAACAGTTTACTAGGAAATAACTGAAAGACGAACTCTTTATAAACAGACACTATAAATCAATTGAAAAAAGGTGGTAGCATGGATCCGAGACTAAAAAAACTGGCAAAAAACCTGACAGGTTACTCCTGCAGGATAAAAAAAGGTGAAAATGTCCTAATCGATTGCACTGGAAGCTCAGGAATTCCACTGGTCAGAGCCCTCATAAAAGAAATATATAAATACGGAGGGTCACCCTATGTAGAATTAAGAGACAGCAGTATTACAAGAGAACTGCTCAGAGAAAGCACGACCGAGCAGCTAAAGTCCCTTTCCAGATATGAACTGGTCCGCATGAAGGAAATGGATGCCTTTATAAAGATACAGGCAGGTGATAACGCAAGTGAATTAAGTGATATTCCACCCGAAAAAATGAATTCTTTTATGAAACACTACGCCAAGCCGGTGACCGAGGAAAGAGTTGACAATACCAAGTGGGTAAATATAAGGTATCCCAATAATTCCATGGCCCAGCTCGCAAATACCAGTCTGGAAGCTTTTGAAGACTTTTACTTTGATGTGTGCAACCTTGATTACAGCAAGATGTCAGAGGCTATGGATAAACTGGTAGAGCTTATGAGTAAAACAGATAAAGTACAAATAAAAGGCAGGAATACCGATCTCTCTTTCTCCATCAAAGACATCCCGGTTATAAAATGTGACGGTGAATTTAATATACCGGACGGTGAAGTCTTTACCGCTCCAGTAAAAGACTCCATAAACGGCAGGCTTACCTATAACTGCCCTGCTGTCTACCAGGGCATCACTTTTGAAAACATCAGTCTGCATTTTGAAAATGGTAAAATTACCAGGGCTGAATCCAACCATACCAAAAGAATCAACAATATCTTTGATACTGACCAGGGAGCAAGGTATGTGGGAGAATTTTCACTGGGCGTTAATCCCTATATAACTGCACCTATAAAAGACACCCTTTTTGATGAAAAAATAATGGGAAGCTTTCATTTTACCCCCGGTAAATGCTATAAGGAAGCATCCAATGGAAATGATTCTGCCATACACTGGGACCTGGTATGCATACAAACGCCTGAATACGGAGGCGGGGAGATCTATTTTGATGATGTCCTGATACGGAAGGACGGAAGATTTGTAATTCCTGAGCTTGAGTGCCTGAATCCCGAGAATTTAAAATAAAAAAGTTATTTTATCCTCTTTATAGGAGCAAAGCTCAACAGCAGATGTTTCATACCAACGGAGTCAAACATCACATCCAGTTCGCTGTCTCCAGTCAGTTTTTTTACTTTTAAGATTTTGCCCCGGCCCCAGTATTTATGGTCTATCAGGTCGCCTTTCCTGTATCTGCGATATCCGCCGTAACCGTCTTTATCCGCCACTCTGCCCCGCTCCAAATTCTCGGACTCGATTTTATTCTCATCAATTACCAGATTTGCCGGTACCTCTTTTATGAACCTTGAAACATTTCTGAAACTTGTGTCGCCATAAATACTATGGGACTGCGAAGAAGATAAAAACACTTTTTCTTTAGCTCTGGTAACACCCACATAGCAAAGCCTTCTTTCCTCCTCCAATTCCTCTATACTGTTCATACTCCTGGAATGAGGGAAAATCCCTTCCTCCATACCTATTATAAATACCACCGGGAACTCAAGCCCTTTCGCATTGTGAAGAGTCATAAGGACCAGCCCGTTTGTATTTTCATCATAATTATCGATATCAGTAAGAAGCGACACCTCTTCCAAAAACCCGTCGAGATTATAAAAGCCTTTACCATCTTCAGAGCTGCCAGCTGTATCTTGACGACTTATCTCTTCAGGTGAACCGGCCACTATATCTGTCTCTCCTGCTTTTTCCCCATATTCTTTAGTAACAGTTAAAAGTTCCTTTAAATTTTCTATTCTGTTTAGTGCTTCTATAGTGTTTTCCCTTTCCAGCTCCTTCATATAGCCTGTTTTTGACCATATGTTCTTAAGAACTTCGCTCACGCCGTGTTCCAGTGCGAAATTCCTAAAACCAGTAATAAGTGATATGAATTTGTTTATTCTCTCCTTTGCATTGTTGCTGAGTGCAGGGATACTTTCAATGTTGTAAAAAGCCTCGCAGAAAGTCATGTTGTTTTTCCTGGCATACTTCTCTATAACTGCAATTGTAGTCTTCCCTATTTTGCGCCTGGGAACGTTTACTATTCTTACCAGACTTACAACATCTTTGGGATTTACAATAAGCTTCATATAGGCAAGCATGTCTTTTATTTCTTTTCTATCATAAAATCTAAGACCTCCATAGATCTTATAGGGGATGTTCTGCCTTACCAGGTATTCTTCCACAGCTCTGGACTGGGCATTGGTCCTATAAAAAACAGCAAAATCCTTGTATTTTTTATTCTTTTCTTTTATATATTTTTCAATATTCCTGACCACGAAATCCACTTCAACTTTTTCATCCGGGGCAATATATTTAGAGACCATTTCTCCACCCGGATTTTCTGTCCATAATTTCTTATGTTTCCTGTTCTCGTTATTGCTTATGATAAAATTGGCCGCATTTAGTATATTCTGGGTGGATCTGTAATTCTGCTCGAGCTTGATTACTACAGCGTCCTTAAACTTACGGTCAAAATCAATAATATTCTTGATCTCGGCACCCCTCCAGCTGTATATGTTCTGGTCATCATCTCCGACAACACAGATCCTCTTGTGTCTTTCAGATAGAAGCATCACCAGCTCGTTTTGTGCAATATTAGTATCTTGAAACTCATCCACCAGAATATATTTGAACTTTTCCTGATATTTCTTTTTCACCTCGGGAAATAATTTTAAAACATCCACCGTAAACATCAGAAGGTCATCAAAATCAAGTGCATTTGCCTTGAAAAGCTTTTCCTGATATAAGACATAGATTTTAGCAGCTATTTTATTAAAATAATCAACAGCTTTTTTTGAGAAGGTCTCATAATCTACAAGCTTGTTTTTTGCATCACTTATAACTGCCCTGACCACTTTGGGGGGAAACCTCCTAATATCTATATCCAGTTCCTTCTCGACCTTTGTTATAAGGCTGAGGGTGTCATCGGCATCATAGATAACATAATTTCTGGACATGCCCAGATTGTGTATCTCATACCTTAAAAGCCTCGCGCAGAATGAATGAAAGGTGCTTACCCACATATATTCCCCTACGCTACCTACCAGTTCTATTACTCTCCTTTTCATTTCTCTTGCTGCCTTATTGGTAAAGGTGATAGCGAGGATATTGAATGGGTCTACCTGCTTATTTTTGATAAGATACGCTATCCTATAAGTAAGTACTCTGGTCTTGCCGCTTCCTGCACCTGCAATAACCAGTAGCGGCTTTTCAGTGTTCTTAACTGCTTTAATTTGCTGGGGATTTAAATATTTTTCTAATTTCAAGTCTCACTAATTTATCTAATTTTCTTTCCTATGACACCGGCAACGTTTCTGACCTGTCGCACAAGCTCCGATAATTCCTTCGCATTCAGAGATTGCTGTCCGTCACTGAGCGCCTTAGAGGGGTCAACATGGACCTCTACTATAAGACCGTCTGCTCCTGCTGCAATTGCTGCCCTGCTCATTGGAATGACCAGATCACTTTGTCCTGTGGCGTGAGAAGGATCGATTATTATGGGGAGCTTACTTAGTTTTTTGATAACCGGAACAGCCGACAGGTCCAGAGTAAATCTGGTACTGGTCTCAAATGTTCTTATTCCTCTTTCACACAGCACTACTTCTGTATTCCCTCTCAAAGTTATATATTCAACCGCAAGCAGCCATTCTCTTATTAAAGATGCCCACCCTCTTTTAAGGATAACACTTTTATTTCTCTCATTTGCTACTCTGCCTATTTTTTTAAGCAGTTCAAAATTTGACATATTTCTGGTGCCTACCTGCAGGACATCTGCATTATCAGCTATTATTTCAACATTTTCAGTATCAGTCACCTCAGTGACAGTCTTGAGGCCGTATTTAATACTGACTTCTTTAAGGTACTTAAGACCTTTTTCCTCCAGTCCCTGGAAACTATATGGAGATGTCCTTGGCTTATAAGCACCGCCCCTCATAAATAAAAGACCTGCATCCTTTACTATCTTTGCAGTAGCATCCAGCTGCTTCCAGCTCTCAATAGCACAGGGCCCTCCGATTATAGTGATATAGCCTTCCTTAATAAGTTTTATATCGCCTTTATTTTCTAACTTTTTGTTTTTTTCTTCCTTTTTTTTCATTTAAGATTTATCTTTCCAGTTTTTAAATTGACTATTATGTTACGATTTTAAAAACTATCCGCGGCAATAATTAAAGGTTCTCATCCTTTTCCAGAACCTGGACATTTCTAAGGATACTTTCAAAAATTTGTATTACATTATCATTATATAAGGGGCCTTTATTATATTTAATTATATTATTGATCAATTCTTCTTCCCTTTTTGCATCATATAGGGGTACATCCCTGTCTTCCTTCAGTTTTTTTATTTTCATTACAACTTCTGCCCTTTTATTTAGAAAATCTACCAGACTTTTATCGATTTTGTTTATTTCTTCTCTGTATTTCTCCAACTTCTCCTTGAAACTGTCTTTCATTTATACTCCTTTAATTTTTTTTATTTGTATCTATCTATTCCCACTCTATGGTACTGGGCGGCTTTGAACTTATATCATATACTACTCTGTTCACTCCTTCAACCTCATTTACGATTCTGGTACTTATTCTTTCCAGAACTTTATGAGGAAGCCTTACCCAGTCTGCAGTCATAGCATCAACACTGTTTACCGCCCTTATTATTACGGGATAGGCATATGTCCTTTCATCACCCATCACTCCCACACTCTTTATGGCAGGAAGTACAGCAAAAGACTGCCAGATCTTCTTATACAGACCTACTCTTTTTATTTCCTCGGTCACTATAGCATCTGCGTTCTTGAGTATCTCAAGCCTTTCTTCCGTAATATTACCGATTATCCTTATAGCCAGCCCGGGGCCAGGAAACGGCTGTCTCCATACTATCTCGTCGGGAAGACCAAGCTCTTTTCCTATCTTCCTTATTTCATCTTTAAATAATAACCTCAAGGGCTCGATCAGCCTGAGTTTCATATCATCCGGAAGCCCCCCTACATTATGGTGTGATTTTATTCTTGCAGCGTCACGGGTACCACTTTCTATGACATCAGAATAAAGTGTCCCCTGTACCAGATAATCCGCATTCTTTATCTTTGATGCTTCTTCTTCAAATATTCTTATAAACTCATTTCCTATTATCTTTCTTTTCTTTTCCGGTTCCGAGACTCCTTTCAGTTTTTTAAGAAATCTTTCTTTTGCATTTATATGAATCAGATTTATTTTAAAATTCTCTCTGAATGTCTCTATGACTTTATTCGCCTCTCCCTTACGGAGCAACCCGTGGTCAACAAAAATACAGGTAAGCCTGTCGCCTACAGCTTTGTTTACCAGAACTGCTGCAACAGATGAATCCACCCCGCCGCTCAGGCCGCATATCACCCTCCCGCCTTTCACTTCATCTTTTATTTTCTTTATCTGCTCTCCAATGATGGAAGCCATAGTCCATGTTGGAGAGCACTTGCAAATACCAAAAAGGAAATTCTTGAGTATATCCGTACCGGACGGAGTATGTATCACTTCCGGATGAAATTGTATTCCATAAATCTTGCTTATAGGTTCTTCTATGCCTGCAATGGGAATATTGGTCGTGGAAGCTATTAAGTTAAAAGAGGAAGGTACTTCTGATACACTGTCTTTATGACTCATCCAGCAGGTTTCCACCGGTTTTAGTCCTTCAAAAAGACGCGATTTTAAATTTATCTTTACCTTTGTCTTTCCGTACTCATTTTTTCCACTCCTGGTAATCTTTCCGCCAAGCAGTTTGGCAATAAGCTGCATGCCAAAGCATATCCCCAGAACCGGTATTCCCATAGACAAGATCTTCTTATTAAATTTAAGGAGATCTTTATTTATTGACAGGATGCTATAGGGAGAACCGGAAAGTATCAGACCCCTGGGTTTCATCTGCCTTATTTTGTCAATCTCGGTATCATAGGGAACGAGCTCGGAATAAACCCTTAGCTCCCTGACCCTCCTGGCAATCAAATGGCTGTATTGACCGCCGAAATCAATGACAAATACACTGCCCATATTATAATCCCATACCTATTCCCTGCTGCCTCTGGAGGAGTTTTCCTTCCGTTTTTATGGAGGGAGCAACCATTAACTCAGCCTTCTGGAAGTCCTTGATGTTCTCATAACCGCATGTAGCCATTGAAGTCCTAAGTGCTCCGCACAGATTTAAAGTTCCGTCATTTTCAAAAGCAGGACCGATCAATATTTCCTTAAGTGTGGCAACTACATCTGTTCTGATCCTTGTTCCCCGCGGAAGATCGGGGTGAAAGGTGGCCATACCCCAGTGGTATCCCCTTCCTGGAGCTTCCTTGGCCCTTGCAAGTGGAGAACCTACCATTACCAGATCAGCTCCGCAGACAATAGCTTTTGAGATATCTCCGCCGGTGCGCATTCCTCCATCAGCAATTACCAGTGAGTACTGGCCCGTTTCCTCAAGATGTCTTATTCTCGCCGCTGCAGCATCTGAAATAGCAGTTGCCTGCGGCACACCTATCCCCAATACCTGCCTTGTAGTGCAGGCCGCTCCTGGACCTACACCGATAAGAATGCCTACCGCTCCTGTACGCATAAGGTGCAACGAGGTCGAATATGACGCACATCCGCCGACTATCACTGGAATAGGACATTTGGGAATAAACTTTTTTAAATCCAATGGCTCTTTTGTTTGGCTGACATGCTCGGCACTGACTACTGTAGCCTGGATCACCAGAATATTAAGACCGGCATCTAAAGCTATTTTATAGTACCTTTCCACATTCTTGGGAGTCAGCGAGGCACAGGTGATATCGCTTTCCTTCTTTATCTGCTCTACTCTTTTAGCAATTAATCCCTCTTTTATAGGTTCTCTGTAAATCTCCTGCATCTTTCTTGTAGCCTCTTCCGGTGAAAATTTTGAGATCTTATCCAGAATCTCATCCGCATTTTCATATCTACACTGCAGGCCCTCCAGATTCAATACGGCAAGGCCTCCTATTTTTCTCATCTCAATTGCGAATCTAACATCCACAACACCATCCATTGCCGAAGCCAGTACAGGCAGTCCCAGTTTATATTTTCCAATATTCACTGAAATATCGATATCCTCAGGATCCCTGGTCCTTCTGCTCGGCACTATTGATACTTCATCAAATCCATATGACCTTCTGCCAGTTTTCCCCTTACCAATTTCTATTTCCATTTATTCCCCTTATCTCTTAAGTTTTTTCTCCTCTCCTCTTATCAATCTCCTAATATTTTCCCTATGAGTAATAAAAATAAGTAATCCCCAGAAAAATGCTGCCGTCACTATAGGCCAGTTATATCCGGTAAAAAAAAATGAGATGGGAGTAACTACAGCTGCACACAATGATCCGACGGATACGATTCTAAATATCCCAAAGATCAAAGCCCAGGTACCAAGAATTGTAAAAATGGGAATTATTTCCAGCCATACAGGATTATTCATAAATGGAAGACTGCAGATCCCTATAATCACTCCAAAAGAAACCGCGATTCCTTTCCCGCCTTTAAAACTGATAAAGACAGGAAAATCGTGTCCTAGTATGACAACAACAGATACAACAGCAATAAGTATAAAATCCTTGGGATAAAAAAAGTACAATACCAGTATGGGTATAAATCCTTTTATAATATCTGCGATTATGGTTATAATGCCGTAAGTCACTCCAAGAGTACGTGCGACATTAGTCCCGCCCACATTTCCACTGCCATATTTCCTTATATCATCACCCTTTTTTATTTTATGTATTACATATGCAGTGGGAAAAGATCCGAAGAGATACGCTGCGATTACGATTAAAATTTTGTAAAATAAATCAATTCCCATAATAGATATATTAGAGATATATTACATTAGTATAAAAATTCCAGAAAAAACAAAAAGATACAAATATTTTAAAAACAGTAAATCACTGCCCGAAAATCCGTAGAATAAATATTAAAAGAAATATTACTATAAGTTTCTGATTTATTCAATTTATTATGCTGCTGTATGGTGATATATCCATCATAGATCAGCAATCGGAAGATATTACACAGCTTAAGCAGTATTATTATGAATAAGCTTTAAATAGCTTAATGCTTCTTTTCCTGACCGTAATAAGCATCTTTTCCATGTTTTCTTAAATAGTGTTTTTCAAGAAGACTTTTTTTTATATTTCCAAGCTGTGAGTTGATCATTACAGAGTAGAGCGCAACTTCTGCAATCCCTTCTAATGCAATACTAATTTTTACAGCCTCTTCTGCATTCTCTCCCCAGCTGAAGGGACCATGACACGCAACAAGTACCGCCTTGATACTATGATAATCTTTAGATTTAAAAGTATCCACGATCAGCTTCCCAGTTTCCAATTCATAATCTTTGGATATAGAGCTGTCGCTTATAACCTTGGTGCAGGGTACCTCTCCATAAAAGAAATCTGCATGAGTAGTACCAAAGCATGGTATAGCTTTTTTAGCTTGGGCCCAGACAGTAGCATAGGTCGAGTGAGTATGGGCTACTCCTCCAATATCGGAGAAATTCTTATAAAGCTCCAGGTGAGTCTTTGTGTCCGAGGAAGGGTTTAGCTTTCCTTCTATTTTATTCCCCTCAAGATCCACTACTACTATATCCTTATAAGTCAGTTTTTCGTACCGCATTCCACTGGGTTTAATCGCTACCAGGGACCTCTCTCTATCAATTCCTGATACATTCCCAAATGTTGATGTAACAAGCCCGCTCAAGTAAAGTCTTATATTGGCTTTACATACTTCCTTTTTTAGTCTTGAAAGATTCACTTTCTTAATTCATCCTCCAGCATGTTCCCTATTTTTCTATATCTTTCATACAGATGATTGTAAATAGAAATATTCTTCTTATCGGGATAATATATAGTCTCAAAATCCGAGGTCATGTATTTCTGAGCTTCCTCTACCGACTTGTATATTCTAGCTGCTACCGCTCCAAAAATGGCAGCTCCTAATGCTACAGACTGTTCGGATTTTGTCACCTTTACCGGCATATTAAGTACATCAGATAACACCTGAATTACCAGTGGCGACTTTTTAGGTATTCCTCCAATAGCTACAACCTGTTTTATAATAATATCCTCCTGGTGAAACCTCTCTATTATGGCTTTTGCACCAAATGCAGTCGCTTCTACCAGAGTCCTGAACAGTCTGGGAGCATTGGTACCCAGAGTTATACCTAAAATAGCTCCTTTTAATTTCTGGTCTGCATAGGGAGTCCTTCTTCCATTAAGCCAGTCCAGAGCGATCAAATTATTATTCTCCGGGTTTATCTTCGAGGCCGCTTTGCTAAGTTCAGGAATGATTAAACCAATAGTCTCCTTTATTTTTTGCTTATTTATAGCACTTGAGGACATTTCTTCAAAAGGCCAGGAAAGTAGGTCCTGGAACCAAGCATATATATCCCCATAGGCAGACTGTCCTGCTTCCAGTCCTATCATACCTGGTATTACAGACCCATCAACCTGACCGCATATGCCGGATATCAGTTTTTCTCCAATCACGCTTTTAGGGCTTACGGCTATATCACAGCAGGACGTTCCTATTATTTTTACAAAAGTACCCGGTTTTACCCCTGCTCCAACTGCTCCCATGTGCGCATCATAAGCTCCTACAGAAATAGGAATACCTTCTTTTAGACTAAGCTTTTTTGCCCACCTGCCATTCAATCCCCCTGCAGTATAATCTGAAGTATAAGTCTTAGTATATAATCTATCCCTAATACCTGATAACAGAGGCGAGATTTTTACCAGGAATTCTTCCGGAGGGAGTCCTCCCCAGGAAGCATGCCACATTGCCTTGTGACCGGCTGCACATCGACTTCGCTTTATCTTAAGCGGATTTATATTACCGGTTAGAATAGCCGGCACCCAGTCTGCATGCTCGATCCAGGAGAAAGCAGCTTTTTTTACCTTATCGTCTTCCTTCAGTACATGAAGTATTTTTGCCCAGAACCATTCTGAAGAATACACTCCTCCTTCATACTTGGTATAATCCTCTCCTCCCCAGGATTTAGCAGTTCTATTTATTAACTCCGCTTCTTCAACAGTGCTATGGTCTTTCCACATCACAAACATAGCATTTGGATTATCTTTAAAATCTTTCCTTAACGCCAGAACTGTTCCATCTTCATCTACCGGTCCTGCCGTGGAACCAGTCGTAGTAACTCCTATGCCCGCTATATTATCATTTTTACCCAAGGAAGCTTCTTTTATTGCACTTGCTATTGATTCTTCAAGGGATTTAATATGATCTATGGGGTGTTGCCGGAACTGGTTCTTTTCAGGACTGCAGTACCTGCCTTCCCCCCATTTTTTAAAATAAGAAACACCGTATGATATCTCTTTGCCGTTAGAGGTATCTACAATAACTGAACGTACAGAATCGGTTCCAAAATCTATACCTATTACATATCTAGATTCTTTCATTGTGTTGTTTTAAAAAGATATTTACTGTAATCTGACCTAAATTCTACTTAATTTTTTCTTTATAATATAATGACCTGCGATATTGGAATTCTCAAGATCAAAAATATTATCAAAAACGATAGATGCAGCTCCGATAACCCCGACATTTTCTCCCAATTCTGAAAATTGGATATTATACTCCTCTTTAACCTTTGGAAAAGTACTTTTAGAAACCGATTCCTTAACTTTTTCTAAATACTTCTTTCCAAACTTAATAATTTCGCCGTGAATTATAATAAGTTCCGGATTAAACATCTTAATCGCATTGGATATCCCGATACCCAGGTATTCAGCATTCTTATCTACATTTCTTGCTACTATCTTATCACCCTGTTCATAGAGCTGGTATAGATCTTTTATTTTAAGCTTGCTATTATAATCAGCAGACTTCCTACTTTTTTTAATATCAGCTCTGATATCTTCCATAAGAGAATTTATTGAACATAATGTCTCAAGACAGCCTATGTTGCCACAGTGACACTTTCTGTTACCTGCAATATTGGTTATTATGTGGCCTATTTCTCCAGCCATTCCTTTTTCTCCGACTATAAGTTTGTTATCTATAAATACACCGGTACCTATACCGATTCCGGTCTCAACACATACAAAATTTCCAACATTTCTCGCAAGTCCATATTTTTTCTCAGCGATTGCCTGGACCCTGCACTCATTCTCAATAAAAGTCGGAAGCTCAAGTTTCTTTTCTGTGAACTCCTTAAGTTTTATATTATTCCAACCAGATAAATTTGGGGAAAAGATAACAAGGCCTTTCCTGCCATCGACCAGCCCAGTAGCTCCTATTCCAATACCTATTATTTCCTCCTTATCAACCCTGGATATTTTAATGATACTCTTCAAATTTTTTACCAGCTTATTCATGACCTCTTTGGGACCAAGCCATTCTTCAGTCGGGATCTTCATTATTTCTATTATATTAGAACCTAAATCTGTAAGGGCTATCCTGATAGTTTTTACACCTATCATTGCTCCCAATATATAGCTTGTTCTGGCATTAAACTGGAGTAAAACCGCTTTTTTACCTCCAGCAGATGTAGAGTCACTCTTGCCGATTTCTTCTATAAGACTATCTTCAATTAATTCGCTTATATAAGCAGAAGTAGTGGGCCGGCTTATTTTAAGCCTTCTTGAAATATCAATTCGAGATATTGGTCCTACATCTATTATTATTTTAAGGATGTTTTTCTTGTTTATTTCCTTTAACGAAATATTACTTTTTTCTTTTCTATAGATCATAATAAAATTTAGATCATAAAATTTTCTGTTTATACTATATTTTAATATTATAGTCCAAGTATTTAGACTTCTACAACATCTATTCCTGTAAACTTACAGAAAGTACTAATCTCTTTTCTCATGTCACCGAAGATTATACTTGCATGATGCACAAATCCTTCCTCAATTACAGTCCGGTAAACCTTTTTTAGATCCTTTACCTTGATCCATTTCCAGGTCCCCCTTAATTTTCTATCGTCTGGTATGGCTTCTCCAATTGTGGAAAACATTTTAAATCTTCCGCCTACTTCCACAAGTCTGTTTATGGTCACAATGCCTTCTTTTAATTGAAATTCTGCTGTTCCAAAACTCTTGTCATAACCAATCATCCGGCCAAGTATTGAATGGGTGTTGATCTGAGGAGTGCAGGACTTACATTTTAAACTTATCGGACCATTTCCACAGTGCCATGCAAGAAAAACATTTTCATTTTCCTGGTTCTGTATAGTCCAGTCAACAAAATGAGGTACGCTCTGCTTGGATGTAAGTAGATGCTGTATCACCATAGTAATCGAACCCAATATATCAACTTCACAGGCGCACATTATACCACTATCTGTCAGCCTTCCCATACTGAGACAGGGGGATATTCCTATCTCTTCCTGCATGGCTGTCCAGCATTGTACCCCAAAACCTGAAAGATTATCTTCTGCTGCATATTTTCTCATCATATATTCAAGTTTAGCAATTTTAGAGATAATCTTTTCATCTGCAAGCTTTGAATCATAATTTTTTATTATTTCCTTTTTAAATTCTTTTATATCATCATCTTTGGTGCTGTCTATATCTGCCTTTAGTTGAAGAAGGGTATAAGGCACAACCTTGATTCTAAACTTATTTATAAGATCAATCTCATTTATAGCACATGTCTCAAAAGGTGCCGGCCTAGGGCCTAGCTCACCTATTTTCATTCCTATAAAGCCTGAATTTGCCAGTACTACTTTACTAAATCTCATCACATCAGATATGAATCCCTCTTCTTCAGGAAAATAGATACCTGAAAAATCAAATTTTATATCTCTCCTTACCAGTCCCGAAGCAGTAGAGATAGTTCCACAGAATGAGTCAGACTTTCTATTTCCATCCTCTGTGAACGGTCCTTCCTTGGTACCAAAAACCTGAATTGGAATATTTTCAAAAGACTCTGCGACTATAAGATTGGGTATCTCTTCACCGAAAGTCACCATACCTATAATCAGGCCCTGTATATCTTTTTCTTTAAATAATTTTATCACTTTTTTTGCATCTTCCATAAAAGTTACCAGTCCACCATCTGTTAATTTTTCATCAGGATATATCAGCTCTATATCTTTTACATTCTTTTCTATTGATTCTATAACCCTTTTCCTTATGTCTATTGCCCATTCCTTGTTAAATGGTGCTCTATGTGATGGTACAAATCCTATTCTTACCATTTTTAACCTCTCCTCTTTTTTTAAATTAACTATCTTGCTAACTGCATTAAATATTTCTATAAATAAAAATAATATGTTAGTAATTTTAACTAACTAAACATATATTGTCAATAATCGGCCGGGAAGACATCCTCGGCCGTGATTATCCGCACTCCAAGGCCCTTTCAGCTACCCTTGTTTCTCGGCCTTTTTCTTGCCCTTCAGCCAGGGCAGCCGCAGCCAGGGCGGTAGAGCAATTCTGAATTTCCTCCCGCTACGCAACGATATAACAATGCCTTGCAGCACAATGAAGAGATACAGCAAGAGCCCGCTTACTATCGCTTGAAAGTTTGATTGGACACCCGCCGCACGGATCAGTTCGTTGATTAACAGAAGGGTCAGTGTGCCTATTGGCGCGCCAAGCAGGTTCCCCACGCCGCCGTTGAGCAGAATTCCGCCTATTACATTCGAGGCTATTGCTTTTAATTCGAACAACGCCCCGTTTCCGATATTGCCTGCTCCTGTTGTCATGATGAACACAAAGCCTGCGATGCCAGCCGTCAATCCGCTTATCACGTATGAGAAGAATATCGTTCTCTTTACGTTAATACCGATAATCCGAGCGCTCTGAATATTGCCGCCAACAGCGTAGACATTGCGCCCGAAACGCGACCACTTCATAAGGGCGGCGAAGAGGACAACAAGGACCACCACAACTATGACGCCTGGTTTGATTTGACACGGGATGAAAACGCCTAGTCTGTTTTGCGTGCCAAGCCAAGGAATCATTATTTTAAAATCCCGCAAGGCAACAAAAGCAGGCATAGTCACGTTGATCGGATTTTTGTGGAGTGTCGTCAGCAGTCCTTGCGCTAAGAATAACCCTGCCAGCGTTATAATAAATGGCTGTATTTCAAGATAGGCAATAAGATATCCATGCAAAAGACCAAACGCGATACCTATACCCAGCGCGAGAAGTAAGGCGCCCCAAATGCTCCCCATTTCCGATTCCAGCAACATGGCACAGGCCATGGTTACCAGGCCACACAGCGCGCCGATGGAAATGTCGATGCCGCCTACGATCATAACTACGCACAGACCAAGTGTCATGATGATGAGCGGAGCGTTCAGGTTGAACAGGTCAAAGAAGGTCTGAAACTGCATGAAACTGCCCGGAAAACTTATAATGGCAAGCAAGTACATCAGTGCAAATATGACCGCGGCGATGAGAAACAGAAGATTCGAATTCGATAGTCTTGTTTTTGGTTTGGTTGCATTCAGAGATTCCATCCTACTCCTCCTTCACAGATTTTGGTGCACTTCTCTTTAGTAAGCTTCTAAATCTCCCGGTTCGAACCCTGTTTATGACTTTCCCGGCAAAAACCCTAACCACAGGCGATCCAACTACCATGAGAATGATAATGAATACTGCCTTGAAGGCCTTAATCGTCTCGGTTTCTATCTCCAGCCTGAGCAGGGTCCTATTCAGCATCTCTATAGTGTACGCGCCGATAATAGAACCGGTGATGCTGAACTTTCCGCCGGAGAGCTTGTTTCCGCCTATTGCTACGGCGAGAATCGCGTCCATCATGATAAACTTGAGCAGATTGACACTGTCATGGCGCCCCGCCTTGTTAACTGCGATGAAACCTGCGACCGCGGTACAGATTCCCATAATCAAAAAGGTCAGGAATATAATCTTTTTCGGGTTGATACCGTTCAGACGCGCAGCATTTGGGTTGATTCCCACAGACTCAATATAGAGCCTGAGATTCGTGGTCTTGAGTACCACTGCAACAATCGCAATGAAGACGACGGTCAGGATTATTGGAGTCTGTATTGGCACTCCCGGTATTACAGTGCCGATTTGATTCGATATATCGTTCGCCATTATGGGAGACAATTTGCCGTCAATCATAAAGGCGATGGACCTGCCCCCCATAAACAGTATAAGGGTCGCAACCATCGGCTGAACCCTGAATATGGAGACCAGGGTGCCGTTGAATACGCCGATGACTAACCCGGCCACGCAGCTTAAGAGGAAAGCCGCTACTATGGTCAACAAGGTGACCTCACCAGCATTTAAGACGAACCAGACAAATACTGCGGAAGTAATGGTGGCGGCCGCACCTATGCCTATGTCCTGCCCCTGTGAGGCCGCAGTAACCAGAGTCATACCTATTGACAGAATAACCAACTCCGAGGCGCCGAACAGGATATTCGGTATGTTCCCGTAAAATGCTCCCTTTACCATGGTAAAGCTGAAGTAATCGGCTCCCTTTATCAGATTAATCACAATGAGGAGCACCAGAACAGAGAGGGGAAGGAATAGATTAGATAAGCGATATAAGTATGCTTTTAATCCTAAGTGTATTTCTGACCTTTGCATATTTATTCACCCCCCCGGGCTATCATGTGCATAACATCGTGTTCCGTTACATCCATTCCACTGAGTTCTCCGACAATTTCACGGTCCTTCATAACGATCATTCGAGAGCAGGTTCGAAGCATTTCGTCAATTTCTGAAGATACGAATGTCAGGCTCATTCCCTCTTCAGCGAGCTCGAGCACAAGTTTTTGAATCTCCACCTTGGTTCCGACATCGATTCCCCGTGTGGGTTCATCGAGGATCAGGTACATGGGGTGCGTAAGTAGCCAGCGCGCTAGAATGACCTTCTGCTGATTGCCACCAGAAAGAGATGCGATTGGCGTGTCGATGGACGGTGTTTTAATGCTCAGTTTCTGTATATACTGGTTAGAAAATTCCTCAGCCTGTTTCCTCGAAAGAGGCCTAAAAAAGCTTTTCATGACCTGCAAGGCTAGAATAATGTTGTCGCGAACCGAAAGCTCGGCAATGATTCCGTCGCCTTTGCGGTCCTCTGGTAGATAGCCGATTCCCTGTTTCATGGCGTTTAGGGGCGATTTGATCTTCACTTTCTTACCTTTCATTTTGACTTCACCGCCCGTCACCTTGTCGGCGGCGAAGATTGCGCGAGCACTTTCGCTGCGCCCGGAGCCGATCAGCCCGACAAACCCATTTACCTCGCCTTTTTGTATAATGAAATCGAATGGCCTTACCCCGGCGGCACTCGAAAGTGCCGTAGCCTCGTATACCGGCACACTGCTGTCAGATTTAAGCGGCTCATGTTTTTTTATCTTAGAGATATCACTCAGTGCCTTCCCCATCATCTTCGAGATAAGCTCGATTTGGGGAAGCGCAGATGCTTGGTATTCGCCGATCAACGCTCCATTGCGAAGCACCGTAATCTTGTCGCTGATCTCGTATACCTGATCGATAAAGTGGGTAATGAAGATGATCCCCACACCCCTGGACTTAAGTTCGCGCATGAGGTCGAAGATTTTTTTCACCTCATCTTCGTCAAGTGAAGACGTCGGTTCATCAAGAATGAGAATCTTGCAGTCCATATCGACCGCGCGGGCAATCGCAATCATCTGCTGGACCGCCAGCGAACAGCTTGAAAGTTCCTGGGTCGGGCTCGCTGGAATACCGAGGGAGTCGAGCATTTGTGCCGCCTTTTCGTTCATCTGCTTCCATTGAACGAAAGTGTATTGGCCGCGACCTATAAACATATTCTCCGCCACGGTCAGATTGTGGCAAAGAGCCATTTCCTGATAGACCGTACCGATTCCCATGTCTTGCGCTTCCTTCGGCGACTTGAAGTGGATCGGCCTTCCATTTAAAGCAATCCGACCGGCGTCCTCTTCGTAAACCCCGGTTATGACCTTTATCAGTGTGGACTTGCCCGCTCCGTTTTCACCCACAATGGCATGGATTTCACCTTTTCGGAGCGCGAAGTCTACGTTATCCAGAGCTTTAACACCTGGAAAGGATTTGCTTATACCCTCCATTTCGAGTATATTTTCTGACACCAACTAAAGACCTCCTTACTGGTACTATAAAAATTAACCGCAGTGCGGTGTGCCGGACTAGATCCGCACACCGCACTGCATTTGTGAAATCTTACCAAAAAAACAACTAAAAACAACTACCTTGTTATCACACCCTTGCCAGGATCGTCATTGATACCCCATTTATCGATGTCTTCGTCGGTTATCGTGGAAGTATCAAGGAGCAATTCTTCCTGATAGACGATTCCGCCGGGGAGATCACCACTTTGGATCCACTTAGAAATCTCGGCTGCCTGACGTGGATTACACTGCATGTCGGCGTCCCAGTAACCTTCCTGTACGTTCCTAAGTGCAAAACGGTTAAAGTCAAAACCAATTATCTTGACATCGCCGTCCTTGCCATGGCTGATACCAGCCGCCTCGAGCGCCTGAACAGCGCCTTGCGCCATACCGTCGTTCTCCGCGTAAATGACGTTGAATTCCTTGTTTGCAGCAATTGCGGCATCAACCACTCTGCGGGCTTCCTCAAGACTCCAAGTGTCTCCACCTGTTCCATCGGCCACTATATTGAGTTTACCAGCTGCTTCGGCTTCGAGCACTGCTTCGCTACGACCTATTTCAGCCGCGCAACCCAACTGACCACGAATAAGGACTAGATTGATCGGATCCAGACCCTGATCCAACACCCAGTCTACTGCCGTTTCACCCTCATAAGCCATATCCGAGAGAAGTGCTGCTTTATAGTTCGAGGGATCCGTCTCAATCGCACGGTCAAAGAGAATAACCGTAATGCCTGCGTCTTTTGCAGACATTAAGGTGTCGTCCCATCCAGACGCGTTTGCGGCCGAGATCAGGAGATAGTCCACTCCTTCTCGAATGTACCCTGTGGCCGCAGCGATCTGCTCGCTGTTGTCCGCGGTGTTGGTCTGTTTTGCGTCATAGCCGTTCGCCTGTGAGAAGACATCATTCATGTCTTCAACATTGGCCTGCCGGTAGCCTGATTCTTCCGGCGGTAGATTTACGATGCCGACCTTGATCAGCTCCGTTTCTGCTGCCTCTTCGGCTACTTCCTCTTCTTCGGCTACTTCCTCTTCTTCGGCTACTTCCTCTTCTTCGGCTACTGCTGCTCCTCCTTTTTCACAACCTGCAAGAGTAAACATTGCAACCATTGAAACACTTAATAATAATACTACTATCCATAATAATGACTTCTTCATTTTAAATTCAAACCTCCTATTAATAATAATTCTAACTACAATAGTTTTTTTCTACAAACCACCTCCTATTATTCTTTTCTTTTTTATCATCTCTATTAATTTTCTTTCAAGATTTGTTTCTAATATACTTTAATATCAGACGTACTACACAAATCTCTTATTATATATAGCTTTCACCTCCTCTTACTTTTTTATTATTTTTAATTGATATTACTATCAGGTTTTAGAATAATATTCCCTTTTCTTGAACTTTGTTGGATAATTATTAAAAGTTTCTTAATCGTATTTTGTAGTTAGTAATATTACATAACAATATAAAAAATGTCAATTTGTTTTCAATTTCTCTTATCGCACAGTGAATTTATAAGTCATATTGCAAAAGTAAGAACGATATTTTTAGCGGCGCGTATTTATTATAGACGATAATTCTCTTATCCCCGATCTTACATGCAAGCTGATTTTTAAAAGGTTTTGTTCTCTTTTTAATAGAATAAAAAAATAAAGCTGACCTTGTTTTTTAAGGCCAGCTTTATCCATTTATATTAACCTCGCTTATTAAGACAACCTTACATCGGCATTCCGCCCGGATAGCCACCGCCTCCAGGAGGCATCATAGGACCTTTATCCTTTTCAGGCTTTTCAGCCACTATAACTTCGGTTGTAAGCAGCAGCGCTGCTATTGAAGCTGCGTTCTGGAGCGCGCTTCTGGTAACCTTGGCAGGATCAATGATCCCGGCGTCTATCATATTTACATACTTACCGTTTAAAGCATCCAGCCCCTGCCCCTGAGGCAGTGATTTTACTTTCTCCACTACAACCGATCCTTCCATGCCTGCGTTTGCAGCAATCTGCTTTAGCGGTTCCTCCAGAGCTTTGGCGACAATGGCAGCACCTGTTTTGACGTCACCTTCAAATTTACTTAGATCGATTTTTGGAATTATATTTATAAGCACTACTCCTCCACCTGCAACAATTCCTTCTTCAACTGCAGCTTTGGTTGCCGACAGGGCATCTTCTATTCTATGCTTTTTCTCCCTTAATTCTACTTCCGTGGCAGCACCCACTCTTATTACAGCAACACCACCAGAAAGTTTTGCCAGCCTTTCCTGAAGTTTTTCCTTGTCAAAATCCGAATCACTCTGTTCTATTTCATTTTTAATCTGTTTTATCCTGCCTTTTATGGCGTTAGCCGAACCTTTCCCCTCGACTATGGTCGTATTTTCTTTGTCTACCTTGATCTGCCTGGCTGAACCAAGCATGTCCAGGGTGATGTTCTCTAATTTTACGCCTATTTCCTCACTTATTGCCCTTCCGTCAGTGACTATGGCAATATCCTCAAGCATTGCTTTTCTTCTGTCTCCAAATCCGGGAGCCTTTACTGCAACTGCAGTAAGAGTACCTCTTAACTTATTTACTACAATAGTTGCCAGTGCTTCCCCTTCCACATCTTCAGCAATTATAAGAAGGGGCTTGCCGGACTGCTGGATCTTTTCCAGAACAGGAACCAGATCTCCTACTGCTGCTATTTTCTGATTCGCAATAAGAACGTATGGTTCGTTTAAAACTGCTTCCATTCTTTCAGCATCGGTAACCATATACGGAGAAAGATATCCTTTATCAAACTGCAATCCTTCCACCAGCTCTATCTCAATACCAAACTTATTTGATTCTTCAACAGTAATAACTCCATCTTTACCGACCTTGTCCATTGCATCAGCTATAGTGCTTCCTATTTTTTCATCTGCTGCCGATATAGCTGCAACTTCCGCTATTTTCTTTTTATCGGTAGCTATGTCCTTGCTCATCTGACCTATCTGGTCAACCACTATATTGACCGCTTCTTCCATACCCTTTTTCAACTGCAGCGGATTTGCACCTGCAGCCACATTCCTCAAACCTTCTTTTACCATAGCCTGTGCCAGCAGAGTCGCCGTTGTGGTACCATCTCCTGCAACATCGTTGGTCTTGGTAGCCACTTCCTTCAGAAGCTGGACTCCTGCATTTTCAAATACATCTTCAACGTCGATTTCCCGTGCAATAGTCACACCGTCATTGGTGATGGTTGGGGAACCGTACTTTTTATCCAGTACTACATTCCTGCCCTTTGGCCCAAGTGTAACTTTAATTGCATCTGCAATTATATTTACGCCTCTTTCCAAAGCTCTTCTTGAGACATCATCATACTTAAGCTCTTTAGCCATTACTTTCTAACCTCCTTTTTAAAAATAAAAACTTTTAATCCACAATTGCCAGAACATCGCTCTCTTTTATAATCAGGTGTTCCTTACCGTCGATTTTTACTTCCGTTCCCGAATATTTGGAATAAAGGACTACGTCCCCGACCTTTACTTCCATAGGGATCTTCTTGCCCTTATCATCCTTTGCTCCCTCACCGACCGCAATTACTTTACCTTCCTGGGGTTTTTCTTTTGCAGAATCCGGAAGAACGATCCCGCTTTTAGTCTTTTCTTCACTGGGGTTCGGTTTTACTAACAATCTGTCACCAAGTGGTCTGTATCCCATTACTTTTCCTCCTTCTTTAAAAAATACATTTGCGTAAAAACACATAATAAAGCCAGCACTCTCTTATTTAGACTGCTGACATTAAGAAATAATATTATAATGAAATTAAAAAATCAAGAACAAAACCGTAGAAATTTAAAATTTTTAAAGCAATTCAAAGCCGGTATGTAATAAAGCCATTTTTGCGCGCTATCAGACAGCTATAAGTCGCTTCTGGAATATACATCGACTTCCAGACTGTCAAAATTTTCCTTACGGTATTTATAATATCCCAGGCATGCGACCATCGCGGCATTATCCGTACACAGATAGACAGGAGGAATCAATATCTTTAGATTATTTTTTCTTCCTTTTCCTTCCAGCTCTTCCCTGAGTCTGCTGTTGGCGGCAACTCCACCGCTTACCAGGACGTCACTTATATTAAATCTCCTGCAGGCCCTAATAGTTTTTTCGGTCAAAACCTCTACTATAGATTTCTGAAAACTTGCAACCAGGCCGGGTATATTTTCCTCAGCCATAAGTTTCGGTTCCTTTTTTGTCCTGTAAATCAAAGATGTCTTAAGCCCGCTAAAACTAAAATTAAAGTCCCCGCTGTCTATCATCGGTCTTGGGAGATCTATGTAATCGGGGTCTCCCTTCTCAGACAGTTTCTCTATCACAGGACCTCCCGGGTAGCCAAGACCCAGATATCTTGCAATCTTGTCAAATGCTTCTCCGGCAGCATCATCAACAGTATGGCCGATCTCTTCTATATGCCAGCTCCTGTTTACAAAATACAGGCTCGTATGACCCCCCGATACGATAAGGGCTATAAATCCGCCTGCTATATCAGGATTTTCCAGGACATTGGAATAAATATGAGCTTCAAGATGGTTTGCCGCCATAAGCGGTATTCCTTTTGAATAACTTATGGCTTTAGCCGCGCCCACTCCGACCAGAAGCGAACCTATTAGGCCCGGCCTGTTGGTGACACTTACCGCATCAATACTTTCAAGGCCGACTCCGGCTTTTTCCAGTGCTTCCCTTATTACTATATCTATCACTTCTATATGCTTCCTTGAGGCTATCTCCGGGACTATCCCGCCGTACTTTCTATGGATCTCATCCTGTGAAGAAACTATATTTGAAAGTATTTCCGAACCGTTCCTTACCACTGATGCACAGGTATCATCACAGGAGGTCTCGATACCAAGTATATATATATCTTTTTTATTATTATTTTTATTTCTTTTGTATTCCAATTTATCTTTAAATATGTCTTTCTGTCCTACCGGCCGCTGCCGGCTGTTTTTCTTCTGCCTTCCAAAGGGCACGAATTCCCTGATATAAACAGGAACAAGATTTTTGGGTTCAACCTCCCTGATCTTATTGAAATAGGCGCAGATATTTAAATATCCCGCCTGCGGGTAAATATTTTTCCTGTCCAGGTAGAAACCCTTATTCTGCCTTATAATATCTCCCAGTATCTTGCTATAACCTTCCCGGCAGCTCCCGCCGATAATCATAGCGGGACTATGGTACTCGTCTTTAGCTTCCGGTATTTTTAAAACTTCACCGGTAAATAATCCCTCTAAAACTTCTTTTAAGCCCCTTCCTGGAACCAGAAATCTTTTGCCTTCCCTTCTTATGACATAAGTTCTTTTTTCAACCTTTATTTTTGCCATATATTTTTTTTCACTACAGGCCCCCGGGCCTATACTGTAAAATGCAAAATAGACCTCGCCTTTTCTCACATCAAGACAGGGCATTATAAGTACCGGGATATTTCTACTTAGGAAGCGGATTATGAGACTGATGTTTTTTATACCTATTCCCAATGCAAAAGCGTCCAGCGAATTTATTCCAAAGGCAGGCTTTCCTTCCAGCCAGGATAACATCTTTATCACACTGACTCCTATTCTGGTACCGGTAAAATCTCCCGGGCCGAGATTCACACCAAAAGCGTCTATATCGCCCAGCGAAAGTCCGGCCTTAGACAAAGAGCTGTCCAGCAGGCCCATTACTCTTACCATATGCTTCATACCGCTGCGGTCGACCGCCTCTGATAATAACTTTTCATCCCTGCTTACAGCGACACCCAGATTTCTGGTACTGCTGTCTATGCTCAGGATATTCATAAGACTAATCCTCAACCTTTTCCATTATTTTTTTAAATCTGGAGAGCTTAAGATCCCAGTACAGGTTGCCACTTTTAAAAGTGATTTTCCTTTTTGTGGAAATATTACTGCTGTCTATCAAATATCTTAAATTTATCTCTAAAAATTCTTTTTTAACATAATCCTTTATCTTGTCTCCCCATTCAACACATATAATTGAAGAGCTGTCATAGAGATAATCTTCCAGTCCGGTCCCATTTATATCATCAATGTTTTCCAGCCGGTATAGATCCGCATGAATAAACTTCAGCCGGTCATCGATATGATATTCATTTAATATGGTAAAACTCGGGCTTGAAAGATTTTCCTTAAGTCCCAATCCCCCAGCAAGACCTGATATAAAGGTGGTTTTTCCGCCGCCCAGCTCTCCAGTGAAAAGAATGATACTGCCTTTTGAGAGAAATCTTGAAAGCTTTTTTCCGAGGTCTTTGGTGAAATCAGCAGAATTTGAAATAATCTCCATTTGCATGTTAAAAAAGCCCTAATTGTTCGTCTTTTTCCTGTTTGCCTTCTAAAGTGTCAGATTCCAGATATGAAACGCCTTCTTCTGAATCAGAGATCTCACCACCCGAATCAATCAACCTTTTTATCTTTTGAAAATCCTCCTTTAAGACTTCCATCTTTGATGGTGTATAAAGAGCTGCCGCCGGATGGTTTATGGGCATTATAATATGATTTCCGACCCTGAAGATATTGCCTCTTAGGCTGCTGATACCCTTATCGGTATCAAGTAGAAGCTGCGTGGAAAATCTACCCATAGTGCAGATTATTTTAGGATCGATTATTTTTATCTGCTCCATTAAATAATCCTTGCAGGTATCTATTTCTTCTATCCTCGGATCTCTGTTGCCGGGAGGCCTGCATTTTAACACATTTGCTATAAAAATTTCGCTCCTGTCATATCCGACTGAACCAAGAAGCTCATCAAGCAGCTTCCCTGCCTGCCCCACAAAAGGCAGCCCCTGTAAGTCTTCATTTTTTCCCGGAGCTTCTCCCACGAACATTACTTTTGCATCGGCGCTTCCGCTCCCGAAAACGAACTTAGTCCTTACTTTGGAAAGTTCACACCTATCGCAATCCCTGATTTTAAGATAAAATTCCTTTAATTTTTCCCTTTTATCATTGGCTTCCATAATACCTTCCTATAACTATTCCATATCTGTATCTATTTATAACCTATAATATTATATACTTCAATATTTATGTGTTTCACATTTACAAAAAGAAAAATTTCTTCTATCATCTTAACAGGAAAGGCAGTATTTAAAGCAATAATATAAAAAAGGATTTAAACATGAAAACAAAAACAATAATCTTTATCGCCATTACAGCACTTGCTCTGATATCACTTGCAGGATGTACATTACTTGAAACAGGTCCCTTAGAAGTCAGTGAAGTCACCGTTTGCCAAGATCTAGATACCGAATATAAACCTGTAGGGCCTACGTATACTTTCTCAGCAGGAACTCAGATTGTTAATATATCAGTTAAAGTCGATAATATTACTCCTGAAGATAAATTGACTACCAGATGGAATTATGTTGAGACCGGTGAAGAGATCGACTTTACTGATTTTTACCCGGAAGAATCCGGTTCCGGTTACATAGGCTTTAGCTTGACTATAGACCAGGGGTTTTCCTCAGGAAGATATAACGCATTAGTCTATATAAATGATGAGATAGTGGAAACGGTAGAATTTAAGGTGGAGTGATAAACCCACAAAATAAGCAAACAGTTTTTAATTTTAAATTTAGCTACTTAATATTCTTAAAATACAGCATTACCCCAATATATTAAGATATTGGGTAGATATATAAAAAGGTACAATTCTAATTAGAACTGTTATTATAATAATATTATTGTGCCTTATCAATAAATCTTATATCTAATCTAGAATCTAAGCAGTTAGCTATTTTTTTTAATTTATCAACAGTGGGATTATAGTCTCCACTTTCAAGCCTCGAAATATTCGATTGCTTATCACCAATTAATTCAGCCAATTCTTTTTGGGTTAACTTCTTTTCTTTTCTTAAAGTGATCAATTGGCCGATAATTTTATACTCAGGTTCAAGATTCTTAAGTTCTTTTAATACCCCTGGATCTTTATTTATTATTTTTTTAGCTTCTTTCCACTTCACTATTAATTTATTCTCTTATTTCTATTTAAATAATCAATCATCCGTTTTCTTGCTATTTCTAACTCATATTTAGGGATTTTCTGTTTCTTCTTACAAAAAGCACTGGCTAATATAAAAATATTATTCATATATAAAAAATAAATTATTCTAAATTTACTCTTATCACAATTAATCCTTAATTCCCATAGACCCTTATACCTACTCCCCTTTATTTTTTTAGTATATGGATAAGGCAAATGAATCCCATGTAATTCTAATAAGTCAATTACCTTTTCAATTTTAGCTCTCTGCTTTGGTCGTAGTGACTGTATATAATTTAAAACAGGATATCTCGCACGTGGTGTTTTATATAACTCTATTTCCCATTTCATTATATATATCATATATGATATATAGTCAAGTAAAATTTATTAGTAATTATTTTGACTACTTATTTTATTCTTCTTAGCCTGCCATTAGCTTTGGTATGGATCTTTATATCATTAATAGAGACTATCTTTAAGAATAAACACTCCACATCTGCCTCGCAATATACCTCAATATATTTTGGGTTATCAATACTTTCTATTACATTATAATCAAGACTGTTGATAGTACAGTCATCAACGCCTTTATAATTCTTATAAAAATATTCATAGATTATATCTGGATAATTTTCTGTTAATTTATTAACACCTAGTTCCTGTGCTGCTTCAATATCAATACACTTAGAAGCTTCTTCTGCAGCTATCATACATGCCTTATTTATCTCTTCTTTGTACAGGAAAGCTCTGCCTATATCTATAACAAATCCGACTATCAGAATAAATATAGGCATTAAAATAACAACAATTAATAAAGTTGAGCCTTTATTTGAATTGGAGTCAGAACTCAATTTTTCCATAATTATTTCCACCCAGCCATTTATTTGCATCAGAATTGCTTCCCTGTGAATCTAAATTAATTGATCTAAAACCATTTATAGGATTGCTAAAATAGATGTGGGCACTTTCTCCACTCTGAGCGTATAGATAAATATGCAAAATACTCTCTTCACTGCCGCTGCAATCAAACTTCGTAATTGTATTTATACTCCCCTCAGCAGAAGGAGATATTTCTTCATCGTAAATAACGGCTTTTTCAATTCCTTTATCATTAAATCTATAAATATCCTGATAAATATATACTCGGACAATTTCTTTTTCTTCCTCACCTTCAGCTAACTCACTGTTTTCAACATTCCAGCTTATGTTTAATTTCATACTACACTCTTCATTATTTTTATCTTTATGCCATTTGGTAAAAATGAACTTTGGGCTTTTTTCAACAATTACTTCACCATGAAGAGATGAAGTGTGAAACCCATCTTCAACCCAGACCATACGATATTCATAGTAGCTTGTATCAACCCATACTTTTTCTGTATAATAACGCCAGTATCCTGATGACGGTACTGTATAGGAAGTATCAACCCATACTTTTTTGGTTCTGGTTTCCCAATGTGAAGTATCTATTGTCTTATAAGCGGTATACGGCTTCCAATATCCAGAATCAACCCAGGTATTATAATACAATCCAATTTGGACTTCTTTTTCATAACATTTATATTTAGTCGCAAGAATATGACCTCCGTAATAAGGCCGGTAGTCTATAACCCATTTATGAGCTTTATATCTATTATTATTATAATTAATTATACAATCCTGTTTTTGACGTGATGCAAAAGAATATACATTCCATCCATATTCATTAGTACCAACATAAATAGTAAGATTCACAAAAACCCATTTTTTTACATATGTGTATCTTATTTCCCAATGCGAGGTATCAATCCATTTATAAGCTGTGTAGGGCGTTAAAGCCGAAGAGCTAACCCATACACGATATTCTTCAGTTTTCCAGTAACCTTGATTTATAGTATCAGATGTGCCCACCCACTCTTTTTTTAAAGTTTCTCTATAATATCCGTCAGTAATCCAAAGTTTTTTACTTTCCCAATGTGATTCATCAATCCATACCTGTTCTCCTTCAGAAATATCTGCCTTTAACCAGCTTTCTCCTAATAGCTTTATAGGAAACGAAAATACTATAAGAACTAAAATAATTAAAAATAATCCGCTTTTAAATATATTTTTCAGAACAAACCTTTCTTTTCACTAGATTTATAACAATTGTAACTACCTAGTATAGAAATTTAAGCTATTAGCTGTACTTTTTGTTAAAATATCTTTAAATTGGAAATCTTGGACTACTATATATTTCCCTACTAATTTTTCTACCTCAACTCTATTACCAATTTCATTTGAATTAATAAATATTGAGTTGGAATTCAAAGATTCATTAGAACTTCCAGATTTATAATCATCAAAATTAAACTCTATTTCATAATCTTCTACATCTTCATAATCATAATAAGATTTATCCAGATCTACATTTTTACATTCCTTGTCTACTAAAAATATTATCTTTTCATCATCAACACTATTAATAACCCCCTGGTAAAAATGGCAATAAACAACCTCCGCCTCAGCTGTATTTTCATAAAATATAACATCCTCACCATCTATAGCTCCTGTTCTCCTTTCCATTTCAATAACAACTTCATTGCCATCTTTATCCAAGAAAGTTTCATAAATATATTCAGGATAATCATCAATATCATCTTCGATTTTATTAATATTTTTATTTCTATTAATCCAGCCTTTTACATAATTAAATATTCCCTCAACATAATTGAATTTAATGATGGTCAAAATGAGTAAGACTATGCTTATAATTAAAAATATACTTACTTTTTTCTTATTTAACATATAAATAATTCCCACTTATTCTTTTTCTTCAATACTCATTGCACTACTTCCACAGACCTCTGCATAACCATCTTCAAACATTGAGAAAGGTGATATTTTAGAAAAAAAGACTGGTACTTTATAAATTACTTCTACTTGCACTATATCACCAGGATCTGTTCCCGAAACATCAACCTTCAGACTTAACCTCTCATCAAAGCTCCATCCAGGTAATGTAGAACATGCATAAGATAATGCTGAATTTGCCGCATCTAATTCTGGTTTATCCGATAAAGTAGCAGCCCTAGCAGCCTCATAAGAAGCAGAGTTTACAGCAACTTTAGCATTCAATATAAATCCAAACTGAATAATTCCTGTAATTAAAAGTATTAATATCGGCATTACTAAAGCAAGTTCGATAAAAACATTTCCTTGTTCTGAACTTTTTTTATACTTGAGCATTAGTCAATATCTTTCAATCATTCTCTATAAATTCTAAAGAAATATATATTTTTCTAATTTTAAATTTATAAACTATCTACTATGGATTGAAAAACTGATTGAAGTTTACCTCCAAGTGCAGATACCACTGCAATACAAACAATTACAACAAGTGCTATATATAGAGCTATTTCTATTAACGTAGCTCCTTTCGATTTGAAAAATATGTTGCTTATAAATTTGCTTAATAAATTCAAAATATTCACCTCCGTTTATATTTATTTATTAAAATTTCTAATTATTTAAATAGTTACTTATTACTTTATTCTAAAAGTAAAAACATCTGCACTATTAAAAAAACATTTTTAACTGCGGTAAAACCGGCAATAAAAATAGAAATATCATTGGAATAAACATGAAAACGAATATTACAATAACCAAATTAGTTTCAAGTTTTTCAGATTGTATTTTTAATAAATCTCTTTGATTAGCTCTTATATCTTTTGATATACCTTTTAAAACTTTATTAATTGGATTTCCAATCATTTCAGCTTGTATTAAGATTTTAATTAAAGTTTTAAAATCATTGCAAAAAGAAAGTCTTGCAATTAAATAATAAGCATCTCTCTTGGTATTACCTTCAAAGATTTTTATTCTTGCTAATTTAAAAAGCTTACTTATCTCTCCTTTATAGTTATCTGATATATAATTTAATGCCTCATTTAAATTTAAACCTGCTTCTAATAAGGATGATAAAACATCTACTATATCAGGAAGCTCGTGCAAGATTTTATTACTTTTCAATTTAATCTGACTCTTAATAATCTCTAAGATCAAGAAGTAAATTATTATTGCTACGATAAATGAATGTAAAATAAAATTTTTACCCAAGAGGAAACCCAAAACGATAAAAACAATAAGAAAGCTTATTGAAAGAAAGATTCTTAATAAAAATAATCCTTCTAAAGATTTTATCCTAAAACCTAAAACTCTAATTCCTTTTTGTTCTTCAAATAAAACTTTCAAATATTCACTTAACTTTGTTCTTTTTATTTTTTTAAAAATATTTCTGGTTCTGGTTTCAATTTTTTCAAAAATTAATTTTGAGCCTCTATTGCTGATATTAATAGATAAAAGGAATGTAAAAACTGAAATAAGAACTGCTGTTGGTATTATCAGTAAGTTCATTTTATAATTCTATTTCCTCCATAATAATTAATCATTCTGTTTATTATAAAAAACCCAACAAAATTACTAAGAATAATATATACAAGGATCAAAATCCCAATTTTTGTAAACAAAATATTCAAAATATCTCTATTAATTAGAGTAATAATTATTATTGAGATTACGGGTATTACAGTTATAAGATACGATGTATATCTTGGTCCGGAACTTAAAATTTTAATATACATCTCTGTATTCTTTTTTTCTCTAATATAATTAATTTGATTCTTTAAAAATCCTATTAAATTAATTCCCTTGTCATTTGCAGCAATAAAACCTATTAGTACTACCTCGATCAAAGGACTGCTATTTCTTTTAATCATATTTCTTAAAGCTTCATTTAACAGAAGACCTCTTCGGGTATCGTTTAATACTAGTTCAAACTCTTTTCTTAATGGATAATCCGTTTCCTTTATTGTCTTTTGTATACAATTTAAAATATTAGGATTACCGTATAAATATCCGACAAGATCTAATAAAAATTGCTCTAGTTGATTTTCTTTTTTAATGTTTTCTCTTCTTCTTCTTAAATTTATAAAAATAAAGAATAAAAAAATAATTATGATTAAAAATAGAATAGAATAAAATAGACCTGGTTTAAAAAATAATCCTATTAGAAAAGTGAGAGAGAATAATATAAAAATAAATATTAGAAATTCTCTCGCATCTAGATTTAAATTATTTTTATTAAGCCAAATGTTAATTTTAGAAAGAAAACCAAATTTCTTATTCCCTGCATTCTCTAATTCTTTATTATCATATATCCTCAAAATTCTATTAATTATGTTCTTTTTTCTATCAATAATAAAAATTGCCAAAGATCCAAATATATATAAAAATCCTAGTCCAATTAATATAGATATAATTATAGATACTTTAATTTATAATCTCCTTTCTTACTTAAATTATTATCTAAAAGCAAAATTTCTTTTAACCTTCTGTTGCAAATATTAAAATTTTCATCTTTTTCATAATCTAAAAATAAGATTAAATCTATTGCTCTTGAAATCATTTTTTTTATAACATAATTATTAAGATTAGTTCTGTATTCCATTGCCAATGTCTCTAATCTTAATAAAGAGTCCAAAGCAGAATCAGCATGAATGGTACTAAAACTACCTCTATGCCCTATATTAAGAGCTTGAAGCATCTGATATGCTGCCATTGAATCTCTAACTTCACCAACAATAATCCTGTCTGCTTTCATCCTCAAAGTTTCATAAACTAATTTATCTTGATTAATCTCATTATCAGATTCCCTAGATTTTGTTCTTGTACATAACATTCTTATAAATGGATGCTTCCTAAGTCTGATTTCTGGAACGTCTTGAATAATATTAATAAATTCATTTTTATGAATTAATTTTGCCATTGTATTAAGAAGCGTAGTCTTTCCGGAACCCATAGAACCTGCAATTAAAATATTTCTTCTTTTTTCAACTGAATCTTTTAAAACATCGTAATTATCTTTGCTAAACATACCTAATCTTAATAAGTCTTCTAAATTAAAATCTATACAATTAAAAACTCTTATTGAAATATAAACTCTATCTGAAATAGGGGGAATAACTATTGAACATCTGCTGCCTTCATAAAGTTCTGTGTTTAAAAAGGGAACTCTTTGATCAACAGTTTTACCAGTATTGCTTTTTATTCTATCTATTATTAGATATACTTCCTCTAAATTATTAAAAACTTCTCCCAGATATTCTTTTACTCCATTTTTTATTATTATCATCTCATTATCTTGAATAAAAATATCTGTAACCTCTTTATCCTGTAAAAATTTTTCCAATATTCCTAATCCGAAAATCTCCGATAATACTCTATCAACCAAATTGTTTTTAATATTAAAATTTGAGTAAGGATATTTCTTTTCAACTTCGTTCTTTAAAATTAAAAATAATTTCTCCTTAAAATCATCTCTGTTCAAGAAACTGCTATTAATAAATGCGCTATCATTTTTAATTTTTTCTTTAACTGAATTTATTATTTCCTTTTCATCATTTTTAGTTATTTCGTTCTGTTCAGAAATTCTATCTTTTAACATTATTGCTATCCTCAAAATCAATTCCTGATAATATCTTACTAATTCCTTTAAAAAATCTGGTTCTTAAAATACCGTTTTTATTAAATAGAAATTTACCTTTATCAAATCTATTGTCATATGGTATTAAAGCATAAATTGGTATATTAATAATTTTTGCCACATCCCAGACTTTAAAGAATGGTAAAAAGCTTTTTTTATTCATTATTAATTTCATACTGGATTTTGGTATAGAGAATTTATTTTCCAGTACATTGATTAAATTTGATACACGTGAAATGCTTTCTAGAGTGTATTCGCTCACAACAAATATTTTATTTGAAAGTCTAAGTACATCTATAACCAGGCCGTTAATAATTGTTTGAGTATCTACTATAATACAGTCATATTCCTTTAAAACGTGATTAATTAAATTATTAATTATTCCTTTATTAATATTCTCAGCTGCGAGAGGATTCGATATGCCTTTTAAAGCATCCATATTATTGCATATATTTTTAACAAACTTATTGTAATTTTCTGGAAACCTAAGAGCCAACTCAAGTGATTTGTCTCTTCCTATATCAAACATAATGCCAAAATCTCCTGGCGAGCTATCTAACTCTAATAGTAGTGTATTTTTCTTCTTTCTTTGTGAAAAGAACATTCCAAGGGCAATAGCAATAGATGTTTTTCCGACTCCACCTTTATTAGAAACAATTGAAATAATTATTTTTTTACTATTTTTATAATTCTTACTATTTAAACCATAAAGATTATCTAATTTATCTTCATTGGTATTATTATCAATAACAATATCTTGGCCTTTTAGATTTATAGAAGTTTTCATTTCGTAAAAATAATTAAATACTTTCCATAATAATCTTGTAATTATCATCCTTAGTTAACCTAGCTACAATAGGTGCCTCTTCAATACTACATTTAAGATAAACACTAGTAGTATTATTCCCACTATTTATAAGAATATTATTATTGCTATTATTAATGTCTTTTTCGAGACATACTATTTCCAGATTTCTTATGACAACTTGGCCATTAATCAAGATTATATTTTCAGATAGTTCAAAAGTGCTCTTACTGATATAATCCTTATCAATTAAAAAATATTTGCTTGAATCTGATACACCATCTTCTTCTCCATAATAGTTATATCCGTTCGTATATTTGGAATTATTGAAATTCATTGACTCGAAATACTCCGAAGGAATGAAATCCTTATCTACTATGGTCGAGACTATAGACACACAATCACCCTTTTTCAATTCTTCTAAAATAGGCTCTAAGTGTTGTACGTTAACCGCTATCAAAACATCACCTGGTGTTAAATTATCAAAAATACTTATATTTTTTTCTTCACCAAACATATCTGCAGAAATATAATCATCTTTTCTTCTTTCAATATTAATTTTCTTTCCAGTAACATCTTTTTTACTTGTTAAATAATTTTCAGGAAGAGAATTTTTATAATATTCCTTTAAATATATATCATCTTGTTTTATCTCCTCTCCTACATCAATATCCCTAGACATAACAATTATTCCTTCTCTATCCAAGTAATTACTTAAAAGTAAATAAAATGCTAACCCTATAATAGCTGAACCAATAATTGCTAATATTAAATATTTTCTATAATATTTTTTCATCATGCCCCTTTTAATCACAGGTTAATAAATTAAAAACTTTATCCGTCAGACGGCTAAAACTTCTAAGGTTGTTAAAATTAAAGTTTGTAAAATCTGATTTTTGTCTTAAAATTTTATCTTCCTCTAAAAAGATAAAATCCTTGAGATTGAAAAATTGATCAATTTGATTTTTTATTAGATTTAGTTCATTTACTTTTTGAAACTTATTTAAAATTAAAATTTTTTCTAAATCATCATATAAAAATTTATTACTAATACTTATAAGTCTACTAACACTCCCTAATGTATAATCGGAAACCATTATTAAGAGGTCTGCTAAATCAATTACACCCAGTGATAAATCATCAAATCTATTTGGCAAATCGAAAATAACTAAATGATATTTTTTTTTAGCAATATCAGCTAAACAATATATGTCCTGCAGGTCAATTTTTTTTGACATCTCATAGGTTGGAGGAGTTTGTAGAATGTCTAAATTTTTCTTAATTTTTATTACAGAATTATCTAAAGAATCTCTATTATAACCCTCAATAAAATTTAAAATATTTGGTGATCTTGGAATATCAAGATAGTAACCAATATCGCCTCCTCCTTCAGAAAAATTTAAATCCACCAGTAATGTTTTAACTTTATTAAACATATAACCTAAGAAAATTGAAATTGTTGTACTACCAACTCCACCCTTTGCCTTAGATAATATTATTATCTTCTGTTTTATTGTTTTTATGCTTTTACATGAATAACTATTTTTCTGCCCAGAGACAACATCATTTTCAAATTTTTTATCAGAACTTAGTAAACTAAAGTCTTTACTATTAATATTCTCTTCATTATTAATCTTCTTAATTCCTTCAGATAAAATTTTGTTTTTTGTAAGTTTTTCACATGATACTTTTTTATACTTATTATTATCTTCTCTGCTCTCCCGATTTGACTTACATTCAATTTTTTCTTCTAATCCATTATCAGATCCTAAAATAGTTTTCTTTATATTTTTTACTCCCAATAAATAGCTAATAAATTTTTTTAAACTAAATCTCCTTTTACTTTCCCTTAATACTTTATTTTTGGCTTCTTTAAATAATATATTTTCTAACTCTTTTTTATTTATAGGCAACTTGATATCTTTACCCAAAATATAGACATTTATTTTTTTTCTATTAGCTCTTTCTAAAATATTTTCTATTTTAGATATTTTTTTACTTATAATAATTAAATCTATTTTTTCATATTCTAAAATAAAATTTACTGCAAAATTGCTACTTAAATTTATAAAATTAAATTTACTGCTCAGCTTTTGAACTCTTTTGAATGTTTCTAAATCCTTATCAGCTAAAATAATATTAAAGGAATTTATATACTTATTTGTTTTATTATTCAGATTAGAAATTTTGTTCATAAGCGCTATTGAATAATTGCATAATTTTAAGCAATGTGTTTTAATAGAATAAAATATATTAATGACTATGTCAATACAATTTATATACAATTTTTATACTCTATGATAATATATATTACTTATATAATATTAAGATATATTAAAATGTTAATTCAAATGTACATGTTCAGTACATTTAACAGAAAAGGAGTCTTATGGAGCAAATAATTGGAATCACAAATGCAAGAAATAACATCAAAGAAATAGTGGATACAATCTCTGATAAAAATGAGATTTATATTGTCACCAGGGACAGCATTCCTGAAGTTGTGATTATGTCTTATACAAAATACCTTGAAAACAAAGAGCTTTTAAATCAAATATGGGAATTTAAATATGAAAAATCAATGCAAAAATCCCAGCTGCAATTCAAAGAATGGCTAAAACAAAAAGGTTACGATATAGATAACTTATCTGAAAAAGAAATCCTTGATATGATTAAAAATCTGCAGATCAATAATAATATTCAATAAAAAGGACATAAACATTCAATACAATTAATATTAAATCAGAATTATTTATTCAGTCTTTTTATATCTAAAACATTAAAATGAGAAATTATAATAATTACGCTTTCATAGATGGTCAAAATTTAGATAAAAGTATAAAAGGGCAAGGTTGGTTAATTGATTACAAGAAATTTAGACAATTTCTTACTTCTAGATTTGCTGTTAAAAGAGTATTTTATTTTATAGGATATATTGAAGATTATCTACCTTTATACAAAGATTTAAGAAAGAATAACTATTCTATGTGTTTTAGGAAACCTATTATTGATAGGGATGGTAATATTAAAGCAAATGTAGACTCAAACCTAATAACTCATACACTTATAAAAATAAATAATTATGATAAAGCAATTATTGTGGCTGGTGATAGTGATTATTATTTTTTAGTTAAATATCTAATGAGGCAAGATAAATTGTGTCAAGTACTGGTTCCTTGTAAAAGTAAATGTCCAAAAATATATAAGAAAAATAATAAATTTAGAAATTATATTTCATATATTAGTAGACAAAAAGATATACTCTATAAAAAAAGTGATAGGCGTCGATATTTTCATATCAAGGCCTATCTAAGTAATTCTTTTATATCCTAGAATATCCCTGAACATTTGTCAATAATCATAGAATTATGACACTGATAAACTAATAAAACTAAATAATATCCTGACTTATAAAGCAATCCCTATATAACACCCTAATGCAGCAGCTTAGATAATTCATAAAGTTCCTTATCAATGGGTTTGGTTTCCTTAAATGCCTCTTCTAGTGAGACTGAGGTTATCTGGCCGTTTCTCATAACTGCCATCTGGCCGAACTTCCCTTCATGGATCAGTTCTACTGCTTTAGCGCCCAGCCTGGTGGCTATCACCCTGTCAAAGCCGGTCGGCCTTCCGCCTCTCTGCAGGTGACCTAATATGACCACCCTGGTACTGTGGCCCGTCCTTTTTTCAATTTCTTTGGCAACGACATTTCCAATACCGCCGAGCTGAACATGACCGAAAGCATCGAGCTTGTCCGAAGCCGTCACCTGACCTTTTTCCTGGGCAGGTTTTGCCCCCTCGGCAATTGCAACCATGGTAAAGTCCTTTCCCCTCTTCCTCCTTTTTTCTATGACATCTGCTATCTCATCGTAACTGAAGGCGATCTCGGGGATCAAAATGATGTCAGCTCCGCCGGCAATCCCCGCGTTAAGGGTAAGCCAGCCTGAGTCTCTTCCCATTATTTCCACTATCATCACCCTGTGGTGCGAGCAGGCTGTGGTGTGGAGCTTGTCAAGGCAATCCGTCACGACTTCAAGCGCCGACGCGGAACCGATGGCAAAATCGGAATAATTGATATCATTATCTATGGTCTGTGGAACGCCCACGCCTTTTATGCCGTACTTGGTAAGCTTGGTTATGACACCATTGGTATCGTCCCCGCCTACTGCTATCAGGGCATCCAGTTCCAGTTTCTTTATATTTTCTTTTACTTTCTCCACGCCGTTCTCTATCTTAAAAGGATTGGTCCTGGATGTTCCAATGATTGTACCTCCTTCTGCCATGATGCCCGACACCATCTCCCTGTCCATTTCCACAAACTTTCCTTTTATCAGGCCTTCCCATCCGTCTAAAATACCAATCACCTTATACCCATAATCTGATGCCTTGGCATAAATTGCCTTAAAGGCAGCATTGATTGCCGGAGAATCTCCCCCGCCGGTCAAAACACCTATCTTCTTTATCATTTTTTATACTCCTTATACGATAAAATAAATTATCTTATATTAAAAAAGCTGCCAGCTGTCAAATTTAGGATTATACTGATTATATTGATTTATATTAATTAATCAACTTTAGTTTCCTGGTAATGATCTCGTTTACCATTTTAGGATTTGCCCTGCCTTTGGTCCTGGCCATCACCTTTCCGATCAAAAAACTTATGGACTTTTTATTACCCTGCCTGAACTGATCCGCCGGGCCGGGATTGTCCTTTATGACTTCATCAATAATGGGCCCCAGAAGTCCTTCATCGCTTATCTGCTCCATCCCCCTGTCTTTGATAATACTGTCAGGATCCTTTCCGGTGGCAAACATCTCCTCAAATACAGACTTGGCTATCTTTGAGCTTATCTTGCCCCCGTCGATTGCCTTAAGCATGCTGCACAGATTTTCGGGAGTGACTTTGCTTTCGTCTATTGTCATCTTTTCTTTATTTAAAAAGGCGCTGAAATCCCCCATCAACCAGTTGGCAACATTTTTGGGATTGCCATAGCGCTTACAGCACTTTTCAAAAAAATCCGCCATCTCCCTGCTACCGGTCAGGAAGCTGCTGTCGTATGCGGGCAGACCATACTGTCTTTCAAACCTCTCTATCTTTGCCGAAGGCAGCTCCGGAATTGTTTTTTTGATTTCTTCTACTATCTTGTCTTCCATATATATGGGGACAAGGTCGGGCTCCGGAAAATACCTGTAATCATGAGCTTCTTCCTTTGAACGGAGTGGCTTTGTGGTCTCCGTCTGGCTGTCATAATGCCTTGTCTGCTGGATGACCTTACTGCCGTCCTCCAGGATTTCGGCCTGCCTTTTGACCTCATACTCAAGACCCTTCTGCAGGAATTTAAAGGAGTTTAGATTTTTTATCTCGGTTTTGGTGCCTATCTTTTCCTCCCCCGATTTTCTTACCGAAACATTGCCATCACACCTCAAGCTGCCCTCCTCCATGCTGCAGTCGCTTACATCCAGGTATAGGATCAAATTCCTGAGCGCCACCATATATTCCTTTGCTTCATCAGGCGACCTTATATCAGGCTCGGTCACGATCTCCACGAGTGGTGTCCCGGCCCGGTTAAAGTCAACTATACTGGCCTCGGATTCGCTTATCCTCCCGGTCGTTCCGGTATGGACCAGCTTTCCGGTATCCTCCTCCATATGAACCCTGGTTATTCTCACTCTCCTGACATAATCCCCCATATCAATTTCCATATAGCCCCCTGTTCCCAGAGGCAGGTCGTACTGTGAGATCTGGTAATTTTTTGGCATATCAGGGTAAAAATAGTTCTTCCTGTGGAAAATAGTATATTTCTGTATCTCGCAGTTCATCGCCAGGGCTATCTTTATTGCATACTCCACCGCTTTTTCGTTGATGACCGGAAGTGAACCCGGGTGGCCCAGGCATACCGGACAGGTATAGGTATTTTTTCCCTGGCCGAATGAAAGACTGCATCCGCAAAACATCTTGGTCTTGGTGTAAAGCTCGACATGCGTCTCCAGGCCTATTACAGATTCATATTTTTCTTTCATCTCTCAAGCCAAAATATAAAAGTTAATAATTTAAAAAAATTCTTCCCTAAAGCTCGGGCCTTCCGACAAAACCTATTGCCTCCTCCAGCCTGCGAGCTGTCCTGAGCACGTTGTCCTCGCGCATTATGTTGCCTATTATCTGCACTCCTATGGGAAGCCCACCTCCAGACAGCCCGGCAGGAATTGAGACCGCCGGCAGTCCCGCAAGATTTACCGGTATGGTGCAGATATCCGATAGATACATAGTCAGGGGGTCTTCTGTCCTCTCCCCGATTTTAAATGCAGTGGTGGGTGATGTGGGAGAGATAAGGACATCATACTTTTTAAAAGCTTTTTTAAAATCGTTTATTATAAGGGTCCTTACTCTCTGGGCCTTTTCATAATAAGCGTCATAATATCCTGCCGACAGGCAGTAAGTCCCTATCATTATCCTTCTCTTTACCTCGTTTCCGAATCCTTCCGCCCTGCTCCTCCTGTACATCTTCCGCAGCGTCTTTTGCTCCATGTTCCTGTATCCATATCTTACCCCGTCAAATCTTGAAAGGTTTGAGCTTGCTTCGGAAGGGGCGATGATGTAGTAGACGCTGAGTGCGTGCTCCAGGCTGGGTAGGGAGGTCTCTTCAACACTGCCGCCCATCTCCTCTACCATCTTAAGAGCCGCTTCAACTGCCTCCTTTACTTCCCGGTCGATCCCCTCGACCATAAGCTCCCGTGGCACCCCCACTTTTAGATTTTTTATATCCTGCTCTAGATACTTCTTGTAATCCGGTACCTCTCCGCTTATCGAGGTGGAATCATTTTTATCATGACCGCAGATCACATTCAAGAGTGCCGCGCAGTCTTCTACATCCCTGGTAAACGGTCCTATCTGGTCCAGTGAAGATGCAAATGCCACCAGGCCGTACCTTGAAACCATTCCGTATGTAGGCTTAAAACCCACAACCCCGCACAGGGATGCCGGCTGCCTTATTGAACCGCCTGTATCTGACCCGATCGAGCAAATGGCTTCCCCTGCCGCAACGCAGGCCGCAGGACCACCGCTTGACCCTCCGGGCACCCTGCTGGTATCCCAGGGGTTTTTGACCGGCCCGAAATGGGAGTTCTCATTAGAGGAGCCCATTGCAAACTCATCCATATTTGCTTTTCCTACAAGAACATAATCCTGTTTTTCAAGCTTCTCGATTACAGTGGCATTATATACCGGTATATAGTTTTCCAGTATCTTTGACGCGCAGGTAGTGATGACGCCCTTTGTGCATATGTTGTCTTTTACGGCCAGGGGTATGCCGGTAAAATCAGAGATCTCACCGCCGCTGCCTATATACTTATCGACTTCTGCCGCTTTTTTAAGGGCGCTTTTCTTTTCCAGCCTGATATAAGAATTGAGTTTCTCTTCCACCGCCTCAATTCTGGAATAAACGCTTTCCGTTATCTCGGTGCTGGATATCTCCTTTTTTTTAAGTCTGTCTTTTAACTTGTGTGCAGTAAGATAATTGATCTCCAAAACATCTCCCCGCTAATATATTTTCGCTAATCTATTTTCGGGACTTTAAAGCCGTCGCTTTCCCTATCAGGTGCATTTTCCAGTGCAGACTCCTGCGAAATTGATTCCTTTACCACGTCTTCCCTGAAGACATTCTTTATATCGAGTATGTGTGATGTGGGCGGAACTCCTTCGGTATCTGCACTGCTTATGTTTGCTATATGGTCAAGTATCCTGCTAAGCTGTGAAGTAAATTTTTCTATGTCTTTATCGCTGAACTCAAGCTCTGCAAGCTTTGCAACATACCTTACATCATCTTTGGAAATTTTATCCACGAGTCTCTCCTTTAAAATACAGTAACTTAAACCCAGATTTAAAATAACATTTTAGCAAAGATTTTACCCCTTTAATATAACTTTATGATCTCCAGCTCTCCCAGCAGGATCAGTATTAAAATCAGATTATATACACCGTGAAGGAAGATCGCCGGTATAAGCGACTTTGTCTTTTCAAACATATAGGCCAGTATCCAGCCGATGATCATAAGTGGTATGAAACTGTACAGTTCCAGATGTACTGCGGCAAACAGTAAGGAAGACAGAAAGAGCGCAGCATTGACACCCCAGTTTTTCTTAAAAGCTGAATACAGAAAACCCCTGAAAAAGACCTCCTCGCTGAACGGGGCGATCAATGTCACCACTACCAGCAGGATATTACTTGACAGGCTCCTATTTCTGACCAGTACCTCTATCTTGCTGGAAGGGGCTTCTATGGAAAAAAGCGAGTTCATTAAAAACACGTACAGAAAACTTACCAGAAATATTGCCAGCAGGGCAAGGAAGGAATACCATATGGTCTTTCCGATACTGTAATATCTCAAGCCCAGGTCCCTCAGCCGCGACTTTCTGCGGTGTATGGCAAAATACCACACCACGCCCAGCATAAGGACTATCTGGATCCCGTAAAGAACAGAAAAGCTTATGTTGCTTATATTGGAAGAATTAAAAAACTCCCTGTCACCGAATACTTCAACTAATTTTATAGAGCCGAAATAAACCGCTACCAGCACGGCTGTCAGAAAAGCAAGTGAGATCAGGGCATCAAAGGCATTCCACTTTACATTTAAGACCCTGCTTTCCTCGCTAGATCCATCTGTGTCTTTCCGTACATTAAACCGCATATATAAAACCTTTTATTTACTATTCCTCAATCATTTTTTTAAATTCTTCTTCGGATACTATTTTAATACCCAGCTTTTTGGCATCGTCCAGCTTGCTGCCCGAGCTCCCGCCTGCAAGGACCATATCTGTTTCCCCGCTTACGCTTGAGGTCACCCTGCCCCCGAAACCTTCTATGATCCGACCAGCCTCACTCCTGGAAAACCCCTCCAGCTTTCCGGTAAGGACAAAAGTCTTTCCGGAAAAAGCTTCTTTTTCTTCTATCTTTTTTTGCTCCGAGCTTAAATTTACCCCTGCCTTCTTCAGCTTGTCTATGATATTACGGTTCTGTTCCTGCTTGAAAAAGGTCACTATACTCTGTGCTATCTTGGGTCCTATTTCCTTCACTTCTTCAATTTCTTCGTAGCCCACACTCATCAGGCTGTCAAGGTCCGGAAACACTTTCGTTAGGACATCAGCCGTATGCGAACCTACATATCTGATCCCCATGGCAAAAAGGACTCTTGAAAGCGGCTTTTTCTTGCTTTCCTCTATTGCGCTGGTCAGGTTTTTGGTAGACTTTTCCTTAAAGTTTTCCAGAGAAAAAATATCTCCATATTTAAGGTGATAAATATCCGCAGCGTCCCCAATAAGCTTCCCAGCCAGCAGCTTTTCCACCACAGCAGGGCCCAGCCCCTCTATATCCATTGCACCTTTAGATGCAAAGTGGATGATCCTTTCATACTGCTGTGCGGGGCAGGCCATCGAAGTGCACCTCAGTGCCACTTCCCCTTCGGGTTTTACCACATCTGAACCGCATACCGGGCATTTTGAAGGCATCTTAAACTCTCTCTGGCTTGAATCTCTTCTTTCCTTTATTACCTTTACGATCTCCGGTATCACATCCCCCGCCTTGTGCACTACCACCCAGTCTCCGATCTTTACATCCTTTCTTCTTATCTCATCTTCATTATGGAGGGTAGCATGGGAGATGGTGGATCCAGCGACTGTCACCGGCTTAAGGACTGCCACCGGAGTAAGCGCGCCGGTCCTTCCGACATTTACCTTTATATCTAATATCTTTGTAACTTCTTCTTCGGGAGGGAACTTGTAAGCAATCGCCCACCTGGGATTTCTGGAGGTCTGGCCCAGTTTTTGCTGGTAGGAAAAATCATTTACCTTTATCACGATGCCGTCTGTCTCGTAAGGCAGGTCTTTCCTCCTTGTTTCCCAGCTTTCGATGTATTTTTTTACCTGGTCAAAATTTCCTGCCTTCCCTATATTAGGATTGGTCTTAAAACCGACATCAGACAGGTATTTCAACATCCGGTAATGGGTTGATATATCAAGCTTGCCGGTAATTACTGCTCCGTAAATAAAAATATTTAGTTTTCTTCCCGCTGTCTTTCTGGGGTCGATCTGCCTGAGCGAACCTGCAGCAGCATTTCTGGGATTTGCAAAAGTGGCAAGCCCCTCTTCTTCCCTGGCAGTATTTATTCTTTTAAATTCATCCTTTGCCAGGTATACTTCCCCCCTCACTTCAAGCCTTGCAGGGATCTTTGCCCCCTCTTTTTTAAAAAGTTTTAAAGGGATGGCTTTTATAGTCTTAAGGTTTGAGGTTATATCCTCGCCTATAATCCCGTCTCCCCTGGTAGCACCCCTTACAAACCTGCCGTTTTCATATATTAGTGATACTGCCGAGCCGTCTATTTTAAGCTCGCAGACAAACTCTACTTCCCCGTCGCTTTTTCCCAGGTCTCTGTATACCCTGGCAAGAAAATCGCCGAGCTCCCCGTGGTCAAATACGTCCTGAAGGCTGAGCATCTTCTCTCCGTGCTCCACCGTGGAAAAACCTCCTTCTATGGGAGCGCCTATCCTCTGGGTCGGGGAATCATCCGTAACCAGTTCGGGAAACTTTTTTTCAAGAAGGGTCAGATTCTTAAGCAGCATATCATACTGGTGGTCACTTATGATGGGGCTGTCTTTTATGTAATAATAGTAATTGTGCCTGTTAAGTTCGTCTCTCAGACTCTCTGCCGCCTGCTCTGCCTCTGCCCTGCTTATTTTTTTAATATCTAATTTGAGGAGTCCCTCTAATTCCATTTCACTGTCTTTTTCTTGTGTACTTTACATAATGGGGCATTTTATTTTGTCTATTTGATTATACAGATTATTATTTTTATAGTTAAGTACTAAAAAAGATTTTTATGGATTTTTATAATGGGGTATTTATATTAGTTGTGGAGCCTGGATCTAAGACTCCAGTAAATATTCCAGGTCATACTGGCTGTATGCTCTTTCCATTTCTGCTTCTGCCTCGCGGAGCCAGTAACTGCTCTCCCAGTACGCTGCATCGATCTCCCCGTCATCAAAAGTCGAATAACTGCTGCTGTTGTAATAATCAAGTACCAGAGCCATCGCATTAATATCGCTTTCCAGAAATTTCATCTCGAGCTCATAATAATCCTTAAGCGGCCCGGGGATACTCATCTGGCTCAGCCCATCTTTTAATTTTTTAGAGGCATTCATCTTCTGTGTAGTTATATCTTTTAACTCATCAATGCTTGAAATCTGAGAATTCAGCTTCTCCGACAGTTCATCGATACCGGCAGCAAACTCATCCTTTAATGCTCCGTAATCCCGGTCAAATTCAGCTATTTCCCTGGCTTCTGTGGATTTTATCTCTTCCAGCATCTCTATTTCTCTCCTGGCGTCTTCTTCAGCCTGCCTGGCCGCCTCTACTTTCTGATACTCTACCGAATAGACATCATAGCCTACCAGTATGATCATTACTGCTACTGCTACTATTATTAATATTTTACCGATTATTTTTTTAGCCATCATCTACCTCCGCATAACCCCATTCCAGGGGATATAGATTTACGAGTTCTGCTATGATTGTAAGCCTCTTTGCAGCGGAATATTTTGGATGACAGGTAGTAAGCAGAAGTTCTTTCTTATAGAACCCTTCAAGCACATAGACATCTCTGGGATTTACAATATTCTGGCCCGTTACCACATAAGTAAATATTTCACCGCCTATGGTCTCAAGATAAATAAGATCACCATATCTAAGCTCGTCGACTCTTAAAAAAGGCGAACCGTAAGTCGTTCTGTGACCTGAAATAGCACACCTGCCGATATCTCCGGGAAGCGGGGTTTCCTCAATATGGCTAGGTCCCTGCTCAAGTGTCTTACTGTCGGCTCCTTCATATGAGACCCACTCAAGCTCGATACTGGGGATTGATATTTTAAGCGGGAAAAAATCTTCCGCAGTCAGCTTGCTGTAATCTACCACAGCTGCTTTATCGGCAGCGGTATAATGAGAAGGATAATCTTCATCGATTATTTTATCGGAATCAGCTAAGCTCTCATCTGACAGAGTATGTTTTTGACTCTCCCATAAAGCCAGCTGGGCTTGCCTATCTTTTTCAACTAAACAAGCTACAACAATCAAGTAGACTAAAAATATAATACAGGCAGCCATAAAAACAGACATTATAGAAAGTATTATTTTTAATCTTTTGGATTTTAGCTTTTCGGTCATTTTAAAACGCTAAATTTATTGGAAGCTCAATTGTCTTTTATTACAACTGGGTACCCCTTTTCTATCCATTCAAGAATTCCACCCATGTCATAAACATATTTAAAACCATTCTCCACTAGTATATTTGCTGCATTTCTACTTCTACTACCAACACGGCAATAAGTAATTATAGGTTTATCTTTAGGTAGTTCATTTAATCTGCTGCCAAGCTCTGAAACTGGAATTAGTACTGCTCCTTTGATATGCCCCTCATTGAACTCATCAATTGTCCTCACATCCACGATTAGATAATCCTGATCGTTATTTATAATTTCATAAACTTCTTCAACAGAAATATTATTAACTTCTGAATCTATTTCTTCCGTAGCTGCTGTTTCCTCTATGTTTATTTCAACATTAGTTTCTACTCCCTCTATATTTTTTTCCTCTTCTTGTATCTCGCATCCACTAATAATAGCAAAGCTTAAAAATACAAAAGCTATTATTATAATTGAAATGAGGTATAAACTGTTATTTATCATATTTTTTATCATCACTACTTCTTTATTAGTTAATCTATATCGCAACAACAATTATAATCAATAAATGTTAAAGATAAATAAATTTTATAAATTAAATGAATAATGATAATATTTTCGTTATGAACAAGAAGAATATTCCTCTAAAAAGCAGAAGAAAAATTATAAGATATACAGGAATAGCTCTAATAATAATAGGAGCCGTAGTCATAATATGGCCTTTCTATACAAATTTTATCGTTGCTAGAAGAGAGGCCGAAATACTCACTTCCTGGAATGAAGAATCAGTACAACCCCAGGATACCAGTATTTCTGAAGAAAACGAACTGGATAATACAAAACCAAAAAAAGATATAGAACTAGTTGATCCTGAACAAAAACTGCCTTTTAGAATTTCAATTCCAGAAATCGATCTAGACTGGATAGTAAATGAAGGGACTGATTACGCAACCCTTAGGGAGGGTCCTGGTTTTTTCATTGGCTCAGCCTTTCCCGGAGAAGAAGGTACCTGTGTGGTTGCAGGACATAGAACAACTTACGGGGCTCCTTTTAACAGATTGTACGAACTTGAAGAAGGTAATGAAATATTCATAGAAACAACCGGTAAAGAAGAGTTTACCTACATAGTTACAGGTATAGAAGCAGTTATTCCAACTGACACAAGTGTACTAGAGAATACAAGCTATCCTTCTCTGATTCTATCTACCTGTACCCCTAAATATTACTCTACTAGAAGACTGATTGTTTTTGCCAGAATAATTGAGTGATATGTAATTAATAATATATTATGTAATTTTTAGCATTATTTTTAAAAATGTAGACCTACACATATTTATCCTGTAAAATTTAGTCAATATATAAAAAATGAAAGGAATCATATATGAACGTGGGGAAAAAAGAACAAAAGTCTAAATATGTCAAAGGTACAAATAATTATATGAAGAAAATATTTATTTCTACCATCCTAATCTTTGTATTGTTACTAATTTTTGTTACCGCTTTTCTATGGCAAAACGGTACAATAAGAAATACAATCCAACTACTCGAGTATAGAGATTCCTATCAAGCTGTATTTCTAAACAATGGTCAGGTTTATTTTGGTAATATCGCAGAGCTGACTAATGAATATGTATTCCTGGAAGATCCCTATTCAATTAAAGTACAGCAAAAAGAAACAGCTGAAGAAGAATCAGCACAGTCGGAAATAAAATTACTAAGTATAGAAGATGAATTCTATAAACCAGAAGGTTATATGCTAATAAAAAAGAGCGAAATACTATTTATTGAAGAGTTAAAAGATTCTTCGCAGATTATTAATATAATTGAGAATTATTAAATAACATTTATTTAATATTCTGTCTTATGCCTGAGAATTAATTTTTATAGGAGATTGCATTAATTTCGGTTTATAATTAAATTTTAGCTTCAAAATTTTTCCATGCAGCATGTCCTCATGTTGTCAGTAATTTGACCCTTTAATCCTTAAAATTAATTTTCTACTCGGGCCAGTCAAAACAAAAAATTCACACCATTCGGCAAAAAGTATATAATTACTTAACACAATAATAAAATAATTATCATATATGATCTTACTTAAAAGTATCTAATGAAGAAGAATAAATTATCTATTATCTTAGCTATACTAACCTGTATATGTATCTTTTCCACAGCAACTATATATAATAAATGTCAAATCCAACAAGAAGAAAAAGTAGCACCAACTATTAAGTTGGAAATTTATGAAGGTCCCATATCTGAAGGAAGCGGGAGTATTTGTTATTACAGGATAAAGGCCATAGTTACAGGAAATCCTACCCCTACCATTGAATTCAGCAAGGATGATAGCAATGGAGCTTTGGGGATATGTATAGCTCAAGTTAATTTACATGACCCATCTGAAATTTGTACTCTTACAGCTGCTGCCATAAATTCAGAAGGAACTGCTACAGATTCAATAGAAATTACCTGGGGATTCGATGAAGATGAAGAGGAAACTAAAGAAGAGGCAATTGAAGAAGAAACACAGGGAGAGATTGAAGAGGAGAAAGAAACTGAAGAAGAAGCACCAACCATTGAACTTGAAGTATATCAAGGTCCTCTGTATTCTTCATCTAGTAATGTATGCTACTACAGGGTAAGAGCATATGTAACTGGCATACCTACTCCTGATGTAGAGTTTTCAAAAGATGATTCTGGTGGTACCCGGGGGAGATATTATACCCAAGTTAATCTAAATAGTCCATCAGATACTTATATTTTAAATGCAACTGCTACTAATTCTGAAGGTTCTGCTTCTAATTCTATCAGCCTTAGTTGGGAATGTGTTGATCTTAAAAATCTTGAAACTAATATAATAAATCTTTTAAATAGTATAAGAGCACAGAACGGACTCACCCAGCTTTCAATGTCACAATCGCTTACAGATATTGCAAGAATGAGATCATCCGATATGATATACAATTTTTACTTTTCACACTACACACCTGACAACCGAAATATTTTCAATATATTGCGTGAAAATGAAGTCTCGTATGTAAACGCCGGAGAAAATATTGGGCAAACCAGCCCAGCGTTTTACGGATCAGCAGAAGCATTTGTTAACGCATGGATGGCAAGTCCCACCCATAGAGACAATATAATCAGACCTATGTACAGGTACATAGGTGTTGGAGTAATAGAAGAAGAAGATAGAAGGGTAGTGACCACTATATTTCTGAACTAGATAAAAATTTATAAGTTACATAACTTTATATAACTAATTAACCTATCACAGAATCCTAAATGTCCACCCTTTATCTTGGTCTTGATATCTTTTTCCTCTTTTACCTCTTTTAAATATAGAAACCATAAGTAACACAAATCCTGCGATTATGGAAAGAAGACCTGATATTGGAATAATAGGATTCATTCCTGTAAATGGAAGTTCAGCAATACCTAATACTTCTAGTGTTTCATTTGTCCTACTAAAGCTATATGAACGCTGTGAACTACTGACAACTATTCCCGTAATATCAGCCATTTGACTATAACTTGAGGGAACAGTGGTCTCAACAATTTTATAAGTATCAAATGGAAGGTTAGACCAAGTCACAGAGCCGTTGCCAGTAATTCTTCTTTCTCCGCCTACTGCAGCTCCAGCAGAGTTATAAAGAGTAAATCCAGCAATATCCGTAGAACTAAGGCCGCTCTTTGTCAATGTTATCGAGCCATACTCAGTAGTTCTTGTATTTGTTCTGCTAAAGCTGAAGTCCTTCTGCGCTGAACTTACTACTATTCCTGTAATATCGGCCATCTTAGAATACCCTGCCGGTACGGTGGTTTCCACAATCTTGTAGGTACTATTGGGTAGATTAGACCATCTAACTGAGCCATTTCCGGTAATAGTCTTTTCTCCACCTACTGCAGCTCCACTGGAATTATGCAAGGTAAATCCTGCTACATCTTTAGAACCAAGTCCGCTCTTGGTCAAGGTTATTGAACCATACAAAGTAGTTTTACTATTTACCCTATCAAAGGTGTATGACCGCTGTGCAGTACCAACTACTATTCCTGTAATATCAGCCACTTGACTGTAACCTGCAGGAACAGTAGTCTCTACAATTTTGTAGGTATCCCAAGGTAGATTAGACCAAGTTATAGTACCATTTCCGGTTACTGTCCTCTCTCCACCTACTGCAGCTCCGCTAGAATCGTACAGGATAAATCCTGCAGTATCTGTAGCATCAAGACCGCTCTTGTTTAGGGTTATCTCCCCAGGTATCCTTGGATCTGCTATTTGCATTAGTAGAGATGCTGTTGGATTATTCTTATCTAGAACAACTGTAACATCTGGCACAACCAAATATCCAGGTGGTGCTATAGTTTCTCTTACTCTATAAGTTCCAAATTCAAGGTCTGTCCATTTATAATATCCTCCAGAGCCAGGACTTAAAGTAATAGTATCAATTAAAATCCAGGATCCCCATTTCCACAGTTCAAAAGTTGATCCTTCTAATTTGGCGCCATTTGCTTTATCAGTCTTTTGAATTTCAATTTCACCCTTCTCAGGTGTATTGACCGCACTTAAAGTATAGGTCAGCTGCTCACCTGCACCAGTCCCAATCTTGTAGGGACTTGAGGGGGTAACAACTAAGGTGTAGTTGTAGGTGTTACCAGGATCAGGCACCTCAGTTAAATTATAGGTTCCGTACTCCAGATTCGACCATGTAGCTGTCGGGCTGGATGCACTTACCGTATATGACTGGATGTAGCCTGAAGGGCCGTCCAAGGTAAACTCTACTTTGTCTGTTGATTTGAGCCCGCTCTTGGTCAGGGTTATCTTGCCCAGTTCAGGTGTATTGACCGCACTTAAAGTATAGGTCAGCTGCTCACCTGCACCAGTCCCAATCTTGTAGGGACTTGAGGGGGTAACAACTAAGGTGTAGTTGTAGGTGTTACCAGGATCAGGCACCTCAG
>Ga0315547_1000022_pt1 | contig 220691 bp, 184 predicted proteins | sample SalMarSW160240MG_2_FD_202542 | JGI IMG/M metagenome (GOLD analysis project Ga0315547, IMG submission 202542) | Salt marsh sediment microbial communities from the Plum Island Ecosystem LTER, Massachusetts, United States - Salt Marsh Sediment SW1601-240 ... | reverse complement strand
TTTTCCATATGATTAACCCTGTTATAGCTAAAACCGCAACAATTCCTAATCCGATAATCAATGCAATTGTGAAATCTTGTTCAAGATTTATTATGGTCCATGTTGAAAAATGGTTTGTTTCAGTCACTAAAAACCCATCTTCAAGAACAGTCTCTACCGGAATCCACGCTTCTAAATCCTCATCATAATAAGCCCAAGTGCCGTGTTTATATTCATTTTCAGCTTGCAATTTTAATTTCGCTTGAATGCTTCCATTACTTTGTAAAGCTACAACAAACCCTGCTTGATACCGAAATCTATTCCGATTTCTGTTTTGATGTATTTCTCCATTTAAAAGTCCAAGTTCGGCTTGTTCCTCAGTACATGTCATATTCATTTTAAGATCTTTAGTTGAATTAATTTCAATCTCAAATATCTTATTCCCTATATTTAAGGCATCACACGATATATTTAAATCGAGATTAGCCGAACAATTGATTCTTAATTGTGTTCTCTGTCGAAAGCGATAATTAACTCTGTTATGAGCCATTAAATGGATCTGCGTTGAGTCTCCATTGACTTCAAGTGTATTCTGGTTATCTGCTATCACATTTTGGGTACTATTGATGGAAAAGATTATTAAAAACATTAATCCCCCAAATAAAATCATTTTATTTTTTTTCATACTTTTAAACCTACTAATATGTTTCTAATAAAAAAGTGTGAATTTTGATTATAAAGGATTGAGGAATAAATTTCCCCATTTAAGAAACTGTAGGTTTAAGGATTTTTTTTAAATTGAAAAAATAAAAATATCAAACAAATATTAAAAATATACAAACTATTATGTAAATAAAGCGATTACCAATAGATGAACAATAAAAAGACAATAAAAAGGATTTTAATTTTTGGAATCATATTTATTGGATCAATTTTTTTAGGATTTTTAGGATTTTTATATCCTCCAATTCCCACTAAATTGAATGAAGACCCTTATTGTATTGATCTTTACGAGCTCTACAATGGAGCAAGTATAGTAGAGAATGAACAAATCGTAATAAATCAAGAGATAAGCGACTATAATTATAATGAATCAATTGATCTTCTATCCATTGTATTTAGAGACGATTTTTATGAAATTCAAATCATTATTCAATTTCATAATTGGTCAAGACACGAGAAATTTAGTAGCACAAATATAAAGATAGGAAATACTTATTGTATTAAGGGGATATCGCTTCTTAATTCCGAGGATGTTGTTATTGGCTTAGATATTATGGAGATATATAGTATACGTACAATTATCCTTTCATTAGGGGGATTAGCAGTAATAATACCGTTGATTTTTTATTACTTCAAAATAGATTTTAAAAAATTAAAATTGATTCATCGAAGAGAAAAGAAATCGAAAGGAGGTTTTTAAGTTACCTGATTGGATTGCACATTTAATGTTTGGGACAATATTATCTTTCATATTAGGAATTAAAGGTGAAAAAAGGATAATTTTCCTAATCGGTAATTTAATGCCAGATTTCGTGAGATTTCTTATTATAACCGATTTTTTTAATCTGGATTTACTCTCAGAATTTATTAGTTACCCAATAAATGAATCTTCTCATTCTATCATAGGAGTTCTTGCTCTTGCGAGTTTTGTTTCCGTTTTTTTCGAAGAATCTCTCAAACCTTTAGAATCTGGGTTAATAAAACATCAACTTAATTCAAATAAAAGTGGACTCAAATTTAAACTACTTAAACTTCAATCAATGTGGCAGACAAAAATAAAGAGCCCTTTTTTCCTGCTTTTTATTGGAGGTCTATTCCATCTTTTTCTTGATTCATTCATGTGGCCGTGGGCAGGAGGGATAAACTGGCTTTATCCCCTTGATTTTGCAATGTTTCGGTGGAGTTTCAAATTATGGTGGCCTGGAAGTTTTGATGCAATAATCTTACTAACGCCAATTTTTCTCATTTTTTTAATTTTAGGGACCATTATCCACATACATAAAACTAAAAGCCATTCTTCACTTATAAAATGAAAAAAATTATCAAAAGTTAACCTAATTATTTCTCCAAATCTTTTTCTTCGATTCTTTCATTATATCTCTTTAATTTTTCACTCTTATAAATTGTAAATTTAGAACTTTGATTCAATTCAAGAGCTTTCTTAAAGCATTTGAATGCTTTATCTAATTCCTCATTATTTTTATTTCTCTGTCCTGCTAAAAAATTCTCGAACCAATTCGAATTTAATCCCATCCAACCTTAAGAGAATAAACAAAGAGAAAGAACCTTCAGAAAAGGAAAATTATTAATTTCTTTAGGTTTGCATAAAATTTAAATATAATTATGTGCGCTTTTAATCGCGTGGCAAAAAAATATTTAATAATCACTGGGATTGGTTTGATTTTATTATTTAGTTTTAGTTTATTTTTTTTATTTAGTCTTAATATATACCCCACAGATATAAAGATAATAGAGATTCTCCATGAAAACGAGGATGATTTATTAAATATTGATGGTGTTGTAGGAGCGGGGATTGCACGGGACGAAAATAATTATATTATCGGAATAGCCATATATGTGGAAGATAATATGACGAATATTCAAGACATACCAACTGAATTAGGCGAATTCCAAGTTTTTATTATAAAAATAAGTGAAACAAGTGAATTCGAAAAGGAAAAAATGATTATTCGAAAAGGAGAAAATGATTATTAGAAAAGGAAAAAATGATTAAATACTTCAGTTAATATGCCTATTGATTAAATCTAAGTTAAGCATATCTTCATAAAGTATCGTTATATATGATTATTTAGTCAAGTACCGATAAATAATTTTAAAAAAATTGTTAATAAAGAATTAGTCTATAAAACTTAGATTTTTTAATAAGTTTAAATAAAAAACAAAAAAAAATACTTAAGTTTAAGTTATTTCCAGATCTAACTTATCCAGAATCTCTATTAAATCTATTACCTCAAAACCCATATTGAACTTATCATTTGCATCAGATAAATTCGTTCTGCAAAATGGACAAGTTGAAGACACAACTGTAGCTCCCGTTTCTTTAGCTTCTTCTAATCTTTCCTTCGATATTTCTACAGACCAATCTGGATATCCAATTTTAACGCCTCCTCCTGCTCCGCAACAATATGCGTTTTCTCTGTTTCTCTTCATTTCAACAAAATTAATCCCAGGAATCTTCTTATAAACTTCCCTCGGAATCTCATATATCCCAGAGTGCCTACCCAAATGACAAGGATCATGATAAGTGACAGTTTTGTTGTATTCTGATTTAAACGTTAGTTTTCCCTCATCTAAAATTTGTTTAACTAATTCGACTGTATGATATAGTTTAAAATCGTATTCGACTCCAAATTTCTTAAAATCATTCTTTAATGTTCGATAACACCCAGCACAAGAAGTAATCACTTTAGTAGCTCCTGCTTCTTTAATTTTTTCAACATTGTAATTCATAAAATCCTTTACGGGACTAATTTGTCCGGTTCTTATAATTGGGCTGCAACAACAATGTTCATCGATTAAGGTAAAATCAATTTTTGCTTTTTTAAGAAATCTTAAAGTAGAATCTCTTAAATTTTTTTGACGATAATTTGATGTGCACCCTATAAAATAGACCCATTCTGCTTTATCCGGTAAATTATATTCCTTTTTTAACTCCTCATTATCTGAATTTGGTTCGGCGTAAGGATTAAACATTTCTGGGTTCGTAGTGCGTTCCAATAGATTTTTCTGCTTTTCAGGACAAAAACCGTTTTTAACCGCTTCGGCTCGGGCTGCTTCAATAATATCCACCCAAAATTCATTGAATTTTACAAATTGACAATTTTCAACGCAATTTCCACACGTACTACATGCATAGAGAATATTAGCTAAATTATCACTCCATTGAAGTTCATTATTCATTAGACCAAAAATAAGCCACATCCGACCACCTGCGCTGTATGTCTCAAATCGATACTTATTATAACTGGGACAATTAAATTCGGAATAAGAATGGGTAAATTTACAATATCCACACCTAAAACATCTATGTATTATATGTTTAACATCATCTAAAGCCATTTTAATTCTCCTCCTCACTCCAATTTCCTGGATTCATAATACCATTTGGATCTAACATCTGGCGAATATTAAAAAACATTTTCTTATAATTGGGATCCATTTTTTGAAGAGTTAGTTTCTGGGCACCCAATTCTCCTTTCCAAGGAATGCCACCAAGCTCTAATGCTAAATGATTTGTTTCTTCAAGTGCATTTCTTGCATTCTGCATATCGTTTGGATCAGATCTATTGAATGAATAAGAAAAGAACATTACGATATTATGAGTTTGTCCAATAAGTCTAGATCCTAATGTTGGAGGTATCCCATATTTTCTTGAAATTTCAGCACCTCTTCGGTATGCTTCAGGAAGTTTTTCTAAAGGCATGTTAGCACCAACATATTCGAAGCCACCCCCTTTTCGAAAATCTGCAGCTCCAGCCGCAAATATTGGTTTTTCCATATAAAGATCTATCATTTTTTGAGGTGCCTTCATATATCTCGCTCCATTTTCCCGATATGTTTTTTTAAGAACCTTTAATTTAGCATCAATATCTTCTTGATTATCTCCCGTAATATAGACCATAAAAAATATATATCCTTTCATCCACTCGGGCTTATCTTGTTTACCAAGGAGTACATCCTCTATAAAATCTTTGGTTGTAATTTCCAGTAGAAGTTTTGGAATATTTTCTTCATCTTTCATCAATCCAAACACTATTTTCCTAAATTTCGGTTTTGGAAATATTTGAACAGAAAGTTTTGTTACGATTCCCATAGTTCCAAATGAACTTAGAAATAATCCTACTAAATCAGGGATGGGTCCTCTTGCAAACCAATAATCGGAAACTGCACAAGACCCAAGTTTAGCCACTTCACCACTTGCTAAAACAACTTCCAATCCATTAACCATTGCACCATGGTCTCCATATTTCTGTGATAAATAACCTGACCCATGAATTAATACATTGCCAGCAATAGTTGCAGAAGGAGGGGCATCAGGAATCGCAGGTTGCAGATCAGGATGATGCTCATTTAAATATGCAAGCAATTGTCCTGTAGAAACTCCAGGTTCAATGAGAGCATACCGGCTTAATTCATTTATTTCAATTATTTGATTCATTCTCTTCATATCTAATACAATACCACCCTTTACCGGAATGATTAATCCACTAAGCGTCAGTCCACCTCCCATGGGTACCAAAGGTATTTTTTCCTCGTTAGCTAATTTTACAATTTTTTGAACTTCCTCGGTTGTTTTAGGCATTACAACAAAATCAACGGAGCGAGGTAAAGAAGCTCCAGGGTCTTGGGAATAAATATAAAGATCTTCGGGACTATTGGTTGCAAATTCTTTACCTACAATGTTTTGCAAATCTTTTAATGTTTGATCGGTATTCATTTATATCAACTCTACTATTAATAGAAGATTCTCTGTTTTAACTTAAATAAATATATTTTTTTAGATTTGATAAATAGTTTAAAATTGAGAAAATAAAAATAAATATAAAACCAATAAAAAATAGACATCATCTGGGTTGGTGAAGAATGTGATGATTGATTTATGGCTTTTATTTAAATGGGTTTTCTTGATTATTATGATTATTTTTTTAATATTTTTCGTATTTGTGATGATAATTTTAAGAATTATTCGTAGATATCATAAATTTCCAATTCCAGCTTTTGCAACCCGTTTAATTGATAATCCTTGGCGGAGATTCATACAAAAACCTAATGTAATTGCTGAGCGAATGCATCTTGAAGCTGGAATGATAGTCGTTGAGATTGGTCCGGGTAAGGGATCTTATACCAAAGCGGTAGCAAAGAAAGTTATACCCAATGGAAAAGTATACGCCCTTGATATCCAAGAATCCGTAATAGAATCTTTAAAAAAGCGAATTGAAAAGGAAGAAATCTCTAACATTATTCCGATGGTTGGAGATGCCTATAACTTTCCCTTTGATGACAAAAGTGTTGATAGGATCTTTGCTAATACATGTCTCCCTGAAATTCCAGATCCCATTAGAGTTTTACGTGATTGCAAGCGAATTTTAAAAAATGATGGATTAGTATCTCTCTGTGAACTACTTCCAGATCCCGATTATCCTCGAAGAAAAACTGAAATACGCTGGGCTGAGGAAGCCGGTTTAGAAATTCGAGAAAAATTTGGAAATTTCTTTATATATCAGCTTAATTTTGGTATTAAATTAGAATAATTAAAAATATTTGAGATGAAAATCACCCAGTTAAATTAATTTTTATGTTCTTCCTTTCTTTTTCTTTATAATCCTAAAAACCTTTTTATTAGTTCGATATTTCTTCCATTTTTAATTATCAACCTTCCATTTTCACTGAGGTGATAATATTATTATCAATAAATTATTTTATAAGACTTTGTTTAAAATTAATCTGTTTACCTTTTTATTCTAATAGAGATTTTTATATTAAGATATATTTTAATAAAATATTAAATAATCATTTCAACAACCATTTTTTTTTATAATTATATTTATACACTCTAATTTTTGAAGAAAGAATTTTGATTTTTAGACGGGGCTAAAATTTAAATATTAACTTTAATCTAATTATATTAATATAGATTTTAAAAAATAAAGTGATTATTTATTAAGATATTAGTTTATGGAGCAGGAATTATTGGTAGTATATTTGCATATAAATTAAAATATGGTGGTAACGATGTCACAATTTTAGCACGAGGTAAACGATTAGAGCAAATAAAAGATAATGGATTAATTCTGCGTGATGATATAATCCATGAAAAATTCCAAATTAAGATTGATGCCACGGATCAATTAAATCCCGAAGATGATTATGATATAATTTTAGTAATCATGCAACGCCAGCAAATTAGTTCAATATTACCTATTCTAAAGAATAATAAAAAAGTTCCCACAATAATTTTCATAGGAAATAATGTAAATAGTGCAGATGAATACTTACAAGTTATTAATAAAAATAGGATATTATTGGGATTTGGTGGACCAGGGGGATATCGGGAAGAGAATGTAGTTGTTATTGCATATATAGATAAAGCTATTCTATATGTTGGTGAACTTGATGGGAATTATAGTGACCGTTTGGAGAAAATAAAAAATACATTTAGTAATTCAGGTATAAAAGTTGATATTAGTGAAAATATAGATGCGTGGTTAAAGACACATGCGGCATTTATCAGTCCATTAGCTATGGCAAGTTATGCAGCAAGAAAGAATAATAAAAGATTAGGTGAAGAGGAGGAGTTACTTGATTTATCTCTTATAGCGTTTCGGGAAAATTTTAAAGCTTTAAAAGAGCTTAGCATACCGATTCTGCCTAAAAAGTTTAAAACTCTAGCTTGGATACCCAAATTTATAATAAAAAGACAATTGCGAAAACTTGTGAATTCTGAATTTGGGAGAATAGCACTTTCTGGTCATGCAGATTCAGCCTATGATGAAATGATGAGGCTTACTAATGATTTTAGAGATCTCGTAAAAAATGTAAGAACCAATTTAGATGCAAACAAAGAACTCTATCAATTAAGCTTTGCGTGAATATCTCAATTTCTTCTTTTTAGATAATCTTAATTTACAATAAAATCTAAATTAATAGATTTCTTGTAGATAATATTATAAAGCACGTTCTTTTTTCATTGGGGCATTATCACTTGTATCAATATACCATTTTAAAAGTCTATACCTTAAATTTTCCCTTATTTCTTTAAAATTCGCGTCATTAATTATATTAGTAAGTTCTTGAGGATCTATAATTAAATTATATAATTCTTCCTGTCCTTCAGATCGGGCCACATATTTCCATTCATTTGTTCTTATCATTGCCGCTCGGCTTACAGTAGTAGGATCATCATAAGAAATCCTAATTTTATCGTAATAAATGCCAAGAAATGGTAAATCTGGTGATTGAACCTTCGTTTCAAAACATTGAGGTTCCCTTGGTAAATAACCACCTTCAGCAAAAACAGCGTCTCGATGTTCAGTATTTTCTCTTTTGATAAGTGGGATTAATGACTTTCCGAAATGAGTATATTCTGGAATTATATTTGCAATTTCTAAAATGGTAGGAAATAAATCAATTGCTTCAACCAAATTATGAATTGGTTTATTGTTATTATTGATTCCAGGAATTTTTACAATTAGAGGAATTTTTATTAAGCAATCTTGAAAACCTGTGGGCCATTTTTCTGTTAGACCATAATCAGTTGTATAATCACCATGATCCCCGAAGAAAAAAATTGCCGTATTTTCAAAATATTTCTTTTCCTTTAGTTTTTCAATAATAAGACCAAATTGATCATCTATTCTAGTAATCATTCCATAATAAGTAGCAATTATTTCCTTTTTATCTTCAACTGATAAGAGGTTTAAATTATAGGAATAATACATTTCTTTCATAAAATGCGGCTTATCATCCAATTTTGGTGGAATTGGAGTGAAAATTTTCTCTCTATCGTACATTGAATAATATGGTTCTTCAACAGAATAAGGAGGATGTGGAGCGGCTAAAGCTAAGAATAAACAAAAAGGTTCTGGGGGATTGGAATCTAAAAACTCAAGTGCTTCTTGAATAATACTGTAATCTAAATCTTTAATAAGTTTTTCTCCTCTTTTTCCTAAATAAAATGATTTTTTAAATCGGGCTTCAACAGGAGGTGAATCTAAATAAGCTTTAAGGTCAATTTTCGAAAATCCTCCAGTTCTTTTAGATAAACTTGTTTTAAAAGCCTTTTTAGAAAACAAATCATTTCTTCCAATCATTCGAACATAATATCCGGAGTTTTTTAGGAATTTCAATAAATTTTCTTCATGAGGTTGTAAAAGAAAATATAGAGAACGATGTCCTGAACAATGAGGATAAAGTCCTGTAAAAGTAGAGCATCTTGAGGGAACACATACTGGATTTACAGCAAAACAGTTTGTAAATACAACCCCTTCTTTACCAACTTCATCGAGATTTGGAGTTTTAATTATTGGATTTCCCATACATGCAAGAGAGTCTGCACGCATCTCATCCGGCATAAATATTAAAATATTAGGTTTTTTTTCAGATGACATTATTATCTCAAATATTTATAGATGCTAAGGCATTTATTTGTTATAGATGTATATAATATTTAAATTAATATAAGGATGCAATAACTAATCTTGGAAAAACTGGAAGATTTAAAACAAATTTTAAAAAAGATGGAAAACGTAGCTATAGCCTTTTCAGGAGGGGTTGATAGTTCTTTTCTTGTTAAAGTAGCGAAGGACGTTTTAGGAGATAAGGTTTTAGCAATAACAGCAACCTCATCAATTCACCCAGAGTTTGAAATAAAAGATGCAAAAATATTCACTGCCCAAAATGGGATTAGACATACTATTTTTAAATCTGAAGAATTAAAAAATGAGAATTTCAAGTCAAATCCTCCAGATAGATGTTATCTCTGTAAAAAAGAATTATTCTCTGCAATAAAAAATATAGCCAATAAGGAGAATATTAAATATATATTAGATGCAACAAACTTTGATGATTTGAGTGATTATAGACCTGGTGTGAAAGCTTTAGAAGAACTTGAGATAATAAGTCCCTTAAAGGATGTAAAATTAACGAAAGAAGAGATAAGAGCATTATCAAAAGAAATGAATTTAAAGTCGTGGAATAAACCAGCATTCGCTTGTTTAGTATCAAGGATTCCGTATGGTATTGAAATAACTGAAAAAAGATTAAAGATGATCGAAAGGGCTGAAAAATACATAATGAATTTAGGTATCAGCCAAGTTCGTGTAAGATATCACGATAAAATTGCGAGAATTGAAATAAATAAAAATGATATTCCATTATTGTTAAAACATTCAGATGAAATAAATGCCGAACTAAAAAAATTAGGATTCACTTATATAACGAGAGATTTAGAGGGATATAGAACAGGGAGCTTAAATGAGGTTTTAGATATTTGAAAAGGATGTTGGAGGATTACAAGGCGGGAAAAATATCATTGGAAGAAGTTTTGGAAAAATTGAAGATTCTGCCTTATGATGATTTAGAATTTGCAAAAATAGATACTCATAGAGCTCTCAGGAAGGGCTTTCCGGAAATTCTTTATTGTCAAGGAAAAACTATTCCACAGATAATGAAAATAGTTGAGAGTATGATGAAGCTTAAACATACGGTTTTAGCAACGAAAGCTAATAAAGAAATATTTGATGCAATAAAAGAAGTCTATAATGAAGCAGAATATTATGAAAAAGCTAGAATTATTGCTGTACAAAGGGAACCAGTAAAATTAAAGGAGGGAAAGATATTAATTTTAACAGGGGGAACGTCGGATATACCCATTGCAGAAGAAGCTGCTGTTATAGCTGAAATTATGGGCAATAAAGTGGAGAAAGCTTATGATGTAGGTGTAGCTGGTATTCATCGTTTATTTGATATTAAAGATAAAATTTTTGAGGCAAACGTAATTATTGTAATAGCTGGAATGGATGGAGCATTGCCAAGTGTTGTGGGTGGATTATCATCAAAACCGATAATTGCTGTTCCAACAAGTGTAGGATATGGTGCAAGTTTCGAAGGAATTGGTCCTCTTTTAACAATGCTTAATTCTTGTGCATTCGGAGTCACTGTTGTAAATATTGATAACGGTGTTGGTGCAGGTTATTTTGCTAATTTAATAAATAGGTGAATCAAATGAAAATTGCATATTTTGATTGTTTCTCGGGCATCTCCGGCGATATGATACTCGGGTCCTTAATTGATTTAGGATTGGATATTGAATATTTAAAAAACGAATTTAAAAAAATTAATATCTCTGGATATGAAATAAATGCTGAAAAAATTAAAAAAAGGGATATTTCAGGCATAAAAGTAAATATAAATGTAAAGGATAAGCAAAAACATCGGGGTTTAAAAGAAATTAATGCTTTAATAGATAAGAGCGAATTAAATCCAGAAGTAAAGAAAAAAAGTAAAGATATATTTCTTAAACTCGCTAAAGCAGAGTCAAAAGTTCATAACGTTGATATTGATGAAATCCACTTTCATGAAATTGGGGCGATAGACTCGATTTTGGATATTATAGGAGCCGTTATTGGTCTTGATAATCTCAATATTAAAAAAATATTTAGCTCAACTATCCCTGTAGGGAGAGGTTTTGTTAAATCGGCACATGGAAAATTACCAATCCCAGCACCAGCAACTAGTGAACTCCTAAAGGGAATTCCTACATATTCTACTAAAGTTGAGGGTGAATTAGTTACCCCAACAGGGATAGCAATAATCTCATCTTTAACTGAATGTTTTGGTGAAATGCCATTAATGCAAATCGAAAAGATCGGATATGGAGCAGGTAAATCCGATTTTGATCATCCAAATTTATTAAGAATCTTTATTGGTGAATCTTTAGAGAAATATGACATAGACACTGTGAATATTATTGAGACTAATATTGATGATATGAATCCAGAATATTATGAAGTTGTTTTTGAAAAACTATTAAAAAATGGAGCTTTAGATATCTATCTTACAAATATTCAAATGAAAAAAAATAGACCTGGTATAAAACTCAGTATTATTTCACCATTGGAAATTACAAATCAACTTATAGATATTATCTTTAATGAAACCACTACTTTTGGTTTAAGAATTTACAAAACTCATAGAAAAAAATTGTTTGTTGAGAAGGTAAAAGTAAAAACAAAATATGGCGAAATAACCATTAAAATTGGCAAAACAAAAGATGAAATAAAATTAATATCTCCTGAATATGAAGACTGTAAAAAATTGGCAAAAGAAAATAATGTTTCTTTGAAGGAGATTTATGAATTAGCCAAATTAAGCTATTTCTCTAAAAAAGAGAAAATTTAATCTCTGCTTCCTCTTCTTGTTGGACTTTATGAATTAGATATTTACTTAAATTTCTTTCTATCTAAACCGATATCTCGTTATGATTTTAGAGATATTCCAAATAGTCTCTTCATCATTTTCTTTTATTGCCTGATATAATTTCTTGAATATATTCGAAGCAATTGCATGATCTAAATCCTTCGAAATATCATCCTCAATAACCTTAATTGGTTCAACCATAACTTGGTTTGAACAACTTTAATTCAAAAAGAGATATATCATCTAAATATTATTATATATGAAGGTTTATGAATAAAATTTCAAAAATAATTAAGACGGATCTCGGAAAATAGATTAGATTAAAATAATTAATTACTTCTATAAGCTCATATGGAGATTAAAATTAAGTTTGGATTTGCTTCACTTATTATTGTTTTATTTCAGTCTACATTAAAAATATCTGGAGTGATTCTAACAAATAGCTTAGCTTTATTATCCGAAACATTGGATACAATAACGGATATAGGGTTTGTTTCTTTGACGATTTATTGTTTATTCCATAGTTCAAAACCTCCTGATTACGAACATATGTATGGGCATGCCAAAATTGAACCAATTGGAGCATTACTTCAAGGTATCATCTTAATAAATTTATATGGTTTATTGATCTTTTTTACAATTCAAATCTTTATTGAGGGAACTTTTTTGCCTTCTAATCCAGATATAGGTTTAATTATAACAATCATTTCTTTCTCAGTAAATTTAATATTTTCTCGAATTATCATTTGGCAGGGTAGGCGTCGTATGAGTCTTATTTTGGAGATCCAAGGATTAAACTTGTTCCAAGACTCAATACGTTCAATTTTTGTATTGGTAAATTTTTTATTTGTGATATTTGGGATCTTATTTACTGATCCATTATTTAGTATCGCTCTTTCTCTATGGATTATTTTAAGTGCCCTGAAATTATCCAAGAAGAGTATAAAAGAGATTTCAGATACAAATCCAATTAATTATCAAGATATAGAAGATATACGCTTAAAAATTTTTAATTTAGAGCATGTCAATGCTGTTGAAGATTTACGTATACGTTCAATCGGGAAGGAATTATTTTTAGAAGTTGGGCTCTTAGTAGAAGATCATATTTCCCTTATCCACGCTCATGAAATAAATATAGCTATTAATGAAATGGCTAAAAATTTTTTTCCTAATTATGATTTGAAATGTATTATTGAGATGAATCCCGTTGCAGGGGAAGGATCATTAATCGAGAATATCATAAACTTAATATCTTCAATGATCTTAGAATTTTCAGGTATAATCGATGTCAAAAATTATGCCCTTTTTACTTTAGAAGATAAAAATTATCTTTCTATGACAATAGTTGTTGATGATAAACTTACTCTTAATGAAGCTCATAAATTATCTTCGGAATTTGAAAAAGTATTAAAAAATCGAGTACCATTTTTAACTAGAATTACAACCCATATTGAAGCTGTAACTTTGGTTAAACCTTATTCTTTTATTCAAATTGCACAATTAGAAATAAACCCCCAGGAAATACAGAAAATAAAAGAATTAATTGAATCCATTTTAAAAGAAAGTCCATATGTCAAAGGTTATCATGGATTTGAATTTTTTACCACTGGTAAGAATTACATACTAGAATTACATATTTTTTTTGACGGATCGTTGAATATTTCTCTTGTTCACGGTTATCTTACAAATCTAGAACAAAAAATCCGAAATAATATTAAAATTGAAAATCTCCAAGATATTATTCTACATTCTGAGCCTTTAACCGGACGAACGGATGGAATTATTTTTTAAATCTTATTTTAAAAATAGATTTTATAAATTAATTTAGAATGGAAATTTATATTGAATTAAACCTATTTCTTTTTGCATTATTTTAATATCTCGTTGAATACTTTCATTAAGTGGAATTCCTACTTTAACTCTCTCCTTTTCAGCTTCAAATTCTTTTTCTCCTGCTGTATAAATTCTATCTTGTCCCGGAACCTTTTTTGCGCTCCTTAACCCTCTCATAATGTTTCCAGCGGTTTTATTGAAAGTTTTTAAAGGAATAAAACTTTCGATATTAATTGCTAAAAAGAAATGCCCGACTTTTAGAACAGTTTTACCGCCTTCTTCGATTCCAATTGTATCTCTTAAATAAATTCCATCTTGTAATGCCGCTGAGAGTATTTCTACTAATGTTGCATATCCATATCCCTTGTATCCACTAGTTTCTTCTCCTTTTCCACCTAAGGGCAGTAAAGCCGCAGTTTTATTTGTTAAATCTTTTAAGACTTTAGTTGCATCTGTTTCAGATTTCCCTTCACTATTAATCACCACACCTTGCGGAAGTGGTTTCTTAATTCTATCATATACCTCTACTTTACCTCTTTGAATGATTGAAGTTGCGCAATCAATAAGAAATGGAAATCTTTCATCAGTCGGTGCGCCGGCAGTTAATGGATTTGTACCTAACAAGGGTTCTACTCCAAAGGTTGGGGGAATTGAAGGTCTAGCATTTGTAACGGCAATTCCAATCATTCCTTCTTTTATTGCCATTAGAGAATAATATCCAGCGATTCCAAAATGAGTTGAATTCCTAACTGCTACTGCTCCAAGCCCGTATTTTTTAGCCTTTTCTATCGCTAATTTCATCGCATTATATGCTATAACATGACCCATTCCAACTCCTCCATCTATAAGAGCTGTTGTAGGACCATCTTTAATAATTTTATACTCCGTTTTTGGATTATAAATACCCGCTTTTATCCGATCATAATACATCTTCATTCTTTGAATTCCATGTGATTCAATTCCTCTTAAATCTGATTTTATCAACACATCTGCACAAATTTCTGCATCATCCTCAGGAACCCCTAACCCAATAAATACATCTTTCATAAAATTCTTGAGTTTGACTGCGTCGATATATTTAATATTATCTGTCATAATAATCCACTTTCTTAAAAAACGTTATTAATTTAATTGATTGCCTTCAATAAAAAGGTTTGATATTTTAAATTCTTTTTATAATAATAAGAACACTTTAGGGCATCAGACGTGATTGAATAAGTTTAATTTTTGGCTCAAATTCAAATTTTTCGTAATCAACAATAAATTGATTATCTATGTCACTACATTTCTTTATCGAATACAATAAAATATCTTTCTCTTGTTTTGTAATTACAGGAAATTTATAGTTAATTGCATTGTATTTTATTTCTTTATCTTGCTTCTTATATCTATTAATAAATTCAATATGTTGATGCAATCTATCCTCATTAATTGAATCACCTATTTTTTTAATTTTCTTGACATTTTTTTTAAATAATGCCCTAAATTCTGAGTTAATCTCGTAACCTATTGAATTTCTTGTTGAAATCATGGCAGCCATTGAAGTTGTTCCAGTTCCCCAAAATGGATCTAAAACAGTATCTCCATAAATAGAAAACATATTAATCAATCTATATGAAAGATCTATTGGAAATGCTCCTGATCGCTCTCGTAATTTTTTCTTACTATAGTTATTATTTAGGCTTTGAGAGGTCCCTCTAATATCTTCCCATACATCCGAAAACCATTTATTCCTTTCTTCCCAAAAATACGCACTATTATATCTATATTCCGACTTAGTTGGAATTTTTCTTTTATTTTCCCCTTTTCTAAGGACTAAAATATATTCATGTTCAAGAGTGATATAGGCGTTAGGGGGTAGCATTCCAGATCCTAAAAATTTTGTAGGGCTATTTGTAGGTTTTCTCCACAGAATGCAGGGTAACTCAATAAAGCCATTATCTTGAAAAAAATTTGCAATTTTAACATGATTAGGAAATAGTTGAAAATTTCTGTTTATATTTCTTGTTGCATCTCCAATATTTATACAAGCGAGCCCTCCTAATTTTAAAACTCTTGCAGTTTCTTTCCAAACTTTATCTAATTCATAATGCATTAATTCAAATGCTTTTTTACCCCTCTCTTCTTTTAATGCATTTCCTATCTCTTCATTTAAGGATGAAAATAATGAGTCCCACATTTCTATCATGGGATAAGGTGGAGAAGTTACTAATAAATCTACTGTTTCAGATTCTACTTCGCACATATCAGAAGAATTTTTAAAAAATATTTTATGAGTAGTTTCCATCTTCGATTCTGAAGTTAAAAAGATTAAAATTTATTAATATAATTAAATTTCTTCCAATTATTCATAAATAAATTTCTATTAAATTGTTATTATTCTCAATGTCAATTTTATTATCAGATAAATCTAAAGAGTTTGTTGAAAAAAATGATATTTCTCATTTATTAATTGATATAACTTTTATTGAGGAACCTTGCACTCAAATTTACGACCCGAAAATAGAAATGATTAAAAATATCGATACAGAAAAGTATGAAAATCTTGTAAAGGTTTCTGGAAATGATATTACCTTATACTTATCAAAAAAGTTTATTGAGATTTATGGTAAATTAAAGGAATACCAATTAGATGTTGGCGGATTTTTTACAAAAGTATTGATTCTTAAAAATATTGACCCAATTATTAAAAATACTTGTAAAATTTAATTAATAAGGAAATTTAAAAGATTTTTAAACAGATAAACATCTATAAAAAATGCCAAAATATAATCCAAAAGAAGCAAGAGATACAAGAAAAAGGAAACAAAAAAGAATCGCTACTAGTAAAAAGAATAGAAATTTAAGACAATTCATTCCATACATTCTTATATTTGGAGTAATTATTATTGTTGGGGGTTTTGCAATTTATTTTTTTATATCTGAAGATTATAATAGTGGAAATGGTGGTGAAAATGGTGGTGAAAATGGTGGTGAAAATGGGGATAATAATGAATATGGGACACCTATGACTTTTTCAACAATTGATGGAGATACAATTAAATTAGCAGATAATCAAGGAAAAGTTGTAATACTCTATTTCTTTGATTTACCTTGTTATTATTGTAATCCAGAAGCCGGTGTTATAGCCGATATAGATGATGCATATACAGACAGTCAATTAGAGATTATTCTCATCGATGTTTTATATAAAGATTCAATTTCTGATTTAAAAACATGGAGAAATGATTATAATTCTAATTGGGACATTGTTCTTGATGATATTCATCATACATATAGCACACCATTTAATATTGCATATACTCCTACAACTAAAATTTTGGATAAAAATGGCAATATTGCAAAAACCATAGTCGGTTATGATGAGGGACATTATTCAACTATAAAGGATGAAATTGACGCATTACTAAAAAATTAAAAAAAATATATGAAAATGAGATTATTTTTTAATTATGATTGATTTAATGCTCTTTTTATTAGCTATATTTGGAGGGTTAATATCTTTTCTCACTCCATGTAATGTAGTTACATTACCATCTTTTGTAACCTATGTAACAAGTCAAACAAACACTATTAAAAAGAGTATCTTGATGAGTTTATTCTTTTCATTAGGGTTCTGCTTAATGTTTTCGATTATCGCTATTCTATTAATGGTTATTTTTGGATTTATCGGATATACTTTTTGGCTAAATTTATTTTCAAGTATTACAGTGTTATGTTTAGCCATTTATGTTTTTTTTGCAAAACAATTTACGAGGGAAACTCCTATTTATGAATCTTTCCAGAATTCTAATGAAAACGATAATAATGAAGGAGATATAGCTGAATCAAATGATATAAATCAAAATAATGAAGAAATAGATGCATCAACCATAGATGTGCATATAAGGAGATATAAAGGGTATAGTGGATCCTTTATTTTGGGTTTTTCACTGGGCTCGTCATGGATTGGATGCGTTACTCCAATTTATCTTTCTATAGTTGCTATAGTTTTACCAAACCAAGACATTGCAATAGGAGTTGTTTTATTTTTTCTTTATGCTTTAGGAATTATGATTCCTTATTTGATTATAGGTGCTACAATTGGAAAAATAAAACAGAGATTTTTTGTTCAATTAATTAAAGTTGGTTCTAAACTTCAAAAAATATTTGCAATAATTTTATTATATATTGGAATTGGATTACTTTTGGAAGCATTTGGAATTTCTGGGCTGCTCCCCTTTTTTTAATATGAATAAAACTTTTAAATTATTTTATAATTCTAAAAGATTTCCTAATTTTAACATAACATCGGATGCTTTTCCTTTTAAGAAAATATCTACAATTGTATATGTATATTTAGATGGTTCAACATTTATCTCGATAAATTTGGCTCTATTTTCTTTTGCGATATATGGAATGGAGGATGCAGGCATTATTTCTCCGGTAGTGCCTATTAAAATAAATAGATCGGCATTTTTTGCTGCCTTTATTGAATCACTGTGAGTTTTTTGAGGGATTGGTTCTCCAAAAAAAACGAAATCTGGTTTTAATAAACCACCACAATCAGGACAATGCGGAGGTAATTCCTTTATAAGCTCATGACTTTTAAATGTTTTTTTACATTTAATACAAGTTAATGTTTGTGCTGTTCCATGAAATTCCAAAACATTTTTACTCCCTGCTTCTTGATGTAAATTATCTATATTTTGCGTAATTATTGTTTTGATCAATCCTCTTTTCTCCATTTTTGCAATGACATAATGAGCTTTATTTGGTTTTGCTTGCCCAAAAAAATCATAAAAGATTTCCTTAATTAAGGACCAAGATTTAAACGGATTTTTCAAAAAATAACCAGTCTCCAAAAAGATAGGATTATATTTACTCCATAATCCGTTTGCACCTCTAAATGGAGGTATTCCACTTTCAACAGAAATACCTGCTCCAGAAAAGACAACAACATATTTTGATTCTAAAATCCATTTAGTAGCAAGTTGATAATTATCTTCTTTCAAGTTGAAAAACTTTTTCTAATGGAAATTATTTTTTTTTTTAATTTTAATAATTGTTATTATTTTAAAGAAGATATAATTTAATTAATAGCTTGAAAAAGTATCTAATAGAATTATGAATGTGAAAAAAAATTTATGCCGTTGGTTTGATGAGAGTTCCGCAATGAAACGTGCCTATGATAAAGGGTTAATTGATAAGAGATGGGTTGAAAATTATTGTTGGAGTGGGGGAAAAAATTGTGTTCGAAAAAAAAGGTTTGAAGAGGAAGGATATATTTCTCCAGATTATATTCTTCCAGATGGGAGCGAGGATTCTAATTTAAAATAGTTTTCTAAGATTAATTAATTGTTCCAGAGTATGTAAATGTATGAGGGTTCATTTTAATATAATATCCTCGATCAGTTCCAATTACTTTTCCACAATTAGGGCATTTTAATTCTTTATTATTTAGTGGCACATAATATTTTTGAATACGGCTTTTATAACAACGATGGACATTTCCTTTTCCTAATTTCACGTATTTAATAATTTTATTTTTACATTTAGCGCATTTAATGATAATCATTTTTCTTCTATTCTTTCCCTCATTTATTTTTATAGTTAAATTCACTAATAGAAGGAAAGAGTTTTCTTAAATTTGACATTTTCACTATTACTATTGCAATCATTATGATATCAACTAATAAATTATCTCATTTTTCGATTACCTATATAGCTACCAAGAGTAAAATATGATTTTCCTTCATAAAATAATGGTTTCAGTAATCCTTTTTGTTTACAGAGATTTTTTATAAAAATATCTTCGTCAAGTGATAATGCAACTACGTTTGCAGTAATTATAACTCTATTTTCAGCATCATTTGAAACTTCTTTTATCCAAATTGTTTTACATTCCAAATGAGCCTTACATTCTTCGATTCTTGGAGGTTTAACAACTAAAGATTTAATAGGGGTTAAATTAGCGTGTATAAATTCATCTTCTTCGGATGGGATTGGATCAGCGGTTTTATTAACTTTTCTCAAAAGTTCTATACTTGGTATATTTAAGACAAACTCATTAGTTTCTAATATATTTCTATAAGTATCTCGATTTTTAGCTGACCCAACACAAATAATTAAAGGATTATAAGAAACAGGCATAACCATTCCATAAGGGGCAATATTTAAAATATTAATTTTATCCATTGTTGAAATGAGGTATACAGGAGCTGGAATAAGACATAAAGAGTAATCATATAATTCTAAATCTTTTTTCTTTTTCATAATTTTAAAATAAGCTAATATAAAATAAAAAAGGAAAAGAATTATTTAGATTCTTTATTTCTTTAGAAGAATTTAAACCAGAACGATAAGGAAAATCTGGTCTTTGGAATTGAGCATATGGTTAAATAAGTTCCTATTTTTTTAAAATGTGTTCATTTTAATTTAATCTAGTTTTCTTTCTCCAAATTGATAAGTTTCATAATATTATGATCCATTCTATCAAATTCATATCAATATTTTACTGAGAGTAATTAGAATACTAAATAGCTATAACCTAGAGAGTTATTTCTCATCCGCTTTAATTTCAGTACCAGCGATGGAAATGCTACTGGTTGATATCCCTTCAGCTTTTTTGTAGTATTCAAAAGACCGTGCTTCCACTTTCTTGATATATTCTTTTAATTGCGCTTCAATTTCAGCTGAAATTTCGGGTGGTTTAAAATTTTGAAGGATATGATCCACTTTTTCTCTTGCTGTTGTAATAATATCCTTAGACCCTTTTTTACGCCAAGTTGTTCTTCTATTACGATCGATTAACTTTGGTATATAAAGTTCATTCTTCATATGGTCCCGAGTGTGTTTTTCACCTAAGAAATTAGCGCCTGGTTTTTCAGCTGTTGCAACCTTTTCAATAATATCTAATCCAATTGTATTCTCATTTACGGTAATTCCATCAAGTGCTCTTTTTACTACTCCTGCTAATTCGTCATCAATAACTAGTAGTTCCAATGCCTCTGCTAATGTAGATTCATATGTCCCCGCGCATGTAATATAATTTATGCCTGCTTGAGCCGCCAACATCAATGTTTGTAAACGTTCGAAACCATTTTGCAGATCAAAACATTTAGATTCTGTAATTGATCCTGGACCTCTAGATGGTATGTTGTAAAATCTTGCTATTTGTGCAACTCCTGTAGTAATTAGCGCTGTCTCAATTGATCCTAATGCAGAATTACCAGTTCGCATATCTGTAATACAAGAAACTGTTCCAAAAAATACTGGAGCTCCTGGGTTATATAATTGGGCGAGAACTATGCCTCCAAGTGTTTCTGCACTAGTTTGAGTTATCAATCCAGCTAAGGTGACAGGAGCAGAACTCCCGGCAAGTGCTTCAGGAGCTATTATAGTAGGCTGTTTATATTTTGCAAATACGGAAAGGCCATTTGTCATAATCTGCGGGAAGTGAAGCGGACTAGTAGGGTTAAAAAAACCTACAAGACGAGGTTTATTAATTAACTCCTTTTCTCCACCTACAATAATTGACGCCATATTAATCATATCTTGGCTCGCTACTTTCCCATAGCACCCAAGTCCATAAGGTTTCCGTGTATTTTTCACCCATTGATACATTGCATGAGCATGAAGAGCCGTATACTTAACATCATTCGGCCAAACATCTACATGAGAATTATTAATATGTTCCAAACTATCTACAACTCGAATTTGCTTAATCATATCTTCAAGTAAGGATTTACGAACATTGTTTTTATTATTTGGATCGTAGATTTTAACAGGCGTTCCTATAGTGGCAAACTGAGTACTTGTTGTATTCACTTCAAAATTAAACGTGCCATCCGGTCCGTGTAATTTAAAGGAATTGGGTACCTTTTTTAATTGTTCTTTAACGAGTGTTTCGGGAAATTTTACAAATGTAGTTTCTGGGTCAATTTCTGCTCCATGTTTTTCAAGGAGGTCTCGTGTGTCTTGAGCATCAATCTTGATGCCCACAGTTGAAAGTAATTCCATCGTTGCTGAATGGATAGTTTGAAGTTCATCTTTTGAAAGAACATTAATTCGATTTAATTTCATAATATAATTTTGCACTTCATTTTTTTAAATTAAATTTAACTAAGTTAATAATTTCTTTATTAGGGAAACTGCTTCTATTGCATCATCCGCCCAACCATCAGCACCAATTTTCTCTGCCCATTCTTCTGATGTAGGACTTCCTCCAACAATAACCTTATATTTATTCCTTAATCCCCGCCCTTTCAACTCTTGAATTACTTGGCGCTGAAAATCCATTGACATAGTTAAAAGCGAGGATAATGCGATAACTTGAGCCCCAACTTCTTCAGCCTTTTCAATGAATTTTATAGCGGGAACGTCAACTCCCAAATTATATATATCAAACCCGCTAGCAAAGAGAAACGAGCCAACAAGATCCTTACCGATACTGTGGACATCACTTTCAACAGTTCCAAGTACTACTTTACCCCGTGTTTTTCTTTCTTCCCCCATAATCTTGATGGCAGGATCAAGAACTTCATCAATAGCAGCCTTAACTGTATTAGCTGATCCTACTAAATCGGGAAGGAAAATTTCTTCTCGTTCAAAACGATCTCCCACAAATTGCATTATTTTTCCAATTAATTTTATAATTTTAACAGGAGATACTTCCTTATTTTCAATTGCTGACTGGCACATTTTTTTTAATCCATCTTCATCCCATTCCAAGATAGCTTTTTTCATACTTTCTTCAAACATTACACTACTTTCCTCTTAAAGAAATACTGAATTTTATTTAATTTACTATCTATTAAGATTTGTAAAAAAGGTTTTTTAAAAGTTTCAAATTAATTAGTAATGATATTAGTAGAATAATATTAATTAAATCAATAAAAATCAATAAATAAAATAAAATAAAATTACTGTGATATGGGATGGCAGAAAAAAAGAAAGATGTTAGGCAAATTAATCAAGAAAATCGAGAAAAATGGGAAAAACAGAAATTTGATACAAAATTAATCAGAGCCGGCGAAGATCCTTATCCCGAAACATCGTATAGCATCCGAACACCAATATATGCAACAAAGTCTTATACATACTCATCTCTCTCTGAATTGCTTGCAAATCAATATTTTTATTCGCGAACAGAAAATCCTACCTTATTTGCTCTTGATAAAAAACTTGCAATACTTCATGGAGGAGAGAGAGCAATTTCAGTCGCATCTGGGATGGCTGCAGTCCACCTTGCTTGCTCAAGTGTATTACAAAAACGCATAGAGCGATTAAGTCCAAATAGAATCAAAAAGTTTTTTCCACAAACTAACCCGGATAAGATTCCCAATATGATAATCCATACAAATCAATATACAGGTTCATATCGACTATTTACGAGAATTTATCCTCAAATGGGTATTGAAACCAAATCAATTAATATGTGTGATTTAAGTGAAGTCAAAAAAGCCATTAATAACCAAACTAAACTTATCTTTATCGAAACACCAGCCAATCCAACAGTAGACATCCTAGATATCCAAGAATGTGCAAATTTAATACATGAAGCTGGAGGTAAATGTATTGTTGATAACACTTGGGCCTCTCCTGCGCTTCAACTACCTATGGAATTGGGGGCTGATCTGGTTGTTGAAAGCCTAACAAAATATATTAATGGTCATGGTGATTGTCTCGGAGGTGCGATTATTGGGGCTGATAATAATATCAGAAACATTCGTTATTTCTGGCTAGAAACACAAGGTCAAGTTTTAAGTCCTTTCAACGCATGGTTGATTCTGCGAGGTGTCAGAACTCTCAGTATCCGAATGGCTCAACATTCATTAAATGCAATGAAAGTTGCTCAATATTTGGAAAAACACCCTAAAGTGTTGAAAGTTGCTTATCCTGGATTAGAATCACATCCAAATCATAAACTTGCAAAAAAACAAATGTCTGATTTTGGAGGTATGATCGGATTTGAATTGAAATCTGAAGACGCAAGTAAAAAATTCATAGAACTCTTAAAATTGATAAAGGTTGGTGTATCACTTGGAGATACAACCTCACTAATTGAATATACATCATTCATGACAGGTGTCGATCTTGCCAAATGGGAGCGAAAATCTATGAATATCTCAAATACACATTTTCGATTCTCGGTAGGATTGGAAGATCCAGATGATTTAATCGATGATTTATCTCAAGCATTAGCTCAATTATAATCCAAAAACTTTTCCCTTAAATGGAAAATAAAAAAGAATAAAAAAAAGAATAAAAAAATTATTTTAAAATAGACAGAATTACTTTAATCCCAAGTTTATTGAATACGCTCTTTCTTTTTCTTATGTAGTTCAATCAATTGACTCTTAATTTCTTCAACACGCTTTTTAGGAAAAGGATAGAAATAAAGGCATAAAAGTGAGATACCAAGTGCAATACCGGGGAAGAGAACAACCAATAATCGCAATCCAAGTATTACATTCACTCCTGGAGTTGGTATATATTCTTCCCATCCTGTTGTTGAAAACACAAGTCCTACTGTTACAATAGACATAACCATTGCGAGTCGCATGAAAAAATTTGTAATTCCAAAGAAGGCTCCTTCACGTCGCACACCGGTTTTTAACTCATCTTCATCAATAACATCTGCAATAATAAGGTATATGAAGTATAACATACCACCAAAACCAAAACCCATAAAGATCACTGTAATAAGTGCGCTAATATAGGTATCCACGAATAATAATGGAAGCGTTGTAATAAAATACACAATCATTGAAAATGCATATATATTTTTACTCCCATACTTAACATCCAATTTTCTCCAGATGATGACTGTACCAATGCCCACAATGAACATTACCCCTAATAAAATTCCCGTTTGGAAAGTGCTTTCCACATTTAAAATATGTTCACCGAACAGGGGGACAACTGTGGCAAGAACTAGCAAAATATATTCATATAAGAAAAACATTATTGTATACAAAACAAATCCTTTGTTTTTTAATGTATATTTCAGGCCTTGGAAAAATTTGAACTCATGTTTATAGTCTAATTTAAACTCTTCCCGTTCTAATACGCCCCATTTTATTGAGAATAGTAGGGATAATCCCACGATAATAGACGTGACAATTCCATTAATAAGGTAACCGGTCATCTCAGTAAGTTCACCAATAAAGAATCCGGGTACTAAAAAAGCTAAAATTAACCCAACTGTAGCAAGAATTTGCTTAATTGTATTAACTTCGGCCCTTTCTTCTATTGAAGTGTAAAGTTCTGGAAAGAGAGAATCGTATGGGAGCGCAATCATAGTATAGAATGTATCGTAGCAAAAAAGCATAATAAGCAGATATACAAACCCAAATATATCATTACCCGTGGGTGGTAACCAGAGGATTATCTCAATGATAAGAACTGGGATAGTCCCAAGCATGATATATGGTTTTCGGCGTCCCCACCTGGTCTTTGTCCGATCTGAAATTATACCGATTAATGGATCGTTAATTGCATTCCAAATTGTCCATAAAACATAAGCAAGTATGATATAATGAATTGGTAAACCAACTGCAGTAAAATAAAATGAAAAAACCCAAGTATTGAAAGCGCTATTAATGAAGAATTGCGCAAAACTCCCCATTCCAAAACTCCATTTTTGCAATTTCCCAAATCGTTGAATTTCCACTTCTTGCTGATTTTTTAAATCACTCATAAAAGTATCACTATATTTTATTCTAAATTTATTATTTGAAGTTTCTTATTACATTAATTTATGAACTTATATATTCTTGTCATAAATTAAATATAGAATAAAAGGTTTAAAAAAAAAAGAAATGTTTTTTTTTCAATAGGAATAAAAACCCTTTTGAGTTTTTAATCCTAATTCACCCTTTTCAACCTTTTCCTTAAGAATTTGTGGTGGTTTGTCTCTAGGATCTCCGCTTTCTTTATAGTAAGACATTTCTATATCATAGACAACATCAAGTCCAATAGCATCCATTATTTTAAAAGGTCCCAATCCCATTTTAGTATAAATTTTCCATGCTTTATCTACTTCTTCAATATCTGCATATCCACCTGCCCATATTTCCAAACATTCTTTTTTTACGGCTCTCCACACTCTATTAAATACAAAACCAAAACATTCTTTTTTTACAATAAGAGGTGTAATTTCTATACTCTCAAGCCATTTTTTTCCTTTTTCGAAAGTATCATCACTTGTTTTAGAACCTTTCATTATATCCGCCATTGGGATTGAGGTTAAGTTATAAAAGTGAATATTTAATACTTTATTCTTTCTTTCAACAGCATCCTCAATCCTAGAAACTGCAATCGATGAGCTATTAGTAGCAATTATTGCATTAGGTGGAGCTTTTTTATCAATTTGTGAGAATATATCCCTTTTTAATTCTAACTTTTCAGGTACTGCTTCAATGATAAGATCTGCGTCTGCTACAGCTTCACTAAGCTTTTCGTGAAAAGTAACCTCTCCTTGTATTTCATTACGTTTTTTCTTTCTTGTTAATGAATTTGCTAATTTTTCACATCCTTTAGGATTCACATCATAAAAACGTACAGTATAATCTTTTAATGCTGTTTTTCGTATAATCTGATCCCCCATAAATCCAGCTCCTATTACTGCAACAACATTTATTTCTTTAACCATATTTTATTTTCACCTAAGATTTAGTTAATTTTTCAATATAACTTAAAAAATAATTATTTTCTTTTTCGGTTCCTATTGTTACTCTTATATATTCTGAACTTAATTGCTCAGATATGTCGTGAACATAAATTCCTAGTTTTACTAAATTTTGAGAAATGTTTTGAATACCAGTTTTCATTAAAATAAAATTGGTATAACTTGGAAAAACCATAATTCCCATTTTTGAAACTGAAGTTATTATCCTTTTTTTTTCCTTTTCAATTTCGTTAATATATTTTTTCATGTAGTCCAAATTTTGTAATGCATTAATAGCAGCTACGACACTAGGATAAGGTAGCATAGTTTCTAAACCAATAAATCTCCTTTTTATAACATCTCCGCAAAGTATATACCCAATTCCAGAACCCGCTAAACCAAAAGATTTACTTAATGTCCTTACAATAGCTAAGTTAGGAAAATCATTCAATAAATTTACATAAGATATTTTTGAAAATTCGAAATATGCCTCGTCTATTAGAAATATCACATTTTCATTTTCCAAAACTGTCTGTACATCTTTTTTATTTAATAGCAAAGATCCAGTGGGATTATTAGGATTGTCAAACACAATCATAGTTGGTTTATTAATTTCATCAATAAATTGTTCTAAAGAAATTTTAAATTCGGGTTCTCTTAATCTGATTTTTAACAACGGTGAAGATGTTTTTTGAGCGGTATTTGTGACCAAAAAAAATGTTGGATCTGCAATAATTATCTGTCGATTTCTTGCAAAAAGATAAATAAATTCTTTTATCAATATATCTGAAGCTGAACTTAAAATTATTGAATCTTGAGGAATTTTTGTATAATCAGATATTAATCCAATTAATTCTTCTATTTTGACTTGGGGAGTATAACGATTTATATTTTCAATACTTTCCTTTACTGGGTCAATAATTTCTTTTGGAGGGGGTTTAAACATTTCATTTTTATCTAATCTAATTCTCATATTTTAATGTCCTTCAATAATAAATTTAACATTCTATTTGCGTAATGAGTTCTTCTTTATATCCAATAATTACTTTGGTATAACCTTTTAGCATATTATCAACTTCAATATCACCGGTATCTACTCTCAAACACATTAATCCTTTCATTTTATCTACTGTTGCTACAATTTTTATGTTTTCCTTTCCAACTTTTGAAATGATTTTTGGGGTTAATTGTTTATTTCCTCTTCCAAAAATGAACCCCTGCCCTCCGATAGGGGAAACTATTATTTCTACATTATTATATTTATCAAGTAATCTTAGAATACCTTCCTCATTTAAATCCTCTCCAACTCGCTTATTATTATATATGGCATCGATTCCAAGGAGAGTCTTAGGTAAATTTAACGCATCTGTAATTGCTTTAACAGTTGTACCAGGGCCCAATAAATATAAAATATCGTTCTTCATACTTTCAATTATATGATCGGCAATTTCTACTTTATTTTCCGCTGCAGTCTTATTGATTTTTGAACCTATTTTTCCTGATTGTAATAGGCGTTTAATATTCGGAACCTTTAAATAACCATACAATTTTGAATCCAATATGCCTTTTCTGAAAGAATCTTCATTAATATCGAGAACTTCTTTTTCTTGGGTATCTGTTCCTTTTATAAAAGCATCCACCATTTCCGCTGCTGCTCTAGGGTTGAGAGCAAAAACAGAACTAAACATTTTCACGCCAGATGGGATAGCAACAACGGGCTTTTTCAATCCAATAGCATCAAAGATGTCTCTGGCAGTTCCGTCACCTCCACAAAAAATTAGTAAATCAATATTTTTTTCTAGCATCATTTTTGCAATTCTTTTTGTATCCTTCGCTGAAGTATCTTTGCCAATCTCCCCAACAGTATTAAATTTAAACCCTTTATTTTTAATAATATCTGCACCCATTTTTCCAGGGGCTGCAATGAAAAACATTTCTTCTTTGTTTTCTAAATTTGATAATAATTCACTAAGTCTTTTTGGTGTTATTGGTTGAGCTCCCATTTTTATTGCTTTTTTATAAATATGGCCATCTGTTCCTTTTAGTCCTACACTTCCTCCCATCCCGGCTATTGGATTTATTAATAGTCCAATTTTTTTCATATTCTTAAATTTAAAATTAAAATAATTCTAATATTTTAGTAATTGAAAATTTTGAACATTCTTGTTAGTCATTGATAAATCTTAATATTTTTGTTGTTTTCAAAACAATTTTAATACTTAATACTAAATTTTATATTTTAAAATATTACATAGATGGTAATGTATAGAGATAATGTATTATTTCGTAAAAATTTAATTAAAATCCTCCAAATCTAGAAGTTCTGAATTATTTAATATTTTGTTAGGTGGAAGAAATTTAACTTTTCTATACCAATTGGTATGAACTATAAGATTTAATATTCCAGCAATCACTGCTAAAAATTGAGTAATAAATATGACTGAAAGAACTATAAATGCTATAAGGTCTGCTTCGAATGTAAATAATGGTATTCCAAATATTAATGAAGTAACACTAAATCCAATTATCAAAAAAAGAATACTTTTAATAAAACTATTGTATTGAGATTTAGTATTAGTGAATTTAACTAAATTAATTAGTGCAAACTCAGTTAAATCATTATTTTGAAAAATGTTTTCAGGACTGTGAAGTATTTCAATAAAAAAAATCTTATTATTATTAATTATAATTTTAGAACAATTAAATAAATCGAGATATTGGATTTTATTATTTTCTATAGCAATATTTTTACAATTTCTTAAGTAAATTGAGTGAAAATCACAATTTTTTATGTGTAAAAATCTTGTAATATTCTTTATTTTTATCTTATCTTCAATATTCGCACGGGATTCGATAATAAATGGACTTTCTTTAGTGCCATTCCCTTTCCAACCATTTTATACAACATGAATATCTAAGTCATTTTCACCGTATATTTTCAAACTCATGATAAGTCCCTATTTTTAATAAAATTAAAATGAGATATTTAAAAGTCTGGTTTTTTCATCTTAAAATCTACTTTTTGTAATTGAACTTTTCTATGTTTCATACAAAGTTTTGCAATTTTTGGGCGAATTATACGATTGGCAATCCAGAACTCTTCTTCTCTAGTCAATTTTTTATCATAAAAATTATCTAATTCAAAAGAGGTTCCAAATTCAATTTTTAATTTAAAAGGTAAATTAATCAATGGAAAATATATTGGATCAGCTGGACCATGTTCTTGTTCAATTGAAATTAAGATCGGGCTAGCCTTTTGAAATCCAATCAAAGCTGTAGGGACTATTGGGATTTTATATTTCAAGGCAATTCTAACTACTCCAGGGAAAAACTTCCAAAGAATATGGCGATTTAAGAAAGTTCCAGAATTTCCTTCTGGAAAGATACATACTAAGGATGGGTATTGACTTCCTTTTTTATGTAAATAAGGATTTATGTATTTCCATCTAATACCTCCACGTAGCCATAAAGGAATTCCTCCAACTAAAATATATCTACCCCACATTGAATTTATATAATGATATTTATCCCAATCTAAGACATGAATATCCCTTGTTGGATGACAACAACTTATTGCATGATTATCTAAATCATAACCACCTTCATGATGTGCTACAATAAGAGCTGCACCATCTGGTATATTTTCTAATCCAATAATTTTCAATCGATGATATATCTTGAAATAGCAGTGATAAAAAAACTTTTGAGTTTTCCTGTATGTATCAATATTCATTAAATTCAAAAGAAAAAATATTCAATACTTTTTTAGTTTTAATAATATGTATAGATATTTTCAATATGAATCCCACTTTGCATTGCTAAATCAACTATTTCGTCATTAGTTAAAGTTTCTGAAATACAAATTAAATTCATTATATTGAGCTCTTTAAGATTTAGATGTTTCATGATAATAGTTAACCCTTTATAGCTAGATAATAGAAAATAATTAATATTATCATTCTCAACCATATCTAAGAAAGTTTGGTTTAATTGAGCCGTTAAATTATGGGCGTAATTAAGAAGTTCAATATTAAAATCTTCGGAAATCACTTGTGCTACTATGTTGTTTTTTGTATTTGTGATAAAACCCATAGTTTTTGAAAAATTTATGATTGTTCCCTCAATTAAGCTTTTTATATTTAATGATTGCCGTGATAATTTACCTAAAATATCACAAAATGCAGTATATAAATTATAAATTAATTTGGGATAAAGACTTGTGAAATATATGGGAAGATTAAAGTTTTCTTCAATTTTATGTCTAATCCCTGAAATTTGCAATTGAAAATATTTATCCATAATTTGCTGTGAAGCTTTTGAACCATATTTTTGCTTCTTTATCAAATCAATTTTATGACAAAAAAGAATTAATTTCATATTATATGATTTTGTTTTAATTATTCTTAAAATATTATTTATTTCATTAATGATTTCTTGCTGTTGGGAATTCCAAATAATATAATCAAATACATATATAATATAATCAGAATTTTCAAATGCTGTACTGAGTATTTGATCATCACTTAATAAAACGTCCAATTCCTGACCAGAAGTATCAAAAAATCCTAAGGTTAAATCAAACCAAGAGTAAATTGAAGGAGAAACTCCTCTTGTTGGTTCAATTGATTCCTCTAAAAATTCTTGAGGGTTTTTACCTTCAAAGATTACTTTTTTTATACTTGTTTTTCCCGTACTTGCTCTTCCTAATATTAAGATCTTTTTTTTCTGAGTTTCTTTTGAAAATTTAGCCTCAATATTATTAATAACATAATCTTTGCGTTCCTCTTTAGAAGTATTAAAAACATTTCTAGCAAAAGATATAACTTTTAATTTTAAATTGAAATATTCTGGTTTCTCATTTGCAAGAGTTAAAAAAATTAATAATTCATGTTCTTCTTCTGGATCCATTGATTTCTTAAAATAACTCATGATAATTTGATCTTTATGATCAATCTCAATAAATTCTTCATTTTTTGTTTCATCTTGTAAAAAAGTATGCGTCGCGTATATTTTATCAATTATTTCTTTTGTTAGGTTTACTGACTCAGGATATGTGAAGTCTATTTTAATACCCCTTTCTCTTTCCCAATTAAGTAGAATTAAACAAAAACTCAAAAGAAAATTCTCCTATTTCTATGATTTTTATCTATAAGAATAAAAAAAATTCATATTTAAGAATGTATATTGTTAATTTAATTTCTAAAGGTTATTTTTTAGAATTTGTGTTCTTTTCTCTTTTGGTAATTTTTCACTAGAATACCTAAGAATTAATCTTGGAAGTGTTTTTTTATTCTCCTCTAAGTAATTAAAAATTATACCAGGTTTATATTTTGAACACGTCTTAAGCAACCATCCTATTCCTTTTTGGATATAATCTTCATTGTTCAAAAGCATTTTTTCTACTAAGTTAAATACATAAGACTCATCAAAATCTTTTTTTAAAGAAATAATTTTTAATAAACTAACCATAGATGCACGTCGAATCCATAAATTTTCAGAATGAGACCACTTTTCGATAGTTTTTTTCGCCAACTTATCATACTTTGAGAGAAATGGTCCAATTACTCTAATAACACTACTATCACATAAAGCCCAGGTATCACAAGATTCGAAAAGGGCATCATGAAATAAATTAATAGTTTGTTCATCAAAATGTTTTTTAAACTTATTAATAAAAAAAAATCCAGCAAATTTTTCATCGTTGATATTAGATTTTAATAAAATTTTAAAAATCTCAATTGAATCATCAAAAGATGCATTGTTTTCTTTAAAAATATCTCTTACTATCTTTTCAATCTCAGATATTTTAAGAGCATATGTATTAAAATTGGGATTACTTGAATTAAGTATCTTTAACATTCGCTCTTTTTGATCTTGAGTTAGCGTTCGAACATTTTCTTTTAATTTAGATTTAATTTCATTTGTAATTTTTTGAATCATAAGAGATCCCTTGCAATCTAATCATAAGTTAAAACCTTATCTAATAATAGACCCTCATCGTCAATTCCCATTTTTTTATATAGAGCAATTGCTTTTTTATTTTTAAAACTTGTAGTAATGTGGAACGCCGTAGCTTTTTTCGATCTTGCTATATCGATTAATTCTTTTAACAGTTTCTTACCGTATCCTCTATTCTGAAATTCCTTTTTAATGAAAAAATTATGAAGATATACGGCAAAACCTGCATGGCCAAATTCGGGATACATCCAAATATCTCCAAATCCTATTAATTGGTCATTTTCTTCAACAACGAGAATAGTATGATATTTATCGTCAAATCCCTCAATCATTATCCGCTTGATTATTTCTTTATTTATATTTAATTCACCAAAATCACCCTGATAAATCTCATCAATTGCTTCTTCAAATAAAATAACCAACTCTACTAATGAATCAATATCTCTCTTTTCTGCCTTTCGAATCATAATTTTAAGTCTTATGTTATTTTTAAATTGAGAAAGAAATTTTTTTAAGATCTTCTTCTGAATCTGCTTTCCCGATAATTATACAATTCTTTATGTTAGGATTATTAAAGTTCAAAGAACTATCTTTAGCAACAATACAATTTTCCAAGTTAATGTTAGCTCCAATCTTTACATTATCAAAAATAATACTATTAGTAAGTTGGACATAATCACCTATTTCTGAATTTTTTCCGATATAGACATTCGGTCCTAAAAGAACATCATCGCCTAATTTAACTTTATCTCCAAGATATACAGGTTCAATAAAGGTGGGATAATCACCGATGTAATTTTCAACATGAAGCCCTTTAAATTGCGTTTTAAATAAGTCTAACATTAAAATATGGATTTTTGAAGCATCAATTTCTTGATTATTTGCTAAAAGTTCTCTAATAATTTCTAATTTCTCTTTCAATTTCTTTCAATTCCTTATTTTTACTTATTGAATATATAATTTCTTTTTATTTCTAGTACTTAATTAATTTTCTAAACCAAATATTTCAATTAATTTATCAATATTTTTTCCTGTTTTAGCACTTGTAGTTATAACTTGAATATTAGGATTGATTTTTTTTGCATCATTTATCATCTTATCTACGTCTGTTTCTAATATCTCAGCCAGATCTATTTTATTAATTACTGCAACATCGGACATTTTAAACAACATCGGATGCTTTTCAATAACCCATTCCCCCTCTGTAATTGAAACAATTGTTACTCTTTTATCTGTGCCCAAAATGAAATCAGAGGGGCAAATTAAATTTCCGACATTCTCAATAATAATCAAATCATAATTATTCAAATCCTTATTTTTAATTATCTGGTTTATGTGATAAGCGTTTAAAGCACATTCTCGGCCAGTATTTATTTGGATTGACTCCACATTATGTTTTTCTATTCGATTTGCATCCACTCTGGTTGTAACATCACCGCATATAACTAATATCCTATATTTTGAAGCTAATTTTTCAAGTATTTTTTCTATTATTGCGGTCTTGCCAGCGCCAATTGCACCGACTATATCAATGGATTTTATATTATATTTTTTAAATTCTTGATTTATTTGATCGGCTAAAACTTCATTTTGATTCATTATATCTTCTTCTATTTGTATCGCAAGTTCTCTTTCTTTTCCTTTTGTCAATTTATTACTGTCAAGTTCCATAAACCTTTGAATCTCACGTTCTTCTTTATCAGACATTTAATATTACCAAATTGCGTGTTAAAATTTTTTATTACTAATATTGCTATTAATAAATTAATAGTTTTAAAAAAATTTAACTTGATTTCTAAATCTTAAAAAAAGAAAAAAAAAAGATTTCAATTATTAAAATCAAATATTTATTTTTTTAGTTCCATTACTTTTCTATACTTTTCTAACATTTTTCTAGGTGTTACAGGTGGTCTTTCATACTTAGGCAATGTCTTCCTTATTCCAAATAGATATTTGGCTATATTTTTCAATTTTTCCAAATCATATCTCGCCATCATCGTAATAGTTTCCATCTGGGGTGAGCCTCCACCATGTAATCCTGCTACTTGCATTACACCAGCAAGATCTGATACAAGCATATTTTCAATTCCTCGCATACAACGAAGAATATTTTCAGGCTTAATCTTTGGATTTCTCTTTAAATATTTCATTGCTAATTCACCCACATCTTCAGCAAAAAAAGAACCCTCAAAGGGCATAGCTGCAACAAAGCCACCACAAAGATCAGCTAATATTTTATATTCGTTATAAATTTCCTCTCCAGCTAATCTCCTTCCTGCATTAGTTAAAACTTCATCTGGGATAAAAGTTCCTGAGGGTGCTTTCTCAGCGCGATACGCACTTGCTATACCTGCAGCATTTACAAGCTCCGCTGTACCAATTATATGAGATAATTTATCTCTAACATGAGAAGTTTTTTCGATCCCATTATATTCCGCTACTAATGCCGCAGCGCTTCCAATAACTTCAGATACAGCTGGTTTACAACCCGTATATGAATGCCGATGATAATGAGCGAACATTAAAGCTAAAAAACCAGCATAGGGATTTTGCCTTGAATCCACACTTCCGTTTAAAAAAACTCGCTCATTTGGAACAAAAACATCATCAAAGATAATCATAGTTTCAACATCACCAATATTTAACCCTGGAGCATCCAATCCATATTTACTTTGCCGAAACCATGCCGGTCTAGCAAGTAATTTAACACGATCCCAATCTGATGGTAAAGCAAATGCAACAGCATAGTCTTTATCTTCAGGTCCCATAAACCTTGTTGGAATTGCGATAAATTCATCAGCATAAGCAGTATTTGTTATGCATATTTTACAACCTCTTACAATAATACCATCTTCTTTTGTTTCAATTACTCTTAAATATTGATCTGGATCTTCTTGTTCGTGAGGGCGTTTTAATCTATCTCCCTTAGCATCAGTTTGTGCGCAGCTCGCGACCAAATCATTTTCCTGAAAAAATTTAAGATAATCTTCGAATCGTTTATAGAAGTCAGTTCCTAATGCTTGGTCAACCTCATACGTGATAACAGATAATGCATTTATAGCATCTATTCCCATGCATCTCTGAATGCAACCACCTACTCTATGGCAAAGAAGCCTAGTCATTTGTTGCTTTTTTAATAGATCGTCTACACTATGGTGTATATGACAAAAACGGTTTATTCTTTTCCCAGTTAAATGAGAGGTTGCAGTGCATAAATCCTTAAATTCTTCTTCATTTACATGATCAAAGGTTTCTTTTATTATATTCATGCCTCCTCTAATTCGGGGGTCGTCTCTACCCACTATTTCTTCACCTATCCAAATATTATGCTTCATCTTTTTAAGATCTTCATAATATTGTTCGAAAGTTCTCATTTTTTAATTAATCTCTTTTATATTTTTCAAATAAATTTTTTTAAATTATTATATATCATTTAAATTATCAACTCGGATGTTAATAAGTCTAATTTTTTATTGAAAATAAGAAAATTTACATTGTAATATAACAATGATAGGCGATTTGATATATATGAAATATTACTGAATATTTAGAAGAATTTATAAAAAGGAAATGGCTTGCTAATGCACATATATTATTTGTGTATTATTTGGATATTCTCTGGATCACATACAAGTATAATTTAGAAATAGATCTTGATATTTTTCGAGTTTAAATATCATCATAATTCAATTTACTATAAAAAATTACATTTAAATAATTTTTTAAAAAAAAGGTTGTGTGTTGGATTGAAACTGTGGAAAAAAGGTCGATATGACTTTAGAACCTCAGTAGAGGAGACTATGGGATGTTTACACAGAATGGGGGCAATTGAGAGCTCACATCTATCACAGTATTTAATTAAAAAGTATAATTTGTCATCCATAGATCAGGTTGCTGATGTAAAAAAGCAGTTATTGAGGGGTAATATTTTAATTATTAATGTATCTACTATTTTGGGGGATCAAAATGTGTCAATAGTCGATTTTAAGAGATCTATTGACCAAATAAGGGCAGAGATTAATTTAACAGGAGGATCTATAGGCAGGATCGGAGATACTTATTTAATAATTACACCTAATAGTCATATAAAGATTTCTCACTAAATAATTTCAAAGCGAAAAACTAAAAGCAATAGAAATTTTAAATATAATAGAGTTTTTGATTTCAATTCTTTAGTGAGTGAAATTTTTGGATATTAAACAGCGGCATTTTATTCGTTCTTCTGAAATAAAAGAAATTATTTCACAAATTAAAAAAACTTATTCTCAAGGTTTTGTTGATAAAATTTTTCCAAAAAAATCTAAAGTTGAGAGAATCTTAATTGAACATGGCGATGAGTTAATCGCAATTAATAATAAACTTAGCTTGTGGAAAAACGGTGAAATCTATATTCCTACACTATCGTTATTATTAGAAGATAATTTAGGATTAAAAACCATCGCTGTAGATATGGGTGCAATAAAATTTGTGACTAATGGTGCAGATATAATGCGTCCTGGAATAACTAAAATTGAACCTTCAATCAAAAAAGGAGATATAGTCAGAATCGCAGATGAAACTCATGATCGAATTCTTGCTGTTGGACAAGCTATGTTTAATGCGGGAGAGATGGAAAACAAGACAACCGGGAAAGTAATTAAAAACCTACACACAATAAAAGATGAAATCTGGAAATTCGCAAAAACCTTTAAATGAAAAAAAAAGAAATTAAAAGTTAAATTCCACCAGCTTGTGTGGCCATTACTGTAATAACGTCTTTCTTTGGATGAATCCCGATTTTGGTAAATTTAAGACTATCAGGAAGTACTTTTCCTTTAAAAATAAACTGGATTGCTAAAATGGGATTGAGTTTATACTCTCGTTGGACTGTTTTCTTGATTTCTGCTATGCTATTATTTGGATCTACTTCAATTAATTTAATTGCTTGGTCTGGGGGTACCCCAGTTAGCCTAAATCTATATTGCGGCATAATTTTTTCAGTTTCTTTTATTTATTTTAAGTCTAAATTAATTTTTATTAATTATTTTTCGATTTGGATCTTTTTTTGTTATTTATAATTTTTCAACAGAAATTATAAATTACTTCAGTTAATTATAGGTAACCGATACAAATATTTAAAGTTTAGGTGTTTGGTGATTATCCTTTTGTTCAATTTTTAAATTTTAGTTCGAACAAAGGTATAATTTTTATTACTATTTTTCTTATTTTATTTCATGAGTATTTCAAATGAAAAACAAAAAATTAAAGAAGAAATATTAAATCAAGATTATTTTAAATCTATGGCTAAATCTGATAGAATTCTTTTTGTTCTTCGAACTTTTGGGCCGCAAAGCTTTACCTCATTAAAGGATCTTTCAAAAATGAGCAAATCAACAGTTTCAAAATATGTAAACCTTCATCTCCAGAAAGATTATATAGAAAAAAGATTATTTGAATTAGAAAATAACCAAAGAAGGCCAAAATATGTCCTTACTGAATCTGGTAATAAAATTACAAAAGAACTTTTTGAAAAATTTGATGATGATTTAATTTTAATAAGTAAAATTAATCGCAGTATTTCTAAACTATCACAACTAATTCAATTTTATGAGAATATTTCTGTGGATGTATCAATAATTAATCGAATAATTAGGATCATTTCAAAATTGGGAGATCAGTTTTTTACCATAGAACAAAACGAAGATTTATTTATGTCCCTCTTTTTTATGTTTTATAACTCCGCTCTAACACCAAATTTTAGATTTGAACTTAAGGAGTTTTGCAGTTTATACAAGGTAAATGAAGTTAGCATTGATTATCATATCTATAAAATTATGTCTAGTAATTTAGGATTTTATTTGTTTGAACGAGGAGATGATAAATTCTTTTTTCATTCTGACGATCTTTTAGGAACTATCACCTTGCGATTAATAAAAGATCGGCTTATAGAAGAATTGATACATTTTAATATTGAGGGAAAAACGAGAATTGATGATTTGGATAAAGTTGCAGAAGATATGACAGAATCTCTTCTAGAAATGGGGCTTATCTGGGAAAGAATTACAAAGGAATTTGAATTATTAATAGAAAAATTGTTTATCAAAATGGCGTTAGATATGGGGTTCCCTAAAATAAATTTAATTAATATGATTCTCTCTTCAAAAAAATTTAATGAAAATAAATTACTAATTGACTCATTAATTAAAATTTTCAATGGTTCCGAGGATTATGTTGATTTAAATTTGGTACCAAGTAAGACAAATTCAGACGAAAAGATTAAAAACATTTCTGGAATTAAGTTAGAGGGAGTGGTAGGGTTTTGTTCTTCTTGTGGACAATTAATTTTAAATGATATTATCCAATGTCCTGTATGTAAAAAAAGAATCAACAAAGATCATTTATTAATGGAAATTGATAAAGCTCTCGAATTAAAAAATAAACACCAAAAGGAAATATAACGATATTATTAATTTTATGCAATAATTTGTAAAAATTTGGATAAAAAAATATTAATTTTTTTCCTTTCTTTTATTAAAAAGACAAAGATTTTTTTTGATTTTGTAATTTTAGTTATTTATTCAACAATGGAATTAATCCGATGAAATGGAATAAAATTTTATTATTGGTGGCAAACTATAGATGTACGGGTTATGATTTTTATGACTCTGCATTTCCTCCGTTAGCTCTTGAATATATTGCAGCTTATGTGGAAGACTTAGTCGATGTAATAATTCTAGATTCTAAAGCAGATAATTTGAGTTTAAAACAAGTTAAAAAAAAAATTGAGGAATATGAACCTGACTTAGTAGGTTTATCGGTGCCAGTATCAAGTGCAATTAATGATGTATTATTGTATGCAAAAATTGCTAAAGATTTTGGTTGTACAACAGTAATTGGGGGATGGCATCCAACTTTAGCTGTTGAACAGACCTTATCATCTCCTTGGATTGATATTTTAGTTAGAGGCGAGGGGGAATTTACATTTCGAGAGTTGATTGAAAAGGGGACTCCGGACAATATAAATGGTTTATCTTATAAAATAAATGGAAAATTAATCCATAATCCGGATAGACCTTTTGTTAAAAATTTAGATGAGTTAAAGTTTCCAGCGAGAAATTTAGTTAAACAATATAAATATAAAGCATTTAATATGAATTGTGATGCTATAGAAACTTCACGTGGATGTCCTCAAGCATGCAGATTTTGTAGCACTCACGTAGTTTACAAGCGGAGCTGGAGACCTAGATCTGTTGAAAATGTAATTGAAGAATTAGAAATTGTATCAAAAAATAAAAAAATTAGTGATGTATTCTTTGTTGATGATAATATCCTTGTTAATATGAAACGAATTGAAAAGCTCTGTCTGGAAATTATAAGAGCTAAAAGAGAGAGAAGGATTAAAAAACATTTGCATTTTTTCTTCCAAGGAAGATTAGATTCAATGGCAAGATATCCGGGAATCACAAAATTAATGGGTAAAGCAGGTTTTTGGCTTGTTCTTGTAGGAGTTGAAGCAACTGATAACAAGGGATTAAAGAATGTAGAAAAAGGCTGTAATATGGAGAATATTCGAAAAGGAATAGAAGTATTACATGAAAGTGGGATTATCGTTATGGGGAATGTAATTATTGGTACAAATCTTGATGACACTGTAGAAGATGTTCTAATTACGATTAAGCGAACAAGAGAATTAACGTTGGATTTACCAAGCTTTACTTTATTAACACCATTTCCTGCAACAGGGTTTTACGTAGAATTAAAGGAAAAAAATTTATTATTAACTGAAGATTATTCTAAATATAATTGGCTCACGCCTGTAATAAAAACACCAAATTTCAGTCCTAAAGTTCTTAGAAAATTATTATTTCTTGGTTTCCATTATGTTGGTTTTTATGGTGGAGATTGGTTCACTAAATGGAATTTACTTCGTAGAGGAATTAAATCAAGAGGATTTAAATACATTCTCCATCCTGGAAGAGCATACAGAACAGTTAAGTCTTATTTTACGTGGCGAAAGATAGTTATGGAGAATATACAAGATTTAAATAAAGAACTAAGGAATCAACTACTTCTAGGAAATGTTAATGACATGATTGAATTAAAGCAAGCAATCATAAAAGGGAGTTAAAAACAGTATTATGGTAATTACCGTTCCTATAGAAAATCATTTTAGATGGAAAAGAATTCTGTTAATCAAACCAAACTATAGAACAACTGGTTGGGATTACTATAATATGGATTTCCCACCAATAAATTTAACTTATATTGCGAGTTATTTAATAGATTTAAATGTTAAGGTGGAAATACTTGATGCTAAAGTAAATAATTTAACCTATAAACAAATAAAAAAAAAGATACAAAAATACAACCCTGATATTGTAGGAATTTCAGTATTTGTTTCTGCAGCGATAAATTGTTGTTATGATATTGCAAAAATTGTGAAAGAAGTTAATTCTGACTGCATAGTCGTATTTGGGGGGCGACACCCAACCTTCGAACCCTATGAGACATTAAAATGTAATGATATCGATTATGTTGTTAGGGGAGAAGGAGAACTAACATTCAGAGATTTAATAATAAAAGGAACCCCAGAAGCTGTTAAAGGACTTTCCTATAAATCGAATGGAAAAACACTCCACAATCCTGAACGCCCATTAATTAAAAATTTTGAAAAAATTAGATTTCCAGCAAGAGATCTTACAAAAAAAAATAAATATAAGATGTTTACCGTAAGGTTAGAAACGATTGAAACCTCAAGGGGTTGTCCTTATAAATGCACATTTTGCACAACTCATATTATCAATAAAGGGAAGTGGCGACCTAGACCAATTGAGAAAATAATTACAGAGTTAAAAATGATATCACATAATAGAAGAATTTCGGATATTTTTTTTGTAGATGATAATTTAACCGCTAATACTAAAAGGATTGAAAGATTGTGTGAAAGAATCATTGAATGTAAAAAAAAAAAGGAAATTAGTAATTTTAAATTTTTTGCGCAGATTAGAGTAGATTCAATTGTAGAAGCACCTTATATGGTAAAGAAAATGGCGGAAGCCGGATTTTGGGTGGTTTTTATTGGGATTGAGACTGTAGATGAAGAAACATTAAAAATGATAAAAAAAGGGTTTAATTTCTCTAAAGTATTAAAAGCTTTAGAGATATTACATGAAAATGATATTATTGTTATCGGAAACTTAATAATTGGGCTTAATTTGAATGCAACTGAAAGGGATATTAAAAAAGAAATTCAATTTATGAAAAATGTCGATTTAGATATCGTTAGTTATTGTTTATTAACACCCTTTCCCGGAAGTGAAACTTTAAAGGATTTAGAAGCAAAAAATCTAGTTATTACTAAAGATTGGTCGAAATATACAGTATTTGACCCTGTTATTAAAACATATCAATTAAGTCCAAGAAATTTATCTAATCTATTACATTACTCTTTTAGAAAATTAAGGTATTTCAATAATTGGAAAAGTTTTCCCTTCCGAATTATAAAAGCACGTGGCCTTTTTTTTGTTCTAAATCCAATTCGATTAATATCACTTATTAACTCATTCTTAAAAGTCAGAAATTTATTTAAAGAATTTTAAGAAATTTAAGCAACTTGTTTTTTATTTGAATTATTTCTCTAACAATCTCAAAAGGCATTTCTAAATAATTTTAACTGAATTAATGATATTTTAACTAGAAATAATTTTTAAAGATCGAATATAAAATAATTATAAATTAGATAAACAACATTTTAAATAAGAATATTTTTTTAATTTTCAGCAGTAATATTGCAGGGATAACCGAGCCTGGTCAATAAGAAACTTGAATATGGGTCAAGACTGATTATAGGTGCTGGACTTAAGATCCAGTGGCGTAGGCCTTCGGGAGTTCGAATCTCCCTCCCTGCACATTTTCTCTTTTTTTCTTTTCAAAGATGAAATATAGACTTAAAGAAGAAAAATTAAAAAAATAAGATTATTTACTAATATTTACTCTCTTTTTATAATTGTCGCTTGTCCCATTCCAAATCCAACGCACATTGAACTTATCGCGTATGTTTTATTAAATTGCTCTAGTTGCTGCAAATTAGTGCCTATTAGTCGATTACCCGTAAATCCTGTAGGATGACCTAAAGCAATGGCTCCACCCCATACATTAAAACGCTCATCACGCCAATCTATTCCTAGATCATGGCAACATGCAAAAACAACCGTGGAGAACGCTTCATTAATTTCAATAAAATCCATCTCATCGAATGTTGTTTCGGCTCTTTTTAACGCTATTGGCATGGAATGTATTGGTCCTTCAAGCATTGTAATTGGATCACATCCAATCACGGCAGAAGAAACTATTGAAGCGCGAGGTTTAAAACCTAATTCTTCCGCTAAATATCTTGACATCCATAATTGCGCTCCAGCTCCGTCAGAAGTTGGGCAACTATTTCCCGCAGTTAATAATCCTTTCCTTTTACTTCCTAAAACGTTTAATTTTTGTAATATTTCAAAGGAAGTGGTAGGTCTTGGACCTTCATCTTTTTCAACTAGTTCAGACGTGCTACTATCTTGTGCTACATTTCCATTTTCATCATAAATTGGTTCTCCATTCTCATCTAATTTAGGAGACCATATTGGTTCAATTTCTTTACCCCTTCTATCGTAATTTGAGCAAGCTTTCTTATGTGAGTCCAATGAAATTCTATCAAGTTCTTCTCTCATTCTTTCTCGAGTAAATCCTGCTTTTTCTTGCCAAATCCGTCCCATCAGATCTGCAGCTGAAATCTGGGTTTGAATTCCTTGTTTGTACTTTTCTGCACTTGCTTTTATTTCAGGATGACGTACAATATCTTTATGAGGACTGACCGTGATCATTTTTCCTTCTTTAAAGATTTTAAGATCCTCCATGATTGGATATCTATTTTGAACCTCAATACCACCAGCTAGAATACAATCACAATAACCTGAGGCTATTGCCTGCCAAGCTGAGAGCACTGCTTGTGACCCTGAGGCACAATGACGATTAATTGTCATCCCTGGAACTTTTACAGGTAATCCAGCAGCTAAAGCAGCATTTCTTCCAATATCCATGCCACATTCGCCAATTTGTGTGCAACAAGCAACCATAGAATCATCAACAAGAGTTCGATCAAATTTATTTCGTTCTAATAAAGTCCGATAGCAATGAACGATTAAATCATCCCCTCTTAAACGAATAACCTTACCCCTTCTCTTCCCAATAGGAGTTCTAACATAATCAATTAATACTGGTTCTCTTTTTGGGTCCTTAAAGTAAGTTTCATACCAATTTTTCATTTATTTCACATTCAATAGTTGTTATTTATGATTTACTTTATTTTTATTAATTAATACGTAATGAATTATTAGGTTTTTTTTTATTTAAAATGGATAGGTAATAAATTTCCAAATAATAATTTATTTTTTGATTTAATCATTAAAAATTAATTAAAAAAAATTTAAAGGATACAAGATTTTAATATTTAGATAAAATGGGTCTAAGAAATTCATTTGATAAACTTCTGGATTGGGATAAAAGGATATTTTTAAAACTGTACAGAAATGAGTTATCCCGGAAATATATGATAGTTGCAAGGATAATATCATTTTTTGGTAATCTTTACTTTTTAATTGGCGTTTCTATTGCAATTCTCATTGTAAATTATATAATTAGAGATTATTATTTATTCTCGCTGATATCGGGAGGGTTTGACCAGACTTTTTTCTTTTATATTATAATAAGATATGTAATAGTAAAGAGAAAACGACCTTATGTTGAGCTAAAAGACCATTCAATTAAAAAAAGAGATAAAATTACTAAGGCAAAAAAAGCTTTTCCAAGTGGCCATGTAACCTTCTTTCTTTTTTTCATATATTTATTTGCCTTTTATTTTAATTCGTGGATAATTTTACTGGCGGGTATCATTATAGCATGTGCAATGGGTTTAACACGAATAACACTTGGTATGCATTATCCACTGGATGTAATCTTCGGAATAGTGTTTGGTTTTATATTTAGCTTTTTATACCTTCATTTAACTGCATCTATGTGGATTGGGGGATATCTCACCTTTTTTCAGTGGATACAAGATTCATTTTAATTGAACTTGATTCGAATAATACTAAAAAAAGAATCTCTTCTTCTTTATACTAATAAGATATGTAATAATAAAGAAAGGAAAATAAAGAAAGTTAAGTTATATTTATAATTTTTTATTAATAGTAGATCTCTTCCAATTTACTATAAGGATCTTTAGAAATTACTGAAAAGTTTTCTTTATAAAAAAATTTTTATTTAATCTTTCTGCTCCATTGATTTCTTTATTTAATCAGGCGATCTCCAAAGAAATTTATATGAGAAAAGAAATTGTTAAATTTTTTTATATTTCTTTTATTATATTATCTGCAATACTTGCAAAAAAAGTTTAAATTTCCTTAATCCTTGTGAGAAGATTTCCTTAATTTCCTTAATCCTTGTGACAATCCTTGTGAAAATAGGCCAGTTATCTGTTCCATATAGTTTGAATCTTTTTCAGCTAATTCAAACAGTTTATTTAAATTTATTCCCTTATTCTCAACAAAGAATTTAGCAAAGGAATGTCTCATTTTAAAACTCCTAATCAAATGTTTGATATCTGGATGTTTTTTATATTTTTTTAAAGTATTTTTAGAATAATCTTCATTTTCTAAAGCCTCAATCGCTACTTCTGCAGCCGCTTTTCCGGAATAAACTGATGCATAAATTCCTTCTCCATTTATCGGGGAAACAAATCCTGCCGTATCTCCTATAAGCATTAAATTATTATCATACAAGCTATTTTCCAAAACTCCTACCATGGGTACAGGATAAGAACCAGACCAAATTATCTTATAATTAGAGCCTGGAATATATTCCTTTATTTTTGGATCCCCAATAAATTCTGTATAAATATCATTTAAGTTATATCTAAGAATGTCTTCACCAGCAATGCCACAACCAATATTAAATCGGTTACTACCCAACGGAAAAATCCATCCATAACCCATGTATGGTTTGAAATATATATATATAAATTCTTCATCTATATTATTAGCTCCTTCCATTATTGCGCATTTAGCTGTTGATATTTCTTCAGTTTTCCATTTGGATCTCAATCCTGATTTAATAGCTAATTTAGAACTCATGCCATCAGCAACTATAATTATTTTGCCATGATATTCCTTTACACCAGAAGGAGATTTAGTTTTAATCCCTATCTTCTCCTGATTTTTTGATATAAAATCAAATGCTAAATTTTTGTCAAAAAGTTCCGCTCCAACATCGATGGCCGTATCTCTCATTATATTATCGAGTTCTAAACGATCCATTACTGTGGAAAACAAATTATCTTCCCGTCTATATTCTACTCTATGATAGTCTGCTGAGTACAATACACCTCCTCGAATTTTTGGAATGTTTAATTTTTTAATCTGAGGATAAAGCTTTAGAACTCTGGAAGAAACAGAACCACCACAAGGTTTCCGCCAATTCACATCTCTTTCTATTAAAGCAACTCTATAACCTGCTTTAGCTAAGACTTCAGCACATTGAGATCCGGAGGGTCCCGCTCCTGATATTATCACATCATGCATCATTAACACATTTTAAAATTATTTTTTATAATAATTAAATTATGAACCAAAAAATAAGTTGAGTTAAAAACATTTAAGTTTTATATTTTTTTTAAAGTTCTTAAACAAATTTTAAGAAATTAAAATTTCCAATTTCCAAAAATATAAAGTTTCAAATCTAAATTTTCTGAAGAATTTTATTTTATTGCAATCAATAATATAAAGAAATTTATTAAATTACTGTTTTAAGTAATTTTCATATTTTAACATCAATATTTTTTGGTTTATAATCTATTCTATATTAGACCTTAATTATTTAAAAGATACAATGCCTATTTATCGAATCTCCAATTATATCTAGTTATTTCTTCGTCTGATAAGTAATATTTTTTATTTAAATTATTCCAAAAATTTGTATTATAGATTTATAATAAAATTGGATAAACAATAAGACTACAATGATTAATCCAGAAATAATCATGCCCTTATCAAGAAAAACTCTAACAGGGTTTCTAGCGATTTGCGGGTGTGCTTTTAATAAATACATATATCCCATCATTAAATATAATGCTATAGGTATAGTTAAAACGGAAGAATATTGGTACCATTCAGGATGTTCTATATCGAATAAGCTAAATGGTAAATGGCCCTAAAATTATATACAACGAGTATGTCACAAATAATGAACTAACAACCTCACCTTTTTTCAGTGGATACAGGATACATTTTAATTCAATATATTGAATTTAATACAAAAAATGCTAAAAAATAAAATGTTTCCGAAGAAACGGTAAGTAATTCTTCGTTATGTACGTTCAAACATGACGCTTTTAACAACAAATAAAGTATAAATACCTTTAGGATCTTTTCAGTAAACAAATTTAAAAAAAAAAATTAAAAAAAAATTTTAAAAAAAGATAAAAGGTGTAAATTATGCCAAAAAAAATTATAAGAGTGAATATGAACAAGCTCGAAGCAAACTATGAAGACTTACCTGAGAAATATCAAGCTTTAGGCGGACGTGGTTTAACTTCGACAATTGTTGCGGATGAAGTTCCACCAACTTGTCATCCATTGGGACCTAATAATAAGATTGTTTTAGCTCCAGGAATTGTAACTGGAACTAATGCCCCAAGCTCTGGTCGTATTTCAGTTGGAGGAAAGTCCCCTTTAACGGGAGGAATAAAGGAAGCAAATGCGGGAACAGATTTTGGACAGAAGCTGGGTAGGTTACGCATTGGAGCAATTATTATAGAGGGACAAAGTGAAGGAAAAGATTATTATCTTCTGAAGATCACAAATGATGGAGCTGAATTAAAAAATGCAAATAAGTGGGTAGGAAAGGGACTTTACGAAGTTTATAAGGATCTTCGTAAAGAGTTTGGAGAAAAAATCAGTATCTGTGGTGTTGGTATCGCCGCAGAGTTACGTGGAGGTAATTCAGGACTCAGTTTTAATGACCCCGAAGGATTGCCTAGCAGATATGCTGGAAGAGGGGGACTTGGAGCAGTTATGGCGTCTCGAGGATTAAAATTTATAATTGTTGATGATACTGGCGCTCCAGGAGTAGAAATCAAGAATGCAGAACTTTTTAAAACGGGTATAGCTAAACTTGTAAAGGCACTTGGTGATCATGATGTAACTAAACCGGGAGGAGCTCTCAATACTTATGGTACAGCTGTATTAATCAACATCATCAATGAGAGTGGCGGTTTACCCCAAAGGAATTTTTCCCGAGGTCAAGATGACAGATCATCAAAAGTATCTGGTGAAGAAAAGGCTGAAGAAATAAAGAAAAGAGGAGGGGCACGTCCTCATGCTTGTCATCCAGGGTGCGTTATTCAGTGTTCTGAAGTTTGGACAAAACCAGGTGGAAAAGATCCTGTCGGAGTTCTAGAATACGAATCTGTCTGGGCATTAGGTCCAAATTGTGAAATTTATGATTTAGATACCATAGGCGAACTCAATCGCGCAATTAATGACCTAGGGATGGATACAATTGAAACAGGTGACACAATTGCAGTAGCTATGGAAGGAGGTTTAATTGAATTTGGAGATGGGAAGGGAGCTATAAAACTTCTGGAAGAAATACGTAAAAAAACCCCAACTGGGAGAATATTGGTTAATGGAACGGAATTTACTGGTAAAGCTTTTGGAGTAACGAGAATCCCCACAGTAAAAGGTCAGTCTATGCCTGCTTATGATCCAAGAGCAATAAAAGGAATAGGAGTCACCTACGCTACTTCCCCTATGGGTGCAGATCATACAGCAGGTTATGCAATAGCTACGGAAATTATGGGTGTAGGAGGAACAGCTGATCGGTTAGATCCTAAAAAGGCAGAACTCTCTCGCAACTTACAAGTAGCCACAGCTGTTGTAGATTCGACAGGTTACTGTCTATTCATAGCTTTTGCCATCCTTGATATTGTTGAAGGATTACAAGGGGTTGTAGATTCAGTTAATGGTGTGTTAGGGGCAAATCTAACATTAGATGATATCCCTACAATTGGAATGCAAGTCATTGAAACTGAAATGAAGTTTAATAAAGCAGCTGGGTTCACATCCTTGGATGATAGACTTCCCGAATTCATGAAAGAAGAAAAGTTTCCTCCAGATAATGAAGTTTTCAATGTTTCAGATGAAGAACTGGACAGTGTCTTCAAATTTTAAGAGCTTACAAAAATGCCTATACAAGTAAAATTGTACGGAGATTTAAGAAAAATAGCGCAGCAGCACAATTACTCGAAAGGTGCTCCAAATATCTTTAATATCAATGATATAGGGATAAAATCAGTAAGAGATATTCTTAAAAAAATCGGCATAGAAGAAAGCGAAACAAGTCATATATTTGTAAATAGAGCATATTCCGGATTTCGAAAAAAGGTTAAAGACGGAGATAGAGTTGCGATTTTCCCAAGAAATATGGCGTTACTGTATAAGTGGTATTTTAAAAAGGTGGAAGACCACGACGAATGATTTAATTACCGTTACGGTTAAATTATTTGCCGATTTAAGACAATATGGAGCGGCTAAATCAGTGATAAATTTACCAAAAGGTAGTAGTGTAAATTCTGTAATCGAAAAATATAAAATACCTAGGAAAGAAAAAAGGTTGATAACCTTGGTTAATAGAATACGTCAAGAAAATGATTGTAATCTCAATGATGGGGACATTATAGCAATTTTCCCATTAATCGGTGGAGGTTAATCAATCTTTTCCAAAATATTTTTTAAAAATTATATTTTCTTTTTTTTTAAAATTAGCTTAACACTTATTAACAGTTGAGAAATGCTTAAGTAGATCTTATTATCTTTTTCTTTTTAAGTTAAAAATTAAATTCAATCATTATTTTTATTTCAAATACTTCACTATAAGGAGGGAAAAGATTTTGGGAAAATATACTTGTCATTTGAGTAAAAAGGCAATAGCTCCATGTACATTTAATCGACCAGGCATTGAAAATTGCCCTATGAGAATCGCCCCAGACATTTTAGAAAAAGCAAAAAAAATATATGAAGAAGATGATGAAACCAAAGAAATCACAAAAAATGCGTCAATAGTTGAAGCAACGGGTTATATCAAGTGGCCAAGATTGAAAGACACTATTGAATTTGCCATACTTCAAGGATATAAAAAATTAGGCATCGCTTTTTGTGTCGGATTAATGAATGAAGCGAGGAAAGTAGTAGAAATTCTTGAACGGTATAATTTTGATGTGACAAGTATTTGTTGCAAAACAGGAGGTCTTTTAAAAACAGAAGTTGGTGTTCCTAAAGAATTTGAAATGAAATCAAAGACCGGGTATATGATAGGGGCGGTAACTTGCAATCCTGTTGCTCAAGCATTACTTTTAAATGATGCTGGGACAGAAATGAATATTATCTGTGGTTTATGCGTTGGTCATGATATTACTTTTACAAAATATTCTGAAGCCCCCGTAACTACTCTTATTGCTAAGGATAGAATGACACAACATGCTCCATCATCAATATTATTTACACATTATGGAAATTCCTTCTTTTCTGAGGATCTTCGGAGAATAGAAACTAGAAAATAAAATTTCTTTTTTCTTTTAATTCAATTTTAAGTCATTGGGTAATAGTAATTCAAGAGGTTATTCAATAGAAATTGATATTCTCAAAATATAAATAACTAAAAAGTTTATTGAGATTATGCAGAAAAAAATTGATATACCTCCAGAATATTTAAGTAAATCCTATTCTGATTCAATAACTGATGGTTTCTCTCTTTTTAAGAAGAGTTATTTTAAGATTTTACCGATTTCTATCATTGTTTCAGTTCTTTTTTTGATTATTTCAAGTTTAATTATGACAGATCCAACTTGGCAATTATTGGAATTAAATTTACAATTAGATCAAATGCTTGAAAATATAGATTATGAAACAGCAAGCTTTGAAGAATTGCAAGAAATAATGAATTTTATGATACCCATTTTAGGATTCAGTTTTCTAATTTTAGGTGCAGAATTATTTTTTTCGAATTTTTCTCAATTTTTAGCCTTCAGTATTGTTGGAGGTTTTTTATATAAAATATATCTGAAACAAGAGGCAAATTCTGGAGAAGAATTTAAAAGATCTATGAAAATCGAGACATTATTAATTCCTATCTTATTTGCTATATTTATATCAATAGGATTGTTTCTTTTATTTTTGCCTGCCTTGATAATATATGTTTATTATATATTCTCTCCAGTAATGCATTCGATAGAGTCTGAAGAAAAATTAAACTGTTTTAAATCGAGTCGTAATTATTCAAAAAAGAATTTCTTGAGAATTTCCGGTATAATTATTTTAAATTCAATATTAATAGGTATTATTTCATGGATTTATACTTCAATTCTTGATTTAATAATACCTACAGCACAATATAATGCTGCTTTTCACCCAGCAACAAGAAATTATTTGATGATTATTATTTATACTTTAATCTACAATATTACAAATATGCTTTTATCTCCACTTTTATCATGCTTACTAATTACTCTGTTAGTTTATTGTAAAAAGCAGTGGTATAACAGAGATTTAAGAATGCAATATTACCAAAGAAGCCCCCCACCACAAATTCCAGTGTCTAGTTCTACTCCTTATGAACTTCCAAAACAGCCTATCCTTAAACCCCAAACACAACCAGAAACAATAGAGCCAGAATCAGAAATATTTTGTCCCTATTGTGGATTTTCAATGGAGAGAAGTCTCAATTTCAGATTTTGCCCTAGTTGTGGCGAGAAGATTCCTTAAATCAGCATGTGATAAGAAAAAAATTGCGATATAAGTTTAAAAATTTTGGAATACGCTCACTTTTCTTTTTTCCAAAAAGCATAAATGTTTTTAAATATATAGTTATTTTAATTTCCAATTTTATATTTTTAAATATAAGAACCAATTTGGTTTGAAATCAGAGATTTATATGATTTTCAATACAGAATATAAGTTTGAGATTACAAGAAGTGATATTAAAAATCCGGTAATGTTAATTGGATGGCCAGGAATTGCTTTAGTAGGAAAAATTGCAATTACAACAATAATAGAGTCAATAAAAGCGAAATCCTATATAAAAATCGAATATAACGATTTTCCTCCAAAATCGATTATTGAAAAGGGCAATATGAAATTACCAACTGCAAATATTTATTATAAATCTGGTGAAGACCATGATTTTTTCTTTTTAACGGCAGATTTTCAGCCTCAAACTGCTGATGGCATCTATGAATTTAGCAAAAATTTATGTGAATTGATGAAAAACATTACTAATAATAGCATGCAAATGTATATTAGTACTGGAGCGTTAGTTCCTGAAGTAATACCGGAAATCGTAAATATTTACATATCTGGAACAGATCCAAATATTGTCGAGAGTTTTTTAAAAATAGAAAACACAAAAGTAATGGAGGGAGGTATCATTGCAGGAGCTAATGGAATATTACCTACGTATGCTGGTGTTAAAGGATATGCACCAGGAGTTTGTTTGTTAGCCGAGACCGTACCAGTTCCTATGTTAAATGCAGATCCAAAAGCTTCAAGAGCTCTGGTTACCACTATTAAAGAATATTTCTCTCTTTCAGATGTGAGCTATGAGGAATTAGATAAACAGGTTGTAGATCTAGAGAAAATGATTTCTTCATTAAAGTCTAGAGTTGTAAGTGATTTTGGGAAAAAAAAAACCGGCGACGAATCATATTTTCGTTAATGTAGTTTAAAGGGAAGTAAAATTAATATTTATGTGATCTATAAATGGATTATTCGAAATTGTTGGCGCCTTGTGGCGTCTATTGCGGTGTTTGCCCATATTTAATTGCTTATAAAAACAATGATGATAAGTTAAAACAAAAATTAGCAAAGAGTATTGGGATAAAACCAGAAAAAATAATCTGTGAAGGTTGTAATTCTGATTTAGTTTTTTTTTTTTGTAAAGCGTGTAAAATTAAAGAGTGTGTACAAAATAAAGATATCCAGAGTTGTGCAGAATGTGAAGAATTTCCTTGTGATTTAATAGAACGCTTTCCATTTAAAGAATTTATTAAAAAAGTTAAATGGGATGTGAATTATCAAAAAAAATTTGGTAAAGAGCAATGGATATCTAAAACTATTGATTTAAACACTTGTCCAACGTGTCGAACAATTCAACATTGGAGAGCTAGAATATGCAAATCTTGTGGCACTAAATTAAAAGAACGTTATTTATGAAAATAATAGATTCATTAACAACTTTCTAATTTTTAATCGAAGAATTAAAAAAAGAAAAAAGGATATTTATTATTGTATGCCATTAACACCTTTTCATTTAGGGCCTGGGCTTTTAATCGGATTGATTCTGCTTAATTTCATTGATTTTCCCACATTTTTGATAGCAAGCGTAATTGTTGATGTAGAACCAATTATTGTTATCTTATTTGATTTAGATTATCCTTTACATGGTTTTTGTCATTCCTTTTTGGGTGGGACTATTATTGCTTTTCTCTTAGCAGCAGTGATGAGTAAAATTAGAAAACCAATTTCTCCTTTATTGTCATTTTTTAAATTAGAACAAGAAATATCATTTAAAAGAATCTTAGTAGCTGCTTTAGCTGGTGTTTATATCCACATTCTACTCGATGCCCCAATTTATACCGATATTCAACCATTATTCCCTTTAGATATAAATCCCTTCTATCGAAGTTCTGGAGCACCTGGATTAATGGAAACAATGATATGCGTATGGTGCTTTATGGGTGCAGTTCCTGTTTATTTAATTATATTGTTACAAGCTTGGAGAACTTCAAGAAAGATAAATTCGATTGAACAAAAGACCAGTCCAGTTTTAGATTAATTTAATGATTGTTTGAAAAAACACAATTAAATACATTTTTAATTTTCCTTTAATACTTCTAAATAAATTAAACAAACAAAATTCAAATTAAAAAGAGATGTAGTATAAGTGAAATTTTTTAAGCTGTTTAATCCGTTAAAAATCGGACAAATAGAATTAAAAAACAGAATTGTAATGCCTGCAATGCATTTGGGGTACGCTAAAGAAAGTTTTATAACTGATCGTATGATTGATTTTTATGTAGAAAGAGCAATAGGAGGTACTGGTCTTTTAATAATAGGTGGTTGCCACGTTCATAGGTTAGGAATGGGGTTACCGAGTATGGTTGGAATAGATGATGATAAATATGTTCCCGGTTTGACTGAGCTTGCTAGTAAAATCCATGAAGCTGATAATAACGTTAAAATTGGAGCTCAATTATATCATTCTGGGAGATATTCAATGCCATTTGTTATTCATGATACACCCATTTCATCTTCACCTACTTATTCAAAATTTTCTAAAACCACACCAAGAGAGATGACCTATGAGGATATTAAAGAGGCTCAAGAAGCTTTTGCTGCAGCAGCAGTTAGAGCAAAAGACAGTGGTTTTGATAGTATAGAGGTTTGTGCTTCAGCAGGGTATTTAGTAGGACAATTTTTATCTCCGTTGGTTAATAAAAGGACTGATAAATATGGTGGAGAACTTGAGAGTCGCTTAAATTTTCCGTTAGAGTTAATTGAAACAGTTCGTGATAAAATAGGAAATCTTACATTTGGTTTTCGAGAATCTGGTGATGATTTTATGCCAGGTAGTCTAACCTATAAAGATAAACCGCCTATTGCTAAAGCTTATGAAAAGGCAGGTTTAGATTATATTAATATTACAGGAGGATGGCACGAATCTAGGACCCCACAAATAACTGCCGAAGTTCCTCCTGGTGCGTATTCTTATCTTGCAGAAAATATTAAAAATACAGTATCAATCCCAATTTTTGCCTCTAATAGGATTAATGATCCAATATTAGCCGAAGAAATTTTGATGGCTGACAAAGCAGATTGCATTTGTTTTGGAAGAGCATTAATAGCAGATCCATATCTACCAAATAAGGCATTAAAAGGTGAACTACGAGATATTCGACATTGCGTTGCATGTAATCAAGGCTGCTTCGATAATGTCTTCGCCGCAAAGCCAATTCAATGCTTAAGAAATGCTCAGGCAGGAAATGAACGAAAATATAAACTTAAAAAGATCGATGAAGCAAAAAGAATTATGATCATAGGAGCTGGACCTGCGGGTTTAGAAGCAGCAAGAATTGCAAGAACCAGAGGTCATATTGTAGAATTATTTGAAAAAGAAAATAAAATTGGTGGGTTAATTCATTCAGTTTATATGCCCCCTGGAAGAAAATCATTTAAAAAAATGATTGATTATTATGAATATCAGATTGAGAAACTTGGAATAAATCTGCATTTAAATAATAATGTTACAGAGCAGACAATCGAACAAATTAATCCTGATGTTATTCTTTTTGCAACAGGTGCAAAACCAATCATTCCAAATATTCCAGGAAGCGATAACGATAACGTATTTTTTGCTTCTGACATTTTAGAAAGAAATGCGCCATTAGGTAAAAATGTTGTAATCATCGGAGGAGGTGGAACAGGTATTGAAGTGGCGATTTATGTAGCAAAATTTGGTGCTTTGACAAAAGATGCACTTGAATTTTTAACTTTTTATAACTGTTTAGAACCTGAAGTTGCTTTAAATATGCTTTATAAAGGAAATAAAAAAGTTACTATATTAGAAATGTTACCTCGAGCCGGAAGTGACATAGGTAAAACCACAAAATGGACTTTACTAAGTAAATGTGATAAATTAGGAGTAAATATAATCACAAATGCTAACATTACTAAAATAGAGAAGAATAGAATAATTTATTCGCTACCAGATCAGGAAGATTTAGAAATTGATGGTGTTGATACATTTATACTTGCAACAGGTGTAAAACCAAATGATGAATTATTTAATCAACTTAAAAAATCTGGAAAATACAAAAAATTATTCCTAATCGGAGATTGCAAAGAACCTGCGACGATCTTAGAAGCAACACACCGAGGTTATCGCGTCGCAAACAAGATTTAATTTTTTTTATCATTTAATTTTTTTCAGCCTATTAAAAAATCTAAAAGGGAAGATATTGGTCAAATCAACAACAAGAAAAGGTATCCGCAGAGAGATATTTTCACCAGAAGATATAAAAAAAATACCAAGTCTTTCAAATCAAAGAATTTTGGGATATATAAATGACTTAATAAGATTTCTTAATAAGAAAATTGGTTTAGATAATATAAAATCAATTATTTTATTTGGAAGTATTGTCAATGCTAATGATGTTTCTAAGATTTCAGACTGCGATTTACTAATAATCTTATCTGACGATATTTCAGATGCCAAAATCAATTCATTAGAAAAATATTTCTTCGAATTAGAGATCAAACACAAGTTAAATATTAAGCCAAATGATTTTTTGGGCTCTATACTCAAAATTATTGAAAAATCTACGGGAATGTATGTATCTCATTTTGTAACAAGAAAATCTCACTGGTTAGCACAAAAATTTGCCAAAGTTTTTCGAGTAAATAGAATTTTTGCTTTTTTATTCGCTCCGAGAAATATTGTATTAAAAAATATGATTAATTCCTCAATTATTCTTTTAGGAGAAGATTTACGATATATTGATGATGAAATTTCCATTGATTCATTTGGAATGATTAAAAGTATTATTTTAAATTTAGTTATTTCAATTTTCTCAATTGGATTTGGTTTAATTTATAAAAATACTTTAAAATATGAATTAGAAGCAATAAAATGGTCATTAAAGGCATCAAATTTTTATTTATTTAATGATTCTTGCGAACTTAATAAAATTATTAAACGTTTTGTAAAATTAAGTAATAAAAGTAATTCATTATTCTCTTTTTTCAATAGATTTATATATTTAAGAAATCATCCAACTAAAACTAGTTTTGGATATTCTTTCCTTACACCAATAAATATATTAAGAATTCATAATTTGGGATTGTCGTATAAAAAACTAATTAAAGATAAAAAATAATATGATTATTAAATAATTACAAATTTATAGATTCAAATTTTTATTATAATTAATACAGCTTGAACTAATTAAATAACTCCTTGGGATGAATTAATGTCCAGAATTGGTACAAATTTAAAAGATATATATCTAGAAATTTTATCGCATGTAAAGTTTGAATTAGAATTTCATAAGGACAAAGAAAATCCAATGTTTGAGAGGATTATGAAAACCAGACGATTTCAGCAAAAATTACAAAATTTAAAAGAATTCATATTCGAATATTATGATCTTCTATATAAAGATAAAGAAAACCCAGTTACTAGGGCCGCTCTTAAAGAGCAGCTCAATAATCTCTCTCGCTTAATCAACTACTATGATGATCTCAGTAATTTCTATGATGATTTGGTGCTTGGAAAAATAACAAAAGAAAAATTTAAAGATATAATCAACTATAGTCATATTCAGTTACTTTTTTTAATTCTAACTTCAATATTGGACTGGGAACACTATAGAAACTCTTTTATTTTCCCTGAAGATAAAGAGAAAGAGAAAAATTTAAAACAATTTCTAACTAAAGTAGCTTCTGAGGAGATTAAGAGTATTGATGATATTTTGGATTTAGAACAAAAAATTTTCCAAAATTTAAAGGTTTAAATTCAATTTTAAAAAATTTTAAAATCTTCTTCCCTTAATTTATCATATTCGTCAAATATTAAACCAATTTTGTTTAGAAGTTTTTTAACAATTTTTTGTTTACCTTTATGAGCCTGCATTGTATCTAAGATAATTTGTTCAATATCCGCCTCATATTCACCAGTTATCGCAGAAATTTTCTTAAATTCTTTTTGACTGATACCTAAGGTATCCAATTCACTTAAAATTTGAGTCATATTATCTTCTAATTTTTGAGTGGCACTTTTAGCTTTCATACTTTTATCATGCAATGACTCAATAGTTTCAAGATACTTTTTATCTTCTTCAGAAAGCTCTATCTCTTGAATATTATAACCCTCAATACGCTCTTTTAAAAGTAATTCCACACGATTGTATATTGCTATTGCTCTTTTAACATCTAATAACACAGCGAATAAGTCGTATTTTCTTTTTAAACGTGCTTCACATATCCACAAATAACCATCATCATATAGAGTTTTAAGTTTACCTAGGCTACTAATTTCCCACTCATCAATTGATAACATTAATTGGGTTTTATCTATCTCTATCTCTTTTCTACGCTCTTGTGAGATATTTTCTTTAGATAATTCTTTTTGAACCTTTTTATAGTCTTGTTTAAGGAGAATTGCTTTTAATTTGAGAATATGAGCCTTATTTTCAATATTGGTAATACTTCTCCTTTCACCCCTTATCTCACAAAAGGAAAAAATATCTATTGCCTCATTTAATAAAGATATAAATTTTTTTACATTTGATTCAAAGTAGAATCTTAAATCATATACTTTCTGCAATGCTCGATCAATTTGAATTTCTAATTCAAATATATAGTCAATTAATGATGTTTGTTTTCTTTCTGATAATATTTTTGATTTTTCATCCATATCCTTAACTAGAGATTTAAGAGATAACGCCCAACAAATTCCTCCAGGAATCCAAAATAATATTGCGATAATCATCATATTATAGACACTTCCTAATAATTGTATTAAAGTAAAGGAAATAAGGAGAGTGATACCTTTTCCAGTTTGTTCTGAAAGACGAAATAGGGATGCAGTTGTACCTTTATGCTCGGGTAAATTAACATCAAACATTACAGCATTTCTATTTGCAATGGGTCCCGCACTTAAAGTTGATCCAATCAATGCAAAAATGAAGAAAATTATATAGGAAGGATAGTTAACAAATATTGCTCCAACAGCAATAAAAATATACTGGCTTGTTTGTTCAACTGGAATTGGTTCGGGAATATTTAAAGAAGTTACAAATTCAGAATTTAAAGGCCTTAACATTAAAAATGCAATTAGACATAATGGAACTGTTGTAATCATACAAAAAACCGCCAATCTAACACGGTTTTTACGATTCCTTCTAAATAATGTATCGCTTAACCTTGAAAGGAGCATATTTCCTAAAATATATCCAATCCCAACTAAACCTCCAAAAATTGTTGCTGTTTGAATACGTATAGCGGCTGGCAATACATTAAAAAAAGACTGGGATAACATAGAAATTAAAAAATATACAATTATCGTTCCAGGGATAATTGCGAAAAATCCTTGTATTATTAGATATTTATTTGTATTTTTTTGTATAATTTGTGTTAATTCACTTTTAGAGATCTTATAAACATATTCTAATTCATATTGGGATAAATCTAATAATTCTGCCTCGCTGGCACCTCGTTGTGGAAAGTCTACAAAAAATAATATGAAAGTAACTATAATGCTAATTAATGAGAGAAGGATGAAGGGAAATTTCCACCCAAATCCTAATATGTTTAAAGGTCCTAAAAATGAAGACAAACCCTGACCAACACCGTTAGATACACTAGAAAGAATAGCAATTGTTCCAAACCAACCAGAACGTTCATCTGGTGGAATAATATCTGATATAATAGAGTATCCTACTGGTAAAACACATCCCAAACCAAAACCACTTAAAATTCTGGAAAAAATTAATACCCCAAAATATTCACTTGTTCCAGTAAGAAACATTCCAATCGTCCAAGCAAAAGCCCCAGCTAATAAAATTTTTGACCTGTTTATTCTATCAGTGTAATAACCCCAAAGTAAGGCAAAAAGAGCACTAACCAGCACAAAAAAAGCATCTGGAATTGCAACAAGTGAATCATCAATGTTAAAATATTCTTTTATTACACCATAACTTGGTATGAGCATATTCGCACAAGCAACGGAAATAAATAAAAGTATCATAATTAAAATTACGGGAATTAATTGCGAACCCCTAATTTTAGTAATAGGAATATGAGTCACCTAATTGTGTCAAAGAAATATTAGAAAAAAAAATGATTATTAGTAATTAAAAAGAAGACCTATTTAAAGAATTAAATGAAAAAGGTGTAATTAAAACAGACCTATATTGGCAGTGGCAAATTAAAAAATTTGGAGATAAAATCGATTTTTAAAAACAGAATCGAATTTTAGAATTAATAGTTTTCTGTTAAAATAGAGCTAAATCTAAATATCGAATGTAATTATCTTTATATTAAGAAAATTGATTAATTTGCTTCGATTTTATATTTATGCATTGTGAGTTTTGAAAAAATTTATTTGAAATAAATAACAATTATATTTAAATCTAAAAAGAGAATTAATTATTTAAAATCTATTTCTGGGCCTGTGGATTAGTGGAAGATCGCTTGCTTGGCATGCAAGAGGTCACGGGTTCAATTCCCGTCAGGTCCACCATTTTTAATTACATTATCTTCGCCTTTATCAGATTTTTTTCCAAAATAAATCTATGTAGATCTAACAATAAAATTTAAATATATGGAATTCTTTTTATAAAGTAAGTTATACTATGTATTTTCAACAATTAATTTAATACAAAAATATAAATTGTGAAGAAATATGGATGTTAGTTCTAAGTTTTCTGAAGAGAGTTTAAGAAAAATCGCTGAAGAAAAGATAAATTATAGAATATCGGTTAGAATACATTTAACTGCTTTCATATTGGTGAATGCACTACTTTTATTTATAAATCTCTTAACACTTCCTAATGAGTTATGGGTATTTTATCCATTTTTTGGATGGTTAATAGGATTAAGTGTCCACACTGTTGGATACATTTTATATGCAAAGGGAGTATATCCTATGGCGAAAAGAGGTTTTATATTTAATTTAACTGCTTTTCTCTCAACAATGTTATTCTTATTTCTTATCAATATTTTAACTCTCAGTTCGTATTTATGGGTTTTTTTCCCAGCGTCTTCTTGGGGATTTGCTTTGATTGTACACCTAATTATTTACTTGCTATATTATAGACAATCAATAACTAAATCTGATGAAAAAATATCGAAAAAAGAAAAGGCTATTGAAAAAGAACTTCAAAAAATGAAGATTAGATTAGAAAAAAAAAGAAGTAAGTTGTGAGATGTAGATGTGGTTTGGGAAATTCTTAGATATCAAAGACCAAGTAGACGCAGAAACTTCTGAATTTAAGAAGAAACTATTTGCTGATATTAAAAAAGATAAATTGACTCCCCTAGAATTCTCGATATTAGAGAATATTTTCAACCATGAAGAGATTTCAGGTTATGACCTTATTCATTATTTGAATGAACACTTTGCAGGGACATGGGAGGCCAAATCAGGGACAATTTATCCAATTTTGTCCAAATTAAAAACTAAAGGTTTTCTAAAAACAAGAACTGTTAAAAGTCCAATTGGACCTTTGAAAAAACTTTATCAATTAACAGAAGCTGGAAAAGAAATTTTGAAGGGAAAGGTAAATCAACATTTCTTAGATCAAATAAAATTCATGGAAAATTTTTTAAATGAATTAATATCGATTTATATTCATTCATTTCCAGAAGAGGAGCATAATGATAAAATTTCTGAAGTTCAGGATTTAATAAGAAAAACATTTGAAAATATTGCAAAGAAGATTCCCTTAATAGTTGCATTTAAAGAGATATGCCCAAAATGTAAAAACGAGATTGAAAGAAAAGTGGCTTTTTGTCCACATTGTGGAGAACCTATGTATTCAGATAAATCCGAACGTTCACATTTAGAAAATGAGAATGAGGCAAAAACGTAATTATATAAAACAAATTTATTTTTCCGACTTAATTTTATTTTTTAAATTATTAACTTTTCTTTAATTTTTGAACAGAGCCATCTTCTTGACCAATATAAGCAACTGATGTCATATTAATAAAAAGGCCAGTATCTACAATACCCGAAATACTTAATAATTTTTTATTTAAATCTTTAGGATCTTTTATAATGCTAAAATCAGCATCAATAATGAAATTACTATTATCTGTCACGACCGGACCCATTTTAGCCACAGCCATTCTTAAATTAGGGACTCCGTTAATTTTTTCAATTTCTTTCATTATTGGAATGCAAGCCCCCGGAAAAATTTCAATTGGAACTCCTTTTTTCCATTTTTCTCCAAGATATTTCGATTTTTTTCTAAAATCTGCTATAATAATTAATTTTTTAGAATAAGAAGCGAGAATTTTTTCTTGAACCAGGCAGCCGCCACCTCCTTTTATTAAATTAAGTTTTTCATCAATTTCATCAGCCCCGTCGAGATCTATATCAAGCTCGGGATTTTGATTTAATGTCCCTAAAGTTAATCCATTTTCAATTATTAACTGCTCTGCTTGATATGATGAAGGAATACAAATGACATCCCAATTATTTCCTTTTACAATTTTAGCTAATTCCTTTACAGCAAAAACAATATTAGAACCACTACCTATACCAATTTTCATATTATTTTTAATATTTTCTTTAACTGCAAGTTTTGCAGCTTCACGCTTACATTTTTCAATAAGATTAATATCTCCCATCTTTTTCACTTTCCATATTATTTTCCAATTTAGATTTTTTTCAATAACTTTAAAATTCGAATGGCTAAATATACTGCATTATCACCACGATCAATTCCTACACAAGCAACAGGTACTCCTGGTGGCATTTGAACAATAGATAATAGTGCATCTAATCCCCCTAAATTATGACTTACAGGAACCCCAATTACTGGTTTGTCTGTTTTAGAAGCGATTACTCCAGGTAAGGCTGCAGATAACCCTGCAACTGCTATAAAAATTAAGGATTTTGTTGAGTTAATGTATTTATCCAATTCCTCGGGATTTCTATGTGCAGAAAGAATTTTAAATTCATGCTTTATGTTATTTTCTTCTAACACTTTTAATGCTTTATCAAAAACTAGCTTATCTGAATTACTACCAGCAATAACTGAAACCAATGATTCCTCATTTTTACCTATGTTAAAATTGGACATAATTAATCTAAATATTTTAAAAATAAAAATAATTCTAATAGGTTCTTAATATTTTCAAATAAATTTATCAAAAACTTTAATCTTATATTTTAATATTCAATACCAAATTATCAAAAAGTTTAATATTATTTTTTTATTTCCTTAATTAACATCAAAAACTTATTGTCAAAATAATTTAAAAAAACGAGGAAATTTTAAAAATGGGTAAAGAAATGAATGAAGTTTGGCTTATAGATTATGCTCGTACGGCTTTTTCCCGTTCTAGGCCAAAACAACCTGAAAGAGATGTATTTGGAGAAATTCGAAGTGATGAATTACTTGGTATGTTAATGAGAGAATTCTTTGATCAAAAATTAGCCGATAAAGGAATCGAAAAAAAGGATATAGATGAAGTAACAGTTGGAACTGCAATGGGAGTATATGAAAATTGGACTTATGGGGGTCGACTTCCCTGTTTTATAGCTGAATTTCCAGCGGAAGTACCTGCATTATTTGTGGATAGACAATGCGGATCTGCTGGTTCGGGACTGCATGTTGGTATAATGGAAATTATGACAGGGTATAGCAAAATTTGTTTGGCTACTGGAGTTGAACATATGACCCGGGTTTCAATGCAAAATGATTGGGTCAGACCAAACTTGGCTATGGTAAGTAAAAAAAGTAAATGGTATAGACCTCAATACGACCTTATGACTACAATAAATATGATCCAAACCGCTCAAAAACTATACGAACAAGAAATACCTGCCTTTACTAAAGAAGATTTGGATAAACTTGGAGTAAGATCTCATAATTTAACGGTTAAAAACCAGAAAGAAGGATGGTTTAAAGGAGAAATTATTCCAATTGAGGGGCATGCTGAAGGAAATGTTGAAGAGCCAATGATGGTTGATAGAGATATGGCAGCAAGAGCCTCCAACTTAGAAGGTGTTGCAAAATTAAGGAGATTATCAAAACCATTCTTTTTAGAAAAAAATGGCGGCAAACAAGGATATTTTGATAGAGAAGGCACTAAAGAAGGAGTAATTACAGCAGGAAACTCATCACCGTTAAACGCTGGAGCGACTGCAGGTCTTGTGATGGATGCTAAAGAAGCAGAAAAAAGAGGTCTTAAACCAATGGCAAAAATTGTAGCTATTGGTTGGGGTGCTGTTGATCCATCAGTTATGGGCAGAGGACCTGTCCCTGCAACGGAAATGGCTTTAAAATATGCTGGTCTTACTGCTGATGATATGGATTATTGGGAAATAAACGAAGCATTTACTGTTGTTACCTTAAATTGTATGAAACACTTTAACATTCCGGAAGAAAAAGTTAATGTTATGGGTGGTGCGACAGCAATTGGTCATCCTTTGGGCTCGACAATGGTTAGATTACCAGGTACCTTAGCACGAATCTTAAAAGACAAGAACGCTAAGTATGGTTGTGCTAATGCATGTTGTGGCGGGGGTCAAGGAGTAGCTGTTATATTGGAAAATCCAAATGCATAAATTAATAAAATTTTTTATATGTTTTTTTTTAATTTAAAGGTTGTTAAACAATAATATTGTGATAATCATCAAAAGAAAATAAGAAAAACTTAAAATTTATTTAACCTTTTTTTTGTATTCATTTATTTGAGAAGTTGTATGTTTTAGATCGCGTTTATACACTACGAAGTAAACGCAAAAGGCAATAATAAATAAAACACTTGTAATGGGTGCTAAAAGTTCGGGGAGGATCAATGCCATATAGTTTAAGGGAATTGGAAAACTTAGTCCTAACAAACAAATAAATGGCAAATACTTCCAATTTGTTTCTCTTTCGATACTGAAGTATTCTACACAATACAGATATAAAATCGGTAGGATGGCTGCATGGTGCCTCCATATAGTAAAATTAACGAAGAAAAGGATTAAAATAAAAGGGTAAATCATAGTATATTCCCTGAAATCTAAATATTTAAGAGAAACAATAAAAGTAGTAAAAATTAGAATGTAGCCCAACAAAGCCAAATTAACATTAGTTAAATACGAGACGTAGGCTAATAGATTGTATTGGGATAATGTGAATGCGTTATACCCTACTTCAAAGAAAAAAAGTGAATAATTAATGTATCTGGTTATTAAATTAAGTTCTAATAAGAAGGGAAAATTAAATATTATAAAAATTACGCAAAAATATAAAATTTTCTTGAGATCGAAAGGTTTTATCAAATAAAAAAGAACAACTGGAACGAGATATAATGCGAAACTAACCATTAACACGAGAAAAAGGCAAGGAACGATGCATTTTTGAAATTTTTCTGAACTCCAAAGAAATCCTACTATGAAGAAGGATACCATCGTTTTTAGATTGTGTACTCTATGGTCGTAATATTTACTCAATATTAACGAAACTCCAACGACTAGCAATATTTCTAGCCAAAATGGGTAATATTTTTTCTCCATTTTACTTATAATGTATGCTAAAACAAACATAAAACAGATATCCAAGACAATAAAATAAGCATAAAACCCTAAGTTATAGGAGATCGTTGTTAGAAAGTAAAATGGAGTAAAAATAAACACCGTTCCAACAGTATAAACGAATGAATTACCAGACCAATAAATCTTTTCCCAATTTAGTTTCCAAAAATGTTCGGTAGCGTCCATAAACGAGTAATCGAAGTCACTTGGTATATACCAAGGAATAAATTGACGATCATATAAAGCATATATATGAATAAGAAAGTTTAATAAAGTTCCAAACAAGAACAAAAAAATTTTTCTTTTTGGTAAAGCATATATATGAATAAGAAAGTTTAATAAAGTTCCAAACAAGAACAAAAAAATTTTTCTTTTTGGAGGTAGATTTCTAGAAGACTTAATTTTGGTTGAATTGTTCATCGTAATTAATTATTTTACTGAAATCGATTCGAATACACATTTTGATTGAAAAAATTTTTTGTTATATTAAATAATAAAATTTTTTATATATTTTTTTTTTAATTTAAATTTCATAATTTGCAAGATAAGTTAAGAAATTATTCAACTTTGACTCATTTACAATTAAATAATCCCCATCTATCTTAAAATCGAATTTTTCAGCCCATAATATAATTAAATTCAACAATTCTTCTTTATTTGACTTTAATATTGTTCCAATATGCTCTATTTTTATTTTTGAAGAAATCTTAATCAATCTTTTTAATTTATCAATAATTTCTTTAGAAAAAGAATGAAAATCAAATGATTCCAAATCAGCATTAGAATTACTTAACTCCTTTAACATTCTTTCTGATTCTCGTTTCCCTTGGATTGCATAACTAAATAAAGAATCAATTTTTAATGATTGATTATAATAGGAGAGAGATAATCCATAATCCTTTATTTCCTCATAGAGTAATCCCATATTATATAAGACATATTTATCTTTGGGATTTATTTTAAGGGCATTGTTATAGTACTCGATTGCCTTTTCATATTTTTTCTGTTTGAAATGAATAATACCCAAATTATACCAAGCTTTCGTGTTATTTTTATCTAATTCGATAATTTCCTCATAACAATGAGCGGCTTTTTCATAATCTGGAGTAAAACCATCATCCAAATAGATTCCATATTTAAATAAACAATTGATTAAATGGTTTTTTGCATTAGGGTTTTTTGCATTTTTCTTCAATAAATTTTTAAATTGCTCTATTGATTCTTCATATTTACCTTGTCTAAGTAATAATAATCCTTTTTTTAAATCATCTTTATTACTGTTATTAGAAATTTTAATACACCCAATTTATTGTTACTTTTGTTAATTAAAAAAATAAATAGAATATGCAAAATTTTTATTAGGAAGATTAAAAACTATAACTCCGTTTCATATAAAACTTCTTTAGATTTCTTGATACCTAATTTTAATAATAATGATCTCAAAGCACTATCAGAATCACGGCAATATATATATATCTTATTTATTTTTAGAGTGTTTTTTACGTATTTCATTAATTCTCTTATAATCCGCTCCTCTATGCTACGTTTGTAAGAATCTTCTTTTTTCGTCATAACTTGATGTAGTACGCAATTTTCATTGCCTAATATATCGATATATGCAGAAACAAATCCGACACCAACAATCTTCCCATTTTCTCTTGCGAGAATTATTGAATTTCGAAGCTTAAGATCGAGAACTCTTTTATTTAATTCTATTTCAAATCGTTCTTTATATGAGAAGTAGTAAGATTTATTTTCGATAAAATCTTCAAAAATTTCTAAAATTTCTTCTTTATCTTTTCTTGGATCGTATCTATCAATAACAATCATAGGTAATTCTCCATTTATTGTTGTTAAATTAAATTTAAATTATATTATTTCGAACTTGACTTTAATCTTATCTTTTTTCTTTTCGAATATGTTATTACAAAATTATTTATATTTATTCTTAAAAAAATTTGGAAGTCACAAAATAAAATTAAAATTATTTATTGATTGATAAAATTTCTTTTTATTTTTATTGTTATTATCGTACCTATTGTACTAATTTTGATTTAATTATAAATTTAGAGATTAGAATTTATGAAAATTCCTTTTAAAAAAATTGATAAAGAGATTCAAATTCCTATTCCTTCTAAGCCTGATGATGCTGGTGCAGATGCTCGGATAACTGGTTTTAAAAAAGTTATTATTGATGATAAAGGTGAAAAACTATTGGAAGTAGTTAAATCCGACACCTATATCTTACGCCCTCTTGAAAGAATTGGATGTTCTTTAGGATTTGCAACTGCAATACTCGAAGGATTTTATTTTAAAGTTGTTCCAAGAAGCGGTCTTGCTTTATGGGATGGTTTAAGTATAGTAAACTCACCTGGAACTATAGATTCCGGTTATAGAAATGAATGGATGGCAATTGTAGTAAATTTATCAAACTCAGATGTTGTTTTGAAAAAAGGAGAAAGAATTTGTCAACTTATTTTAGCTAAAAAATACGATTATGAATTCGTAGAAGTCGATGAATTACCAAAATCAGAGAGAGATTTTGGAGGATTTGGTTCTACTGGTAAAAAATAAATAACTTATCTTAAAAAGAGAATAAAAAAATAAAAAATTATTTAAATTTTTAATAATGATATTCTGATTTCTTATTCTTTTTCTATCCGCTACTGCCACGTTTACGTTTGATGAAGATAAATATTAACACAGCTGCACTACCGCCTCCTACAATTATAATAATTATTATTATAATAATTATAGGATCGATACCTGCACGTGGATAACTGTTTGGATCATTTGGATCTGTGCCAGCAGCTATTTCTTCGGCATCATCAAAATCATCGCCATCTGTGTCAGGTGCATTTGGATTAGTTGGCTCATTGCTAAATGCTTCATTTTTACTTCCAGCAATTTCTTCTCCATCAGTAAGACCATCATTATCAGTATCAGAGTCATTTGGGTTAGTTGGAAGATTATTATAGAGATTTCCAGTTCCAGTACATTCTGCTGTATCATTCAGACCATCTCCATCAGTATCAAGAGCATTAGGATTAGTTGGAAGATTATTATAGAGATTTCCAGTTCCAGTACATTCTGCTGTATCATTCAGACCATCTCCATCAGTATCTACAGCATTTGGATTAGTTGGAAGATTATTATAGAGATTTCCAGTTCCAGTACATTCTGCAGTATCATTTAAACCATCACCATCAGTATCTACAGCATTTGGGTTGGTTGGAAGATTATTATAGAGATTTCCAGTTCCAGTACATTCTGCAGTATCATTTAAACCATCACCATCAGTATCTACAGCATTTGGGTTGGTTGGAAGATTATTATATTGATTACCAGTTCCTGTGCATTCTGCGGTGTCATTCAGACCATCACCATCAGTATCAAAAGCATTGGGGTTGGTCGGAAGATTATTATATAGATTATCAAATCCAGTACATTCTGCAGTATCGTTCAAACCATCACTATCAGTATCTAGAGAATTCGGATTAGTAGGTTCATAATTATATGCAGTATTGTTATTGCCGGAAATTTCCTCCCAATCATTCAGACCATCACCATCACTATCTGGATTGTAAGGATTAGTTGGTTCATTATAAAATGGATTTGCATAACCACTTACCTCTGTATTGTCTAAAAGTCCATCTCCATCAGAATCAATGAAACCAGAGAAATTCCAATGCATTAATGGATACCAATCTACTCCATTTGGGTTAATAACGTAAGGAAGTAGAGTATCCCCTCTTCCGTCGAGATTAATATCAAGTCCGGTATAATCATCCCAATAATTTCCAGCCAGACCTGATGGAATCATTACATCACTATATCGAAAGTATGTATTATTTGTTCCCTCATCAATGCCATTATTTGTATTATTAGCAAAAACATTCCAGTATATCCAATTATTATATGAGTCTTCTCCACCTGATTCATTTAGTATATGTAGCCCTATATCATTATTTACAATATTTGAGTTCCAAATGGTATTATTCCATGAACCCCAAATAACTATTCCTTCATCATTGTTATTAAATATAGTTTCAAATGATAAGCTGTTAAAGGAGCTATGAAGTAAAACGATTCCATCTTCATTGAAATATATAGAATTTTTTGTCAAGTTATTTAAAATTGAATCCTTCAAATATATACCATTATCTACTCCAGAAATAGTATTATTATATATCAATGTATTATTAGAGTTTTCAAGATATATACCATCATCATTATTAAAGATTGAATTTTTAAATATCAATGTATTGTTTGATTCTGTGATATAGATACCGTCCCCCTCATTTGAATATAGCCAATTTAAAAATAGTTCGTTATTATGTGAGCCAGTAGCAATTTTAATTCCATTTCCATCATAATCATAAATAGTATTGTTAAAAATTTTGTTGTTATTTGAACCAAGAATTAAGTTGATATTATTTGAATTATTATATATTCTATTGTATGAGATTGTATTATTATAAGTAGTAGAATCACGAATGTTCATTCCAGTACTGAAATTAAAAACGTTATTGAAGGATATATTATTATATTGTGCGTTTTGAATCCATATTCCTGTATCACCACCTCCATGATTTTCAATCGTATTATGAATAAAGGTATTGTTTTTAGCACCAGATATGAACCCTATAGCGCGTAAACTGTTTGTTGAAGATTTTATTAAATTATAAGAGATAGTATTGTTATCTGAAGTTGAAATTGATATTTGAAAGTTAAAGCTAGTTCCAGTTCCATTGAGCAATTTATTCTGAGTGATTGTATTATTATCTGCTCCCGATAAGTAAAGTGCAGTTCTACATCTCACTATAGTGTTATTGAAAACTTTATTATCGGTTGTATCAGTACTTAAGAGGATACCATTGCTATTGTCATATAATGTATTATTTGAAATTGTATTGTAATATGAATTGGACGAAGTTCCGCCAAGTGTAATTCCATTAGATGTAAAATTAAAAATTTCGTTGAGAGTGATATTGTTAAATTGACCTTTATATACACTTATCCCATGCGCTCCTAAACCAATATTTTCTAAGGTATTATAAATAATTGAGTTATTATTTGAGCCTCCGTAACCGTCACATCTTATACCACACCAATTGGGAGCTGAAGCTTTTATTAAATTATGAGATATTGTATTATTATCTGAACTAGAAAGTAATATATGCCAATTGATTTTCGTCCCATTAATCACTATATTTTGAGTAAAAGTATTATTATCTGAATTATCTAACTTTAATTCAAATTCGCATTCAAGAATTGTGTTGTTATAAAGGGTATTAAACCCTGAATTATCAATTTCAATACCATAATCATCACCAATCCCATCATTTACACTTTTTATTGTATTATTATAAATCCTATTCCAATCGGAAGAATCTAAATAAATTCCAAAAATACCATCTGTTATATTATTGTAATATATAGAGTTGTTGGAACAGCCTTTGATAAGATTTATTCCATAGCCGCCATTATTTGTACAATTATTATCAACAATCGTCCCATTTGCTGTATTATTTAAGAGAATTCCAGCGTTTGGTGTGCTTCCAGAATCACTAATTGTACAATTTTCGATTCTGAAATATTTATTATGAGAGTTATTTATTACGATTCCGCTACCTCCACTGGCATCTATAATTAAATCTTCTAAAGTATAAGGATTAGTAAAGGTTCCAGATCCATTTACCCAAGGATTAGTACCCCATGCTCCTTCTCCATCAATGAATATTGGAGGGGCTATTAATGCGAGTTTTGGGTTAAAATTCGGTGGATTAGTTAAATCATCCAAATCTAAATCAGAATTACTATTATTACTTATAATATCATTAGAAACTCCAATTTGACTTATTAGAAAGAATCCCATTGCTGTAAACGTAAAGATACAAAGTAAATATGTAACCTTTCTATTTTTATTTAAATATTTATGCAAATTTCTCACCAAAATCTTGAAATTTCTTTTTTAGATTTTAAAAAATTAAATTTTTTATAATTAATAATATCTTACAATAGCGAACAATATAATAATAACTACATAATAATTTTTAGATTGATCTAATCCCAAAAGAACGGAAATTAATATAATAAAAATTGAATAATTATGAATTCATAATAATCTTTTTTTTAATAAAGTTAGATAGAGCCATTGGAGATCTTGGTTTTATTGAAAAAAAAGACAAATTAATTAAATCTCTTTCGATATTCTGAATATTTTACTAACACACTCATACATTTTGTTGGATAGTCCCAGAAATCGAAAATAGGAACATCGTGAGAGATAAACTTTTGATACCAAGGATATCTATAAGGATATGGACCAACATAAAACACAGGAATTGAATGTTTTTTCATTAGACGTTTAATTGGTTTCAGAACACGGATATCTATTATTTGTGATAGATTTCTCATTGTTTCGTCAATATACATCCCAGATTTAGTCATAGTTTCCATAACATCATCAAAATCGAAGACTCCATAAATTATTATTGCGTCTATCTCATTTGATTTCATTAAAAGTTTAGGAAATTTGAGAAACATATTCAAAAAGTCAATATCGAAAGTTACATCAATAGGATTACATGCACTGGCAGTAGGAGGAATATATTTTTTAATCTCGGATTGTAAATATTCAGAAAACTCAGGAACTTCAAGACCATACATTTCGGCGGTCTTAACCATCATTGAACCGGAGCCTCCAGAATCTGTAATTATTCCCAATCTATTTCCGTTTGTAAATATTTTATTATTTTGAGCAAAAGATAAAGTTCTAAGATAATACAAAAAATCTGTCATAGAATCAGTGGAGATAATGCCTGTTTCCTTGAAGACTGCATCATATATCTTTTGGTTTCCGCCAATTGCACCTGTATGGCTCAAGATTGACCTTGTTGTAGCTTCTGTCCCACCAGCATAAATCGCTACAATTGGTTTTTTAGGAGTTATTTCCTTTGCTAATTTAATAAATTCTTTTCCACGCTTAATTTCTTCTATATATAATCCAATTACGCTTGTTTGAGGATCTTCTTTGAAGAATTCTAAGAAATCAACTAAATCAATATTATTTTCATTACCCACTGATATTGATTTACCAATTTTAACAGCCCAATCCCTAGCTTGCCAAAATGTGTGACATGCAATAGTTCCAGATTGACTCGCTATGGAAATATTACCCCTTTCAGGGAAATAATAAATCCACATTGTATTAAAATAAGATTTTATAATATCTGGCTGATACCAACCATTATAAATACCGAGACAATTTGGTCCAATAAACCTCATATGATATTTCTTCGCAATATCATCTATCTTTTGTGAGAGTTTAATTCCATCAGAACCAACCTCTCTGAAACCACCTGATGTAATAATTAAACGTTTTATTCCTTTTTGACCACATTCTTCCATTATTTTGGGGATAATTTTAGGTGGTAAAATAATAAATGCTAGATCAGGGGTCTCGGGTAAATCTAATACATTCTTATATGCTTTCATTCCTTGAACAGCGTTTAGCCTAAGATGAATTGGGTATATTTTCTCTTTAGGAAAACCTCCAGCAATAATATTCCTCAACTGCATTGACCCCATTGTAGTAAGTAAATTATTATTTGCTCCAAAAATGCAAATACTCTTAGGATTTAATAAGGAATAAAGAAAATGTGCTTTATTTAAGTCTTCTTCATGATTTGAAATCATTAATAAAATTAATTAAAATTGATATTTAGATTTTTTTTAATACGAAATCCAATAATACCACAATTAGAACTGAAATTATTTATTTCTGAAAACGATATAAATAGTATAAAAAGAGCGTATAAGAAAATAAATTAAATTTTAATACAGATTTATAATAAAACTCTCTGAGATGTGCTCCAAAATTGTATTTCATAAATCCTCCAAGCTCATTATTAGCCTTTGGAACGAAATCCGGGGTAGAATTAGGAGGAGATAAATGCGTTTTAAGTATGGATGATGTTAGCAACTTAAAATTTGAACAAGAAATATTCACGGAGATTTCATGGGGTGAGTTTTATCGTGAAGAAGGTATTGAGGATCAGATTAAAAGTTTTACCACACAAGAATATTCATCAATTAGAGAAGATCCTGAAGAACTAACGAAAAGATTGGTAAATGTAATTTATAAAATAATGAATGAAAAGAAACTTTTTTTTGGGATTTTGGATGTTGAGGTTGATGCTTTTATGAATGAGAACGTTGCAATTAACGGATTAGAATTAGATTATAAAACAGTAAATAGATTAATGAAAGCTCATAAACATGGAAGGGACTTAGATCTTTTCCCAGATTTAATTACTTCTTCAATTGATAAAGAAGATAGAATAAATATAGAATTTCAGGGCAAAGCAAAAAATTTATTTCATATAATTGGAGAAAAAATTGAAGATTTAGCAGATAAAATTAGAAATGCAAAGGGATTTGGCATTGGATTGGTTGCCACTTCCAGAGGTGCAGCAAATTTTTACATTTTGACCGAAAATATTGTAATGAAAGAAGGAGAGGTAAAGAAAATACAAATTGATCAAGATAATATAGATGCAGTTTTTTACGCCATCCAGAGAGAAGTAATAGTTCCAATTTGTTGGTTTAGAATCGATATGGGTATAAGCGCGATAGAGACTTTGGAGTTATGGGAGAAAATAAAGGAGAAACCAGAATTAATTAAAGCAATAAAAAGATATGATGATTATATTCAGGCTTTAATCTATAAAAAATATAAGGGTATGTCTCAGCCTCAGAGGGGTAAAGACATTAGGAAAGATTCTAATGATATAACCCCTGAAGAAAGAGAAAAAGCATTGCGAGAGATGAGGAAAACTATGGAAATTTTAACCAACCACCTAAAAGAAGCGAAAGAAAGAGAAAAGTAATTTCTTTATCTATTTCTATTATTTTTTATTCTTTAATTATTCTAGGGGCTTTAAAAAAGCCATCTTGCTTCTCACGAGCATTCTTTAAGGCTTCTTCTTGAGTGAGGGATTTTCCAGGAATATCTTCTCTAAAAACATTTTTTAAACCATCAATTACATGTCTTGTTGGTTTGATGTTTGAAGTGTCAAGTTCATTTAGTTTTTGAAAATAATCTAATATATTGTTTAATTGCTTCGAGATATTTTCTTTTTCCTCTTCGCTTAAATCAATTAAGGCTAATCTTGCAAGATGTTCTATTTTTTCTCTTGAAATTATTTCTTTTTTTTCCATTAACATTCAAAATTTTTTTTTTATATAGAAATTTTCCTTTTATAAGAAAAAAGGTTTTAATTATTATAAATATGAATTATTATTTTTATTGAAGGTAATATTGAAATTAAAATTAACTGATTATAAATAAATGAGATAAACAATGACTGAAAAGGATTTATGGGATGAAATTCCTTACATGGGGTATATTGCTCTTGGAAGAAGGGGTATGGAAAAAATTGAACTTACTCAATGTTTTATTCCGGGTTGTGAAAATAAAGATATTGAGAAATTAAAGGCGATTAAAAAAGAAGAAAATGAAAATGATACCAAATTAATCCAAACTTATTCCATCCATTGTGAGGAGTGTAATAAAACATTTAAGCTTTCATTTGAAACACTAAAGAAAGTAGCTAGAAAAAAGAAAATATCAATAGATGAAAATAATAAAGAGCAAAATGACATCCTTTCTATGGGTGTGATTTATGTATTTGATGATAACGGGAAAAAAATGCATTTAGGTTATTTCTAAGTTAAATTTCATAATAGGAGAAATTTAAGATTGAACTTCAATTACATCTTATTTGATTTGGATAATTGCCTTGTTGAAATTCCTAATATAGGGAATTATTTTGATGAATTACTTGTAGAAACATTGAATGAATATAATGTTAAGAGAATTCCCGAATTCAACGAGAGAAAACAGATTTGGATTATTGGAAAGCTATATATTAATTTGTTAGAATCTTGGGGCATAGAAAACCATCAAAAATTCTGGGAAGTGCTTGATTTAAAAGATTTTAGACAACGAAAGAAATTAATTCATGATGGCAAAATTATGCTTTTTGAAGATGTTTTACAAGTACTTAAAGAACTTTCAAGATTGAATAAAAAAATGGGCATAATAAGCAATACTCCTGAAAATATTATAGAATATCAATTGAAACATTTTAAAATAAAAAAATATTTTGATATTGTGGTTGGGTTAGGTGAAGATCAAACCATTTGCAAGCCAGAACCAACTGGAATAAATATTGCATTAAAGTACTTCTTGGAAACCGAGCAGAACAAAAGAGAGAAAAGTATTAAAAACATCCAATCAGAAACGATTATGATTGGAGATTCTATAGTGGATATTATTTCTGCTAATAGAGCGAAAGTTAAATCTTGCTTAATATTAAGAAAAAAACATTACTATACTGAAGAAATTAAAAGTTGGGAATACCAACCTAATTTTATTATTAATCAGTTAGATGAAATTTTAAAAATATGAAAGATCCCTAATATACTCAAATTTGATAAAACAATTTTAAATAAATTACTATATTAATTAAGATAAAATATGATTGATCAACTGAAACAGAAACTTCAAGAACTCGAAATAAAAAAGAGTGAAATCCAACCAAAAGTTGAAGAGTTGGAAGAAAAGAAAAAGGAAGAAATAGAAGCTGTAAATCAAAAATATTTCCATTTAATTCAAGAGATTACAATGGACGTTGAAAGATTTGAAAATGAGATAAATAATGGTTTCATAAATTCTTATGTAGATATCGTAATGGAGGAGATTGATACAAAGAGAAGTACAGATGAATATACAGTTACAGACAGAATTAAACAATATCGAGAAGAAATTTCAACGGTAGAAATATTTCCTAAGAAATTAATTGAAAAATTAGATAGAGTAATTAGTGCGGAAGACCAGATAGAAGAGATCGCGTATTATATTGATGATATTAAAAAAGAATACATAAAATCCTAGATTTTTCAAGTTATTTGTTTTTTATCGAGTTTCAAGTTATTGTTGCATTAGCTTTTTGTATTGCTAAAATTTTATAGTTTATCATAATTGTTTTATTATATAATAATCCATCTTCTGGAAATCCATAGCCTAATGCATCGTTATTAGTTACATCATCAATACCATCTTTATCAAGATCAATAGATACATCTATATTAAATGTACGGCCATGCCCAACAGACTTTCCTAAGAGTTCATTATAAAATCCTAATATTAATCCATCCTCCGCATCCTCATCATACCGTGAAGAAACATTTAATGTAGCATTATACATTTCAATAACAGGATTTGAGTAATTATAATCATAATTTTCCTCAGCCCAAATAGTATAATCTAGTAATACTAGATCGTAATTCTCAATTATTTCTGTTTCTCTCGGAGTAAATGTAATAAAGATCGCAATGATTAAAATTCCAGATATGGCTAAAAAGATAAGAACCATCCAAATGCTTGTTCGGGATTTGCGATATGCGTACTTTTTAGGAGGTAATGGTTCTTCTTTATTATTATAAGTTTCTTCTTTTGATCTTTTCGGATTGCGTTTTAAATTACCCAACGTGATCAATCATTAATTTAATTATCTATATTTAGAATAGAAATAAGAATTTTAAAAGCTTATTTTAGAAAAATATTTTCAATTATCCTTGTTTAATTAAAAAATATTACAGAGAGATCAATTTTTTGATCTTAATATTACACAATTGTCCCATTAAAACATATTTTTATAAATAGAATTTCTTAATTAAGTATAAAACTGAATTTATTCATCAAACCTAATATTTGAAAGAATTTGCCGACAAAAAAGAGCTTAGTTCAGAACAAGGAGTTAAATAGTAATTTACTGCGCAAGAAAATTTGGAAGATTATAAATTTGCTTGAAGCAAATCAATTATTTGTTCATTCACGTAATATTGAAGTATCTTTCACTCCAGAGGGAAAGAAAAAAGTTGAAAAAAAAAGCCTTCCGGAAATTTTAACAATCTGTATGCTTAATGCAATAGCTCCTAATTCCGCAATGTTATTAATTGGAGGACACGGAGGCGGTAAAACCTCAATTTGTAAACTACTAGGCAGAATGATTACAGGGAAATCACTCAAAGAAATAGAATCTTCAATAATTCGAGGACATCCACAATTAACGGAGGAAAAATTAATAGGAACTTTAAAATTAGGGGAATTGATGCAAGGAAAGGAAATAGTCAGTTGGAGAAAATTTGTAATAGATTTTTGGAAAATAATAGATGAAGTGAATCGTTTGTCTCCATATGCTCAGGATATATTACTATCATTATTGGCTGAGGGGCAAGTTAAGTATTTTGATGAGGTTCAAAATATTTCAAAATTTTCCTTATATGCAACAATAAATCCGCAAGATGTGGGAACTTTTGAATTATCGGAACCTTTTTTAGATAGATTTGGTATATCAGTTCCAATTTCCATGCCAACAAGTCATGATCTTCAAATTATATTAAAAGGCAAAGATGAAAAATATAGTGGTTACGATGAGCTTGTTCAAGTGCCCCAGGTATTAACTCTTGACGATCTTATGGAGATCTGGTATCAAGTCGATAAGATAGATTGCACCACAGATGCTAATAATATCATTCATGCAATAATTCGTGAATTTACTTTATGTATGCGAGTTGATAAAGGAAATATTGAGCAATTAAAACCAGGTGAAGGGTTGTGTTCCGGTTGCCATTTTAACACGAAGGCAAATATTTGCAATAAGGTTTCTTCAATATTAAGTGTTAGAGTAGCAAAAGACCTTCTGAGATATTCAAAAGCATTGGCATGGTTAATGAATTTAAATAAGGTAGAGCTCCCTTTAGTAGTAAATGTTGCACCATATGTGATTTCTCATAGAGTTGGTTTTACTGATAGAGAATTGAACGCTAGTCCATATTATGGAAATAAATTGAATTATACAAAAGATTTAATTGATAATGTTAGAAAGAGATATTTAAACCGAAAAGAGGCTTATGATGTTTTAGATAAATTTAGATTAGGTGAAGGTTCAGAAACTGATTTGCAGACATTGAATAAATATGTTAATAATGATTTAATAGTTAAAATGGATTTAGACCCATTAATAAAGACATTAAATAATAAAAAATATGCAGAAGTCGCCAAGGAAATTACGGCTGCTTCAAAGAGAAATGACATTGAGATACTTTCTAAAATTAAAAATGAACTATTAGAGAACATTGAATTTCCGAATCGGGGGGATCTAATAAATCGTTGCAATGAAGAGTTATATAAACAAACCATAAGGGTTTTTAATTTCAAATATAAATATTGGCAAGATATATGGGCTTCAATAGCCGTTGAATTTCCTGAGTTGGATGAATTGATTAAACAATCTTTTGAGAAACGGCAAACGAAACAAATCAGGACTAAAGATTTATTAATTGAGATAAATGTCTCTGGTACAAGTGAGAATTCAACGGTAAATTTTGGAATTTCTGGTGGATCAGATGCTTTAAAATTGAAAAAACTAATTGAAAAAGAACCTTTTATCGAGGAGAATGAATAACTGCCACCTGAATCAAAAAAAGTGAAATTCAAGAGTCGAAAAGAAGTCTCTAAAAAGCAATTGCTGCAAAACGAAGAAAAACTAAGAAATCTTGCTGGAATTGCATGGTCTAAGGCTTTGGAAGAATATTTTTTCCCACCTTTATCAATTCCAAACTTTAAATTTGATTACACTCGTATTGAAGGTTTTTATATAGATATATCTGAACAATGGCAAATCACCATGAATTTAGCTCAAGCACCATTGTTTATAGAAAATGATGATTACGTAAGGTATTTTTTTGTTAATGCTATGCACGAAATTGGACATTATGATCTTATTCCTTATGATGGGTTAATAAATGCACGTTTATTAAGTGCGGCAATGAAATCAGTAGCGAATATATTTGCCCCGATCGTTGTAAATTTTTTTGCTGATTTAATTATAGATACAAAACTACATCAGAAATATCCAGAGGATATGTTATGGGAAGCACAACACACCTTTAATGGAATAATAAGTAAGAAAAAGAAACTTGCACATTTTGCCGAATTGATCTTTAGATGTTATGAACTTTTATGGAATCAAAAAATTGATGAAAAATATGATTTCAAGGAAGTTAATGATACTGCAAAGAGAATTACCAAAATTATTAATAAGAATTTTGAAGATGATTCAAAATGGGAGGAAAAAACGAGAAAAATTGCCGCAATATTAAAACCTATTGTTAATGATACATTTACACTTATCGGAATTGGGGCAAATCCCTGTACTGAAGGAAGTACTCGTAGATTTTCTGATGATGGTAAAGGAAATATTATAGAAATGCCTGAAGAAATTGTTCAGATAATGGGAAATCCATTAGAAAATCGGAATTCTGATAAGATTAAAAGTAATAATAAGGATGCGAAAAATAAGAAAGCCGAAGATTTCGCAAAAGAAAAGAGTTTGAATGAATTTGGATCACCGGCAGTACAAGCAGGAATTTTAAAAGACGGTGAGGTATTAAATACATGGTATAGAGGTTTAGCTAAAGACTTAATTTCAATTAAATTATATGAGAAAAAACCAAGTGGATTAATGCCGGCATATCCAGAAACTTGGAGGATTGGAGACTCTCTAGAAGAACTTGATGTTGTTCAAAGTTTATTGAATTACCCCAAACTTATTCCTAATATTACTACAAAAAAGTGGGTTTCTATAGAAGGTCCTGGAATTATGCAAGAAAAACAACTTCCGGATTTAATGATTGTTTTAGATTCATCTGGTTCGATGAATTGGTCCTATTCTAAAAGAATAAGTAAGAACTCAAAATCTCCATATCATATTGCCTTAGTAGCAGCATTCGCGGTATTACATTATGTTGCTAAAAAAGGTTGTAAATTCAGTATCATCAATTTTTCAGGTAGAGCCGATATTTGTGATTGGACATTTGATTATATTAAGGCGGAAAAAAGATTATTAAAATATCAAGGAAGTGGGACAGTTTTACCGATAAAATCTATGAAAATATTAGCAGAGAAGGCTGAAAAAAACATTTTAATTATCTTAATCACTGATTTTGGGTTATATAATTGGAAACCTGCAAGAAAAGGAATGTTGGAATTATTAAATAAAGGACATAAGATTGTTGGTTTTTTTATCAGTCCATCTATTAGACAAGATGAGGATAAACGATTTAAAGAATTATACGATAAGGGAGCAATCTTTTATCAAATTTCAAATATTAGTGATTTGATTAATTTAGTCATTAAAGAAGTAAAAAAAAATTATTAAAAATGCATTCTTTATATAATAAGACTTAGGATGAATTTTTGCCAAAATGATTAATTATGAAGTCAGTTATGTATCTTTCTCCAAAAATTTACAATTTTTTTCTAAGAATAATTCACAGAAAATATTTTTTATTTAGATATAAAGAAATTGCAAGAATTATTGGAAAAAATAAAAAAGTTTTGGATTTAGGATGTGGAACTGGGTTATTATATAAATTCTTAGATAAATCGTGTGAATATGAAGGATGGGATTTAAATAAAAGATTTTTAAAAAATATGGATGGAATTAATACCAAATGTAAAAATGTTTTTGATTTTGATGACTATCCAGCTTCAGATGTGATTGTTATCTGTGATCTACTTCATCATGTAATGCCCAGACATAAAGAATTATTAATAAAAGCAAAAGAAAAAACAAAAAGACTTATTGTTTTAGAGTCAAAAGCAGCTATAGTTAAAATAAAAAATAGAATTATATATTTTATATATAAAGCATTTGATACACTCCTAGGAGATAGTGATGGAATTAATAGTTATGATGAAAGAATGAAATATTTTGATAATAAAGAAGATACTTTTAAATTCTTTTCGGATTTTAATCCATTATATATTAAAGAGATTGGCTCAGATTATTTAATAATTTTTAGTAACGCTTAATGATAAATTTATCAAATAAAGGACATAAAAATTTTGTTTTTTTTTATCGCTCTATATTATAGATAAGATGAGGATGATAAATTTAAAGACTTATATGAAGAAGAAGTAATCTTTTATCAAATTGAAATTATTAGGTTCTATTTTGCATTTGAAAATTTCTACAGAAATTCTTTAAGGTTTATTGGTGAATTATCCTTTAATTCGAAATAATCATAAAAATGAGTAGTTAGAGTAATCTTTTTATTGTTTTCTTCAATAAGTCTTTTCTTTTTTAATGTTTTTATATAATTATATGCTGAACTTCCAAATTTGGAAGCGATATCTCTCTTACTTGCCTTGGAGTGCTTAAATATTACATATGCTAATATTTTAATCTCAATTTGATTGATTAAGTCACCGAGTGTAAATTTTTCAATTGTATTTATTATCTCTTTTTTTACAATTAATTCAAATCGTTGATCGGAAGATTCTACGATTTTTAATACGGTATCAAATAATTTGTATTCTTTTTGGATGTCATGAATTGCATTTATTATTCTTTCTTTTGAGGTTTTTTTTAAAACCTTTAAAAATTCTCGAATTTTAACAGGCCGCCGTGCTTGAAATAATATAGATTCAATAGTTCTCTTAAACTCATCATATTCTAAAATTCGCCTTAAATGTATTTCCGCTTTATCAATAAATGCTGAATCCTCACAAGCGAAATTAATATCATGATTATTGAATCCATTTTCAATTTTATTACTCAGCAATTTGATTTAAAGCCTCCTCAATATTGATATTTAATACGGAACTAATACCATCGGTGATTGAAATTCCTAATAATTGATCGGTTTTTTCCATAGTTGGTTCTCTATGAGTAATTAGAATAAATTGGGATTTAAGAGATAATTCTTTAATCATATCTGCAACAAGTATTGTATTAGCCTCATCTAAAGATGCATCAATCTCGTCTAGAATATAATATGGTGAAGGAACATATTGTTGAATTCCCAATATCAGGGCAATAATTGTGAGTGTTTTTTCTCCACCGGACATTGACCGAGTTAGGCACCACTTTTTCCCGCCCGGTCGCGCCATTATTCTTAGACCACCCTCAAAAGGATCATCAAGGTTTTCTAATTCTAGCTTGGCTTCTCCATTTGGACTTAATTTTGAAAAAATCATACCGAAATTTTCGTTTATTTGATTAAAAGTTGCCATAAAAACATTTTTTTTCTCTGTTTCAATTTGTTCAATGAAATCAAGAATTGATTGTCGTTCTTTTGCAACTTGATCATGTTTTTCAATTAAATCATCATATCGGTTCTTAATTTTATCATATTTCTCAATTGCTCTCATATTAACAGGTTCAAGAAACGCTTTTTTCTCTATACAATCTTTAATAATTGCATCTAATTTTTGCTGAGAAATCGATATTCTTTGTTTGATTTCTTGAGGGATGTTATTTTCTTCCTTCTCAAAAAAAAGCTCGAAATTTTCTCCGAATTCGGTTTTATATTCGTTCAATTGTTCAATTAGATTTTCCATTTTATTCTCTAATGTATTAACTTGAAGTGACTTAGGATGAATTGATGATTTCATCTCTTCAATTTTTATCCTTAGATCTGTAATTTTTTTTAATAATTGATTTTTATCATCGATATATTGCCCAAGAATCTGATTTTCTTCCAATATCTTCTCATTAATTGTTTGCATTTCTGAATTTATTGATTTAAGAGATCCATCAATGGATGCAATTTCAGATAAATTATTTTTGATTGTTTCTTCATTTTTAGAAATCGTTTGTTCAATTTCTTTAATGCGATTTTCAAGGAAATCCTCTAATTTTGCTTTGATTTTTGTTATTTTTAATTCAAGTTCTGAAATTTTACTCGAGATGTTGCCTGTTTCTTCCTCTAAAATTTGAATTTCTTTTTTTAGTTTAATATTTTTACTGTTTTGAATCCCTTCCTGTAATTTTTTTTCTTGATCTTTTAAATCAGATATTTGATTAGCAATTCCATCTAATATATTCTGTTTCTCAGTAAAAATTACTTTTACTTGATTATTTTCATCGTCTATTTTTTGAATCTCGCTCTCTAAGGAATTTAACTCATTTTCTTTTTCATTTATTCTTTCTTCAAAAAGGTTTAATTGTTGTGTTATTTCGTTTAGAGAATTATTTCCTTGAATTCTTGTATGATAATATTCAGTTATTTTAATGTCAATCTGCTTAAGTTCAGTATGTAACATATTCTCTTTATTTCTTAGTTTATTTAGGTCTTCTTCAAGTACTGGAATTTCAGATTCTTCAATAGTTTTAAATGATAACCCTATTCTTTTTTTGTGTGAACCTCCATGCATTAGATGCGAAACTTCCACGATATCTCCTTTTAATGTAACTTTTCTCGCACTTATTGGCAATTTTATTGCTGTTTCCAAATCTTTAACGATTACTGTTTTACCAAAAACAAACTCAAACGCTTTTACAAATTGAGAGTTAAATTGGATTAAATCAACAGCTCTACCGATTACATCTTCATTATTATTAATTGTAAAATTTGGGTAATTTACCTTAATTTTATCCAATGGAATAAATGAAGCACGACCAATTTTATTTTCCTTCAAATATTGAATACATTCTTTAGCAGTTTTTTGAGAATCTACTATAATATAATTTAATTTTGCACCACCAGCTACTTCAAGAGCGATATTATATTTCGAATCAATTTTTCCCAACTGTGATATGGTCCCAAAAATTTCTCCATTTATTACATCTGTACCCTTAATTTTTAAAATTGCCTCTACTGCTCGATTTTGACTAAAATTTTTAATTGTCTTTATTTTAGATTTGAGAGAAATAAGTTGAATATGTCTATCTTCGATGATTTCTTGTAATCTTTTGAGCTCGTTATCTATTTTGATTTTTTCACTTTCTAAATTTTTAATATTATGAGTAATAGTTCCTGTTTTTTCATGCTCTTTTCTTTTTTCATTTAATTGGATTAGGTTTTCTTTAAAATTCTGGAGTTCTCTTTTTAATTTAGTTATTTTATCTTGTGCATTGAGTTTAATATTTTCGGAATTTTGCTGCTTATTTTCCAGGACTTTTATTTCGGAATATAGTTGATTTTTTATCTCTTGGTCTTTTGAAATTTTTTCTCTTAAAATTGATAATTGCTGTTGAATTTCCATATAGTTGGAATCGATTTTTTGTAATTCTTTTTTCAAAACATCCAATTCTTGATTTTTAATTGTTAAACCATTTTGATGTATCTCTTTTTCTTTCTCGAATTGAATTAATTCCTGTTTTAAATTCTGCTTTTCTTTTTGAATATTTCCTTTTTTATTTACTGATTCGATTATTTCTTGCGATAACTTGTCTATTTCTTTATTTAAATGTTCTTTTGAAGTTTCATATTTCACTTTTTCTGTTTTTAAATCATTAATTTTTTTTGTTAATTCTAATAATTCATCAGATTCTAGATTCTTTATCTTTTTATTAATAATTTCGAGATTTTCATTTATATCACTTAAGAGATTTCTATTGTCTATAATATTTTCTTCTATTTCATTAATTTCTTGATTAATTGCTAATTTTTTCTCTTCAATTTCCCTTATATCAGTGCGAATAGAATTAATTTTTACAATCAATAAAGCTTTTTCCGTATTTTTTTGTTCCTTATCTAAACGTTGATAATCTAGTGCATCATTTTTTTCAGACTCAAGATTGGTCAATTGAATAGAAACTTCGTTTAAAAGAATAGTAATACGAGATATGTTTTCTTCAACTTTTTCCAGCTGTTTTACTGCGCTTTCCTTTTTTTCATTATAAGATGCAATCCCAGAAATTTCATCAATTAAAATGCGTCTTTCCAAATTGGTCATATTTATTATTCGAAATAACTCTCCCTGTAATATCAGATTCGTAGAATTTGGAATAAGATTACATAAATCCATTAAATCTTGTAAATCCCTTCTGGTTGTTCGTTTTCTATTAATATAATAATTACCATTGCCTTTAATATCAATTTTTCTTGAAATAATTACATCTTTACTATCAATAGGAATTTTTCCATCAGAATTATCGAAAATAATATCAACTTGTGCAAAATTAGAGGGATTCTTCTCAACAGAACCCCCATTACATATTAAATCCCTCACGTTTTTTACTCTCATTTTGTTTCCTGATAATTCGCCAAGAGCAAAAACGAAAGCATCTAATATATTAGATTTTCCTGATCCATTAATCCCTACAATTGCGGAAAATCCCTTATCAAAGTATATTATAGTTCTATTTCGAAAACTTTTAAAACCTTGACATATCATTGATTTAATATATGCCATTTTTTAACCCATAGATGAAAGATGTTGATATTAAAACTGATTTTTTCAAAAAAATATCTAGATATATTTCTAAATAATACAGAAAATTATCAAATAGAATAACATCCACGTAATATGAATGAATAGCTAACTTTAATTGACTTTATTTATAACTAATCTATTGAAAATAGGATATATCATTAATATAAGGAAAATAAGTAATTATTTTTAAGTGATTAAATTTTAAGTTAGTGAATTCTACACTTCTCTTCGTATTTCTTCTATCACAATAGCATATTTTTCAAGTAGTTTTATTAATTTCTTATTATCAGGAACGCTCTTTAATTTTTTTTCGTATTCTGGATAATATTTAATTAATTTATTATATAAAGAATTTAGAGATTCTTGTAAATCATTTTCTTTTTTGAAATTTTTAGAAATTGATTTTAATGCATCTAAATGTTTTGGTTGTTCTAGGCAAGAAATTAATTTTTTATAATAGAGAATTATAATTTTTGAGTATTCTTCGGGATGGAAATTAACTAAATAATCATCAATATCAAAATCCCAATGTGGTATAAAACTTATATATTTATCAACAGGATTTTCTTTATTATCTAAAAGATTTAATTCAAGATTTGATTTATTTAACTTTTCCAATAAAGGATATAAAATACCGGGACTAACTTTTGTTTCTTGTTCAATTATTGGTGCAATGTCAGAGATTAATAGTCTATATTCTGGGTATTGTTCAGGGTTTTCAATCCGATATATATATTCGTTTTTAATTAAATTAATAATTTCATCTTCAAGAATCATATCACGTTCTTTTACAAATGAGACAGTTCTATCCTTTATGGATTCAGTATGTTCTTGTTCCGATATAAGTTTTTTTGAAAAATCAGTTGAGAGAGATTGAATGAATTTATCTGAAGCTTTTTCTTTATCAATTTTTTTTTGAAGTTGCATTGTATCACCAGGTTGCTTCTGAAGGGATTCTACTAGTTGTTCTGATAAATAATGTCTTGCTTTTTTAGCAGCTTTTCCTTTCTTTTGAAATTTTTCGGTAATTGAAGTGAATTCAGCATATTTTCTTTCTGTACCTTCTTTTTCTTGTCGGATTATTACTCTAAAATCAACTTTTTTATCATCAATTTTGCGAATAATTGAATAAACAATTCCCTTAGATAATTGGGATGCCTTTATTAATTCAATTTCAATTAGATCAATTGGAAAGGCTTCACCCCTTCGAATAAATTCATTCCTCAAAATTTTTAATATTGTTTCTATACTTTTTTCTTCTTCTTTAACAATCTCTTTTTGAATTCGCATAAACATTGAAGTTTCATGAGGTTTTAAGTAATAAACTAAAATAGTTAATCCTAATAAGAAAATCATAATAATTGAAATTAGATAACGATCATGCGCTAATAATTCTGAAAATCCACCAATTTCTTGGTTTGGAGCGCTAGTAGCTACAGCGAATCGTGATATGGTTTGTCCTAAAACACAAGCTAGAAAAAACATTATTAAACCATCTTTTTTAAAGAATAAAATTCGCCATCCCAGAGTAGTACCAATTTTTCGTATTATTCTTACTAAAAATATCATTGAAATAATAAATTCAAAGAAAAATAGGTATCCGATTACATTTGAAGCTCCACCAAAAGCTCCTTTTAACGCATCTGATGTTTCTGGTAGAAGAATTGTATATAATGTCACTTGGTAAATTTGATAAAAAAATATGAAAAAAACAATTATAGCAAATGTAAAATTATCAAATAATCCCGCTCTTCTGGTTTCTGCCCGCTTTCTAGTAAGAACGAATTCAATAATTATGAATACAATAGTTGTAATCAGTGAAATATATATTAATGGCATTACTCTTTTCATTTCAATCAGATAAACTTCAATTGATCCTATTGGATTTATAGTTCCCAAGAAATCTAGAGTGAGAAAAACAATAAAAGCTCTAAAAGACCAAGATATAATCACTAATATTCCTAAAATTAGAAATGGAATTAAAAAGATTGCAAAATTTCTTATAACTGAATATTTTGCAACTACTTTTGCCTCAATTTTAGTAGAAAATTTTCTTGAATATGTATAAAATCTTGAACTTTGTAAAAATAGCCAGATCATCGCTAACATTAAAAGAAAGCTCATATAATTTAATTGAAATATGGTGTCTATTAAGAAAAATAGAAAATAACATCCTGTAATTAATCCGAAAAAAATACCTATCTGCTTAATAACAGTATTTTTTTCAAATATAAATTGCCTTATTTTATCCACGCTAAATAATATAGAGAGTGAAAAAAAAAATAAAATTAATGCATTTCCAAAAATAAAAGGGTTTCCAAACATCATAATTTGGAAAAAAAGATTATCTGGATTATTGATATTAAAAAAAATCATAAAAGAAAAATATAAAAAAATTCCAAATAATCCCCAAAATTTTTTTCCATAATAAGATTTTGGAGGTTCTTTCCCTTTTACATAAATCTCTTTATTAAAAATGACTTTTTTAAGATTTAAATAAATGTTTTTCATTTTTATTTAGAGTTCTTTATTATTTAATCCCTTAACTAAATAAATTCACATATATTGATAATACAATCTAAATTTAATAATATAATATTTAATTTCTGGTTTAATTAAAATATTTTATAACTAAAAAATTTAATAACCTTTTATATTTAAACAAAATTGGAAATGAAGATTGCAGTCTCTGGAAAAGGTGGAACAGGTAAAACATTTATTGCAGGAACATTAGCTAGAATATTTGCTCAAAATGGTTATAAGGTTCTAGCTATTGATAATGACTCATCAATCTTAACTTACATTTTGTATGTATACATACTAATTATTCACTAATAAACTTCTTAATTCTTTAGGAACATTTTATCCATTATTATTATCTTTTTTATCTATTATCATTGAAAGGATGATTCTTTAATATTTCTCTAATTTCTTCTTCTAGTTTTTTAGAAAAATCAGAATTTATGTTCTTCATAAACTCTAATTGCTTCCTAAAAAGCTCTCTCCTAAAATCTTGATTATTTACTCTATTCTTTACTTCATAATCACATGCCATCTGAAATGTAACATCATTAAATATCCAGTAAAGAAGTTCATTCAAATTTTGAGTTGTACTTCTTTCCCACTCTATTCCTCGTTCTACGATAACATAATGGTAATTTTTTTTATCTACTTCTATATGAGGATTACCAAAATCTCTGGTGCTACCAAATGTAGGAAGTAGATCTCTAGGAGCATTAATAATTCTAGCTATATCTGTTGTCTTTTTTCTTATGGTTGCTAAAGATAATATCTTCATAATTTGATTATTTTATAAATTAATACTCTTTAATTAGAATATTCAATTATAAAATTTTATAATTAAAAAATTTAATATCCTTTTATATTTAAATAAACTTTCTGCTTTCTGAAAATAGGTAGCAGAATCATAATTAACAACGGCATTAGAAATGAAAATTGCAGTGGCTGGTAAGGGAGGTACAGGCAAAACATTAATTGCGGGAACACTAGCTAGATTATTTGCTCAAGATGGTTATAAGGTTCTAGCTATTGATAATGACTCATCTATGAATTTAAGTTATTCTTTAGGGATTGATGAATATATCCGTCAAAAGATAGTCCCAATAAAAGAAATGCTTGATCTTATAGAACAAAGAACGGGACAAAGACCTGGTGCAGCAAGTGGGGGGATATATAATATAAACCCTAAAGTTTCCGATATTCCTGATAAATATAAAATCTATGGACCTGATGGAGTTCAATTGCTTGTTGTTGGTTCAATTGAGGAACCAGCCACGGGATGTCTTTGCCCGGAAAATGTATTAATTAGAACTCTTCTTTATAATCTTTTTGTGCAAAGAAATGAAGCAATAATTGTGGATTTTGAAGCTGGATTAGAACATTTGGGAAGAGGTACTGGTAAGGGAATAGAGATCATGCTTATTGCAACAGAACCGTCAATAAAGTCAATAGAATTAACTCAACATATACTAAAATTGTCAAAAGGATTAGGAGTAAAAAACAATTTAATTGTATTGAATAAAATTATAGACAAAGCAGAATTAGAGATTATTACTAAAAAATTGAAAGAAATTGGATTAAATTCATTTCATGTTATTCCTTTTGACCCAGAAATTGGAAAAGCTGATTTAGAGGGGATTGCATCACTTGATTTTAATCCAAACTCAAAAGCCATTCAATCTATTCGAGATTTATTTGGAAAATTAAAAGAATTCAAAAAAAATTAATAGTAAAAAATTTATATATGAAAATTTGATTTTACAATATAGGGAAAATTTTTTTATGAGCGAAGATAATTTAAAAATCCAAGAATATGTCAGAAAAGCGATAGAACTCTTATGTCAAAAGAACTTTTCAGATGTAGTTATATTAAGCTCTTATAAAATCAATTCCGTTTTAAGAGAGTATTTTGGTGTAGATATTAAAGTGGATAGAATTGGTCGAATGCTTGCGAATATTGCCAAGCAAAATCAGTTAAAAAGACTTAAAACAAATATTCCCAAATATTCCCTAAAGATCTCTCGTTTATCAAAACTTAAATTCTAGATCTACCGAATTAAAAAAGAAGTTATATTTTTTTTACTTTCTTAATAGATTTTTGTAATGTTTCTAATTGAGAGGCCAATTTTTCAGTTTGTTCATTAATTACAGATAATCCATCCGAGATATTATTAATTTCCTCATTTAAGATCTCGTTGAATTTGGTTGATATTGTATTAACTTTCTGATTTATTCCCGATATTGTTTTTTCCGTATTTTCATTTGAATTATTAACAATTTCAGTTTGTTTATTTACATCTTGAGTGATTTTTTCTTGAATTTTTTCCAAATCCTTAAAAATTTTTGAATTTTGTTTTATTTTTTCTCCAATTTCATTAATTTTTTGAGTAATATTCTCATTGATAATCTTGACAATGTCTTCAACGATAAGATCGATGTTCTCATTAATTTCTTTTGTAAGTTCAATTTCAGAATCTAATCTTTCTTGTACTTGGTTTTTAATTTCCAACTTAAATTCTTCCATTTGAGTTGATAAGGTCTTTTCAAACCATTCTTCTACTTTTTTAATACCTAAATTTATTGAATTCTGCATAGTAGAAATAGTATTAGCTATAAAAGCTGAACTTTTTGAAGTACCAACTGTAATATCATGCGTCCATTTATTTATTTTGTCTTGAAATGTTGGTAAAAAATTGTCTTTAAGTTCTTGGGTGCCCTTCATATAACCATCTAGAGTAGGCTTTAAGGGAGATTTCTCTTTTATTTCAACAATCTCTCCTTCAGTAGGTTTAGGAATTTCTTGAAGGTCTCCAATTTCATCATACTCTTTTATTATAATGGGACTTTCTTTTTGGGATTCTTCAACTAGATTTTTAATAATTTTGAAAAAATCTAAGGATTTTGAAGGCTCGAGTTCAACAACGATTTCATGATAATCACTTTTTTCACCTAATTGATAATTATCTAATCTGAAAGACTTAAACCCAAAAGAATCTTTTTTTCCCATTAGTGAATGATCAAATACAACTGCAAAGGCATCGGGTGTTCCTTCCTTTTGCCAAAATAAATGGTTTTTAATATCCATATTTGTAAAAATTAACCCTAATCTCGGGTGGCTATGATACCAACCAATTATAGACATTTTCTTTTCATTGGCCTCTTTATCAATAGAAGTAAATTTCTTGTAATCTAGCTCATTAAATTCGACATCCATACCTGATCCATGATTTACCGGAACAGCTTCATAACAAATTAGATCTTTTCCTTTTTCTGCCTTTTTTCCGATACAAACACCTAGAGCTTCTACGCTTTTCTCAAGACCTTCGTTACCGAAGCGTAAAACATGAGAAATCATAGCAATATAAGCATCTGATTTTATTATTACTTTTCCTTCATGTGAAAAATCTTTATCAACTACTTTATCTTGAGAAAATCTTTTGCTAGGTGGCTTAAGTCCATTACTCGGAGGTGGTTCTGGAGACATTTTTTAAGAACCTCCTTGATTTTTATCATTGATATCTTTTAATTTGTGAATATTATTAGACACTGTATCTAAGATTGAAATAGTAGAATCTAAAGAACTAATAGAATCTTCTTGCTTCTTTTTAATTTCATTAATCTCCTTTATTAAAGGCTTTAGAGTTTTTTCTAATTGTTTTTTAATCTTTTCTGTGTTTGAATCTATTTCTTGCACTGTTTCATTACTTAGTTGATTAATTTTCCTGGAAACCTCATCAATTAATTTAGTATTTTGAATTATATGATTAGAGTTATTCTCATAACTAGATTTTAATGAAGTAAATTTTTGTTTACTGTTATTGATTAATGAATTTGTTTCATTAATTATTGCATTTATTTGTTCTGTGAATATTTTAGATGTATTCGATTCAATAGTATCTTTTAGTTGGTGGATTGAATTTTTTAATGCGGTTTTATTAATATCTAATGTATCTAATTTATCATCAATATATGTTTCCATATCTCTAAATATATCCATAATTGCAAATTTAGTCCAAGTGTGTAATTCCCTCAGACCAATTGATAGGTTATCCTTTAAGGTTATTAGATTTTCTCTAGTTTTCAGATTGATATCAGTTGTTAATTTAGTCGTTTTTTGACCCCATTGGTTTAGATATCTAAATAATGGTTCAAAGAACGAATAAATAAATTTTGAAATACCATCATTCAATGATTGCAATAATACCATTAAATTTAAATCAGGTTGTTTTGCCATAATTTGACTTTGACTGGGAATAGAAATTTCTCCAAAGATATCTGGAGTTTCATTAATTTCTAAAATGACAGGTTCTTTTTTATGAATGTTATCTATTAAATTTTTAATTTCATGATAAAATCCAATATTATCAGGAGGTTCCACAACAAATTTTACCTCATGATAACTAGTTGGTATTTCCGTAAAAGAAGGTTTATCTAATCGAAAAATTTTAAAACCCATATTTCCTTGCTTCTCTAATAGTTCATGATCGAAGACAATTCCAATTGCACTGGGATTTGGATTTTGAAATCCTAATTGATTTATGAGGTCAACTGCTGAAAAAAAGACGCCTAGACCAGGATGAGAGTGGTACCAACCAACGGAAAACCACCCCTTATCAGCAACCTCTTCATCTACACTTGCAAAAGCTATATAATCGGCTTCTGCAAATTGTACTTCAATTTGACCTCCATGATTTATTGGAATCGCATCTCTAACTATAACATCTTTAATATCTCCAGAACCTTCTAATTCTCCTAATAACACACCCATACATTCACGGTAATTATCAGGATCCTTAATTTTTGAACCAAACCGTAAAACATGAATAAGCATTTTATAATAAGCTAATGGTTTAATGATTACCTTCGAGTTATCAATGAAATTTTGCTTTTGTGTGTGTGCCATATTTAAAACTTCTTAATTAATTAATCTCATTTTAATTTTCCTATACCAATATTATTTTTTGAGTTTTTATAATATTATCCAAATTCAATTATTATTCCAATTAGCTGTGTTTAATAAAAATTTAATATTAATTTTAAGGATATTATTTAGATTTATAACACCGAAAGTTAATATTAAAAAAACTTTAAAAAGAGTATTAATTGTAGTCCTTGAATTCCTTTCCACAACTTGGGCAATGCTTTATCTGAAATCCACAGAAAGGACAAAAAATCTTTCCCAAAGTTTGTTTTTTTAAATCTTCTGTTTCAGCAGTATCTTTAGATGGAATCTTGGGAAGTTCTTTCTCAGTTGGAATTATTTCAGGAGATGCTTCTTGGATAATTGATTCTTTTTCGATAATTGATTCTTTTTCGACATCATATTTTTGAGATATTGCTTTAGATTTTGTTCTTTGGAGAAATTTTTCTCTTTCTGATAAATCTTCCTTAACCCACCCTTGAGTTCTAGGCCTTTTTAATTCTGATTCTGGTACCTTATCTAACTGTGCTTCCTTTGCTTCTTGAAGTGGGATTATAACTTTCTTCTTCTCTTTATTCTCTCTTGCTTGTCTCAATAAAAATTGAGTTGTTTTCATGATTTGATGAGGATTTATGTTTGGGATTGCAACTGTTTTGAGGACCCAACTGACGATACGATTTCCATTTGGTGTAATTCCATCAACATTATCGTAAATATAAGAATCAATAATAGTATCCTTTCCTTTCATTAATCTAGATGCCCATTTTTCATTAATTTGTCCTAATTGTAATCTATAACTTGTACCTGCTATTCCCAATTGACTTGTTAATGGTTCAAAATCTTTTTCTGACATGATTTTACCCAAATTGAATTTTATTAATGATATAAATTATTTTTCTATTTTTATAATTTATTCAAAATTATTATATCTTTATAATTTTTGACTGAAATTTTGTTTATGTTTAAATATAAAATTGATGAAATTTTTTAATATTAAAATTCTCTATAGTTGTTGATATTTTACAGAAATGATATTTTTTATATTATGTCGATTCTCTCCTTATATTTAAAAAGAGAATTCCACTAAATGTTAATGCTACAATAAATATTCTTAAATATTTTAGAACTTCTAAAATCAATGGAATTAAAAAGAATAATTTTTATTTTTATTAAGGGAGAGTATGAAAAAATTGGAAGATTATAATGAAAATGATGAGGATTTCAGTTTAATCGATTTATACCCAAAATATGTAATCAATTCTAAAGGAATACTTAAGGATTTTGATATAGCATATGTAGCAAGATCAATTAATAGAGAAACCGGATTGGAATTAGAAACTTGCGAAGTAATTGCTCAAGAGGTTCTACGAAAAATAATCGGACAAGGGTTAAAAAGAGTTTCTACCAATTATATTAGGGAGATAGTATGCCTTGAATTAACTGCAAGAGGATTAGAAAAATTTAGAAACATTTATGCTCGCTATATTAACATTAGTATGACCAAATTCTCTGTAGATGAGGATTTTATTGAAAAATTTAAAGAAATTCAACCAAAATGGGGTTCTTTAGGTTATATTACTTATAAGAGAACTTATGCAAGATATATCGAAAAAGAAAATCGAAAAGAAGAATTTTGGGAAACATTGAAAAGAGTTGTTGAAGGATGTTTTTCAATTCAAAAAGAGCATTGTGTAAAATTAGGATTACCTTGGAATCAAGATAAAGCTCAAAAATCTGCTCAAATAATGTTTCAAAAAATGTGGAATTTTAAATTTATTGCTCCAGGTCGTGGATTATGGATAATGGGAACCTCATTTATTGACCGACACGGAAGTATGGCCCTTAATAATTGCGGTTTTGCCTCAACTGAGGATATTGATATTAAAGGGACGATTCCATTTGAATGGACAATGGATGCATTAATGTTGGGTGTTGGTGTTGGATTTGACACAAAAGGGGCAGGAAAAATAATTATTAAGAAACCTAAAGAAGATAATTTTCTATTTCGCATTCCAGATAGTAGAGAAGGATGGGTTGAAGCACTAAAATATACTTTAGAGGCATATTTTTTTGGAAAACCAATACCAAAATTGGATTATTCCTTAATAAGACCGGCGGGAGAATTAATTAGAGGATTTGGAGGGATCGCCTCTGGACCAGAACCGCTTGAAAAAATGATTGAAAACATCAAGGATCTTTTAAACCAATGTATTGGAGATAAACTTCGTTCAACAGATATAGTCGATATCATGAATTTTATAGGCAAATGCGTAGTTGCCGGGAATGTCCGCCGGAGTGCCGAAATAGCCCTTGGAGATATAAATGATACAGAATTTATAACTATGAAACAGGATAAAGAAAAATTAACGTCCCACCGCTGGGCAAGTAATAATTCAATATTTGCAAAAATAGGTATGGACTATTCATTTGTTGCTGAACAAATTGCAAAAAATGGTGAGCCAGGTGTATTATGGTTAGAAAATTCAAGAGCTTATTCAAGAATGGCTGAACCCCCCGATTATAAAGACAAAAAAGTGGCTGGTGTAAATCCTTGTATTACAGGAGATACTTTAATAGCGGTTGCAGATGGTCGGAACGCTGTATCAATTAAGCAGTTAGCTGAAAAAGGATTGGATGTACCTGTTTATTGCAGGGACAATAATGGCAGAATTGTTATAAGAATAATGCGGAATCCAAGAATTACAAGGATAAATGAAGAAATATATGAAGTCAAATTAGATGATGGAAGTCAAATAAAATGTACGGGTGATCATAAATTCATTTTAAAAGATATGAGCGAAAAGGAAGCTAAAAATTTACGAAAAGGTGACTCCCTTATGATTATGGCAAAATGGCAAACATCTTGGGATGAAATGATGGGAAGTGAGCGTAAGGAGAAAAAAACAATTTATTGGATGATAAATGACGGGAGAAAAAATATTTTTGAACATACATTTATTTTTGAGTCGTATTATAATAAAAAGGTACCTAAGAACCATGTAATACACCATAAGGATAACATTGGAACTAATAATGATATAAAAAACCTGGAGATGATGTCGAAGGAAGAACATGATTTATTACATGATATATCTGGCGATAAAAACCCAATGCGACGATGGTGGAGCAAGGCTTCGGAAGAGGAGAAAAGGAGATATAGAGAGAGTATGTCGAGAGCGGTTTCTGGGGAAAAAAACCCACGATATTCGGGATATTCAGATGATGTGATATATAATGAAATGGTTAATTTAATTAAACGGAATGGAGCACCATTATCTAGCGGAATATGGAGAAAGCATGCAAAAAAGATTGGAATGCCATTTACATCCCCAAGATGGGGTCATACTCAAACTCCTACTAATTTAATGAAACGTGCTAATATTGAGTGTGGGTATGAATATCAAAAAGATCCTGTTTCTAGAAGGGAATACAATAGATTTATTAAGCTATTAAAAAGTTCTGACTTAAAACTATCTTTTGAAAAAGGTATAATTTATGTAGAAAAAAAATGTGAGGGATGTGGAAATTCATTTAAGATAAAATATTCTAATAGAGAACAAGCTTATTGTTCAAGACTTTGCTTATTACGATCAATACATGATAAAGGACAAGAAGCTCTTAAGAAGAAATATAAAAAAATTCGAAAAAAAAAGCAAGAGTTGATTTTTAAATTATTAATTAAGGAAATTTCTTTAAAGAAAAAAATTCCTTCAAAACCCGATTTCCTGAAAATTTTAAGAGAGAATGGAATTGCTGACTTTCGAAGTGCTGGTATGCCTGATAGTTATGCGTACATCCTCGATCAAATTACTGAGAACTTTAAAACAATTAAAGTAGATTCTAAAAAATTATCGCGTGATGAAGGCTATGCAAAATTAGTTGCTAGTAGATGGATTGAAAATGGAGTAAATTATAACCATAAAATCGTATCTGTCAAGAAGATTGGAATAGGAAATGTCTTTAATGGAACGGTGGATGAATTTCATAATTTTGGAATTGTTTTAGATGAGAAAAAAACTAAATCTGAAAGAATTAAATTGGAAATAATATTTACAGCGAATTGTGGAGAACAGAGCCTTGAATCATATGAGCTATGCTGCTTGGTGGAGTCCTTTCCTTCAAATCATGAATCCTACGAGGAGTTTCAAGATACGCTAAAATATGCATATCTTTATGCAAAATCAGTTACTTTATTAAATACACATTGGAAGCAAACAAATGCAATTATGGGCAAAAACAGAAGAATTGGCACTTCCCAATCGGGAATAATTAATGCCTTTATTAAACATGGGCGTAGGGAAATATTTAAATGGTGTGAAAAAGGTTACAAATACTTAAAGGAGTTGGATTCAAAATATTCAGATTGGCTAACTACCCCTAAGTCAATTAAGATGACTTCAATAAAGCCCAGTGGTAGTGTAAGTTTACTTCCGGGAGTAACTCCAGGAATACATTATCCGCATTCTGAATATTACATACGCAGGATTCGCTTTAATGAAAATTCAGATTTGCTTCCATTTCTTAGAGAAGCCGGATATGAAATTCACACAGATAAATACTCTCCCAACACAAGCGTTGTAGAATTCCCTATTCATGAGGCATATTTTGAAAGGGCAAAGAAAGACGTATCGATGTGGGAACAGTTAGAGAATGCTGCTGCATACCAGAAATATTGGGCTGATAATCAAGTGTCCATCACAGTTACTTTTAAAGAAAAAGAAGCAAAAGAGATTAAAGTTGCTTTAGAAATATTCGAAGATAAGTTGAAAGGAGTTACATTCCTTCCCTTGAATGAACACGGTTATGAACAAGCTCCTTATGAAGAAATTACACAAGAACAGTATCATGAAATGAAATCGAAATTAAAACCACTCAACCTGAGTACAGTTAAAAGTGAAGCACTGGGTGAAAGATTTTGTGATGCAGATTTCTGTGAGATTAAATTCAAATGAATTAAAATGAAATATCATTCAATTATTAAAAAGTCTAGAGATTTTAGACAAATATTATTAAGTTTATTAAGTAAATAATCTTAATAATTGTGAAATACCAATACTTATTATATTACAATATAAAGAAAAGGTTGAAAGATAATGGTAAAAATTATTCATCTTGCAGATACTCATCTTGGTTTTCGATTAAGAAAGAACTTTAAAAATGACTGGTTTAAATTTGGTGAAATTCGATGGTATGAAAATGATTTTTATAAGAGATGGGATGATTTTTTTAATTATTGTATTGATAATAAGGATAATATCGATTTTATAGTTCATTCGGGAGATATTTTTCATACTCCATTCGGAGAAAATCCATTTCCACCACCAGAACCGGCAAGAGAAGTTGTTGTTAAAAGCCTTAAAACTTTTTTCGAAATTACTAAAAATGAAATCCCTATTATCTTAATTGATGGTAATCATGGTATTTATCAAGGATATAGATATTCAATTATGGACAGCATTACCTCCATCTTTCCTAACCTCCATTATTTTTCCGTCTGGGCCTTAAAATATGCCATAAATAATTCTGAACCATTAATTGTGGAATTTCCAAATAAAAGCACTCGATTTTATTTGTTTCCTTATTTTGAATTTAATTTAAACAATGATATTAAAGTTGAGTATGATAAATGGATTGAAAAACAGAGACCTAAAGAAGATATGGTCGAAATTGCCGTAGTTCATGGATCTGATAAAGATAACACGCTTCACGAGAAAATAAAGTCATTCAATTACTCATATATTGCATTAGGTCATGAACATAACCAGAGAAAATTTTCTGGTAATGCCTATTATTCAGGATCATTTGTTCCACTTAATTTTGATGAGGTAAATATTTCAAACGGGTATTTAGAAGTTATTATTGAAAAAAATAAGAAACCCGTGGTCAAGAATCATATTTTCGAGAAAAATCGTGCTTTTGAAGAAATTGATATAGAAGTAGACCCATCAACTACAATTAATTCAATATTTTCTACCATAGAAGAAAAAATTGAACCATTTAAGACCCAAAAATGGGAAGGGGTTTCTGCCGCTCGATTAAAAATTAATTTTAGAGGTAATATTTCTCTTACAAGTTTTTGGGATTTAAGCGAAGAATTAAGATCATTTCAGTCTAAAGTTATTAATGAAGGGAATTATAATATTTTACAACTTATTATCGACTGGCATGAAGTTTCGAAAGATTTGGGTGATGAGTTAGCTCCTGAAATCATAGAAGAATACATATTAAGTAATCCTAAAGAGGAATTTCTGGAATATATTCACGGAAAAATTAAGCCAGCTGAAGGGTATAATGTAGATTTATTAGCAGAAATCGCAATAGAAGCAATTGAAACATCTTTAAAAAAATTTGGAGGAGAAACTGATTGAGAATCAAAAAAGTGGAATTTGAAAATTTCAAATGTTTTCCGGATTTAATACTTCCTGAAAGAGAAGACGAGAATTTCTCTGAAGGTTTATTTTTAATACAAGGAACAACTCCTGAGAGGTCAAATAGTTTCGGGAAAACAAGTTTTGTTGAAGGAATTCTTTTTGGCTTGTTTGGACCAAAAAGTACAATTTTATCAATTAATAATTTAATTACTTTTGGTCAAGATAAAGGAGAGATAAAGATAATATTTGAACTTGATGGGATCGATTATATGATACAGAGATTATTAAATAGAACGAGTTCAAGTGGTTCCCAAAAGCTAAGAAATTATATAAGAGTTAATAATACTTGGAAGTCCGATAACACGATTAAAATTGAAGAATTAATAGAGATTACGAGAGAACAAGCATTACAAACATCTTTTGTAAAACAGGGTGAGATAGAGAGTTTGGCATCAGCTAGCCCAGCGAAATTACGAGATTTAATAATAGATTTATTTCGTTTAAACATTGTTGACTATGCTTCAGATTATCTTAAGAAAATAAATAAAGATGCTATAAATCGGATAAAATCTATAAATAGAAATTACGTAGCTCCTTCTGAAATTGATAAAGATATTAATAGAAAAGATCAACAATTAACAGGAAATAACATAGAAATTAAAAATAATTCTAAAAAAATCGATACCTTAAAAACTCAATTAATAAACTTTCCTGATAAGAAAAAATTAACAGAACTCAAAGATATTAAGCAAAAAATTGAACAATTTGTTGGCAAAATTGAGGTATTCTTAGAACAATTAGCCAATAAATTAAAAACTTTAAGCTCAGATAATAATATCCAAGAATCCAATATTGATCATTTTATAAAAATAAAAGAAAATGAAATCACTAAATTAGAAAGTAATAAAGATACACTGTCAGAAGCATTAGAAAAAGTTATTTCAGAAATAAATAAGAAAGAGGGAATTATTTCGCAGATTGAAAAAAATAAAGGTAAAATAAATAAAAACCTCGATTTTAAAGGAGGGAAAAAAATAGCTAAGTGCCCAACTTGTACAAGAGAAATAAGTTATCAAGATGCTCAAGAGATTTTAAATCACTATGATAATGAGATTAATGCTTTAAAAAATGATATAAATAAATTAAAACCAAATTTAGAAGAATTAGAAAATAACAAACAAGATATAGAAAATAAGTTAGATGAATTAAATTCACTTTTTAGAAACTTGCAAGACATTAAAGAGATTTATACTAGAAAGAAAAAATTTGAAATAGAACTAGAAAATAATCGATTAGAAAACTCCAATTTATTGAAAAAATTTAATGTATCAACAGAAAAGGAATTTTTAGAAAGATTTAAAGTGAAAAATTTAGATCAATTAAGAGAAAAAATAACTAGAATCGATAGTGAAATAACTTCTTTAGTAAACGTAAATAAGAGAATCGAAAGTGAAAATAATTATTTAAAGAATGAAATCCAGGAGCTCAAATTAAAAAAGAAGAACATGATCAAACTTCGAGATGAAAGAGAACAGTTGGAAATGAAAATTAAGCATGTTGATAAAAATAAAGAGCTAGTAAAAGGATTTATAACAGAGTATATGGTTGAAAAGAGACTGATCCATAATATTCAATATGAAACCAAAAGATTTCTAAAATATTTTTCAGGCGGTCAATATTCAAATCTAGATTTAAAGAGTGTGGATAAAGGACGTGGTATAAAAATTGCTATATTTGATGAATTTAGCCAAACTATGAAAGATATTGATTTTCTTAGTGGAGGAGATAAAGTTGCTCTTGGATTTGCTTTAAGAATGGGGATCTCAGAGTTAATGACAAAAATCAGACCAACCAAAAATTCCCCAAAGAAAAATCCTAAAATTGATTTTATGATTTTAGATGAACCATTAGCAGCATTAGATAAAGATCGTAGAACACAAGTATTAACAACTCTTGAAAGTCAAAAAGATTTCAATCAAATTTTTTTAATTACACATACGAATATTCCAGAAGAAATTAAGCCAAATTTTATAAAAATCAAGAAAAATTTTGAAAATGGGCTAAGTTCAGCCGTTTATATAGATAAAGAAAAAAATCAATAATAAAAATATGAGAGTAAAAAAAAATGATAATAAATATAAATGCATTAGAAAGAGTTATTGAAATTAATATTGAAAATTATTATCCAGTTCATAGTTATATAAAATTAGATTGCCCAAAAGATAAACCCAAATATACTATTTTATGTATGAACCAACAAGTTATGACTGTTGAAGAATATATTGAATTAAGACGTCAAACTGCAAATATTGAAATCAACGAATATTTGATAAAATTGCTTCAGACTGGATTAAAATATGTCTTATTTGCAGCGCCTATCCTTTTAATAGACCATGAGAAAGAATTGGAAGAATTGAAAAAACCTAAACCTGATAAAAATAATTATGTAATAAAACGTAATGTACTTATTGAAATTGAAAAGCTTATGCAAGGTGGAGTGTTATCTCCCCATACTTCAGAAATTTCTAAAGATCAAAGCGATATACCAGTTCTATTGGAAAATATTTTTCCACAATCAAATGGAGTCTTTATTGGACGTTTATTGTATGATAAAACAAATGTTTATATTCCAATCAAATCATTACCAGTTCATTTAGGAATTATTGGAACGACAGGAGCAGGGAAATCTAATTTAATGCAAGTTATGATTAATGGAGCAGTTGATCATAATTTAGAAGTAAAAACTAAGAATTTAACAAATATTCCATTAGTTTCTTCACTTGCAATAGACCCACATGATGAATATGCTTTAGGACCAGAAGGGAGGGGATTATATCACCTTGTTAATTTATTAGATTTAAAAATTAGAAATGATATTTTTGGTTCTTTTTTCTATTTATATCCAAGGGGGACAAGAATTCAAAGCCAATTATCTCCTTTTTCTTTAGAATGTGTTATAAATTACGAGGAAATAACTCCATTGGATGTATTAAATGTTCAAAGTTTTACTGGGGTACAATCAGAAGTTATGGAAGCAGAATATTTTGTTGCTCATGATGATTGGATTGAAAATATATTAACCGGTAATTTAACCTCATTGGGACATCATGATGCTTCTATAGCTGCTGTACGTAGAAGATTACGTCCTATTGAAAGATCTAATATTTTTCAGCCCCAATCAGCGAATAGTTCAACCTTGCCTGAAATTATTTACGCTTTGGAAAGTGGTAAAACTTTAGATTTTAATTGTTCCTTGTTAAGTGATTTTGAAATGTTTCTTTTTAATACAGTTGTGGCAAGAACAATTTTTAATATTAGGAAAGCGCTAAAAGCATCAGCTACTATGACTGATTTTAAGGCTCAATTATTTTCTCGTTTGCCCAACTCGTTCGTTAAAAGTTATGAAAATAAATTGAACATATATATTACCAAAGGAAATGAAGTTAAAGATCCAACAGATATGCCAATTGTAGTTTTTACAATCGAAGAAGCTCCGTCTATACTCAACCCAGATTTGATGAGAGGCCCAAATATCTTCAAAGATATCGCAAGACAAGGAAGAAAATTTCATATTTCATTGGCTGTGATTAGTCAACAGATTTCTACATTAGATAATGCAATAATTTCAAATCTTAACACATATATTGATTTACCTGTTGGTAGTGATAAAGAGAGAAGAGGGCTTATTGATAATGCTTCAAGCTCAATCCAGATAAATGATCTTAAATCTTTAGAGGGGACATTAGGCGTTTCAATAATAAACGGAAATTGGCTTACGAAATTTCAAAAGATTATTATTCCAAGATATAAAGATTTTTTTGAGGAAAATAAGGCAAAATATGGTAGATATAAATCAAAAGGTACGAAGACTCCCTTGATTTAAATAGTTAAACAAAAAGTGGATTATCTGTGGGATTAAAAAAATATAAATTAATAGAATTAGAAGAATCACTGAAAAAGGCAGAATTACCTGCTCAAATAGATGAGTTAAAGAAGAAACATGTTCAATGGACAAAAGAGGCAAAGGAGATTAGAGAGAGATATCAAAAGGAACTTGAAAAAGAAAAAACAGAGATTATTATAGAAAATATGAAACGTACTCTTATCGACGGTATTGATAATACTTTTTTTGAAAATGGTGGGCTACTGATAGGTTTTGATGAAAGTCAGCAATCAAAGATTGGAACTTATGCGAGAGTATCTTGCTTTAAATTTGGAGAAAGTCAAGTTTATTTTGAAAATGGAAAATATAAATATCGAGACTATATGTATGAACCACTATTTGGCTACATAGAGGATAGTTATCAGAAAATTGATGTTTATACAAATGCAGCAGAAAATTTTGTAAATAATTTAGAAGAAGAATTCAAGGGAACACCATTAGAGCCATCTATTACCGAAATACGAAAGTGGCGCAAAAAAGTTTTTCCTACTGAAAGAGATTTAGAATGGAAGCATAACTTACCCTCTGTGGGCCATGTCGCAGATAGAATTAGAACGGCAGATGAATTATTAAGCACGGTTATACGAATGAAACAAATAAAAAAAGAGTTTCCTGACCGTGAAATAATCTTTCTAGGGGACGGCATTGCAGCTTTTAGACCAAGTTATATTAATTCCAGTCAATTTGTAAACTTTTTTCTGAAATTCCTTAAGGAATATAAATTGATATATTATGCCTTTTCAAAGACTTGTAGATTACGTGAGAAAGATACAGGTGTTTTTATTTTACCTGTGTTTTCTAAAATTATTGAAAAAGATCCATTTATTGTAGAGATACCACAAAAACATTCAGTAAGCAACTCTCACCTTGTAAGATTGATAAAAAGAGATATGCCTGCCTTGAGATTTGACGTCCCAAGAGGGATTGATTTGAATGGGGCAATTGCTATTATTAAAACAATTATCCCATTTTCTCCACTTGGTTATCCATTATGTCTAGAACATGCTCATAATGCAAGTACTCTGACGAATTTGGAATGGAGGATTTTATATATTAAATTTAGAGGGACCCAAGAAGACCCTAGGACAAAAAATTTAGTTACAAATTTAAGAAAGTATGTTTTACCTTAAAAATAAATCTTTATTTTTCAAAAATATGATATTTAGGATTATTCTAGATAAATGATAAACTTTTTACAAACAAAAAAATTTTAATGTATTTTTTTATATTCAAAGTTATTAAAGGAAAATTATTATGTCTGAAACCAAAATATTAATTCCCCGAAGTTCAGGAGGTTCTTTAAGTGCAATTCATTTTATTACCTCGAACAATTTATTTAAGGATTCAAATAAAAAAGCTCCATTTGTAATAATATGTCATGGATTCACTGGTGATAAATATGAGTGGGGTCGCTTTACGAAAACGGCGAATATTTTGAATGATGAAGGATTTGATGCGTTGATTTTTGATTTTTCAGGTTCTGGTGAGAATCAACGAGAACTCAAATTACTTTCTAAACAAGTGAAAGACCTTGAAGATGTTTACGCATGGGTAAAACAACATGATTATTCTTGGATTGCTATTATTGGTCTTTCCTTTGGTGCTCTTACTGTATTAAATGCTAATCTTTCTGGAATAAAGACAACTATTTTTTGGGCTCCTGGCTTTAATATTAAGAGAATATTTAAAAATGGAAATATTGAGTTAATTGAAATTTTAAAAAATCTTAGGAAACCTCCACTTAAAATACCTTCCTCAGGTGATAATGAACCTATTTGGTTAGATTACAGTTTTATCGAAGAGATTTTAAAAATCGATATAAATACACAACTTCGAACATTTACAACTCCAGCATTGATTGTACAAGGAAAGGCTGATACTACTGTTAAGCCCATTTATACAAGAGAATCATTTGGATATTTTCCTCGAGATGAACACCATAAAATGATTGAAATTGATAATGCAGGCCATGATTTTAAAGATGAGCATCTTATAGAATTTATTAATGCGACCATCGATTGGCTAAAAAAATACTTATAACTAAAAAAAATAACGTGATTGAGAATAATTAAAAAAACCCATAAAAACATATAGAATTAATTTATATTTATTTTGAATCATTCTATCTTTTAAAAGTAAAAACTTCTTTGTGATATTTGCAACAAACTAATTGTTTATAGATTTAATTATAGTATGGTTCTTTATTTGATTTATATTCCTTAAAAGATTAATTATATCTTTGATTATTGCTGAATCAAGATTTCATATTGGTTTATCGGCTTAAATTTTTAATGAATCATTTGCAAGAGCTCTTGCATAAAATAATTAAGATCTTAATTTAACGAAGATAAATAAACCTATCCCAACAATTGCAACAATTATCCCAATAAGCGGGACTAATATAAATGTGCGAAAAAAATAAGAATCATACTGAGATGGATCTTGATGCCAATAGAAATATACTTCCATATCTTTTCCTTCAAACCACATTGTACAGTAGTCTGGGTAATAATCTCCATTATAGAGCATAATTTCATACTCTCTACCTCCCCCTAGCTCATATGTCATAAAACCAATTACACCGTTTCTCTCCTTATGACAATAACAGATATTTAAAACATCGCCATCCCCAGGATATTCTAGAAGAAAAACAGAAAAGATTGATTCATTGCCATAATTCGAAAGCCATATATTTACAGAATCATTTTGATGGTGTTTTATAATTTTGTAATAATTAAATTCCCAATCTTCAGTCCACCAAGTATGATAACAGGTATTATTAGTATCGTCTGAGATCTTAAAAGGGGGGTATAATAATGCATTATAATCTTGAAAAGTAAAGGCTTCAACATAAACAATAAATGATGTGAGTAGAGGAAAAAATAATAGTGAAATTAAACAGATATTTCGTTTCATTAAATTATTTTTGTTTTTCAGATTTATAATTTATACCATATTTTTTAGGCTGAATTTTTCTTTATATAATTAATGACAGTTATTATTCCAAAAAAAGCATATTTAACAATTGTTGCATCAGCAGTTAGATTTGCTAATGCACGAATACCAAAAGATGATTGGTTGGAAGTTAGTGGTGTAGTAATTGGTAAGAATGTTGGTGATGATGTGTTAATCTCAGCCGTATATCCAATCATGCATCAAGAATTAGATAAGGATGCAGTGATTGATCAATATAAATGGAAAGATGAAGATTATGAAGCACTGTCTATAATTGATGATGAGGCATTTTCGAGAGAAGAATTCACCGTTGGATGGTTTCATAGTCACCCCGGTTTTAAAGTAATGATGTCACATATCGATATCAGAACAACCTTAAGCTATCAAACAAATAATCCATTAGCGATTTCATTAGTATTTAACCATATGAGATTAATAAAACAAATCGAATTGCCTGATAAAAAAGGAGACCCTGATATCCCTCTAGAAAACGATCCGGGTTTTAAAATTTTTCGATTAGATGAAGTAAGAGGAATTGAAGCAAGTTATCATCCAATCGATTTTAAAATAGAAGGATATGAGAGTATACAGCAATTAATTCAAACAACCCAAGCTTTTGTTGTCGATGTAACAAATATACTCCCTAAAGAAGGCCTAATCGAGTCATATCAGAATCAAGTGAATAAATCAATAGAGGAATTAAATTCTCAATTAATTGGAACAGAGGAATATCTCAAAACACTTGCAAGAGAGGGAGCAACTTCGAGGATTCCAGAAGTTCTATTGAACCAAACTAGGGATATAAATAAATTTGTTGAAAGAGTAAATAAAAAAATTGAGAAAATGAAAGAATTCTTAGATTACTTAGAGTATAAAGAAAGAGAATTAATTTTGCATCAAGTTTTAGACGTAATTAATCAATGGGAACAAAAAGTAGAAAATTTAGAAACTGATTTACGTGTAATATCTCAGAAATTTTAATAAATAAAATGTATATTCGCGTTCTATCTCAACTCTTTCAATGATTATTTGTATGAAAAGTTATATAAATTATATGGGTTTTATTTTCTTAATTTAGAAGTTTTTGGACAATTATATAGCTGATTTTAACTAGATGAAAAAAATCAATTTTCCTTTTACGGCGATAATAGGACATGAAAAAATGAGAATTGCATTAATTCTCAACGTTATTGATCCTTTTATTGGAGGTGTTCTTTTATCAGGTCATCGTGGTACAGGAAAATCTACAGCAGTCCGTTCTCTTATAGATATAATGCCCGAAATCAAAGTTATAAAAGAATGCTCTTTTAATTGTGATCCTGATTCTAATCTTGAAGATTTATGTGAGATTTGTCTTGAAAAAGTCAAAAGTAGCAACTTTGAAGTAGAAATAAGACAGATGAAACTTGTTAATCTTCCATTAGGAGCTACAGAGGATATGGTTTGTGGAAGCTTGGACATAGAACGAGTCTTAGCGGAAGGAATAAGAAGCCTTCATGTTGGTTTATTAGCAAAAGCACATAGAGGGATTTTATATATAGATGAGGTAAATCTTTTACAAGATCATATAGTAGATACGCTATTGGATGCTTCTGCATCAGGTGTAAACATCATTGAGAGAGAAGGAATTTCAGTAATGCATCCTTCAAGATTTATTTTAGTTGGTTCAATGAATCCAGACGAGGGAGATTTACGACCCCAGATTGCAGATCGTTTTGGTTTAGAAGTAAAAATTGTAGCACCTTCAGATCCAAAAGTAAGAGCTGAAATTACTAAAAGAGTCATAGATTTTTATGATAATCCGAAAGAATTCATTATACAATATCAAAATAACCAAAAACAATTAAAACAGAGAATAATTCAAGCCCGAATGATATTGAAAGATGTAAAAGTTTCTGACCGAATTTTCCAATTTGTATCAGAAGTTGTAAGTGAATTAGGTATTTTTTCACAGAGAGCTGATATTTCATTTATTCGGTGTGCTCGAGCAAATGCAGCTTTTAATAATAGAACTTATATTCTAAATGAGGATTTAGAAATTGCTTTAGATCTTGTTTTTGAGCATAGGATGGAATCAATTGATGCAACAATGACAGCAAAAGAGATAAAAGGCAAAATTATCGATGCTTATGGAAAAATTCAAGAAGCCTATGAGAACTTAGACGTTTACAAACCAAATGAAGAGACTGAAGGTCCTTTAAAATCCACTGATGAACCACAAGAGCAGTTTAAAAGAAATCCAATAGATAAAGATAAAATTAATTTACCAGAAACTAAAGAACAAAAACTTCCTCCCCCAAAAGAAGAGGATAAAAACCATAAATATGACCCTGCAGGTGGTTGGAAAGTTAAGAGATTGCCATCTAAGGAATTTTATAATAATAGAGAAGATAAACCTATTAATTTGCAAAAATTTGCATATAAATTGGAGGATAAGATAATTTCAATTTTGAACAACATCAGAAATACTAAGAGAATATCAAATTTTGGTGGTCGAGGCGTAGGAAACAGAACAAGATTTACTTCAAGCAAAAAGGGGCATTATAGTTCTTTCCGAAGACCACTAGAATATCCTAGAAATATAGCATTAGATGCTTCTATTAGAAGTTATTTAAAAAATTTGAGCTATAATCCTACTAAAATTGAATTTCCCTTAAAATTAGATAAAACTGATATAATGGAAAAGGTTTTTGAATTTAAAGCGCCTTTAGCTTTATTCTTTATTTTAGATGCTTCCGCATCTATGTATAGTGTTTTAAAGCAAATGACAAATGTAATCGAGGCACTCCAGAGAGAAGGTTATAAGAAAAAGGATAAAATATGTATTATTATGTTCCGTGGTAAAGATGCGATTGTACTTCAAAAACCAACTGTCGCACTAAGAAATGCACTTAGTAAAATCAAAAATATTGAAGGTAAATCATATACACCAATGGCTTTTGCACTAAATAAATGTTTGGAGATGATAAACATTGAGAAAATGAGAAATCGAAATATTTTTCCTGTCATATTTATTTGTAGTGACTGTGGTGCAAATATCTCTTATACTCATCCTGATCTAGTTGCTCAAATTGAATCAGACTATAATTTGATTACTAAGGAATTAAAAGATATTGCAAAAATTATAGCAAAAAGAAAAATAAAAGTGGTAATATTAGAGCCCAAAAAATCTTGGGCTACAAAAAATTTGGGAATTCATCCATTTTCCGCAGAAGAAATAAAAAGGAATTTTAGACAATATTGTAAAGCAGACATTTTTAAATTCAATGAAATTGACCCAACCCAGACAATCCTTAAATTAAAGAGAGTTCTTTGATTAAAAATGATTTAAATTTGTTTGAAGATGATTAATAAAAAAAGAAAAGTTCTTATATCAGGTTTTAATGCTCGACCTTTATCTAAATCGTTATATAATGCAAATTATGAAGTATATACTGTAGATTTTTTTGGAGATTCAGACTTATTTCCTTATATTAAGGATGCTTTAATTATTACTAAAGAATTGAAAACCAATTTTCAAAAGTTAAAATTAATTTATAGTAATGTTTTAACGGATTTAACCCTTCAAATGATTAAGAAATATCCCTATTTAGATTATTTAATAATAGCAAGTGGTTTAGACGATAATATTATTGGGCGAGAAAAAATATTTAAGAAAATTAAGAAATTAAATCATCCAATTCGATATTTAGGTAATAATATAAACCAAATTATAAAAGCAAGAGATATCTTAAATATTTATCTCATTTTAGAACAAATGGGATACAAAGTTCCTAAGACTTTAACTTTTAATTATGATTTAATTGATAATAATCTAATAAATTATCCAATTATTTTGAAAAAAAAACAAAGCTCTGGCGGTTTAAATATTTTTAAAATTAATTCTAAAGCTCATTTATTAAGTATTGTTAAGAATAATGAAGAATTTGATGAAAATTCTGAAAATTGGTTATTTCAAGAGTACATAGATGGAATTGATGTTAGTTGCACGACGATCAGCAATGAAGTTGATGCAAAAATTATTTCAATAAATGAGCAGTTAATTGGAAAAGAATTTTTAAATGCACCAAGTGAATTTATATATTGTGGTAACATTGTTCCTGCAGACCTTAATTTTTCTCTTCAGAATAAAATTTCAGAAATTTCATTAAAATTAGTTAAACATCTTAATCTAATTGGTATAAATGGGTTTGATTTTGTATTAAAAAATGGATGCCCATATTTAATGGAAATAAATCCTAGAATCCCAGGTTCGATAAATGCAGCAGAGGTTGCACTGAAAAGAAATTTAATTGATGAACATATTAATTGCTGCTTAAATCCAGATAAAGAAATTATAATCTCAAATCTAAATATTAATACTAATTTTGTCTCAAAATTTATTTATTTCGCTCCAAAGTTGATTTCTTATCACAAAATTGAGAAGTTAAAGCAAATTATTAATGTGGAAGATATACCAGCGCCAGGTAGAGATATTCAACCATTTGAACCATTATGTTCTATTTTATATAAAGCAGATAACTACTCAAAAGCATATAAGGGAGCATTGAGTATAGTAGAATCGATAGAATTACTGATAAAATAAAAGTTTTTATTTATTTTCCTTGATTATTTCTTTTATTCTAGCTATATATTTACCAATTTGATCTTCTCTCCTATCTGGAATTGCTACACATAATATTCTATCATCATCAATCTGATGCACTATAATAGAACCATCTTCACTAGTAAGAATTGAATATACAACAGTCTTTTTCAACAATACATCTGTAAGATTAAATAAAGCCGATGTAATCGCAGAGATCATAGGATCAGGCATAACTGATTGAATCTTTATAGGTAATCCAGATCTTGTAATTATTGCTATTGATATTGCCGTTGGAATTGCTCTTTTTATCTCAACAAATATATCTTTTTTAATATATTCCGAGGTTTCGATAAAAGCAGAAACTTTAATTGCAAAATCCGTTATTTTTTTCTGATATAAACCGATTCCTTCCAATTCTGTTAATTCTCTATCTAAGATCATAGAAACGTTGATATTATTAGCTAAGACATTTATTAATATTTCATTTTTGGCAACGGTTGTGTGATATTTTACTTTTTGGTTTAATAATTGCTTTGAAATATTTGAAGATAAAAACATTAAACTGCTTGAAGCAGCAACTACTTCATTCGCTGATAATTTAATCTCTTTTTTAAAATTAGTACTTATTATCTGACCTGTCTCCGTACCTATACTAATACCAAGAATTGCTGAATTTTCATCCATCTCTTTTAAAATAAGGTCGTCAATTTCGCCAAGAAATTCTTTTGATTTAGAACCCATGATTTTATCATAATAATAGAGTTATATAAATCTTAGTTCTTTTATAGATAAATGATATTCTTAAAAAATGAGATTGTTGTTAACTAATGTTTAAATTGAAATACTACAATTTATATTATTATTTTATATTGCAATTATTAGAATATATAATTTGAACTTAGATTTGGGTTAAATAAATATGAGCAATTCTGAAATTGAAGATTTAAAACAAAAACTTGCAGAAAAGGAAAAAGAGCTTGAAGAATTAAGGAAAACTTTCAAGGAATATAAAGAGATAAGTGATTCACTCTCTGAACAGATTAAATTAAAAGATAATCAAATCAATACTATCAGTACGACTATTAAAACTAAGGATGATTTAATAAAAGCTATACAAGATTCAATTGAATTAAAAGATTCTCAGATTGATGTATTGCAAAAAACAGTTGAAACAAAAAATAAAACGATAAATGATTTGTCTCAGCAATTAGATTCAACAATTAATGAGAGTGTTTCAAAAGAAAATGATAAAAAGATCGCAGAATTAGAAAATGAATTAGGTAAATTAAATGAAGAATTGGCTACAACCGATGATGAAATAGAACGATTAAGTAATGAACTTGAAAATATGCAGTCTAAAGCAAGTATAACAAAAGATCTGTTCATCGATTTTACAGATATTGAAATAAATAGAGATGAAATTATAAAAAAAATGAAAGAAATATTATTAAATGCTTTACATTCAGTTTCAATTTCAAGTCCGTCAATTTCAGATCTGCAAGATTTAGATTTATATGAAGTGAAATCCTCAGTAAATATGAGGATAAGCTGTTTAATAGATCCAAGCGTCGAAGAACATATTGACCTTTTAGAAGAGTTTGAAAGCCTTGATAATGTCAATATAAGAAGTTATGAAAGTGAAGATCGGTGGCTTATTTTTAGAGATGGAGAGGAATTATTTTTTTGCGCTGTTGGGACTAAACCTAATAATTATTTAGCTTTTTATACAAAAGATTCTGCTCATATTACATTGTTTAACAGTTTAATAATGGAAACTTGGCTAAGATCAAGAAAAATTTAGATTCGAAGTAGTATATATTTCATGTTAAGTATTTAACAATTTTTTTTTCCATTCTTCAGCTTTTTTCTTAATACTGTTTTTAAATTCAACAGTAAGTTCTCCTTTTTTTCGATTTACATTTGAAGCAACTTTTATCATATCAAATAATACTTTATGAAATTGAACAAATGTCTTTAATAAATCAGATGTTAATTTAATTATTGAGCCTAACTGTTGGTGATTCTCAGATAAATCAATATCTATCATTAAATTATGAAATATATCGTCCGTATTTTGCATATTTAAAATTTTCTCTGGCATTTTCTTTAATGGTTCTTTAATTTTTTTTACCTGTTCCAATTTGGGAGATAAACTTTCATCAGCTACAGTTTTAATTGGTATTTCTGCAATCTCTGGTTTTAAAGGCTTCTTTTTAATCTGGGCTGCGGATTTTGAATTTGGTTTCATCTCTTCTAATGGAGTTGCTTGAGGTTTAATTTCTTGTTGTGACTTAGAAGAAGTTTCTAATTTAGGTGCTAATTTTGGCACTGGAGTTAGATTTTTATCGGTTGATATTGATTGTTTTAATTTCGGCAATGGAGTTAAGATAATATCTGATTCTGGCATACTTTTTGGCGCTGGGATGGGGGCTGGTTGTTCATGGGGTAATACACTTGGAGTTTTTTTTTTTTTTACAACTTTTTTTTGCATAGCCTTAGGTTTCTCTTCTAACATAGCATCTAATGCATCCAAAGCATCAGTTATATCTTGAGTTGGTTTTGAATCTTTTTTTTCTATTATAGTAGATTTAATTTCTGGCATATCTGAAACCTTTTGATTCAATTCTGTGATATCTTTTATTAGATCTGACATACTTTGCTTATATTCATCACTTTGAATTTGAATTTCACTAATATTATCTAGAGTTTTTTGAATGGAAGTAATCGATTCATAAATCTCATTAAATTTTGATATCAAACCTGATGCAACATCATTAAATCTATTTGAAAATTTCTCAAGAATTCCTTTTAATGTTTTTATATTATTATTTTCGGACATAATTTATTTCACGTTTTATTATTGATTTTATCCAATTTTCATTATTCTACAAAAAATTTTTTATATTCTATTAATAGATATAAATTGAACTATAAAAATTGATCTTAGAGTAGTTTATTTGATATAAAAATGAAGCTAGATAGGAACTTTATTGGTTATGAATTTCAATCAAGTGAAATATCTATCACACGATGGGAAATTGCTCAATTTGCAAATGCAATTAGAGATTCTAATCCAATTTATTATAATTTAAATGAAGGAAAAAAGCAGGGTTTTAAGGATATCCCATGTCCACCTACATTTTATACTAAATTTACTTTTTCAGGGGAAAAGAATTTTTTTACTACGCTGGGAATTGATTATAAGAAATTATTAGATGGTGGTAGGGAGTATAAATATTATTCTCCATGTGTTGCGGGAGATACTATTATATATCAAACCAAAGTACAAAGCATCGATGAAAAGGAAAGTAAAAGAGGTAAAATGGATATTGTAATCGCAATTACAACAGGAAAAAATAAAGAAACTAAAGAAAAATTGTGGGACTCAATATGCACATTAATTGTATTTCATTAAATTAATTTGGAGGTAACAAATATTGAGAAATAAATTAAATTTTGAAGAAATTTCGGAAGGCTTAGAACTTCCAGAGGTTAAAAAAGGTCCAATTTATCGACAACAACTGGTAGATTATGCATCAGCATCAGGAGATTATAATAAATTACACTATGATGAAGGTTTCGCAAAACAGACGGGAATATCTGGATGTATTGCACATGGAATGCTTGTAATGGCCATGGTTGGAAGCTATCTTACTGACTGGGCAAAGGGTGGAATTTTAAAAAATTTTAAAATTAGGTTTGTTGGTATGACAAATGAAAATGATACTTTATCATTTACAGGAAAGGTTATAAAAAAATATAAAGAAAATGGCGACAATCTCGTTCAAATTGAAGTCATGAGTAAAACTCAAGATGAAAGAATTACCACTACGGGCTCTGCAATAATTACCATATGAGCAAGATGAAGAAAAAAAAGATTAGCTCAATTCGATTGAAACTTCCTCATCAAACTTTAGCATGATTATTTTTATTTCCGGATGATTTTTTTCCATATATTTAAAGAATGGTTTTAAGTTTACAGTCCAGCTAATTGGAGGGTAAAAATCATCCCAATGTATTGGAATCACAATCTTTGGTTTTAATACATCTATAATAATTCCAGCTTTTTTTGCAATATGTTTTTTACTATTTCCAGCTAAAGGAGCAAGAAAAATATCACAATTTTCATATTGTTCTAATATTTCCGGAAATTTGTGCCAAAGGCTGCCAAATGACACTATTTTTTTATTATTGAAATAAGTACAAAATCCAAAAACTTTTCCTTTTGGAAAACCTTTCCCGTAGGGTAATAAGCTTTTTATTTGTTTCAGTACCTTCCATGAGAATAATTTCGATAATAATGTTCTAGCATCAAACACAATGTGTTCTGATTTTATACTCTCTACAGTTATTTCATCATTGATTTTTATTTTCTCAAAATAATCAATAGGCTTTATATTATTCTTTCCTTTATCGGAGAGAGGGAAAGTATGTTCCTCGATAATTTTTCCTTCTGCCCAATTTATCATATTTTCCCTAGCTGTCTCTGAGCAATAAACGGGGATATCTAATGTTTCGGCAAAAAAAGCAGCATCTACAGAATGATCAAAATGTCCATGTGTAATAAAAATCGCGCTAATATACTTTATATCCTCTCTTTTAGTACTTAATATTGGTTTCGATTGTTCATTTCGATAAAAAAATGGGTCGAAAAGAATATTCGTACCCTCAATATCTAAAATAAAACCGGCAGTTCCCAACCAAGTAATTTTTACTATCATATACTTTTATTTATTAATTGAAATTATATTTAATAATAATTTTTTATTTCTTGGTCCTATAAAGTTTCTATGCAAATATATTCTTTTTTTCGTTTTGTGAATCGAACCAATTGATTAAAACCGTTCCTTTTTAATTCTGATAAAACTTCTTTAAACATATACCCCACTTCACTTAAAAGATGTGCATCTGAACCTAATATTATTGATATATCCAAATTGTGCATTTCTCTAATTATTTCCCAACTAGGATATTGTTCTTTTACATCTTTTCGAAATCCACCTGTATTTATCTCAATAACCATATCATTTCTCTTTATGGATTTTAAGACTTTAATTACTTTCTCAAAAATTCTATCATGGTTTTTAGGGAATTTTCTAAATTTTTTAGGTAAATCAAAATGTGCTACTACATCGAATAAATTTGACTCCACTAAATGAAGTAGTTTATCATAATACTGTTCGTAAATAGAATCAATATCATAATTATTATAATTTTCGATGAAATATGGGTCATCAAAACACCATGCTCCTAATCTACTCATTAAAACATGGCATGACCCAAAAACAAAATCTAACTTATCCGAAAATTTATTTAGTGCATTTGAGATCTCTACTTCTTGCCCTTTCATATAATCAACTTCAATTCCAAGTTTTACAGAAATTTTTTCACTATATTTATCTTTTAATATCTCTGCTTCATTGATATATTCTGGAAATTCATCCATTGTCATAGCGTATTTTTCAATTGGGATGTTTTCAGGTAAATAATACATGGGAAAATGATCACAAAAACCAATTTCACCCAATCCAATTTTAATTGCTGCTTTGACATAATCTTCTAAATTTCCTGCTGCATGTCTACACAGCTGATTGTGAGTGTGATAATCAGATATATGCTTTAAATTCATTTTATGATGCCCAAATGGTGATTTATAAAAACCTCAAAATTTGTTATTTATTTTATAAATTTAAGAGATTAGTTAAATGTTTCAAAAACCTTCAAAAGAAAAATTAAACGAATTAAGAACTATTTAAATATTTTATTATTAATATACATGATGAGTTCTTTTAAAGAAAAAATTTTTGATGGACCATATGAAGTTGTGGAAATTCAAATAACGAATGAAGGAAAAAAATTTCGAGGGATAATCTATTTCCCTGATAAAAATAAATTTAAAAAACCTTTTCCCGTTATTATCTATTTTCAAGGTTTCCCTCAAATTCTTCCATTTTTTCATATAATTCAAGAACTTAAATATTTATTAAATTTAGGATTCGCTATTATCCTTGTTTATTTAAGAGGGTATAAATTTAGTGAAGGAACTATATCTATTCAGGGGCAAATTTCTGATGGTTTGAAAATAATTGATTTTCTTGAATTAATGGCAAAAAAATCTGTTATTGATAATAAATATATAAATATATTAGCTCGGGATTTTGGAGCTTTTATTTCACTTGCGATTTCTTCAAAAATTGATAAAATAAATTATTTGGGAATTTTAAATCCAATATTAGATGTATCTAAGCATATTGAAAGTAAAAAATTTCGCGAAACTCTGAACTATATTAATAAATTTTTGCCAGGGATGATTCATGGAATAGAAAATGTAGACAAATTTATAAAAAATACAATAATAGAACTTAGAGATTATCCGATTCAAAAAATTATTTCTCATTTGAATGCCAAGAAAATTATGGTAATTCTTGGAGAAAAAGATAAAATAACACCTTTAGAGGAATTTTACAGAATTTTTAATAATTGCAATGTCTCATTTATAGAAGTAATTATTGATAAAATGGAACACGAACCTGCATTTGAGATAGAAAAAAATTTAATTGAACAAGAATTCTCAACATTTTTTAAAGAATTAATTTAAATAAAAACGATTTTATTTCATTAAAAATGAATTTAATTATATTTTTCATTTTATTATTTCACTTAAAAAAGTAAATTATTCAAAATGACACAATTTGAAATACGTTTTCAACCTGATGGAAGGAGGATTAATGTAGAACAAGGAATTTCGGTTCTTGAAGCAATTAATTTAACTGGGATTGATCTTGTTTCTCTTTGTGGTGGTAAAGGAACATGTGGAAAATGCAAAATTATCATAGAAAAGGGAGAAATAAAAGAATCCTTAACAGAAAAAGAGAAAGAATTTTTGACAAAAGATCAGATTGATGAAAATTATCGATTAGCTTGTCAAATTAAGGTATTTAATGATTTGATAATAAGGATTCCTGAAGCAAGTCGAACTGGAAAACAAAGATTGCAAATTGAAGGGATTAAAGCACCGGTAAAAGTAGAACCGTTAATAAAAAAATTTTTTATACAGCTTAATAAACCTTCATTAGATGAACCCAAATCAGATGTTGATCGTTTAAATGATTATATTCTAAAAAAATTTGGAATTTCAAAATTAAAATTTAATATTGATGCATTGAAATCCCTTGGCATGGTAATTCGAGAAGATAATTATAAATTTACTGTGTGCATTTGGAATAACTCAGAAATTATAACAATAGAACCAGGAGATACTACTGAAAAAATATTTGGCTATGCTGTAGATATTGGAACAACTAAATTAGCTGGTTATCTCATAGACTTAACTAATGGAGAAGTTTTAGCTGCTGGAGGTTTGATGAACCCACAAATTCGTTTTGGAGAGGATGTAATTTCAAGAATAGCGTATAAAGATCCTCAGCAAATGCATAGTGTTGTTATTGAGGGACTCAATGAACTTTTGATAGATTTAACTAACAGAGTTTCAATTGATTTAGAAAATATTTATGAGATGACAGCAGTCGGAAATACTTGTATGCATCATATTTTCCTAAACTTAAATGCGAAGCAATTAGGTTATTCGCCCTATGTCCCAGTTGTAAGAAACGGCTTAAGCATTAAAAATGATAAAATTGGAATGAAACTTAACAGATTCGGAAAAATTTATACACTCCCAGTTGTAGCAGGCTTTGTAGGTGCGGATACAATCGGTGTGATATTAGCCTCTGAGATATATAAACATGATGAGTTATGTATGGCTTTAGATATAGGTACAAACACTGAAGTAGTTTTGGGTAATAAAGACCGTATTTTAGCTTGTGCTTGTGCTTCAGGTCCCGCTTTTGAAGGAGCACATATTAAGTTTGGTATGCGTGCTGCAAATGGTGCAATTGAAAAAATAAAAATAGACCCTGAAACATTAGAACCTACTTATCTTACAATTGATAATGTCAAACCTCGAGGCATTTGTGGCTCAGCAATTGTTGATATTCCTGCAGAAATGTTAAAAACCAAAATAATCAATTTAAGAGGAAAAATAAACAAGAATCTTGAATCAGATAGAATAAGACAAGGTGATAATGGATACGAATATGTACTTGTATGGGGCAGAAATTCTTTCTCAAAGAGAGATATAACTATAAGTCAAAAAGATATTGGAGAAATAATTTTAGCAAAAGCAGCAATGCATACTGGAACAGAAATATTGATGCAAAAATTTGGGGTAAAGGATGATAATATTGATAATTTATTTATTGCAGGAGCATTTGGGACGCATATTGACATAGAAAACGCAAGAATGATTGGAATATACCCAGAGATTTCTCTTGATAAGATAAAAAGAGTAGGAAATGCTGCCGGTACTGGCTCTCGAATGTGTTTAGTTTCAAAAACAATGAGAAAGTTAGCCGAGGAGATGTCTAAAAAAATTGAGTATATTGAATTAGCAGTTCAACCTAATTTTCAAAGTATTTTCTTAAATTCTCATTATTTACCTTATGCAGATTTGGCACGATATCCAATAACTACCAAATTTTTAAAAAAAATTGGAAATTATTCTGAAAAAAAAATTAGAATTTTTTAAAATGATTTCAAATCATGAGGAAAATAATAAATAAATTGTATCATGTTGGAGATTCTGGTTGTTCAATTTTTATGGTAAATTCAGGATCTGAAGGAGGTTTAGTTCTAATAGATTGCGGAATGAACATTAATTTAATTCAAAAGATTAAAAATGAGGGATTCAAGCCAAGAAATATAAAGCATTGTTTCTTGACACATTGTCACATTGATCATATCGCAGCATGCAGCGATTTATTAGCTATTGCACCAGATGTAAAATTTTATGCTCATGAATTAGATGCGGATGCTATAGAAAATAAAGGGTTTAATAACAAAACCGCAGCTAGCTGGTATAATGTAAATTATCAACCAATTAAATTGTTCAGAAGAATTAAAGAAGTAGAAGAAGATTTTTCTATTGGGGATTATATTTTTAAAAGTATACACACTCCTGGTCATACTCCAGGATCAATTTCTATTTATGTAAAAATGGGTGATAAAGGAGTACTATTTGGGCAAGATATTCATGGACCTTTTATGGCAAGTTTTGGTTCGAATTTAGAGGATTATCAAAAATCTATGCAAAAATTATTAGACTTAAATGCTGATATTTTATGTGAAGGGCATTTCGGTGTTTTTAAACCAGCAGAAAAGGTGAGAAAATATATTAAAGATTATATGGAAAGCAATCGATGATTACTATGAAAAAAATTCAAAAAAAAAGAAATTTTTATTGATTTATGAAGCTCGGTTAAAATTAAGAAGTGATTTATTAAAAATCAAACGTTCTATCCAAGTACTTTGAATTCTTTCGAACATTTTTTTTTCATATTTCAAATTCGAGAGATTCAGTATTTGAGCAAAGATTTCAGAAGGAATCAATATTACATTAGAGCTATTTCTTTTCTTAATTAACTCATCTAAAGATACAGGTTTATCTAATTGTACAATTTTAAGATTAGGATTAGACGTATTGTAATATTTCTTAAATTTTCGCCAAGCATTATAGTATATATTTCGCGTATCAAAACCTTCCATATTATTTGGTCTCCCCAACTTCTTGAGATGATCTCGATATTTTCTTTTAATAAACTTAATTCTACTTTCTTCAGATTGTATTTCTCTAATTTCTCCATTAACTAATGAATTTTTATTAAATGGGATAAGAAAACCTGTATGGATCAACATAAATTTTGGTGGATAAACCTGACCTACTGTAATTTTTGTGGATAATTCTGGATCGCTACTAGCAATTGCGAAATATTTAGTTAATTGTGCAATTTCAGCCTCTCCCACAATGGTTTTACTAAAATAAGCCTTAAGTTCAATATAACATAAATACTTTCCTTTTGTCAATAGCATATCTGGAGTATTTTGATTTAAACTAGGTTCAATTTCAATTTCATAACTTAATTTTTTAAAGTAGTTAGAAACAATTTGCATAAGACATTCTTCACGCTGCTTCTGAGCACTTTCAGGATCTTGACCACCAAGTTCGCTAATTATTTTCCATATGCTAAGATCATTTTTTAATTTCCAAGAGTCCTTATTAGAAGAAACTAAAGTTTTAAATACAGTATCTTGTTTGTTTTCTTTTTTGAAAAATCTCAATGCGATTTTATCTTTGACGTACCCCTTCTGATAAGTAAAAATTGTAGGAGTTCGCGGTTTATTATCCATTTTTAATCGAATTTTTTTTGAAACTGGTCGAAAACGCATTGAATCTGATTTACCCATATAAAATTTATAACTATTCATTACCAAAAAAATTATTGGAAAAAGATGAAAAAAAAAATATTTTAATTGCGTTTGGTAGAGAAATAATATTTTTTATATAAAAAGAGAAATACAATCGAAGCCATTCCAGCCGAGAATAAAGTGTCAGAAGCATAATGGGCTCCAATTACTATTCTACCTAACGCTTCAATAATGCCCCAAGCTATAACTATTATTGATATAAAATATTTTATTTTTTTATCTTTATTTAAGACTAAAAGAATTAATGGTAGTAACATAAATCCCATAGCAGTGTGACCTGAAGGAAATGATTGATTACCAGTATAACCTTGAGGAATATACCAGGGAGTGAATTCTGGATAACTTGGAGGTGTTAGATTCCTAAATCTTACCCTTCCCCAGAGGAGTTTGACTATCTGAACAAAAATCAAAGGATTAATTATAGCTAATAACAGTGTTATTTGTCCAAATTTTATATATGGGTGAAATTTATCTGAAGGGATTTTTTTAAAAACAAAATGTAATATTAATCCTATAACAATTCCGAGAGCAGGGATTAGAAAATATTCATAAATTCCAATATTTATTATATTTCCTTCTGAAACTATCTCATCAATAACTCTATATAGTATTAAAACAACAGAAATTATAATTGTTGCAATGAAAATTGTATATTTCCCTTTCCCTGATCTATCAACACTTCCAATAAGGACATATATACTTATAAAAACCATTATCCAGCCAGGATATTCACCATAATCTGCAATAAATTTAGCCCAGATTGAATTTTCATCTACAATTGCTATTGAAATCTGTAGATCAGTGAAAATAAAAATTATTGCTAATATAATCCATAGTAAAATAATAGGGATTATAAACTTTCTCACGAGACTATCTTTCCAATTCAACACTTCTTTCTTTTCCATAAATTCCATGTTTATTTCATTTTTATTGATAATAAGATCTTATTTAATATTAATTTTTCTAAAGAAAATCGTAAAAATTAGAAGTAAACATAATTCCAGTTTATAGCTGAATTTTTCATTTATATTCCATAATTTTTTTATTGATAAGAAATCAGTTTATTTCAATAAGAAGATATATTAAATTATATCATCTACAAAAAAAACCAATTCTATTTAATTATTTTTTCTATAATTGAATTTTGTCATATTCGCTTATTTTTGAACTACGTCTTTTTTTAATTAGAATAAATGAGAGAATTAATGTACAAATTCCAATGATTAAACTTATTATCATAATCATTGAAAAATGAAACAAGAAATTATTGTCATTAGTATGATTATTATCGGGGTCATTATTATTAGGATGAGGATCATCCCCATTAGAGTTATTGTTATTATTAGTTGGAAATAAATTTGTGGTCCAATTTATTAGATTTAATTTAAAGGTCTGAATTTCTTCTCCAGCGGGTTGATATTTCGTATATATAATATCAGAAAAAATTAAAATTTTTGTCTCATTCTCATAATAACTATTAATCTCTAATGAAAGAGATGTAGAAGAAGTTTCAAAATAAAAATAAAATGTATCAAAATAGATTTTATCATTTTGTGTAAAATTATTCCAAATTTTTGATTGATTATCTTTTTTGCCTAACTTTATGATATCAACAACCTGAACTAGAACAGGATTTTCGTAAAAAAAAAAATTTTCTTCATCTCCAATTTTTCGAATAGAATTTCCTATCCAAAAGTTAATATATGTTGAGTTATCTAATATTGTTTTTTCTTGACTTTCTATTCGATCAAAAAAATATGTAGTGAAAGTCTCATTTTTTGAATGATTAATTAAGTAATCTTTTGGAGCTCCTGAAATATAGAGCGTGAATATATCAACTAATTCTGAATAAGTTATATTCTTATCAATATAATAATTAATTGTTCCATTTTGTTGATTTGTGGAATTCTCAAATTCTATGTTAATATTTAATATGAAATTTTCCAAAAATTCATAACATAAATAATCTTTTCTGTGGGAATATTGAAGTTCATATTCCAAAGAAAATTTTTGAAAATTTATATTAATATTTAAACATTTCACTGGAATAGGAATAAAAATAAAAATAAAATTAAAATTAAGTAAGTAAATTAAAAAAAAAACAATTAGAATCTCTTTTATTGAAGAAAAAAAAATATTGTTTCTAAATTTTGAATAAATCATGAAATAATAAAAATTATAAGATAAATTATGATAAAATTTTTTTTATGGATATGTATTGATTCTAAATCTCATAATTAATTCTTTACTATTTTAGTTAGTGATTAGGTTTTACAAAGAAATTAAAAAAAAAAGAAATTAAAATTAAATTAATTATTGAAATCTAGTTTTTCAATTTTTTTTCTCTTGTATATGTTGTAAACTGTTATTATTGTTATTCCTGTAAAGAGTGAAACAATGATCCATTCACCAGGATACCCAGGAATAATTTGTGTTTGTTCTTCCTCTTCCTCTTCTTCCTCTTCTTCTTCTTCTTCAGCAAAGATTAAGTATATAATACTATCAGTAATAGGATCAGTTGAACCGATTGGATTTTTATATTCTACAGAGATTGTATATTCCGTATTATTTGTGGACCCCTCTAAATATAACAGCTTACTTGTACTGTATGTTTCCCAAGTACTCCAAACTCCAGTTGTCTCATTTTTAAATCGCATTTCATATGCTCTATCACATGAAAGTGAGAGATTTACTAAAGTAGAAATCGTACTTATATCTCCATCATTTATTATTATAGATGGATTTTCTGGTGGTCTTAGTTCCACACCAAATGTTCCACCTAAACCAATAACAAATTCAGTCATTGATCCTTGAATCGTTGCTGATATCGAATTAGTCTTTCGATTTATTTGAGTATTCTCTAATACAGACCACGATTCTCCTAATTCATCATAAACCAATAACTTTAAGGATGATATTTTGTATCCCAAATGCTCCAATTCATCTATATCATAAAATACTTCGATAGTGGAGCCTAATGTTACTCCGGTTAATTTGATATCATAAAAAATTCCTGTACTAATTAAATTATTAGGCATTGCCTTTCTTTCGTACATTAAAGATGGATCTAAATATGCATCTACCGTTCCACTTCCAGATAAGCCGCTAAGTTTTAGTCCTAATGTGTCTTTAAAGTCAAATGAACCAGTGTCCCCGGTTAATGAGTGGTATTTAATTACTGTAAATGTTGTAATGGCTGCCATTTCTTCGAAATTGTAATTAAGTGTGTCATTTAATACGGCGTCTAAATCAATATAATTAATATTCATATATATCTCTTCAAATTCTACAATAATGCCATCATAACCTGATTGAGGTGTTATATGGAATTTTAATTTAATTTCTTTATCGCCTGAAAGATAGTCATTTAATGGTCTAAGAGCAGAATCAGTTAAATAATCAGAAGTACCATAATAACCCCATTCACTTATAGATAGATAAGAATCCCAGAGATCCCAACTTTCCGTGTTATAATTGTAAATACTAACATTTCCTGTATAAGAACTGCTATTCCGTTTTGAATAACACAAGAAATTCAATGATTTGATTAGAAAATTGTCAGGTAGGCTTGAAGCATTAAATGTAAGATTGAACCATCCTCCATCTTTTCCAAATGATGCATTCATAACATTATCATCGTATGCCATTAGATCATTGGGATCAAAATCTCCAGCATCATTATTCCAGCAACCCGTACTATTCTCTATTGTTTCTGGATGTAAAACAGTATCTGTTGATATCCATGGATACCAGTTTGGATAGCCCGAATAAAAAACTTCAGTAAAATATTCACCGACACCCCAGCTCCCATTTATTTGAAAGGCTGCATCCATCTGAACAATCTGTGATTCATTTAGGTGAACAGGTGTAGAGTAATAATTATATGCCCCATGTTCCATTAAATTATAAGATATATTTTGTGCCTCTAAAAATAATTCATTTATTTTATCAACTGGATTATACCTCTTATAAGTGTAGGCAAACCATATTCTATCAAAAGCTATGGATAAATCTTGAGGAGCATTTGCGGTTATTCTATATCTATATCGAATTATGTTACCACTTGAAATATAATCGTTTAAATCGTAGTAGGGGGCATAATAAGACATTGTTGTATCAGTGTAAAAGGAAGACGTAAATTGCCAATTTAATGTATTCCAATTATAAACTTCCATATAACCGGAAAATGGGGTATAATTACTTAATGAGTCTGTCATTAGATATAGAGATGTAATATTATCTAAAGGAAAATTAGAACCAAGATCAAATTCTACCTCAAATCTTCCTTCTGAATAGCTAATAAATGTAAGGTTAAGGGCATCGCCATCACTCTCATTTAATTTAGATATATCGAGTGATCCACCCCCTGTAACAGAGCATCCTCCAGATATTGATGCTTGACTTACATTAAGTTCTTTAGTAATCTTAGATCCTTCAGATAAATATTGATGTAAGGTAATTTCCATTTGTATTGCAATAAGTTGTTCAAATGCACTTTCGACATATTCAAAGCTATTAAAGGGGAATGAATTTCCCATTAAGCCCAGACCACCTATATCTTCTCCAGTGCTCCCAAGTGAAAGTGTAAAAGATGTATTTACTATAGGATATTCTAAATCTGATATTATATATTTATCTTTAGCCATGGCAAGAGAATTTATTTTCGCATGATTTTTTATATCTCCCTCAACCTCAAATGTGTCTGAAACTCCGGTACCTAATTCAAGTGATCCATTTCCAGCAACATAAGCCGTTACAACAGATATGAAATATTCTCCTTCAGGTAAAGAAGTAAAAACATTTCTATACATAATTAATCCGCTATAGTACATAAACGAAGGCATTAAATAAGAAGTAACCATATCAGTAAATCCAAAATAGGGCATTTTAAGATTTTGCATGGCGTCAAGTGAGAAATACACTGTCTCATTATCTAACAAACCTTCATAGTATCCAAGCTCTGGCATTACAACGCCAGGGAAAACTCCTGCAGGTGATAATCCATAATACATTTCTCCTATGGGTGCATTTCTGAATAATAATGTTCCAACTCCAAAAAATGATTTACTAACTTCAAATCTGTTCTTCTGGGATGTAACCATATTTGAAATATTGCAAGTTCCAGATATATTAAATGCATTTTCAAGAGTTTGATTAATTTTTCCATTCTCAAAGGTTGTAATATCTGGCTTTGCAGTTTGAACAAATGTATCATTAAATACTCCAGTATCTGGAAGATATGCTAGATATGTAGTAAATAAATCACTTCCATATACACTTGAAGAAGATTTTATTTGAAGTTCCAACGCATTAGGTAATTTTTCTATTTCTAATCTGTGCATTACATCAAAAAGGAATGTGCTATTAACCGTCATGTACTCCCAACCAACACCGCTCATCCATTCAGTCAAATTTTGGGGGAAAATTTCAGGTGGAATAAGAATTTCCATTGGAGGGATTAAATCCCAAGTAAGTGGAGGGATTGTATTATTTAACGCATTAAAAAATGCTTCGGTATCAAAACACCAGTCAGATATAGGAATTTGTATTTCTTTGGATGAACTCTTATTGTCAATAGTAAAGGATTGTGTATATATTATTTCCGGTTTAGATATTTTATTTGTCTCTAATAGTTTAATTATCTCATTTCCATGATTGATAATTGAAACTGTGAGATTTAAATCTCCTTCATTTAATGTCTTTGAAGTGTTAATTGTTAATTTTAAATTATCACCATTTGAAACGATTGGAGCGGATCTTTTAGCTGATTTGATGCTTATTGGATTATTCCTTGATATTACCTTGAAAGTATTGGAAGGAGAAAATGATATTGCCATTTTTGTATCTTTAAAAATATTATTAAAATCACCTATGAAACCGTATGGGCTAAAATTTTCAGGATCACTAATTAGATCCGCAAGTATTGAAACCAGAGTTTCAAAGTCAGGTAATTCGAGTAATTGAGTTATAAAAGCCATAATAAAATACTTACCTTCTGGGAGATCACTCGGGATGGAAAAATTAGGTAAAATTATTGTGCCACGTCCAAATCCTGCTGAAAAATCTATTGTCTGATATGAATTATCAATATTATCATATTGATATGCATATTCATAGATATCAATGCCACTAACCCCCTCTCTAATTAAAATTCCACCAACAAAGAGATCTGCACTTTGTTGATTACTTGCTACTGTAATATACACATCAGCTTCATCACCCTGTTTATATATACCACTATCTGTTTTTACATTAGTTATGTTTAATAATCCAGATAAAAATATTTCTTTAGTATTAAAAGAATCATCCGCCACTGCAAAAGTAGTATTCAATGTAATCATTGGTAAAATGAATAAAGAAAATAGCAAAATGAACATTGTTGCATTTTTTTTTATATTTTTCATCTTTAAAACTTGAATTTTTTGTTAAATTATTTATAAAAAAAATGATTTTCTATTTACATTATTGTCCGGTTGAATATTTAAATATTTATGATGATATTAAAATCATTAATTAAAATTAAGTTAAAATTAAAGAATTTTTTTAATAATATATATTATAATTATCAAATAAGATTAATCTGAGAGAATAATGCATCTAATTAACTATATTTTAAAGGGAATTAAAAAAAAAAAAATTAAATATTTTGCCTGCATTTTTGGATTCTCAGTAGCAATATCATCTATTTTTGTATTGACAAGTTTTTCAATTAATTTGGATCAATCTATAAATCAATTATATCTTACTAATCAAAACACCATTTTAATAATAGAAAAGGGGACTTCATTATTTCAAGTAATTCCCTATGGTTCAATAGTAAATAAAAATTTAACGGAACAGTTTAGAGAGATTCCTGGAGTATCATTTTCACTTCCATTAATTTTTAAAGAATTTGAAAATAGTTCTAATATGAAATTAATAAGAGATACTGTTGTTGGGATTCCAATGAATTTATTAAATTTTTTTATCTTCGATATCCAATTAAAAGAAGGTAATTTGCCTCAAGATCTAACATCTGAAATTATAATATCTCCCGATGTAAGAAATGGAAATTTGAAAATTAACGATTCAATTTTAATTAGAAATAAGACATTTCATATTTGTGGGATCTTAAACTCTTATAATTTGCTTTTTGATCATTTCATTTATATGGATTTTGATACTTCTCAAGAATTATATAATATGAAAGATCAATGTTCCGCAATTTTTGTAAATGCTCAAAATGATGCAGATATCAAGAAAATAGAAACTTATATAAATCAACTCGATACAAATATTGCGAGTTATAATGCAAATACGATTAGAGAATTTTCTGGAAATCTTCTAATGACGATTCAAGTTGTAGAAATAGTTTTAAGCTTTTTTCCTTTAATTATTAGTTCATTTTTCATTTTAATTATTTTACTATTTAATGTTCGAGAAAGAAGGAAAGAATTTGGAATGTTAAAGTCAATAGGGATGTCAAATATTAAACTATTGAAACTCTTATTTATAGAGGCTTTAATAACAATTATATTAAGTTATTTATTAGGAGTATTTATTGGATTTTTATTATATGGATATGCATATTTTCTGATTAATGGATTAGGTTCTGAGATGTCATTCTATGAATTTTTATTTACAATGATTTCAAAAATTCCCATCGAAGTATATTTTTACGTCTTCTTAATCTCATTAGGAACTGGAATTATAGTTTCATTTTATCCCATTATAAGTTCTATCAGATCATCAATAGTTGATTTATATCGAAAAGAATAAAATTTAAAGAGCTTTTAAAAAATGGAAAAAAAAAAAGACCAAATTATAAAACTAACGGATATTCGAAAATCATATATGTTAAATAACAAAGAAAAATTGGAAGTGATAAAAAGAATAAACCTCGAGGTCTCGAAAAAAGAAATTATTGTTATAATGGGTCCTTCGGGTTCTGGAAAATCTACATTACTAAATATTGTCGGATTATTAGATAATTTTGATTCGGGATCTTATATTTTAGGGGGAGTTAACGTATCAAATTTAACAAATAAAGAAAAACAGAAAGTTAGACTAAATAAAATTGGATTTATTTTTCAAACATTTAATTTAATTCCTACTTTAACCGTTCAAGAAAATGTTGAAATTCCTCTTGCATTACAAAAAGTTTCACAACTTAAACAAAAAAAGAGTTCTAATCAAAAATTAAAAATTGTAGGATTAGAAGATAAATTAGATAAATATCCCCACCAGATAAGCATTGGTGAACAACAAAGAGTTGCAATTGCAAGGGCTCTTGTTAATGACCCTCCATTGGTTTTAGCTGATGAGCCAACTGGAGAGTTAGATTATGAGAATATGGAAAACATAATGGAATTAATTTTAACACTTCATAACATTCAAAATACAACATTTTTAATAGTATCTCATGATTTGAATTTGAAAGAGTACGGTGATAGGGTTCTATATTTAAAGAAAGGGGTAATTAGTGAAACGTGATTAAGATTATGAAAAATAAATTAGTTTTCATTAAAAAATATGAAATTGCTATACTATGTATTTAAAAATATAAAGAATAGAAGAACTCGTAGTATTCTCTGCTTTTTGGGAATAGCTTTAAGTATAGTGACATTTAGCGTAATTACTATTTCAGTTAATCAATATAATAATGTTTTATCAAATGGGTTTAAACCATTTAAAGATTATACTCAAATTATTGAGAAAGGTTCGAATTATTTACAATTTGTTCCAGTTTCTAGTTCATTTGAAAATATTAATTCTGAAATTGAAAATGATTTTAATATATCAGGAATACCAATTCTTTATGTTTCGAATGAACAAAATGAGTTATTAATGAGTTTTATTACTCTTATGGGCATTTCCCAAAATTTGATGTCATATTTTGATATTTTAAAAGAGATAGGGTTGTATAATGGGGAATGGCCTCAAGATTCTAATGAAATCGTAGTAGGAAAGCATTTGAATATTTCTACTGGAGAGATTATAGAAATTCGTGAGCAGGTTTTTAATGTAAGTGGTATATTAAATGATGCAGGAAATTTTTTTGATAGAATTGTATTAATTGATCTTCAAATTTTGCAGACTCTTTTTAATCGAGAAGGAAAAGTTAGTCTTATACTTTATAAGACTAATGAGATAATAAACATAACCGATTTTGAAAATTCGATAGAACTTTCATATAATCATCTTGATTGCGTAACTTTGCAAGAAATTGAAATAATTGAACAAGAAATTACTGGATTTTCTTCTACTTTAGCATTTTTATTTTCATCATTATCATTAATAACAGCCGAAAGCTTTTTCATGACAATTATTATTTTGAATGTTAATGATAGAACAAAAGAATTTAGTATTTTGAGAGCTATTGGAATGTCTAATTTAAATGTCTTTAAATTAATAATCTCTGAAACTTTAATTTTATCTTTTATAGGACTTATTATTGGAATACCGATTAGTTATATCTCATTATCTTTAATAATTATTTTTGCAGGTATAAGTACTGGATTTACTGTACCTTCATTTGAGATCATCCCTAATATTTTTAATGAAGTATCCAAACAGCTAACACCTGATTTTATATTAATGATAATAATAATTATTCTCCTCCTTGCATTTCTAAATACAATTATTCCTACTTATCTTACACTTAAAAAAAGTGTTGTAGATAATTTAAAAATTTTATAAATCTAAAAAAGAAAAGTTCAATACTGGAATAACACTCTTATTAATTGTAAAAACAAATTTGGGTTTTTTCCTAAAAATCGGAGAGTAAATTTCAAAAAAGTGAAATTTCTTGCTAATTTAATAATTAAACTCCTTGGAAAATCCATATCTCCATATAATGAAATTATTTTTTCAATTTTTGCAGTTTTAATAATTTTAAACAACTCATCAAAGTCATTTGAATTAAAATTTTCAAAGATAATTCTAATTAAATAATTGATCTTTAATTGCTTTCCAATAGTTCGAGCACATACTTTCTCATAATTCTTCTTTATGAAATTTTTAGAAAAACAGTTTTCTTTAAAACATTTAATTATGCATGTTGCAGCAATTTTAGATGCACTTAAAAGCATTACTATACCTCCACCTGTAGTAGCTTTAACTTGGCATGCAGAATCTCCTAATAGAAGAATGTTATCAAATGCCATTTTATTCATCTTACCTATTGGAATAATACCCCCTTGCTGAGAAATTTTATTTCTAACATCTATATTTAATTGGTTTAAAAAAATCTTAAATTTCTTCGAAATATTTCTTGAAGAAGCTAATCCAATTCGATATATATTATTTCCTTCAGGAACAATCCATCCAAAGAGTTCCTTCCATTGAGAATCAAAATATAAATTTGTTTTATTTTCATCAAAATTTCCTTTTATTCGAATTTGAATAGCAGAAATGGTATTATTTTGAATACCTAATAATTTTCCAACAGTTGATATTGGACCATCACATGCAACTAGAATTTTTGCCGAAATTATTCTTTTTGTTGTTTTAATCTGAATTATTTTTTGGTTATTTCCTTTCAAATAGTGAAAGGTTTTAAATTTCTCATCGAGAAAATATTCAATATTTTGTTTAATGATGTTTTTTTTATAAAATAAGCGGTCTAATGCAATTCTATCGATAATATATGGTTCTTCATCACCAGATAATTCAATAGATCTACCAGAGGGACTAAAAATCTTGGCTGTTTTAACTCGATTTAAGATGATCTCTTCAGGAACATCTATCAATTGAGTTAGCTTTTTTGATATAATTCCTGCACATTGTAATGGTATTCCAACCTCCTTATGCTCCTCAATTACTACTACATTTAAACCTGCCCTTGAAAGTAAATGTGCTAAGTAATTTCCTGCTATACTAGCCCCGATGATACATACATCATAAATCTTGCTAAAATTATTCATTTTATACTTTATTTTTACTGCTAACTAAGCAAAAAATTAAGTCTAATAAAAATAGTTGATTGTAAGATAAAAATTCTTAAAATTTATTCCTTTTCGAAAGCTTTTTTTCCCAGATAAATAAATAGTTCTACAATTTCAAATGTAGTCAAAGGCTTTATTAAATTAGCCATATTGAGTCGTTCGTCCACTTGCGAAAAATCCGATGTTATTAACTTTTTAATATCTTCAACATAGTCGTCCATATCTAAAAATAATATCTCAATCTTATCTACCCCAGTTAATTCTGAAATCTCTTTATCTAAATGTTTTTCAATTTCATTCAAAAGACCTAATTTATATTTAACAGGTAAATCGCAATATTTTATCAATCGATTCATTTCATCTATAACAATTTTCAGCGTTAAATGCCAATCGGCATTATCTTTATATTGAGGGATTAAAACTTCGGAAATTATCGTTTCATAGAGGTTTTTCGGCTCTTTAGCATCAAACTCCAATTCTGTGCCGGTCGATATTTTAACTTTCTTTTTTTCTGACATAATTCATTCTCAATTCTTTTATCTATAATATTTTATTAAAACACTGAAATATTAAATTAGCTTCTACCTTTTTTATTTTTAGGATTTTATCCATTGAATATAATAATAATTATAATTTTAATAAGCTACTAAAAAAAGTTTTGGAAGTATCATGCCGATTTATACTGGTGGAGAAATAATAGTTAAATATTTAATTAAAGAAAAGGTTCCATATGTAGTAGGGATCCCTGGGCACGGAAATCTCGGACTCGTTGATGCATTTTATAAGAATAGAGATTCTATAAAAGTAATTCAACCTAAACAAGAAAATTGTGCTGTTCACTTAGCAGTTGGATATTATAGAGTTACAGGGAAACCATTAGCTGTTTTTACTTCAATTGGTCCTGGAGCTATTAATACGGCAATTGGATTGGCTGACGCATATGTCGACTCTATGCCTGTTTTAGTAATAACTGGTGATACTCATGTGCATATGAGGGGTAAAGGAGTACTTCAAGAAATTGAAAGAAAAAGAGATTCAGATTTTCCTCGTATATTAGAACCATTATGTAAGCGAACTTGGCAAGTTGCAAAAGTTAATCAACTCCCAACTATAATGCAACGTGCATTTAATCATATGCTAACTGGAAGAAGGGGTCCTGTCCATATCGATTTACCGATGGATGTTCAGTCAAATTCTATTGATTGCGAAATTCCCGAACCGTTGGAAAGACGATCTATGGGTAAATTATTAGGAGATCCAGATTTAATAGAAAAATCAATTGACTTAATCAAGACATCAAAACGTCCAGTAATACTAGTTGGTGGTGGCGCCGTTATGTCAGGTGCGTTTAAAGAAATAATAACTCTTGCAGAAAAAATTGGAGCAGCCGTAATTACAACTATGATGGGAAAGAGTGCATTTCCAAATGATCATTCATTATTCGCATGGCATACTGGTTCTAAAGGAACTACTTGTGGATTAGAGTTAAGCTCTAAATCTGATATTTTGATAGCAATTGGCTGTAGATTTGCAGATCAAACTGCATCATCATATAAACAGGGCGTTAGTTTCAGCATTCCTCCAACTAAATTAATTCAAATAGACATTGATCCTTCAGAAATCGGTAAAAATTATCCGGTATCGGTTGGAATCGTAGGAGATGCCAAAGCAGTTATAAAACAATTACTGGATAAATTAAATAAACAAAATTATGGAGTAGATTATAAAAATACTTCATATTATAGTGAGATTCAGTCTTTAAAAGACAAGTGGTTTAGGTTTTTAGATGATTTTCGAGATGATTCAAAAGTTCCTGTAATGATTTCAACCGCTTTAAAAGAAATTCGAAAATTTTTCAAGAGAGATGCAATAATAATAACCAGTTCAGGAAATGTGCAAGCTCAAATGCTCCAAGAACTCTCATTCTATCAACCTAAGACTTGTATAACAGCAGGCGGATTTTCAACGATGGGTTATACATTACCAGCTGCAATCGGTGCAAAATTAGGTGTTAATGATTTAGGTAAACCAGAAACAGAAGTCGTTGGACTCGTAGGAGATGGTGATTTTATGATGAGTATGCAAGAATTATCAACTGTTGTTCAGTTAAAACTAACTAATTTCTTCATAATAATCTTTAATAACATGGGATGGATTGCTATAAAGGATTTACAACAAGCTGCTTATGGAGAGGAAAGAGCTTGGGCTAATGATTTCTATGATATTGATGGAAAGATCTATAGTCCGAATTTTGCGGAGGTAGCGAAAGCATTCGGTTGTTATAGTGAGAGGATATCTAAAAAAGAAGAAATAATACCCACGTTAAAAAAAGCTTCAGAATCAGGAAAGCCGGTTATAATAGAGATTATAGTAAATCGTGAATTTCCATATTCTGGCTCACCTGCAGTTGGTTGGTGGGACGTACCTAAGCCAACATATCTTAAAGAACAACGTAGAAAATATGAAGAAGAGATTAAAGAAGAAAAATTATAAATATGAATTAAAAATAGTGTGGTAGGCTTCCGCTGGTTATAGGTAATATATTATTCATTAAACTTCATTTTCTTTTTTCTTTGTATCTCAAAAATCCAATCCTCGATTTTTTTTATCAATTCCCGTTTTTCTTTTAACCCTAACCCTAGGTTTGCCTCCTTACGTTGATAAATGTTTGCATATTTGCTCATCTCCCACATATAATCCGATTGTAATAAAATTTTCCTAAGATTGTCCCGAGCTAGTTCAAATGCTTTCCCGATAGATTGCATTTCGAAATCTTCTTCAATAATTTTTTTCAAATATAAAAGAATTTCCACAATATCACCTTTTGGCGGCTGGGGAAGCGGCTTACTTTCAACCTCGCGGCTTTTCATAAGCCTTAATTCAAATTTTTCCTCTTCTTCTTTAGGTTCATCGATTTTGGGTATTTCAATTTTATCCATACCGGAAGGTTGCATGAATTTTTTATGACGCTTCTTATATTCATCTGCTAGATCCAATTTTTCCTTAGCATTTCTCTTGAATTGATTTGGCCATTCAATAAAAGAATCCTGGCGGCTCTCTGCAGAGAAAAATATTGATTCCTTTTGCATTTTTTTTGCGATAGTTTTATCTCTATCTTTAAAAAGTTGTGGAGTTCTTGATATCAATACTTTTGAAGCATTTTCAAGTATTGAGGATAATAAAATAGGATCATATTCGAGATTGGAATAAATTTTCTTCAAATCTAAGATAACTTCTCTAATTTTAAGGATTTCTAAGGGGGAAAAATTTTCTTTTAAGAGTTCATCTGCTCCGAAAATAATATCATCTATTCCTGCTCTTGCATTAATATATTTACGGACTTTATTTTCATTCATTTTTTTTGATACCAAGATTTTATTGTAAAAATCCAAGTGTGTACTTAAGAGTAAATGACCATCTATATCCAATAGATACGTATCTGGTTTATGGATTTCATCCATCATATCCAAAATAATATCCTTATTTGGTATAAATACATTTCTCATTAGAGTTCCCTTAATAAATGTTTTCTGGGTATCAGATTTGTTAGATAAGTCAATTGGGACTTTGATTACCTTTTCACTTATAATTACATCGCGATCACTCTCTAATGTAATATTTTTCGAGGTCGCCATATGATCATAAACAAAATCCGATAAAATTAAACCAGTCAGTTGTTTTTTATCAAGAATATACTTACCATGTTGAAGTTCAAATTTTGTGTAATAATATCCCAAACCAAATAGAAAATGAAGCGTTCCTTTTTCAATTGTAATTGAACTTTCAATTCCGCTTAAAAAGACCACAAAATCAGAATGGATTTTCGAGATATCTTGACTTACATATTTACCCAATGTAGGATAACCTAATAAGTCTCCCCAGCTAGGAATAATAAAGATCATATTATTGGTAATTAACTTATCTTGCATGATTTCACTACGCGAGTTGGATTCCACTTTTTAATTCAACTTTTTGATTAAAACATTTATTTTAAAAAGTTCAAATTAAATTATTTTTTAGTGTTTTTAAGCTTTATAGTTGCTTTGAAATTAACATTTTATTTTAATCATAAAATTGAGTTTGCGCATATCCCAGAGTTAAGTTTATATCATTTTTTTTAGTTTTTCTTCAAATTAGAATTAGAGATGTATAAGTTATAAAAATTAAAATTTTAAATTTTATAAATGGCACCGTATTTTGCGGAGGAAACGATTTTAGAATAGATACTTAAATATCCAAAATCTATTTTTTGTTTAGGTTGCTTCCATTGACCGAGTCTTTCTTTTATCTCATCATCAGATAATCTTATTTCCAATCTTCTATTAGGAATATCAATATTAATTAAATCACCATCTTGTACAATAGCAATAGGTCCGCCTTCATATGCTTCAGGACATACATGACCTATACACGGTCCGCGCGTAGCACCAGAATACCTACCATCAGTAATCATTGCAACTGATTTATCTAATCCCATTCCAACAAGAATTGCAGCTGGAATAGATAATTCTCGCATTCCCGGAGAACCTTTCGGACCCTCATATCGAATTATTAAAACATCCCCTTTTTCAATTTTTTTAGAAAATAAAGCATCTCTTAAATCTTCTTCGCATTCAAATACTTTAGCTGGACCTTTATGTTGGAGCATTTCAGGATTTACAGCACTTATTTTTACTACTGCTCCTTCGGGTGCTAAGTTTCCCTTTAGTATCGCAATCCCTCCTTCGTTTGCGAGTGGGTTTTCTAATTGTCTAATAATTTCGTTTTCAATAATTTTTACTTGTTCTAAAGATTCTTTAAATCTTAGATTCAAAATATTTTTTGTATTGAGATTTAATTTGGGAGTCAATTTTTTCATTAGTGACATAACACCACCAGCCTTATGAAAATCTGTAATGTTATAATTTGAAGCTGGTTTAAATTTCGCTAAAAGAGGAACTGATCTGCTTAAGGTTTCAAAATCATCATGAGTTAATTTCCCTCCAATCTCATGCGATAAAGCACACATATGCAAGATCATATTGGTTGAGCCGCCAAATGATAGAGCGACCTTACATGCATTCTTAATTGATTCACCATTTATTAAATCCCGTGCAATAATCCCATTTTTTATTAAGTCCATTACACACCGACCAGCTTTAATAGCGATTTTAAATTGCTCAGGCTCATTTGCAGTAATCGTAGCGGTTCCAGGCAAAGATAAGCCTAATGCTTCAACAATACAAGCCATCGTAATGGCAGTTCCCATCATATTGCATGTGCCGGAGGTATAACATGTCTCTTGGGTTATCATATCTAATTGCTTTTCTGTAATTTTTCCAACATTATACATTCCAATTGCCTCTTTTATATCACATGTTACAAAAGTTTTGCCCTTGAAAAAGCCCTCTGTAAAAGTTCGAGGTTTCATTACCCCACCCGTTAAAAATGCGGTTGGAATATTACATCTTGCAGCAGCCATCAACATTCCTGGAATAATTTTATCACAGGAGCATATCATTACCATTCCATCAAAATTATGAGCTTTTATAACGCATTCAACTGAAGAAGCAATAAGTTCTCGAGATGGTAGAATATATTTTGAGAAATTCCCGCTGTTGGCAATACCATCACAGGGAGCAATTGTATTAATTTCCATTGGAGTGCCGCCTGCATCTGCAACTCCCATTTTAACATAATTACTAAGTTCTCTTAAATGAATATGACCAGGATTTATTTCAGTCCATGAATTAACTATTGCCACTCTAGGTTTTTCAAGATCTTCATCTGAATACCCACATGCATGATATAATGCTTTCTCATACACTCTTGAGAGATCTATTTTTGCTCTATCTTTACTCATTTTTATCAGTTTAGAGAATTTTTAAATTAAAAAAAAATAATTCATAAATATTTTAGAATTATTAAAATTAAAATATTATATAATAATTAAAATAACTTTAAGGTTTTATTATGGAAAGGTTAAAAGTTGGAATTATTGGGTGCGGTATGATTTTTAATCTAAACGTTCTTGGTTATTTAGATAATGAAAATATTCAAATTACGTGCCTTTGTGATAGAAGGCAAAGGCATGTTGAAGAAAAAATAACTAAATTCAATCTTAATCCGGATATAAAGATATATAAAGATTATAAAGATATGCTCGATTCTGAAAACATCGATATATTGGAAATATTATTACCTCATAATTTGCATTGTGATGTTACCCTTTATGCAGCTAAAAGAAAAATAAAAGGTATAAGTGTTCAAAAACCAATGGCAACAAAAATATCAGAATGTGATAAAATGATCAAATCTTGTAAAGATAATAACGTCAAACTAAAGATTTTTGAGAATTTCACGTTCTATCCCCCAATTTTACGCGCAAAACAACTATTAAAAGAAGGGATAATTGGGGAATTAAATTCATTTCATATAAAGACTATTGAAGCATCAAGTGGAGGATGGAATATTCCAAAAAACACACTGAATTGGAGACTTGCTCCAGATAGTTGTGGTGGAGGATTGGAATGCGGATCTCCGTTCATTTTTGATGATGGATATCATAAATTTTGGCTTGCATTACATTTAATTGATGAAAAAATTGAAAACGTTTTTGCCTGGGTAGATCGATACCAGAATTTGGATATCCCAGCGTATATAATGTGGAAATATCGTTCTCCAAAAGATTCAAATTTTGATATGCCCCATTATGGTACCTTGGAATATAATTTTTCTCCCGAAATGTTATTACCAAGCCCTTATTATGCTTGTGATGAATTTATTTCAATTATAGGATCTAAAGGAATAATGTGGATCAACCAAGCAACTTCTGGAGGGAATATAATGTCAAAATCCGAAGTTTTTCCGGCGATTGTAATATTCCGAGATGGGAAAATTGAAACGATTTCAGATATGGAAAGAGATTGGAAATATGGATTCATTAATTCTACTAAACACTTTATTGAAGTTATTAAAAATGATGGGATTCCCTTATTAACGGGCGAAGAGGGGAAATATTGTACTCAATTTGCTTTAGCCGCATTAAAATCTTCAATGGCTGGAAAAGAAATTTGTCCAGATGAAATTACTGAATAATTATGTAAATCTTATCATTGGACTTATTTAAAAAATAAAATTTTTGAAATTTACAAAATATTATTAATTATTCTAAAGAAAATGGAAAAGTTCCACGAACTCTCCATATTGCTATATCATTAAAACCTAATTTTTCAGCTTGTGTTTTCTCTCCATTACAAATATCTTTTAACTTTTGCCATAAAAATGCCGATACATCTTCAATTTTTTTATTTTCTGTTATAATTTTACTGGCATCTACATCAATATTACATCCCATCCAATCACAAGTTTTTGGGTTTCCACAGATCTTTATAACCGGCGATATTAAGTTACCCACAGGGCTGCCTCTTCCAGTTGTCATTATTATTACCTGAGCACCTGCAGCTGCCAATCCCGTCATAGATTCCACATCTAATCCGGGTTCTATCATTAACCATAATCCCTTTCCTTTTGGTTTTTCAGAATAATTTAAGATCCCTTGAATAGGTGCTTTTCCTGCCTTTGCAATCGTTCCCAACGATTTCTCTTCTATTGTACTTAGACCACCTTGAATATTACCTGGTGTGGGCTGTATTCCTCTGAAATCGATACCTAATTTCATAATATTTTCTAAAAAATTATCCAAAATAGATTTTATTTTCTCTGCAACTTCTTCATTATTCGCGCGTTTCATCAATAAATGTTCGGTCCCGATCCATTCAGTAAATTCTGGAAGTATCGAGGTGCCTCCTAATTTAACGATTTTATCTGATATAATTCCAACGGCTGGATTTGCTGTGATCCCTGATATCGAGTCAGACCCTCCGCATTCTAAACCTAAAACTAGATTAGAAAAATCAAACGGCTCTCGTTTAATCTCATTAGCTTCAGCTGTCATTTTTTTTCCAACTTTTATTCCTTTTTCGATGGCAGCTATTGTTCCACCTTGTATATCTTGAACATTAAAGAATTCAACTGGTTTCTTAGACCTTTTAATCTGATTTGCCAATAACTTGCTGGTAAGATTTTCACAACCTAATCCTATTATAACAACTCCATAAATATTAGGATTACTGGCAAGACCAACTAATGTACGAATAGTATATGTTAAATCTGGACCAAATTGACCACAACCAAGAGGATGAGTTATTGCTATGGAATTTTCTAATTTGTTTGAAATTTGTTGCGCAACATTATTAACACAAACTACAGAAGAAAGAATAGCTATTTTATTGCGAATTCCAACCAAACCTTTTGCCCGTTGATACCCTAAAAATTCATCGTTCATCATTTTGTCTCCTCTAAATAATGACTTTGAATATTATGAATATGAACCCAATCTCCAGCTTTTATATCTTTAATTGCAATACCAATAATTTCGCCATATTTTACTACATGATTACCCTTATTTATATTTTTTAAAGCAAACTTATGACCAAAAGGTATATCTTGTTTGATTTTAATTAAATTATCGTTTATGTCAAATTCTTCATCTTGAGGAATATTATCTAAGGATGTGGCGCAATTATCTTCAATACTCATAATAATGTATTTATTTTTCATTTTAATCATATTTTTTATTATTAATGTAGACTTGTAAGTATAAAAAAATAAACTACTTCAAAAATAAGAAAAAAAAAAAAATAAATTAAGTTTAAATTGTTGCTATTGCATCTATTTCAATTAACATACTTTCCAAGGGCAAATTTGAAACTTCTATAGTGGTTCTTGCCGGAAATTTTTCATCTACTCCATTTGATTCAAAAAAGCTTTTATAAGCGCTGTTCATATTTTTAAAGTTACCCATATTTTTCAAATATACAGTGACTTTAACAATATTTGAAACATGGGCACCTGCTGCCTCCAAAATCGTTTTTACTTTTTCAAAACCAGTCGTTGTTTGTTCAGTAATATCAGTTGTTCCGGGAGCTGCTCCTTGTCCTGATACAAATATCAAATTACCCACCTTTATAGCATGACTATATGGTCCAACTTTTGGAGTTCCCGCATCAATAACTTCTTTTTCTACCATTTTTATCACTTTAATAATTTTTTCCTCGAGCTGATATTTCCCATTTATCTATTAATTTATCATCCTTAATAACATTAAAAAAGTCATATAAATTTACAGTTGGACATACATGACCGGGGATTAGTTCTACCTTTTGACCAATTTCAAAAGAATCATCTTTACCTGCTTTAAATTGACCATGCTCTTCAGTCAATAAGGTCATTTTTGATTTAGGATACTCTTTAAAAATAGGTTTTCCATCTGCAGTTGAACATGCTTTTGAACCCATATCTAATGTGAAATTTCTTTTTCCAGTTTGATTATTAATAGTCGCTAAAATAGTAAGAGCAATCTCAAAGTTAGGAACGCATTTACTCATATGCTCATCAAAAAAAGGATACGTTCCAGGTTGAATTTCTGGTATACCAGGATATTTTCCCGCAATCATATATGTTCCAGATCCAGATGTAGTTATATATTCAATTTCAAAACCATTTTCATTCAATAAATCTCGAGTATCAACTAACATCTTCATGCATAACTCTGTCTGTTGTTTTTTATACCCAAAATCTGTTAAATATGTTAAATGTCCTTCATAACCCATAAACCCTACAAGCTCAAGATTAGGTAATTCTTTTATAAATTTAGCCAATTTTAATACTGGCTTTCCGGGTTTAACTCCAGTTCTTCCTAGACCTACATCAATATCAATCAAAACTTCCAATTTAACATTTACCTTATTAGCCAATTTACTTAAATCATTTATATTTTTCTTTGAATCAACACAAACCCTTACTAAATTTTTCTTATTAATTTCTATCAGTCGTATCATCTTATTAATTTCTACAACTTCATTAGCAATTAAAATATCATTAAATCCTTTTTCTGTAAATACCTCTGCTTCCCCAATCGTTGCGACACATATGCCAGAAGCACCCGCTTCCAATTGCATTTGACCAATCTTGGGACATTTATGGGTTTTTATATGTGGTCGAAGATTAACTTTATTTTCCTTAGCAAAATTTGCCATAGTTTCAATATTTTTTACTAATTTATTATAATCAATCACTAATGCTGGAGTAGATACATTTTCATGCCAACCTAATCCCATAATCAAATCCACTTCAAATATTTAAATATTATGCATAATAAATGGTTTTTAAAATTAAAGATTTTGAAATTTTATTGAATCCTTTTTTCGCATTTTAATTTTTATTAAATTTAACAAAATTTAATTGGATTTTTTAATTCTTTTCTTTATCATTGTTGAGGCATATTTATCAGAAAAATGAAGGGCATTAATTATCGATTCTATCCATTATGGTACTTGGCATTTTTAAGAGTCGCTATTGCAATGATGATTGGATTGGCTACACCCTTATATTTTATTGAAGAAGGGCTAAGTCCTGAGATTCTAGGCTTTCTTATCTCTGCAACCGCTTTAGCTTATTTGTTTTCACCTTTCCTTTTAAGAAATGTGCCAAAGAAAATAGGAATAAAAAAAAGCCTTATAATTGCAATGGCTGGAAGTCTAATTGTACAAATAGGATTTCAAATTTCTTTGGATCCCTTGGTAGCATTCATACTAAGATTTGCGGATGGAGTTTTTTTGGGGTTATTTTGGCCCGTTATTCAGGGTTCGATTTCTATTATTTCGACTTATGAGGGTTTACGGGAAAATAATGAGTTAAAAGATAAAGTTATGAATCTTTATTCTATTTATTGGAATGTAGGAGGTGTTTTCAGCTATGCATTAGGAACAATTGTTTTGTTTTTTATTGAAAATGTCCTTTTAATGTTTGATATTTCCTTAATTTACGCAATAATAGGCTTTATTTTAGTTTTTGTTTTTGAAGAACCTAAATCTAATTTATCTAAAGAAAACTTTTCACTAGAACAAGAAAGATTAAAACCTAATTCTCAAAGAGAACATGTGAAATTTCCAATTTTCATTCCACTTTTTTTAATGGGAATTTATGCGCTATTACTTAGTTCAGTTGGATTGATTTATCCAGCAAAATCTGAATTTTTAGATTATGCAGTTTTTACAAATTACTTGTTCTTTTTCATCCGGCTCAGTGTGCAAGCTTTTTTAATTTCACAAACAATGCGTTTATCAATTAATTCTTTTAAGAAGATAATGCCGTACCTCATAATAACTCTGAGTCTTTGTTTATTAATATGGGGGTTAACCGAAAATCTCATTATTTTAGCAATTTTATTTGCCATTTTTGGGGTTTGTATTTCATTTTTCTACAGTTTTTCCTTCAAATTAGTAATTTTTCGCAATATTGCAGAAGATACAACAAAATATAGCATGTATTTTGAAACTGCGGCAGGTATTTGCTTTTTTATAGGACCGATATTAAGTGGTTTTTTAATCGCAATCGATTTTAACTTAGCATTTTTTATTATGTCGTTTATTACGCTCATTAGTCTTATTTTTTACCTTTCCTTTAAAAATAAAATAAAAAGTGAAGAAAGGAAACAAAAAGATAATATCTGAAAAATTCGAAATTTTAGTAAAAACTTTAAATATTCCTTAGCTAATTTGTTAGTATTACTATAAAAAAAATTATATAAATTATATATAAGTGATAAAAAATGGGTGCCGGAAAAGTTTTAAGTATTTTGGCTGGTATTTTAACGATCGTTGCTACTTTTGTATTATCTTGGGTTTCAGTTAATGTACCTCCTGTGTATTATGCCTATGGTATTGCAATAATATTTAACCTACCCACAATGTTTACTAGTGCTGATGCATTAGGAGCAACATTAGGAATTCCTGGTTTCGCAATATATATTATTGCAGGAATCTTGATTGTGTTTTTAATCTCAGGAGTTTTTCAATTAATCGGAGTAAAAAGCCGAGCTTTAGCTGTGATAGGATCGATTTTCGTACTTTTGATAGGCGTACTCACCCTCTTAGGTATTTTTAATTTAGCTATTAACATCGATTGGGTGACTAATCTCTTTGGGACTCCTGATCCGATAGTAGCTGGAATAATTCCATTTGATTTACCGCTGGGTCCTGCATCTCTTGGATTATATATTCTACTTGCAGGCGGCGCTTTAGGGCTTATTGCTGGTTTTATGGGGCGAGATTAAAAAACTTAAAATTTAAATTTATTTTTTTTCATTTTTACTCTTTGATAACATTCTCTTTAGGTTAAGGTCTAATTGTGATGTTTATGCTTAATTCGATTCATATAGATTTTTAAAAATATAAAAATTATCAATCCAATTGAGCAAATGAACGCCCCTGCAAAAAATGATACTTGATAGGCAAAAACTTCTTCTCTGCCTTCACTGATCAAAAAATCAATTAGGGGTCCGGAGATAATGGTGCAAGCTAATCCCCAAGAAAGGAAAAACGTAGTGTTATATATTGCAAATAACTTAGCTCGCTTTTTTGGGGGCATTAAAGCTGAGGCAATGGTATATGATGATGCCATAATTAAAACATCTGCAGTTCCAATTAAAAAACTTCCTGTAAATATCAACGGCAAATTCATGGAAACAGCCGTAATTATAATTGCAAGTATGCCAATAGATGTTCCGAGGATTAAAGCAACCGCATGTCCTAATTTTTTGCTTAACAATCCTGCAAAAAATCCAATCATTATATTTGCGATTGAGCGAGTATTTGCTATAAAACTTAGCAGAATACTATCTACTGCTAAACCAGATTCCAAAGTTAAAAATTGCGAATAAGTCGTTGCTATAGAATTTCTACCGAAATTGATAAATATCAAGGCAATGATAAAAACTATAAAAATAGTTGTGTTGTTTTCATTATTCAGATCATTATTATTTGAGGCAATCTCCAATTTTTCTATTGGATTAATTCCACCCTCCGGAGTGAATAACATGGGAATAGTAGATATAAACATAACAAAAGATGCAACAAAAAATAAGGGTCCATTCCGAAATCCTAAACCATTGTCATATAATAATCCACCGATTGAGATTCCAATTATACGCCCAACTCCTCCAAGACTAGTTAAGTTACCCATTATTCTACTTCTATCTTTAAACGGGTAGAGATCGGATAATAAAGCACTCCAACCAATATTGGACATGCTCCAAAAGATTTCTACACAAGCAAGTCCAATAATAATTACATACCCTGCAATAAATAAATCGGCTATCGATGAATGGATAAACCAAACAGAAATAGTTCCTATGCCGGCTAAAACTTCACCCATTATAATTAATGTTCTACGTCGCTGAAATTTATCAGATATTGGTCCCCAAACAAGATTCTGAAAGATTACACTCATTATCATGGGAATTGTGGCGTATAAAGTTGTTTCCGTTACTGATAATTTCAGAAAATTTCTTAGATAAATTGACAAAAAAGTGTAAAATAGCCCTCGTCTAAACATTGCAAGCATTTGAAAAGAAGTTAAACCAATAAATGTGCGTGATAATGATATTTTATGTTTTTTAATTTCCATTTTTTGTTATATTAGTTAGTGTAGTGTTGTATTTTTACTATAGTATTTTAATATTTTGGAATTTTATTTAACTTTCTCCATATAAAAAATAAAATTAAATATAATTAGAGAGTGATATTAAATAAAAATAAAAAAGTTGGAAAATATGGCAGAAAATCGAATTGAAATTAATTCTTATGAACTTATTGATAAATTTTTCACAAGAGCTTCATTATTGGTATCAATGAGTAAGGATGGAAAGCCAAATGTCATGTCAGTTCTATGGAGGTCTATAGGTGAATTATGGATGTATCCAGTAATTACAGTAGCAGTTTCACCTTCCCGCTATAGTTATGAACTCTTAACAAAAGGGATAAGAGAATTTACATTAAACATTCCTTCAGATAAGATAAGCTCTGCTATTGATATTTGTGGTAACTATTCGGGGAGAAATACTGATAAATTTAAACAAGCAAACTTAACTATAATTCCGGGAAAACGAGTTAAAGTTCCTACAATAAAAGATTGCATACTGAGTTATGAATGTAAAATAATTCACGAGACAGATTCAGGGAATATTGAGCCACATCATTTATTCTTTGGTGAAATTCTTGCTGTTTATGCTCTAAAGGAATAGATCTAAAAAATATTTTTTTTTTCAGAAATTCGAAATTATTCTTATATTAGTAATTTGCATTCACTTTTTTCGAAAATTGAGTTATCAATTTAAAAAAGCTTTTTATTTTTTTTCTCAAATTATTAACTGTATTCAAAAATGAATTAAAATCTCAATAAATACAAAAAAAATGTGTGATAAATATGGCAGAAGAAAAGAAATATGAGCATATTGTTATAGAAAGAGTAGCTGATGGAAACTATGCAGTTATTAGTTTGAATCGCCCAGATAAGTTAAATGCACTCACTGCTCAAACATGTCGAGAAGTTGCCGATGCATTAGAAAGTATGGAAATGGCCTCAGATGTCCGATGCGTTGTCCTTAGAGGGACAAAAAATGTTACTAAAAAACCTGCATTCTCTTCAGGTGCTGATTTATCAGCAGGATTTGGACCCGGATTAAACCCAAAAATTCCAATGCATATGGATTATTCGATGTTTGATCGTCATAGAAGTTATTTACGAATCGAAGCCTTTCCAAAACCATTAATAGCTGCAGTAGATGGTTACGCTTTTGGTGGTGGTTGCGAGCTTACATTAGTCTGTGATCTTGTAATTGCCAGTAAAAGAAGCTTTTTTGGATTCCCAGAAATTGTAAGAGGGATCTTTCCGGCAAATGGAGGCACTCAACGAATGGCTAGACATATAGGACTTGCTAGAGCCAAATGGATGATCTATACTGGTGAAAGAGTATCAGCTGAAGATATGTATGATTGGGGATATGTTTCTAAAGTTGTAGATGATGAAAAATTTGAAGTGGAAGTTCACAATTTGGCTTCAAAAATCGGAAAAGGGGCCACTACATCTTATTATTGTATAAAGAAAGCTATGAACTATGGAACTCAGGCACCTCATTATATTGGAATCAATTTTGAGCAATTAGGATTCGCCGTGAATTCTCAAGCAAGTGATGTAGTAGAAGGAGTTAATGCCTTTTTAAGGAGAAAAGAGCCTAACTTTAAAGGTATATAAGAAAATGAATAGTTCTATAAAGTAAATTTGATTTATAATATTTTTTTCCTTTTTTTTCATTTCATCTTAATTTTTATTTTTTTCTTAAAGAGATTTAAAACGCTATTTCTTGTTAAACAGTAATTAAATTTAAGATTTTAAAAATTTCATTTTCAATTTCATTATATTTTTTGATCTTTTTAGAAATAAAATGTTAAAGATTAAAAAAAAAATAAGATATATTTATATGTCTTAAAAATAAAAAAAACTATTTTATATTCAAAAAAAAGGTTGAAATATAGAAAATGGTCGATGTAAAAAATATAGTTGTAGTAGGCAGCGGTCTTATGGGCAATGGAATTGCACAAGTAAGTATAATGGCTGGCTATAATGTAACTTTAGTTGATATTAAAGATGAGTTTCTTGATAAAGCTTTTGCGAATATTGAAAAAGGTATAAAAAAATCTGAGTCTAAGGGACAATTGGGAGAAGGGGTAACTGCTGATAGTCTTATGGCGAAATTAAAAAGAACTTTAGATTTAGCATCTGCTGTAAAGGATGCAGACTATACAATCGAAGCAGTTGTTGAAAATATGAAAGTTAAAAAAGAAGTTTTTAAAACAATAGCAGAAAATTCTCCTGCACACTGTATAATGGCAACAAACACTTCTACAATGAGTATTACTGAGATTGCGAAAGATTGTGGAAGACCTGAAAATGTCATCGGTATGCATTTTTTTAATCCCGTTCCTTTGATGCGATGTATTGAAGTAATTGCTGGAGAGAAAAGCTCTGAAGAAGCTATGGAGACAGGAATGGCTGTTTCAAATTCATTACCTTGTTTAAGGGGGAATAGATATGTTGCTAAAGTTTTAAAAGACAGGCCTGGATTTATCGTAAATAGAATGAACGCCCCTGGTCAAATATATTTAAGCTGGGTTTTTGATCAAGCCAAAGAGAAACAAATATCATGGAACCAAATAGATGCTGATGGTGGGCATGCAATGCCGATGGGTCCATGCGAATTATGTGATTATGTTGGATTGGATACTATGCATCATGTAATGGAATATTATGCAGAAACACTTTCACCCAATTTTAAACCAGGAAAAGTTATCTCAGAACTAGTTGAGTCAGGAAATCTAGGTGCTAAAACTGGTAAAGGCTTTTATGATTGGTCTGGAGGAAGACCAAAAATTGACAAATCGCAAAAAGCAGGATTATTTGACCTTCAAACTATGATGGCTATTATGTTAAACGAAGGTTGTAGGATTTTAGAGGAAGGGATAGCTTCTGGATTTAAAATCATTGATGAAGCAAACATGGCAGGTATGAATACACCTGGACCTTTTGGTGCTGGTAAAAAGAATTTCGAAGCATGGTCAAAATTATTGGATGAAATAGCAGACAAGACGGGAAAGGAATATTTAAGGCCTTGTGAACTTATGAAGTCAGGTGGCTTCGTGAAAATGCGAAAATAAATTATTAAAAAAATATTAAAATTTTTATTCACTTCTTTTTTTTCTAATTAAACATTATTCTTATTAAATAAATATTGGAAATTGTATACAAATTATGGTCGATATTAGCAATATTAAGACATTTGTAATAATTGGCGTTGGTACTATGGGTCGAGAAATTGCACAAGTAGCCCTCATGGCTGGCTTTGATAATGTTATATTGAACGATATTGAAGAGGATGTAATGAATAGAGCTGAAGTATATATTATCAATGGACTTAAGAGGCTTGAAGCAAAAAATAAATTAGGTGAAGGAGTTAGTACCGAAATGATCATGGCAAAATTAGTAAAAGAAGCGGATTTAGTAAAGGCAGTGTCAAATGCAGATTTCGTAGTTGAAGCAGTTCCTGAAATTATGAAGATAAAACAAGAAGTATTTGAGAAATTGGGTACATTTGCACCCGAGCACGCAATTTTAGCATCAAATTCATCAACAATGAGCATAACAAAAATAGCTGAACAGTCAGGGAGACCTGAAAAGGTAATAGGTATGCACTTTTTTATTCCTATCGTGGTTCTTAGGCTAATTGAATTAATTAAAGGAGAAAAAACATCTCAAGAAACGATGGATATTAGTTATATGGTTGGAATGAAATTGCCAGCCCTTAAGGGTAAAAGATTTATAATTCAAATTGAAAAAGAAAGCCCAGGCTTTATCGTAAATAGATTAACAATAGGAGGAAATATGTATTTAAATTGTGTTATTGATAATGCATTCGAGAAAGGAATTCCATGGGAAGATGTTGATGCAGACACCGGAGATTTAACACAATGGGGACCTTTAGTAAAACTCGATTTTCTCGGCTTAGATGTAATATATCATTGTCAAAAATATTTTGAGGAGGCTCTCTCTCCAGATTTTAACCCGGGAAAAGTCCTTACAAAGTTAGTCAAAGAGGGTAATTTAGGAAGCAAAACTGGAAGGGGTTTTTATGAATGGACAGCAGATGGAAAACCTAAATTAAAAAAGGGAAAAAAAGCAGGGCTTTTTGATCTTGAAACTTATATGGCTGTTCAATTAAATGAAGGTTGTAGATTATTAGAAGAAGGAATCGTTTCTGGTTATAAAATAATTGATGATACAATGCTAGCAGGTATGGATATGCCAGGTCCATTTAGTGCTGGAAAAAGAAATTATAAAAAATGGGCTGAATTGTTAGAACTATTAGCAAACAAGACAGGAAAAGAATATTTTAGACCTTGTACTCTGATGAAATCGGGTGGTTTTATTAAGATGCGAAAATGAAAAGATTAAATAATTGCAAAAACATAATCAATTTTATTTGAATAGTTTAATTTAACGATTTTTAATAAAGAAAAGATCTTTAGCTAGAGGGGACAAAAGATAGTAGATATTAGCCATATTAAAAATATTGTTGTGGTTGGAGCTGGTATTATGGGTCTCGGTATCACTCAATCTGCATTATGGGGTGGTTTTGAGAAGGTTGTCTTGAATGATATCAAAAAGGAATTTATTGATAACGGAATTAAAAAGATTGAAGAGGGGTTGAGAAAATCCGAATCTAAAGGAAAATTAGGGGAAGGGATTACTACTGATGCACTTATGCCAAATCTGATTAAAGAAGTGGATCTCGTAAAAGCTATTGCAGACGCTGATTTTATATTTGAAGTAGTTACTGAGGATTTGAAAATTAAACAAAAAGTATATAAAAAATTAGGAGAAAATTCTCCTGAACATACTATTTTCGCATCAAATACCTCAACTATAAAAATTACAGAATTGGGAGAAGCTTCAAATCGCCCTGAACAAGTAATAGGGATGCACTTTTTCCTACCTCCATATCGTCAAAGAGGGATAGAAATAATGAAAGGTGAAAAAACTTCTGATGAGACTATGGAAATTGGTGTGGCTGTTGGCCAAAAATTACCATGTCTTGATGGGAAAAGAGTGATTGCTCAACTTGAAAAAGAAAGTCCAGGATTTATTGTAAATAGGCTACTTTTATCCGCCCAAATTTATTTTAATTGGATTCTTGATCAAACAGAAGAAAATAAGATTTCATGGGAACAAATTGATGCAGATGCAGGTAATTTAGTGTTAATTGGTCCATGTGAATTATCTGATTATCTAGGATTAGACACTTTTTATAATAGTATGAAATCATTTGAAACAATACTTTCTCCAGATTTTGCTCCTGGAGAAGTCCTCACAAAATTGGTCTCAGAGGGACATTTTGGAAAAAAAACCGGGAAAGGTTTCTATGATTGGATTGAAGGAAAACCCAAAATAGATAAATCAAAAAAGGCAGGATTTTTTAATCCAGAAGTGATGATGGCTATTCAATTAAATGAGGGGTGTAGGCTTTTAGAAGAGGGAGTCGTTAAGGGATACAAGATTATTGATGATATTATGTTAAGTGGTACTGGCATGCCTGGTCCATTCGGCGCTGGTAAAAGAAATTATGAAAAATGGTCTAATATGTTAAATAAATTAGCAACCCAGATTGGAAAAGAATATCTTAGACCTTGTAAATTATTAAAATCTGGAAATTTCATTGAAATGAGAAAATGAGTAGCTAGAGAATCCAAATTATTTAGAGAGAAATTTCTAATGGAATTTATTATTCTATTGCTGTAATATCTCCCTCTTGTAGTATAACTCTAATTTTTTCAGCGTCTTTGAGAAATTCATTTCCTAAACTATCATCACCCAATTCAACGCATAAATCTGCAATTTTTTCACAATATTCTAAAGCTTCTTCAAACCTTGAGTTTGAAAGTGCTGATTCTGTCTTTTCTAGCATAACATCTCTTTCGAATAATGGTCTTAATAAAGGACTTACATCTCCACTTATTTCTAAGATATCTGCAATTATATTAATCATTTTTTCTCTATTATTTGGATCAATGGCAACCATCTTGTAGGTTTTTGTACCTAAAATTTTTTCAATTTCTGTAACGGGAAGTGCTCCTGGTAAATCTTGCTTATTACCAATTATAGCTGCATGAGTATTTGGTGCCTCATCTTTAATTAAGTCAAGAAAAAATCTACTTTTCTCCACATTTTCTATAGTAGAATCTGTAATTATCAGAACCCCATCACTTCCTCTGATGAATTTATTCCATAAAAAGCTGAATTGTTCTTGGCCGGCAAAATCCCATAGTAGAAACTGCAATTTCCCAATTTTAATTGTTGATACCTCTCCAGAGATAGTGGGTACATGTTCCGTTGGGATTTCTTCGGATCTAATTAACCTTGTAGTTGTAGTTTTTCCAACACCAGAAAATCCGACTAGAGAGATTTTTGGTTTTAAATTACGGTGTATTGCATCTAATGTTGGGTCAAATAAATTAAAAGTACTAGTATCAAATTGACCAGAAGTCATTATATCAGAGAAAAAAGTAAGAAATTCTTCTTTACATTTCAAAATCTGGCTTTCCAAGTTTTCAAATGATAGGGATAAACTACTTAAAAAGATTACTATTAATTTTAATTCTTTAGATGTTGTATAACATACTCTTGACTTATAATAATCGAAATAATTAGTTTTATCAGTGGATCCTTTAAAAGCTTCTTTATTTATTTGATCTAATAAACTATTAAAGAGCTCTTGAGTGACTGTTTTTCCAAAATTGCGAAAGTATAATAAATTATTATCTTTATAGACATAAACTTGTCTTAAAATAAAAAACACCCTATTGATATTAATAAGATTATTAATGCAAATTTTTGCTTTCTTTATCTCATAATGAAAAATTTTAAATTTAAATTTATTTAATAAGGATTTTAAAATATTATCCCTTCAATTAAAATTAATATAAATAGAGGTTTCAAGTTTCGAAATCATTAAAAAAGATCTTAAAAGGAAGATGAATTTTGAGTGAAAAAGTATCACATGGTAAGATTTGGAATTTTAAATACACTAAGCATGTTCTTTTTTTGTATTTAATTTTTTCAATATCATTGTTTCTTTTAGAATTCTTTTTAACTAACCAAGTTGGTTGGAGTTTCTTTATCACTTATGCGGGCATTTTCTATATTGCGCCTTATACCAAGCACGGTATTGAAGACCTCTTTGATCAATTTCATATAAAAAATAAATTCAGAAACGTATTGGTTCCTTGGATTCTATTTTTTCTTATATTTGTCTATTGCGCATTATTTTTTATATCAGGCCTTATACCTTTTACTATTTACGCAATCTATATAACTGCTATTGTAATTGTTTTTAATATTTTATTAACCATTAATTCACTTATCAGAATAGTTGCAGTTGGGTTTCATAGGAGAAAAATTGATATATTCCCTATAAATAGAGTTGAATTTGCTGCAATGGAACATTTAAAAAATGGAAATCTAAGTTTCTATGAATTAAAAAATAAAATAAAAGGAATATTTAATATTTTTATTCAAAATGTTTATTTTGATGATGAAACAGCAGCTTCTTCCATATATCTTTTGTGTGGCCTCCGTTTAGCTGACAGTAATGAAAAAAATGTCTCTTTAAACGAAAAAGGAAAAAAAAGTGTGAAAATTTGGGAAGATACTTTAAAGAATCAATTGGAAAGATTTAATAAAATTCTCAACAGCAACGCCGTGCTAATACGGTCTTTTATTGGGTTATTTCTCATTAGTTTGTTTAAGATTTTTTTTGGGTTTTTCAATTCTGACTCGTTGTTTGCAGAAGGTTTTGAAAATTTTCTTGATTGTGTAGCAGTTATTTTAATTGGAATTGGTATTAAATTTAAGAAAGAAAAATTTGTAAATATCATATTAGTCAGTTTGATGACATTTACTGGAATTTCTATTTTGATTAGTTCAATTGGATCACTTTTTAATCCTGAACCAATATCAGCTTCAATTATTATTATTATAATTTCGATTATTTCCATTTTTTTTAACACTTATTTACGCACATTAAAAAATTTTGTAGGGAAGAAAAATCGAAATTCTTCACTAGTAGCGAGTGCAATCGATAGTAGAGTGAATATTATGATTTCTATTGGTATTATTGTAGGTACTTTATTTTCTGATCTTGGAGCAAATTTAGATCCTCCTTTTACTCTTTTTTATTATTTGGATCCAATTATAGCAATTATTGTCTGCTTTTTAATTTTTAAGGAGGTTGTTGAAATTATTAAAGAATTTATTACAGGTGAAGAGGAAGAGATAGAATTTGAGAGTTTTCAAATGAAATACGAAGAAATTTTTGAAGAATATATTATTAAATGGATTCTCTCAGTTTATAATGATGATCCAGAGATAAAACTAACTACCAATCAATTAAATGAATATTTTCAAAAATCTTTGAAAAAAGGTGAAGAAATTTATACAGAATTTTCCCACTTTGGTCTATATCTCTTTAAAGAAAAGGGAATACATTTTATTATTACAAAACTAATTAAAAATGATTTATTAAATCAAACAGTTGAAAATTATCTCACTTTAACTGAAAAAGGAGTATTTTTATATGAAAATTTCTACTCTGGGGAATTATTAGAAGATGTTCAAGATCCTTTTGATTTCTTTTTTGATGACCATAGTGATACAGCTAAGGTGAAATATCGAAAAAAAAAAGTCTTAGAAAATTTTGAAACCGTTAAAAAAGGAAAAAAATAAAAAAAATTGAAAAATATTCTACATTTTTACTAATTGTCCAATTGAATCCATCATAGTCTGTTGTTTAGGTAGTCCTTTCATTAATTCGGATCGTACTCTTTCGGCTAATTGTTGTGGAGTCCATACTTGATTATTATTTTCAATTTTATTAACAGTATGCCATCCTCTGAAAACATAAACTTTATCTCCTACTACTCTAAAAACTTCTCCATTAATTTTTTTTGCAGCATCAGATGCTAAAAAGACGACCATAGGTGCAACATTACGAGGATTAAAAATATCAAAGCCAGTTTCATCCATTTTTTTCATAATAGGAGCAGTTTGCGGAGTTGCCTCTACTGTTAATCGTGTTCGAGCCACTGGAACAATACAATTAACGGTTGAATATTTTCTTAATTCACCAGCTAGGATAACTGTCATTGCAGCAATTCCCGCTTTTGCAGCGCCATAATTAGATTGTCCTAAATTACCTAATAACCCTGCATCACTTGCAGTATTAATAATTCGCCCTTGAAAATCTGGATTAGCTTTTCCTGTTTGTCTGTAATATGCTGATGTATGACGACACATATTAAAAGTCCCTTTTAAATGAACAGCAATTACTGCATCAAATTCTGCTTCAGTCATATTGAAAATCATACGATCTCTAAGTATTCCTGCATTATTTATAACTATGTCTAAACCTCCTAATTCATTAATAGCTTGTTTTATCATTCCTCCTGTTTTCTGAAAATCAGTTACGGAATCATAATTAGCAACAGCATTGACTCCAAGAGCTTTTACTTCTTTCACAACATCATCAGCAACTTTACCTTCCCCTGATCCATCAGTAGAAGCACCCAAATCATTTATTAATAAATTACATCCTTCTTTTGCCATAAGTAATGCTTCTTCACGACCTAAACCTCTTCCAGCACCAGTTATAATTGCAACCTTTCCATCTAACATTCCCATATTTCTATATCACTCTTATTAAGTATTTAAAAACTCTTTTTTGTTATATTTAAACAATTTGATGGAAATTATTTATTTCTTATCAAACGGTTTAATATTTTTTAAAAAATCGAATAAAATTTACAAATTAAAAACTCATAAAATCTCTTTATTTGCTTTTTTAATCCCGAAGATTAATTCCTTATTCTTCTCTATATAATTATGACCAAAACCCTTAATCTTATTAAGAGGTCCCTCAATTCCTTTTGGATTGCCGGTTCTGGTATATATAATAAATGACTGTTTAATTGCTTTTAGAACATTATATGGAGTTTTGAAATGATCAATCAATTGAACTGCTTTTTTTGGACCAGTATCAAAAAGTCCTTCAATAATAAAAGACATTCTTTCTTCAATAGATAAACCTTTGGGCGCTTTTCGAGAGATAATTGGTGCTTTATCTTCTATTTGTTCCCTTATTGCAATTCTTTCAATCACGATTGCAGTATCATCAATATTTCTGGTTGGGATTACACTGATTCCTAGCTTATATGAAACATATGCTAATGCACCATAAATTGAGCTTATTTTCATTCCAGTATTATCAAAAACCTCGTCATTTAAGCCTTCAATTATAAGAATTGGTGTGGAATATGTATCTTTTAACCGTAAAAGTTGCTCAAACAAGCGATTATCCATAATTGATACCACAAAATCAAAACCAGTCTTACGTTCTATGGCAATTTCATTAGTGATAATAATATCTGCAACATCTAATTGCTTAGTTTGGAGTAATATTTGATCCTTCTTTTTAGAAAATATATCTATCAATTTCCTTTCGCGATTATCTAAAATAATTTGGAGGAGATTATTTGAAGCCACTTTAATACACCTTGAAAAAATAAATGATTTTAGATTTAAATAAGCAATGACTGACAAAATTTTTTTATTCTATTCGATGGAACCTTTAAATTCAACTCTATCTCCCGTATCAACTATTCTTCTAACTCTTTGCACATTTACTTTACGCATTTCTACATTATTTTTAAATTTTCGAGCAGGTTGACCTATATAAGTCCAATCTTTTTCTAACCTTTGTCCTATATTAGTCATTGCCCAAACACCAAGAACAGAACCCTTTTCCATAACAGTTCCAGGAGAAACAACAGCATAACCTCCTATTATGCAATGATCTCCAATTATTACCTTTTTAAGAAGCATATAATCTCCAATAACATTACTAGAAAGAATTATAGCACCCTGTCCAACCATAATATTTTTTCCAAATTCTATAAACTCACTATCTACCCATCCATCAAATAAAGTGGATTTAAAATCAGCCTTCATTCCACAAATTTTAAACGCGAGGTTTGTGACCCATGGAACTGGAAAAGAATTCCATATATAAAAAATAAATTTTTTAATAGTTGCACGAAAGCAATAGTAAAAATAATCTTTATCCTTTAGATCAATTTTGAAGATTCCTTCTTTTGGTTTATGGATTAAATCTAGAAGAATTAAAAGAAGTTTTCCTACTCCTAAATTAATAAGCAAAAAACAAAAATACCAAGCTAAAATATCGATTGGCAATCTAACAATCATAAGGTTAAAAACTGTACTTCTCAAAACGTTACTATAGAAAGTAAAAAAAAGATATATTGTGGGAGAAAGGGCAATAAAAATCAAAAAAACAAAAATTACACTAAATCTTTTCGCGATCGGAGGGCTTGTTAAAATAGGAATCTCATCAGAATTGTAATTAATCTCCAATATTAATACCTCCTAAATATTTTTTTAATTCTTCTTTTGAAATTCTCCTTAATGGAAAACCAGCATAAAAACCATTATCTCCTAATTTATCTAATTTTACAGTAGCACTCATGGGTAATAATGTGGAATATTCGCCAATCTCTGTTCCTGGGAACCCTCCACAGTAGGCAGATAATACGGAATTATTACCAATTTTTACTCCGAAAAATGTTATATTTTCCTCTCCGAAAAAACCATCAACCAGATGATTGGTTAGATAACAAAATTGACCAAAATAACAATTTTCCCCAGTATTTAAAAACTCCTTAGTAATAAATTGGTCTTCGAAAGTTGTTCTTTTTCCTATTTTATTAGCACCTATAAAATTTAACGCCCAATTAGTTAGCCAAGGAAATGGACTTTTTGAAAATGCTAATGTTGGATATTTTAATAGGAAGGAACGGTGATGATAGAAATTTAATTCTCTTGACTCAAAATTCCTATCTAATACTCCTTGTCTTGAGGGAGAAAGTTTCTCACTCCACTTATATAATAATTTTGTGAATAATGCCACAAAAAATAGATGCAATAAATACAAGCCCATAAGAACAAGTGGCGTAATTAATAATAAAAATTGTGAGAATAAATTTGTAAAATTAATCCACCCAAAAGGTGTGCTAAAAAGATAAGGTATCAAAACTTCATACAGAAAGATAAAAAATGGAATTGCAGGAATTAAAAATGACCCACCAACATTTAAAATAATAACTGGAATGTAAATATGGAATTGTACTCTAACATGGGGTTTATCTTCTTTCTTTAAATTATTGGTTTGTTGCCGAATATTTGATTTATCATAAATTGAAGTTTCTGCATGAACATTTTGATATATCTCTTTACTATCGCTTTTTTCAAATAATATTGTCTTAAGATTTTCAATTTTTTCATTAACGTTATAATCCCCAATTTTTATTGCTGGAGTTCCTTTATAAACACAACCGGATTCTAAGACTTGATTTATATGGGTTGAAGATACCGCATTTAAAATGGTACCCTTACCAAATTTTGTTCCAGGCGCAACCAAGGAATGAGCACCAATTATTGAATCATCTTCAATGATTGTTTTTTGAATAATCAAATAATTGTCAATGATAATTGCCCCCATTACGACACTTCCTACACCAACAATCACATTTTTCCCAAATTCAATGAATTCGCAATCGATCCATCCTTCAAACATGTAATTACCTAAATTTGTTTTTACACCAAACATTTTAAATAAAAGATTATCCAAATATGGCATAGGAAAGTTATGAGTTATCCATACAGGCCATTTTTTAATAAGCCCTCTTAGACACCAATAGATATAATCTTTATCATCGTTACTTCTCTTAAACACACCTTCTTTTGGCTTGTGAATTAAATTAACAACTAATAGAAATATTTTTGCGATAAATATTGATGAGAAAATTATAATTAAATAACAAAATAAGAGTTCTAATGGAAAGAGAAGGTAAAAAATAATAGTTATGGGATTTGCAAAATTACTCAAAAAAATCCAAAAACTAATTAAAGCCGGGTAAAAGCTTAGAGTTATAATACTTAAATGAATTAGCACAAATCTTTTCTTATATGGTAAAGTATTTGTAGTAAATGGTCCAACTCTTAGTGAAGCCGGGATTGAGATTTATTTTTCACTTCTTCTTGTTTGCAAAATTATTGGATAAATTATATAATCATTGTAATATGTTTAAAATTTATTAATCTTCCTTAAATTCATATTTGAATTCAATAAAACACTATAATGGTTAGAAATTATTAAAGATCTATGCAATTAAAGCATAAATCCATAGAATGAACGATTAAAGGAAAATCCTTTATATCACAATTAGGCAAAATAAAATTTTTTAAAGCAAAAAAATTATTCATAGAGGGAGTTTGTATAGAAACACTTCCTAAATTATCCTTTCCTGGACGATTTGAAGTCTTTAAGATATAGACCAATTCTCCTTGAGGAGCTTCTACAACAGAAATTCCAATTTCATCAGCATATAATTTGATATTTGCCAGATCAATAACCTCAATTTTTTCAGTATTATTTTTTAGATAATCTATAGCCCCTTTAATAATAGAAACAGAATTTTTTAATTCCCATAACCTAACCTGAATGCGAGAATAAGCATCTCCTCCATTAAATGTTACAACTTCCCATTTGGCGATTATATCTTCATCTAGATAGGAATTATATGGAGAAAAATAGCGAACATCGTAGATCTGGCCCGCTGCTCGAATATTTGGGCCAGTAATTCCTGATTCTGGAACATTCTCTTCCATTAATGTACCTAAATCCTTAAATCGTTTTTTAAGATTAGAATTATAGATTCTGTTATGCAAAATTTCAAATGATGATGAGTAAATTTCCTCGACAGCTTCTCGCAAATCCTCTAATGAATGCCAGGATATATCTTTCACATATCCTATATAATTTAATTCTTCAAAATATCTTGTGCCTAATTCTTTTTCTAAAAAATTAAGAAAATACAGAACTTTATTAAGAAGATTATGATATTCCTTAAAATAATAGGTTAAATACATTAAATTTACAAACCAAAATATGTGATTTATTATTCTCTCTATTTCACAATAAATGGTTCGAATCATTTTAACCCGATTTGATACTGAAACATTAATTATCGATTCCATTGCTAAAGAATAAGCTAAACTGTGATGGAATGAGCTAGTTGAGCATATTTTTTCTATAAGTTGTAGATTTTCTTTACCCCAATTCTTATATTTCAACAATGGGATAATTCCTCTATATAGCCAACCTGTTTTAAAATTTACAGACTCTATAATATTTTTGTCTAAATTAAAATGAAAATAGTTATCTGTAAGGTGAATTCTATTAAAAACACCTTGAGAAAGAATATTTTTTGCAGAATGTGCTGGGAATAATTTAATTGGAAGATTAGGCAAAATTTCTTCAAGTTCTTCTTTAAAATATAAAAATTTGATCCCATATCTTTTAGATATTTCATCTTCATAACTTTCTACTTGAGGATAAGCAACCCTCACTGAGTCAATTTCGTTGGAATCTTTATCCACTTCAGTAAATACAAAGAGATATTGATTATCTGGAATATATTCGTTAAAATATTCATAAATTACTTCATATTTATTTTTAAAATCATTTATTAGTATATTTTTTAAATTAACCGATTTTTCACCGAAAAAAAATGCAATATCTCTAACACGGGATTTATTAATATAAAAAACATTTTCAAAATTACGAGTAGGTTGGTCTTTTAACTCATTCCCAAGATAATTTTTAAATTCTTTTAATAAATTAGTGTAAATTTGCATTATTTTCTAATAACTATTTATTTTTCCATATTTAAATAGTTTTGAATGATTTTTATTTTCTAAGGGAATATTAGAATTTTTGAAATTTAGTAATACTCATCCCTCTCAATAAAGTAGGAAAAAAAGTGAAAAAAAATTGAATTTCATATTTTTTAAAAAATTTATCGGCACTGCTCGTGGTGATTTCGGTCTTTTTTAAATTTTCTCGTTAAGACCACAGCAATTGCTGAAGCTGAGATTAAAAGAATTAAAAGATCATAATAATTAATAATTGGACTGGGGCATTGATTTAAATCAATATAAAGTCAAGGAATCTTATTAAATAGAAAAGGATAAGAGAAATTATTATGAAACCAACAGATAAATAAATTGCCTTTTTTACGAGTATGGAGTATGGAACGGGTTTTTCCTCGTACAAACCTAATAATTTGAAAATTTGCACAATATCGATAAACCCAATATCATTCACGGAATTTTGCTTTGACATGAAAGTTTTTGATTTATTAAAAAGTGCTAAGATCTCAGTTCTTGATATTCGGGGTTTTGCCTCCTTTATTAGGGCAATTATCCCTGCGCATAATGTTGCCGAAATTGAAGTTCCTGATATCTCATAAGTATCAATTCCTTTAACTGGAACTGTAATTTTCGAGCTGGGAAAATATACTTCTGGTTTATAATTATTCATATCAATTAAATCCTTTCCGCTGAAGTAGGTGATTTTCCCTTCTTTAGATATTGCACCTACAGTAATAACACTCTTTGAGGCTCCAGGGCTCCCTATTGTATTTGATTCAGGTCCAAAATTACCCGCAGAAGCAATGATGATAATGTTCAATTTATTAAATAAAATATCACAAGATTTGGATAAAATATCATTTCCATTAGATGATGGATTTAAAGTGGAACTGCATATTAGAAGGATATCGAATTTAATATCATTTTCCAAGATATGATCAAATGCTTTTAAAAAATCAGAGAAATAAGCAACTCCCGCATTGTTAAATATTTTAAAATCAATTATTTTGATATCGGGGCATAATCCAATAAATCCTTCACCAAATTCACTTGATTTATTCTTTAAAATATGTGTTAATAACGTTGCATGGAAATTTTCATCGGATGTTTCTTCATTAGTGAAATTAATTTGATCAATTGAAGAATAATCAAGGGATTCGAAATTTTTACCTATTCCTGAATCTAAAAGTGCAATTGAAACATTTTTCCCAGTGAAAGGGAGCAAGGAATTTTTAAATCTCTTAATATTTAATAATTCAGAGACTTTATTCATTGATTGATAAAGTCGTTGATTTTCTTCTATACATTCTATAAGCTCATCTTCCGATAAATCAAAAATTGTTTTCGGGTCAATTTCCATTAATAATGAGGGGATTATTTTAAAAGTTGATATAATTTCCAGATTTTTATGATTCTGAATGAATTTTTTTCGATCAGAATCATTTTTAAAGGAGATTATTGTTTTAATTTTAGATTCTCTAGATAATATCAACTGATCTAATGTACTTTTCCCAATTTTTTCTTCGATTTCCTTAGAAATTGTTGGTCTGAGTTTTATTTTTTCAAGAAAAGAAGGATGTATTTTGTCAACATTCATTTTTAAACATACAGAAGGTTTTAAATTTTAAATTTGAGTTCTTTAATAATTTCTTCCACAGTATAATTGTGATGCACTATTAGAGAGATTGCGTTTACCATTTTGGTTGGATCCTCTGCTTGAAATACATTTCGACCCATTGCTACTCCAGATCCTCCAGCCTGAATGGATTCATATATCATATAAAATACATCAATTTCTGTATTCATTTTAGGTCCTCCTGCAATAATTACCGGAACTGGGCAACCCTTAACAATTTCATGAAATGAATCAATATCACCAGTATAATTTGTTTTCACAATATCCGCACCGAGTTCACCACCTACTCTAACAGCAATATTTACCACTTCGGGATTATGCTCATCTGTGATTTTCTTACCTCTTGAATACATCATAGCAAGTAAAGGCATACCCCAATTTCTTGCACTCTCAATAGCTTTATGAGCGTCTTGAAGCATTTCAGGCTCATCATTTGCTCCAATATTAATTTGAATTGATACGCCATCAGCTCCCATTTTTATAGCTCTTTCTACGCTACTCACTAATACCTTTCTATTTGGATCAGGAGATAAACTGGTACCTCCGCTTAAATGAATTATAAGTCCAATATCTATTCCAGATTGTCTATGTCCAGCACCAACCATTCCAGTATGCTCAATAACTGCATTTGCTCCACCAATAGCAACACTATCAACCATAGCTGCCATATCTTCAAGACCTTTTATGGTTCCTTCAGACATTCCATGGTCCATTGGGATAATAATAGTTCTTTTTGTTTTTCTATCAAAAATTCTTTCGAATCTAATTTTTTTACCGATATCCATAATTTTTTCCAAATTTTTATTTAAATAATGAATTTATTAGTATAAAAAATAATACATCTCTAAATTTAAATGAAATTTATAATTTTTACCATGGAACTCTTATATAAGTATTTCGCGGAATATTAGATTTATTAGGATAATCTAGATTATGATGAATCCCTCTACTTTCTTTACGAGAAATGGCACTAACGATAATTATCTTTGCGACTGTTGCCAAATTTCTCAGTTCCACGAGATCACTTGAAATTTTGAAATCCCAATAATATTGATTTATTTCATCCAAGAGCACATTAATTCTTTTTTTAGCTCGTTGTAATCTTTTATCTGTTCTTACAATACCAACATAATTCCACATAAATCTTCTAATTTCATCCCAATTTTGTGAAATGACTACGGCTTCCGTCGAATCAACTGCATTTCCAGATTCCCATTGAGGAAAACTCTCATTTTTTACAGAATTCATTTTATCCTTTAAAAATTCAGAACAATTATGTGCAAAAGTCAAACTTTCTAAAATAGAATTACTTGCCAGCCTATTAGCTCCATGTAAACCGGTGTATGATACTTCTCCTATTGCGAACAAGTTTTTAATATCACTTTGTCCGTTGAGGTCTACCTTTACACCTCCACAACAATAATGAGCAGCTGGAACAACTGGAATTGGTTCTTTTGTTATATCAATATCAAACTTTAAACATTGCTCATAAACTCCCGGAAAATGTTCTTTTATGAATCCTGGTTCTTTTACTGATGCAATATCCAAATATACATAATCATCACCAGATTTTTTTAATTCTGCATCAATTGCTCTTGAGACAATATCTCTAGGTGCCAATTCTTTTAATTTATGATATCTTTCCATAAATGTTTTTCCACTTTTATCTTTTAATATTGCACCTTCTCCTCTCAATGCTTCAGTTATCAAAAATGATTTTGCAAAGGGATGATATAAACAAGTTGGGTGAAATTGAACGAACTCCATATTGGCAATTGTGGCTCCAACTCGATATGCCATAGCCACTCCATCACCAGAAGCAACATCAGGATTCGAAGTATATACATATATTTTTCCAACACCACCAGTTGCTAAAATCGTAAATTTAGCAGAGATACTATAAATCTCACTATTTTTTTTGTCTAAAACATAAGCTCCTAAGCACACACGATCTTTTCCAAATAAATTTATTACAATATTGTGTTCCCTTATTTCAATATTATCTAATTCTTTTACTTTAGAAATCAATGCATTTTGAACAGCTTTACCAGTTAAATCATTTACATGAAATATTCTGCGTCTTGAATGCCCACCTTCCTGACCTAGTTCATAAAAGCCATTTTTTTCCTTTGTAAAATCAATCCCCCAATTAATTAATTCTTGCAATCTTTCGGGAGCTTGAGTTATTACATTTCTAACAACTGTTTTATCACATAAATCATCCCCAGCAATAATTGTATCATTTATATGAGACTCAAAACTATCATTTTTATCCCAAACACATGCGATACCTCCTTGGGCATAGAAAGTGTTAGTTTCAGATATGCTTTCCTTTGATAATATTAAGACAGACCCAAAATTGGATAGTTTAATTGCACTTGCTAAACCAGAAACTCCTGTTCCTATGATTAAAAAGTCAGTTTTCATATTCAATGAATTATCCTCAGTTCAATAAACAAAAGAAATTATACGATTATTAAATACATCAATTTTTTCTAAAATAATATTTTAACTATTTAATAATTATTTGAATTAAAAAAGTTAATAGAAAAGACTTTCCAAATTATTAAATTAGAAAAAAATTTTTATTTTTTAATCAAAGAAAACTTAAAAATTTTGAATCTTGTTATTTTAATATGTGTTTTAAAACTATTTGGTGAATTTTAATAAAAAAAATTAAAAAAGTGTTATTTTTATGTTATGGAAACACATGCCGATCACCAGCAGCAGAATATTTAGCTAAAAATTTAGCGGAAAATAAATATGAAAAGGATTTGTTTGATGTGGAATTTGTATCTGCTGGTCTTACTAAAACTTTTGGATATGCTCAACCAGAAACAGTCAGATTTGCTAAATCTAGAGGGATAAATATGTCAAACTTCATACCGCAATTAATCGATTATTATCTTCTAGAATTAAATGATTTAATTTTAACTATGGAGCAAAAACAAGTGAATAAAATCCTTCAACATTTTCCAAAAATTCCAAATCTAAAAGCGAAAGTTTTTACTCTAAAGGGATTTGCAGGTGAAACTAAAGATGTTGATATCCCTGATCCTTATATGACAACTACCGAGTATTATAATAAGACCTTAGAGGAAATTGAGAAATTTGTAGAATTAAGTTTAAAAAAAATTATTGAATTGAATAAAAATTACACTTAAATGATTAATTTCTTTTTTTAAACAAATCCAATTATATCTTTTTTTTAAAAATTTATTTCAAAACTTTTAAATAGTTCCTTTATTCTTATTGTTTTGAATATTCTTTTAAGAATATCGTAAATTGAGAGTTTAAAGTGATTATTATGGAATTAGATATATGGATGGTTTTATGGCCTATAGTTATAGTTATTGCTGTAATTATTGGAATCTGGTTTTTAGCGGGGATTAAAGTAATATTGGAATATGAGCGGTTAGTTATATTTCGTTTAGGAAAATACAAACGAACTATTGGTCCAGGAGTAGTATATGTTTTACCAATCGTTGAATCTTCAAGAAAGGTTGATTTGAGGATTGTAACTCAAGATATTCCTAGACAGGAAATTATAACAAGAGATAATATTCCAGTTTTAGCTAATACTGTTGTTTATTTTAAAGTGGAAAGACCAGAGGATGCGGTAATAAAGATTGAGAATTATACCTATGCTGTGCGGCAATACACACAGGCTGCTCTCAGAGATGTCGTTGGTAATATGGAATTAGATGGTGTATTAACGGAACGAGATAAGGTTGCACTTGATATTAGAGAGATTGTTGATTCGGAAACAAATGAATGGGGGATTGATATCAAAAGTATTAAAATACAGGAGATAGAATTACCAGCAGAGATGAAACGAGCCATGGCTAAACAAGCAGAAGCTGAACGTGATAAACGTGCAGTAATTATTACTTCAGAAGGAGAACTTATGGCTGCAGAAAATTTGCAAAAAGCTGCTGCGCTTATGGCATCTGAACCGGGTGCTCTACAACTTAGGACGTTACAAACTATTAGGGATATTTCTCAAGACCCATCTGAAAAAATTGTTATTTTTATGCCAAGTGGTATTGAAAAGCTAATCCGGAAATTTACAGATTGAGGGGGATTTTTCACTGAGCAGAAGTTTGGTTCCTAATAGGAGATATATTCAAATAGCATTCAATCATACTACTTATGAAGTTTGGAGAATATTACCGCAAATACCTCAAGACCCAAGGATAATAATTGAAGCGGGAACACCATTTTGTAAACGAGAAGGAATGGATGGTGTTGGATTAATACGAAGTAAGTGGAGGGGAATTTTGGTAGCAGATTTAAAAGTAACTGATGGAGCAAGGGAAGAAGTTATGTTTGCTTATCAAGCTGGAGCCAATGCGGTAACTGCAGCAGGAACTGCCCCAACTGAAACTTTGGATTTTTTCATGAAAATATGTGCCAAATATAATGTCTATTCAATGGTAGATATGTTAAACGTTGATAATCCTCTTAGAAAACTCCTACCTTTAAAAAAAAAACCAGATTTTGTAGTTATCCATAAGGGACGAGACGAAGAAGTTAATCCAAGAAAGATAATTCGATATAAGGATATTAATAAAGTTTGTTCAAAATTTGGCGTGTTCATATCAGTTGCCGGAGGTTTGGACCAAGACAGTGTCCGTAAAGCCTATTTTAATGGTGCTGATGTTGCGATCCTAAATATTGTCGAACAAGATGATGAAAATAAGGGAATATTTGAAAACGCTAACTTTAGGGTATTGATTCCGAAGATATTAAACGAAATAGGAGCATAAATTTAATTAATATTATTTTTTCTCTTTTTTTTTGTATTTATTTCGAAGATAGATTAAGTTAAACTTATATATTCAATTCAATATTATTAATTCCAATTAAGGAATTTGAATTGATCCAAAATTTATAATTTAAAACATAAATGAGTGTTCTATTTGGATTACTCAAAAAAAGTGAAAAGTATGTTAAAATTAAAAGTAAAAAAAGTTGTAATGTTTAAACATGGTGTTTCCTATTATATTCTCGGAGGAAATTTAAAGGGCTCTGGCAAATTTGAATTGGAATTTAAAACAGATGAGATGAATGATATATTAAAATCTTTGTTTGTATTAGATACAAGTCAAAAAGGATACATTTCTTCTATAAGTTTTGATGCAGCTTTAGAAACTTCACAATTACTAAGTCAAATTTCATTAAATGTCCCTGATGACGATTCTTTTTCTTCAGTTTTAACGCAGATTAAGGGAGCAAAGATAAATTTTACTATTGGAACTGCTAAAAAGATGAGCGGTACGGTTATGGGCATTGAATATAGAGAAAAATTCATAAAAGAAGAGAAAATAGAAGAACCACTTTTAATCACTTTAAATGAGAATAATACAATCTCTAAAATCCCATTTTCCGAGATAAGCTCATTTGAAATATTAAATGAAGATCTCCAGAAAGATCTAAAGTTTTTTTTAGACACTGTAATTGCAGGAAAAAAGAAGGATACAAAATATATCGTAATTAATTGTGAATCTGGAGGGCAAGATGAAGTAAAGAGATCAATTGTTGTAAGCTATCTTCAAGAGAGTCCAATTTGGAAAACAACATATAGATTAATTATGAGTAAAAAACAAGCTTTAGAAAAGAAATGCTTACTCTCAGGTTGGTGTATCGTGGAGAACGTTACAAACATGGACTGGGAGGAAATTGAATTATCATTAGTTGCTGGAATGCCTGTATCATTCAAATATGATTTTTATCACCCAATTTTTATTCAGAGACCGGTAATTACTCCACCAAAAGTATTAAGTGCAAAACCTATTGAAATAGAAGAGGGCATGGAAATGGAGGAGTATGATAAATATAAAATGGAGGCAGCTTATGAGATGGAAGAAGCAGAAGCAGCTCCTCCTGCTCCAATGGCAATGGCAACAGCAGGAGCGAAAAAGTCAAGAAAAGCTGCGATTGGTGGAGGATTTGGTGCTATGGCTGATGAGGCGCTTCTAGATAAAGTTAGAACCCAAACATCTGTTCAAACAAAAGACCTGGGAGAGCTTTTTGAATACAATATTTCAAAACCTGTATCTCTTAAAAGGAAGCATAGTGCCTTAGTACCAATTGTAAGTGAAGAAATAATAGCAAAAAAAATTCTACTTTACAATAAAAATGAAAATGATAAAAATCCAAATGCATGCCTTGAAATTACAAATAATACAAATTTAACCCTGGAACGAGGACCTGTAACAATCATTTACGACAATAACCTCGCTGGGGAAGCAATTATTCCATTTTTGAACAAAGCCGATACAAGATTATTAAACTATGCAATCGAACAAGCTGTGCTTATTGATCACGAGCAGAAGTCAGAAAGTAAAAGAGTCCATAAAATTAGTTTCTCAGGACACTATTGTTATGAATATTATTATACCAATCTAACTACAACATACAAAATTAAGAATAAAACTGATGAAGTGAAAGAATTATATCTTGATCATCCAAAACAATCAGGGTATAAAATATTAGAAAGTCCTGAAGAGCCTGAAGAAACTCCAAATTATTGGCGTTTTAAATTGAATATAGAACCAAAGGATGCAGTTTCATTTACTATTAAAGAACAGAGAGAGAATTCTTCTAGTTATTATTTATGGAATTGGACCAAAGAAGATATCTTTAAACGAGTAGAATTTTATATTAAACAAAAGTTCATTAATGAGAAACTTGAAACCCAATTGATGGAGATAGCAGAATTGATTGGAAAGGTGAATGATTTAAAGAATAAAAAAGAAAACTTAATCAATGAAAAAGATCAAATGGAAAATGAACAACAAAGAATTAGAGATAATATTTCAGTATTAGGGCAAACTTCTCAAGAAAACGTCTTGAAAGAAAAATATGTTAAAAAATTGACAGACCAAGAGAATAAATTCGAAAAAATATCTTCCGAAATAAAAGCAATGGATAAAGAACTTGAAAGTTTAAATGAAACTATTTCTAAAAAAATGGATAAACTTAGAGTTAGTTAAAAAACAAAAAAAATCTCATAAAAAATATCCTTTTTCTTAATTTTTTTCTTTTAGAAAATTCTTTGAAATTAGATGAATGATAAAATACTTTAAAAATTAAAGAAATCTCTTATAAAATTTTTATACTATTTTTATAATATATCTTCATAGCAATTTTTTGAAAAAAAAATCTAATTATTATTTGGGTGAACAAAAATATCAACTGAAACTAATAGTGAAATTAAAAAGATTAAGGCTGAAAAAAAGCTAAAGGAATCTAAAATAAAAAAGGAAAAAAAGAAATCTAAAATAAAAAGCGAGAAACAAAAAGAGAGAGAGGAAGGAGAAAAAAAAGAACATTCTTTAAGGGCCATTGCATTAGATACTGGCGGAACAATGAGTGATTCTTTTGTAATTGACGAAGAAGGAACGTTTATAATAGGAAAGGCAATTACTACTCCAGAGGATGAGTCTGAAGGGATATTAAATTCAATTAAGGATGCTTTAGGTTATTGGGATACGACTTTAGAAGATTCAGGAGGATCTGTAGAAGCCTTAGTATATTCTGGAACAACAATGATAAATAGGCTTTTAGAGAGAAAGGGAAACAGTAATATTGGAATTATAGTTAATGCAGGTTTTGAGGATCTCCCCAGATTAGGAAGAGCTCTTCAATGTTGGATATGGCTCGACTATGGAGGGCGCCTCCATGCGAGGGAACATGAACACCCCAAACCACTAGTACCAAGGAAACAAATTAAAGGTGTCCGCGGACGAATCAATTTCTGGGGAGAGGAGCTGATTCCACTTTATAAAGATGAAGTTAGAGTCGCCGTAGAAGAATTACTCGAAATGGGGGTGGATAGTATTTGTGTTTGCCTACTTTGTTCCTACATGAATCCAGCTCATGAAAAACGTGTGAAAAGGATTGCAGAACGGATAATGAAGGAAAAAGGTAAAAAGATTCCTATAATCTTATCATGCGAGCATAATCCTGTTAGAGGTGAAACTCCTAGACTAAATGCTCTTATCATTGAACAGTATGCTGCAGAACCATCAAGAAAATTGTTAGTAAAAATTGCCGAAACTTTTAAAGAGAAACAGGTTCCCGCGCCTCTTAGAATCTTAACAACTTATGGAGGTACAATCTCCCCATATCACAAACAACTCATTACAACCCTAGTATCCGGTCCTATTGGTGGAATGATAGGATGCAAATTCATAGCCAAGGAATATGGAATAAAGAACTTAGTATCCTCAGATGTAGGGGGTACCAGTTTCGATGTAGGTCTTATAATGGAAAATTACGTTCCTACCAAATGGGAGAGTTCTGTTGGAAAATTCATTTTAAACATACCCATGATAGGTTTAAACTCAATAGGTGCAGGTACTGGCATGTATGTGAGATATAATAAAGTTTCAGGAAGATTAGAATTTGGACCTGAAAGTGCAGGATATCGTATCGGAGTATGTAATGAGCCATCTGGAGTTGAAACAGTCACAATGACGGATTGTAGTTTAATTTTGGGATATCTCAATCCAGACTATTTTCTCGGAGGAAATATTCCATTAGATAAGAAGCGAGCATATAAATATATCAAAGAACAGTTGGCAGACCCTTTTGGTGTAGACCCAGAAAGAACTGCACGAGGTGCACTTGATTTAATAGAGATTAACATGAAAAATCATCTTAATGGAATGATTCAAGGTCTTGGTTTCAGACCAGAGAACTATACCCTCATCTCCTTCGGAGGGGCTGGGCCACTCCATGTGGCAGGATATGCTAGGGAGTTAAAGTTTCAAGATATTATGATACCAGAATGGGCAGCTGCGTTCTCAGCGTATGGTTGTGCATGTGCCGAACATTCTTACAGACATGAAAAGTCTGTGGATTTATTGATACCTCCTGATGGGAGTATGAATGAAATTGTATCTATGATGCTCAACGCTACGTGGAGTGAATTAAAAAAGGATATAATAAAAGAGTTTGAAAAAGAGGATAGAGATCCTAGTGAAATGGAATTTATTCCCTCAGTTCGAATACAATATTTTGGCATGTTTGATGATTTAGAAGTAACATCTACATCTGATAATCTTAAAGCCGAAGATGTGTGGAAACTGGCAAGAAGTTATGATGATCTTTTCGAACAAATATTTCGAAGAGGTACAAAAAGTCCTAATCTTGGATATCATATAACCAAGGCGGTGGCAACAGGGATTATTCCAGTTCCTAAGCCCAAATTGCCGGATTATAAGTTGAGTGGGAAGGATCCGGACAAAGGAGCAAATAAAGGAAAGAGAAAAATATTCTGGGAAGCTGATTGGCATAATGCTTCACTTTGGGAGATGAATTTACTTAATCCTGGAAATTTAATAGATGGTCCCGCAGTTATCGAGGCTCCGGCAACCACTTTACTGGTTCCGCCGGGTTTTAAAGTTTTTCTTGATAAACATAGAATTTTTCATATGGAGGTGTAAAGAAATGAATAATAAACCAATTGGATGGAATGGAAAAACACTTATGAAAATGCTTGAAGAAAGCGAGAAATATATAAAGGAAACAAAATCATATTATGGAATAGATAAACTAAAGTTAAAGGAAGAAGACCCTTTTGAATATGAACGAGCATTTGCAAGTCTTAGAGGTGCATTAGTTTCTGCAAGAGAAACTGCATTACATGTTGCCGCTTCACCCATTGTTAAAGAAATTGGTGAGCTCTGCTTTGCTTTATATACTCCAGAAGGTGATTCTATTGTTGTTTCAACTGGTATCTTGGTTCATGTCCACACAATGAGCGAAGCCGTAAAATTTATGGTAAAAGAGGATTATGAACAAGACCCCGGAATCAACCCAGGTGATATTTTTCTAAATAATGACCCCGAATGCGGAAATGTGCATACAACAGATGTCCAGACTCTAATCCCGATATTCTGGAAGGAAGAATTGATTGGCTGGGCGGGAGGTGTAACTCATCAAATCGATTCTGGAGGTATTACTCCAGGTCATGATTTAGTTGCAGCTATTCAACGTTTTGATGATGGGACCTATTATACTTGTAGAAAGATTGGCTCAAACGACAAGATCTGGAAAGACCACATGATAAATGCTCGAAGATCAGTTAGAACTCCATTTTATTGGGAGTTAGACGAAAAATGTAGATTAGCGGGAGATTTAATGATTCGAGATGCGGTTCTAGAGTTTATAGAGAGAGAAGGAATTGAATACTATAAACAATTTATAAGAGAGGTAATAGAGGAGGGAAGAAGGATTTTTCAAGAACGTGTGAAAGAACGACTGATACCTGGGAGGTATAGAGCTGCAGCTTTCTTTGATATACCTATGAAGGAAGAAGCTTGGCAACCTAGGGCAAAAATTGATAAGGTCAGCAACCAACCATTAGAAATAATAATTAAGAATGATGGAAAAATGTCACTTTCATTTGATGGAGCAAGTGGTCCGGGAGCAAATCCTATGAACTGTGCAAAAGGAGCAATGGAAGGAGGTCAATGGGTTCTCTTAACGCAGGTTTTAATATATGGAGATAAAGTGAATGATGGGGCATATTTTGCTGTAGAGACAGATTACCCGCTAGGAACATGGTGTAATCCAGGAGATTCTTCTTTATCATATCAGAGTCCTTGGGGTAATTTAATTCCTGCATATACGGGAATGATGAAGTGTCTATCTTATGGACTATTCTCGCGTGGATATAGAGAAGAAATCGTTCCGGGGTATGGATTTACCGGAGATGCGATTCAAGGCGGAGGGATTTATTCAGCTGGACCACTTAAAGGGCAAAGATGGTCATTATCAACATTTGAGATTAGCGGTCAGGGGTTAGGAGCGAGTGGCGTAAAAGATGGACTGGATTGGGGGTATGCAATGTGGAATCCAGAGGCTGACCTTGGAGATGTTGAAACATGGGAGCTATTTCAAGGAGGTATTCCTTATTTATCAAGAAGAGTTAAACCAAATACTGCAGGTCATGGAAAATATCGAGGTGGAGCAAATTATGAGGGAGTAGCAATGATTGCAAATTCGAAAGAAGTGGACTTTTTTGGAGCCAGGGATGGTTATTGTTTTCATGGTTCTGGTGGTATGCACGGGGGTTATCCTCATGCAACTGGATATCGACTTTATGCTAAAAAGACAAATATTCAGGAGATTATACAAAATCAAAAAGAATATCCATTAGGAGATCCAGATCCTAGTAATGGTGAATTTGAGAAATTACTAGAGGGAGATATTGTGAGAAAGAAATACTGCACAATCTATCCTATCATCTTGGAGAATAACGATATTATTTATTACGCATTAAGTGGAGGCCCAGGGTACGGTGATCCTCTAGAGAGAAAGGTGGAGAGTGTAAAACAAGACCTTAATAATGGAATTTACACAAATGATTTAGTCTATAATATTTATGGTGTAGTAGCAGAATATGATGAAGAAATGGGAGAGTGGGTAATCGACAAAATGGGCACAGACATACGTCGAGAAGAAATTAGAGCGGAACGAAAAGATAAATCCTTGACATTTGATGATTATTGGGAACAAGAACGGTGGAAAATTACGGAAGATATGCTGAGTGAACCAGTAAAACTAATGTATTCTGAAAGTTTAAATTTATCTACAAAATGGGCAAAGGAATTCCTAGAATTTTGGAGATTACCCGAGGATTTCCAACTGGAGGTGAAATAAAATGGTAAAATACGATAAAAAGACACTTGAAAGGATGATTAATGGAGATTTGACTTGGGAGGAATTAAAACCAATAATAAGTGGTACAAAGGATCCTGATAGATTTGATAAAATTATTGAGATTTTACAAGAAAAAGTCTCTTGGGATGAGAAAATCATCTTACCAATTCATGAACATTTATATATCGTCTCAAAGGATGATAAAAGAATAGTAAAATGTGATTGCGGATATGAGTATGGAGATTATAAAGAGAACTGGAAAAAGAAATGTAGAATAAATGTGAGAGATACAGCTGAAGAGCTTGAAGAATTTTATCCAAAATATATGGCTAGTGACCCAGATTGGATGGAACTTAGAGAATATTTCTGTCCTGGTTGTTTCACACTACTAGATACGGAAGCTGTACCTCCAGGATATCCTACAATTTTTAATTTTCTGCCCGATATTGATGCATTCTACAAAGAGTGGCTTGGAAGAAAAGCTCCAGATAGATAGTAAGAGTTCCTAATTGATAATTTAAAAATATGACACAATGAAATCAGTGTTAAATGAATAATTTTAACAAAATTTTTTCAAACCTTTTTTTTTTATTTCAATTTGATAAATTGAAAAAATAAAATAATAAATTTCATGGAAGTTGAATATTTTCATAATGAGTGAAATAAACACCAATATAATTAAGAATATAAATAAGGACCAAATACTTAAGGACGCTTATGATTTAAGTTTTCCGCGTAGGATTGGGAGCGAAGGAAATCTAAAAGCAAGAGAACTTTTAGTTTCAAAGATTACAGAACTAGAATATAAACCACATTTTCAGAATTTTACGTATTCCTATTTATTTCGTTCATTTATTTTTAATATCATACGAATTATATACATTTTAGGAATTATGGGGCTGTTAATTTTGTATTTTCCTTTCACACAAGATAGAATCATCTGGATTTTAATTCCCGGAACATTAATTATTGTTTTATTAGTAATTGAATTTTCATATCACCAAGAAATAAGTCAATTCGCTATAATGAATTGGGAGAAATTAAAACCTAAACAAAAAAAGCTAATTAGAAATGGAAAAAATATATTTGCAATTAAGTCAAATGAATCCAGATTAATTTTTTCTGATGAATTAAACGAATTTCAATTGAATTTAGAGAGAAAAAGCGAATATAAACGACATTTAATAATTTTAAGTGCTCATTATGATTCAATAAACGTTTCATTTGGACCCTTTTTAATAATATTTACTTCAATTTTAAATACTATAGGCATATTGATAATTGGGTTTTTTCCAATCGTGCTTTTGATTTTGCCAGGGATCTGGTACTATATATTTATGGTAATTTATCTTATATTCTGCTCTTTGACTTTATTATCATCATTTATTAGACTGTTTAGAAAATTACAAAATTTTTCTGATGGAGCAATAGATAACGCAAGTGGAGTTTCAACGGTATTAGGTGTTGCTCGGGCTCTAAAAGATATAAATCTGCCAAATGTAGATATATTATTTTCATTATGGGACGCTGAAGAGGAAGGACTAGTAGGAAGTTTATCATTTGTAGAAAAACACCTTCAAAAATTAATTAATTTATATGGTATTGAAAAAATTCATGTAATTTCGTATGATGGGTGCGGTTCTAAAGGTAAAATCAGTTTTGGAAGATCTTTTGGCTTTCCCAGGGTTGTAAAACATGATAAGGGAATAGTCAACAAATTAAAGGCAAGTGCGGAATCATTGGGGATACCTACAAAGACATCATGGTTCTACTATCCTCCATCGGATCATGCTTGTTTTGGGATAAGAAATATAGACTCAGTCTGGTTTTATTCATTCGCTGCAGTATCAAATACAGTAAAAGATAAAAAGGAATTATTAATGGGGCAAACTTTAGAAAACTCAGTTAAAATTTCTCTCCAATATTTATTAAATTTTTGAATTATTGCGAATTTCTTAAAGACTGTAAAGAAACTTGTTTAAATATTAAAAAAGAAAAAGAGAGAGTTAATTTACTTAACTCTATAAAATTGATTTAAACATTCTTCGTATTGAATTCTTCACAATGAGCAATTGCACGTTTCTCGTACCTCCAATAACTTCCTCCACCTTTGAGGCATCCAATGCCTCATCTAGTAGAGTGTTATCAGTGAGGGAGATTCCCCCCATATGATTCTGAACCTCGTAGGTAACTTCATGAGAGAGCTTGCACCCGTAGTATTTAATTTGCGATGATAAAGAAGCCATCCATTTTTCGATTTCTTTGCTTGGTTTTTCAGCAAAAAGAATTTTATCATCATAGATTGATGCAATTTGAAAAGCCATCATTGTGGCTGCTGTGACTTTAGTAAGTAAATCAGCAAGCGGAAATCCAACACCTTGATATCCAATTATGTCTTTATTAAATTGCTTTCTCAAATTGGAATAAATAAGTCCATGAATAAGTCCATTCCAGCAAATACCTATTGTGCTTCCTACAATACTTATCCTTTCGGGAATTAAACCGTCAAATAGATAATTATACCCCTTTCCATCATCTCCTAATATGTATGGATATGGAACCTTAACATCTTCAAGAATACTATGAGCTATATGCACTCTTGGAACGGCATTTATACGTAATCTTTCAGTTCTAATGCCAAATTCTTTTTTAAACATTGCTTGGACCATAGTACCCCTTGGATCTTTCATATTATACACTCCATATCCTACAAAGTAGTCAGCTTTAGGACCATTCGTAGTGAAGATCTTTTCTCCGTTAAATATAACCCCATCATCAGCTTTCTCGCAAGTTGTTAGCAGATTAACTGCATCTGAACCTCTTTCTGGTTCCGTAATTAAAATACAGCCAATGCCTTTTCCTTCCATTAAATCTGCTTGAACTTTAGAAATCTCGCTTGACTCGCCGTGCTGGAATGTTGGGTTCCCACAGAGTATTCCACTGGCCAAACGTGCAAGGTCCAGTTGTGGATCACAGATGCTTAAAATTGTAGCTAATAAAACTTCATATTTCATTCCATAAGGGACAAAATCTTTATATTTATTCATTCGTTGGATAAATCCTTGTTCTCCAAGTTTTGGAAATAATACATAGACATCTTTTTCTCTATCAATTGTAGGGGCTAATTCAAGGCAAAAATCTTCGACTTCTTTGACAAATGACAGTTCTTGTTCGTTTAATAATGGAAAGATATTTTGATTTAAAATCTTGTAAAAATTACCCAATTCCAATTTTTCTAAAATTTCATCCTTGATAATTTTTTCTTGTATTTTCATATTTTACTCAGTTTAAATATTCATTTTAAAGTCTAATATCCATTAAAAACGAAACATATTTTATTAATTTATAACATAGTGAGTATCAAAATTTTAAATATAGTAACTAAAATCTACAATTAATAAGAAATAATTTATAACTAAGAAATAAAATTATTATTTTAATAGAATTAAAAAAAAAGGAACAAATCTATAGAAAAATGTTTACCTTTCTCATTGTATTCATCATTTCCTGCGGTTTATTAACGTTTTTCTTATTATTGACGTTTTTCTATTATCAACAAATACAAAAAATGCAACTAACTGAAGAACTTGAGAAAAAAGAAAAATCTTTAGAAACTATACTTGAAAGATATGCCCTTAAAGAAAAGAAAAATGTTATGATGGAAAAATTGGCTCAAATTTCTCAAATAATTGCTGAAACTGAAAGTGAAATTGCCATAAAAACATCTCAAAGAACAAAACTTGCTGAAGAGTCTTTTAAGGAAAAAAGTTCTGAAGTAGAAATCATTCAGCAAGCAGATGTAAAATATCGGACTTTTTCTCAAGATTTAATGTCTGCAATGCCTATTTCTGAAGAAGAAAGGCAAAGGGACTTAACAGATTTGAAAAATGCAATCGAAATATTAGAAAGTTTGGATGAAACAAAATATTTAAAAGATCAAAAAACAGTTGATGTTGCAAAAGGTTTATTTTTTGATAAGATGTCTCAAAAAATTAATTCTATAATAAATGAATTAAATTTAAGAGATTATAAAATAATACCCGACGAAAGATTGGTATTTCATTCTTTAAAAAGTATCCCACAACTAAAGAATGAAGATTTTGAACCACTCTTAAATATAATGAAAGAGACGGGATTTTTTAATGATTTCATTGAAATCAATCCAAAGTTGAGTTTAATTATTTTTCAAAAAGAAAAATTAATCTTTAATCAATCTGAAAAGGTTCTTCTCGCATTTGCATATGCAGAAGATTATTTAACTCCTCAAAAATTAATGGAACTTACTGAATGGAATAATGCGTTTGCTATGAAGGTGATAAATTCATTAAAAGAAAAAGGACTTTTAACAATATTTGATGAGAACATAAAAATTGACGGTTTTGGAAATGTAGATGAACGGAAAAAATGGAATGAATTCATAGAAAATCAAATTAAAGAAGAAAAAGAAGAATTTGAACGAAAAAGACACCGCCAAAAAGAGAGAGAAAATGAATTTAAAGAAAAAATACGTTTAAAACAACAAAAAATAAAAAAAATTGAAGACCAGAGATTAAAAGATATAGGTGATTTAAAGATTGCTATGGAAAAGCTGGAGGAAATAGCTTATTTCGATTCTAAACCGTCGTCGGAAGAAATCACTAGAGAACAAATTTCGGAAAAAATACTTGAATATTATGAGCAAAATTTAATCTTAAATGGAGGATTAGTGCAATTTTCAAAAATTTTTGAACATATAAAAGAGGATTATCCGAAGATAAATGTTAAAAAGATTTTAGACGTACTACATAAATTCCAAGAAATGCAAATGATTAAAGATTCTTTTATGTTAGGCAGAGCTAGGATATACCTGTTTCAAGAAATGGAATTTAATGATAAAGATAAAGAGTTTTTATTATTAAATATAAATAAAAAACCCATGACAAAAGAAGAATTTTTAAAAGCACTAAAATGGGATGAGGAGAATTTATTAAAAATTATGAAAAAACTTCAGGGATATAATATTTTAAGAATTGAAGAAAATAAAATAATAATTCCTGGAATTAAACAAAAAAATATAACAGATGAAGAATAGTCTAAGAGAATTTTTCTTTCACGAATTCCATTACTTTAATTATTTCTTCCAAGTGTGTCTCTCTTTTCCCAAAAATATAAAACCTGACATCAGGACCTGTTCCCGAAGGTCTGAAATATAGAATAGAATCCTCACTTTTAAGTTGATAAGTATCAATCTTATTATTATTATCAGATAAACTTCTGATTTGATATTCTTTATTATCGATTTTTAAGGATTTTCCGTCATACTTCTCAAAATTTTTCATTATTTTGATTTTCTCCACATCAACAGCGGGAATTGTTCTGTTTATTCCCTTTATTGTCCAATCAATTGCATCGGAAATTCTATATCCTCTGACTATCAACTCAGAAAGTATGATTAGAGCTGGAACGGGGTATTTATCTGCAATTATGGGAAAAGGTGTTTCAAAATCATATTCTTCCGTGTTATTTTTTTTGGTAACTTTTAATATGTTGAATGTATGACCCCCACTTTCCTCCCACGCTGCAACTATTAAGTTCTTATCAATAATTTCTTTATTCTTAACAATTTTGCTTATGGTGTCTTTGAGTGGGGTTGAATTATTAATTTTTACAAATTTATCATTATTTTCTACATATAATATTCCTGTATCAATTTTTGATTGATCTACTTCAACCCCAAATAAGAAATACAAAATAACACCTAAATGTTTATATCCTACACCTGTCAAAATATTTAGAATTGAAGTATGGTCACCCCTATAATCGCTTGGAATTGTTCTTATGTTAATTATTTTGCATGAGAATTCCTTTGCAAGAATATTATGCATAGCAGTATAAAGCTCGTTTGGTATATAAAGATTATATCCATCATCCTCCTTTAAAAAGAATGCAAGTCGATCTCTATCAGCGTCTAATAATATCGCAATTTTTGAATCAACAGATTCCATCGTTTGAATTAACTTTTCTCTCCTTAATTCCTTAATTGGATTAGGCGGGTTGATAGTTTCGTCTATTAAGGTAATGTTAGCTCCATATTCTTTATAAAGATTCACAATACCCCTTGCCTTACCTAAATATGGCCATATAACAATTTTCGCATTTTTTAAGGCTTGAATTTCAATAATTTTAGAAATTAAATCTTTAATATACTCATTATTTTTCTGTTCTGCACCAATTCTATTTTCTTTAAATTTTTTCTTAAATTTTATCTCATTTAAGGAAAGCGCTATACTGGAAATTTGCTTCATTAAATCGCCCGAAATAGGAATTGGATATTTCATATAAACTTTGAGTCCATTCCAATCTAATGGATTGTGGGATGCAGTAATCATTAAAGATAGATTTATATCCTCATATAATGCAACTGATGCACTTGCATAAGGACTAGACATCAAGGAATTCCCATCACCATCTTTCTGAAAGAAAATTTCAAAACCATCTTGAGCAAATAATTGAGCACAAAGTTTTACTAAATAATTACTACTCGGACGACAATCGGAAACAATTAATATTTTCGGATTTTCTTCTCTAAAATCTTCTTGAAATTTGATACTGATCGCTTTAGCAACGCGAAGATAGAGAAATAATTTTTGATTAGTTAAAAGATATGTTCCTGAAGGTTCTATTGAATCAAAAAGTTTAATTCTTAAACCTGAGGTTGGGGGAACAATGGGATCAACAATTTTTTGCTCCTCTTCATTCAAATCAGGTAATCTTATTAAATTGTAATCTTCAAATTCCTCGAAATTTAATTTTTCAATTTTAAATTCCATATTTACTACACAATCCTTTTATTAAAATTAGAAATTTTTATTTTATATGTTTTTTTTCTATTGTTTCGATTGCATTTCTTAAAATTTCATGAATTTTTTCCCGATATACAAGATTGATTGCAACCATGCCAAAAGTTTTTATTTGCCTTTTATCAGTAGAGAGTAATTTCTCACAAAATTCAGGAGTTAATCTATTGTCTAAATCTTGCTTATTTGCTATCCCGATAACAAATTCATCTTCATAATATTTATCTAAAATGTCATGTATTATTTGTTTTGAACCCGATACATTCTCATAAGTAGAATCAGTTACTAATAAAGCAATTTCTGTACCTGAAAGTAAGCTTGTCCATAAACTCTGAAAATTTTTTTGGCCCGCAAAATCCCAGAAAACAACTTCTCTTTTACCTCCAAACCCATCGAAAGTTGTAATATCAGCAGTCATTGTAGGTACATATTCTAAATTAATATCTTTCCCACAAATTAAATGAAGAAGTGTTGTTTTCCCAACCCCTCCAAATCCAATAATTGAAATTTTTATCGCACCAAGAACAATTTTATCAAGTTCTTCGTTAAATTTCTTAAATATTGAACGATTGCCTGCCCATTTATTATCTTTAATAATATTTTCGAATTTTTCTATGAATTTTTCGGCAATATTATTTAATTTATTGGTTATTTCTTTATCTTCATCTTCTTTATCTGCACAAACGACAAATATTATATCTTTAATAGAGATATAGAAGTATTTATTATCTCCAGTCTCAGTAGATTTTATTTCTGATTGACTAATTTCTTGCATAAAACTTGAAAATGCACTTAAAAAACCAGCCAATAAATCTTTATCAACCTCCGCGACACCATAATTGCGGAATAGTAAAGATTTTCCATTATTGGTCAAGATGTTAACGTATTGAATCAATTTTTTTGCATACTATGGATTATTTTTTCAATTATTAATATGAATATATAAGTAATAAAATAAATAATTCTTTAAATAAATTTAAAATAAATATCCATCTTCAATGTATCATAGAGTTAAATTTATGATAAAAAATAATGACTAATAATAACTCATCAGATAAAATAGACCCACTTGAAGAGAAAATTGGATCATTCTCGGAAATACTTCAAAACTTTGGTTTAAACCTCATACAAAATATTGGAAAAATTACTCATTCAATTCATATATTAACTGATAAAATTGATGATCTTTTAAAAACAACTCTAGATATAAAGGGACTTATTCCACAACTGAATAAAATTATTGAAAAACAAGATGTAATTGAAAATGAAATTGATCTCTTAAAATCAGTAATCTCACAAGGATTGATTGCTCAAAAATCAACTGAAATTGAAAGAGATGAAACTACAACATTCAAATCAAATAATGCTAAGGAGATCTTTGATAATTTAAAAACGGCAGTTATGAGTACAAATGATTTAGAGAAAATTAAAGCTCTCTTAGAGGAAACAAAAGAATCGATCTTTGAAATTACAGGAGGCCATAGAACTTTGTATGAAATTTCAAGAACCATTGCTGAGTTAAAAAACTTTAAAGAATTTAATGAATCTTTAGAAAAAATGCTTCTTGATAAGATTGATTTCTGGATTATAAAATTTTAAAATCCCCCAAACCATTTGCATTCTTTTTAAAAAAAAAGGATTCTTAAAAACTAAAATATTCTATATAATTTAAAAAATTTCATGGTTTTTTGGAGCTTTTTTATCTTAATTATGATTAAATATTTTAAAGTGAAATTTTTTTTTCTACTAAACAACTGGTTAAAATCTTAAAATTATAAAGTGCAAACAAATGTCAGAAGATTCAAATAATGAAAAATTAGACTTCTATCGACCAGATACGGAATTTATTTATAAGATAATCGTTATTGGGGATCCTACTGTAGGAAAAACTAGCCTCTTAAACAATTTTATTAAAAAAAGATTTACAAAAACATACATTCCAACGGTTGGCGTAAATATTTTAAAGTACATCCTCCAGTTTGAAACAAAGGAAGGGGAGAAAACTGAAGTCAACCTAATGTTTTGGGATATCGCTGGGCAACCTCAGTTCTACATGGTCCACAAACCATATTATCAAGGTGCAAACGGAATTATTCTTGTGTTTGATATTACCAGAAGCAGTACTTTTTCAAATGTTAACAATTGGTTCAATGAAGCTGTTAAATTTGGTCTTTCTTCAGTACCAAGAATAATTGTTGGGAATAAGATTGATTTAAAAGATGATAGGAAGATTATTGTTCCAATGTCAGAGCATCTTTCTAAAAAGTTAAATGCTCCATATTTCGAAACATCCGCAAAAACAGGAGTTAATGTTCCTAAAATTTTCCATAAAATTACCGAATTAATCTATTATAAGAAAAATGAATAAAAATCAATAGATTAAAACTCTTTTTTTCAATTTAATTTACTTTTTTTTAAGAAAGAATTATTTTTTAATTGCATAGGAAATCAAGGTCAAGAAGAAAAGTTCAAGTTAAAACGGAAAAAATTTTACGATTTTATTTATATAGGAGTTTTTACCTCGTAAAATTATAAAGGATCTGAATTAAAAGGAGAAAAATTAGTTGCGATAAATATGAATTTTAATCATATCCATATATTACATTGTAATATATAAACGATTACTGCTATAATATTCAGATGATATTCAAGGGATTATTTAGCTGATATTGAGAAGATCTCGAGAATATAGTATTGGATGATATAAATATTAAAATAAATTTAAGAGGTTGTGTGTGAAGAAATGAGTATGTTTAGATCTTACTTGCTGAAGCAAAACTTTTGGGCAAAAAAGGGAAAGGAAAGGACAGTATATATGAAACATGATATAAATATTGGTGGAATATATGCTTACCTCGTGAATCATGGAGTTAAATTGATTGTTAAAGGGAAAGATTATTTTTTTGATAATTTTGATAATTTAGACGTTTTTCTAAACCGTTTAACAACCAATTCTAATAACGATGATTTTTCGAGAGTTCTTAAGAGAAGAAATATGCAAAAGGCTCTTAGAACTTTAGCAATTTAATTAAATAATAAATAAATTTATTCTCCCTTTTTTTAACAAAAATTAAATTAAATATTCAGTTGGAATTAAATCGATTTAAATATTCCATATTGTCGATTTAAAAACAATAAATTTTATGATTTCTTATTGAAGTATATTAAAATCTAAGAAAAAATATCTTAGATTAACAAAAGATTGTGAGGATCTTGAATATTTCCAAAAAATTTGATGAAAAAGTAATATTAAAAAGAATAGAAAGTCTCTTAAAGAAATTAAAAGAGAAAGGATTTAAGTTGAGCATAGCAGAGTCAGCTACTGGGGGTTATCTTTCTCATATGATAACAAATATATCTGGTTCATCAGAAATATTTGAGCGTGGAGTTATATCATATAGTGATAAATCTAAGAGTGAAATATTGGGAGTAGATCCAAAAATGATAAAAAAGTTCGGTGCAGTTAGTGATATTGTTGCAAAGCAGATGGCAGAAGGTATCCGAAGAATTGCCAACTCAGAAATAGGCATAGGAACAACAGGTATAGCTGGACCTACAGGGGGGACGGAATTAAAACCGGTTGGGTTAGTATATATTTCATACTCTTTAAAAGATCAAATAATTGTGGATAAACATAATTTTAAGACTAGTCGGATTAAATTTAAGCAAAAGGTTTTAGAAGCTGTTATTACTAAACTAGAATCCATAATTTTATGATTGAATTTCTTCTAAATTAGACATATTTAAATTAAGCAATTAAAATTTAATAACTATTTTTACAATGTTTATCCTCAATGTAATTTTAATAAACACGGGAAAATTTATAAAAAAGAGAATTAAAGAGTAATATGACAAAAAGAAGAAAAAAGTTAATGAGGAATAATCAATGGAGACCTTTCGAACAAAAACAGACATAATTGTAACTCTACTGGGGATGTTTCAATGCCTGACACTTCTTCTTCCTATGGGATTTTATGCGATTGAACCACCACCAAGTTATGTTGACACTTTGTGGGGATTCCTTGAAGCATCAACATATATCACCTTTATCATTGGAGTATTACTCCTTTTTCGCTACCAAATCCAAACCCATTTACATTTGAAAGCGAATATAATGATCATTCTCTCAGGAATAATAACCGTCTTGACATTTTTTATGGGATCTTTTCTGTATCCACTTACACAAACGTTAATTGAGGGATTTCATCAAGTTATTACTAATACTGGAATAATAACTTATCTTGATGTGGAAATTGGGGGAATATTCAAATATTTCTCATTTGGTGTGGGACTCTCTTGCCTTGGGCTTGGAGTATGGCGATATAATCGTGATCGCTTAGAAGCTCTAAACTCAGAAAAACCATCTTTTTAATATCTCTCATTTAATCTAACTGGATTAAATTTAAGCAAAAAGTTTTAGAAGCTGCTGTTAATCGATTAGAATCTATTGTTCAAGAGGAACTAAAATAAGAATTATTATTATTTTCATCTAAAAACCTAACGGTTTTATTGGTCCTGGATTATCATCCCATACCACATACCACTTATGACCACAATGTGGACACACGACAGGTAATGTAAAATTTCCTGGATTGTCTTCATAATAAAATGGTATCAAATCTCCACGGATAGGCCAATTTTTAGTTCCATTAGTTTTACCACAATTATAACAATTAAGTTTGTTTGCAAATTCCGAATAATGCATTAAATTTCATCTTCTATTTTTTAGATCTTTTACAAATTATATTTATCAAAATTGAATTTTCAAACCAAGTAGTAATTCTTATCTAACCTTTTTAAATTTATAAATATTTTGATTAAAATGTCAATATTTATTAGGTTTAAGGATACAAACTTCTTTAGATTGATTAAGATTTCTTAAAATGGGGTCTATACTTCAAACCCTTTATAATCACAACTATAATATTTTATTTTTAACTTGAAACGATTCTCGGGTTTGATTATATTTTTTAAAATTTTTTGTGTTTACAGCTAGTGATATATTGGGAAAAATTCGAGGATGGTATCCTTTTGAATTTAATGTTGGGGAGCAATTTGCTATTATGCAGATGTTAATGAAAATGGTGGAAGATGGCAGAATAATAAAGTAAAAAAAAACTACTAATATTATTGAAGTTTATTAAATATTATTTTGCAGTTAATACTGCTCTAGTCGTCTCATAGTAATGTTCCGCATATACAATAAGTTTATTTTTTTCTTCAACTACATCTGAAGTTTCATAGCCGAACACAATAAACTCGTGCACGGTATTAGAGCCTTTCTCATAATTTTCAAACAGAATCCTAAATATACCTGGACTACTTGGATGTTGTTCAATGGTTAACATCTTAGAATTTAGTTCTCTTGTGATTCTTTCTTTATTACTCTCTTTATTGGTGAAAAAAATTTTAAGATTAATGATTTTATCTTTATGCTTTTTATACCACTGAGTAAGAATTGCCATTCTATCCATATGTTCTTTATTTTTATTCATAATTAGAAAATAAAAAGTTAAAACATTTAAACTTGTTAATTTCTTAAAGAATTAATAAAATGAGTAATTATAATTTACATCATATTAATGATTCAAGAGATTTAATGAATTTTTTTAACTGAAAAAGAATCTTCTGAAAGATTCATGAGGTATAAGCAATGAAGAAAAAAGAGATAACAACCTAAAAATGAGATCTATAATAATTGATTTATCAATTTAAAATCATAAAAATTTTGTTAATAAGTTCTATTTAGACTAAAGTTTAAAAGTTCTTTGAAAAATTGATCGGACTTTTTATTTAATCCTGGATAGATTTTCTTTAAAGATTCCTTGGCTTGAGAAATTAGATTTAAACCAAATTGTTGAGCGATTTTTAGGGCGTTTGTTTCATTAATAATCTTCACAACTTCCTCAATTTCATTTTTATTTAAATCAGGTTTCCCATATAATTCATTTATAATTTTTTGTTGGTCTTCTGTTGTATTCTGGATTGCAATAATATATGGAAATTTTTTCTCGCCATGGATTAAATCTTTCTCTAGGTCTAAAATATCGTCTCTTATAGAATGAACTTGACCTAATTTTAACATAAAATCTGATAATGGATTAATCTGATAATTCAAATTACCTTTTGCGAGAATTGCACCAATTTTTGTCGATTTTTCAAATAAGCTTGCAGTTTTTAGCTCTGCGATATTTAAATATTGTTCTAAAGTCATAGTGATTTTATTCCAAAACATATATTCTTCAATAATTAGCCCTTTATTGATTGAATTGAACGCTTCATTATACTCAGCAAGTGCCTTGAATTTTAATTCATTCTCAAATTTTGATTTAAAAATAATCTGGGAACCTAAAAAATAGGTAATATTCCCTCCTAAAATTGCCATAGTAGCTCCGAATTCTCGAGCAGATTCTTCTTTATTCGGAAAGTCTTTATCAGTATATGTTTCTAATAGTTGGTTTGCCCACCTAATATGAAAAGAAGGAAATCCTCTTCGTGTTATATCTTTGTCAATAAGATCATCATGGATAAGTTTTGCATTATGGAGAAGCTCAACAGATAGTGCAACAGATATAATATTATCTGCCATTTCTTCTATATAGTGAGGATTTGCAATTCCTAAAAATGATGCAATTAAAATTATAGGATGTAGTCTTTTTGGTTTATTATTTGGGGGTAATAAATAATCTTTTACTCTTTTAATGAAATCATATAGTAATGTGTTTTGAATTGATTCAGATTTTGATATCTCTATTAAATATTTTTCTAATTCTAAATCAACTTTATTTTTTTCTTCTTTAAAATATTGTTCTAGAAAATTTTTAGGTTTACTCATCATTCCATCATAATCTTGTTATTGATTAATAAAAATTCATAAATTTATTTATTTCCTCCTACCTTGAAGAATTATTTTTTATAGATTTTGAGTTATTTATCAAAAATTAAAATGGAATTACTTTTTTATTGAAATGATATTTTAATTAAATAATAATTAATTTATATTCTATTTTTAATAAGAGAAGATGGTTGATAATATGAAATTGGGAGTTATTTCTGATTCACATGATAATTTGGACAAGATCAAAAAAGCAATAAATATTTTGAATAAAGAAAATATAGATTTCTTGATACACTGTGGGGATATCATCTCTCCTTTTATTTCAACAGTTTTTGAAGGGTTAGATGAAAAAATAAAAAATGGAAATTTTTACGGAGTTTTTGGTAATAATGATGGAGATCTATTATATTTAACAGAAAGGCTAGGAAAGATTTGCAAACTCAGTGGTTATGAAGCAATTTTAGAATTAGCTGGGAAAAAAATATATGTTTCTCATGGTCCAGATCCTTTAGTCATTAAGAGTTTAGCAAAATCTGGTGAATTTGATATTATTTGTACGGGACATACTCACTATCATAATATCAAAAAAATAAATAATACGCTAGTTATAAATCCAGGAGAATTATGTGGATATTTGACTGGAAAAGCCACATTTGTTATCGTGGATTTAGAGACAATGGATGCCCGATTAATAGAAATATAGTTTAAAAAAAATTCGAGTTTTAGATTAGTCCATTTATTTTGAAATTACGTATCTCTTCTTCAGAATAATTTAATGTTTTAAGAACTTCCTCTGTATGTTGTCCTACTTTAGGAGATAAATTTCTTATTTTCAGGGGTGTTCTGGATAATTTTATTGGAGAAGATATAGTTTTAATTTTTCCTAATTTTGGATGGTCTAATTCGACCACCATTTTACGAGCTAGAATCTGAGGGTCATTACATGCTTCAGCAAAATTTTTCACGGGCATAATACACGTATCATATTTTTTAAAATGTTCTAACCATTCTTTTTGAGTTTTTGTTAGGAATTTTTCTTGGATTTTTTTAAATACTTCTTCTTTTTCCAGACCTTGAGGGAATTGTTTCAGTTTTAAATCAGATAATCCCAATCCTTCACATAATTCATTCCAAAACTTCATTTCAATTGCTCCTATAGATAAATATTTATTATCTTTAGTTTTATATACTGAATAAAATGGAAAATCACCCTGTATTGGGGATATGGTTGTTAAATCTTGAGAAAAATGATATGCTGCTGGCATTGGCATAAAAGAAAAGACACAATCTAACATCGAAATATCAAGATATTGACCTTTTTTTTCTGAATTATTTGCTCTTTCAATGATTGCTGATAAGATACCTATAGTAGATATTAAACCGCCTCCAATATCTGCAGCTTGAACTCCTGGAACCATTGGTTTTCTTTCTTGATTAGACTGATTTTCGATTTTTCTTTCTTTATTTAAATCTAAGATCCCACAAATGCTAATATAATTTAAATCATGGCCCGCAATTTGTTCATAAGGACCATTCTGACCATAACCAGTTAATGAGCAATATATGATTGATGGGTTAATTGAAGATAAAGTATCATAATCAATTTTTAATTTATTTGTGACCTTTGGTCTAAAAGTTTCTAAAAAAACATCTGCCTGTTTTACTAATTCATAGAAGATTTCCTTTGCTTTTTCCTTTTTCAAATTAAGAGTTATCGATTTTTTATTACGCATTAATATAGAATTGAAAGCACTTTCCCGGTATCTTCCTTTTTGATGAAATGGAGGAGGGTTTGAATATGCGTAATTAGGGTCTTCAACACGGATAACTTCCGCTCCTAGATCAGCTAAAATCATAGTACAATAAGGCCCTGGGAGCATTCTAGTAAGGTCTAAAACCCTAATCCCATCTAATGGTAAAGCCATAATAATTAATATTTAAAATTTATAATTTTTATGTTTTCTCAATTTATGAGAAGGTAATTTTATTGAAATATTTAATATTTAAAAAAAGTTCATTGATTAAAATGAGATCAATATCCAAGAGATTAGCTAAAGAAGTTTAAATATCTTGAAAATTTATAGTAGAATCACGATTACTCCTGCAATTGTCAATATAACACCTAAAAACCCTTTTTTTGAAATTTTTTCACCATTAATTAAATAATCTAGTGGAAGTGCAAATAAAGGACTTGCACTTGCTAATATGGCTATAAAGGTAGCTCCAGCTGTACGAACAGCTTCAGTATATAAAAAAGCACCTAATGATGTGCCTATAATAGAACCAATTATTAACCACCACCACATTTGGGTAGACTTATTTTTACGATGGGATGATTCAATATTGGTATGAATATGCTCCTCTCTCCATATCATTAAAGCTAAAATTAAAAAACTAAATGGAAATCGGATTACATTTCCAATAATCGAACTATATGCCTCTATTTGTAGGATACTGTCAATTTCATTCAGAGCGTAATCAATTAATACGGCACCAATTGCCCAACCTAATGATGCTATTAAACCAAAAATAATTACTGGTGAAAATGTTTGTGATTTGATTTCAGAATTACTAAAATCCTTAGAAATTGAAGCTTGATCGACATTAGAAACATTAACATCCTCCAGATTAACTTTAGATTTCGCAATAATTACAACCCCAATCCCAATTAAAAGAATTGAAATAATTATCCTAATATCAAAAGGATAGTTAAGAAATATCATTGATAAAATAAATGTAAATAGCGGAAAAGTCATTGAAATAGATAAAGCTTTTGCGGTACCCAACTCTTTTTGAGTCTTAAAGTATGAGGTATCAGCTATAACTTGACCGAAAATAAAACTTAAGATTAATATGAACCATATAGTCCATGGGAGCAAAAAGATATGAAAAAATACTTCAAATATTAAAGCTATTATGATAAATGTTAGAGTTCCAATCCCTGTGCGAAAGAAATTTATAAAAGAAGGAGATGCTTCATGTTCAGTTTTTCTAAATAGAATGTTAGATACTACAAAAGTAACTACAGCAAAAATTGCAAATAATTCACCAGTCATTAATTTTTTTGGTTCTGGATAACTTAAATTTGTTCCTAATCGATTAATTAAATATAAGAAACTTAAAAATAGAACTGCATCTAAAATGCCTTTAAATAATTTTATTTATAATAACAAATTTGTATTATTTTATTAGAATAAAAGTTTCTTTCATGGAAGATTTGTTATGAGTAAGAAAAAAGAAGAGCCAATGAAAAATTTAAAAAATAACGAAAATGAAGATAAAGAAAAAGAAATGGAGTCCAGAAAGGAGGAAGAAGAAAGCGAAAAACCAATTGTAGTTAAAGCAGAAGCTTATAAAACGATTATATTATATGCAAGCAGGTATGCTAACCAAGCAATACCTCCAGCTGAATGGAAAGAGATCTATGGAATTTTAATTGGGCATATTACTGATGCATTGGTTATTGTCGAAAAAGCTGAGGCTCTAACATTTGGGCATAGCACCGATGTTCAATTAGATGAAAGACATTATGGTTTTATTGAACAAATTGAAAATAAATTATATGAAGAAAACCAAGGTCGTTTTATTGTGGGTTGGTTTCATAGTCATCCCGGTTTAGGACTATTTTATTCATATATTGATTTAATAAATCACATCGGCTTTCAAGGGAAAAATAAGGATTCTTGTGGATTAGTTTTTGATCATACTTTGTTGGGAAAAAAAAAGAGAGAAAAAGATGCTAATTCAGAACATATGATTACTAAATATGACACTGGGTTTGAAATATATCGAATGAATAATGTAAATATGGATATCAATGATCCAGAATTTGACAATAACTATCATAAAGTAGATTATTTTATTGATGGATTAAATAAATTCTTTTTTGCGAATGTGATGACTGAGCTATCTGCTTTAGCTTCAAGTGGAAAACCATTACAATCAGCATATGGAGAAAATGTTTCTAGTTATACACCGCAATTCACTCATTATCCAGAAAAAGTCCATGATGATTTTAATAAAGAATCAGAAGTTAAGGGTAAAAGTATTTCTCAAGAAACTATGCCTGAATTAATCGAGATACCTTTAGAGATAGACGGAGAATTTGATGTGAAAGATATTTTTCGTGACGCCTCTGAAATTATGAAGTCAGAGAAACATGATAACACTAAAAAATTACAAATGGCTGATGAATTATTTTTTGAGGGGAATCAAGCATTTAGACAAAAAAATTCATTTGAAGGTGTTGAAAAATATAAAAAAGGTTTGAAAATTCTTAAAGAAATAAATGAAATTGATAAGGTAATGGAAAATTTAAGTAAATTAAGTGAGAAATGTTTACATAACAACCATTATCCATTAGCTGAACAAAATTCTGAAGAACTATTCAAGATTGCTGAATCAAATGGTTCTTTATTTTTTATGGGCGGAGCGAAATATATCATTGGATTTATTAAAACAATAAGAAATGAAATAAAGGAAGGATTAGAAGACATTCAACAAGCTGCTATATTCTATGAAAATACTCTGGATTTTTATGGAACAGGTTTATGCAATCAAAAAATTGCAACAATTTATTCTACTCATCTAAAAGATATTGATAGGGCTTCCCTATTTTTTCTTGAAGCACTAAAAAATTTTAATAAAGCTCTTGATAAGATACATCCATTAAGAATAACAGTTTGGGATAGTCCAAAACAAATTAAGGAAAGAATTAATAATCTTAAAGAAACTATTAAAAAAAATCTAAATCAGATAACCGACCAAAATGTTAAAAGTAAAATTGAATCAGAACTAAAAAATTTCTAATAATTATTTTATCAGAAATTCATTTTTCATTTAAAAAAAATTAAATTTAATGGTTAATTGTATTAATGTAAAGTATTTCTTAATTTAAATAAACTAATTTTTTGTGATTTGAAATTCCTAGAAGAAAAGCTAAAATAAAGTTTAAGAGAAAGATCGCTTGTATCCACCTTGAACCGGCAGGAGATGTGTCTAATAGCTTGCAACCACTTTGTATTTGTTCAACAAGAGAATTAGTGTTAGGTTCTCATGGCTCTTCGGGTGCATATGTATGTCAGGTATGCGAATATTATGAACCGAATTCAAATATAACAATAAATGAAGTATATAAAAAAAGCAAAAAGATGGCTGAGAAAAAAGTTCCGATAGTAAAAGAAGTAGAACTTAAAGATTTAGAAGCTGAATTATTAGAAGATATTGATTTGGATGTAAGTGAATTTGAAGAGGAGGAGGAGGTGGCGACTGAAATTAAATATAAAAAACGCTCAAAAGGAACTTCAAAAGTAAGTAAAAAAGAATTTAAAGAACTTACATCAGAGTGCCCTTATTGTGGCGAATTTTTTGAAGATCTTTCTGCTCATAAGGCCATTTGTGAATTTGCTCCTTCTGAAAGAGGGATAAAAGCATTAAGAGGAAGAAAACCCATACCTCCAACTGAAAAACCAAAAGATGAACAGAAAGGAGAAGTGTGTCCTTATTGTGGGAAAACTTTTTTGAGATTAAGCAGGCATAAATGTAAAAAAGCTCCAAAGAAGTAAAATTGCAATAGAAATCTGGATTTCTTTAAAAGTTTATAAGAAATAAATTATAGAGATTAAGATGCCAAATCAAGAAAGTATATATTACTGTCTTCCAGTCTTTAGACCTCCTTCAGAAGCATATTCCTTATTGATTCAGGCTACTGAAGGTTGTTCATTTCGTTGTACTTTCTGTATGTCAAATTTACGTAAGAAATTCGTAATTAGAGACACAAAAGATATAAAGAAAGATTTGGATATTGGAAGAAAAATACATGGACTTAATGTAAAAAAGATTTTCTTCTTGGATGGAAACGCGATGGTAATGCCCACGGAAAAATTATTAGAAATAACGAAATATGCAAGAAAAATATTTCCCTTTGTAAGATGTGGTGTTTACGCTCATGCGAAAGATATTCTTAAGAAATCGGATGAGGAATTGAGAGAATTAAATAAGGCAGGTCTGGGAATTGCCTATGTTGGATTCGAGTCTGGATCTAATAAACTACTTAAAATGATGAATAAGCATACAACTAAGGAAGAACTAATTTCAGCGAGTAAGAAATTAATGAAATCAGGTATTACTCTTTCTGCTACATTAATATTAGGGTTAGGGGGTGATAATAAAGATTTATCTGAACTCTCTGCCATAAATTCAGCGGACTTAGTGAATAAAATCTGCCCAGATGATGACACACTTTGGTATATTGCTTGTTTGACCCTCATGGTACCTCCTGGTACTGAACTTTTTGAAAGAAAAGTGAAAAATGAATTTCACGAGATGGAAACTCTGGATATTTTAAAAGAATTATACCAATTTATTGAAAATATTAATTTTAAGAATAATCCTAACGCAAATTGCGTTTTTCGTACTAATCACGCTTCTAATTATTTAGCTATAGGAGGTATTTTAGATCAAGATAAATTTAAAATTCTTAAAACAATAAGAATGGGTTTAGAAAATCCGAATATTTTAAGACCTGATTCCTATCGAGCATTGTGAGGTCTAGTAAGGAAAATCATTGGAAAGATCAATAGTAGGATTATTAGTTTCATACTTTAGTATTACAATTTTTATAGGTTCGATTTTAGAATTTATTTATGCGTTAATATCTTCGTTTACAGAAATAATATTATCAAAATTGGGTAAAAATTAGTTTTTTATCTCTTTACTCTTCAAAAATTACAGTCTTAGTTTCTTTTATGTAAACTCTTATCCATGAATCTTTTTCCTTAATCATTTCTTTGATAAGTTTTTCAAGTTCAAATTCATTAATTAGGCATTTTTGACTTAATTCATAAAGGGACATTATATCAGAGGAAGCCCCGATTTCATTTACTTTCTTTTTAACTAATTTAGACTGTAATTCTTTAAAAAATTCACTAAAAATTTTAAGATTATCAGATTTAGCTTTCAAAATCAAGGAAGTGGTTGTTTCAATAACATTGTTATAGTTTAAGATATCGTATATCCCTAACAGCTCATATGATTTTTTAATATAATCTAAAACAAGATTTATTCGTTGATTGATATCTTCTAGAAGCGATTTGCTTTTTTCTTTTATTATTTGATTCTTAATATTCACATATTTTTTTAATACTTCTTCTAAATTTTCAGTAGTAAGGGTTATGTAATTCATATTTAATAATTTAATTTCATAAGAATTGCGGAGTTCTAAGATTTTTTGATTTATTAATTCACTTAATTCATTAAATGTCTTTATATATGTCCCAAATCCAAAATCTTTATTTTCTCTACGTAGTGTTAAGGCAGATTGACATTTATTCAAAGCAGATAGTAAATCATTTTCTGATAACTTTTGCTCAATAAAATTTTGATAAAAATCCAACTTTTGTTCGATATCTTTTTTACTCTTAAATTCTTTCGTTAACTCTCTGAAGTATTTCATAGAACCCTTACTATCTTATACTTTCTAAATTATAAAATTTTTAACCCAATTACTATATAATAAGTTAAAAATATCTCCCTTATAATACTTAATGTTTTTCTAATATATATAATTTTTATTAATGAATCATTATGTCGGGAAAAAAAATAAACATTATTGGTCTTGTTGGATCACCAAGAAAAAATCGATCTTGCGATTTCTTGATAGAAGAAGCACTGAAAGGAGCTAAAGAAACAGATGAGACTGTTGAAATTGAAAAAGTCTACTTGGTTGATTATAAATTGGAGCAATGTACAGGTTGTGATCAATGTTTGCGGGAGCCCTATGAATGTCCATTATCTGAAAATGATGATTTTAAGAAATTAGAAGAAAAAATATTAAGTGCTGATGCAATTTTTATTGCAGCTCCATGTTATTTTGGAAGTGTATCCGGTCTAACTAAAGTATTTATTGATCGCTCAAGACCTTGGAAAATGGCAAATTATAAATTAAAAGATATAATTTTTGCACCTATGGGAGCATCGGGCTTAAGAAACGGTGGTGCTGCAGGAGTTGTATCAGATTTAATAAATTTTGCCTTTATTCAAGGTATGGTTTGTTTTGGTGCGCTAGGAAATCCTGTAATAGATGAGAATATTCCAATGACATCCTTACAAAAATATGGGCGTAAAGAATTTATAAAGAAAGATGAAATTGATGAAATAGGGCAAATTGTAGCGAAAAATGTAGGTATAAGGGCTGTTAATCTATTAAAAAAATTGAAGAATAAATAAAAATAAAAATTTTTTATTTTTTATTAATTTTTAGAACCGCAATATGGACAAAATTCTGAATCCCCAATCGGTTTTCCACAATATTTACAATTTTTAGCAGAAACTTCTACTTCCTTCTTTTCTTTTTCTTTTACCTCTTTTTTTTCTCCTGGCCAATGATAATTAATAATTACCCCGCTAATCAGTAAAACAACGAATAAAATTATGTAAAAATTATAATCAGCTGGGATATTATGAGGAAAGAATTGTAATAAGAATTCAATCCATAATTTCATTACTTCCCCAATTGGAGATAAAACAGCTCTTGAATAGTAAAACACCACTCCAATGAACTCTGCAATCATTCTCAAGATATCAACTTGTATTATCATCTAGAGAGCACCTCCATCTTTGCCAAAAGTAGATTCTGGTACAAATACCTTCTCTTCTTTCTTTTCTTTTCTTTTACCAAACTCAACTTCAATTAACTTCCAAATTTTTGCAACTATTATTAAGGTATATGCTCCCAAATAAAGTAATACCATTCCAACAAAATCAAGTGTTACTCTGCCAAGTCCCGGAATCTGAATTCCAAATGCTGTTGCTCCACTAAATTTATAACTCCACAGGTAAAAACAGTTTGCGAATACTAATAAAATACTAAAAACTACTTTTCTTCTTGAGTCTTTTGGAGAAGACCATGTAAAAAAAGCTAAACCACTAATTGTTAAACCTAATGCGACAAGCCAGAAAATAACAACAGCTATACCTCCTTTAGCTATTTCGATATCTAAAATTTGACCTGTTGGAGGTATTGATATTTCCATTTTATCCACATAATCAAAGCTTAAAGCTGGTATCAACATGGTTGTTGTCATATATATTGCCATTCCAATAAAACCTCTGAAAAGATTCTTCATTCCTCCCATTTTATGGACCTCCTAATGATAATGGTATATTTTTTAATTCTACGCCAAAAAAAAGTAATCGAAATGTATAGTAGGCAGAAATGTTAAGATTCATGGTAAAAGTTGGGGGATGAAAAATGTCAATATCACCCGATGGAAAAGAGAAGCTCTCATCAGTAGCCGTGAAGTTACCCTCAAATTCAACACCTGCTCCAATCTCTGGATAAACTTGCTCTTTTTGCATAATAATATGTGATAGTGATACATTATAAGTCATATTAATTGCAATCCCTATCCTTAATTCATCAAGGGGAAAATAGCCCGCATTAGTTAAATTAAATGGTATAACAAGACTCATAGGTTCACTAAAATTTAATTGTGCAGTTATGGGACCAGATGGTATTTTCACATTTTCAGAAAAATCAGAAAACACTGATACGGCGGAAAGACCACCGAATAAACCTGTAAGTGTTAAAGCAATTGTCATCACATATAAGGTAATTCGAAATGCAATTCGACATATTTTTGAGACTCCCATAAGAATACCCTTTTATTAGAAAAAATTTTATTAGATAATACTATATATAATATCTATTTTTTTTAAAAATATTATGTTATCGATATATTTTTAATTTGAGTATAATCAATTTTGAATTCTAATAACCTTTTGGATAAGGATCTTCTAGAATTTCTACGATTTTGAAAGTTTTTTTGGATAACACTTTAGGAAACTGTTTTCTCATTATACCCCAAAAAAAGTGCTTTGCCCTTTTCTTCTTTATTTTCTTAGAGATTGGCTTTTCTCCAATAGCCATTTGTAATAATTCAATGATATGATAAACTTTCATTCTTTTTTTCATGTACAACTTCTGAACTATTGAAAGTACAGCCAAACAACCGGCACAATAAACACATATTGCATCTGCTTTTGTCTTTTTAAATTCTCTAATATTTCTGAATCCTGATTTAATTAAATTCATCGGATGATATGCACTATCTACAGAAAAACCACCTCCAATCCCGCAACATCTCATGTTTTCTCTACAAGCATCTATCTCGATAACTTCCACACCTATTGCATTTAGAATTTTTCTTGGTAAATCCATATATTCATCACCGAACATTTTACCATAACATGATTCTTGGATTGTAACAGTCATATCTAATTTTTCCTTGATTTGTATTTCACCACTTTCAATTCGTTCCCAAAGATATTGAATATACGATTTAATTGATTCAAATTTATAAGTTAAACCGTAATGTGGCAAAATATTCATAAAAACATTTGTTCCAGCTGTACAAAGAACAAGTAACTTTTTAGGCTTTAAAATGTTAAACCATTTATCTAATCTTTTAGCAACTTGTTTAAATTGATCTACATAGCCAGTGCGAAATAATGTTTCACCACAACAATATTCAAGCCGGCCTCTTATATCAAGATCTTTGAAGAAACTTGCTTGAGTTAATTCAGGAAAGGTAATTATATTACAACCAGGATATGTCAATGTATCGTCAACTGGGCTTAAATCTTTCCATTTCTCTAAAATTTCTTTAGCAGCTTCTGACATATGGTCAATTACATAAGTACGGAAATTTGGATAATAGGGATAATGTGTTATAAAATATTTTGCTCTTTTTTTTAGTCCATTTTCTTTATATTGTTCATTCCACCGCTTAAGGATAAGACTTGCAGGATGTGCATCAGTAGGACAGAAAAAATTGCAGGTAAAGCAACTCTGGCACTTTTTTAAAACTTGTTCGGTTTCTTCACCAGCTATTAATTTTCTCATTTCATTTTTTGATTCTTCGACCGAAAATTCCATTATTGGACAATGAGTTAGACATTCACCGCATAAATCACAAACTTCTTCGTTAAAAGGGTCAAAAAATCTATTATTTATTGGTTTTATATTAGTCATCTTACTTGAGAATGATATTTTTCAAATTATCAATGGAGATATAATTTCTAAATTATTTAAGATATTAAATTCTTTCCAGTATATTTTTTAATTTACTTTTAAAGATTTAACGGGTTTTCATTATTGGCATTAAAATTCGAAACATTTTTGCATACAATTTTCGAACTGCAGAAATGTTAAATGAACTTCGAATCAATTTTAACATTTTATATTTTTTTGGATGGAAAGTGCTCATGGTTTTATCATATGTTATTCGCTTTATAAAGAAATTAGATTGAAATACAGATAAAAGCAATTGATACGTATAAATGGCGATTATATCCCAAGCTCGCTTGACATGGTCGTGAGGGTAATTTATTTTTTCACCCATTGCCATTCTAACTATTTCTATTATGTGATAAACATCGATTTTTTTACCCAAAAGTTCTCTAGAAACCCACAATATAAATATACACCCACCACAATAAGAGATTAACGCTTTCGCTCCAGTTTCTTCCGCTTCTTCATATTTTTTTTTTGCTTCAGATATAATATTAAATACCATTGAAATATTGCCCACACTAGAAGGTCCAACTCCAAATCCGCAACATAATGAATCTTTTTTATTATGTTTCATTTCTAGAATTTTACAACCGCATTTCTTGAGAATTTCTCTTGGTTTTTCCCAATATACCCCATCTAAAGCTTTAGAATAACAATTGTCATGAACAGTGACTGTAAGATTTAATTGATTAGGTAATTTTATGTCACCTGCATCAAGCTTTTCAATAAGCCAATCATGATAATTTATAAATTTTTGACCATGGCTTACTTTCATTTCTTTAGGATGCACTTCTTTGAAAAGATAATGGACAGCATCTAAAATCGGAACCACAATATCAACACCCCACTTATCGAAATCTTTTTTAGTTCTCTCAGCGACCTTTTGGGTGACATCCAGATATCCTAATTGATAGAGATAAGCACCTCCCTCCCATTGATCAATTCTATCTATAGGTTTAAAATAATTTAATAACTTACTTCCTCCAATTATAAAGGGAAACAAATGAGTATAATTTCCAATTAATAAAACCTTATCAGAAGGTTTGGGAATATAATTCATCCACTCATGGATCCATCGTTTTTCTTGATTAGAGAGATAAACATTAAGGAGTTGCCAAATGTTATGTTCCTCAGTAGGACAGACAAAACGAGAGAATGGAAGTGCGCCTCTCTCTTTGTATAAATCATTCCACCTTTCAAGGATTAATTGATATGGATTTGCCTGTTGAGGACAATATAAATTACATGATAAACACGTAGTGCAAGTAGTAAGAACATATTTAGATTCCTTTCCCTCGATAAGATTTTTAATTTCTAATTTTGCTTCTTCGATAGGCAACTGTAAAACAGGACAGAGATGAAAACACAACCCACATAAATCACATCTATCCACTTTAAAGCCTGAAATCCTTTTTTCTTTAATCATTTTATCAATTATCTCGAATTATTGATATATTTTAATTGATATTTATTTAAAAGAATTTTATTAAAATAGGTTTCTCTTTTAGTCAAAATATAAAAGATTAACAAAAACACTAATAAAGATCATTAACAAATTTTTAATTTAGATATAATGAAGAGATAATTCTATGGAAAAAGTTAGAGATGAATTTGAGCCTTCTCAAGAATTTCATATGTCAAAAAGAAAAATTATCATAAACCTATTAAAACTAATTCCTAAAATGAGAAGAATTAGAAAAAAAGCTGAGAAGCTCCTATTAGAGATACAAAAACCACTATTAAAAGTTCAAGCACCAACTTTGGAAATTATTCAAAATGATTTAGAAAAAATCTGTAGTGTCCCGCATAGAAGAATAGGAACAAAAGAAGCACATGAAATTGAAAATTTTTTAGAGAGTAAATTTATTGAATTAGGACTTGAAAATGTAAAGAAAGAACCAGTTAATGTTATAAATTGGGTTGCTAAAAATTGGAAATTAAATTTATCAAATGGAAATAAAACTACAGAAATTCCATGCTTTTATGTACTGAATACTGAATTTACTGACAAAGATGGATTGACAGCTCCTATGGTTTATGTAGGAACGGGAAGAGATAAAGATTTTAAAAAGATTGATGTTAAAGATAAAATTGTAGTTGCAGATATCGAATTTCCTGTACTTCCTCTTGGCAAATTATTAAGTATAGCAAAGCCATATTATGTTGCAGATCCTACTAATTCAATCGATAAGACCACTAAAATGGTTTTAACATTTGCTCTATTGAATTTCCCACCACAAGCACTAGGGGGAAAACCAAGGGAAGATTCTGTTTATTGGCGTGCAGTTAGAAGAGGTGCCTTAGGCTTAATATTAATTTTAAGGGATTACCCATCAAATGTTAATAGTCATTGGGGTCCATATGATGGTACTATGAAACCAATTCCTGCTTTATACGTAGGGAAATATGATGGTATGAAAGTTCGGGAACTAGCTCAATTAAATAATTCTCAAGCAACAATAATTCTTGAGGGTCATAAGGAACCAAGCATAGCGCATAATATATGGGGAATATTACCCGGACAATCTGAGGAGTTGATAATGATATCTAGCCATCATGATTCTGCATTTGAGGGTGCTTCCGAAGATGGAACTGGAGTTTCAATGGTTCTAGCTCAATTAAGAGCTTGGACTAAAATTCCAAAAAATGAAAGACCTCGCTCAATATTATTCATATTAACAGCAGGTCACCTATATGGAGGAATAGGAGCAGAATCATTTGCAAGAAAATATAGAGATGATCTTTTAAAGAATGTGTTAGTTGATGTGAATCTAGAGCACATGTGTGCAAAAGATGTTGAAGAAGATCCTGAAACCCATAATTTTAAAATAACAAATGAACTTGCATTTGGGGCAGTATTTCTCTCTCAAAGAGTGCAATTAGTAGCTCACACAATTAAGGCATTTAAAGAGCACAAAATAGAGCGTATGATGTTAATTCCAGACAATTTTTTTGCAACACCTCCTATTGGTGAAGCAGGTCATTTTACATCTCATAGTGATTTAAAAATTATTCATTGGATAAGGTCCCCCTATTATTTACTCACTGCAGAAGATACACTGGATAAAATTGATATGAAGAAATTAGGTTCTACTGCTCAATGTGTCTCAGATTTAATTAATTCTCTAATGGTTTTATCAAAGGAACGGTTTTAATTTTAGTTCTATTTGTTCAATCTTTTTAATTACGTGTGCAACCAGAAATCATTAATTTCCTACAATTTATATAATTAAATTATCTTTTTTTAGCGTGCTTTTAGATATACCATATAAAGATCTTTTTTCAAGAACAAAATATAAGTGATGACAATATTTTGAAAGGCAGATTGTTAAGAATCTACATAAATTTAGAGAACAAACAATTAAAAAATCGAATTGTTATTATTTTAAAAAAGGTTTTTAAAAATCTATTTATTATTTAAAAAAAGTTTTAAGAAATATTTTTAAAAATCGAAACCAATTTTATTAAAAAGATTTAAATAAAAAAAGTAGGATTTTGAAAGAAAATGGAACATATTAATGCACATTATATAAGTATTGAAGAAGTAGCAAAAAGATATAATACCTCATTAGAATCAGGTTTGACAGAAGCAGAGACTCAAGTAAGGCTTGAAAAATACGGAAGGAATGAATTAATTAAAGAAAAAGAAAAGACTGCTTGGCAAATATTTATAGGTCAATTTAAAAGTTTTCTTGTCTATTTGCTGATTTTTGCAATTATTATCTCTATTATTATAGGAGCTTGGGAATCCACTAAACCAGGAGCATCAGCTTGGTCATCTGAATACATAGATGCTATAGTAATTAGTTCCATTTTAATTATCAATGCAATATTAGGATTTTACCAAGAATACAAGGCTGAAGAATCACTTGAGAGTTTAAAAAAATTAGCACCTCATTTTGCTAAAGTACGAAGAGAAGGAATAGTTAAGGAAATAAGCGTTGAAGAAGTTGTTCCCGGAGATATTGTATTAATAGAGGAAGGAGATAAGTTTCCCGCAGATATAAGATTTACGAAACAATTTTCACTTTATGTGGATGAGGCAATATTAACAGGAGAATCGAAACCAGTTCAGAAACAATTGGATATTGTAGATGAAAAGATGATTTTAGCAGATAGAACCAACCTCGGGTATATGAATACAATAGTGACTAGAGGAAATGGAGAGGGCATTGTAATAGGGACAGGAATGAATACTGAAATAGGAAAAATTGCGGGGAAATTACAAGAAGAGGTAATAGAACCAAGTCCCTTTCAAAAGGAAGTAGATAAATTTGGTAAGCAATTAGGAATTATTATTATAATAATATGTGTAGCAGTTTTTGTATTTGAATTCATTCTCATATTAATAACTGAAGGTTTTACAATTACTGAGCAGGGGATTGAAGAAATCATAGATGCTTTTAAAATAGCAATAAGTTTAGCTGTTTCCGCGGTTCCTGAAGGATTAGTTGTAGTTATTACGGTTGTGATGAGTATAGGGATGAGGAAAATGGTGGATCGAAATGCATTAGTAAGAAAATTAACAGCTGTTGAAACATTAGGTAGAGTAAATATAATTTGTTCCGATAAAACTGGGACATTAACAAAAAATGAAATGACCGTTGTAAAAATATATTTCGATGATAAAGAGTTATCTGTTGAAGGTGTGGGATACAATACTAAAGGGAATATTCTTGAAAATGAAAAACCAATTGTTATGAATAATGATCTTAAAAGGTTTCTAGAAGTTTGTTTATTTTGCAATGATTCTCATGTCAGTGTAGTTGATCAAAATACTGGAGATCTAGCAGTGGTTGGCGATCCAACTGAAATTTCTATGAAAGTGTTAGCGTTAAAAGGGAATGTAGATCAATCTTTCGAAAAAATAGATGAGATCCCATTTAGTTCTGACAGAAAAATGATGACTGTAATTGGTAAAAAAGACGGAAAAATATTCGCTTACATAAAAGGAGCTCCCGATGTACTCATGAGAAACGCTTCTAAGGTGTTATTAAATGGAGAAGTAAAATCAATTGATGTTTTAAAAGATAAAATCTTAGAAAAAAATGAAGAGTTTGCAAAAAGTGCATTAAGAGTTCTTGGGGTTGCATATAAAGAATTAAATTCAGATTATGATATCAATAATGTCGAAAAGGATTATATTTATATCGGATTAGCTGGTATTATTGATCCACCAAGAGATGAAGTAATAGAAGCAATCATAGGAGCAAGAAGCGCTGGAATCAGAACAATTATGATTACAGGCGATCATAAAATTACAGCTATCGCTATTGGACAGGCAATTGGTTTAACTGAATCAGATGAAGCAATTACTGGTGCAGAATTAGAACGAATTAGTGACGATGAACTTCGAGAGAAAGTTAAAACAGTAGATATTTTTGCAAGAGTTACATCAGAACATAAATTAAGAATATTAAGAAGATTAAAAGAACTAGATATGGTTGTATCTATGACTGGTGATGGAGTTAATGACGCCCCAGCTGTAAAAGGGGCGCATGTTGGTGTTGCAATGGGATTAAAAGGAACTGAAGTTACTCAAGAAGCTTCAGAAATGATATTAATTGATGATAACTATGCAACTATTGTTAATGCAATAGAAGAAGGGAGAGGCATATTTGAAACAACTAAAGGGTTCTTTCGTTACATGTTAAGCACCAATTTTGATGAGATTTTTCTAATAATAACGGCGTATTTAGTAATGAAATTATTTGCAAATGTTTTCTTAGCTCTTCCATTAGAACCAATTCAAATTCTTTGGCTAAATATTGCAACGGATGGCATACCAGCAATGGTTCTGGGATTAACTCCTACAGATCCCGATGTGATGAAACAGAAACCGCGAAAAGGCTTTACATTAATGCCAGAAATAAAAGGACCAGTCCTTTTTCTTGGAATTTACACATCCATTACTGATATTGCTCTTTATTTGCTTCTCTGGACGTGGTTAATTCCAGCTTGGAGTTATATTGATCCCAATTTAGCCGGTTATATTATTGAGGGTTCTGCAGCACATGCTTATGCAATTACATTATCACAAACAATTATATTTACCAATTTAGTAATTTGCGAATTAATGTTTGTATTCACATGTACTTCTAATATAAAACCGTTTTATTTGTTTCCAAATAAGCATTTATTTTGGGCTGTTGGACTATCTTTTGGATTACAATTGTTATTACTTTACACCCCATTAGGTCTTGCATTTCGTATTATGCCCTTAACACAATGGTATCATTGGGTTACGATTTTACTTGGTGCATTTAGTGTTTCCGTTGTTGACGAGATAAGAAAATACTTTATCAGACGAAAACAAAGAAAAAATCCAAATATAGAAGATTATTAGTTTTTCTCTTAATTTTTTTTTAATTAATCACAAACATTATCTATAAATGCTTAAAAACGATTTTCAAGTTCTTTTAGATTATTTAAAAAAAAACATAAATAATTTTCCCAAATCATTAGTTTTAGAGTATTTATCAATTACCTCATTAAATTATTTGATTAACTTTTTAATAAAGATAACTTTAAACAATAATCCCTCTAGTTTGATTGAAGTATGTAATATGAAAACTATATTTTCTTTTTAAAAAAGGTTTTAAGATATCAATTTTTATTGAATTTAGATTTTTAAATCAAAATTTATTTTTCAAGAAAATTTAAATAAAAATTTAGGATTTTGAGGAGATATGGAGCAAATAAGTGCACATTCATCAAATATTGAAGAAGTTGTAAAGGCATTTAATAGTTCAATTGATACTGGTTTAACAGAAATAAAAGTGAGCGCAAAACTCGAAAAGCACGGGAGAAATGAATTAATAAAAGAAAAAGGAAAGACAGCATTGGATATATTTTTAGGCCAGTTTAAGGACTTTCTAATTTATTTATTGATGTTTGCAATATTAATATCAGTAATAATAGGAGCATGGGAAGCATCCCGACCAGGTGCCCCAGCATGGTCTTCAGAATATACTGATGCCATAGTAATAATTGCTATTTTAATTGTCAATGCAATTCTAGGGTTTTATCAAGAATATAAAGCAGAAAAATCTCTTGAGAGTTTAAAAAAATTAGCACCTCATTTTGCTAAAGTACGAAGAGAAGGAATAGTTAAGGAAATAAGTGTTGAAGAAGTTGTTCCTGGAGATATTGTATTAATAGAGGAAGGAGATAAGTTTCCTGCAGATATAAGACTTACGAAACAATTCTCACTTTATGTAGATGAAGCAATATTAACAGGAGAATCGCAACCGGTTAAAAAGCAATTAGACATTGTAGATAAAAAGATGATTTTAGCAGATAGAACCAACCTTGGATATATGAATACTATAATTACAAGAGGGAATGGGGAAGGTATTGTAATAGGGACAGGAATGAATACTGAAATCGGGAAAATTGCAGGAAGATTACAAGAAGAGGTGATAGAACCAAGTCCTTTCCAAAAAGAAGTCAATCGATTCGGAAAACAGTTAGGAATAATAATAATGATAATATGTGGTGCAGTTTTTCTAGTTGAACTGGTTCTTATAATAGCTACGGAAGGTCTGGTTTTTACAGAACAAAATATTGAGGAAATAATAAATGCATTTGAAATAGCAATAAGTTTAGCAGTTTCTGCCGTGCCTGAAGGATTAATTGTAGTGATTACTGTTGTTATGAGCATCGGAATGAGAAAAATGGCAAATCGAAACGCACTGGTGAGGAAACTGACAGCTGTTGAAACATTGGGAAGAGTGAATGTAATATGTTCTGATAAAACTGGAACTTTGACTAAAAATGAAATGACCGTTGTAAAATTATATATAGATGATAAAGAGCTTACTGTTGAAGGTGTTGGATACAATGTGAATGGTCAAATTCTCGAAGATGAAAAGCGAGTCGTTAATAATGATGATCTTAAAAGATTTTTGGAAGTATGCACGTTTTGCAACAATTCTCATGTTAGTTTAGTTGATCAAAAAACTGGAGATCTAACAGTTGTAGGGGATCCTACTGAAATTTCTATGAAAGTATTAGGATTAAAAGGAAATATTGATCCGTCTTTTGAGAAATTAGATGAGATTCCTTTTAATTCTGATAGAAAAATGATGACTGTAATTGGGAAAAAAGACAGAAAAATAATTGCTTATATAAAAGGAGCACCTGATGTTCTCATGATGAATGCTTCTAAGGTTTTATTAAATAATGAAGTAAAACCAATTGATATCTTAAAAGATAAAATTTTGAAACAAAATGAAGAATTTGCAAAAAGTGCATTAAGAGTTCTTGGAGTTGCTTATAAAGAATTAGATTCGAATTATGATATTAATGAAGTGGAAAAAGACTTTACATATCTTGGGTTGGTTGGAATAATTGATCCAGCAAGAGATGAGGTAAAAGATTCAATAATACAAGCCAGAAATGCGGGAATTAGAACAATTATGATTACGGGTGATCATAAAATTACGGCTACTGCAATCGCACATCAAATAGGTTTAACTGAATCTATTGAAGCAATTACTGGGATAGAATTAGAGGAAATGAATGACGATGAGCTACGAGAGAAAGTTAAAACGGTAGACATTTTTGCAAGAGTTACGTCAGAACATAAGTTAAGAATTTTAAAAAGACTAAAGGAGTTAGATATGGTTGTATCTATGACTGGTGATGGAGTTAATGACGCCCCAGCTGTAAAAGGGGCACATGTTGGTGTTGCAATGGGAATAAAAGGTACAGAAGTTACTCAAGAAGCTTCAGAAATGATATTAATCGATGATAATTATTCAACTATTGTAAATGCAATAGAAGAAGGGAGAGGTATATTTGAAACAACTAAAGGATTCTTTCGTTACATGCTAAGTACTAATTTTGATGAGATTTTTATGATTATAACAGCCTATATTGTCATGAAATTATTTGCAAATGTATTTATAGGTCTTCCAGTTTTGCCAATACAGATTCTTTGGTTAAACATTGCAACAGATGGCATACCTGCAATGGTTCTGGGATTGACTCCTTCAGATCCCGATGTGATGAAGCAGAAACCGCGAAAAGGCTATTCTTTAATCGAAGATATAAAGGGACCAGTCCTTTTTCTGGGAATCTATACTTCCATCACAGATATTAGTCTTTATATACTTCTATGGACATGGTTAATTCCAGCTTGGAGTTTAATCGATCCTAACTTAGCAAACTATTTAATTGATCCAACAGCTCAACAATATGCAATTACATTATCGCAAACAATTATATTTACTAATTTAGTAATTTGTGAATTAATGTTTGTATTCACATGTACTTCCAATATAAAACCGTTTTATTTGTTTCCAAATAAACATTTATTTTGGGCTGTAGGACTATCTCTTGGATTACAATTGTTATTACTTTACACCCCATTAGGTCTTGCATTTCGTATTATGCCCTTAACACAATGGTATCATTGGGTTACGGCTTTTCTTGGCGCATTTAGTGTTTCCGTTGTTGATGAGTTGAGAAAATATAAATTAAGAAGGAAACAAAGAAAAAATCTAAATTCTACAATTATCTAATAACGAGATTATTTTTTTTATTAATTTTTATTATAACTTATTTCAAGATAATTAAATGGGAAATTTTTTGTCTTAAATAATAAATTGAAAATTCTAATAAATTAAATTTAGAAATTCATAATAGAAATACTGGTTCTTTATCATCTGGAATTTCTTTAAAAAACATTCCAATACCTAAAATTTTAAATGTGTCTTGAACATTAATATTTTCTTTAGCAGACGTCTCTATAAAGGAGCTTTTCAATTCATTAGCCTTATTTCTCCCCTCCTCAGTAGAGACTTGTCTTTCATCCTCCAAATCAATTTTATTTCCAATCAAAACAAAGGGTACATCTTTAAGATTTTTTTTAGCATCTTCATACCATTTATCAATATTATCGAAAGTTTCTTTTCTAGAAACATCATAAACAATAAACACGGCTTGAGCATTAGTATAATATATGTGTCTGATTCGATTGAAAAATTCTTGACCTGCTAAATCATAAATTATAAATCGAATTAAGGAGTCTTTAAATCCTTGAATATAATATTTCGTACTAGTTATTGATATCCCTAATGTTGGTCTATAATCAGCTGAATATTGTTTTTTTACGAATTGAGTTACAAGAGTTGTTTTACCAACTTGGGAATCACCGAGAATGATGAGTTTGAAAAATTTTTCCTTCTTTTGTCTTTCAATCACTAGTTCATTATTACCTGTTTTTTCAGCCGTTTTTAATATTTCTCCATCAAGATACGCCCCCACTTCGAATTTTGGAATTGTAAGAGTATTATATTTCATATCAAATTTACCTTCTAATATTTGGGCAATTTTTTCAACGATTAAATAACAATATGGTAAAATCGAATTTATCTCCAAATCATAGGAAGTAGTAATGAGAACAATCGCTTCTGGACCCGCTTCTAAAAAAATTAAATGAAAATCTTTTATCTCAAATGTTATTAGACCCAACTCTCCAATATCATATTTATTATTAATCTTCTTTAACAATGGCTCAACCGTTCCAGTAAATGCACCATATATTTCTTCTCTTTCCCTCTCATCCAATCCATCCCTTGGTATCTCAACTAGAGCATTTTTACAAATTAAAAAACCTTGACGATCATAAATCATCACGGCTTCTACTTTATCAATCGCTTTAATAAAATTTTTCATTAATTCTAAGAGCAACTTATCTTTCGGCATTACCTTCATAAGTTTTTTCCCTAATACATTTATATAACTTGATTTAATTTGGAATATTCTTAATTGGAATTAAAATTTCGAATATTTTTTTTTAACTATTGTCCTTTTGTATATAACATCTAAATTATCCAATAAAAAATTTTATTATAAAAAAATCCAAAATTTTTAAGATTTAGAATATTTATTAGATTCAAGTTAAAAAAAAATCATATCCTCAAGAAATAGAGCAAAATTGATTGATAATGAGTGAAAGTTCAGAAATAATTAAAAATTATTTAAGCCAAGGTAAGAAGGTACTAACGGAATTTGAATCTAAGGAACTATTGGAAAAAATTGGAATACCAATTACAAAACAAAAATTAACCTCTGATAAGAGCGATGCTGTGAGGTTTGCCAATGAAGTAGGTTATCCTGTTGTCATGAAACTCATGGCAGATGATGTTGTTCATAAGTCTGACGCTGGAGCAGTGAAACTAAATCTTCAAAATAAAGATGAGATCGAGAAAAGTTTTGATGAATTAATGAATATCCCATCAAAATCAGAAAAAAAAATTAATATACAAAAAATGGCTGATGAACCGATTACTGAAATAATTATTGGTATGACAACAGATCCGCAATTTGGTCCAGCTCTGATGTTTGGAATAGGAGGTATTTTAGTAGAATTACTGGAAGATGTCTCATTTAGAATTGCACCAATTGAAAAATTTGACGCAAATGAGATGATTCATGAAATAAAAGGATTTCCTTTGCTTGATGGGTTCCGAGGTAAGCCTAAAGCCGACATAGACGCAATTATTGATGCTCTATTAAAGGTTTCTGATTTAGTTATTCAAAACCCCGAGATCTATGAAATGGATCTTAACCCTATTTTTGTATATAACTCTGGGATAGTTTGTGTAGATGCCCGAATTATTCTAAAAGAATAAAATTAATATTTATTTCCTATTTTAATTCTCAATATCTTTCCCAAATTTATTTTAAGAAACAAAATTAATTATTTTGAAAATTAATGTAAAAAAAATCGATTTTTTAACCTTTTTTTCTATCAATATTTAATTTTGGAATAAAGGACTCATCTATAGAAAAAGAAACTCGTATTTAAGAGAAAAAAATAAATATAACTAAAATCACTTATAAGAAATAATTATTATTGAATATTTAAAAAATAAAACTAAATTAATATAAATCAATAATTTTATTTTATTTGTATATAAGAATATATAACAAATCCCCTTTAATATCGGAAAAAAGTAGCTTTCTTTGATTATGAATAAGAAAAAATGTAATATTATCATTTTAACTGTTATTCTTATTGGGATGATTGCATTCATTCCAAGTCTTTTATCAAATATCATAAATGTTAATAATGATTCTAAAATTGATGATACTCTAATTGATAATGATATAAAAACCAAAACTCCAACATTATCAAAATATATTTCTACATATAATGGTTCCGGAGGAGTTTTTAATATCACTTTACATCAATCTTTAATAAATTATACTAAAATAGAAATAACAAATACATCTGATACAGATAATATTACTTTTTATGAAAAATGTCCAACTGATACCAATTTTAATTCTTCTTTTATTAATATCACAATTGAGGATATTTATGCACCAAATAAATCTATAATATATGAGGATGATATTACGAGCAGTTATAACGATTTATATAACCAAAAATGTGCTGCATCTTTTACAATAAAAGGATCAGGCTATTTAGATAATATTTCTGCCAATCTTTTTAATGATAATGACGGTTCTAGTAGTTCAATAACAGTTCAATTGTATAATTCTAGCTGGTATGATAGTGGATCGTATAGTATTCCAAGCAAGAAACTTGGAAATGATTTAGCGTCAGGGATAGCGATTGATAATTATAATGATTGGTATGATATATCCAATTTAAATAGGCTTTTGAATGAATCTCAAACAGAAAATAATACATTCTTTATAGTTTTAATTGATTATGGTGATGATACTGAATGGTGGTTTGATTATGATAGTGACCCCGGCTCTGCAGATGATTCAGACGATATTGACTGTCTTGAAGAGACAGGAGTTGATATTTGGGGTATGATAGAATATACAGGACGGAGAATTGATTTTTCATTAAAATGTGATTTTTATCCAATAAATAATACACTTAATCCTGAAGATATTGGATTAAAAATTAATACTACCTACGTAAATGGTTATACAGATTTAAATGGATCCGGGTATTGGAATTCAACTGAAGAATATTCAAGTAGTTCAGGAAATTTAAAGTTTAACATCTCAGCAGAGTGGTGGGATGTCTCATGTAATATAATAAAAGTTCAAATAAATTACACAAAAAGTGATATTTTAGCCAATTCTTTTTTTAATACTTCAGGAAATAATGATGATATTTTTTGGAATGTGACAATTGATGATCCAATAGATGATTTTAGGACTGATTTTGGAAATTATTCTATTAATTTTACAATCTCTTCTACTTGGAGTTCAGTTCAAGTATTTAACGGAAGCAAAAGCATATCTAGTACTGTATGGAATCGTGGAGATGGATGGCAGATCGTACAAGTTTTAGATGCTACAAACGGGACCTTTTGGGGACTAAATGCAAGTTCACCCAATTTAATATATTCAATAGAGATGCATATAGGAGGTGTTCCTAAAACTACTATTTATAGTAACGAGACTATAAATTTTAATGCGAATTTCACTGAAGAAATTGAGAGCGGAAATATCAATTTAACTGTTTATAGTCCATTATCAATAAGTAATTTTATGAATCATTCTTATTTGAATGATACTTTTTCAGCAGGTCCGGCAAAAATAGTTAATTTAAGTGATTGGGATGTATCAGATAATGTCACAGCTTATGGAATCTTTCGAGTAAGAGTATTTTGGAATAACGGCACTGCTGCAGGATTTCATAAAACAAATCTGATGATCTTAAGTACTACAGATTTAGAATTAATAGACCCATCTCAGGATGATACATTCTTTACAAATCAAATTTTCAATATTACCTTATATTTTAATGATACAAATACAAAATCCCCTATAGATAATGCTAACATATCATATAATATTGATGGCCAAGGCTGGCTTTGGACAAATGAAAATAATGGGACATCGGGGTTTTATAATATTACTGTAGATTGCAGTGATTTTGCTCACGATGATTATGGCCCAAAAACCGTTCAAATTAATGTAAATAAGACTTATTATGAAAATCAGACCCTTGATTATAATTTTGAAGTGATTTGTTTAACAAATTTAAATTTAATAGAGCCATCTCAAGATCAGACGTTTTATACAAATGAAATATTCAATATTACTTCATATTTCAATGATACAAATACAAATTCGCCAATAGATAATGCAAATATATCATATAATATTGATGGGCAAGGCTGGCATTGGACAAATATAAATAATGGGACATCGGGATATTATAATATTACTGTAGATTGCAGTAATTTTGCTCACGATGATTACGGGTCAAAAACCGTTCAAATTAAAGTAAATAAGACTTATTATCAAAATCAGACCCTTGATTATAATTTTGAAGTGATTTGTGAATCTGACTTAACATTAGCTTCTCCCAACCAATATGATACATATTACACTAATCAGAACTTCAATATCGATACATATTTTGAAGACACAAACCAAAATTCTCCAATTGATGGAGCAACTATGTACTATAGTGTAGATGGAGGAACATGGCAGTCTTTCACTGGGAATAACGGTACATCAGGGTATTATCGACTTAATATTGACTGTGGCAATTTTGGACCTGATGATTATGGTTTGAAAACAGTAGATTTCACAGCAAATAAAACTTACTACGAAAATTCTACATTAACTTATTATTTTAACGTAATTTGTTTAACAGATTTAATTTTAATTGAACCAAATCAGAATGATACATTTTATTCAAATGAGATTTTTAATATCACGATTTATTTCGACGATATAAACCAAAATTCTCCAATTGATGGAGCAACTATTTGGTATTATATTATTGGGCCGGGCTGGCAATCTACGAGTGTAAATAATGGAACAGCAGGATATTATAATATCACTGTAAAAGTAGAGGATTCTGCATATGGATACAATAACATTACCATTAATGCAAATAAAACTTATTATAAGAATCAAACTAAAAATTATTGGTTTCAAAAGGTAATTAATACTTCAATAACTATATTTCCCGACATAGATTCAGTTATTCTAGGTTTTAACGCCACTTTTCAAATTAATTATACGGATATTAACAGTAATACTATTGAAAATGCAATAATTCAGGTAATTAATATTGATTCTGGTTTTATTTGGTCTTATTCTAAAGATGGAAATGGAAATTATACTATTAAATTAAACACGACAAATGTAGATGTGGGGATCTATTTTTGTACTTTTAATATCTCAGCAATAGGTAATGAAACTCAAATATTTAATTTAACTGTGCAAATAGGACAAATTCAAACTGAGATAATCATAAATGAGGGAGAATTCAATTCAACTTTAGTGCGTTGGCAGGGATTTGATCAATCTATATATTTCTATTTTAATGATACTGATAATATTCTCCCAATTATGGGTCTTACTACAATATATGTAATTGTATATAATGGAAGTAATCCGACACAAAAATGGCAAGGAGGGACGGGTGATAATTGGACTTTATTTGAAATAGGTGGTGGATATTATCTTTTGAATGTAAGTATTATCGGATTAAATTCGGGTAACTATTCAATGATATTAAATATCTCATATATTCCAAACTATAATTGGAGTTTAGCAACCATTAATTTCTATATTAGAGGTAATTATTCAGCCATTGGGTTATTAGAGGTTGCAAATCCTGGTGGTTCTATAACTCCATTTAATGGAAATTATACAACTTTTATTGGAAGTGATATTAATATTGAATTTAATTTTACCGATTCAGAAAATGGTGGAATATTAATTGAGGATTTATTAGGTGATCTAACAGATGATGCTGCTTATTTTCTCGTATATCAAAAAGGGATTGAATATGGAACAATTTCTCATTCGTTATACTACGATCGAAATACAAATACGCATAAAGGATCTCTGGATATATCATGGTTAGCATTAGGTGAATATAATATAACAATTCACATTTCACGAAAAAATTACGAGAATTCAACCTTAATGATAACAATAATAATAGGAAGTAAATATGACGTAAATGCAACATCAATCGACCCCCCTAATATTGTTTCTGCAGATGGTACTTATAAGATAAGAATAAAAATTGAATTTACACCAGGTGGATCTATCTGGTATTTATTGCCCAACGTAAATGTTTATAACATACCGATTTTTAATGGTATAGGACAACCTCAAATTCAAAACATCACAAATTTACAAGGTTTTGTAGAATTTACTATTACAGCACAAGTTGGTATTCAAAATTTGACATTTAGATTTACCATTTTAACGACATATTATACTGTTGAGAAATCTTTACAATTTTCTATTATTTTAAGCAAATATGATGTCAATGCAACATTAATTGACCCTCCAAATGTTGTTACTGAAGGAGAAAGTTTTAAAATCAGAGCAATAATTAAATTTTTGGATGAAAATTCAGTATGGCAATTATTTTCTGGTGCTTTTGTGATGTGTATCCCTATTATTGATGGAATAGAACAAGCTGGAAGTCAAAATTGTACTAATTCTCTTGGAATCGTGGAATTCACCATCACAGTCCCATTAGAAGCTCAAAATGTTACTTTAAAATTTATTATTCAAACTTCATATAATACAAACGAGAAATCCATTGAATTCGCATCAATTATAGTTAATCAACGAGCGGAGATTCCAATAGAAATCGTTTTAATAATTTTGATACTTGCTTCGGTAGTCGCTGTAGGAGCGATTTCATATAAAGGAATAATAGTTCCCAGAAAGCGAAGAAAACGTGAAGCGATTATGGAAGTTGCAACTGCGTTTGATGATGCAATTAACTTAGAACAATTACTTGTCATACAAAAAAGTTCAGGAACATGTATTTTCTTTAAATCATTTGGAGCTGAAACTATTGACCCAGATCTAATTAGCGGATTCTTAAGCGCAGTGCAATCTTTTGGCAAAGAGATAAAATACCAGCAAAGTTTGAATGAAATCACTTATGGAGATAAAATGTTATTGCTAAGTGACGGAGAATATATTAGAGTTGCATTAGTTTTGGGTAAAAAAGGGTCGATGATTTTAAGAAGAAATTTAACAAAATATATTAAAATGTTTGAAGGGAGATTTGGACATGTCTTACCAGAGTGGAGAGGTGATTTACATGAATTCCGTGATTCAGATGATTTGGTAGATCAAGCATATAATACTTCTATTATATTACCTCATGAAGTAAATGCAGATGCTTCAATACTAAAACTCATAAAATCCTCTTTAGCAAGAAAATTACTAAAACTTGCTCACAATTTAACAACAGAAAAACAAAGGAAATATTTCTTTCTCGCTTCACTCATAAATGAAGCTACAGATAAAGCAGGTGAAGAAGCAGCTGAATTGCTTGTTGCAATAAAAGAACTCAGAGAGAATAAAGCAATTATTCCAATTCATATTGAAAAGATTGCGCCTAAGGCGGTTTCTCAACAAGAATTAAATATTATTGGTCAAAGAGTTGTTCAATTAGGTGAATTTTCACCTGAACAAAAGCAAAAATTAATTCAAGAATTAGCACAAATGAGCTCTGCCGAAAGAGAGGCATTTTTCTCCAGTTTAATACAAGGAGAAGCAATTGTATCTGTCCCAGTTAGAATTGAAGAAGGTACTGTGGAGGTTTCCGATGAGAAATCTGCGAAGATTGAAATGAAAAACTTAGAAAATAAAGCCAAAGAGTTAATAAAAGAGGGAGATCTGTTAAAAGCGGTACAAATTTATGAAAATACAGCAATCTTAGCTGAAACTTGGAATTACTCAAGAGAATCCAAAATATTTAAAGAGAGAGCGCGAGAAGTAAGTATCAAGCATTTAGAGATCGAGATGAAAGAACTTGTTAAAGATGCACAAATGGCGGTTAAGTCTAGCAATTATAGTGAAGCTTCAGAAAAATATCTTCAGGCTACCCATAAAGCTTCAGAAATTTTTAAGTTGGGAGTTTCCGGCATAGAAAAACAAGTTAGAGAATATGAAAATAAAGCAAGAGAATATGAAAAATATGTATAATAATTTTCATAATCCATATCATCAAGTTGTTACTTCTGATAGAATTAATTTTTTAATTTTTCATTTTTAATTTATAGAAAAACTTTTGTTCGCCATCGTACAGATTAAAGTTTTCTCCAAAAATTATATATTTATGTAAGCTTATTATTGTATGTTTGCGTATTAGGTATTCATAAGATTGAATGTATAATTATACCCCCCATTAATCTGAAGAATAATAATAGTGTGATATTGTGAAGAACAAAGCCTCACGTAAATTAATTTTATACTTAACCTTGATTTTATTTGTAATAAATATAATTTCCAGCACTTTGTTATTTCTCCAAAATAACACTATAAAATATAATGAGTTAAAAAAATTCCAGGATAATAAACAAGATTTTGAAAATAATTTTAAGAGTAATTTAGGATTATCTTCTATTAAAGAAGCACATGAGGGATCTGGTGGATTACTTAATGTTTCAATACATCAATCTTTAATAAACAATACTAAAGTTGAAATAACAAATACTTCTGATACGAATAATATTACTTTTTATGAAAAATGTCCTTCTGATTCTAATTTTAACTCTTCTTTTATTAATATAACACTTGAAGACATAAAAGCATACAATAAATCTGTAATTTTTGAAGATTATATTACTGATAGCGAAGATTTATATAATACTAAATTTGCTGCTTCATTTCAGATCGAAGGAACAGGATATTTAGATAATATATCTGTTTATTTGTGGAATGATAACGATGCATCAAGCAGTTCTATTAAACTCCAAATATATAAGTCTAAATGGAATGAAACTGAATCTTGGAGCGAGCCAAATAGGCAATATGGTAATGACTTAGCAACAGGAGTATCAATTAATAATTATAATGACTGGTACAATTTTGCTGATCTTGATATGCTGTTAAATGCCTCAAAGACCGAAAATAATACATTTTTTGTAGTTTTGATAGATATTGGTGATGATACAAATTGGTATTATGATTATGATAGTGATCCAGGTTCTCAAGATGATTCAGATGATATAGATTGCTTTGAAGAGAGTGGGGGACCTGATGAATGGATCATGATTATAAAATCAGCAAGTAGAAGGGTAGATTTCTCATTAAAATGTGGATTTTTTCCACTAAATAACACACCAAATCCTGAAGATATTAGTTTAAAAATTAATAATACCGAAGTAACTGGATATTCAAATTTAAATGGCTCAGGATATTGGAATTCTACGGAAGAATATTCAAGTGCTTCTGGAAATTTAAGTTTTGAAATTTCAGCTGATTGGTGGGATGTATCTTGCAATATAACTAAGGTCCTAATAAATTATACGAAAAGTGACATCACTGCCAATTCTAAATTCAATATTTCCGAGAATAATCAAAAGATTATTTGGAATGTAACTATTGGCGAAAATATTGATGATTTTGAAACTGATTTTAATAATAAATATATAAATTTTACAATCCCTTCTTCATGGACATTAATTCAAGCATATTTTGGAGCAACTGAAAAATCCAATACAACCTGGGATCATGGCGATGGATGGCAAATAGTGAAAACATGGGAAGGTGAAAATGGGAATTTTTGGGGTTTAAATGCTTCTACTCTGAATTTAATTTCGTCTATTGGAATTCTTGTTGGTGGAATTCCTAAAACTACTGTGAAAAGTTCCGATACCGTGAGTTTTAATGCAACCTTCTCCGAAAACGTTGAAGGAGAAGTGAATTTATCAGTTTACAGCCCATCACAGATTAGTGATTTTATAAATTATACTTATGTAAATGATACAGCAACAGCATCTGTAGTTAATTTAAGTAATTGGATTGTTTCCGATAATGTAACAGAATATGGGGTATTCCGTATTAGAGTTTTCTGGAATAATAATACTGCTGCAGGATTTTATAAGGTAAATCTTACAATTTTGGGTGAGACTGATTTGAATATAGATAGTCCATTGCCGAACTCTGTTTATGATTCTGATGAGATATTCAATATAACGATAACTTATAAAGATACTGAGCAAGACGTTGGAATTTCTGGAGCTAATATTGAATATAAGATAAATGGAGGTAGTTGGACTTCCAGCAATGTTATAGATCTTGGAAATGGAAAGTATAATATAACAATTAATTGCAGTAAGTCAGATTTTGATGGTTATGGAGATTTTAGTGTCCAGATTAATGCAAGTAAAATTTTTTATAATAATAAAAGTAAATCTTTAGATTTCAAAATATTGGGAAAGACATCATTTATAATTAACTTTCCTCCTGATAATTCAGACTATGATTCCGGAGATACTTTCGATATAGAAGTGGCATATACTGATAGTGTAAAAACCCAAGGGATTATAGGTGCTACTATAAGATACAGCTTAGATGGAGGTAGTAGTTACCGAAGCGACAACATTGTAGATAATGGAGATGGTACTTATAATATAACAATCAATTGTGCCGACTCTGATTTTAATGACTACGGTTGGAAAAATATGATTGTAAACGCCAGTTTACAATATTATTATAATAAATCTGATACCATTAATATTAAAATAATAGGCGAGACTACGTTTGCAATTAATTATCCTCCTGATAATTCAGAATTTGATTCTGGAGATACTTTTGATATAGAAGTAGCTTACACTGATAGTGTAAAAGCACAAGGAATTATAGGTGCAACAATAAGATACAGCTTAGATGGGGGTACTAGTTACCGAAGCGACAACATTGTAGATAAAGGGGATGGTACTTATAACATCACAATCAATTGTGCTAATGCTGACTTTAATGGCTATGGCTGGAAAAACATAATTGTGAACGCCAGCTTGCAATATTATTATAATAAATCCGATAATTTTAATATTAAAATATTAGGAGAAACATCATTTTCAATTAATTATCCTCCTGATAATTCTGAGTTCGATTCTGGAGATTCTTTCGATATAAAAATAGCATATACCGACAGTGCAAAGGCTCAAGGAATTACAGGTGCTACTATAAGATACAGCTTAGATGGAGGTAGTAGTTACCGAAGCGACAATATTGTAGATAATGGGGATGGTACCTATAACATCACAATCAATTGTGCCGATGCTGACTTTAATGGATATGGCTGGAAAAACATAATTGTAAACGCCAGCTTACAATATTATTATAATAAATCCGATAATTTTGATATTAAAATTACGGGAGAGACTACATTAACAATTAATTTTCCCCCAGATAATTCAGAATTTGATTCTGGAGATACTTTCGATATAGAAATAGTATATACCGACAGTGTAAAAGCACAAGGAATTATAGGTGCCACTATAAGATATAGCTTAGATGGAGGTAGCACTTACCGAAGTGATAACATTGTAGATAATGGAGAAGGTACTTATAATATAACCATAAATTGTGCTGATATTGATTTTAGTGGTTATGGTTGGAAAATCATAATTGTGAACGCCAGCTTACAATACTACTATAATAAATCTAATAATTTTGATATTAAAATTACGGGAGAGACTACCTTTACGATAAATTTTCCCCCAGATAATTCTGAATTTGATTCCGGAGATTCTTTCGATATAAAAATAGCATATACCGACAGTGTAAAGGCTCAAGGAATTACAGGTGCTACTATAAGATACAGCTTAGATGGAGGTGGCACTTACCGAAGTGATAACATTATAGATAATGGAGACGGTACTTATAATATAACCATCAATTGTGTAGACTCTGATTTTAATGGCTACGGCTGGAAAAATATAATTGTAAACGCCAGTTTACATTATTATTACAATAAATCTGATAATTTTAATATTAAAATTACGGGAGAGACTACCTTCACGATAAACTTTCCCCCAGATAATTCTGAGTTTGATTCTGGAGATATTTTTGATATAGAAGTAGTATATACCGACAGTGTAAAGGCTCAAGGAATTACAGGAGCAGCTATAAGATACAGCTTAGATGGAGGTAGTAGTTACCGAAGTGATAACATTGTAGATAATGGAGATGGTACTTATAATATAACCATCAATTGTGTAGACTCTGATTTTAATGGCTACGGCTGGAAAAATATAATTGTGAACGCCAGTCTGCAATATTATTATAATAAATCTGATAATTTTGATATTAAAATTACGGGAGAGACTACCTTCACGATAAATTTTCCCCCAAATAATTCTGAGTTCGATTCTGGAGATGCTTTTGATATAGAAGTAGTATATACCGACGGTGTAAAGGCTCAAGGAATTACAGGAGCAGCTATAAGATATAGTTTAGACGGAGGCGGCATTTACCGAAGTGATAACATTGTAGATAATGGGGATGGTACCTATAACATAACTATCAACTGCAATGATGCAGATTTTAACGGCTATGGCTGGAAAAATATAATTGTAAACGCAAGCTTGCAATACCACTACAATAAATCCGATAACTTTAACATTAAGATATTAGGGGAGACTACCTTCATAATAAATTTTCCTCCAGATAATTCTGAATTTGATTCTGGAGATGCTTTTGATATAGAAGTAGTATATACCGACAGTGTAAAGGCTCAAGGAATTATGGGTGCCACTATAAGATATAGCTTAGATGGAGGTAGCACTTACCGAAGTGATAACATTGTAGATAACGGAGACGGCACTTATAACATCACAATCAATTGTGCCGACTCTGATTTTAATGGCTATGGCTGGAAAAATATAATTGTAAACGCAAGCTTGCAATATTATTATAATAAATCTGATAATTTTGATATTAAAATAATAGGTATGACTACGTTTGTAATTAATTATCCACCAGATAATTCTGAGTTCGATTCTGGAGATACTTTCGATATAGAAGTAG